>Ga0209373_10000095_pt1 | contig 197322 bp, 178 predicted proteins | sample Higcelweek5metaG_FD_187173 | JGI IMG/M metagenome (GOLD analysis project Ga0209373, IMG submission 187173) | Freshwater pond sediment microbial communities from the University of Edinburgh, under environmental carbon perturbations - High... | ecosystem: Environmental > Aquatic > Freshwater >... | reverse complement strand
CCCAGGTCGCCCGCATCGACGGGCTGCTGGGCTGGGGCGTCGGCGGGCCGTTGATCCTGCTTGGCCTGCATTGGAACCTGCCCGCCGTCGCCTACGCCCATCTGGTCGCGCCGGAGGCGTTGGCCCTGCTGTGGCTGTGGCGGCGCAGGGCCGCCGTCAACGGGCAAGGCTGGCCGCTGCGGCGGGTTGATCGAGCGGCGCGGTGAGCGCCGACGGGCAAGGGATCAATCCACGGGCCGTCTCCGGATCCAGCCGTGGCATGTCGCCAGCGTCCGGATCGCCGTTCGCAGGATCACCGCATGGGCAAGGAATAGACCAAGCCGCCCTTGGTCCAGAGGTTGTTCAAGCCCCGCTCCAGCTTGATCGGGCTGCCCTGGCCGAGATTGCGCTCAAAGCTTTCTCCGTAATTGCCGACCGCCTTGATGATGGCGTAAGCCCAACGCTCATCAATCCCAAGCGCCTTGCCAAAGCCAGGCTTGACGCCCAGAAAGCGGGCGATCTCCGGGTTCGGGCTGTCGAGCAGCCGATCCACCGTCGCCTGGGTGATGCCCAACTCCTCGGCCTCGACCATTGCCGACAGAGTCCATTTCACCAGATTGAACCATTCCTCGTCGCCCTGCCGGACCATCGGACCGAGCGGCTCTTTCGAGATGCGTTCGGGCAGGATGACGTAGGCGTTCGGATCCGGGGCGGTGGTGGCGCGGATGGCGGCCAGTTGGGACGCGTCGGTGGAAATGGCGTCGCAGCGGCCCGAAAAGAAGACGCCAAACAGCTCGTCGACATTTTCGATCACCACCGGAGTGAAGGCCATGCCCCGCGTGCGAAAATAATCGGCCATGTTCTGTTCGGTGGTCGTGCCGGGCATCACGCAGACGGTCGCGCCAGCCAGCTTGTCGACATGCTCCACCCCCAGCGCCTTGTTGACCATGAAGGCTTGGCCGTCGAAAAAATTAACCCCGGCCATGTTCAGGCCAAGCGCGGTGTCCCGCGTCAGCGTTTGCGTGGCGTTGCGGGTCAACACATCCACCTCGCCCGATTGCAGGGCGGTGAAGCGCTGGGCCGACGAGGTCGGGGTGAAGCGCGCGCGCGACGGGTCGCCGAACATGGCGGCGGCGATGGCGCGGCACAGGTCGATGTCCAACCCCGTCCAGCGCCCTTGCTGGTCGGGGGCGGAAAAACCCGACACCCCGATGTTGACGCCGCACTGGACATGGCCGCGCTGCTTGACCGCGTCGAAGGTTCCGCCCGCCTGCGCGGGACCGCCCCCCGCCAGGGCCAAGGCCAGAAGCGCGCAGGCCGCGCCAAGGGCGCGCGGGGCAAAGCGTCGAATGGTCATGGGCGACTCTCCGGTTGTCTTGAGAAGCGGGGAAGACGGGTTACGGATGGCTCGAACGCCCGACCAGCGGCGGAACCGGGGCCGACGGTCGGGCGGAAATGTAAGACCAGACGCCGATCACTGGCGGTTTCGTCTTCCGCAGGGAACGGTAAAGTCGAACGTCCAGGGGGCTGACAAAGTCGGCGTCCCCCACCGGCGTCAGGGCGCCGGTGGCCAGTTCGCGCGGGATGGCGCTTTCCGGCAGCCAAGCCGCGCCGTGCCCTTCCAGCGCCATCGCCTTCAGGGCCTCGGCCATCGGGTTTTCATAAAAGACCTCAAGGCGGCAGCGCCCGTTGATCCGCTCCATGATCTGATCGACGACGCGGCCCAACAGACAATCGGCGGTGTAGGCCAGCAGACGGAGCGGGTTGGCGTCGTCGCCGGGAAAGCGCCGCGCCTCCTCCGGCGTCGCCACCAGCAGCAGCCGGTCGCGGGCCAGCGTGACCGAGGGGTAATGCGCCGGATCCAGCAGGATCGGCACCTGATCGTGCCCATAGCAGAGCAGGAAATCACAATCCCCCTCGGTCAGCGATTCCACGCAATCATGCAGATTGCCCGGCATCATCCGCGTGTTCAACGGGCCAAGCGCGCTTTCCATCTCGCGCAGCCATTTGGGAAAAAAGGTCAGGCTCAGCGTGTGCAGGGCGGAAAAGCGGATCGACGCCCCGGCCCGGCTGCGCGCGCCGCGAAACTCGTCGCGCTGGCGGTACATGCCGGTGATGAACTCCTCCGCCACGCTGCGGAAGCTCTGGCCGGAGCTGGTCAGCGTGGTTGGGTAGGTGCTGCGGTCGATCAGGTCGGTTCCCAACCACAGCTCCAACTGGCGGATGCGGCGGCTGAAGGCCGGTTGGGTGACGTTCCGCTCCTGGGCGGAGCGTGAAAAGCTCCGCGTGTTGGCCAGACTGACAAAGTCCTCAAGCCATTTCAGTTCCATGGATCCGTCCACCCGTCCGGTTGTCGTCGGCGCGCCGCCCTTGGTCAATCCGTCGCCAATCAATCCGCTGTTTGCAGATTGTGGCGCCCGACGATCTCCTTCACCTTGCCCGACGCCTTCAGCGCCGCCAAGGCCGCGTCGAAAGCGTCGGCGTCCGCCTGGGTCAGACTTTTGCGGGACAGCCCGATCCCGTAGAGGATTTGCGCGCCGTCGCCGACGAAGGCCAGCCCCTTGATGTCCTGCTTGGCGATGATGTCCTGACCGACGTCGCGGTTGATGAAGCCGACGGTCTTCTCGTTGAAGCGGCCAAGGGCGAGCTTCTTCAACAGCGCGTCGTTGGCGACTTCCATCTGAAGGTCGCCGCCGCCCGCCTCCTTGACGATCCGCTCGGCCACCGCCGAGGTGCCGGACGGCCCATAGACGGCGATGGAGCGATCCTTGACGCTGGCCGGGCCGCTGTAGCTCCAACCGGCGTTGACCGGCGCGACGAAGGAATAGGCGGACCGCACCACCGGCTGAGTGATGAAGAATTTCGCCTCCCGCTCTGGCGACCGCAGAAGGGAAAAGACGCCGCTGACCTCGCCGGATTCGGCCATTTCCAGCGCCCGGCGCCAGGGCAGCACCATCACCTCGCAGCTCTTGTTCATCGCCGCGCACAGCGCCTCGACCACCTCCGTCATCGGACCGGCGGCCTTGCCCTGCGATTCATACGAGAAGGGCGCGAACTGCTCGGTCACGAAGCGGTAATCCGCCGCGTCGGCGGTCCCAGCCAGCGCGCCGGCGATCAGAGCGCATCCGGCCAACAGCCCCTTGACCCGAGCGGAACGCGACAAACCTGTGTTCATAGGGCTTCTCCTGGCGTGTGACGCCGGGTCGCGCCTTGACGCCCCGGCTTGTTTTGTTGAAATGACGCAATCTTAGCAACAAAAAAGAAACAGAAAAGTCAAATAATGATAAGAAACTCTCTTGTTAAAAGCACAACCATGCAAATGATATTTTCTCCCCAAAAAATTGAAGAACATTTCGTCGATGAGAACGCAACAACAGTTCGCGTGTGTTTTATTGTCAACATTCTGTGAATGATTGTTGAACAGGAATTTGCAAAAGAAGGCCGGTCGGCAGGACGACCGGCCCCAAGGGGCCGCGTCACATGGGAAGGACCTCCATGATGCGGGGGAGTGGACATCCCGAAACGAACAGAAACATGCCAGACGAAGGCTGACGGGTCAGACGGCCCGTCGGCGGGGTCGGGTCATGTGGTCGGGCTTCAGCAGATCGTCGAGTTGCGCCCGCGTCAGCAGCCCTTCGGCCAGCGCCAATTCGCCGACGCCGCGCCCGGTTTCCAACGCCTGCCGGGCGATGCGCGAAGACGCCTCATAGCCCAAGATCGGGTTCAGGGCGGTGACGATGCCGACGCTGCGCTCCACCAAGGCCCGGCAATGGGCGGCGTTGGCGGTGACGCCCTCGACGCACTGGCTGGTCAGCACGCGCATGGCGCGGGTCAGCATGCGCATGGATTGCAGGATGTTGAAGGCGATCACCGGCTCCATCACGTTCAACTGAAGCTGCCCGGCCTCCGCCGCGAAGGTGACGGTCAAATCGTTGCCGATGACCTGATAGGCCACCTGATTGACCATCTCCGGGATCACCGGATTGACCTTGCCGGGCATGATTGAGGAGCCGGGCTGCATGGCGGGCAGATTGATTTCGCCGAACCCGGCGCGCGGGCCGCTGGACAGCAGGCGCAAGTCGTTGCAGATCTTCGACAGCTTGACCGCGACCCGCTTCAACACGCCGGAAAACAGCACAAAGGCCCCGGTGTCGGACGTCGCCTCCACCAGATCGCTGGCCAGAACCAGCGGCAGACCCGACAGGCGCGCCAACTCCGCCGTCACCAGCGGGGCGTAATCCGGATCGGTGTTGATGCCGGTGCCGATGGCGGTGGCCCCCATGTTGATTTCCAGGAACAGGCGCGCCGTTTCACGGACGCGCTCCACATCCTCGCCGATGGTGGTGGCGAAGGCGTTGAACTCCTGCCCCATGGTCATCGGCACGGCGTCCTGCAACTGGGTGCGGCCCATCTTCACGACGTCGGCGAACTCGGTTCCCTTGCGGTGAAAGGCGGCGCGCAACGCCTCCATCGCGTCGGTCAGTTCGTCCACGCTCAGCAGAATGCCCAGACGGATCGCCGTGGGGTAAACATCGTTGGTCGATTGCGATTGGTTGACGTGGTTGTTGGGGTGCAGGTGAGCGTAATCGCCCTTGGCCCGCCCCAAAATCTCCAACGCGCGGTTGGCGATGACCTCGTTGGCGTTCATGTTGGTCGAGGTGCCCGCCCCGCCCTGGATCATGTCCACCACGAACTGCTCGCGCAGGGCGCCGCCGATGATCTCCGCGCAGGCGGCGGCGATGGCGTCGGCCCGTTCCGCGTCCAGATCGCCCAGCGTCTGGTTGGTCCGCGCCGCCGCCTTTTTCACCAACGCCAGCGCGGTGACGATGGCGGGGAAATGCGCCAGCGGGATGCCGGTGATCGGGAAATTCTCAACCGCCCGCAGGGTTTGGACGCCATAATAGGCGTCCGCCGGAACCTCTTTGTCGCCCAGCAGGTCATGCTCGACGCGCGTCGGCGCGCCATCCGCGTGGATGGTGGTGGAAAGACGGGTCATTCTGTGGGGTCCATCGTTCGACAGGGCGTTCGCAAACGGCCTGTCCGGGTGGTGATCGCAGCGTAGCGGCGGCCGACCGACGGCGTCCAATGCCGTTCTGGCACAGCCCATGCCGTTTTTGCATAACCTTGCGGCGCGGCGCCTCAATGCTTCAGGATTTGGTCCAGAAAGCGCCGAGTGCGTTCGTTCTGCGGGTTGTCGAAAAAGCTTTTGGGCGGCCCGGATTCGATGATTTCACCGCGATCCATGAAGATCACCGCGTCCGCCACCGTACGGGCGAAGCCCATTTCGTGGGTCACGCACAGCATCGTCATGCCGTCGTCCGACAGTTCGACCATGACGTCCAGCACCTCCTTGACCATTTCGGGATCAAGGGCGGAGGTCGGCTCGTCGAACAGCATGATCTTTGGGCGCATGCAGAGCGACCGGGCGATGGCCACGCGCTGCTGCTGACCGCCGGAAAGCTGGCCTGGGTATTTGTGGGCCTGTTCGGCGATGCGCACGCGGGTCAGGTAATGCATGGCCAACTCCTCGGCCTCGCGTTTGGGCGTGTGGGCGACCTGGATCGGGGCGAGCGTCAGGTTTTCCAGAATGGTCAAATGCGGGAACAGGTTGAAGTGCTGGAACACCATGCCGACTTTGCGGCGGATCGCCTCGATGTTCTTCAGATTGTCGGTCAACTCCACCCCATCGACGATCAAGCTGCCGGATTGGTGGCTTTCCAGGCGGTTGACGCAGCGGATCAGCGTTGATTTTCCCGACCCCGACGGGCCGCAGATGACCAGCTTGCGCCCGGTCCCGACATGCAGCGAGACGTCGCGCAGCACCTGGAAATCCCCGTACCATTTGCACAGCCCGTCAATCGCGATGATCGGGGCGGCGGAATGAGTGTCGGTCATGACGACCCCTTTCGTCAGCGGTTGCGGCGCGCGGCGAAGCGGCGCTCGATGTGTTTGCTGTAGCGGGACATGGCGAAGCAGAAGCCAAAGTAAATCAGCGACACGAACAGGTAGGCTTCCGTCCCGAACCCCCGCCAGATCGGCTCCTGCAAGGCGGTCTTCACCGCGCTCAACAGGTCGTACAACCCGATGACGACGACCAGAGAGGTGTCCTTGAACAGGCCGATGAAGGTGTTGACCAGGGGCGGAATGACCAGCCGCAGCGCCTGCGGCAGCACGATCAAACGCATTTTTTTGGCGTAGGACAGGCCAAGCGCGTCGGCGGCCTCATACTGACCTTTGGGGATCGCCTGCATCCCGGCCCGCACCACCTCTGCCAGATAGGCCGACGCGAAGAGCGTGATGGCGACCTGGGCGCGCAGCAGCTTGTCGACGCTCACCCCTTCGGGCAGAAACAGCGGAAACAGGAAAGATCCCATGAACAGCAGGCTGACCAGAGGCACGCCACGGATCAGCTCAATCACGCCGACGCACAGCGCTTTCACGCCGGGCATCCGCGTGGATTGCCGCCCCAACGCCAACAGGATCGACAGGGGAAAGGCGAAAACAATGCCGAAGGTCGCCAGCATCAAGGTGATCGGCAGCCCGCCCCAACGCTCGTTCTCGACATAAGGCAGACCGAACAAGCCGCCCCACATCAACAGGGCGATCAGCGTCAGGCCGACCAGCCAGATCCACAGCAGCCTCGCGTTCCACAGCCCGCGCCGCGCGCTGAGCGCGTAAAGCGTCACGAACAGGGCGACCACCGTGGCCGGGCGCCAATGCTGGTCATGAGGGTAAAGGCCGAACAGGATGAAGCGGTGCTTTTCGGTGATGAAGGCCCAGCAGGCCCCGCTTCCCACCGCCGCCCGGCAGGCCTCGCTGTCGCCCGACGCGGTGGTCCACACCGCGTTCACCAACCCCCAGTCGATGAAACCGACGACCAGCCGCCCGATCAGCAGCAGCAAAACCACGCTCAACGCGCCGTTCAACGGGGTTCCGAACAGATTGTCCGACGCCCACCGCAAGGCCGGGTGACGCCATTGGCCCAGACGCGCCGGGCACGCGCCCTTCAGGGCGGTTGTCACGGTCATGTCAGCGCTCCGTCCGGGTGATGGCGCGTTCATAAACGGTCATGACCAGCGCGATGAGCAGGCTGACCGACAGATAGACCGCCATCATGATGGCGATGGCCTCGATGGCCTGCCCGGTCTTGTTCATCATCGTGTTGGTCAGCGACAGCAAATCGGGGTAGCCGATGGCGACGGCGAGCGAGCTGTTCTTGGTCAGCGCCAGATACTGCGTCGTCGTCGGCGGCAGGGCCACCCGCAGCGCCTGCGGCAACAGGACGAAGCGCAGGACCTGCGACCGTTTCAGCCCCAACGCTTCGGCCGCTTCGATCTGGCCCTTGTTGACCGCCAGGATGCCGCTGCGCACGATCTCGGCGATGAAGGCGGCGGTGTAGGTGGTCAGGCCGATCAACAGGGCGGTGAATTCCGGCGTCAGATTGGCCCCACCATCCAGATTGAGGCCGCGCGGCGACGGCCACACGATCAACGGCGCTCCGCCGTTCGCCAGCGCCAACAATCCGACGCCGCAGACGGGGGCCGCCGCGAACAGCGCCAGCGCGGGCCAGACGACAGGAAGGGCGGCTCCAAGCCGTTCGTTGCGCCGCCGCGACCACCCCCGCCACAGCAGCGCGACGGCCAATCCGGTCAGCAGTGACAGGGCGATCACGGCCTGCGCCTCCTCCACCGGGTAGGGGACGCGGATCCCCCGGTTGGACAGAAAGACGCCGGGCAATGGGTTCAGCGCGTTGCGGGCGTTGGGCAGATTGTCGATGACCAGCGTGTACCAAAAAAACAGTTGGACCAGCAGCGGCAGGTTCCGCATCACCTCGACATAGCCCGAGGCCAGCGTCCGCAGAATCCAATTGCGCGACAGTTGCAGAACGCCGATCACCACGCCAAGCAGGGTGGCCAGGACGACGCCGCTGACGGCGACCCGCAACGTGTTGGCGAAGCCGACCGCCAGCGCGCGGAAAAAGCTGTCGCTGGGGGCGTAAGACAGCGGGGTTTCGCCAATGGACACGCCCGCCTGACTCCAGAGAAAATCAAAACCAAAGGCGATGCCCCGTCGGCGCAAATTGTCGGCGGTGTTGTCCGCCAGCGTCCAGACGGCGGCGATGACCAGCGCGAACAGGATGATCTGATAAAGAACGGCGCGGACCGCCGGGTTGGACAGCGCGTTTCGCAAGAAAGCGTTTGGAAAGGGAGGGGAAGGCGGGGTGAGCGACGGCGCCATGGTTGCGCCTCCTTGATCGGTCGATGGGGAACGACCGGCGGGCCGAAGCCGCCCGCTGCGGTCTTGCGGGATCGGGTGGCGGCTTGTGGGGGATCAGCGGATCGGAATGGCGTACATCAGGCCGCCGCGCGTCCACAGATCGTTCAACCCGCGATCCAGCTTGATCTGGCTTTTCTTGCCGAGATTCCGCTCAAAGCTGTCGCCGTAATTGCCGACCTGCTTGATGACGGCGTAGAGCCATTTTTCGTCCAGCCCGATGGCCTTGCCCATGCCGGGCGTGACGCCCAACAGACGCTGGATTGTCGGATCTTTGCTGCTCCGCATCTCATCGGCGTTGCTTTGGCTGATGCCCGCCTCTTCGGCCTCGATCATGCCGTAGAGCGTCCATTTGACGATGTCGAACCATTGGTCGTCGCCATGGCGGACCATCGGCCCCAACGGCTCTTTGGAAATCCGTTCCGGCAGGATCACGTAATCATCAGGATTTTTCAGCGCGGTGACGCGGATGGAAGCCAATTGCGAGGCGTCGGTGGTGATGGCGTCGCACCGTCCGCTGGCGAAGGCGTTGATGTTTTCCTCCACCTTCTCGATCACCACCGGGGTGAAGCTGATTCCGTTGGCGCGGAAGTAATCCGACATGTTGAATTCGGTGGTGGTGCCGGGCTGGACGCAGATGGTGGCGCCGTTCAACTCCTTGACCGATTTGACGCCCAACGACTTCAACACCAGAAAGCCTTGGCCGTCGTAGAAATTCACCCCGGCCAGATTGAGGCCGAGCGCGGTGTCGCGCCCCATCGTTTGGGTGGCGTTGCGGGTCAGCACGTCGATTTCACCCGATTGCAGGGCGACAAAGCGCTGCGCCGCCGTCGTCGGCATAAAGCGGACCTTGCCCGCGTCGCCGAACAGGGCGGCGGCGACGCCCTTGCACAGGTCAATGTCCAACCCGGTCCAGACGCCCGCGCTGTCCGGCGCGGAGAATCCAGCGACGCCGGTGTTGACGCCGCATTGAACGAAGCCCTTTTGCCGCACGGCGTCGAGCGTCGTTCCCGCCAGCGCCGCCGGGGCGGCGAGCAGCAAGGCGGCGGCAAGAAGATGAGAGCGGAGTGGTTTCATGAAGCGCTCCTGTCGATGGGTTTGTTTTTGTTGGATGACGGCCACGCGCCGGGGGCGCGGCGGGGCCGATGGCTCCGCCGGATTCGCGCGTGGATATGGAAAGCGAAAGACGGACGAGGACTCAGTCGGCGGGGTGTCGACGGCTCGTCCACCACTGGACGGAACGTCGCGCCAGCGCGTCGGTCGCGTCGAGAAACAGACCGCGATAGGCGTCGGGAATGTTCGCCAGCGCGATGGGAATTTCGGTGCAGCCCAGAATGACGCGCTGGGCGCCGTCGGCGATCAGCCGATCCGCCGCCGCCAGCAGCAGCGCCCGGGCCTGGGCGACGGCGCCGGACTTGACGAGAGTCACGGCGGCCATGACCAAACGACGCTGCTCGTCGGGTTCCGGGACCAGACAATGGACGCCATGCTCGGCAAGGCGGCTCTGATAGAAACCAGCCATCAGGGAGCCGGAAGTCGCCAACAGCCCAACCCGCGCCACCGGCGGACCATCCCGGCGGGACAACGCCCAATGGACGCTGTCAACGATGTGCAGGATGGGCACCGGCGACGCCGCCTGAAGGTCACGGTGCCAGTGATGCGCCGTGTTGCAGGGCATGGCGATCACGCTCGCCCCGTTGTCCACCAGAAATCGAGCGCCCTGAAGGAGTTCCGGCAGGGGCGACGGCCCGGCGCCCAAAATGCCGGCGGTGCGGTCGGGTATTTGCGGCACATTGTGGACCAGAGTCGGAATGTGGTCCTGATCGGTTTTCGCAGGCGTGTTCTCGATGAACTTCCTTAAAAAATCAGCCGTCGCCAGAGGACCCATTCCCCCCAATATTCCAAACACTGGCAGCATTTCACGCTCCCCGGCGCAATCATGCGCGGATAAATCTTCATTACGTGAAATTTACGATCTTTTATTTGTGCATGACAAATGCCGTTATTGCCTCAATCCATACGGATACGGCATAAGGCGCAATGCCGCCCATCGGTGGCAAGTCTCTGCGCGGAAGTTTCGATGTTTTTCACGACCGCAAGGCGGCGCATGTGTTGAGCAAAGGCCGAAAGCGGGACGAAAAAGCCGCTTGCCAACAACGGATGCTCTAAAAGAAGTCCACGTCGCCCCCATCATCGGCTTGGGCCGTTGGTCCGGCGTCGCCGTCGGCGAACAGATCGTGGATGATCCGTTCGCTGGCCATGGTGTATTTGCCCGCCAGCATCCGCAACACATCCTCCCGCACGCTGTCCACCGAGGCGTGGTGCGGGACGATCGCGATGATCGTGGACAGGCGTTGGGCAAGGTCGGTTCCGAAGGCGTCCAACCGCTGTTCCAGGGTCAGGCTTTGGGCGGTTTTCGTCAGCAGCGCCGCCGCTTTGCCGCAATGGGCGGTCAAGCCGGTCAGCGCGCGCTTTTGCTCGCCTTCCAACCCGTCCAGGGCGGCCATGGATTCGGCCATGCAGGCGGTCAGTTCGGCGGCGGATTCATGATCGCGCGCGGAATGGGCGTTGAGGCTTGACGCTTGCGCCGTGGCCCCACCGATGGCCTCGGCGATGGCGCGCGACGCCTCTTCGGTGCGGCGGCTGCACGCGCGCAGCTCTTGGGCGACCACCCCCAGGGCCTTGCCGGCCTCGCCTAAGCGGGCGCATTTGAAGGTGGTGTTCAAGCCCATGATGCGCATGTCGGCGTCGATGGAGTTGATCGCCGTCACCCCGCGTTTCATGGCGGCGAAACCGTCGGACACGAGGATGATCTGTTCGCGGATGCGCTCGTCGGCGTGGCGATAGCTGTTCAGCAATTGGGTGGCGCGGTCCACGTCCGCCGCCACCGCGCCGACGAAGGAGCGGTCGCCGTCGTCGTTCTGGAACAGCCGCCGGGCGTCGGTCGCGATGGCCTCGGCGTCCCGCGCCAAGGCTTGAAGATTGCCGCGCAGCCCCTGGATTTGCGCGGTGAAATCATGGTTGGTCCGGGCGTATTGCTGGGCCTGGAGGTCGCACACGGCGGCGAGCAGGGCGGCTTTGCGCTCCTCGCTCAGTTCCGCCAGCCAATCCATGTCCGTGGCGGCCCCAGCCGTTGGTTCCTGCATGGCGGCCAACAGATCCAGCGCGTGGCCGATGTGCTCCAGGCGTTGGCGGGTCAGGTCGCCCGCTTGCAAACCGATGATGCATTGGGCGGTGCGCGCGCTGATCTCGGAAACGCGGGCGGAAAATTTGCGGGTGGAATCGCGGGCCGTCGCCCGGCGCGCCGACAATTCTTGCAGGCTGGCTTTCAGGCGCGCGCCGATGGCGTCGAGATCCCGCGCGTTGTCGGCGTGAAACTGGTTGGCCGTCTGATGCGCCGTGGCGATGGCGGCGCGCAGCGCCGTCAACCGATCCGACGCCTGTTGCGTGGTGCTGTTGGCCAAACCGTGCAGCCGGTCGATTTCCTGGTTGAACACGCTGAAATCGACGCTGGTCGTGCGGATTTGCGCCGCCTGCACCTTCGCGTTGGTGGCCAGCGCGGTGATTTCGCCGATGATCCGGCTGAGCGTCGCCAGCAAATGCTCCAACCCGACGCTGCTCTGATCCAGGTCGCTCAGAAACCCCAGCATCCGCTGCGCGTTGGCCGCGAGTTCGAGCGTGTCCTGGCGCGCCCGCGTCAGGGTCGTCACCGCGTTGACGCCGTCGGCGTTTTCAAGCAGCGCGGACAGACGCCGGAAGTCCTCGGCAACCCCGTCCATCACCGTCAAGGCCTCGCCCAAGGCGCCGCCAACCACGGTGAAGCTTCCCTCGATCGGCGCGGCGACGTCCGCCAATCCGGCGGCCAAAGCGCGCAGCGCGGCGGCGGTTCCCGCCGGAATCTGCGACGCTTGCGCCCATTGATCGGACCATTGACGGACGTCCATCGCTCAACCCTCTGCCTGATGTCTGTTAGGCCACATGCGCGCGGCTGCCGTGTCGGAGGATTTCCCGCGCGATGGCGGACAGGCCGACGATCTTTTCGGCGGCGCCCCGGTTGATCGCCTCCTTCGGCATGCCGAAGACGACGCAACTGTCCTCGTCCTGGGCGATGGTGAAGGCCCCGGCGTTGCGCATCTCCAACAGGCCGTTGGCGCCGTCGTCGCCCATGCCGGTCATGATGATTCCGACCGCGTTCGCGCCCGCGCAGTGGGCGGCGGAGCGGAACAGCACGTCGACCGAGGGGCGATGGCGCGACACCAGCGGCCCATCCTTCACCGTCACGAAATACCGGGCGCCGCTGCGCTGCAACAGGGTGTGGCGGTTGCCGGGCGCGATGAGAACCTGACCGCGCAGCACGGTGTCGCCGTCCTTGGCCTCGCGCACCGCCACCTCGCACAGGCTGTCCAGTCGCCGGGCGAAGGCGGCGGTGAAGCTTTCCGGCATGTGCTGCACGATGACGATGCCGGGGCTGTCGGCGGGAAGCTGTTCCAGAACCTCGCGCAGCGCCTCGGTTCCGCCGGTGGACGCGCCGACGCAGATCACCTTTTCGGTGGTCTTGGCCATGGCGTGGCCGCTCGGGGCTGGCATCATGACGTCGGCGTTCAGTTTTGGCTCGGGGCGCAGCGTGCGCGCCGGGGCCGCCGCCTTGCGTTCGGTCGCTCGGGGCCGCGCCCGCGCCGCCGCCTTCACGGTGTCGCAAATCAGCACCTGCGCCTCCAGCAGCATCTGGCGGGTGTCCACGCGGGGTTTGACGATGATGTCCACCGCCCCGGCTTCCAGCGCCTGCATCAGCGTTTCCGATCCCTCCTCCACCAGCGAGGAGCACATCACCACCGGGATCGGGTGCTGGCTCATCAGCTTGCGCAGAAAGGTGATGCCGTCCATGCGCGGCATTTCGACGTCCAGCGTGATGACGTCGGGGGCCTCCTCGGCGATGCGGCGGACGGCGGCGAAGGGGTCGGCGGCGCTGCCCATCACCTCGATCTCGGGGTCGGAGGACAGGATGGCGGACAGGGTTTGCCGCACCGTCGCCGAATCGTCGATGATGAGAACGCGGATTTTTCCGGAACCCCGAGTTTGGCCCATGATTCAGCTCCGCACGAAAATGGCCGAGGCGACTTGGGTCAGCGGCAAATCCATGTTGGCGATGGTTTCGCTGTGACCGACGAACAGAAAACCGCCGGGCCGCAGATGGCGGCACAGCCGGTGCAAAACCGCCTTCTGCGTTGGTTTGTCAAAATAGATCAGGATGTTGCGGAAAAAGATCACATCCATGTCGGTCGCCACCGGATAGTCCGCGTCCATCAAATTGAGATGGCCGAAACGAACGGATTGACGGATCTGCGGGACCAGCCGGATGGTCGGGTCCTCCCGGTCGCGCGACCGGCGGACGTAGCGGGACGCGATGGCTTTGGGAATCATCCCGGCCATGTCGGCGGGATAGATCCCCAGCTTGGCCGTCGCCAGAACTTCGGTGCAGATGTCGGTGGCGATGATGTCGAATCGGAAAGGGGACTGCGCGCGGGCGTGTTCGTGCAGCAGCATCGCCAGGGTGTAGGGTTCGGCCCCGGTGGAGCACGCCGCGCTCCAGCATTTCAGCGGACGATCCCTGCCGGGATGGTGCGGCAGGCGCGACAGAGCGTCCAGCCCGCGCTCGGTCAAAAAGCGGAAATGCTCGATTTCCCGAAAGAAGTCCGTCTTGTTGGTGGTTACGGCGTCGATCAGGTTGACCAGTTCGCTGTCCAGCGCCCCTTCATCCAGCACATAGCGGCAATAATCATGCATGCTGGCCAGCTTCAACGCCCGCACCCGCCGACGCAGGCGCCCTTCGACCATCGTGCGTTTGGTCGGCGGCATGCGGATGCCGCAATGATCCTGAATGATCGCGCCCAAGCGGGAGAAATCATGCGGACTGAGGCTGTCGTTGATGACGCGGGGGGGGGTGTCGGTCATGCCGCCTCGCAGGGCTGTTCCAAGAGGGCGGCCTCGTCGCTGGAAAACAGACGGGCCACGTCGAAGACGATGACGAAGGCGCCGTTGGCGCGGCCAATCGCCTGGATGTAATCCGAACGCCAGCGCCCGCCGACGCGGGGCGGCGCTTCTAGCGCGTGGTCGGCCAGGGCCGTCACCTCGATCACCCGGTCGGCGATCACCCCCATGGTCAGCGGCGTTCCATCAATCGGCACGTCCAGAACCAAAATGCGCGTGTGTTCCGTCACGGGAATCGCGGGCAGCCCCAGCTTGACCCGCAAATCGATGGTGGGGACCCCCTGACCGCGCACGTCGATCATGCCGACCATGAAGGCGGGCGCGTGCGGCAGGCGGGCGATTGGCTGCATGTCCAGAATCTCGCGGACGTTGCCGACCTCGACGGCGAAGATTTCACGGTCGATGCCGATGGTGACGTACTGCGCCGGATCGCGTGGGGCCGTTGTGTTGGTCATGGAACACCGTCGAGGTCTGGGTGGCGAGGTCTGGGTGGCGAGGTCAAAGTGGCGAGGCCGGTTTGGTGGAGAGCGCGGGGGGCTGCTGGTCCAGCCCCCCGCGCCCGGTCAATCGGTCGAAGGGTCAGAACTCGGTGTAGCGGGCGTCGAGGTCATCCGCCCCTTTTCCTCCTTCCAAGTTGATCTTTGGGCCATGCCCCTTGCCGTTCAGCTTGGAGGTTTTGGCCGATCCGTTGAGCTTCACCGGCGACAGTTTGGGTTTGGCGACGGCGGCGGGGCGTTTCACCGGCGGCGGCGCCATCCGGGCCATCGCGGGCGCGCGGCGGGGCGCCGGGGCGGCGGCGGCCTCGACCGGCGCGGCGCGTTCCGTCGCTTGGTCGATTTCAAAATAGGAGATGGTGTCTTGCAGTTGCGCGGCCATCGAAGACAGCTCTTCCGAGGTCGCCGCCATTTCCTCCGACGCGCTGGAATTCTGCTGAGTCACCTTGTCCAACTGCTGGATCGCCTGGTTGATCTGTTCGGCGCCGATGTCCTGTTCGCGGCAGGCGGCGCTGATTTCCTCGACCAGTTCGGCGGTCTTGCGGATGTCGGGCACCAGACGGGCCAGCATGTGGCCAGCCTCTTGCGCGATCTTCGTGGATTCGGTGGACAGCGCGCTGATTTCCGCCGCCGCGCCCTGGCTGCGTTCGGCCAGCTTACGCACCTCCGACGCCACGACGGCGAAGCCCTTGCCATGCTCCCCGGCGCGGGCCGCTTCGACGGCGGCGTTCAGGGCCAGCAGGTCGGTTTGGCGGGCGATTTCCTGCACGATGCTGATCTTTTCGGCGATGGTCTGCATCGCCTGCACGGTGCGGCTGACCGCCTCGCCCGAGGCTTGGGCGTCCTTGGCCGATTGGCGGGCGATCTTTTCGGTTTGCGTGGCGTTTTCGGCGTTCTGCTTGATGTTGGCGGCCATCTCCTCCATCGAGGCCGAAGCTTCTTCCGCCGCCGAGGCCTGTTCGGTGGCGCCCTGCGACAGCTCTTCGGAGCTGGCCGACAGCTCTTGGCTGCCCGCCGCGACGTTGTCGGCGGCGCTGGAGGCGTCGGCCACCACGGTGCGCAGCTTCTCCAGCATGGTTTCCAGCGCGATGCCCAGCGCGTCCTTGTCGGACAGGCGTTGCGCTTCGACGGTCAGGTTGCCTTGGGCGATTTCATTGGCGATGGTGGCGGTGGCCCGCAGATTGGCGGTCATGCTGTTCAGCGCGGTGATGAGATCGCGGATTTCGTCGTCCGTCGTCACATTCACCCGCTGGTCGAGATCGCCCAGCGCCACCGCGTTGGCCAGTTCGACCGCCTTGGTCAGACCGCGCGCGACGGAGATGGCGATGTAAGCGCCCGAGCCAACGGCGAGGAGGATGGAGACGATCACCGCTGCGATCATCAAGGCGCGCAGCGTGGCGTAGCTCTGGTCGGCCTTCAGCTTGTCGTCCGCCATGCCCTTTTCGGCCTGCGCGACCATGTCGTCGGCGGCGGCGGCCAGCTTGGTGGCGGCGGTCCGCACCTCGCCGACGGACAGGGTGAGCGCCTTGACCTCGGTGTTTTGCCGCGACAACGCCGCCGTTTCATCGCGTTGCTTGGCATAAACGCTGTAGCGGTCGAGAAAGACCGTGAAGGCGCGCGCATCCTCGTCCGTCGTCAATTGGCCGCGGATGGCGTCTTGAAGAGCACGGGTTTTCTCCAGAACGGGAGGCAACGTCTGCAACACGCGCTCGGTTCCGGCGTCGTCGCTGACGAGCAAAGAATTGCGGACGATCACCTGCTCCTGGCCCATGGCGGTGGTCATCTGGCGGATCAACTGCGCGATCCGGAGCTGTTGCATCGTGACGTCGCCACCAGCCTCAACCCGATCCAGCAAGGGCCGCAGGGCGTCTGTGGCTGACCGAAAAGACTCAGAGGACGCGCCATTGGCGAGGTCGGCGGCCTTGCTGTTGGAATGGATGCGGCCAATCACCCGCACCTTGTCCTGCGCGGTCGTCAGCTCGGTGGTCATCGCTTCGACCTGGGCCAGCTTCTTCAGCCCGTCCGCGTCGGCGATCCGACGGAACTGCTCATAGAGTCCCTTCAACTCTTCCCGCTTGGCCAAAATGGATTTGTCGAAGCGGTCGATGTCGGCATCCTCGCTGGACAGCAGGAAGTTTTTTTCCTCGCGCTGGATCAGGAACACCTGTTTTGGGATCTGACGGACAACGCTGACGCGCTGGGCCGATTGGTTGACCAACTCATTGATCTTGTCGTTCAACTCGCCCAGCCCGTTGACGGCCAGCCCGGCGGTGATGGCCGACAACAGGATCACGGCGCTGAAGGCGACGATGATTTTGCTTTTGATGGTGATGCGCATGGTGGTTCCTCGCTGGGCGAGCCGCGTGTGGGCTGTTCCGGTCAATGGACCGAGAAGATTCGGACAATGTCGGGGATGACGATGAAATCCTGGCCGCGCTTGCCGATTCCCTTGATGAAGTCGGGACGCCAGCGCATGCCGATGTCGGGCGTGTCTTCGATGGAGGCGCCGCCGATGGTCGTCACCTCATACACCTTGTCGGCCAGCAGCCCGACCACCGTCGGCTCGTCGTCCAACAGGATTTCGACGACGACGATCCGGGTGTCGATGGTCGGGGGTGTGCGCTCCATCTCGAACTTGATGCGCAAATCGGCCAGCGGCACCACCTTGCCCCGGACGTTGATGAGACGGTCCACGAAGGGGTGCGCGCCCGGCACGTCGGTTTGCGGGATCATGTCGAGAATCTCGTGCACGCAATTGGCGTCGATGGCGAACACCTCGCCGCCCAAGCTGAGCGTCAGCGCCTCGAAGGACGGGTTGTCGTTTGCGGCCATGCTTGTGCTCCTCTTCAGCCGTCAGGACGCGTCGCGTTGCGGCTCGAACGACTGACCGACGGCGACCAGTTGGCCGATGTCGAGAATCAGCGCGACCGACCCGTCGCCCAGAATGGTGGCGCCGGAAAAATTGGCGACGTCGGCGTGCAGCTTCGACATCGACTTGATGACCGTCTGATGGTCGCCCAGCACTTGATCGACCACCAGCCCGACCCGACGTTCGCCGGTGGAGATGATGACCACCTTTTGATAGGCGTCGGGCGGGTGGCTGACGGCGAAGCTTTCGCGCAGACGGATGAAGGGAACCAGCGCGCCGCGAATGTTCAGGAAATTGCGGCCCAGATGGCGGCGGTCCTCGCCCGGCGGCAGCTCCACGCATTCCTCGACCGCGAACAGCGGGATGACGTAGCGGCCCTTGCCGACGCGGACCAGCAGCCCGTCGATGATCGCCAGGGTCAGCGGCAGGCCCAGCGTGATCTCGGTTCCCCGGTTGGGCGTGCTGGCGATGTCGATGGCGCCGCGCAGCGAATCGATGGCGCGCTTGACCACGTCCATGCCGACGCCGCGCCCGGACAGGCTGGTCAGCGTCTTGGCGGTGGAAAAGCCGGGGTGGAAGATCAGTTGGAACAGATCGGCGTCCGACAGCTTGGCGCCGGGCTGGATCAGCTCCTGCTCTTCGGCTTTGGCGCGGATGCGTTCGCGGTCCAGGCCGCGCCCGTCGTCGCGGATGGTGATGAGCACCCGCGTTCCGGCGTGGCGGGCTGACAGATGGATCTGGCCCTGTGGCGGCTTGCCCTGGGCGACGCGCTCCTCCGCCGTTTCCAGCCCGTGATCCAGGCTGTTGCGGATGATGTGGACCAGCGGGTCGTTCAACCGCTCGATCATCGTCTTGTCGAGTTCGGTGTCCTCGCCCGACATGGTCAGGGTGACGCCCTTGCCCAACTCCTGCGACAAATCGCGGACCAGTCGGCGAAAACGCCCGAACAGCGTGCCAATGGGCACCATGCGGATGCCCATGGTGATGTCGCGCAGACCATTCGACAGCCGTTCGATTTCCTCGGCCACCGACTTGATCTGAAGATCGGCGCTGCCGCCGATCAACTGCTTCAGCCGGGCGTGCGCGATGACCAGCTCGCCGACTTGATCCATCAGATCATCCAGCCGCTCCGCCGGAACCCGGATGGAGCTGGCGGCGTTGGCGGCGGCCTTGGCGGCGTCGGCGTCGCTTTGGCCGGTCGGGGCCGACGGCGCGGGTTTGGCGGCTTCGGCGACCACGGCGAGCGCCGGAGCGTCCGCGCGGGCGACGGGCGGCGCCTCTGGGCGGTCGTCCGTCGCCACTGGCTCAATGGTCAGATCGGCGTCGTCCATCACGAAGATGAAAACGTCCTGGATCATCGCCAACGGCTGCGTCGTGGTCAGCGTCACATCCCAAGCCAGACAGCAGCGGTTGGGGTCCAGCTCTTCAATCGGCGGCACCGCGTCGGTCAGGGCGGTGATGGCGGCGTCGCCCAGGCCGCTCAGCTCGTCGAGCAGCAGCAGCGGATTCGTGCCGCGCTCCACCGCGTCGGGGGCCAGACGGAAACGGACCCGCCACGTCGTCGGGCCTTCCGTCTCCACCGCTGGCTCCGAGGCGTCGGCGGCAATCGTGGCGGGCGCGCCGCCGGTCTGCGCGGCGACCAGCGCCAACAGCCGTTCGCCCTCCGCCGGGTCGGCGTGGGCGGGGGATTCGATCAGGGCGCGGATGTGGTCCTTCGCGGCCAGCGCCACGCCGATCAGGGCGGAGTTCGGAGCGATCTTGCCCGTCCGCATCTGGTCGAAGGCGCTTTCCAGATGATGGGTGAAGGCCGCCGCCGCGTCGAAGCCGAACATCGACCCCGATCCCTTGATCGTGTGCAGGGCGCGAAAGGCGGTGTCGAGCAGATCGCGGTCCGCAGGGCGGGTTTCCAAACGCAACAGCGTCGATTCCAGCTCGGTCAGCAGATCGGCGGCTTCCTCGCGGAAGATCTGCGCGGGGTCGTTGCGGCCCGTCATGCCCCGATGACCTTGCGAACCACCCCCAGAAGCTGGTCTTGCTGGAAGGGCTTGACGATCCAGGCGGTGGCCCCGGCGGCCTTGGCCTCGTTCTTCTTTCCGGCGTCGGATTCTGTGGTCAGGAAGACGATGGGCACGCCGCGATAGGCGGACAGGCCGCGCAATTCGCGGATCAGCGACAACCCGTCCATGTTGGGCATGTTCAGATCGGTCAAGACCATGTTGAAGGCGCCAGCCTTGGCCTTTGCCAAGGCTTCGCGCCCGTCGGCGGCCTCGACCACCTGATAACCGGCGGTCGACAGGGTCAGCTTGACCATCTGCCGCATGCTGGCCGAATCATCAACGCTGAGAATGGTTTTCGCCATGGTGTCAAACTCCCCCGGTCCAGAAATCGGCGTGCTGCGGATCGTTGAGAAAGCCGCCGCGCCGCAACACGTCGAGCAGCGGTTCGGCGAGTGGTTGTTTGAGGCTGAAGGCGACGTCGCGCCGCCGGGCGCTGACCCGCGCCGCGATCAGGGTTTGAACAAAGCCAAGGTCGGTTTCGGCCAATTGGTCGCAATCGACCGCAACCGACGCCTGCCCGAACACCGCGTCGCGCAGGCGGTCATAGGCGTCTTCGACCTGCGAGAAGGTCACGCTCCCTGAAAAGCGTATGGTTGTGTGATTGGAGCGATCAACCATCTGAAACACCTCATCCAGCCGACAAGCGTAAACATCGTCTTCGGCGACAAGAGAGAGTGTAGGCGCTGAGTAATAGAAGCGCGATACGGGGAGATCCTAAATTTTTTGAATTCATAAACAAAAATGGAAGCAACAGAAAAGGCGCGCCGATCACTTGATTGGCGCGTTCTCTTTTATCATGTCGCAAGACGTGAAATAATATTTCGGTTAAGAATTGTGAATTCTTCTAATCCCGATGCGCGTCATACACGTCATGAATGTCGCTCAGCACCGCGCCGAACGCGGCCAAACAGGTCGGATCAAAATGACTCCCAGCCCCATCGCGCAGATGATCGTAGGCGTCATCGAAGCTCCAGGCCTTCTTGTAAGGGCGCGTGGTGGTCAGCGCGTCGAACACGTCGGCCACGGCGACGATCCGGCCCGACAGGGGGATGTCGTCGCCCTTCAAGCCGTTCGGGTATCCGCCGCCGTCGAACCATTCGTGATGGGACAGGGCGATTTCGCAGGCGAGTTGCAGCAGCGGGGATTGGCTGCCCGCCAGAATGTTGGCGCCGTGCTGGGCGTGGCCCTTCATGATGGCGAATTCTTCGGGGGTCAGTTTGCCGGGTTTGAGCAGGATGTGGTCGGGGATCGCCACCTTTCCGACATCGTGCAGCGGGCTGGCCACCTTGATCCGGTTCGCCTGTTCGGCGGGCAGCCCCAGCGACAGGGCGATCAGCCAGGAATAGGTGGACATGCGCGTCAGATGACGCCCGGTTTCCGGATCGCGATGCTCGGCGGTGCGGCCCAGAAACAGCAGGGCTTCGCGTTCGCGCTCCACCAGCCTTTCGGTGGCGCGCGCGACTTCGCTGGCAAGCCAGGCGGATTGATCGGCCAGCGCCTTGTGCGCCTGGTAGGCGTCCAGCGTGTTGCTGACCCGCGCGGTGAATTCGACCGGATCAATCGGCTTGGTCAGAAAATCCGTGGCGCCCAGTTGCAGCGCCATGTAACGGACATCCTTTGAATCGGACGACGTCACCATGATGATCGGAATCGCCGTCTGATTGGGATCCCGCCGGAAAAGTTCAAGGAAGCCAAGCCCGTTCAGGGACGGCATCAGGTAATCGACGATGACCAGATCAACCGGATTCTGGCCAAGCCACATCAGCGCCGCCAGCGAACTTGGGAAGGTCACAGCCTCCACGTCGCGCAGACCGAGGACCAGCTCCGACATCAAGGACAGGGAGCTTTCGCTGTCGTCGATAATGGCAATTTTCATCGCAAACCCAACAGTTCGGCAATCAAAGAATAAGGATGATCGTCGAGCATGAAAAGTTGGGAGAAACCCGATTTCCGCCGGGCCATGGTCGCCCGGCGTCCATAACCGGGCTGTTCAACGCGGCGTTGACCTCGGCGGGTCAGCGGCGTTGACCTGTCTCAGCCGCTGACCCAGAGCGTCGCCGCCGAGTTGGAGGCGCTGCTGGTTCACCATCAGGTGCTGTTTTTTGAAAACCAGCCGATCACCCCGGAGCAGCAGCGCGCCTTACCTGCCGCACAGCCGCCTGATGCGCCGCGCAACGGTGCTGGGCGACCGTCCGGTTTCAGGCGACGGAAAACGGAAAGGGGGTGGCCGGAGACGATCCGGCCACCCCCCCTTTTAAAGACGCTTTCGGCGTCAACTCTTGCCCTTCCAGGGAACCAACCCGCGTTCCAGCAGGCGCATGCCATAGGAAAAGGCGAAGGTCCAGACGGCGATGGCGCCGATGCCGATGCCGATGCCGATGAACACCACGTCGGTCGCCAGGAGGTGCGGCGACACTGCCCGTCGTGTCGGCGATCCACCACATCAACACGAACTGGGTCAGGGACGAGCCGCCGAGGGACAGGGCCTAAGCAGGTTTCTCCAGATCGGGCCACACATGGCCCGGCCTGGAGAAACCTGCGGACTCTCTGTTTTGCAGGTTTTCCGAGCCTGCCCATGTGTGGGCAGAGTTCGGAAAACCTGCTTAGCCGCTGAAGATCGTCCAGAACCGGGCTTTCCAGCGCGCGTTGATGGGATCGGCGGTTTCGTTCAAGATCATGGTTTCGGCTCGTTCCGGGTCTCGCCCGCCGTCCCGCCGCCCAACGCCTTGTACAGCGCGACCGCGTTGGCGATCTCTTCACGGCGCAGGGTCAACAGCGCCTGTTGCGCGGCCTGAAGCTGACGCTGCGCGTCCAGAAGCTCCAGGCGGCTCTCCAGCCCGGCGCGGTACCGTGTTTCCGCCAGGGTCACGGCGCGGGCGGACTCCGAAACGGCGCGGGTCTGTGCCTTGATCTGGGCGCCGAGCGTGGCGCTTCCCGCCAAGCCGTCGGCCACCTCGCGGAACGCCGTCTGGATCGCCTTCTCGTACTGCGCCACCGCCTCGCTCTTGCGCACCTTCGCCAGATCCAGCTCGGCGTCCAGCTTGCCGCCGTCGAAGATCGGCAGGACGGCGCGGGGCGAGACGCTCCAGCCGTTGTGCGCGGAGTTGAACAACGCCGTCAGCGACGGCGAGGCGAAGCCGAACGCGGCGGTCAGCGACAGCCGGGGGAAGAACGCGGCGCGGGCCGCGCCGACGTCGGCGTTGGCGGCGGCGAGCGTCCGCTCGGCCTGACGGATGTCCGGGCGGTTGAGCAGCAGGTCGGAGGGGAGACCGGCGGGCAACCGCGTCACCACCGGATCATGGTCCAGGGCCAGGGGCGGCGGCAGGTCGGTCGGCAGGTCGGCCCCCACCACCAGCCGAAGCGCGTTGGCGGTTTGCGCGACGGCCCGTTCCCTTGCCCGCCGATCAGCCTCCGCCGACGCCACCTGGGCCTCCGCCCGGACCACGTCAACGGCATCGCCGCGGCCGCTTTGCTGGAGAAGGCGCGCAAGCTCCAGAGAGCGGCGCCAGTCCGTCAACGTCCGTTGGGAGAGGGCTTGCTGTTCGACGGCCAACCTTGCGGCAAAGTAAGCGTCGGCGACGGCGCCGATCAGGGTGACGCGCGCCGCCCGGCTCCCCTCCTCGCTGGCGAGATAGCGGGCGAAGGCGGCGTCGGACAGGGCGCGGACTCGGCCGAACAGGTCGAGTTCGAAGGCGTTGATGCCGACGGACACGGCATGCTGGTCGGCGGTCGCCGGCTCCCGCTCGGCAAGCCTCACCGTCCGCTCTCGGCTGTGGGAGGTCTGCGCATCGACCCCGGGCAGCGCGTTCGCCGACTGGATGCGGTTCTGCGCGCGGGCCGCCTCGACGTTGAGCAGCGCCAACCGCAGATCGCGGTTGTTGTCCAGCGCCAGATCGATGATCCGAAGCAGTCGCGGATCCCGGAACACCTCCGCACGGCCCAGACCGGCGGCGCTCGCCTCCGGCGGCGCCGCCGCGCGGTTGGGGAAGGCGGCGGGAACGGGCGGCGCCGGCGTTTCGAGCGGCGGCGCCAGGGAGCAGGCCGACACCGACAGCATGAGCGTGAACAGGATGGAAAAACGCATTGGCTGTGTCCTTGCCCCGGATGGGTGCGCCGACCCTGCGGGCACATCGTTAGAGCCGTTCCCCAGTGTCGGACGGGCGGGTTGCGGTTCGGTCGGGGCCGTGTGGAGATGGGATGGAAATTGTGGAAAAGCCGCGCTCCCGGTTCAGAGCAGCCGCCGGAGCCGTGGCGCCAGCCAGTCCTCGACATCCCGCACGCAGTCGAACAGAACCGGCACGAACACCAGGCTGAGAGCCGTGGACGAGATCAGCCCCCCGATCACGGCGATCGCCATCGGGGCCCGGAACGCCGTATCGAGGCCAAGGCCCACGGCGATGGGCGCCATGCCCGCCAGCATGGCCAGCGAGGTCATGATGATCGGCCGGGCCCGGACGGCGCAGGCATCGACAATCGCCGCGCGCCGGGGTGTGCCGCTGCGGATGCGCTCCACCATGTAATCGACGAGCAGGATAGAGTTCTTGTCGGCGATCCCCATCAGCATCAGGATCCCGATCGCCGCCGGCATGTTGAGGTCGGTCCCGGTCAGCAGCAGGGCGAGGAAGGCGCCGCCGACGGACAGCGGCAGCGCCGCCATGCGGGTGAAGGGCTGGATCCAGTCCTTGTAAAGCAGGACCTGGATCGCATAGACCATCATCAGCCCCAACCCGATGGCGGTCAGGAAGCGGGAGAACAGGTCGGTCATCTCCTCGACGTCGCCGGTGTCGCGGACCACGATCTCCTCGGGAAGCGCCCGCATGGCCGGAAGGTCGCGGATCAGCGCCATGGCGTCGCCAAGCGGCAGGCCGTCGAGATTCGCCTCGACCACGATCCTGCGGCGGCGGTCGTACCGCTCGATGCTCGATGGGCCGGAACCGAAGCGGATGTCGGCCACGGCGGCAAGCGCGACGGACCCTCCCGAAGCCATCGGAATGCGAAGTTCCCGAATCGTGTCGAGAGACGTCGCCGGACCGGCGGCCAGCCGCGCGCGGATGGACAGGCGCCGTCCGTCGCGGTTGAGCTTGGCGAGGCTGCCGTCGGTGTCGCCGATGGTGGCGATGTTCACGGCGTCGCTCAGCGCCTGGACGGTGACGCCGAGTTGAGCCGCCTTGGCGAAATCGGGAACGATCAGGATTTCCGGCTGCGCCGCAGGCATCGTGCCGCCCACGGACGTGATGCCGGCGATGCTCCGCATCTCCCGCTCGATGGCGATGGCCGCCGTTTCCAAAGCCGCCACGTTCTCGCTCGTGAGCAAGATGCTGATGTCCTTCAAGCCGGCAAAGTTGGCGAATTTCACGCGGACGTCGGGTTCGGTCGCCAGTTCCGGCAGCACCAGGCTTTCAAAGTCGCGTTGGCTGATGCCGCGCGCCTTCGGCGGCGCCAGCTTGATGTCGATGGTGGCGACGTTCACGCCCAGATCGCTGCCGGACTTGGTCAGCACGTACAGCACTTCGGGGCGCTTCTTCAGGATGCCCGCGACGCGCTGCGCGACCGCGTCCGTTTGCGCCAGCGCGGAGCCGCGCGGCAGTTCGATGGTCAGGCTGGATTGCGAATAGTCCTCGTACGGCAGGTAGCCGGTCGACAGATACGGCGCCATGCCGAACGACAGGGCGAGGCTGAGAGCGGCGATGCCCAGGGTTCTGCCGCGATTGTCCAGCGTCCACTCAACCAGACGACGGTACCGCGCGGTCCATACGCCCGACGCCTCGGCGTTGTGCGCCGGGGCTTTCAGGACGTAAGCGGCGATCAGCGGTGTCAGCAACCGCGCGACGGCCAGCGAGAAGAACGCGGCCACCGCCACCGTCACGCCGAACTCGACGAAGAACTGGCCGGACGTGCCGCCCATGAAGCTGACGGGCAGGAACACGGCGCAGATCACCGCCGTCGTCGCCACCACCGCCAGTCCGATCTCGTCGGCGGCGATCATCGCGGCGTCGTAGGGCTTTTTCGCCGCCGCCATATGGCGGTGGATGTTCTCGATCTCGACGATGGCGTCGTCGACCAGCACGCCGGTGACGAGCGAGATCGCCATCAGGCTGACGAAATTCAGCGAGAACCCCAGCAGATGGATGACGAGGAAGGTGGGGATGATCGACAGCGGGATGGTCAGCGCCGCCAGCACCGTCGCCCGCCCGTCGCGCAGGAACAGGAAGACGACCAGAATCGTCAGCGCCGCGCCTTCAAGGAAGGCCGACATGGTCGAATCGTAGCTGGTTTGCGTGAAATCGACGAGCGAGAAGAGTTCCGTGAAGACCAGGGCGGGATTGGCGGCGCCCATTTCCGCGACCGCCGCCTTGATCGCGGCGCCGGTGGAGATCTCGCTGGCCCCCTTGGCGCGCTGAACGGAGAAGGTGATGGCCGACTTGCCGTCGATCTTCGTGATGGAGCGCGCCTCCGCCCCGCCGTCGGTCACTTCGGCGATGTCGCCCAGGCGAACGCCCCGGCCGGAGCCGAGACCAATCCAGGTGTCGCGCAACGCCGCCACCGACGGCGCCCCGCCGAGTGTCCGCAAGCTGTATTCCGTGCCCGCCTGAACCAACCGCCCACCGGGAAAGTCGGCGCTGGTCTGGGCCAGTTGGCGGCTGATCTCGGCGGCGGTCACGCCGAAGGCGGCGAGGCGCGCGGGATCGAGGGTGACGGTGATCTCACGCGCGACACCGCCGTGCCGTGTCACCTTCGCCACGCCGGGAATGGCCAGAAGGCGCTGGCTCACGGCGTCGTCGATGAACCACGCCAGATCCTCCGGTCGCATCTCGGGGGCTTCGACGCCGTAGGCGAGCAGCGATCCGCCCTCGCCCTCCTCGCGCCGCACCTGCGGTTCCTGGATCGTTCGCGGCAGTTGGTCCCGAATACCGGCGACGGCGTCGCGCGCGTCGTTCGTCGCGCGGTCGAAGTCCGCCCCCAGATGGAATTCGACGATCGTCGTGGAAACGCCTTCCGAGATCGTCGAGGTGATGTGCTTCACCCCGCGCAGTCCGGCCAGAGCGCCTTCGACGCGGCGGGTGATCTGGGTTTCCATTTCGCTCGGCGCCACACCGGGCTGGCTGATCGTGACGCTGACCGCCGGCACGACGATGTTGGGCATGTTGTTGATCGGAATCTTCGAAAACGCCACCAGCCCGGCGACGGTCAGGGCCAGGAACAGGACGATCGGCGGGATGGGATTGCGAATGGCCCAGGTGGAAAGCGGCATCGACATGATCAGCGGGCCTCCACCGGCTTCACGACATCGCCCGAACGGACGAGCGACCCGGCGCGGGCGACGACGCGCAACTCCGGCGTCACCCCCGCGACGAGGGCCACGTCATCCTTCTGCAGAAGCAGGGTGACTGGGTGGCGGGCGATCCGGCCTTCGGCCCCGACGGTCCACACGAAGGCGCCGGCGGCGTCCCGCTGGATGGCGGTCGCCGGAACGGCCGGGGCCGTAACCGTGGTCAACGCGATGTCGCCATGGACATAGCCACCGACCTTCAGCCCCGCCATGCCGGGGAACGACACGCGGACCGGGGCCGCGCGGTCGGACGCGTCGATGCGCGGCGACACCAATCGCACCGTCCCCGGCACCGGATCCGGCATTCCCGAGATCGACAGGTTGACGGCCGCCTTTGGCGATACGCGGCTCGCCGCCCCCTCTGGAACACGCAGTTCCGCTTCGATTTCGCCGTCGCGGGCGATACGGAACAGCGCCTCGCCGGTGTTCGCCAGCCCACCGACCGTCGCCCGGCGTTCGAACACGACGCCACTCTCGGAAGCCGTGACGATGGTGCGCCGCTCGGCCAGCCGCGCCTCCTCCAGCTTGGCCTTGACCGCGTCCACCGCGTTCTTCTTTTCGGTGACGAGGCCCTTGCTGACGGCCCCGGTGTCCTTGATGGAGTCGACGCGGGCGAACTCGTCGCGCGCCTTGGCGTATTCCGCCGCCATCTCGGCGACCCGCAGCTGGACGCCCTCGGTATCGAGCGCGGCCAGCGTGTCGCCTTTGCGGACGCGGTCGCCGACCTCGGCCGACACGCTCAGAATGCGGGCGTTGGCGACCTCGGCGACCACCGCGACATCCTCGCGCGGGACCAGCGTCCCGGTTACTCCGACGCGCTCGACCACCCGCTCCTCACGGGGAGCGACAACGGTAACGCTCAGGACGCCGCTGGGCGCGACGCGGCGCACAGGCTCCGGCTCGTCGCTCGAAAACGAGATCACCGCATAGGCCGCCGTGGACAAAACCGCCGCCGCTAGAAAGATTCTCCGCTTCATGCTCTCGCCAGCCTTTGGTTGAGGGCGCGGCGCCCGGCGCCGACCACACGTCGCCTTGGTCGCCGAAGGCGGTTGCGTTTGAGCCGAGGGTGTGTGGAGATACGATGGAGATTGAAGAAAGGTGGACGACGACGGTGGAAGAGCAAGCGCTGGTTCTGGTCGCCGAGGACGACCCCGACATCGCCGACATCCTGACCGCCTATCTGGAGCGGGCGGGGACCCGCGTCGTCCGGGCGGAGGACGGTCGTCGCGCCCTGGATCTTCACCTGTCGCTTAACCCCGATCTGCTGCTGCTGGACGTGCAGATGCCGCGCCTGGATGGTTGGCAGGTGCTGGCGGAAGTTCGTCATCGCGGCGACACCCCCGTGATCATGCTGACCGCGCTGGATCAGGACATCGACAAGCTGACGGGCCTGCGGATCGGCGCCGACGACTATGTCGTGAAGCCATTCAATCCGGCGGAGGTGGTCGCGCGGGTCAAGGCTGTTCTGCGTCGGACGAGCGGAGAAGGCCGGGCCGCGTCGCGCCGCGCTCTCCGTTTCGGCGCCCTGACGGTCGATCTGGAGGGGCATCAGGCGCTGGTCGAGGGCGAGGACGGGCGCGAGCGCGCGCTTGACCTGACGCTTACCGAATTCCGCCTGTTGGCCCATCTGGCCCGGACGCCGAAACGGGTGTTCAGCCGGGGCGAGCTTCTGGAAGCCTGCCTGCCGGAAGGCGAAGCGCTGGAGCGCACTGTCGACAGCCACTTGAGCAAACTGCGCAAGAAGCTGGAGGCGCGGGGGGTGATGGGCGTGCCCACGAACGTGCGGGGCGTCGGCTATCGTCTGGGGGGAGCGTGACCCCGATGTCCGAAGGGCAAAAAGGGTCCGGCCTGCGCCGCCAGATCGTCCTGTCGATGACGGTTCTGGCGTTCAGCGTGGCCTTGCTGGTGATCTGCGGCTCCTATGTGTTCTACGCAGTGATTCTGACCTATTCCCCGAGCAGCGTTTCCGACGATCTCGTCCCCGCGCCGGTGGAACTCACCTGGATGGCCGCGACGATCTTGGCGGCGCTGGTGCTGGCGACCGGCGTCGCGGTCAAGTTGGCGCAGCGGATCCTGGCGCCGCTCAATTCCGTCGCCGACAATCTGCGGCGGGTGGCCGAAGGCGATCTTTCCGCCCGCGCGACCGCCGACGGCCGGTCGATGGGCGAAGCGACCCGCCTCGTCTCCGACTTCAACAATTTGGCCGAACGTCTGGAGCGCATGGCGCGGGACCGCGCGTTCTGGAACGCCGCCATCGCCCATGAGCTGCGAACCCCGGTGACGGTGCTGCGTGGCCGTCTTCAGGGGCTGGCGGACGGGGTGTTTCAGCCAACCCCTCAACTGGTTTCGGGACTGTTGAGCCAAGTGGAGGGCCTTTCCCGGCTGGTTGAGGATCTGCGCGCGCTCAGCCTGGACGAAAGCGGACGGCTGACGGTTCAACTGGAGCAGTGTGATCTCGCTGCGGAGATCCGGTCCACGGTGAACGCCTTTGAACCGACCTTGCGCGCCGCCGGTTTCACGCTTTCCCTGGAACTGGGCGACTTCGAAGCGATCTGCGATCCGGTGCGGACGCGGCAGGCCCTGCTGGCGTTGCTCGACAACGCCGTCCACCACGCGACCCCTGGCCCGTTGCGCGTCCGCTTGTTTGAAAGCGGCGGTATGGCTCATCTTCAGGTCGAGGACACCGGGCCGGGAATTCCCGACGGATTTACCGAGCGCGTGTTCGAAGCGTTCCATCGCGGCCAGGACGGCGGATCCGGTCGGGGCAGCGGCTTGGGTTTGGCCGTGGTGAAGGCGGTGGTGCGGGCGCATGGAGGCGACGCGACTTGCCGCGCCTCCGGTGCCGGGGGAACGGTTTTTGAATTGGTTTTGCCCGCATGAAGTGGTGACAGACGGCGTCGTCGCACATCTCTTCAAACGCCTTTTCCGAATTCGGCAGCAAGCGCGCGGTCGATTTCGAGACCCGCTTCACCGTCTCGAGCGATCATGTGATCGTCACCGAGCGGAAATTCTATTCGACCGGCGCGCTGTTGGCGCACCGCGTTCCCATCGTCGCCTTGGACGATCAGGGCCGCGCCTGGTACGCTATCGCCGACCGCGACGCGCCCGGCCTGATGGTCATCAACGACTGGTCGGGCTTTGGCCAGCGCACCACCGCCAGCGGCACCGTCATCCTCGATCAGGTCAAGGTGCCGAAGACTCATCTGGCGCCGGGCTACAGGGGCTGCGAAACCCCGACCGCCGACGGCGCGATTTTCCAGATCATCCAGGTGGCGGTCGACATCGGCATCGCCGAGGCGGCGATCAAGGACACCGTCGAGTTCGTCCACACCTGGCCCCGGGTGGACAGCGGGCTGGACCGCGCGTCGGATGATCCCTACACCATCCAGGCGATTGCCCTGCGATTGGTGGGCTGACGCTGCGCCTGCACGCCTGGAGCTGAGGCGTCGTCGGCTGCGGCGACTCCGTTGAAGGCGCCGATCTCGCGTTGGTGGAGATCCCGCAGCCGATCCGCGTGAAAGGCCCTTCTCTCCTCACGCCGTCAGCGCCATGTCCTCGCGGGCGAAGGCGCCCATCACCATGGCTTCGGCGGCGTCGGCGGAGACCGGGCGGGAAATCAGATAGCCTTGCAGGCTGTCGCACCCGGCTTCGGCCAGCCAGCGCTGTTGTTCGATGGTTTCCACCCCCTCGGCCACCGTGGACAGCATCAGCCGTTGGGCGAGCGCGATGACGGTGGACGCGATGTCGGGCGCGTGCGGCAGATCGTTGACGAAACTGCGGTCGATTTTCAACACGTCCACCGGCAATTGCCGCAGATAGGCCAGCGACGAATAGCCGGTGCCGAAATCGTCGATGGCGATGCGCACGCCCAAGGCCCGCAGACGGTTCAGCGTCGGCAGATGGTGCAGCACGTTCTTCATGATGACGGTTTCGGTGATCTCGATTTCCAGCAGCTCCGCCGGCGTGCCGTTGCGGTGCAGGGTGCTTTCCACCAAGTCGGCGAAGCCAGCGTCGGCCAGTTGGCGGGCCGAGACATTGACGGCGACCGGCAACGGGCCATGATCCAGCGACCAGCGCGTCGCCGTGCGGCAGGCTTCGTCCAGCACCCAGGCGCCGATTTCGATGATGAGGCCGGTGTCCTCGGCGACGGGAATGAACTCCATCGGCGGGATCAACGCGCCGTCGAGACGCCAGCGGATCAGCGCCTCGAACCCGGTCAGCCGCCCGCTGGCGGCGTTGATCTTCGGCTGATAGGCCAGCTCGAAATCCTGGCGTTCAGTGGCGGCGCGCAGGCTGGCTTCCAACCGCAGGCGGGCCATCGCCCGTTCGGTCATCTCGCGGGTGTAGAAGACAAATTGCCCGCCGCCGTCGGCCTTGGCCGCCTGCATCGCCGCGTCGGCCATCCGCATCAACGCCTGCTCGTCCGTCCCGTCGTTGGGGTAGAGCGCGATGCCGACGCTGGCGGTGATGTGGATGTGATGACCGTCCACGTCGGACAAGCGATGCACCGCGCTCAGCAGCCGACCGGCCACCATCGCCGCCTCGTCCGATCCAGCCACCCGCTCCAGGATCACCAGAAACTCGTCGCTGCCCAACCGCCCGACGGTGTCGCAGCGGCGCACGCAGTCGTTCAGCCGTTCGGCGACGCGAATCAGCAGGGCGTCGCCGATGTCATGCCCCAAACTTTCGTTGACCCGCTTGAAACGGTCGAGATCGACGTGGAGCACGGCCAGCTTGCCTTGCGTCCGGTTGACCACCTCGATGGCGTGGCCCAAGCGGTCGATCAGCAGGGTGCGGTTCGCCAGCCCGGTCAGGGTGCAGCGCGTCACCAGCCGCCGCAACTCGGCGTGTTCGCGCTCCAGCAGGGCCAGCGTGTCGTTGAAGCGGGAGACCAGATAGCCCAACTCGTCGTCGGCGTGGCCGCGTGGCACCGTCAAAATTTGGCTTTGCGGTTTGGCCGGATCGATCTGGGCGACGGCGTAGCCGATGCGGACCAGCGGGCGGGTCAGCAGCCGGTGAAACACCAGCGCCATCGCCAACCCGATCAACAGATTGCGCAGAACCCCGGCGGCCAGCGTCGTCGCCGCGTAATCCAAAAAGCCGCCAGCCACCGCCGCCGGGTCAACGCCGATGCGCAGATGGGCGAAGGTCGCGCGAGGAAGAGAATCGGCGGGCGTCAACAAGGGGCGGTCGATCTGCGGGCGATCCACGAACAGCAGGGCCGTCGCCGCGCGCTCCAGAAACCCGCCCGGCGCCGTGGAGCGTTCCCGGCGGATGAACACACGGCCATTGTCGAGCGTGATGTCGGCCCAGCCCACGGTGCGCACGGCCATGACGCCGGTCAGCACCTGTTCGGCCAAGTTTTGATCCAAGGTCCAGGCGGCGGTGGTCGCGGTCCCTTCCATCAGCATCGCCACCTCGGCGACCCGGTCCAGGGCGATGGCGCGCTCCCGCGTCGCGGTCCAGCCGAACTCCACCGCCGTGATGGCGAAGCCAATCACGAACGCGGCGAAGATGGCGTGAATCGCCTGCTTCAGCGTCAGGCTGCGCAGGAGCGGAATCGACATTGGCGCACACCCTTTGCGGACTTTGCCGGTCGCCCAGCACGGTTCATCACCGACCGCAGCGGCGGTTGTGACGAAAGGCAACATAGAGGGGTGTTCGATGACTCCGACGCTGCGGAATTGTGAAATTTTTGAAACAGTGACGGGATGGTTTGCTACAACTTGTACGCATACAAGAGCGTAGGACCATGCGCCCGTCGCATGGCTCCCATTCAGCAATGGTAATACCAGTTTATGTGCGACGCAGCATATCTTGTGAGCGCCCATTCTCGGGGCGTTTCCTCCCTAGACTTTCAAGGGCCGCAGCTTTCTGCGGCCCTTTTCTTTGCCCTTAGTCCGGGGGCGCCCTCAGTCCGGGGGCGAGTCGCGGTTGTCCCAACGGTCGCGGAAAATCAGATCGTCCAAATCCAACCGCTGCCGCCAGCCTTTGATCGCCAATTCCGGCGTCGATTCGAAATGGCTGACGCGGCCAAGGCAGAGATAGGCGATGGGAACGATGCGCTCGGGAACCCCCAAAATCGCCTTCAGCGCCGACTCGTGCAGGATGCTGACCCAGCCCACGCCCAGCCCCTCGGCACGCGCCGCCAGCCAGAGATTTTGCACGGCGCAGACGCAACTGTACAAATCCATCGTCGGCATGTGGGTGCGGCCCAGCACCACCGGCCCGGCGCGCTCGCGGTCGCAGGTGACGAGCAGATTGACCGGGGCCTCTTGGATGCCTTCCAGCTTCAAGCGGCTGTAGAGCGCGCGGCGTTCGCCGTCGAACTGGTTGGCCGCTTCCTCGTTGGCCGTGGCGAAATCGGCGTGAATCCGGGCCTTCACCGCAGGGTCGGTGATGACCAGGAAGTTCCAGGGCTGCATGAAGCCGACCGACGGGGCGTGATGGGCGGCCAGCAGGATCCGGCGCAACACGTCCTCAGGAATCGGATCGGGCAAGAACTGCCCGCGCACGTCGCGGCGGGAGAAGATCGCCTTGTACAGCGCGTCGCGCTCCGCCCCGGTGAAGGCGTCGCCCATGGCTCAGTTTCCCCCGTCCGGCGGGTTGAAACGGGCGATCAGGTGAAAGAAGGATCCCATCGCGTGGCCGCGCCGTCCGCCCAACGCCCCCAGATCGCCGCCGTCCGCCGCATGGGCCGTCACCAGCGGCGCGTCGTCGCCGCGCGACAGGGTGGAGGCGTAATGGAACTCATGCCCCATCAGCACCGTCCCCACCGCCCCCAACGGCCCGTCGGCCAGCAACGTCGCCCGGCGGTAGCCAAGATGCAGCTTGCGCTTGGCGAAACTGGTGCGCACGCCCAACAGCCCGGCCATCGGGTGGATGGTTCCCTCGGCGTCTTCCAGCGTCTCGCCCATCGCCATGTAGCCGCCGCACTCGCCGTAAACCGGCTTGCTGCGCGCCGCCTCGACCAGACCGGCGCGGAAACGGGCGGCGCCGGACAGGCGTCCGGCGTGCAGTTCGGGATAGCCGCCCGGCAGATACACCGCGTCGCAATCGGCGGGCGGCGGCTCGTCGGCCAAGGGTGAAAAGAAGCTCAACTCGGCCCCGCTGGCCCGCCAACCGTCGAGCAGATGCGGATAGGCGAAGGTGAAGGCCGCGTCGCGGGCGATGGCGACGCGCTGCCCCAGGGGCGGCATGGCGGGCGCGGCGCTGCCCAACCCGGCGCGTGACGGGATGGCGAGCGCCGCCACCCGATCCACATCGACATGGGCGGCGACGAAGCGGCCCAGACTCGCCAGCCGCTCCGCCAGCCCGGCGGTTTCCCCCGCCTGGACCAGCCCGAGATGCCGTTCAGGCAAGGCCACGTCGGGGGAGCGGGGCAGGGATCCCAGCACGGGAATCCCCAACGCCTCGATGGCGCCGCCCGCCAGGGCGGTGTGGCGCGGGCTGCCGACGTTGTTCAGGATGACCCCGCCGATCCGCACGTCGTCGCGGTAGCTGGCGAAGCCCTTGACCAGCGCCGCCGCCGATTGCGATTGCCCCTTGGCGTTGACCACCAGAAGAACCGGCCAGCCGGTGCGCGCCGCGATCTCGGCGGTGGAGCCGGTTCCGGTCGCGCCCACCCCGGCTACGCCGTCGAACAGGCCCATCAGCGCCTCGCAGACCAGCAGATCGGCCCCCTCGGCGGCGCGGGCGGCCAGCCCGTCGAGCAAATCCGGCCCCATCGCCCAGTTGTCGAGGTTGACGCTGGGCCGCCCGGTCGCCGCCTGATGAAAGGCCGGGTCGATGTAGTCCGGCCCGGCTTTCAGTGCGCCGACGCGCACGCCGCGTTCCCGCAGGGCGACCAGCAGGCCCAACGTCACCGTGGTCTTGCCGGTTCCCGACGCCGGGGCGGCGACGATCAGCCCGTTAGCCATGACGCGGCAGCCATTCCAGTTGCGGGCGCAGCCGAACCACCTCGCCCACCACGATGATGGCGGGCGGCTCCAACCCGCTGGCGGCCAGATCGGCGACGCAGGCGCCAAGGCTGCTGACCAGGGTTTGTTGATCGGGCGTCGTCGCCTTCGTCACCACGCCCACCGGCGTGTCGGCGGGCAGGCCGCCCGCCATCAGTTCGGCGGCGATCTCCGGCAGCGCCTTCCACGCCATGTAGAGGATCAGCGGCGCGCCGGTGGCGGCCAGCGCCCGCCAATCCGGCCCGCCGCCCAACGAATGGCCGGTCGCCAGAATGACCGCCTGGTTGGCGCTGCGGTGCGTCGCCGGGATTCCGGCGTAGGCCAAACCGGCGATGCCCGCCGTGACGCCCGGCACGATGCGGAAGGGGATGCCTTCCTCCGCCAGCGCCTGCGCCTCTTCCCCGCCGCGCCCAAAGACGAAGGGGTCGCCGCCCTTCAGCCGCAACACCCGATGGCCCTCGCGCGCCAGCTCAATCAGTCGGCTGGTGATGTCGTCCTGATGGGCCGACGGGCGTCCGCCGCGTTTTCCGGCGAACTCCAGCCTTGCCGTCGGCGACGCCAGCGCCATGATCCGTTCGCCGACCAGCGCGTCGTGGACGATGACGTCGGCTTGCCGTAGACCTTGCAACGCCAGCAGGGTCAGCAAGCCGGGGTCGCCGGGACCTGCCCCGGCCAACCAGACGCTGCCGGGGGCGAAGGGGACCTGAAGCGATTCGGGCAGCGGTTCGGCCAGGGATTCGGGCGACGGCCCAAGGGATGACGGCGTGGTGGGCATGGACGAAGACTCTGAATCAAGCATCGAAGAGAACGGCGCCGAGGGCGACGACGGAGCAGGCGACGAAGCGGGCGGCGGAACGGACCATGCTACACCCCTGCGGCGTGGCTGGACGACGGGAACCTGCGCGACCGCCGCCGCGCGGGCGGCGGCCGAGGCGCTGTTCGGCGGCGGCTTCCCCGATCCGGTGACGGTGACGCTGCCGGGCGGGCAAACCCCGGCCTTCGCGCTCGCCTGGACCGACCAGGGAGAAGGTGAACAGGGACCATGGGCGGCGGCGGGGATCGTCAAGGACGCGGGCGACGATCCCGACGTGACGCACGGCGCGCTGGTCCGCGCGCGGGTGTGGCGCGGCCCGGCGGGATCGGGCGTGACCTACCGCGCGGGCGAGGGAGTCGGCACCGTGACGTTGCCCGGTCTGCCCCTGGCGGTCGGCGAACCGGCGATCAACCCGGTTCCCCGCGCCATGATCGCCCAAGCGGTGACGGAGGCCGCGAATCTTGCCGGACAACCCGCCGATCTGGTGGTCGAGGTCGGGGTGGAGAATGGCGCCGTTCTGGCCAAGCGGACGATGAACGGGCGGCTGGGCATTCTGGGCGGGCTGTCGATTTTGGGGACGACCGGAATCGTCGTGCCTTATTCCTGCGCGGCCTGGATCGCGTCGATCCAGCGCGGCATCGACGTGGCGCGGGCGGCGGGCTTGATCCATGTCGCCGCCTGCACCGGCGATCTGTCGGAAAAGGCGGTGACGGCGCGCTACGGCCTGCCCGAACAGGCGTTGATCGACATGGGCGATTTCGCGGGCGGCACGCTCAAGCATCTGCGCCGCCAGCCGATCGCGCGCCTGACCTTGTGCGGCGGCTTCGCCAAATTCGGCAAGCTGGCGCGCGGGCTGATGGATCTGCACTCCAAACGCCACAGCGTCGATCTGGATTGGCTGGCGGAGCGGCTGGCCGCGTTGGGCGCCTCCGCCGAGTTGATCGCCCAGGCGCGCACGGCCAACACCGCCGCCCAAGTGCTGGGCATGGCGCGCGACGCCGGGCTGCCGCTGGCCGACCATGTCGCCGAGTTGGCCCGCGCCGCCGCGCTCGCCACGTTGGACGGCGCGCCGGTGGCGGTCGAGGTGCTCATCACCGACCGCCAGGGCGTGATCGTGGGGTGTGCGCCTGGTTGGTGAGCGCAGGCGGCCCCCCCTATGAACCCTCTCCCCCCCGGGGAGAGGGCTGGGTGAGGGGGAGGCAAGGCGACGGGATCGGCGTCCGGCGGGCGCGTCCCCCTCACCCCAACCCTCTCCCCGGGGGGGAGAGGGAGTTCCCACAACGCTCACTCCCCCAACCCCCGATAGCGGCGGATGTGGCTGCCGTCATACAGCGCGCTGCACCGGAAATCCTCCGTGCCCAGCGCCGGGCCGACCAGGATCAACGCGGTGCGCTCCATCGGCGACTCCGCCACACGCTGGGCGATGTCGGACAGCGCGCCGCGCAACACCCGCTCGTCGGGCCAACTCGCCCGGTAGACCACCGCCGCCGGACAGTCCGCGCCATAGAGCGGGGTCAAGCGTTCCACCACCCGCTCGATCACATGGATCGACAGATGAATCGCCAAGGTCGCCCCGGAGGCGCCCAGAACCTCCAAGGTTTCGTTGGCGGGCATGGCCGACGCCCGCCCGTCGGTTCGGGTGAGGATGAGGGTTTGGCTGACCTCCGGCAGGGTCAATTCCCGGCCCAACGCCGCCGCCGCCGCCGCGAAGGCGGGAACGCCGGGGGTGATGCTGTAGGGGATGCCCAACTCCCGCAGCGCGCGGGTTTGCTCGCCCAGCGCGCTGTAGACCGACAGATCGCCGGAATGCAGCCGGGCCACGTCCAGCCCCGCCGCGTGCGCCGCCTGGAACTCGGCGACGATCTCCGCCAGCGTCAGCGGCGCGGTGTCGATGATGCGGGCGTCCTTGGGCGCGTGGGCGATGATCTCCACCGGCACCAGCGACCCGGCGTAAAGGCAGACCGGGCAGGCGGCGATGAGGTCGCGCCCGCGCAGGGTCAGCAGATCGGGGGCGCCCGGCCCGGCGCCGATGAAGTGAACGGTCATGAGCGGATCTCCGAAACGGCAAGGGCGACGGTGGCGCGGGGGGTGGAGCGGCGGGGCAGCAGCAGGCGGCCGCCCGGCCCGACGGCGGCGAGGGCTGCGGCCTCCGCCACGCTGGCCAGCCCGACCGCCGCCTGAACCACCGCCGACCGGGTGACGGCGCGGCTTTGCGCGGCGGCGAGCGCGGCGGCGTCGATGAGCACGATGGACAGGTTCAGCGCACGCGCGGCCTCGATTATTCCGGCTTCGTCGCGTTTCATCTCCGGCACGGCGAGCCGCACAGCGGCGCGCTGATCGGTGGTCAGCGCCGCCTCGTCGAAGGCGGCGAGGGCCAGAGCGGCGATTTCCGCCCCGTCGCAGCCTTTGCGGCAGCCCAAACCGGCGGCGATCATGGCTTGTCCACCCGCCACAGCGTCACCGGCATGAAGGGGCGCCAGCCCCGGAAGCCGCCAACCGGAACGGCGCGGCTGACGGCGATGTGCGACAGCTCGCCCCCCAACCGTGTCTGCGCGTCGAACAACAGGGCTTCGCTTTCCAGCGTCACCGCGTTGGCGACCAGCCGTCCGCCCGGCTTCAACGCCGTCCAACAGGCGTCCAACACCCCGTCGTTGGTCAGACCGCCGCCGATGAACAGCGCGTCGGGGGCGGGCAGACCGGCCAAGGCGGCGGGGGCCTTGCCACGCGCCAGCTCCAGCCCCGGCACGCCCAGCGCGGCGGCGTTGGCGAGGATGCGGGCTTGGCGGTCGGCGTGATGCTCCACAGCGATGGCGCGGTTGTTGGGGTCGGACAGCATCCATTCGATGCCGATGGAGCCGGACCCGGCCCCGACGTCCCACAGCAATTCCCCCCGGCGGGGAGCCAGGAAGGACAGCGTGACGGCGCGGACCTCCCGCTTGGTGATCTGGCCGTCATGGTCGAACCAATCGTCGGGCAGGCCCGGGGTGAGCGGCAGAACGCGGGCGTCGGGGGCGGCGACGCACTCCACCGCCAGCGTGTTGAGATCGGCGACGCGCTCGACGCTCCAAACATCGGCGGCGGCGCTGAGGCGGGCCTCGCGCGGGCCGCTCATCGCCTCCAACGCCGTCAGCTTGGACGCGCCGAACCCGCGCGCGCGCAGCAGCGCCGCCAGCTTGGCCGGAGTCGTTCCGTCCCACGACAGAATCAGCAATTTCGCGTTTGGTTGCAGATGCGGAATGACCAACTCCAGCGGGCGGCCATGCGCGGTCAGGCAACAGACCTCCTGCAACGGCCAGCCAAGCCGGGCGCAGGCGAGGCTGAAGGCCGAGGCGTTGGGCAGCACAATCGTTTCGTCCGCCGGAACGAGTCGCGACAGGGTGGCCCCGACGCCGTACCAGGACGGGTCGCCGCTGGCCAACACGCAGACCGGCTGCCCGCGCCGGGCCAGCAGACCGGGCAAAGCGTCGGTGAGCGGTGAGGGCCACGCCATCCGTTCCTGATCCGCAACAACCGGCAGAAGATCAAGATGCCGCGCCCCGCCGACGACGCAGCGGGCCTGTTCGACCGTGGCGCGGGCGGCGGGCGACAGGCCGTCCCAGCCATCCTCGCCAACGCCGACGATGGACAGCCAACGCGACGGGAGTGTGCTATCCATGCGGGCTGCTCCTGCGGCGATCCAACGATGGGGGAACCCTGTGCTGAAAGCCCTGATCCTTGGCGGCACCACCCAGGCCACGGCGCTCGCCCGGCGGCTGGCCGGTCACGCGCGCGTGGACGCCACGGTGTCGCTCGCCGGGCGCACGAAAAACCCGGTCCTGCCGCCGCTGCCGACCCGCATCGGCGGTTTCGGCGGGGTGGAGGGGCTGGCCGCCTATCTGACCGAACAGGGGATTCAGGCGGTGATCGACGCCACCCACCCCTTCGCCGATCAAATCTCCGCCAACGCGGCGGCGGCCTGCACGCGGGCCAACGTCCCGCTGCGGCTGCTGACCCGCCCGGCGTGGCAGGTCGGACCGGGCGACCGCTGGATCGCCGTGCCGGACATGGCGGCGGCGGCGCTCGCCATCCGCGATCTGGGCGACCCGGTGTTCCTGACCATCGGCCGGCAAGAGGTCGCGGCCTTTCTCGCCACGCCCGACAAGCGTTACCTGATCCGCGCCGTCGATCCGCCCGACCCGATGCCCGCCCTGCCGAACGCCACCCTGATTCTGGAGCGCGGCCCCTTCACGGTCGAGGCTGAAACCGCGCTGATGCAGGCCCACGGCGTCGCCGTGATCGTCAGCAAGAACAGCGGCGGCGGCGCCACCGACGCCAAGCTGGAAGCCGCCCGGCGGCTGGGCCTGCCCGTGGTCATGGTGGAGCGCCCGCCCGGCGACGGGGTGGCGGAGCTGCCCGATGTGGACGCGGCGGCAGCGTGGTTGGAGGGGCTGGCGGGTTGACAGACAGAGCGTGACCGCCGTCCTGACCGTCCGCCACGACGCCCCCACCCCGACCCTCCCCCGCTGGGCGGGGGAGGGGGATTGCGCAACAATGGCCAAAGTCCCCTCCCCTGCGCAGCGGGGGAGGGTTAGGGTGGGGGCAAGGTTTGACATCCCCCTCACCCCCGGTAATGGCGGGGGGTGTAGACCCAGGGTTGGCCATTCGTGCGCGGCACCAGACGGGTGTGCGACGCGCCGATGATGACCAGCGTCTTCATGTCGGCCTGATCGGCGTTCACCGCGCCCAGATTGGTGATGGTCATCGCCTCGTCTTCCCGCCCAACGGCGCGGCCCAGGATGACCGGGGTGTCCGCCGCGCGGATCGTCCGCAAGGCCTCGAACGCCGCGCCCAACTGCCAGGGGCGGGCGCGGGAGATCGGGTTGTAAAGGGCGATGACGAAATCCGCCTCCGCCGCCAGACGCAGGCGCTTCAGCACCACGTCCCACGGCTTGAGATTGTCCGACAGCGAGATGGCGCAGAAATCATGCCCCAGGGGCGCGCCCGCCCGCGCCGCCGCCGCCTGCATCGCCGATACGCCGGGATCGACGCGCAGATCCAGGCTGTGCCACGCCGGGGGGGCGTCGGGATCGTCCAGCGCCTCGAACACCGCCGCCGCCATGGCGAAGATTCCGGGATCGCCGCCCGACACCACCGCCACCTTGCGGCCCTGCGCCGCCAGATCGAGCGCGAAGCGGGCGCGGTCCAACTCCACCCGGTTGTCGGACGCGTGGCGGACCTGCGGCCCCGGCGGAACCCGCTCCACATAGGGGAAGTAGCCGACCAGATCGGTGGCCTCGGCCAGATCGCGCCTGGCCTCCGGCGTCAACCAATCCTCCGGCCCCGGCCCAAGCCCGACGATTTTCAGCCAGCCGGTCATTCATACACCCCTTCGGCCCGCTTGCCGTCGCCGGGGATGACGATTTGCGAGAAGTAGGGCGCGCTGTCCGGCGCGTCGCGCAGCGGCATGACGCGCTGCTCCTCCATGCTCGCCCGCTCGACATACCACGCCCGGTCGGTGAAACCGGCGGCGGCGATGGCGCGGCGGACCTTGGGCAGGTTGCTGCCCAGCTTCATCACCACGCAGGCTTGCGCCCCGGTGATGGCGCGCAGCAACGCCGCCTCGTCCAGCGTGCCGGGGATGACCGACAGCACGTCGTCGCGCAGCATCAGCGGGCGCGGCAGCAGGGACGCGCTCGCCACCATGCTGGTGACGCCGGGGACCACCTCGGTCGGGAAGCGGGTCGAAAGCCGCAGGAACAGATGCATGAAGGAGCCGTAGAAGAACGGATCCCCCTCGTTCAGCGCGGCGACGGAGCGGCCGGCGGCCAGATGCGCGGCGATGCGCTCGGCGGATTCGTCGAAGAAGGCTTCGATCTGGCGGCCATAAGCGGGGTGATCGGGCGGCAGCTCCACCGTCACCGGGTAGACCATCGGCAATTCGATGTGGTCGGGGGTGATGACGCCGTCGGCGATGCGGCGGGCGTGGCCCTTGGTCCCGCGCTTGCAGAAATAGGCGACGACCGGGCAGGCGCCGATGCGGCGCACCGCCTTCAACGTCATCAACTCCGGGTCGCCGGGACCGACGCCGACGCCGTAGAGCCGACCGGGGGAAATGGAATCGCCGCTCATTCCACGTCGCTCGCCAGGGCGTTGACGGCGGCGGCGGCCATGGCGCTGCCGCCGCGCCGCCCCCGGATCGCCAGATAGGGCAGGCCGAAGGGGTTGGCCGCCAACGCGTCCTTGCTTTCCATCGCCCCAACGAAGCCGACCGGGAAGCCCAACACCGCCGCCGGTTTCGGCGCGCCCGCCGCGATCAACTCCAGCAGATGGAACAGCGCGGTCGGCGCGTTGCCGATGGCGACCACCGACCCGCCCAACCGCTCCGCCCACAGATCGAGCGCGGCGGCGGAGCGGGTGTTGCCGATGAGGCGCGCCAGATCCGGCACGGCGGCGTCGCGCAGGGTGCAGACCACCGGGTTGTCGGCGGGCAGCCGGGCGCGGGTGACGCCGTGGGCGACCATTTCGCTGTCGCACAGGATCGCCGCGCCGTCGCGCAGCGCCCGACGGGCGGCGGCGCCGACGTCGGTGGAGAACATCAGATCCTGACCCGCGTCCACCATGCCGCAGGCGTGGATGACCCGCACCGCCACCGGCTTCAGATCGTCGGGCAGGCCCGACAGATCGGCCTCCGCCCGGATGGTGGCGAAGGACTGGCGGTAAATGGCCGCTCCGTCGCGAATGTAGTCGTAGAGCGGCTCAGACACCGGACAACTCCTCAACAGACAGGCCGACGACGCAGGACAGGGCGTCGTCGGGTGACAGATTCGCGCGCCAGGGCGCGGCCCCCGGCTTGGCGCGCAGGGCGACATCGTACAGGCCGTCATGCGCGGTCAGCGTCACGTCGGCGACGCCCGGATGGGCGCAGCCTTTGGCGCAGCCCGACACATGCACCATCCGCACGCGATCCAGCAAGGGGCCAGCGCGCTCCGCTATGGCCAGCGCGGTCGCGTGGGTGTCGGTGGCGCCGACGTCGCAGCCGGTGATTCCGCTGCACGCGGTCAACCGCAACCGCCGGTCGGCGGCGGTCAGGATCGCGCCCAGGCGTCCGGCCAGCGCCGCCGCGCCCGGCGCAGGATCGACCAGCAGCAGGGCGCGCCATGGGGTCAAGCGGATCTCGCGGGCGACGTCCGACAGGGCCGACAGGGCGGCACAGGTCAGCCGACCGAAGGGAAAGGCGACGGTGAGGAAGGCGGGCGAGGGGATTGGCGCGTTCCCCTTCTCCCCCCCGGGGAGAAGGTTGGGATGAGGGGGTTCGGCGAAGCCGAAATGATCCATAAGATGCCGCCCCCTCACCCTGACCCTCTCCTCGGGGGGGAGAGGGGATAGGAGGGGGGCGAGGGACGCGGCGATGGCGTCACCCCCCAGCGCGGCGACCAGACCGGCCATGCGGCGGGGCGGTTCCGGCATGGTCGCGCACCGTTCCAGAAAGGCGCGGCCCAGCGCGGAGGCGACGTCCGCCGCGTCCTCGGCCCGGCACAGACCCACAGGCGCGGCGGTCGCAAGCGTGCCGCCCAGCGACACCCGCAGCCGCGCCCCGTCCACCGCGTCGAACCGCACGTCGGTGTCGCTGGCCGCCAGATGAGCCAAACCGCCGCCGCAGACCAGCCAGCCGAATTTCGGCGGCAGGCGGTGGAGCGCCGAATCCCCGGCCAGCCGGGCGTCCAGCGCCAGGGCGACCGCGCGCACGTCCATCAACGCCCCGGCAGCCAGTTGGTCGGCCAGCCCGGCGGACGGGTCGCACAGCACGTTGCGCACCGCCTCGCTGACGGCGTCCGCCGCGACATAGCCCATGGCGCGCAGGGCGTCCGTCACCGGCGCCAGCGAATCCGCCGACAGGCCGCGCAGTTGCAGATTGCCGCGATGGCTCAGATCAATCAGCCCGTTGCCGTGCCGCGCGCCCAATTCGGCGATGCGCCGGGCGTTGGCGGCGGGCAGCGCCCCCGCCGGAACCCGCACGCGCAACAGAAAGCCGTCGCCAACCTCCATCGGGGCGAGGACGCCGGGGCAGGCGCCGCGCCGACGCGGCTGGTTGCGGGGAATGGTCAGGTTGGCGGCGGTCATGCGGCGTTCTCCCAGCGCAGGCGCACATCCTCCGCCGTGGAGTTGCGGCGGGGATGCCACAGGCCACGGTCGAGCGCCTCGCTCATCCGCGCGAGAATGTGCCGGGAGGCCGCCGGGTTGGCATGGGTCAAAAAGTCCCACACGGCGGAATCCTCGACATAGGCCTCAAACAGCAGGTCGAAATGGGCCGGGCGCACCGCGTCGGTGGTCGCGGCGAAGGCGAACAACGTGTCCACGCTGGCCGCCAGCTCCGCCGCCCCGCGATAGCCGTGCCGCATCATCCCGGCGATCCAACGCGGGTTGGCGGCCCGACCGCGCAGGGTGCGGGCGATTTCCTCGGCCAGCGTGCGGACGGCCAGCGCCTCCGGGTCGGCGCTGTCGAGGTGGTAAAGGGCGGGTTCGGAGGCGTCCAGCGACGCGGCGGCGGCGAATCCGCCCTCATACTGCATGAAACCGTCGGTGGAGAGCACGTCATGCTCCCGCTGGTCCTGGTGATGCACCAGCGCGTTGGCCCCGCCGACGCGGCGGCGGAACTGGGCGGGCAGGGCCACCCCCTCCAACCCCGCGCCATAGGCGTGGCAACCGCCGTCGAGGTAGGCCATGCCGAAATCGGCCCGCGTCGCCCAATCGCCGCGCGCCACCAGGCTGGACAGCGCCGTGCCGTACACGCCGGGGGCGGCGCCGAACACCCGCGCGGTGGCGCGGCGGCGGGCCTCCTCGGGATCCATCCCCTCGGCGATCAAGCTGGCGGTTTCGGCGCGGGCGGCGGCGCGCAGCGGGTTGACGTCGTCGCCCTCCTCCGTCAACCCGGCGACGGCGCGGACTGCTTGATCGAACAGGGCGATCTGCTGCGGGAAGACGTCGCGGAACAGGCCGGAAATCCGCAACGTGACGTCCACGCGCGGACGGCCCAGCACGCCCGACGGCATGATCTCATAGCCGGTGACGCGGCCCGACCCATTTTCCCAGATCGGACGCACGCCCAACAGCGCCAGGGCTTGCGCCAGCTCGTCGCCGCCGGTGCGCATCGCCGGGGTTCCCCAGCAATCGACGACCAGCCGTTGAGGCCAATCGCCGTGATCCTGCAAATAGCGGGTGATAAGCGCGTCCGCCGCCTGCCAACCCAGCGTCCAGGCGGTGGGCGTCGGCACTCCGCGCGGGTCGAGCGCGTAGAGGTTCCGCCCGGTCGGCAGCGTGTCGGCCCGCCCGCGCGCCGGGGAACCGCCGGGGCCGGGGCGCACGAAGCGTCCGTCCAGCCCGTCGAGCAGCGCCGTCATTTCCGCCTCGCCGCAGGATTCGAGCGCGGCGGCGACCGTCGCCGGATCCTGGGTGTCGCGGGCGACGGCGGCGGTCAGCCGGTCGCGCCGCTCCCCGGTCGGGCTGAGGCCGAAGACATGCAGCCCGTCGCGAATCTGCAACTCCTTGATGTCGCAGAGATGGGCGTCCAGGCGGCTGAGAATGGCGTCGGGGTCGTCGTCGGGCCGCAAATTGCATTCCGCCGCCAGACCAGAGCGCCACGCCAGATCCAAAATGGTTTCGCGCAGCATCCCCAAACGGCGGGGGTCGAGGCCGGTCGCCTGGGAATATTCGTCGATGGCGGTTTCCAGATTGGCCAGATCGCCGTGCAGCCCGGCCTCCACCGGCGGCGGCGTCAGATGGCCGATCAACACCGCGCCCAGACGGCGGCGGGCCTGCACCCCCTCGCCCGGGTTGTTGACGATGAAGGGGTAGAGCACCGGCAGCGCCCCGCCGACGATCTCCGGCCAACACTCCGCCGACAGGGCGACGGCCTTGCCGGGCAGCCATTCCAGCGTGCCGTGCGCGCCAATCTGCGCCAGGGCGTGGACGCCGAAGGCGTGGCGCAGCCACAGGTGAAAGGCGAGATAGCCATGGCTGGGCGGGGTGTCGGGGTCGTGGTGCTGCGCCGTGCTCAACGGGCCATGGCCCCGGCTGGGCTGCACGGCGACCACGGCGTTGCCGCAGACCAGGGCGCGGGCGTGGAACGCGCTGTCGGACAAGGCCGGATCGGCGGACGGCTCCCCCCACACCGCGACGATGCGGGCGCGGATGTCGGGCGGGACCAGCCCCTCGTAAGCGTCGAGGGTCAGGATCGGGCGGGTCGGGCCGGTCAGATGCTCCATCAGCGCCGCGCCGTCCGTCGGCAGACCGGACAGGCTGTAGCCCTCGGCGGACAGGCGGTGAAGCACGGCGACCGTGCTGGCCGGGCTGTCCAACCCCACCGCGTGGCCGATGCCGCCGCCGGGGCCGGGATAATCCGACAGGACCAGCGCCAAGCGCCGTTCGGCGCGCGAGGTGCGCGCCAACCGCGCCCAGGCGGCGGCCAGATCGGCGGTGAAGGCCACCCGGTCGGCGACGGGGCGCAGAAGCGGGGCGGCGAATTGCAGATCGGGGTCCGGCTCCCCCGCCGTTTTGAAGGCGATGGCGCGGGCGATGATCCGCCCATCCATTTCCGGCAGCACCACATTCATCGCCAGATCGGACGGCCCCAGCCCACGGGCCGACCCGCGCCAGCCCTCTTCCGGCGTGGTCGAGAGGATGGCTTGCAGCACCGGCGTTCCGTTCGCCTCCAGCGGTGAACCGCCCAGGCTTGAGTCATTGGCGCGCGCGGCGGAAAAGCCGGTGGTGTTGATGACGATGGCGGCGTGGCGCCGGGTCAGCGTCGCCCGCATCCAGGCGGCGCAATCGGGTTCCTTCAGACTGGCGACGAACAGCGGCAGCGGGGCCAGCCCGCGCACGGCCAGCGCGTCGCACAGCGCGTCAATCGGGGCCAAATCCCCCGCCAAAAGGTGGGAGCGGTAGAAGACGATGGCGGCGACCGGCGCGTTTGGCGTCGCCATGCCGCGCCAGCCCTCATACGCGCCGAAACGGGGGACCGGGGCCGGGTCGCTCCAGGGCATTGGATGACCGGCGAGCGTCGCCGCGCAGGCCAGCAGATGGCCGATGTTCTGCGGCCCGCCTTCGGTGAAGAAGCGCCAGAGCCGTTGCGACTCCGCCGCCGCCACCGTGCCGAAGCCGCTCAAATTGGGGTCTGGCATCGCCTCGCCGGGCAGGACGGCCAGCGGGATGGCGCGGTCGCGGCAGATCTCGGCGACGCGGTCCAGCCCATAGCGCCAATAGCCGGTCCCGCCGAGCAGGCGCAGAACCACCATCCCCGCCTTGGCGATCACCGATTCGACGTAGAGATCGACCGACAGCGGATGGCCCAGCCGGTTCAGATTGACCAGCCGCAGCGTCGGCAGCCGATCACGATTCGCCCGCCACGCCGAGGCCAGGGCGGTCAGATCGCTGTCGGAAAAAGACAGCATGACCAGCGTCGCCGGAGTCTGCCCCAGATCTTCGGCCTGGGGTCCGGCGTCGAGGTCATCCTGACGGGCGGCGAGCAGATGCATGGGCGTTGTTCAGGTCCAGGGCATCGCCCGCTCCGCCCCCCTCTCCCCCCCGGGGAGAGGGCCGGGGTGAGGGGGAGGCAAAGCGGGGCGGATGCGAAAGCCACGCGCGCCATCGCGCGCGGTTGGTCAAACAGGCGCTTCTCGCCCGACGATGGTCGCGGCGCGTCCCCCTCACCCCAACCCTCTCCCCGGGGGGGAGAGGGGGGAATGGGCGGAAGCCTACCCCGCAATCCTACCCCGCGATGGCCCGGCGCACGGCGTCGTGGTCCAGGCCGGTTTCGCCGATCACCACCAGACGGCTGCGGCGCTCTTCCCCCGCTTTCCACAGGCGGTCGTAATGGGTTTGCACCCGCGCGCCGACGCCCTGGACCAGCAGGCGCATCGGCTTGCCCGGCACGTCGATGAAGCCCTTCAGCCGCAACACGCCATGCACCGCCGCGACGTCGGCCAGCGACGCCGCCAGCGCGTCGGGGTCGGACTGCGGCGGCAGTTCCACCACGAAGCTGGTGAAGTCGTCGTGGTCGTGGCCCTCTTCCCCGTCATGGTGGCTGGGGCGGTTGGCGAGGTCGTCCTCGACCGCCGCGCCAACGCCCAGCAGGACCAGCGGATCCACCGCGCCGTGCGACGCGCGGACCAGCTTGGCGTCGCGGTTCAGCGCGTCGCGAATCAACCCCTCCACACGGGCGAGATCGTCGGCGTCGATCAAATCGGTCTTGTTGACCACGATCAGATCGGCGCAGAGCAATTGATCCTCGAACACCTCCTCGACCGGGGTTTCGTGATCGACCGTGCCGGAGGCTTCGCGTTGGGCGGCCAGAACCGCCGGATCGGGGGCGAAACGCCCCTCCGCCGCCGCCGCCGCGTCCACCACGGCGATCACGCCATCGACCGTCACCCGGCTTTTGATCGCGGGCCAGTGGAAGGCCTGGACCAGCGGCTTGGGCAGGGCCAGACCGCTGGTTTCGATGATGATGTGCTCCGGCGGGTTCGGGCGGGTCAGCAGCTTTTCAATCGCCGGGACGAAATCATCGGCGACGGTGCAGCACAGGCAGCCGTTCGCCAGTTCGATGACGTCGTCGTCGGTGCAGGTCGGGTTGCCGCAGGCGCGCAGGATGTCGCCGTCGATGCCGACGTCGCCAAACTCATTGATGATGAGCGCCAGACGCCGTCCGTCGGCCCGTTCCAGCAGGCCACGGATCAGCGTGGTTTTTCCAGCGCCGAGAAAGCCGGTGATGACGGTGGCGGGCGTCTTGCCGACCACCGTCTTGCTTTGTGAAGACATGCGCGTTCGCCCTTAAAAGCCGTCGTCGCCGTGATCGTCGGACCCGACGACCCGACTCATCATCATCCCGCAAACGCTGCCGAGCACCGCCCAGAACAGCGCCGCCGTTCCCAGCGACAAGGCGACGAAACGCGCCGCCAGTTCCGGCGGAACCGCGCCAGCGGCGGACTCCGCGTGGGGCGCGCCGACCAAATGCGGCAGGGCCGCCAGAAGGACGCCACCGGCCAGAATGATCGGGATGCGCGAAAAGGCCACGGCCAGCAAACCGCCCGCCGCGCAGATCGCCGCCGCGAACCACCAGAGTTGCCGCGCTTCCAGATCCGCCCCAGCCATGCCCGGCAATTCCGGCGGCAGACCATAAGCGGGGGCCAGCGAAAAGGCGACGAAGCCGCCCAAGCCCCACAGCAGGCCACGGCGCGCGTCCACCCGCTCGCCCATCAGCAGCATGACGCCGCCAATCAGCAGGGCGTAACCGACGCCCGCCAGCAAATTGGCGACCACGGTGGTCCACAGCCGTTGAAAGGCTTCCTCGGCGGTGGTCGGCACGCCCTCGCCGATCTCGCGAACCGGGGCGGCGGCCTGGTGATGCGCGTGGTCCGAGGGGGCGGGCGCCAACGCCGCCATTGCGGCCTGAGCCACCGGACCAACCATCGCGGGGGCGGCGGCCACGGGCGGCGGCGTCACCACCTCGTATTTTTCAGCCTCAAGGATCAGCGGGACGGTCGTCACCTGCTGAACGACGGAAGCGGCCGTGCCGGAAAGCACGCCCGCGACCAAGGCGGCTGTGAACAGCCGCCGGAACAATTCCATGACCCTGGGCTTAGTGGCAGGGGAACGCGAAGGAGTGACGGGCGTCATGCGCCGCGTCGTGGATCTGCTGCGGCTGGGCGAAGCCGACGCCGTACAGAAGGAAGCTGCCCAACAGCATGGCGGCGAAGGCCGCGACGGCGGTGCGGGCGGAGGTCGCGGCGGAGGCGCGAAGCGAACGGCTGGTCATCATGGCATATCCTTCTATCCCGCCACACCCGGCGGGGTTGGAATGAACGTCATCGTCCGGCGGCAGGTTTCCTGGCTCGCGGGTCGTCGCTCCATGTCTTCGGCCTTCCCAGCCCGTTTGAGGCCAGTGGCGTAGCGAAGAGGAACTCGCCGCACACAGTTGCGGGGGCAGCCACGGCGTAAGGTTTCGGGGGCAACCCGGAACCCGCACCGCATTCCCTATTATCCCGGCCATTCCGCAAGCGGCGTGGCCCGGCACCGTCGGTCTCGCACCATCGCAGCCGTCCGCCCGATTTGCAAGCCGCTTCGACCATACGGAAACGTCCGGCATCCTGACGGTGTTGATGACGAACGCTTTGCATGGTGTCATGTTGGTTGGACAGAGTGTCCGGAATTCTGACGCTTTCCCAACCTCGCCGCTTTCCCGACCGAAACGGCCAGCCCTTGGGACACAAAGGAATTCGGGCGCTTTGCGACCATGGCCGCCGGTTGGCACGCTTCATGCTTACCAACATCGGCAAACGTCCCACCGGGAAGCGGCCGGGAACCACGAGGACGACAGGGGAGGGGATTGCACAGCCGATGACCGACGACATCATCCTGGAAGCGCGCGGCCTGACGAAAGAGTTCAAGGGCTTCGTCGCGGTGAAAGAGGTGAACCTCCAGGTTCGCCGGGGCACCATCCACGCGTTGATCGGGCCGAACGGAGCGGGCAAGAGCACGGTGTTCAACCTGCTCACCAAGTTCCTGACGCCGACCCGTGGGCAAATTCTCTACAAGGGCAAGGACATCACCCGCGCCAAACCGGCGGACATCGCGTTGATGGGGCTGGTGCGCTCCTTCCAGATCTCGGCGGTTTTCCCGCATCTGAGCGTGCTGGAAAATGTCCGCGTCGCCCTGCAACGCCCGCTCGGCACCAGCTTTCACTTCTGGAAATCGGAATCGACCCTGCACGAGCTGCACCAGCGAGCGCTGGAGCTGATCGAGGACGTCAATCTGACGCCGTGGGCCTATCATCTGGCCGCCGAGCTGCCCTATGGCCGCAAGCGCGCGCTGGAAATCGCCACCACCTTGGCGCTCGATCCCGAAGTGATGCTGCTGGACGAGCCGCTGGCCGGCATGGGGCATGAGGACATCGAGGGCACCGCCGCGCTCATCAAACGGGTGGCCGCCAGCCGCACCGTGTTGATGGTGGAGCACAATCTCTCGGTCGTCGCCCATCTGTCGGACACCATCACCGTCCTGCGGCGCGGCGAAATCCTCGCCGAAGGTCCATACGACGTCGTATCGCGCAACGCCCAGGTCATGGAAGCCTATATGGGCACGGGTGGGGGAGCAGGGCATGCCTGACGGTTCGATCACCAAGACAGCCATGCTGGAGATCAACGATCTGCACGGCTTCTATGGCGAAAGCCATGTTCTGCACGGCGTCAGCCTGGAGGTTCGTCAGGGCGAGGTCGTGACCCTGCTGGGCCGCAACGGGGCGGGCAAGACGTCCACCATGCGCTCGATCATGGGCATCATCGGGCGGCGCACCGGCTCCATCCGCTTCCAGGGCGCCGAGTTGATCGGCATGGCCCAGCACAAGATCCCGCGTCTGGGCATCGGTTACGTCCCGGAAGAGCGCGGCATCTTTTCCAGCCTCAGCGTCGATGAAAACCTGACCCTTCCGCCGGTCATCAAGGAAGGCGGCATGACGGTGGAGCAGATTTACGACCTGTTCCCCAATTTGAAAGGGCGCGGGACGACGCAAGGCACCCGCCTGTCGGGCGGCGAACAGCAGATGCTGGCCATCGCCCGCATTCTGCGCACCGGCGCCAACCTGATTTTGTTGGACGAGCCGACGGAGGGGCTGGCCCCGGTCATCATCGAACAGATCGGCGTCGCTGTCCGCGCGTTGAAGGCGCGCGGTTTCACCATCGTCCTGGTGGAGCAGAATTTCCGCTTCGCCGCCACCATCGCCGACCGTCACTATGTGATGGAAGAGGGGCATGTCGTGGACATGATCCCGAACGACCAGCTCGACGCCAACATGGACAAGCTCCACACCTATCTCGGCGTCTGACACCCCGTTTTTGACCCAAAGCGACTGCGGCGACGCCGTTCCTCCCGATTGCGGAGGAACGGCGAACCCCGGCGGCTTGCCTCACATCCTGTCGTCAAAACCACGCGCGGACCCAACCGCGCGAACGAACCAACGCGACCAGACCCAACCAAAATCCAACCAAGATCCCCGAGGGAGAGAGACAGTCATGCGCAGCCTTCTTCTTGCCGGAACCGCCCTGCTCACGCTCGCCAGCGGCGCGGCGCAAGCCCAGGTGTCGAACGACGTCATCCGCATCGGCGTGCTGAACGACCGTTCGGGCATTTACGCCGACCTCGCCGGCGAAGGCTCGGCCATCGCCGCGCGGATGGCGGCGGAAGAGTTCGGCGGCAAGGTCGCCGGGGCGCCCATCGAAATCGTCGTCGCCGACCACCAGAACAAGGCCGACATCGCCGCCAGCAAGGCGCGCGAATGGGTGGACACCGGCAACGTCGACGTCATCGCCGACGTGCCGAACTCCGCCGCCGCCCTGGCGGTGCAGGGCATCACCAAGGAGAAGAAGCGCATCTTCCTGATGTCCGGCCCCGGCGCCACGGCGCTGACCGGCGCGCAATGCAGCCCCTACGGCTTCCACTGGACCTACGACAATTACGCGATGGCCGCCGGGACGGGCCGCGCGCTGTTCGAGCAGGGCAAGAAGAGCTGGTACTTCGTGACCGCCGATTACGCCTTTGGCCAGTCGCTGGAGGAAGAGACCACCAAGATGGTCAACAAGCTGGGCGGCAAGGTGGTCGGCACGGTTCGCCATCCGCTGGGGTCGGCGGATTTCTCGTCCTTCCTGTTGCAGGCCCAGGCGTCGAAGGCCGACGTCATCGGCTTCGCCAACGCGGGCGGCGACGCCACCAACGCGGTCAAGCAGGCCGCCGAGTTCGGCATCACCCAGAGCGGCCAGAGCCTGGCCGGGCTGCTGCTGTTCATCACCGACGTCCACGCCTTGGGCCTGTCGGCGGCGCAAGGCCTGATGTTCACCGAAGGCTTCTATTGGAACCTCGACGACCAGACCCGCGACTGGTCGAAGAAGTTCGAGGCCAAGGCGGGCAAGAAGCCGACCATGGTGCAGGCGGGCGTCTATTCGGCGGTCAAGCATTACCTGAAGGCGGTGGAAGCCGCGAAGACCGACGATTCCGACAAGGTCGCCGCCAAGATGCGCGAATTGCCGGTTGAGGACATGTTCGCCAAAAAGGGCAAGGTCGCCGCGAACGGCCGCATGTTCCACGACATGTATCTGGTCCGCGTCAAGAAGCCCGGCGAGTCCAAGGGGCCGTGGGATTATTACGACGTCGTGAAGACCATCCCGGCGGAAACCGCCTTCCTGGATCCGGCGCTGAGCGGCTGCCCGCTGGTGAAGTGACGCCCCGCTTGCCCCCACCCCGGCCCTCCCCCGCTCGCGCGGAGGAGGGGGAAACGGTCCCCTCCCCTGCGTCAGCGGGGGAGGGTTAGGGTGGGGGCAATCCTGCATGAATCAATCAAGAAACCACCACGCGCGACATTCGGGGAGGGATGGCCATGTTCGATCTGTTGGGGGTGCCGCCCCAAGCGCTGTTTGGCCAGCTTTTGCTGGGCCTCATCAACGGCTCGTTTTACGCGCTGCTCAGCCTGGGGCTGGCGGTGATTTTCGGGATGCTCAACGTCATCAACTTCGCCCATGGCGCGCTTTACATGGTCGGCGCCTTTGTGGCGTGGCTGCTGTTGAACTATCTGGGGCTGGGCTATTGGTGGGCGCTGTTTCTGGCGCCGACGGTGGTCGGGTTGATCGGCGTCGTTCTGGAAAAGACGATGCTGTCGCGGCTCTACAAGCTCGACCATCTCTATGGGCTGCTGCTGACCTTTGGTCTGGCGTTGATTTTTGAAGGGGCGTTCCGGCATTTTTACGGCGTGTCGGGCCAGCCCTACCCGATCCCCGATCTGCTGAAAGGCGGGCAGAATCTCGGTTTCATGTTCCTGCCGAATTATCGCGGCTGGGTCGTCGTCTCGTCGTTGATCGTCTGCTTTGGCACCTGGTTCGCCATCGAGCGGACGCGCTTGGGGGCTTACTTGCGCGCCGCCACCGAAAACCCGGTGTTGGTCCAGGCCTTCGGCATCAACGTGCCGGTGATGGTGTCGGCGACCTACGCCTTCGGCGTGGCGTTGGCCGGGCTGGCCGGGGTGCTGGCCGCGCCGATCTATCAGGTGTCGCCGCTGATGGGATCCAACCTCATCATCATCGTCTTCGCCGTGGTCGTCATCGGCGGCATGGGGTCGATCCTAGGCGCGATCCTCACCGGCCTGGGGCTGGGGCTGATGGAGGGCTTGACCAAGGTCTTCTACCCCGAGGCGTCCAACATCGTCGTGTTCGTCGTGATGGCGATCGTACTTCTCATCAAGCCTGCGGGCCTTTTCGGACGGGAGCGTTGATCCATGACCGCCGCAAGCCAATCTACCACGCTGGCCCTGCGCGGGCCGGACGCCGGAACCGCCCGCACCGCCCTGCTGTTCGCCGTCGGGTTGGCGGTGGCCGGGGCCGCGCCCTTCGCGCTCTACCCCGTCTTTGTCATGAAGGTGCTGTGTTTCGCGCTGTTCGCTTGCGCCTTCAACCTGTTGATCGGCTTCGCCGGTCTGCTCAGCTTCGGCCACGCCGCGTTTTTCGGCGGCGCGGCTTACGTCACCGCCCATTCGGTCAAGGTCTGGGGGTTGCCGCCGGAGGTGGGCTTGCTGCTGGGGGTTCTCGCCGGGGCCTTTCTCGGCTTGATCTTCGGGGTCATCGCCATCCGCCGCCAGGGCATCTATTTCGCGATGATTACGCTGGCGCTGTCGCAGATGGTCTTCTTCATGGCCCTGCAAATGAAATTCACCGGCGGCGAGGACGGCATCCAGGGCGTGCCGCGCGGCGTTCTGTTCGGAATCTTTGACCTGACCCAACCCTTGACCATGTATTACGCGGTGCTGGCGGTCTTCGTCGTCGGCTTCGCGCTGATCTGGCGCACCGTGCATTCGCCCTTCGGTCAGGTGCTGAAGGCGATCCGCGAGAATGAGCCGCGCGCCATTTCGCTGGGCTACCGCACCGACCGTTACAAGCTGGTCGCCTTCGTCCTGTCGGCGTCGCTGGCCGGGTTGGCGGGCGGAACCAAGGCGCTGGTCTTCCAACTGGCCTCGCTGACCGACGTGCAATGGCAGATGTCGGGCGAGGTGGTGTTGATGACCCTGCTGGGCGGCATGGGCACCCTGTTCGGCCCGGTGGTCGGGGCCGGGCTGGTGGTGACGTTGGAAAGCTATCTGGCGGCGACCAGCCTGCCGGTTCCGGTGGTCATCGGCGCCATCTTCGTCGTCTGCGTGCTGCTGTTCCGGCGCGGCATCGTCGGCGAGATCCTCGCCCGGTTGCCGGGGGCGCGCTGACCCGGACGGTTGGCGGCGTGTTTTCCTGAAACGAGACCTTCCCCAAGGGGGCCTGACGGCCCCCTTCTTTTTCCCCACGCGTGTTGTTTCAAGAGTTCATTCGTTTTTTCCTTTGCCAACGCGACGCCGACGTCTGTCCAGAGCTGTGACGCGGCGTCCAGGATTGCGGACAGAGACAACAAAGGACGCCCGACCGCATCATCACCATGTCCAATCATTTCCGTATGTTGCCGTTTTTTCACAACGCCTTGTCCGGCTGGCACGCGATTTGCGCAAGTTAGCGAAAACACCACGCAATTCCGGGCCGACGGGTCTCCGGCGAAACGCCTGAGGCTTCAACCCGCGCGGCCCAACCAGCGCGACAAGGGAGGTTATCATCACCATGGACGGCTCCAGCGTCATCGCCTCATCCCTTCACGACCGACATCTTGACCGGATCGCCGACGCGGCGGGCGGCATGTCGGTGGACATCGCCGAGATCTCCGGGCGGATCGAGGACATCAGCGCGCGCATGGATCGCGGGGCGGCGACGCTGGGCGATTTGCACGCCGCCTCCATCGCCATGGCGCAAGCGGGGGAGCGCATCGCCGGGTCAGCCCGCGCCACCTGCGGCGAGGTGGAGGCGGCGCGGGGCCGGGTTGACGGGTCGCGCGCGACGCTGGACGGGGCCATCGGTTCGATCAACGCGCTGGTCTCCACCGTCGGGGCCATCGACGCCGAACTGAACGAACTGCGCGAGGTGATGAAGGGCGTCGGCAAGGTGGCGCGCGAGATCAACGCCATCGCCCGGCAAACCAACCTGCTGGCGTTGAACGCCACCATCGAGGCGGCGCGGGCGGGCGACGCCGGGCGCGGCTTCGCCGTCGTCGCCACCGAGGTCAAGGCGCTGTCGCGCAAAACCGCCGAGGCGACGGTGGAGATCGAAGGCACCCTGCGCACGCTGGACGAACGGGCGCGCCGCCTGCTGGACCATGGCGCGGCTGGGACCGAGCGCGCCGCCGCCGTCCGCAGCGGCGCCGACGCCATCGCCGGGGTGTTCGCGGCGGTGTCCGAGGTGATGGACATGGTGGCGACGGAATCCACCCGCATCGACGGCGAGGCCGCCACCATCCATGACCAGTGCCGCGACATGGAAGGCCGCATGGCGCAAATCTCGGGCGACATCGCGTCGTCCAGCGCCGACGTCGGGCGGGCGCGCGATCAGGTCGCCTCCCTGCTCAGCCTGGGCGAATCCTTGATCGAGGCGACGGTGGACATGGGGGTGGAGACCGTCGACAGCCCGTTCCTGCGCCGGGCGCAGCAGGTCGCCATCCAACTCGCCACCCGGCTGGAAGCCGGTTTGGCCATCGGCGAAATCAGCGAGGCCGACCTGTTCGACGAGGAGTATGTCCCCGTCGCCAACAGCAACCCGCGCCAGTTCAAGACCCGCTTCACCGACTTCACCGACCGGGCGCTGCCCGACATTCTGGAACCGGCCTTCGCCGCCGACCCGCGCACGGCGTCCTGCGTCGCGGTGGACCGCAACGGCTATCTGCCGACCCACAACCAGCGTTACGCCAACCCGCAAGGCCCCGATCCGGTGTGGAACGCCGCCCATTGCCGCAACCGCCGCCTCTTCGACGACCGCGCCGGGCTGGCGGCGGCGCGCAACCGGAAGCCCTTCATCCTGCAAACCTACCGCCGCGACATGGGCGGCGGGCAATTCGTGACCATCAAGGAAGTGTCGACGCCGATCCTGGTGCGTGGCCGCCATTGGGGGGCCGTGCGCCTGAACTACCGCCATGAATCGGCGCGCAAAACCGTCGATCATCAACCAACCAACAGGCATTAGGGAGTGAAACCATGATGTTGTCGCGCAAGACGGCCATCGTCACCGGATCGACCAGCGGCATCGGGCTGGGGATCGCGCGCGCGCTCGCCGGGGTCGGCGCCGATCTGGTGCTGAACGGTTTTGGCGACCGTGACGAGATCGAGACGCTGCGCCGCTCCATCGCCACGGAGTTCGGCGTCCGCGTCGTTCATCACGGGGCCGACCTGTCGAAACCCGACGAGATCCGCAGCCTCGTCGGCCACGCGCAGGGCGAATTCGGGCGCGTCGACATTTTGGTCAACAACGCGGGCATCCAGCATGTCGCCCCGGTGGAGGAGTTCCCGACCGACCGTTGGGACGCGGTGATCGCCATCAATCTGTCAGCCGTGTTCCATGGCGCGCATCACGTCCTGCCCGGCATGCGCGAACGCGGCTGGGGCCGCGTCATCAACATCGCGTCGGTTCACGGCATGGTCGGGTCGGTCAACAAGGCCGCCTACGTCGCCGCCAAGCATGGCGTCATCGGCCTGACCAAGGTGGTGGCGTTGGAAACGGCGGGAAGCGGCGTGACCTGCAACGCCATCTGCCCCGGCTGGGTGCTGACCCCGCTGGTGCAAAAGCAGATCGACGCGCTCGCCGCGTCCCAGGGAATCGGCGTGGAGGAGGCCGGGCGTCGGCTGGTCGGCGAAAAACAACCGTCCAAGGCGTTCGTCACCCCCGACCAGCTTGGCGGGTTGGCGGTGTTTCTGTGCTCCGACGCGGCGGACGGGATGACCGGATCGGCGGTGACGATGGACGGAGGATGGACGTCCCAATAACCACGGATTCGGTCGGTTGTTGACGCTGGCCGACCGCGCGCGCCCCACACGCTTGGCGTCGGTCAGCGTCAACACCCCCTCAGCTCCAACGGCTGTATTTCGCGGCTGACGTCAAAAATCGTCACAAAAGAATCAAAAAGCGCGACAAATGCCGAAGATCATCCGCGTCCCTTTCCCGCAGGATGCGCCCGCGCGCCGTGCATAGACGCGCGCCTTCCCTTTGCTCTTATGGATGGGTTACTATGTTGACGCCTGATATTGTTGAGAAAATACGCTGCAATGCAGCGAACATCGGCGCCGCGACAGCAACAATCGGTCCGATCTGGGAGGGTGGCGTGGACGACATCGTCGATTTTGAAGCGTTGCGGCAACGCGCCGTTCATTCCCTGTTCGAGCATCTGGAAAGCATGTGCGTCGGCGCCGTCACCGTGGACCGCAACGCCCGCATCGCCTGGATGGATGAGAAGTACAAGACCCTGCTGCGTTTTTCCGGCGACCCGCGCGGCAAGCCGGTCGAAGACATCATTCCGAAAAGCCTGCTGCGCCGCGTCATCGAAACCGGGCAACCGATGCCGCTGGACATCATGGAGTTCGGCGACCGCTCCTTCGTCGTCACCCGCCTGCCGTTGTTCGGGGCCGATGGCACGCTGATCGGGGCCATCGGTTTCGTGCTGTTCGACCGCGCCGAGTATCTGCGCCCCTTGGTCAAAAAATACGAAAAGCTGCAAGAGGAGTTGGCCCGCGCGCATCAGGAATTGGCGCACGAACGGCGCGCCAAATACAGCTTCTCCCAATTTCTGGGAGCCAGTGAATCCATCCGTGAAATCAAGCGGTTGGGCCGTCGCGCCGCGCAGATGGACTCCACCGTCCTGCTGCTGGGCGAAACCGGCACCGGCAAGGAATTGCTGGCCCAGGCCATCCACAACGCCAGCCCGCGCGCCAACCGCCCCTTTGTCGGGGTGAACGTCGCGGCGATTCCCGAAACGCTGCTGGAGGCCGAATTTTTCGGCGTCGCCCCCGGCGCCTACACCGGGGCCGACCGCCGCCACCGCGACGGCAAATTCCAGTTGGCCAACGGCGGCACCCTGTTTCTGGACGAAATCGGCGACATGTCCCTGCCGCTCCAGGCCAAGCTGCTGCGCGTGCTGCAAGAGCGCGAGATCGAGCCGCTTGGCTCCAACAAGGTCATCCGGGTGGATGTCCGCATCATCGCCGCGACCAGCCGCGATTTGATCGGTTTGGTGCGCGACAAGCAGTTTCGCGCCGATCTCTATTATCGGTTGAACGTGGTGCCGATCACCCTGCCGCCGTTGCGCGACCGGCCCGAGGACATCGAAAGCATCGCCGACCGTATCCTGGAACAATTGTCCATCCAGCAAGGGACGCCGCCGCGCGAGCTGCTGGAATCCGCCGTCCAGGTGCTGCGCGAGTATGATTGGCCGGGCAACGTGCGCGAGCTGTACAACACGCTGGAGCGGGTGGTCGCGCTGACCGACGCGCCGATCCTGACCGCCCCGCACATCCGCAGCGTTCTGCCCGGCATGCAGCATCCGGCGGGGGCCACCGCGCTCGCCCCGGCGCAGCTTGGCGCGCGCCCCCTGTCGGAGGTGCTGCACGCCGCCGAACGCATCGCCATCGCCGCCGCGCTGGAAGAGGCGGGCGGGGTCAAGGCGCGAGCGGCCAAACTTCTGGGCATTTCCCGCGCCTCGCTGTACGAACGCATGGTGTCGCTGGGGCTGGGGGCCACCCAATAGACCCGACCTCGAATTCCGTTTTACGGAATTTTGTTCCGAAAATTTGACGTTTCCCGCGATCCCTGCGAGGATGGCCGCAGCCATTCCCCCAGATGATCAAGGACAAACCCATGCGCAGACGGGACGAGGCTCTGGTCGCCGACGACCCGGCGGTGGACGAGGAAAAGGATCCCCGCTTCGTCACCGCGCTCGCGCGCGGTCTGGAGCTGCTGCGGGCCTTTCGCCGCAACGAATCGGCGCTGGGCAATCAAGAGCTGGCCGAACGCACCGGCCTGCCCAAGCCGACCATCTCGCGGCTGAGCTACACCCTGTCCAAGCTGGGCTATTTGACCTACGACCCGACGACCGGCAAATACCGGCTGGGCACGTCGGTGCTTGCCTTGGGGTACGCCTGCCTGTCGGGCATGGGCGTCCGGCAGGTGGCCCGTCCGCTGATGCAGGATTTGGCCGACCAGACCGGGCTGGCGGTGGCGCTGGGCGGGCGCGACCGGGTCAGCATGATCTATCTGGAATGCTGCAAGGGGGCCGGGCCGATCACCCTGTCGCTGGACGTCGGCTCTCACATCAAGCTGTCCACCACCGGCATGGGCCGCGCCTATCTCGCCGCCTTGCCGGAGGTGGAGCGCGCGCCGCTGATGGCGAAGCTGGAGGAGCATGAGGGCGACCGCTGGCCCGCCATCCAGGACGGCATCCTGCAAGCCATCGAGGATTACCGGACGCGCGGCTATTGCCGCTCCATCGGCTCGTGGAAAAGCGAGGTCCACGCGGTCGGCGTGCCCTTCGTCCCGCGCGACGGCTCGCAGGTGTTGGCCTTCAACTGCGGCGGCCCGGCTTTTCTGGTCGATCCCAAACGGCTGGAGGAGGACTACGCCCCCCGCCTGATCGCCATGGTCCGCCGCATCGACGCCACCCTGTTCCACGGGTGACGTCGGGGCGGCGCTCTGGGGCGTTGGTTATTTCTCCCAATCCGGGGTTTCCAGCTTCAGGCCATGGTTGCCGCGATAGGCGGCGACCGGCGGCGAGCGCCAGGCCTCCAACAAGGCCGGGTCGATCTTGTAGACCTCCACCCCCAGCGGGCGGCAGACCTCCAGCGGGTCGCGGGCGTCCGGCCCCCACAGCGGCACGCTGAGATCGCCGCCGGGGCAGGTGGACAGGGCGCACAGCAGGTCGATTTCGGCGAAGAACTCCAGGAAATCGCCCTTCTTGGCCGGGCAGGCCTTCATGAAATATTTGTCCTCGGCGTTCAAGCCGGTGACTTGGAAGACGTTCAGCACGTCGTGCACGTCGAACTCGGTCAAGCCATAGGGGGCGACGGCGCGGGTCAGGTTGGAATGGCAATGATGGTGGAAATCCTCCCCCGTCAGCATCCGATTGACGTAGGGATCGCAGCGGGTGCCAAGCAAATCATGGACCCGCCCGCCATGCTCGTCGATTCCGTAATCGGCCAGCGTGTCGTGGGTGATCGTCACCAGCGGGCGCAGGAAGGGCAGGGTGGACCAAATCCGGTCATAGGTGCTGACATGGGCTTGCTGAAGCTGCCGAGTGCGCGAGGCCCACATGCGTTCGCGCGGGTCGTGGCGGTTCCAGATGTTCAAATCGGCGACCTGCGGCCCGTCGATGGTGACGATGCGGAAGACATGCCCCGCCGGAACCGTCCAGGCCCGGCCCGACCGGATCGGCACGGTCAGCGTTTCGACCAGCTCGCGCCCCTCCGTCCGCGCGGCGACGCGCTGGTAAAAAGCCCGGTCCACATCCAGGACGGAGCCTGTGCTGGCCTGATAGGCGGCGGGGTAATTGAGCATGGCGGAGCGGTCCTTCCAGGGGACGGGGTGGCGGGAGGCGGTCAGGGCGAGGGGAAGCGGGCGAGCAACCCCTGTTCGGATTCGTCGAGATACAGGCGCAGCGCGACCGCCGCGCCGCCCGCGTCGCCAACGGCCAACCGCTCGACGATGGCGGCGTCGCGGGCGATCCAGGGCGCTTGAAAGGCGGCTTCGTCGGGGTTGATGGCGAAGCTGAGGCGCAGTTGCGCCAGGACGCTGGCGAAAAACCCGTCGAGCAGCGGGCTGCCGATCAGCCGGACGATTTCGCCGTGCAGGCGCAAGCTGTGGGTGCCGACGCTTCGCCAGGCGCGCGCCGCCGCCGCGTCCTGCGCCGCCGTCACGCAGTCGCGCATCGACGCCAGACGCGGCGGCGGCAGGATGGCGGGCGCGGCGACGACCGCCTGAAGCTCCAGCGTCCGGCGGATCGTGAAGATCTCCCGCACATCGTCGGCGGTGACGGCGCGCACGGTGACGCCGCAATGCCGGTGATGCTCGGCCAACCCCTCCCGGCACAATTGGCGGAACGCCTCGCGCAGCGTGTTGCGCGACACGCCCAACCGTTCGACCAAATCCGCCTCGACCAACTGTTCGCCAGGCTCCAACTCCCCGGCCATGATGGCCGCGCGCAGGCGGTCGGCGGCGCGGTCGGTCACGGCGGGGGGATGGGGAAGGGACGGCATCGGCTCTGCGCGAAGGATTGTTCAACAATTATGATTGTTGAACAATCACAGAGGCGCTGTCAAGTCCGGCGCGGGAACGGCGAAGCAGTCACTCAAATGCTTCCGCATTCATGAAAGCCCTTCTCCCCTTGCGGGAGAAGGGTTGGGATGAGGGGTGCGGCCCGGCTATGGCCGGGGATGGTTTCCTTCCCCCTCACCCCAACCCCTCTCCCGCGAGGGGAGAGGGGCTTATTCAGCCTTCGATGGTTCAAGCGATTGCCCTGCGGAAACGCCGACCGCGAAAAAATCACCCTCCCCAGCGTCGGCGAGGGAGGGTTTGGTGGGGGCAAGACGCTGAGAGACAGAGAGGCGTGCGTTACGCCGCCGCCGCCAATTGCAAGGTCTGCTTGGCGACCTTTTCAAAGGCGCGCTCTTCGATCTGGCGGATGCGCTCGCGGCTGACGCCGTAGCGGACGGCCAGATCCTCCAGCGTCAAGGGCCTCTCGATCAGGCGGCGGTTGACCAGAATGTCCCGCTCCCGCTCGTTCAGCACGCCCAGCGCGGCGTTGAGAAGCCCGGCGCGACGACCGGACTCGCCGCGCTCGATCAGCGTCTCCTCAACCGAGGGGCGCTCGTCGGCCAGCAAATCTTGCCATTCGGAATCGCCGTCTGACGCGATGGGCGCGTTGAGCGAGGCGACCGGGGAGGACAGGCGGCGATTCATCGCCACCACCTCATGCTCGCCGACCTCAAGATCGTTGGCGATGCGGGTGACGTTTTCCGGCTGAAGATCGCCGTTGCCGACCTCGCCCAACTTGCGCTTCAGGCGGCCCAGGCTGAAAAACAGCTTCTTCTGCGCGGCGGTGGTGCCGATCTTGACCAGGCTCCAGGACCGCAGGATGTAATCCTGGATCGACGCCTTGATCCACCACATGGCGTAGGTGGACAGGCGGAAGCCGCGATCCGGCTCGAATTTCTTGACGGCGGTCATCAGGCCGAGATTGCCCTCGGCGATCAGATCGGACAGCGGCAGACCGTAACCGCGATAGCCACCGGCGATCTTCACGACCAACCGCAGATGGCTGGTGACGAGCCGTTGCGCGGCCTTCAGGTCGCCATGCTCGGTCCACGCCTTGGCGAGCATGAACTCGTCTTCCGGCGCGAGCACGGGGTAGCGGTGGGTGTCATTGATGTAGCGCGACAGCGATTCACCGGAATCGGTCGAGCGGAGTGCGAGCGCGGCGCCCATGTCACATCCTCATGCGAAGCGATATGACGGAAACGGTTCCCCCGGTAGGCGGGTTCCGGCCTCTCCGACGGAGCAGGCAATCATATCTTAAGATTTTCGAAAGAAATGTCAAGCGACGTGAACAAAAGGGGGTGATGGCGGCGCGGCCACACCCGGCCTTTTCGGGCCTCCCGTTCCGGTGATTGACCTCCCTCAGTGCGGTCGCCGCGCGGGCTGGGCAGGATGGGCGGGTCGTCGGCCCAACAGGAAAGTCCGTTGCATGAAAATCGCCGTAGGCGCCCAAGACAACCGCAGAATCGCCACCCATGGCGGACGCACCCGCCGCTTTCTGGTGTTCGAGGCGGAGGCGGGCCGTGATCCGATTGAGGAATCCCGGATCGAACTGGCGGAGGATGAGGTGCTGCATCTGTGCGGCGACGGTCGCCCGCACCCGATTGACGCGGTGTCGGTGGTCATCACCGGGGCGTCCGGCCCCGGCTTCGTCGCGCACATGCGCCGCCGGGGGATCGAGCCGGTGACGACGCTGGAAAGCGACCCAGCGCAGGCGATCCGCGATTGGTTCGCCGGAACGGTCAAAGCCGCCCCGCCCCCCGCCCACCCGCACGAGCATCATGATGGCCACCATGACGGCCACCACCATGATGGCCACCACCAGGACGACAACCACCACCAGGATGATGGGGCGAACGCCTAACCCCTTCCTGTCAACCGCGCCGCGTGGCATGACTGAGGCATGACGCCATTCTTCCGAACCGGAGCGGTGATCGCGTTGCTTCTGGCCTTGGCTGGGGGTTGCGCCGCCGTCATCGGGCCGCAAGCGCCCCCCTCGATGGCGAGGCAAGTCCCGCTTGACGCATCGCACCCGTTGGCGGACCGGGTTGGCGCGCTGACCTTTCGGGGCGCGCTGGACCTGACCGGCATCGGCAAATTGGGCGGACTGTCCGGCCTGTGGGTGGCGCCGGATGGTGGGCGGTTTGTCGCCATCGGCGACACCGGCTTGGTGGTCAACGGTCGTCTCGACCATGATTCCGGCGGGCGCTTGATTGGCGCCGACCAAATCCGTGTTCGCCGGTTGCCCGTGGAAGAAGGAATCACCAAGGTCAAACGGCGCACCGACGCTGAAGAGCTGCTGGGCCTGCCGGATGGTGGCTGGGTCGTCGCGTTGGAACGCGATCATCGTCTGTTGCGCTACGCCGCCAACCCCAACGGCCCCAACGGCGTCCCGACCCCCGTGCCGGTTCCTCCGTCGGTGGAAGAGGACAGCCCTGACAATGGCGGCTTGGAATCTCTGGCCCGTCTGGCCGATGGCCGCCTCCTCACCATCGAAGAGGGGGGGGAGGACAGCCAGCGCGGCGACCCCAGCCAACCCCGCCGCGCCTGGGTGACGGCCAGCCCCGGCCTGCCGACCCAGCGGATGGATTGGCTGCCGATGACCTACCGCAGCGCGCCGCGCTACCGCCCGACCGCCGCCGCCGGACTGCCGGACGGCGGCGCCCTGGTGCTGGAACGGCGGGTGTCGCTGCTGGGCGGCTGGTCCACCCGCATCGTCCGCATCCCCGCCAACGCCCTGCGCGCGGGCGCCGACATCCAAGGGGAAGAATTGGCGCGGCTGGAATCTCCCCTGTTGAACGACAATTTCGAAGGGATCGCCACCCGTCCAGGACCGAACGGGGAAACGCTGATCTACATCGTGTCCGACGACAATTTTCTTCCGTTCCAGCGCAGCTATCTGGTGATGTTCAGCCTGCCATAACGGCGGAAAACGCTCAAACCAGCAGTTCTGGAACGCGGGGCGACGGCTGGGCCTCCGTCTGGAGGCGGCGCAGACGGCTGGCGGGAAACAGGACCGTGGCCGTGGTGCCCCGTCCAACCGTGCTGGTCAGCAGGAAACGTCCCTCCTGCATCTCAACCAGCGATTTGACCAGCGGCAGGCCAAGCCCGGTTCCGGCGTAGCGCCGGGTGTGCGAGTTGTCCACCTGATGGAACGGCTCCATCACCAGCATCAGCTCGCCTTGGGGAATGCCGATGCCGGTGTCGGTGACGCGGATGCGCAGATTGCGTTCGCTCGCATCGACCATCACCGTGACGCGGCCATTCGCCGGGGTGAATTTGACCGCGTTCGACAGAAGATTCAGCAGAATTTGCCGCAAAGCGCGCTCGTCCGCGTACAAGCTCGGCAAATCGGTCGCCGCCGTCGCCGCGAGATCAATGGACTTTTCCGCGACCTGAGACGCCACCGACCGCAGGCTCTGCTCCACCACATTGCGGATGTCCACGACCTCTTCGTGCAGGGCGTATTTGCCGGATTCAACCTTCGTGGTGTCGAGGATGTCGTTGATGAGACTCAGCAGATGCTGGCCTGAGCGGCGGATGTCGCCGACATATTCGGTCTGTTTGCTGCTCATGCGGCCAAAGATGCCGGTTTCCAGCGCCTCGGCAAAGCCGATGATGGCGTTCAGCGGCGTCCGCAATTCGTGGCTCATGTTGGCGAGAAACTGGGTTTTCGCCCGATTGGCGGCGTCGGACGCCTGTTTGGCGGCGATCAACTCCGCCTCGGCCCGGTAGCGTCCGGCGATGTCCTGAATCAACCGCTGCTGACTGTCGCGCAGGGCGCCTTCGCTGCTTTGCAGATCGACCAGCATGGCTTCCCGCCGCCCGGCCTCGCGCACCAGAACCAGGGTGAGAAAGCCCAGCATCACGCTGCCGCACACCGCCACAGCGATGGAGATTTTCACCTTGCCGCGCCAGGGCGACAACACTTGATCGGTGGACAACGACACGGTCACGACCAGCGGAACCTCCACCGACCTGCGGACGCTGAGGATTCGGCTTGGCCCATCGCTGGAATTGGCGAGAAATTCGGCTCCCTGCGGCCCCACTGTCAACGAGGCGGCGGGCGACGGCGCTGGGTCAGCCGATGGATGAGCCGACAGGACAGGGACGGAGTCATGAACGGGAAAACGCGCCATCATCGGCCCGTTGGCGTGATACAGCGTGACCACCGCGTCGTTGCGCAGCTTCAGCGCCTCGTAAAAGGCGCGAAAGGCCGCTGGTTCAATCACCGCCACAACCACCCCGGCGAACCGCCCGTCGGGGGTTTCCAGCCGTCGGCTCATGCTGACGAACCAGTTGCCCGACACCCGGCCCCGAACCGGAACGCCCAGAAAGTTCCCCGCCGCCGTGCCGTCGCGCTGCGTCATCAGATAGTCGCGATCAGACAGATCAAGATCGGCGGGCACCCGAGCGCCGCTGTCATGAATTGGGCGACCATCCGCCGAAATGACCAGAAGGGCGCGAATCAACGGCGACAGGGCCGCTTGGCGACGCAACAGCGCGCGCACGTCAGGATCGCCGCGATCCCAACGGTCGGCGCGCACGTCCAAAACCTCGGCCACTCCCGCTAAGACTTTGCCGACTCCTGTCACGCTGTCGGTGGCTTGACGTTCCAGGATCAGGCTCAGGCTCTGGGTTTCCTCCCGCGCCCGCGCCATCAGATCATCATGTTCGCGCAGCAAATCAGCGCCGATCATGGCGTTCAAGCCAAGGATCAGCAGCAGCCCAAACGCGCTCATTCCCCCTTTCAGACGTGAAATCACGCGTTTCCCCGCCTTCGCGCCCCCACCGACGCCGACGAGCCTATACCGTGCAGCCTCTCAAGGAAAGACGCGTTAAAAGCGTCATTTCCCGAAGACGCGCGCTCTTACAACCGAACCGAGAGGGAGGAGAAGCGCGTCGCGCTGGACATGTCGGCGCCGGTCAGCACGGCGGCGGCGGCGACCCCAACGATGATCGCGGCGGCAAAACCCAAAAACATGGCCTTCATCAAACGACTCCTCGGCAAGCGTCGCCGGAACGGCGAAAAACAGGGGTGGGGGTGGGCGAAGCTGACCATGGACGAAGCCGACGTTCACCCGGCATCCGGATCCACCACGGTCAAGGCGACGACGGCGTCGTCGATCAACACCTTGCCCGCATGCTCGAAATTCACCGTCACCCGGTTGCGAATCGCCGATTGCACCTGCCCCAACCCCCAATCGGCTTGCGTCGGATGCCGCACCCAGGCGCCGGGAACCAACCCGTCATCCATCACCGTCGTCCCTCCCATCCGCCACACGCGCCCACTGACGTTACAAGAGGGACGATATAGGGTATAATGGACGGGCAGCAACCCGCTTCTCTGCCGCGTGGAGACCCCCCTCGTGACTGGCTCCGTGACCACCTCCATGACCTCACCCGTCACCATCGAGGTTCGCATCCTTGAATTGCTCGCCTCCAAGCTGTGCCACGATCTGGTCAGCCCGGTTGGCGCCATCCGCAACGGGTTGGAGTTGATCGAGGAAATGCGCGAGGACGCGGAGGCGGATCCAGACTCCGTTTCTGGATTGACCGGCGCGGCGTTGGGGCAGGGCTTTCTTGGCGAAGCGGTGGCCTTGATCGATCACTCCTCAAGCCAAGCGGACCGCCGTCTGCGGGTTTTCCGTTTGGCCTATGGCGCCGCCGGACGCGAACAGCGGGGGTTTGCCGACGCGCGCGACGCGGCGGCGGGTTGGATCGATGGCGGCCGCAGCGCGCTGGATTGGCCCGAGCGCACCCCCGATTCGGCGCTCGGCGACCGGCGCGGCGTGGCGAAGCTGCTGCTGAACATGGTCGTGCTGGCCGAAGAGGCGTTGCCCTATGGCGGTCGAATCGCCGTGGCCGGGGAGGGCGACGCGACGGCGGGCCGCGTCACCGTCACCGCCACAGGGCGGCCCGGCGGGTTGAGCGCCGAACTGGCCGCCGCGCTGGTCGGCGCGCCCACCGCCACCCTGACGCCGCGCAGCGTTCACGCTTATGTCACTGGGCGCTTCGCGGAGGATGCCGGGCTGCGCCTTGCCGCGACTCCGTCGGGCGCCGATCGGCTGATCTTCAGCGCCGACTGGTGAATTTGTCGCAATTTTTCACAATTGTTTGAAAATTTGCGAGTCGACGACAACCCGCTCGACGCCACCCGTGGTTTGATGCGCCGTGGTGCGCAATGTCACCGCCAGATTGTGGCGAGCCGCCAGCGCCAAGGCCTCGTTCAGGGTCGCCACCGCGTCGCGCACGGTTTTGGCGAGATCCGCGTCCCTCATTGAACCTCCTGTGACAATGCGCCCCGCCGATTTTCGGCGGGGCGTTGTGAGATTTCCCTATCACTGCGGGTAAGGTTCTCTTAATCAGTGTTTGCCACGCTCCGGCCATACACCTGGACTGGAACGCAATCGGCGGCTCGACAGAGCGCCTGTTCGAGCCGCAGGTCGGCGCGGACCATAACATTGGGCCTGGGGAATGCGACATGGATGATCTGCTCTCCGAATTTCTAACGGAAACCAACGAAAACCTATCGGTGCTCGACGTCGAGTTGGTCCGATTGGAGCAGAACCCCAACAACCCGGAACTGCTGTCCAACATTTTCCGTCTCGTTCACACCATCAAGGGCACTTGCGGCTTTCTCGGCCTGCCGCGCCTGGAAAAGGTGGCGCACGCGTCGGAAAACGTGCTGGGCAAGTTCCGTGATGGCGAACTGACCATCAACCCCGAAGCGGTCTCTTTGATCCTTCAGGCGTTGGACACCATCAAGAGCCTGCTGGCGGTTCTGGAAGCGACCGAGGCGGAACCGCCCGGCGACGACATCCCGCTGATCGAGCGGTTGAATCTGTGCGCCGAAGGCAAGTTGGGCGCCCCGGCTCCGGTGGTTGACGCCGCTCCGCCGCCGCCGCCAAGCGCGCCCGCCGTGGCCGCCGCCGAAGAGCGCCCCAACACGCTGGACGAGCTGGAAGCCCTGTGGAACTCCATCCCAGGCCCGGCGACGCCGGTTCCGCCCCCGGCCCCCGCCGCTCCGGCCAGCACCGCGCTCGCCCCGCGCGCGCCGGAGCCGACGCCGGAACCCGCGCCCTCTCAAGATTTGGTCGTTCCGGAGCCGGAACCCGTCGCCGCCGCCAAGGTGCCGGTGGCCGCGACGCCGGTCGCTTCGGCGGGTGGCGCTGGCCACGCCAACGACGGCAATTCGGAAAACGCGACCAAGGAATCGGCGGTCGCCGCGCAGACCATCCGCGTCAACGTGGATCTGCTCGAAAACCTGATGACCATGGTTTCGGAACTGGTGCTGACCCGCAACCAGCTCCTCCAGATCCTGCGCTCGCAAAAGGAAAGCGAGTTCGCCGCGCCGCTGCAACGCCTGAACCATGTGACGTCGGAGTTGCAGGAAGGCGTCATGAAGACGCGCATGCAGCCCATCGGCAACGCCTGGGCCAAGCTGCCGCGTCTGGTCCGCGATCTGGCGCATGAACTGAACAAAAAGATCGACCTCCAGATGCTCGGCGCCGACACCGAGTTGGACCGTCAGGTTCTGGAGCTGATTAAGGATCCGCTGACCCACATGGTGCGCAACAGCGCCGACCATGGTCTGGAAATCCCCGCCGAACGCGTCAAGTCGGGCAAGATCGAGACGGGTCGGATCACGCTGAACGCCTATCACGAAGGCGGCCACATCATCATCGAGATTCAAGATGATGGTCGGGGTCTGGCCATCGACAAGATCAAGCAGAAGGCCATTCAGAACAACATGGCCTCGGAAATCGAGCTGGCCTCGATGACCGATCAGCAGATCATCCAGTTCATCATGAAGCCGGGCTTCTCGACGGCGGCCAAAGTCACCAACGTGTCGGGCCGTGGCGTCGGCATGGACGTGGTGAAGACCAACATCGAAAAGATCGGCGGCACGATCGAAATCAAGTCGCTCCAGGGCCGTGGTTCGACCTTCGTCATCAAGATCCCGCTGACCTTGGCCATCGTCTCGGCCTTGATCGTCGAATGCGCGGCGGAACGCTTCGCCATTCCGCAGATCAGCGTCGTCGAGCTGGTGCGCGCCGCCACCGACAGCGAGCACACCATCGAACGGCTGAAGGGAACGCCGGTCCTGCGCCTGCGCAACCGCCTGCTGCCGCTGGTGTCGTTGCAGGAACTGCTGAAGCTGGACGACAACGAGGCGTCGACCAAGACCGAGGACGAGACCTTCATCGTCGTCACCCAGGTCGGCACCTACACCTTCGGCATCATGGTCGACCGCGTGTTCGACACCGAGGAAATCGTCGTCAAGCCGGTCGCCCCGATCCTGCGCCACATCGAGATGTTCTCGGGCAACACGATCCTGGGTGACGGCTCGGTCATCATGATCCTGGATCCCAACGGCATCGCCTCGGCGACGGGCGAAATGGCGGTCGCGGACGTGGTCGGCAAGGAAACCACGGCGGTCCAGACCCAGCGTCAGGAAGACAAGATGGCGCTTCTGCTGTTCCGCGCGGGCGACGGTGCCCCCAAGGCGGTTCCGCTGTCGCTCGTCGCCCGTCTGGAAGACGTCGATGTCGCCACCGTCGAAATGTCGAACGGCCTGCCGATGGTCCAGTATCGCGGCAAGCTGATGCCCCTGGTCCCCATCGATCCGAACTTCATGCTGGGCAAGGAAGGCCGTCAGCCGGTCCTGGTCTTCGCCGACGGCGACCGCTCGATGGGTCTGATCGTCGACGAGATCGTCGACATCGTGGAAGAGAAGCTGAACGTCCAGTTGGCCGCCGAACGTCCTGGCCTGATGGGGTCGGCGATCATCGCGGGCAAGGCGACCGAGGTCATCGACGCGGGCTTCTTCCTGACTCAGGCCTACAAGGATTGGTTCGGGTCGGGCACCAACGACGGTTACGAGGAGGAGAAGCTCCATCGCGTTCTGCTGGTCGATGACAGCCCCTTCTTCCGCAACCTGTTGACGCCGTTGCTGTCGGTGGCCGGTTACGACGTCACGGCGGTGGAAAACGCCAACGACGCTTTGGCCCTGTGCGAAGCGGGCGAAGATTTCGACGTCATCGTGTCGGACATCGAGATGCCGGGCATGAACGGCTTCGACTTCGCCGAGGCGGTGCGCCATGGCAGCCGTTGGCAGCGTGTGCCGATGGTGGCATTGTCCAGCCACGCCAGCCCGCGCGATCTTGATCGTGGCCGGATCGCCGGTTTCAACGATTATGTCGCCAAGTTCGACCGCGACGCGCTGCTTTACGCTCTCCAGCAGACGCTGACCGACCATAAAGGTGCCGCATGAGCAACGCCAAGCTGCCCTCCACCGTCCGCAAGTCGAAGGGCGACGACCTCGTCGCCACCGGCAACCAGGACTATGTGACCATGACGATCGCCGATCAGATGTTCGGCATCCCGGTCCTTCAGGTGCAAGACGTCCTCGGCAACCAGCGGATCACCCGGATCCCGCTGGCTCCGCCCGAGGTCGCCGGATCGCTCAACCTGCGTGGCCGCATCGTCACCGCCATCGACGTCCGGTTGCGGCTTGGTTTGCCCGGTCGGTCGAAGGACAAGCCCGGCATGTCCATCGTCGTCGATTTGCGCGGCGAGCTGTACAGTCTGATGGTCGATTCGGTCGGCGAGGTGTTGAGCCTCACCAACGAGGATTTCGAGCGCAACCCCGCCACGCTGGATCCGCGTTGGCGCGAGGTGTCCACGGGAATTTACCGTCTGAACGGTCAGTTGATGGTTGTGTTGGACGTGCCTCGTCTGCTCAACTTCACGACGGTCGAGACGGCGTAATCCGCCGCCTTCCTCCTTCGCACGTCCCGTCATGCTTCCTGAGGCGCTATCGAGATGAAATCCTGCTTGGTCGTCGACGACAGTCGCGTTGTCCGCAAGGTCGCGCGCAAGATCCTAGAGGAACTGAACTTCGCTTGCACCGAGGCGGAGGACGGCAAGCAGGCGATGGAAAATTGTGCGGTGCAGATGCCCGACGCCATCCTGCTCGACTGGAACATGCCGGTGATGAACGGCATCGAGTTTTTGCGGCGGCTGCGCAAGATGAGCGGCGGGGAATTCCCCAAGGTTGTCTTCTGCACCACCGAGAACGATCTGGCTCACATCCAGGAAGCGCTGTCGGCCGGGGCCAACGAGTACATCATGAAGCCCTTCGACAGCGACATCATCCAGACCAAGTTCGCACAGGTGGGCTTGCTGTGATCCGTCGGTCCGCGTGACACGCGGTTCTTCGTTCGGATGTTGAGTTGAAAGGCGATCGGTCGTTATGTCGGACAGTTTTGGCAGAAGCTCCCTCACCAGCGCAAAGCCCGCGAACCCGGATCCCATCCGGGTCATGGTGGTGGATGATTCCGCCGTCATTCGTGGGCTGCTGACCCGCGCGCTGGAGGGTGACACCGACATTCGGGTGGTGACGTCGGTCGGCGATGGCCAGATGGCGGTGAATTCGCTGCAACGCAACTCCATCGACGTCATCGTTCTCGACATCGAAATGCCGGTGATGGATGGCCTGACCGCCATTCCAAAGCTGTTGGCGGTCGCGCCTCAGGTCAAGATCATCATGGCCTCGACGCTGACCCTGCGCGGCGCCGACGTGTCGATCCGCTGCCTGTCGGCCGGGGCCGCCGACTACATCCCCAAGCCGACCTCCACCCGCGAGATCGGCGGGGCTGAAGATTTCAAGCGTGAGCTGGTGGCCAAGGTCAAGGCGCTGGGCGCGGCGGCGCGACGCGCCGGATCGCGCAGCCGGGGCGAAATCCGCCCGCTGTCGCCCGCCTATGTGCCCTTGTCGCTCAAGCGCGAACAGGCGCCGATCACCACCCGGCCAGCCCCGATGGGCATGCAAGTCAAGCCGGACGTGATCGCCATCGGCAGTTCGACCGGCGGGCCGCAGGCCTTGTTTGAAGTGCTGTCGCACATGAAGGGCGCGGTGACGCAGCCCATCCTGATTACCCAGCACATGCCCGCGACCTTCACCACCATTCTGGCGGAGCACATCACCCGCCAGTGCGGCATCGACGCGAAGGAAGCCAAGGACGGTGAACCCGTCGTGCAAGGCCGCTGCTACATCGCGCCGGGCGACTTTCATATGCTGGTGGCTCAGCGCGGCGGGGCGAACGTGATTTCGCTGACCAAGGATCCGCCCGAGAATTTCTGCCGCCCGGCGGTTGATCCGATGATGCGGTCGATCCTGAAGGCCTATGGCGGACGCAAGATTTTGGCCTGCATCCTGACCGGCATGGGCCAGGACGGCTTGAAGGGCTGCACCGAGGTCGTCAATGGCGGCGGCACCCTGATTGGCCAGGACGAGGCGTCAAGCGTGGTTTGGGGCATGCCCGGCGCCGTGGCGCAGGCGGGCATCTGCTCGGCCATTCTGCCGCTGAAGGAAATTGGTCCCTACATCCGCAAGTTCGCGTCGAGGGCAGCATGAGAGTCGAAGATTTCGACATGTTCTCCACGCTGCTCAAGCAGCGTTCCGGCTTGGTCCTGACCCGCGACAAGGCCTATTTGCTCGAATCCCGGCTGATGCCGGTGGCGCGCAAATGGAACATGAAGGGGCTGGAGGAACTCGCGATCACCGTCCGCACGCGGAAGGATGAAGCGCTGCTGCGCGACATCACCGAAGCGATGACGACGAACGAGTCCTCCTTCTTCCGCGATCAGAAGCCGTTCGACCAGTTTCGCCAATTGGTTTTGCCCCGTCTGATGGCGACGCGGGCGGCCAAGCGGTCGATCCGCATCTGGTCGGCGGCCTGCTCTTCGGGCCAAGAGGCCTATTCGCTGGCGATGATCCTGAACGACGAGGCGGCGAAGCTGGCCGGTTGGCGGGTGGAGATCGTCGGCACCGACATTTCAGCGGAAATGGTCGAACGGTCCAAGGCGGGCGTCTACACCCAGTTCGAGGTGCAGCGCGGCCTGCCGATCACCATGCTGGTGAAGCATTTCAAGCAGAACGGCGACAAGTGGCAAATCAGCCCGCAATTGCGGCAGATGGCCTCGTTTCGCGAATGGAATTTGTTGGGCGATTTGTCAGCGCTGGGGCAGTTCGACATCGTGTTCTGCCGCAACGTGCTGATTTATTTTGATGGCCCGACCAAGGGCAAGGTTCTGGAGGGCATCGCCCGCCAGATGCCGCAGGATGGGGTTCTCTATCTGGGCGGCGCCGAAACCGTGTTGGGCATCACCGACAAGTTCAAGCCGGTGGATGGTCAGCGCGGCCTGTACAGCCTGGGTGGTTTCTCCACAGGCCCCTGAATTGGCGGGGGCCGGGGCGGCGATCAGAACCGCCGCCATGCCCACCGACAAACGCCGATGATTGGGAACAATCACCGGCCAAAAACATCAAACATCCGAGCGCGTGATCGACTTGATCGGTCCGCGCGGGTTGCCGGACATTTCGGCAATCTTGCGGTCCTGCCCTTCGATGAAGGCGCGGATCGAACCTTCGCTGTCGTAGCTGTCGATTTCCGCCGTCGGAACCTTGCGGTTCGAGGTGCGGGCGCCATCCTGATAGAGGATGTCGAAAAGGATGAAGCCGTTGTCAACCGGCGGTTTCTTGCGGGCCATGATCGCACTCTCCACATAGGCGTTGGAGCGGCCCGCATCGAGACGGAACGTCCCGAAGCGTGCTGCCGCTCAACAAATGCTCAACAAATCAAGGGCTGTTGGACCGCATTCCGCCATCGTGCGAGGCGGAACGCGCGTCCGCTCAACCGTTGTCGGTCTTGGCGCCGACAGCCTCGTCAGCCACGCTGACAGCGCCATCATCGGCGCCGTCGCTGTCAGCCGCATCGCCATCACCGGGTTGGTCGGTGGCGCGGCGGGCGGCCACATCCTCCTCGCGGCGTTGCAGCTTTTCCTGTTTTTTCAGCTCTTTGGCGCGGTTGCGTTCGGCGCGCTGCTGGTTGTAGTTCGGTTTGAAGGCCATGGGCGGAGACTCCGGTTCGGGAAGCACGGAAAAAGGGCATCGGTTGCCCGATGCCCTTTTCTCTGGAATCGCTGAAAACGGATTAGACCGCCTTCAGATTTTCCGCCGACGTCTTGCCACGCTTCGGATCGCGCTGCTCTTCGTAGGAAACCTTTTGGCCTTCCAGCAAGCTGCGGAGGCCGGCGCGCTCAACGGCGGAGATGTGAACGAACACATCCGCGCCGCCGCTTTCCGGCTGAATGAAACCGAAGCCCTTGGTGCTGTTGAACCATTTGACGGTGCCGACGGGCATCTCTGTCTCCCATGACGCAAGTGGCGCCGCATCACCGATGCGGCGCATCAGACTGAATTTTGGATTGGCCGCAATCTGGCAAGCTCGCGAAGCGAGATCGAGGGCGAAACAGGCCCGGGCAGTCCGAAGCAGAATGACACCCTATAAGTGGGGGGAACAGCCCCCCACTTCAAGCGGAAATCGTGCTTCGCGCGGAAAACCGCGAAAATAAAAAAAACGGGCTGTTTCAGCCCGCCGCCTGTTGCGGGATGCGCGGCGGCGGCGGAACGGCGCCTTCGACGATTTCCTCATGCGGATCGCGCAAGACGTAACCGCGTCCCCACACGGTTTCGATGTAATTGTCGCCCTGGGTGGCGGCGGCCAATTTCTTGCGGAGTTTGCACACGAACACGTCGATGATTTTCAATTCCGGCTCGTCCATTCCGCCATAGAGATGGTTCAAAAACATCTCTTTGGTCAGCGTTGTGCCCTTGCGCAGGCTCAACAGCTCCAGAATGCCATATTCTTTGCCGGTCAGATGCAGCGGCAGGGTGTCCACCTCCACCGTGCGGGTGTCGAGGTTGACGGTCAGCCGCCCGGTGCGGATCACGCTGTCGGAATGGCCCTTGGAGCGGCGGACGATGGCCTGGATGCGGGCGATCAATTCGCGCTTGTCAAAGGGCTTGGTCAGATAATCGTCGGCGCCGAACCCCAGCCCCTTGATCTTGTTGTCCATCTCGGTCAGGCCGGACAGAATCAGGATCGGGGTGGTGACGCGGGCGGCGCGCAGACGGCGCAGAACCTCGTAACCGTCGATGTCCGGCAGCATCAAATCAAGGATGATGATGTCGTAGTCGTAAAGCTTGCCGATCTCCAGCCCGTCTTCACCCAGATCGGTGGAATCGACGATGAAACCTTCCGTGTTCAGCATCAACTCGATGCTTTTGGCGACGGAGGTATCGTCCTCAACCAGCAGAACCCTCATGGCGACATCCCGACGTTTGATGGTGCGCTTTCGCAACCCGAACTTCGGCGCGGCCCCCGCTCCTTCATGAACGGTGTGTCTCCCCGCCGTTTACACAAGTTAACAGACGATTCAGCTTAACGCCAGAAGGATGCGCTTCACGCAACGTTAATGCTTCCCCGGCATGATGCGGGCATACTGGTTAACGGCGGGTTCGCCAACCGCTGGACGCCTTGAAAATCCTCACCCTTTGCGCTTTTGGAGCACGCCCGTGCCCGCCGACATCGCTCAACTCATCCACGACATCGACGCCATCCCAGGTTTCAACCGCTTTGGCCGGGTGACGGCTGTTCTTGGCCTGATGGTTGAGGTCGGCGGCATTGAAAAGGAATTGTCGGTCGGCGGTCGCTGTGTGGTTGAATCCCGCGATGGCCGCCACATCCCCTGCGAGGTGGTCGGCTTCCGGCAAGGCCGCGCCCTGCTGATGCCCTTTGGCGCGCTGGATGGCGTTGGGTTGGGTTGTCGCGCTCTGGTGGCGAAGGATCAGGCCAGCATCTTCCCGACCGACGCGTGGCTGGGCCGCGTCGTCAACGCGCTGGGCGAGCCGGTGGACGGCAAGGGGCCGCTGCCGCGCGGGACGCGCGGCGTGCCGATCCGCAACACGCCGCCCAACGCCCACGCCCGCGCGCGGGTGGGGGAAAAGCTGGATCTGGGCATCCGCGCCATCAACGCCTTTCTCACCTGCTGCCTGGGCCAGCGCATGGGCATCTTCGCCGGGTCGGGCGTCGGCAAATCGTCGGTCATGTCGATGCTGGCGCGCTTTTCCGGGGCGGAGATCGCCGTCATCGGGCTGATCGGCGAACGCGGGCGCGAGTTGCAGGAGTTCATCACCGAGGATCTGGGCGAAGAGGGCTTGGCCCGCAGCATCGTCGTCTGCGCCACGTCGGACGAAGCGCCGCTGATGCGCCGCCAGGCCGCCTACATGACCCTGTCGGTCGCCGAATATTTCCGCGACGAGGGCCGCAACGTCCTGTGCATGATGGACAGCGTCACCCGCTTCGCCATGGCCCAGCGTGAAATCGGCCTGTCGGCGGGCGAACCGCCGACGACCAAGGGCTACCCGCCGACGGTCTTCGCCGAATTGCCGCGCCTGCTGGAGCGCGCCGGGCCGGGGCTGGTCGGGTCGGGGTCGATCACCGGCCTGTTCACCGTGCTGGTCGAGGGCGACGACCACAATGAACCAATCGCCGACGCGGTGCGCGGCATTCTCGACGGTCACATTGTGCTGGAACGCCAGATCGGCGAGCGGGGCCGCTATCCCGCCATCAACATTCTGCGCAGCGTGTCGCGCACCATGCCGGGCTGCAACAGCCGCAACGAAAACGAGTTGGTCAACCACGCCCGGCGGCTGTTGTCGGCCTATGACAACATGGCGGAGATGATCCGGCTGGGCGCCTACCGCAAAGGCTCCGACCCGCAGGTGGACGAGGCGATCCACTATCAACCGGCGCTGGAAGCCTTTTTGAAGCAGGGCAAGCGGGAATCGACCGATCTGGCCACCAGCTACGCCTTGCTGGCTGAAATCTTCGGGGTGCAGTGGCCGCAATGAGCCTGAAAACCATCATCCGCCTGCAAAAGCTGCAACTGGACGAAAAGCGCCGCACCCTGGCGGAGCTGCAAAATCTCGGCGACCGTTTGAAGGCGGAAATCGAGAAGCTGAAAGAGGAAATCGCCCACGAGCAGGCGACGGCGCGCGACGATTTCGCCGTGTCCTTCACCTACGCCAACTTCGCCCAAGCGGCGATGGAGCGGGGCCGCAAGCTGGGGGAATCGCTGCTTCAGGTCGAGGTGCAAATCAGCATGGCCACCGACCAGATGGCCGAAGCCTATCAGGAGCTGAAGCGCTTTGAACTGGCCGAGGAAGAACGGCTGAAGCGCGAGAGAGACAAGCAAAAACGCAAAGAAGCCATCATGCTCGACGAAACCGCCCTGGTCGGTTTCCGTCGGCGGCAAGCCGAGGAAGAAGCGGCGGAGGGCTGAGGCCCGCAGCCCCGCAAAGTTTCGCTTGGTCCATCCGCCCCAAGGTGGTTTAAAACAAGGCGTTTTTCGCGCCCGCAACCCACCCCCGTGGACCATCATGAGCGACACCGCCCCCCTGTTCGACCGCGTCGCCTTCATCGGCATCGGCTTGATCGGCTCGTCCCTGGCGCGCGCGCTGACCGAATATGGCATCGCCCGGCAGGTCGTCTGCGCCGACCGCAGCAAAGACGTCTGCGTCAAGGCGATGGAGTTGGGCATCGTCGACATGGCGACGACCGAGGTGGAGGTCGCGTTGGACGGGGCCGATCTGGTGGTGCTGGCCACCCCGGTCGGCAGCTTCGCCGAGGTGGGGGAGCGCATCGGCCCGCATCTGGCCCCCGGAACCATCGTGACCGACGTCGGGTCGGTCAAGCAGGCGGTGTTGCGCGACATCGGCCCCAACCTGCCCGACGGCGTGCATCTGGTCCCCGGCCACCCGGTGGCGGGCACGGAGCATTCCGGACCGGAGAACGGCTTCGCCTCGCTGTTTCAGGGCCGCTGGTGCATTCTGACTCCGCCGACCGGGGCCGATCCGCAGGCCGTGGAGAAGGTCGTGGAAATGTGGCGCCGCGTCGGCTCCAACGTCGAGATCATGGAGGCCAGCCACCATGACCGCGTGCTCGCCATCACCTCGCATCTGCCGCACCTGATCGCCTACACCATCGTCGGCACCGCGTCGGATCTGGAGGAGGACACCAAGTCCGAAGTCATCAAATTTTCGGCGGGCGGCTTCCGTGACTTCACCCGCATCGCCGCCAGCGATCCGGTGATGTGGCGCGACGTGTTCCTGAACAACCGGGAAGCCGTGTTGGAGATTCTCCAGCGCTTCACCGAGGATCTGACCGCCCTGCAACGCGCCATCCGTTGGGGCGAGGGGCAGCAGTTGCAGGACACCTTCACCAAAACCCGCGCCATCCGTCGCGGCATCATCGACGCCAAGCAGGCGTAAGCGTCAATCCGACCACGCCGGAGCGCCGCCGCCCAAAAGCGGCGGGCAGGGCGGCGGGCAACAAAAGACGGACAACAAAAAACCCCCGCTCCAGTGGAGCGGGGGTTTTTCGCATCAGATCACATCACGAGACGAGACGTTACGCCAGCTCGACGCGCTGCGCTTCCGGACCCTTGGCGCCCTGGCGGATGCTGACACGCACCTGCTCGCCATCGGCCAAAGACTGGATGCCCGAACGCTCCAACGCGCGGATGTGGACGAAAATGTCCTTGCCGCCGCTGGCCGGGGCGATGAAGCCAAAGCCCTTGGTCACGTTGAACCACTTGACGGTGCCGTCAACGGTCTCGCCGCTGTCGGAATCGCCGTAGGAGTCATGACCGCCGCCGTAGCTGTTGCCACCGCCGCCGTAGCCGCCATCATTGCCCCAGCCGCTGTCACGGTCGCGCGCCGGGCGGGCCGGACGGCTGCTCGGGGCGGCGGTGGACAGGTCCACGGAGTGGATGGTGGCGACCTGCGGGCCCTTCGGGCCGCGCGAGAGGTCGCACACGATGGTCGCGCCTTCGTCGAGGCTGTCATGCCCGCTGAATTGCAAAACCGTCGAGTGAAGGAAAGCGTCGGGCGAGCCGTCTTCGGGCGTCACGAAGCCGAAGCCCTTGGTGCTGTTGAACCACTTCACAGTGGCTCGGATGTCGCGCTGGGTAATCTCGGGAGCGCGGAACGAGTTGTTGCGCTGCGGACGATCGAACATAAGTGTAGTCTCATCTGTCGTGATAGACCGCATCCCGAAACGCCGGAACACGGCGAACGGACCATGAGCCGTTCCGGCGCGGAATTCAATCGGGATTGCGTCAAAAGACAGGAAAGACTCGAGAAAGTTTCAAACCCGGCGCGTTCGGGCGGCGCGCCGGGTGAAACCCGTTGGCGGACGCCGGCCGATCAGGCCCCGTGGCACTTCTTGTATTTCTTGCCGCTGCCGCAGGGGCAGGGGTCGTTGCGGCCAACCTTCGGGCCGCTGCGCGGGCGGGCGCCCAGGACGCCGTCCACATAATACCAACGCCCGTCCTGGTGGATGAAGCGGCTGGTTTCGTGGTGGGTCAGCGGCTTGTCGTTCATGGTGAAACGGGCGACGAACTCGACCAGACCATCGGTGTCGCCGGGCTGGCCGCCTTCGGTGGAGCGGATCTCAAGCCCGGTCCACAGGCTGTTGTCGGCCCAGGTCTCGGCCTCGGCGCGGGCGAAGTCGCCGCGCGTTTCCGGCTGCAAGGTGTCGTGCAGATAATCGATGTTGCGGACGGCGTAGGCCGAATAACGCGAGCGCATCAGCGCTTCCGCCGTCGGGGCAGGCAACCCGGCCAGATAGGGGCCGCAGCAAGCGTCAAAGGTCTTTCCCGACCGGCAGGGGCATTCTCTCGGGGTCGCGGGGGCGGTGGTCGCGGTGGTTTCGGCGGTCATGTCGGCATCTCTGAAGTCACGCGGGCGCCGGCCGATGCCGTCGCGGGCCGCATCCATAGCGCAGCCGCGTCCACCGGCTCAAGAGGGTGATGACGGGGCATTCCCGATTGGCGATTAACGATTTCCCGCCAAATCCCGTGTAAGCTTGTCTCGCACAACGCTTTTTGGGCGGACCGATGAGCAGCAAGACCAGCGCCGACACCCGGCGCATTCAGATCCCCGCCGGAACCATCCTGATGCATCAGGGGACCTATGGCGATCGCGCGTGGCTGGTCGAATCCGGCGAAATGGAAGCTCTGCTGGAACGGCCGGAAGGCATGAAGCGGCTGGGAGTCATCAAGGCCGGGTCGGTGGTCGGCGAAATGGCCTTGATCGACAACGGCACGCGCAGCGCCACCGTGCGCACCATCACGTCAGTGTCGGCGGTGGAGCTGACGCGCGACACGTTTCAAGTCATGCTGCGCAAATCGCCGCCGCTGGCGCGTTATCTGCTGGAAAGCTTGATCGCGGCGATCCGCCGCAACTATGGCCTGCCCCAACCGGAACGGTTGGACGGTGGGGCGGAGATTCGGTCTTCGGCGTCTTTCCAGACGTTGGCGGAACGCCGTATGTTTCGCGAGGGCCATATTTTTTTCCGCCAGAACGACGAGGGGCTGGCCGCTTTTCTTATTCAGTCTGGGCAAGTCTCCATCCGTCGGGTCGATGGTTTTGAGGACAAGGAGTTGGCGCTGCTCGGCCCTGGCCGGATCTTCGGCGAGTTGGCCTTGCTGACTGACCATCCGCGCGCCGCCAGCGCCATGGCGACCGAGGCGACCGTGTGCGAAGTCATCCGCAAGGAGAGTTTTCTCCAGGCCCTGGCGGCCATGCCGCCCATCTTGCGGACGCTGGCCCGCATCTATATCAAGCAGCTTTCCAACCCCCGCTGAAGCCGCCGGTCATGCCCCGCAAAGCCGCCTCCGCCCCGCGCGCCGCCAAAAGCGCGGCGGCGGTCGTCCGTCACCGCCCCGACCTGTCTTTTGAAATTGCTTTTGGGCCGGGCCGCCGGGTCTGCGGCATTGACGAGGTTGGGCGCGGGCCGCTGGCCGGGCCGGTGGTCGCCGCCGCCGTGGTGCTGCCGCCTGATGGGCTGCCGCCGGAGATCGCCGCGCTGATCGACGACAGCAAGGCGCTCAGCCGCCGTTTGCGCGACGAGATCGAACCGGCGATCCGCGCCCACGCGCTCGCCTTCGCCATCGCCGAGGCCTCGGCCCAGGAAATCGACGACCTCAACATCCACAAGGCGACGCTGCTGGCGATGAAACGCGCCTATCGGGCCTTGCCGGGAGCCGCCCCCGACGCGGCGTTGATCGACGGAAAATTCACCCCCGATCTTGGGTGCGAGGCGGTGGCGCTGGTCAAGGGCGACAGCCGCAGCCAATCCATCGCCTGCGCGTCGATTCTCGCCAAAGTGGCGCGCGACAACGAGATGTTGCGGCTGTCGGCGGCCCATCCACACTATGGCTGGGACCGCAACGCGGGCTATCCGACGCCCGAACATTTGGCGGCGCTGCGGCTGCACGGCGTCACCGCGCACCACCGAGTCTCTTTTGCACCAGTGCGCGCGCAAAAGGCGCTAACTGGCTGACTCGTCTGACTCTTGGCGCAAAAAGCTGTTGACGGCGACTCGGCGGCGACTCATTGTCGCGCTCGAGTCCCCGCTGCTGTTGGTTGCCCTGATGTCTCCTCACAATCGTATCCTGGTCGGTGATTGCATCGCGTTGATGAACGACCTGCCGCCTGAGTCGGTCGATCTCGTTTTCGCGGATCCGCCCTACAATCTTCAGTTGGGTGGCGAGCTGCTGCGACCGAACCATTCCCGCGTCGCCGGGGTGGATGACGATTGGGACAAGTTCGTCGATTTCGAGGCCTATGACCGCTTCACCCAGGATTGGATGACGGCGGCCCGCCGCATTTTGAAACCCGACGGTTCGCTGTGGGTGATCGGCAGCTATCACAACATTTTCCGCGTCGGAGCGACGCTCCAGAATCTGGGATTCTGGATCCTCAACGACATCGTCTGGCGCAAGACCAACCCGATGCCGAATTTCCGGGGCACCCGCTTCGCCAACGCGCACGAAACCATGATTTGGGCGTCGAAGGACAAGGACGCGCGCTATCGCTTCAACTACGACGCTATGAAGAACCTGAACGAGGATCTTCAGATGCGCAGCGATTGGGTTTTGCCGATCTGCACCGGCGGCGAGCGGCTGCGCGACGAGGACGGCAAGAAGACCCACCCGACGCAAAAGCCGGAATCGCTGCTGTACCGGGTGATCCTGTCCTCCTCCCGTCCGGGCGACGTCGTTCTGGATCCCTTCTTCGGCACCGGCACCACCGGCGCGGTGGCCAAGCGGCTGGGTCGCAAATGGATCGGGCTGGAGCGCGACGACACCTATGTGAAGGCCGCGCAAGCCCGCATCGACGCGGTGGAGGAAGCGCCGGAGGGCGCCATCCTCGACACGCCGCCCAAGCGCAGCGCCCCGCGCATTCCCTTTGGCTGGGTGGTGGAGCGCGGCTTGCTGCGCGCCGGTGCGACCCTGTATGATCTAAGGAAAAATCATAAGGCCCATGTTCGTGCGGATGGCACACTAATTGGCTCAGGCCCGCGTGGGGATCATAGAGGCTCCATTCATCAAGTGGGAGCCGCAATGGCAGGGCTACCCGCTTGTAATGGCTGGACCTTCTGGCACTTTGAAGATGGGGATGGCATCCTTCCTATCGACGTTTTGAGAGAAAAAATTCGCAGTGAGATGCACTAATCCTATAATGGGGCGCGACGTGGATTCGACTTATAATTTAAATGGTTCGTTTAAACCGACTACCAAGCGCTTTGCTGACTTGGATGGACCTGATTTTTATCCAACACCCCCATGGGCCACACATGCACTTATTGATAATGAAAAATTCGCTGGTGAAATTTGGGAAAGCGCTTGCGGCAACGGCGCGATGTCAAAAGTATTGCAAAATGCCACAACATCCATAATTAGTTCTGATTTGCATGATCGAGGGTTTGGTGAGTCTGGTGTAGATTTTCTAAAATCTGAGCGCCACGTTGACAATATAGTCACAAACCCTCCATACAATGCTGCTGAAGGATTTGTTCGGTCTGGTGTTAAACTTGCAAACCGTAAATTTGCTTTACTCTTGCGGTTAGCCTTTCTTGAGGGGGCCAACAGAGCTAATACTATTTTTTCTGAAACTCCCCCCAGCCGAGTCTGGGTCTTCAGTGAGCGCATCACTTTTTATCCCGCTGGAGTTGCTCAGCAAGGTAGTGGAACCACCGCCTATGCATGGTTTGTCTGGGATAAGGATGCGCCCACCGGAACAGAGTTAAAGTGGTTTAAGCCTGGCTACAAAGCTAAGTTTACTTAACTTTTCGAAATCCTCTTGGAATATCAGCTAGTATTCCTTCATAAATAAGGTTCCCAGGCGTTGCCTTATGGGATTTGATATTCCGAACAATCTGCGAAAATCTGTCGTCCTGCCTCTTGGCGAGGATCTCTTTATCCTCATCGGTAAGAGGGATCCTTTTTCTGAGTTCTGCTATCAACTCAGTTGTCGTAATCTGTTTGTTTGGCCGTGCGTCGATAATATCAAGAACGTCTTTCGATAAGTCAGCTTCTCCGACTCTCGCTTTTCTCCGCGCCATCTCACTCTCCACAATGTGAGAGAAAAATATGGCTGAACTTTCTCTCGCTTTCAAGCCCATCCCAGAAATGTAAGAGTCTGTATTTACCGCGCAATCGTGTGCTTGGCAGGCGGTTGCCGCTATGTTAGGCGTTCGCCCATGAACAAGCTTTTCGCCACCGTCACCGCTCCGACGCCGCGCGCGGCTCCGGCGGCGTTGTCCACCCGCTGTTTCGTCCGTGATCTGGTGATGGACGCCCTGATCGGCGTCTACGCGCACGAGCGCGCCAAGCCCCAGCGCATCCGGCTGAACCTGGATCTCGACGTCATCGCCCCCGGCGTGACCGGCGAGGACATGGCGTCGGTGGTCAAGGGCGTCGTCACCCAGGGGCATGTCACCCTGGTGGAGACGCTGGCCGAACGCATCGCCGAACGCTGTCTGGCCGACGCCCGCGTCAAGGCGGCGAAGGTGCGGGTCGAAAAGCTCGACGTGTTCCCCGACGCCGCCAGCGTCGGCGTGGAGATCGAGCGCGCGCGAGGGTAACAGCGTTTTGTTTCCCTCTCCCGAAACGGGAGAGGGAAAAACACGTCTTACAAATCAAAAAACACGGTTTCCCGGTCGCCCTGAAGACGGATGTCGAAGCGGTAGACCGCGCCGCCCGGCGTGTCCGCGCGGTTGGCGATCAAGCTTGACCGGCGGTCTTCCGGGACCAGGGCCAGGGTCGGATCCTGGGCGTTCGCCCCTTCCTCGTCGGCGAAATAGACGCGGGTGAAGGCGTGGACCAGCATGCCGCGCGCGAAGACCGTCACCGCGATGTGCGGGGCCTCGCCGTCGCCGGTCGCGCCCGGCTTCACGGTGTCGAAGCGGTACAGCCCCTCTTCCGTCGTGCCGCAGCGGCCAAAGCCCGCCGCGCCGGGTTGAACGCGGCCTTGCGCGTCGGCCTGCCAGATCTCGACGACGCAATCGCGGATCGGCGCGCCTTCGCCGTCCGTCACCACACCTTCCAGGCGAATGCGCTCGCCCGCCGTGTCGGTGGTGGTCAGCACGTTGCTGAGCAACGGGCGGCGGCCATACAGTTCCGGGGTCCAGGCGTAGGCGAAATAGGGGCCGACGGTCTGGGACGGGGTTTGTTTCAGCATGGCTCAGGCCTCCATCGGCGTGGCGTCGCGCCCGCGCAGAACGATGTCGAATTCATAGCCGAGCGCCCACACCGGCTCGGTCACGTCGATTGAGAAACGCGAAATCAGCAGATCGCGCGCCCCTTCGGGAATGCCGTTGTAGATGGGATCCAACGGCAGCAGCGGATCGCCGGGGAAATACATCTGCGTGACCAGCCGGGTCAGATAGGCCGGGCCGAACAGCGAGAAATGGATGTGCGCCGGACGCCACGCGTTGTGGTGGTTGCCCCAGGGATAGGCGCCGGGCTTGATCGAGGTGAAGCGGTAGCGCCCCTGATCGTCGGTGACGCAGCGGCCAGCCCCGAAGAAATTCGGGTCGAGCGGCGCGTCATGCTGGTCCCAGCGGTGGACGTAGCGGCCCGTGGCGTTGGCCTGCCAGATCTCCAGCAGCGTGTTGGGGACCGGGCGACCGCTTTCGTCGAGCACGCGGCCCGTCACGATGATGCGCTCGCCCAGCGGCTCGCCGTTCACCCGGCCATTCTTGGTCAGGTCGCTGTCGAATTCGCTCAGATTGTCATGGCCGAACACCGGGCCGCTGCGGGTCAGCAGGCTTTGTTTGACCGGGATCAACGGCTTGCTGGGCGAACGCAGAAGCGTCGATTTGTAGGCGGGGGAGAGGTAAGGCGGGTGCTGTTTCCAGTCGCGCGGGGCGAAATCCGCCTCGGCCTGCGGCGTGTGGGTCATCTCGGGCGCCTCCTTGGGGGGTGTTTCTTGGTGAGATTATTATGGACCGATGGTCCATTTTTGTGAAACGCGAAGACTGGACCGCGCTGGTTCACTTTCTGAACAATGGGCGTCACCGACCGTGCGCGCGTTCCATCACAGCGTGATCCGCCAAAGCCCGATCAATGAAATGCGCCGCCGATCCGGTGTAGCGCAGCGGGTCGAACAGGCGGTCCAGCCCATCCAACCCCAGCGCCGCGACGATCTCCGCATCCTCGGCCAGCCGATCGCGCAAGGGGCGCTGGTCGGCGATGGCGCGGCGGCTGGCCTCCGCCACGCGGGCGTGGGCGGCCAGACGGCCCATCGTCTCGCCCAACGCCATCGTCACCGCTTCGGCCAGGATCAGGCCGCGCGTCAGATCCAGATTCGCCCGCATCCGCTCGGCGTCCACCGTCAGCCCGTCGATCATGGCGGCGGCGTGATGGGCCGCCCCGGCGACCAGCCGGGCGAGGTCGGGCAGGGCCTGCCATTCGGCGTGCCAACCGCCCAAGCCCCGTTCATGCTCCTGCACCTGCGCGGCGAGCAGCCCGCCGACCAGAGCGGGCGCGCGCAAGGCGGTGGAGAGCAGGACGGCGCAGGACACCGGGTTGCGTTTGTGCGGCATGGTGGAGGAGCCGCCGCGACCGGGGCCGGACGGCTCGAACGCCTCGCCAACCTCCATCTGCATCATCAGCGACACGTCGCGCCCGATGGTCCCCAGCGTTCCGGCCAGGATGCCCAGCGCCGCCGCCAGTTCGGTGACGCGGTCGCGGCTGGCGTGCCAGGGCAAAGCGGGCAGGGGGAGGGCAAGCTCAACCGCCAACGCCTCGGCCACCGCCGGACCGGAATCGCCCAGCGCCGCCAGCGTTCCCGCCGCGCCGCCGAATTGCAGCGCCAACCGCGCGCGCGCCGCCGCCAGCCGTTGCCGGTCGCGGCCCAGCGCGTCGAGCCAGACCGCCGCCTTCAGCCCGAAGGTCGTCGGCAGGGCGTGCTGCAACCAGGTTCGCGCCACCATCGGCGTCGCCCGGTGGCGGTCGGCCAGAACCGCCAGCCCGGCGGCCAGAGTCGTCAAGGTGGCGTCCAGCCCGTCGATGAAGCCGCGCAATTGCAGAACCAGCCCGCTGTCCATCGCGTCTTGGCTGGTCGCCCCCCAATGGACGAAGCGGGCGGCCTCCGCGTCGGCGTCGGCCACCTTGCGGGTCAGATGCTTGACCAGGGGAATCGCCGTGTTGCCCGCCAGCGCTGCTTCGGCCCCCAAGGCCGCCGCGTCGTAGAGCGCGGCGTCGCAGGCCGCCGCGATGGCGGCGACCGCGTCGGGCGGGATGACGCCGACCGCCGCCTCGGCCCGCGCCAGCGCCGCCTCAAAATCCAGCATGCCTTGCAGGCGCGCGCGCGGGGAAAAGGCGTCCGCCGCGTCGGGCGTGGTGAACAGCGGGTCGAGCAGCGGGTCGGCGTAGGGAATCCCGCTCATGACGCCGACGCTCCGGCCTCTTCGGCGTCCATTTCCTCATAGACCGCGCGGGCGAGCGCGATGGCGTGGTTGGCGGCGGGAACCCCGGCGTAGACGGCGGCTTGCAGCAGGACTTCCTTCACCTCGTCGCGGGTCACGCCGGTGTTGCGGGTGGCGCGGATGTGCAGCTTGAATTCGCCGTCATGGCCCAGCGCGGCCAGCATGGCGATGGTCAGCAGGCTGCGGGTCCGGCGGTCCAGTCCGGGCCGGGTCCAGATCGACCCCCAGGCGGTTTTGGTGATGAACTCCTGGAAATCGCGGTCGAAATCGCTGGCGCGGGCGAGCGAGCGGTCGACATGGGCGTCGCCCAGCACCGCGCGGCGCACCAGCATGCCCCGGTCATACAGGCCGCGCTCCGGCATCTCGGCGGGAGCGGAGAGGTTGGTCAAAAACTCCAGGATCAGCGCGGCCAATTCCGCTGGGCGCTCGACGCAGGGGATGTGCGCGGCGTCGGGCAGGATGGCGAAGCGCGCGCCGGGGACGCCGTCGGCCAATTCGCGCGCCAAGGCGGGGGAGGTCGCCAGATCCTCCGACCCCACCACCACCAGAGTCGGCGCGGCGATGCGGGCGTTGTCGGCGCGCAAATCGGCGTCGCGGATCGCCATGGAGCAGCCGACATAGCCATCGACCGGCGTCCGGCTGAGCATGGCGACGTAACCGCGAATGAGATCGGGGCGCTCGGCTCGGAAACGCTCGGTGAACCAGCGGGCCATGACGCCCTCGGCGATGCTGGCCAGACCATTGGCGCGGATCGCCGCGATCCGGTCGGCCCAGATCGACGGCGGGCCGATCAACCCGGCGGTGTCGCACAGGATCAACCCGTCCACTCGCTCCGGCGCTTTCACCGCCAGCCGCTGCGCCATCATGCCGCCGATGGACAGGCCGCAGACATGCGCCCGCCCAACGCCCAGCGCGTCGAGCAGCGCTGTCGCGTCGTCGGCCAGCCGATCCATGCTGTACCCGCTGTCCGCGCCCACGGGCGACACGCCGGTCAACCCATGGCCGCGCATGTCGTAGCGCAGAACCCGGAAGCGCTGGGTCAGCGCGGGCAGGGTCGCGTCCCAGATGTGCAGGCTGGTGCCGATGGAGTTGGCGAGCAGCAGAACCGGCGCGTTGGCCGGGCCGGTCAGATCGTAATGGACCGTCAGTCCGTCGGCGTCGATGAAGGGCATGGATCCTCCCGGTGGTCTTGGTTTTTGTGGGGAGGGAGTGTCCGTTGCCCCCTCCCTAACCCTCCCCCGCTCACGCGGGAGAGGGAACGCAAACGCTTCAGCCACCTGCCCCCTCTCCCGCTGACAAGCGGGGGAGGGCTGGGGAGGGGGCCGAGCGCCGCCTCACACCCGCTCGATCAACAGGGCGATGCCCTGACCGACGCCGATGCACATGGTGCAGAGTGCGCTGCGTCCGCCGGTTCGCTCAAGCTGATAGAGCGCCGTCGTCACCAGACGCGCGCCGCTCATGCCCAACGGGTGGCCCAGCGCGATGGCCCCGCCGTTCGGGTTCACATGCTCGGCGTCGTCGGGCAAGCCCAGCTCGCGCAGCACCGCCAGACCTTGCGCGGCGAACGCCTCGTTCAGTTCGATGAGATCCACAGAACTGATTCGACGGCCCAACCGTTCCAGCAGCTTTTTCGTCGCCGGGGCCGGGCCGATGCCCATCACGCGCGGCGGCACGCCAGCGGTGGCCCCCGACAAGATGCGGGCGCGCGGCGTCAGACCAAAGCGTTTGACGGCGGCCTCCGACGCGATCAAGACGGCGCAGGCCCCGTCATTGACGCCGGACGCGTTGCCCGCCGTCACCGTGCCGCCCGCCCGAACCACCGGCTTCAGCGCGGCCAGCGCCTCCAGCGTCGTGGCGCGCGGGTGCTCGTCGGTGGTGACGATGGTTTCACCCTTGCGGCCCTTGATGACCACCGGGGTGATTTCTTGGGCCAGCGTGCCGTCGGCGATGGCGCGGGCGGCGCGCTGTTGGCTGCGCAGCGCGAAGGAATCTTGGTCGGCGCGGCTGATCTTCCAGTCGTCCGCGACGTTTTCCGCCGTTTCCGGCATGGAATCGACGCCGTACAGCGCCTTCATCGCCGGGTTGACGAAGCGCCAACCAATGGTCGTGTCGTGAATCTCGGCGGCGCGGGAAAAGGCGCTCTCGGCCTTGCCCATGACGAAGGGGGCGCGGCTCATGCTTTCCACGCCGCCAGCGATCATCAGCTCCGCGTCCCCGGCCTTGATGGCGCGGGCGGCGGTGGCGATGGCGTCGAGGCCGGAGCCGCAGAGCCGGTTCATCGTCGTTCCCGACACGACGTCGGGCAGACCGGCCAGCAGGCTGGACATGCGGGCGACGTTGCGGTTGTCCTCGCCCGCCTGGTTGGCGCAGCCAAAGATGACGTCGTCCACCGCCGCCCAATCAACCCCGGCGTTGCGCGCCATCAGCGCCCGCAGCGGAACCGCGCCCAGATCGTCGGGGCGCACCGACGACAAGGCCCCGGCGTAACGCCCGATGGGCGTGCGGATGGCGTCGCAAATGTAAGCCTCGCTCATCGCGATCAACCCTCCGAACTGGTGCTTTGCCCGTGCGCCTTGGCGGTGCGGGCCTGAAGATCGCGCAGCGCGACCAGCGCATCGGCGTCGGGAATTTCGGTGACTTTCAGATCGGGCGAGATTTTCACGTCCCAGCCAGTCGCCTCGCGCACCTGCTCCACCGTCACGCCGGGGTGGATGCTGGTCAAGGTCAACTCGCGCGTCACCGGGTCGGGCGTCAGGATGCCCAGATCGGTGATGACCGCCGTCGGGCCGCCGCCGGTGATTCCGGCCTTTTCCCGCGCGTCGCCGCCATCCAAAAAGCCCGCCGAGGTGATGAAGGGCAGCTTTTCAACGAAGGCCTTCTTGTTCTGCTTCAGAACGATGAAGACCTCCTTGGCCTGCGCCGCGATTTCCGGGGCGCCGCCGGCGCCGGGCAACCGAACCTTGGGGTTGTCGTAGGGGCCGATGACCGTGGTGTTGATGTTGGCGAAACGGTCGATCTGCGCCGCGCCGAGAAAGCCGACGTCGATCCGCCCGCCCTGAAGCCAATAGCGGAAAATCTCCGGCGTGCTGACCACGGTGTCGGCGGTGAGCGACAGATCGCCGTCGCCGATGGACAACGGCAGGACGGTCGGCTTCGCGCCAATCGGGCCGGATTCATAAATCAGCACGACGTCGGGCGCGTGGGTCAGCCGGGCGAGGTTGGCGGCGGTGCTGGGCAGGCCGATGCCGACGAAACACACCGTGCCGTCTTGCAACAGGCGGCTGGCCGCCACCGTCATGATTTCGGTGGCCGAGAATTCGAGATTTGAGGATTCCAGATTGGCCATCACACCGTCTCCCGCTTTGCGCCGTCGTTCACGCCATCGCTCACGCCGTCGTTCAGCACCCGCTTGAAATCCGCGAAATCCACGGTGTCGAGGACATGGCGCTTCATCCAGGCCTGGAAAATGTCGCGGGTGCGGGCGATGGGATCCCAATCCTTGTAGAATTTGTTGTCGCGCTCCGAATAGCCTTGCGCGTAGGACGGATAGGCCCCGCCCGGAACCGGGCAGACGGCGGACACCGCCCAGCTCGGCAGCACGCAGGAGTTGGTCGGCGCCTCCAGATCGTCGACGATCTCCTCCACCGTGATGATGGAGCGTTTGGCGGCCAGGACCGCTTCCTTCTGCACGCCCAGGATGCCCCACAGCAGCACGTTGCCGCGCCGGTCGGCCTTTTGCGCGTGGATCACGGTGACGTCGGGGCGCACCGACGGGATCGCCGCCAGCTTTTCCCCGGTGAAGGGGCATTCGACGAAGCGGATGTTCGGGTTGACCTTGGGCAGGTCGGAGCCGGTGTAGCCGCGCAGCAGGGCGAAGGGCAGGTTGGACGCGCCCGCGACATAGGCGTTGGCCATGCCCGCGTGGCTGTGCTCCTCGATGTCCAACTTGTGCGGCCAGCCCTGTTCCACCGCGTCGCGGAAGCGGTGGAGCGAGCCGACGCCGGGGTTGCCGCCCCAGGAGAAGATCAGCTTGCGGGCGCAGCCCATGCCGATGATCTGGTCATAAATCAGATCGGGGGTCATGCGGACCAGCGTCAGATTCTTTTTGCCCTGACGGATGATCTCGTGACCGGCGGCGTGGGGGATGAGGTGGGTGAACCCCTCCAAAGCGACGGTGTCGCCGTCTTGCACAAGGCTGGACACCGCCTCGCGCAGGGGTGTGATGAGCGCCATAAGACCTCCCATTTGTGCGAAAATCGCACATCTATTTCCCTTTGCGCCCAGAATGTGCGGCGAGACCGCGCTCTGTCAAGGGCGAAAAACGACATATAAGTTCGATAATCGCCCATATTGCGCCGCAACACAACGAAGGCCTATCCGAAAAACCTCAAAATCTTGGTGTTCTTGTTGTTTTACAGATGATTACCCCTAGTCTTACTTTCGGGCGTTAATCGCCCATAAAATCATATATCGCACTTGACGATCCGCTTTCCCCTCAGTAGGCTGCACGGAAGATCACGCAGCCGGGATTCACCCGACGCGACCCTGACAGTGGACATTGGGAGGGATGATGACGACGACTCTGCGCAAGGCGCTTTTGGGCGCGGTTTTTGCGGCTTCACTGGGCGTTGGCGGCGCCGACGCGGCGACCATCAAGGTTGGGGTGATCGCCCCCTTCTCCGGCCCCTTCGCGATGTTCGGCCAGACCTTCAAGGAGGGCATCGCCGTCTATCAGGCCGAACATGGCAAGATGGTCGGCGGCGACACGGTGGAGTTCGTCTTCAAGGATCTCGATCAGGCCAATCCGGCGCAGTCGAAGGCTTTGGCGCAGGAGTTGATCGTCAAAGAGCGGGTGAGCTTCCTGGCCGGATTCGCCTTCACCCCCGACGCGATGGCCGTGGCCCCCTTGATTGACGAGGCCAACATCCCCGCCGTGATCTTCAACGCCGCGACCTCCGCCATCACGGAAAAATCGCCGCGTTACGTCCGCAGCTCCTTCACCTTGTGGCAGAACACGGTGCCGCTGGCCAACCACATCGCCAAGCTGGGCGTCAAAAAGGCGATCACCGCCGTCAGCGATTACGGCCCCGGCATCGATGGCGAAACCGCCTTCAAGGCCACCTTTGAAAAGGCGGGCGGCGCGGTGGTGGACACCATCCGCATGCCGCTGAAATCGAACGATTTCGCCCCCTTCATGCAGCGCATCAAAGACAGCGGCGCCGAAGCGGTCTACGCCTTCCTGCCCGCCGGGCCGACGACTCTGGCCTTCGCCAAGGCCTTCGCCGACAACGGCCTGAAGGAGAAGGGCATCCAGTTCTTCGGCCCCGGCGACATCACCCAGGAACCCGACCTTCCGGCGCTGGGCGACGCGGTGTTGGGGATGACCACCAGCTTCCATTACAGCCAGGCGCATGAATCGGCGGCGAACAAGAGCTTTCTGGCGAAATACAAGGAGCTGTTCGGCTCGTCGGACAACGCCACCTTCACCTCGGTCGGCGCCTATGACGGCGTGCATCTGATCTACACCATGATCGCCAAGACCGGCGGCAAGATCGACGGGCTGAAGGCGGTGGAGGCGGTGAAGGGCATGAGCTGGGAAAGCCCGCGCGGCCCCGTGACCATCGACCCCGACAGCCGCCACATCCGTCAAACCATCTATCTGCGCACGGTGGAGCGGGTGAACGGCAAGCTGCAAAACACCGAAAAGGCGTCCTTCGCCGACCAACCCGATTTCGGCTACAAAATCAAAAAGTAAGCGAGCGGCGGCGGTCCTCCCCCTCTCCTGTTTTGGGCTATGGCATTCACACATCTTTGGCTTAGGCAACTCATTGGAAGAAAAAGAACTTTCCTCCGTCATTCCCGCGAAGGCGAGAATCCAGACTGATCCATCAGGTTCGTCTGGCAAACTCTGGATCCCCGCCTTCGCGGGGATGACGGAAAAGTCATTTGGTTTCAATTGGTTGCGGTAAGAACAAAATGTGTGAATGCCATAGCCTGTTTTGGGAGGGGGGAAACGGCCCAGCGAACAGGCGGAGCGTTTCATGGAAACCATGTTTGGCATCGCCGTGGACGGCGTCGCCTATGGGATGATTCTGTTCATCATTTCGGTCGGCCTGTCGGTGACGCTGGGGCTGATGCGGGTGGTCAATCTGGCCCATGGCGCCTTCGCCATGGTCGGCGGCTACGTCGCGTCCTACGCCGTGCAATCCTTCGGGCTGCCCTACGCGGCGGCGCTGCTGGTCGCGGTGCTGCTGACGGTGCTGGCGACGTTGCCGCTGGAAAAGCTGCTCTACCGCCGCATCTACGGCCACGCGAACGAGCTGTCGCAGGTGCTGCTGACCATCGGCTTGACCTTCGTCATCGTCGCGTCGGTCAATTACCTGTTCGGCCCGTCGCTGAAGCGGATCCCGTTGCCCGACCTGCTGCTCGGCACGGTGTCCTTGGGGCCGAAATCGATCCCGACGCACCGCGCCTTCGTCATCGCCGCCGGGGCCGTCACCCTGCTTGGCCTGTGGTGGTTGCTGGAACGCACCGATTTCGGCATCCGCCTGCGCGCGGCGGTCGATGATCCGGCGATGGCCGCCGCGCTCGGCATCCGCACCGAACGGCTTTACATGGCGACCTTCGCGCTCGGCACTGGCCTTGCGGCGCTGGGCGGCGTGTTGGGGGCGGAACTGCTGCCGTTGGAACCCTATTACGCCATCCGTTACATCGTGCTGTTTCTGGCGGTGGTGGCGGTCGGCGGGGCCGGCAGCATCTTCGGATCCGCCGCCGCCGCCCTGGCCTTGGGAATCACCGACACGGCGGGCAAATATCTGATCCCGAATTTCGGCGAGTTCTTTTTCTACGCGGCCTTGATCCTGATCCTGTTCCGCTGGCCGCACGGCTTCTTCAAGGGGAAGATGGCATGAGCGCCACCATGACCGATGGCCTGAGCAAAGGATTGACCGCCCCGATGACCCGCGACACCACCGCCCTGGCGGCGCCCCGGCGCGATTTCGGTTGGCTGGCCGCGCCGATCACCGGCGCGCTGGGGTTGGCGGCCTTCTGGCTGTTTCCCGAGGATCTCGGGTTGATGACCCGCATCGCCGCGACCGCGCTCTATGTCCTGTCGCTCGACCTTGTGCTGGGCTATTGCGGAATCGCCACGCTGGGGCATGCGGCGATGTTCGGAACCGGGGCCTACGCGGCGGGGATCGCGGCGGTCCATCTGGTCAACGACCCGCTGCTGTTGCTGCTGATTGGCGGAGTGGCGGGCGGCTTGATGGCGCTGGTCACGGGCGCCTTGATCCTGCACGCGCGCGGCCTGACCCTGCTGATGCTGACCATCGCCGTGACGCAGATCGTCCAGGAGGTCGCCAACAAGGCGCGCGACTGGACCGGCGGCAGCGACGGCCTGTCGGGGATTGACCCCGCCCCGTTGCTGGGCCTGTTCCGCTTCGACATGTTTGGCCGGACCTCTTACCTGTTCGCGGTGGCGGTTCTGGTGGTCGGCATGCTGGCGGCGCGGCGGATCGTGCGCTCCCCCTTCGGGCTGGCCTGCCGGGGGGTGAAGGAGGATCCCTTGCGGATTTCGGCGCTGGGCGGCTCGCCGCGCGCCTATCTGGTGACGATGTACGCGGTGGCCGGGATTTTCGCCGGGGTGGCCGGGGCGTTGACCGCTGTCAGCAGCGGCATCGTCGGCTTGGACAGCGTCAGCTTTTCCTGGTCGGCGGAGGCGCTGGTCATGCTGGTGCTGGGCGGAACCGGGCGGCTCTATGGCGCGGTGATCGGCACGGTGGCCTTCATGACCGTGCACCACATTCTGGCGGCGACCGATCCCTTTCACTGGATGCTGTTCATCGGCCTGTTCCTGATGGGCATCGTCCTGTTCCTGCCCGGCGGCATCGCGTCCGGCGGCGAGCGGCTGCGCGCCCTGCTGGCCCGCAAGGGCGAGGGAGATCCGGCATGAGCATTCTTTTGGAGGTTCAGGGCCTCAGCAAAAATTTCGGCGGGCTTCAGGTGTCCTCCGACATCAGCATGAGCCTGAAGGCGGGCGACCGCTGCGCCCTGATTGGGCCGAACGGCGCCGGGAAGACGACCTTCGTCAATCTTGTCACCGGCGTGTTGCCACCGACCGCCGGGGCGATCCGGCTGGATGGCCGCGACGTCACCAAACTGTCGGCGGCGGATCGGGTGCGGCGCGGCTTGATCCGCTCCTTCCAGGTCGCCCGCCTGTTCAAATCCATGACGGTGCGCGAGCATATGGAGCTGGCGGTGCTGCAACGCGACCGCCGCACCTTCCGCCTGTTCGCCTCCGTCGCCAAAACCGCCGGGCTGGCCGACGAGGTGGCGGAGTGTCTGGGCCTGATGGGGCTGGGCGCGGCGGCGGAAACGCCGGTCGGCTCGCTGGCTTACGGGCAACAACGCTTGCTGGAAATCGCCTTGGCGCTCGCCATGCGGCCCAAGGTGCTGATTCTCGACGAACCGGCGGCGGGCGTTCCCCATTCGGAAAGCCAGCGCATCCTGGACGCCATCGACCGTCTGCCCAAGGATCTGGCGGTTTTGATGATCGAGCACGACATGGATCTGGTGTCACGCTTCGCGTCCTCCATCGTCGTGCTGGCGCAGGGCAAGCTTCTGTGCAGCGGCGCGACGCGCGACGTCATGGCGGACCCCCGCGTCCGCGAGGTTTATTTGGGGAGCCGGGCCAATGCGCACTGACGGCCAGGGAACGGAAAAAGGCTTGCTGGAGATCGGCGACCTGCGCGCCGGATACGGCGCCACGGTGATTTTGGAGGGCGTCTCCTTCACCGTGCCGCCGCGTGGGCGTCTGGCCCTGCTGGGGCGCAACGGCGTCGGCAAATCGACGACGTTGGCGACGCTGGTCGGGCAGACGACGCGCCATGGCGGCTCGATCAAATTGGACGGGGTGGAGTTGAGCGGCTTGGCCTCCTCGGCGCGGGCGGCGGCGGGGTTGGGCTATGTGCCGCAGACCCGCGACGTCTTCAAATCCCTGACGGTCGAGGAAAACCTCGTCACCGGCCTGAAGGGCCGTCCGCGCGCCGCGCTGGAGGAGGCCTACGCCCTGTTCCCCCGCCTGGGCGAGCGGCGGCGCAACGGCGGCGCCGAACTGTCGGGCGGCGAGCAGCAAATGCTGTCGGTGGCCCGCGCGCTGTTGGGTCAACCCACCGTCCTGCTGCTCGACGAACCGTTGGAGGGGCTGGCCCCGGTGATCTGCGACCTGCTGATGGACGCCCTGTCCAAACTGGACATGACCGTCATCCTGGTGGAGCAGCAGATCGACCGGGCGCTGGAGTTCGCCGACAGCGTCGTCTTCCTCGACCGGGGCCGTGTGGTCCACGCCGGACCCGCCCAACACGCGGCGGACGACGCGGCGCTGCTGGAACGCCATCTTGGCGTGGCTTTGGCCGCCTGATTAAGATCCGGGGCGGAAGGCGCGGCAGACCTCCGGATCGGTGTCGATCCGCCCCGCCCCGATCAAATCCAGGCAATAGGGAATCGCCGGAAACACCGCCATCAAGCAATCCTCGATGGCCGAGGGCTTGCCCGGCAGATTGACGATCAGACAGGATCCGCGAATCCCCGCCGTCTGGCGCGACAGGATGGCGGTCGGCACGACCTCCAGGCTGACCTTGCGCATCACCTCGCCAAAGCCCGGCATCATCTTTTGGCACACCCGCTCGGTCGCCTCCGGCGTCACGTCGCGCGGGGCGGGGCCGGTGCCGCCGGTGGTGACGATCAACCCGCAACCCGCCGCGTCGGCCAACGCCGCCAACGTGGCGGCGACGCCGTCCAGATCGTCGGGGATCACCCGCGCCACCGCCTCCCAGGGGGAGGCGACGACGCGCGCCAACAGGGCGCGGATCGCCGGGCCGCCCTGGTCCTGATAAACGCCCTGGCTGGCGCGGTCGGAAACGGTGACAATGCCGATGCGGATCGGGGTTGCGGTCATGACGCGTGGCGTCCTTCTGACGGTCGAGCGGACAAGAGCGCGACCATAGCCGAAAGCCGCCCCCGCCGAGTTTGACCGCCGTCAAGTCGCGCGGACTCCCTCACAAGGATGTGAACCCTCATTAGATTTAATTCATGATGGGCGTCGCGACCCCGGTGCTAAGGTTCGACCATTGCGACAACATTGGGAGAATCATCATGATCGGTGGGGTATCATCCTCGACGCCGTCCTACTCCCCCCAACAGCTTCAGGCCGCCGCGCCTCAGGTTGCGAAGGTGGACAGCGACGGCGACAACGACGCCACGGAATCGGCGTCGGTGAAAGCCAAGGAGTCGGGCGGCGCGCCGTCGTTGCCGACCGATCCGAACCGTGGGCGGAACCTCAACATCACCGCGTAACGGCGCAGCATGGCCAAGGAGCGCCGAAACTGCGGCGCCCGCTTGGCCGTGCTGTGTGCAGCCCTGTGACCCTTACCCGTTGATCTCCCTTCACTCCACCTACGCCCCGCAGGCCGCCTATGGCGGATGCGCAGGGTCGCCGCGCTTGGCGCCATGCTACCATTGGCCCGACATTCTGTGTGCCTTTGGCGCCGGAGGAGCGTGTCATGGCCCTTCTTCTTTCCCGCAAACTTGCGCTGTTCGCCGTCGCCGCCGCTGGCCTGATTTTTGGGATTGGTGCCTGGCGGTTGGGCGAGGATCGGATCGCCGCCTGGATTTGGGCGGCGGGCAGCCTGCCGACGCTGGCGGTTCTGCTGCTCCACATTGTCCAGGCGATCCGACGCGGCGAGGCCGGGCTGGACATCATCGCCGTGCTGGCCCTGTCGGGAACGCTGGCCTTGGGCGAGCCGCTGACCAGCGCCGTCATCGCCCTGATGGTCTCCAGCGGGCAGCTTTTGGAAGGCTGGGCGGCGGCGCGCGCGCAGCGGGAAATGACGGCGCTGCTCGACCTGGCGCCGCGTCAGGCCAACCGTTGCGAGGCCGACGGGCAGATCGTCACCATCCCCCTCGACGACGTCAAAGCGAACGACCGGCTGCTGGTCCGCGCGGGCGACGTGCTGCCGGTGGACGGCACGCTGGCGGCGGGCGTAGCCGTGTTGGACGAAGCGGCCCTGACCGGCGAGCCGCTGCCGACCCGTCACGAGGCGGGCGGGCGGCTGCGCAGCGGCGCGACCAACGTCGGCGACGCGTTCGAGTTGATCGCCGTCACCACGGCGGCGGACAGCGCCTATGCCGGAATCATCCGGTTGGTGCAGGCGGCGCAGACGTCGAAGGCTCCGGCCTCGCGGCTGGCCGACCGTTACGCCTTGCTGTTCGTGCCGTTGGCGCTGCTGGTGGCCGGACTCGCGTGGCTGTTGTCGGGGGATCCCAACCGCGCCCTGGCCGTTCTGGTGGTGGCGACCCCCTGTCCGTTGATCCTGGCGGTGCCCGTCGCCATCGTGTCGGGCATGTCACGGTGCGCCAAACGCGGCGTTCTGGTCAAGGGGGCGGGGGCGCTGGAAACGCTCGCCACCGTGAAAACGCTGCTGTTCGACAAGACCGGCACCCTGACCGGCGGGCGGGCGCGGGTCGTGGCGCTGGACATCGGAGACGACGGCAAAGACGCGAACGGGCAGGGCGGCGCCATCGACCTCAGCGAGATGTTGCGGTTGGCCGCGTCGCTCGATCAGGCGTCGCAGCATGTGCTGGCGGAGGCGATCATCGCGGCGGCTCAGGCGCGCGGCCTGTCCCTGTCGGCCCCGACCGCCGTCCACGAACAGCCCGGCGCGGGCTTGACGGGACAGGTCGATGGCCGCCGGGTGTCGGTCGGCAGCATCGCCTATGTCGAGGAACAGGCCCCGGCCCCACAGCCGCCGCCCTGGCGCGCCCGCTTCCTGCGCCGCATGGGCTATGAGGGGGCGGCTGGCGTCTTCGTCGCCGTCGATGGCGACATGATCGGCGCGATCCTGCTGGCCGACGAGATTCGCCCAGAGGCCGCCCGCTCGCTCCGCCTGCTGCGCAAGGCCGGGGCCGAACGGCTGGTGATGGTGACGGGCGACCGCAGCGACGTCGCCGAAACCATCGGCGCCGCGCTGGGGCTGGATGACGTGATCGCCGATTGCACCCCCGCCGACAAGGTGGCGGCGGTTGAGGCGGCGAAACGCCATGGCCCGACCCTGATGGTGGGCGACGGCGTCAACGACGCGCCCGCCCTGGCGTTGGCCGATGTCGGGGTGGCGATGGGCGCGCGCGGCGCCGCCGCCTCGTCGGAAAGCGCCGACGTGGTGCTGCTGGTGGATCGGCTTGACCGGCTGGCCGAGGCGATGCGCATCGCCCGCCGCTCGCGCCGCATCGCCGTGGAAAGCGTGCTCGTCGGCATGGGGTTGTCCTTCGTCGCCATGGGCGTCGCGGCGGCGGGTTTTTTGCCGCCCTTGAGCGGCGCGGTGTTGCAGGAAATCATCGACGTCGCGGTGATCGCCAACGCCCTGCGGGCGCTGGGCGACGGGCGCTTTGGCCGCAAAGCCGACGCCTTCCCCGCTGGCGAAGCCGCCGGGCTGAAGGCCGAACACGACGCGCTGCTGCCGCTTCTCGACCGCATCCGCGCCACCGGCGACCGGCTGTCGGCGGGGCAGATGGCGGGGCAGGGGGCGCCGACCAAACAGGATTTGGCCGATCTGGCCACCCACCTGCGCGACGAACTGCTGCGACACGAGCAGGAGGACGATCGCGCGCTCTACCCGAAGGTCGCCCGGCTGATCGGCGGCGCCGATCCGATGGCGGCGATGAGCCGGGGCCATCGCGAGATTGGCCAATTGGTGCGCCGCTATGGCCGGATGGTGGCCGACCTCCCCGACGACGCCCCGGACGATCCGGCGGCCTTGCGCGAGACGCAGCGCGTTCTTTACAGCCTGGACGCCATCCTGCGCCTGCATTTCGCGCAGGAGGAAGAGATCTACCACGCGCTCGCCGACGCGGCGTAAAGAAGCGGCGCCGCTTCTCTTGTGTGACGCTCGCCTTGCGCGGGGAAAGTCACTACAGTCCGCGCTGTGGGATTGGCGGAGAAACCGCGCCGATCATGGGTTGTCACGGTTCCGAACAGGGTGGGTTGTCTCCGGGATGCTGTCGCAAAAAGCCAAATACGCCCTTCGCGCGCTTATCATGCTCGCCGAACAGGCCAACAACGACGATCTGATTTTGATCGCCGACATCGCCGAACGCGAGAACATCCCCCGCAAATTCCTGGAAGCCATCCTGGTCGAATTGCGCAAGCACGGGCTGCTCTACGCCAAACGCGGCAAGAGCGGCGGCTATCGTCTGGCCCGCCCGGCGTCGGAGATCTCCTTTGGCGAGGTGATCCGCTTGATCGACGGGCATCTCGCGCCCTTGCCCTGCGCCAGCAAATTTTCCTTCAAGCCGTGCGAGGATTGCGGCGATCCCGCCGTCTGTTCGGTGCGTTGGTTGATGATGCAGGTCCGCGACGCCACCGCCGGGGTTCTGGACAATCACAGCTTGTCCGACGCTCTGCGCCACCGTCAATCCACCGGCGCTTTGGCGATGAACTTCGACATTTGAGCGGGGCCTGGACCGTCCAGGACCACCCCGCAAATCGAGCGCCGCCGCAATTCGGGTTGCCCCCAATCGGTGGAACGGTCGTGGGCGGGGGAAAGTACAATCCAATTCTCTTATAAAAGAGTATCATGAACCACAGGGCGTTTGCGGGCGTTCGTCCCCCGCAAGCGCCGCCAAGTGGCGCACGTCGCGCGGCGACCGGGATCAAATTTGGATCCAGGTCGGAGGGGGTGGGTCATGGTCGCAGCAATCACATCAAAAATCCCAAGTCCAACTCACAAAAAAGACGGCGGCTTTCATCTTTTAAAAACATTGATTTTATTGCTGCTTCCACTCCTTTTTATTCTCCATCTTCCCATCGCCGTTGGGTCGATGGAAATCCTGCACTACCTGCCGCTCCACACGCTGTTTGAAACATTCTCCATCGCTGTGGCGGCTCTTGTCTTCGCCATCGGTTGGAACTCCTACACCCAACAGACGACTCCGGCCCTTCTGGCGCTGTCCACGGGTTTCCTCGGCGTGGCTTTGCTGGATTTCGGGCATCTCCTGTCCTACGCCGGAATGCCGGATCTTGTGACTCCCTCCGGCCCGGAAAAGGCCATCGTCTTTTGGCTGGCGGCGCGGTTCCTCGCGGCGATCTCCTTGTTGGCGGCGGCCGTGCTGTCCTGGAAGCCGCAACCGTCGCAAGCGCCGCGCTATCTCCTGATCGTCGCCGTGTTGCTGGCGACGGCGGCGGTCTATGGCGTCACCTTGTGGTTTCCAGAGATTTTGCCGCGCACCTTCGTTCCGGGGCAGGGGCTGACGCCGATCAAGCTTTACGCTGAATACACGCTGGTTGCGCTGTATGGCGGGGCGGCCCTGGCCTTCCACTGGCGCCGCCGCCGCCAATCGACGTTGGACGTGCCCCGGCTGATCGTCGCCGCCGTCGCCATCGTCATGAGCGAGCTGTGCTTCACCCTCTATTTCAGCGTTTACGACCTGTCGAACGCCGCAGGCCATGTCTACAAGGTGATCGGCTATTGGTTTTTGTACCGGGCGATCTTCGTCACCTCCGTTCACCACCCCTATGACGCGCTGAACCAATCGCAATGGGAGTTGTGGGCGGAAAAGGAGCGGATGCGCGTCACGCTGCTGTCGATTGGCGACGGATTGATCGCCACCGACACCGACGGACGGGTGACGTTGATGAACCGCGCCGCCGAACGGCTGACCGGCTGGACCATGGCCGAGGCGCTGGGCAAGCCGGTGTCGGATGTTTTCACCATCGAGAACGCCGAGACCGGGCGGGCGGTCGCCGTTCCGGTCGAACAGGTTCTGCGGGATGGCGAGATCGTTGGTTTGGCCAATCACACCATACTGGTGTCCCGCGACGGCGCCCGCAGCCACATCGCCGACACCGCCGCGCCGATCCGCGACCGCAGCGGCGCGTTGCACGGCGTCGTGCTGATTTTCCAGGACGTGACGGAAACCTACAACAGCCGCGAAGCCCTGAAGGAAAACCTGTCCCTGACCACGGGCGTTCTGGAAAGCGCGGCTTGCGGCGTCATCGCCACCGGCCTGGACGGCGTCGTCCGCGTCTTCAACCGGGAAGCCGAACAGATCACCGGCTACAGCGCCGGGGAGATGTTGGAACAGCCGTCCTCGGCCCTGCTGCGCCTGCACGACGCCGAGGAGTTGCGCGCCCAGGCCGAACGGGTGAGCCGCGCGCTGCAACGCCCGATCAAGCCGGATTTTGAGCTGTTCGTCACCGCCGCGCAGGACAGCGGCCTGCCCGAACAGCGGGAATGGACCTGCGTCCGCAAGGACGGGGCGCGGCGAACGGTGTCGCTGGTGGTCAGCGTTCTGCGCGACAGCGGCGGGGTAATTCGGGGCTATTTGGGCATCATGCTGGATGTCACCGAAAAGAAGCGGGCCGAACGGCAAATCGAAAATTTGGCCTATTACGACCCCTTGACCAATTTGCCCAACCGCCGCTTGCTGCTGGAAAGTCTGAGCCAAGCGCTGCAAACCGCCCGTCGGGCCGGGCGGCATGGCGCGCTGCTGTTTCTTGACCTCGACCATTTCAAAAATCTCAACGACGCGCGCGGCCACACGGCGGGCGACGCCCTGCTGCGCGAGTTGGCTCAGCGTTTGCGCGGCGTTCTGCGCAAGGAGGAGATGGTCAGCCGTTTGAGCGGCGACGAATTCGTCATCCTGTTGCCCGACCTGGGCGCCGATCAGACGGCGGCGGCGTCCATCGCCCGGCAGGTCGCCGACAAGCTGCGGCTGGCCGTGGCCCTGCCGTTCCACTTGGACCAGCAGGATTACAGCCTGTTCGCCAGCGTCGGTCTGACGGTGTTTCCCAAGGCGTCGGATGAAACGGTGGACGACATCCTGATCCAGGCCGACAGCGCCATGTACGCGGCGAAGGACGGCGGCCGCAACGGCGTTCGCGAATTCGATCCGCAGATGCGGGCGGAGGCGGAATCGCGCCTGCGGCTGGAGCAGGATTTGCGCAAGGCGGTCGAAGGCGACGAGTTCACCCTGTTCCTGCAACCGCAAACCACCGCCGACGGCGCGTTGGTCGCCGCCGAAGCGCTGGTGCGCTGGAACCACCCGACGCGCGGGCTGGTCGCCCCCGCCCAGTTCATTGGGGTCGCCGAAAATTCCGGCCTGATCCTGCCCTTGGGCGATTGGATTTTAACCGAAGCCTGCCGCATCCTCCGCCGGTTGGAGGACGCGGGCAGCCCCTGCCATTTGTCGGTCAACATCAGCCCCCGGCAGTTTCGCCAAACGACTTTCTGCGCGACGGTGCTCGCCATCCTGAACCTGACGCGGGCCAACCCACGGCGGCTGACGCTGGAAATCACCGAAGGCATCGCCATCGACGACGTCCATGACACGGTCGCCAAGATGCGGGAATTGAGCGCCTGCGGGGTGTCCTTCTCGTTGGATGATTTCGGCACGGGTTACTCGTCGCTGTCCTATCTGAAGCAGCTTCCGGTCAGCGAAATCAAAATCGACCGCTCCTTCATCCAGGATGTGGACGGCAACAGCCACAACGCCGCGTTGGTCGACATAATCCTGTCCATCGCCGACCGGCTGGGGTTGCGGACGGTGGCGGAAGGCGTGGAAACCGCCGAGGATCGGGATTTCCTGAAAGAGCGCGGCTGCGCCATCTTCCAGGGCTATTATTTCAGCCGCCCGATCCCGGTGGACGCCTTTTTCCGCGCCTATGCGCCACTTGCGCTCCCGGAAAACGTCCAGCCGCGCGTGGAGGCCGACGCCCTGTCCTAGCCTCCGCTCGCCGGGCCGTCACTCCATCGGCAGGCCGACGTAATTTTCCGCCAGCGCCGTCATCGCCGCGCGGGAATGGACGACGTAATCCAGATCGGCCAGATGGATCCGCTGTTCGAACGAGGTTTCGTTCGGGTTGTGGTGCAGCATCGTCGTCATGTACCAAGAGAAGCGCTCGGCCTTCCAAATGCGGCGCAGGCATTGCGCGCTGTAGCCCGCCAAACCGTCGCCGTCGTTCGATTTGAAAAAGGCGGTCAGGGCGCGAGACAGGACCAGAACGTCGGCGACCGCCAAATTCAGCCCCTTGGCTCCGGTCGGCGGCACGATGTGGGCGGCGTCGCCCGCCAGGAACAGGCGGCCATGCCGCATCGTTTCGCAGACGAAGCTGCGCATGGCGATGATGCCCTTTTGGAACACCGGCCCTTCGGTCAGGGACCAGCCGCTTTTGTCTTCCAACCGGGTGTGAAGCTCCGACCAGATGCGGGCGTCGGACCAGTTGGCGATGTCGTCCTTGGGATCGACCTGGATGTAAAGCCGCTGGACCTCCGGCGAACGGGTGCTGAGCAGGGCGAAGCCACGCTCGTGCGCGGCGTAGATCAACTCAGGGTGCGAGGGCGGGGCGGAGGTCAGAATGCCAAGCCAACCAAAGGGGTAGACGATTTGATGCTCGCTGCGGATCGCCGTGGGGATGGTTTGGCGGCTGGGGCCGTGGAAGCCGTCGCAGCCAGCGATGAAATCACAGCGCAACTCTTCGACCGGCCCGTCGGGGCTGCGGCGGAAGGTGATGAACGGCTGGTCGCTCTCCGCGCCATGAAGCTGGACGTCGGACACGCCGAAAACAATCTCCCCGCCATCCTCCAGCCGGGCGGCGACCAGATCGCGGATCACCTCATGCTGGGCGTAGACGGTGACGCGCTTGCCGCCGGTCAGTTCCGCCATGTCGATGTGATGGCTTTCGCCGTTGAAGCGCAGGGTGATGCCGGAATGGAAATGGCCCTCGCGCATCATGCGCTCGCCCAGGCCCATCTGATTCATCAGATCAACCACCCATTGCTCCAACACCCCGGCGCGGATGGTGCCTTCGACCTCGGCCCGGCTGCGGCTTTCCAGGATGACCGTTTCGATGCCTTGACGGTGCAGCAGATGCGCCAGAAACAAACCGGCGGGTCCGGCGCCGATGATCCCAACGGGCGTGCGGGTGATGGTGGCCATGTCTCTCAAACCTTCTGCGTGGGATTTTGTTGATGGAGATGTTGAATAACAATCTTTACCATCAATCGTTCTGAGCCGATCCTACCCCGTGATTGGCGAGGGCGGACATAGACGAAGCGGTGAAAGTCTTGTACTTTTCAGCGCCCATTGTCCCGGTCTCCGCCATGCCCGCATCCCTTGAACCCATTCCCCGCTACTGGCTTTATGGCGAGCCGCCAACGGTTCCCGAACTGCGTTTCGTCCATGTTGAAACGATTCCAGAGCGGATGCGCTTGCACAATTGGGAGGTTCAACCCCACCGCCATGACGGGTTAAGCCACAGCCTGCTTGTCACGCGCGGCGGCGGGCGGCTGACGGTGGACGCGGAGGAATGGCGGTTCCGCGCGCCAGCCCTGATCGCGGTTCCGGCCCAAGTGGTGCACGGCTTCCGCTTCGATCCCGACACCGACGGGTCGGTGCTGACCATGTCGGAGGGGTTTCTCGCCAGCGTGCTCGCCGCCGTACATGACGCGGAGTTGCGGGCGGCGTGGACGCTGCCCTTCGCCCATGATCTGGCCGCCGACGCGCCGGAAACCGCCGACCTCGTCGCCGCCTTCGCCGCCATCACCGCCGAATTCCGCGCCCATCATCTTGGTCGGGCCAGCGCCATCGCCGCCCAGGTCACGCTGACGCTGGTGACGACGGCCCGGCTGTTCGCCGCGCGGGGCAGGGGGGAGCAGGGGCAATCGCCCGACATCCGCCTGCTGGCCCGGCTGCGCCACTTGATCGACGAGCGGTTTCGCGCGCATTGGCCGGTGGACCGCTACGCCGCCGCGTTGGGCGTCACCCCCGGACGGCTCAACGCCGCCTGCCGCCGCGTCACCGGGCGGTCCACCCTGCAACTGATCCACGCCCGCCTGATGCTGGAAGCGCAGCGGTCGCTGATTTACACCGGGCTTGGCATGGCCGAGATCGGCTACGCGCTGGGCTTTGAGGATCCGGCCTATTTCTCGCGTTTTTTCACCCAACGCTGTGGGCGATCGCCGCAAGCCTTTCGTCGGGCGCATTGGGAAGATCGCCGACATGCGTCAAGCGGGGGCGATCCTGACCGCATAGAGCTTGACCCGGACAGGGCGTCCTTACCAAACTAGTCCTGTTGGATTTTAGCAAACGGCTGGGAAAGACGGACGGATGGACACCCTCGGCCTTACTGTGCGCGACCCGTCGCCGGTCGGGCAAAACCTGTGGCGAACCCTGTGCGCCGACGCCACCCGCGTCGCGGCGGAGGAAAAAACGCTGCGCGTGTTCCTGAACGAATCCGTCCTGTCGCATGATTGTTTCGGCTCGGCGCTCGCCGCGCTTTTGGTGCGCAAGCTGGCTGACCGGGTGATGCCGCCGGATCGGCTTGCCGTCACCGTGCAGGCGGCCTTTGATTCCGAGGCGGGGATCGTGGATTCCGCCGCCGCCGACTTGGCCGCCATTCTGGCCCGCGACCCGGCGGCGGACAGTTGCCTGACGCCCTTTCTCTATTTCAAGGGCTACCATGCGCTGCAATGGCACCGCGTGGCCCATTGGTTGTGGAGGCAGGACCGCCACAACCTCGCCCATTTCCTGCAAAGCCGGGTGTCGGAAACCTTCGCCGTGGACATCCACCCGGCGGTGCCGGTCGGGCGCGGCGTGTTCATCGACCATGGCACCGGCGTCGTCATCGGCGAAACGGCGGTCATCGGCAACGACGTCTCCATCCTGCAAAACGTCACGTTGGGCGGCACCGGCAAAGAGCATGGCGACCGCCACCCCAAGGTGCGCGATGGCGTGCTGTTGGCGGCGGGGGCCAAGGTGCTGGGCAACATCACCATCGGCGCCCACGCCAAGGTCGGGGCGGGCAGCGTCGTGCTGAAGGACGTGCCCGGCTGCGCCACCGTTGCCGGCATCCCGGCCCGAATCGTCGGCTGGTGCCGCGATGAGCTGGCCCCGGCGCTCAGCATGGACCAAAGCCTGCAACAGGGCGATTACAGCATCTGAGCAAGACGCGGGCGTGTCGCGAGGCGGAGGGGCGCTTCAGGATAGAACCTACCCTATTTAGGCGGATTAAACGCATAATTTTCCTTATGGAAAATAAAAACGCCTCACACGACCAACCGCCGCCACGCGGGAATCCCCGCGCGCTTAATCAATCTGTTCCGGGTTCAGATTGTATTTTCCGTAAATCGCCGCCACCCGACCGCTCGCCGCCATGTTCTTCAGGATGCCGTCGAGTTCGGCGGCGCGCTTGGCCAACCCGCTGTTCTTGGCCATGCCGTAATAATTTTCGCCATCGATGGCTTGCTGGTAGGGTGCGTAGGCCACATTCGTGACGTTCAGCGCCTTCAGCGTCGCGTCCAGGGCGGGTTTGTCCACGGTGGCGATGACGTCAAAACGCCCGGCGGCCAGCATGTTGACGAGGCTGCCGTCATCGTTGGATTCAACCTTCTTCAGAGTCTTGTCCGCGTCGAAACGATCAAAATACGCGGTGCCGCGCTTGATCCCCACGGTCAGCCCCGCGAGATCCTCGTATTTCGCAACGCCGGCTTTGCCATTGGGAGCGAGGAAATACACCTTTCGCTTTTGCACCGCGATCGGGCCAAGAAAGGTGATGTAGGGTTCCCGGTCCGCCGTCCGCCGCACCCGTGGCACAATCACATCCTTGCCACTTTGCAAATCTTGGACGCTGCGGGGAAATGGGACGTTTTCCCAAGCCAGCGTGACGCCCATCTTCGCCACGGCCTCGTCCAGAACATCTTTCAAGGGGCCGGAAATCGCGCCATTCTCCACCGTAAGCTCCGGTGGGCGGGGCCGGGCGTGGGCGGTCACGGTGTCCGCCCGAACGGATGAGAGCGACGCGGACAAAGCCGCAACCGTCAGAAACACCGCCGTTGTAATCGACAGCCTCATTCCTTCCTCCCTGGCCTGTTTGGCGATCCGGCCACGCTCACGCGCCGCCAGAGAAACCCCATTCTGCTGATTGTTTTATTAACAAACCAATATGGTCCACTGGCGTTCTTCCTCCATCGGACATGATCCGGTCACGCCGCCATACGCCCCAGCACAGTTTGGAAAACATATTGCAGGTGCGCACGGATGGTTGAAACTTGAACAGGAATCGGCATTCTGTTCACTCTGGTCTGACCAATTGAAACGCAGAGTCTTGTCTGCCGCTTTTTTGGTCACATCCGTTCCGACTGACCCGCGACGCCCGCCTTTTTGAGGAATCAACCGCCCATGCCCGACATCGTGCTCCAGGAAGAACCCGAGAAGGATCGCCCGCTTCGCGACGACATCCGCCTGTTGGGCCGCATCCTGGGCGACACCGTGCGCAGCCAGGAAGGCGAGGCCGTCTTCGACATCGTGGAGTTGATCCGTCAAACCTCCATCCGTTTCCACCGGGACGAGGACCAAGGCGCGCGGCGCGAGTTGGAAGGCATTCTGAACAGCCTGTCGCCCAAGCAGACCTCGCGCGTCGTCCGCGCCTACAGCTTCTTCTCGCATTTGTCGAACATCGCCGAGGATCAGCACCACATCCGCCGCACCCGCGCCCACGCGCTGGCCGGATCGGCCCCACGCCCCGGCACCATGGCCCACGCGCTGGGCGAGGCGCGCAAAGCGGGCGTGACGCCGCAGCAATTGCAAGAGTTCTTCGCCACCGCCCTGGTCAGCCCGGTGCTGACCGCCCACCCGACCGAGGTGCAGCGCAAAAGCATCCTGACCGTCCAGATGGATCTGGCCCGCCTGCTGTCGGAGCGCGAGCGCGGCCCGATGACGGCGGAGGAGGAGCAAGTCAATCTGGAGGGCATGCAGCGCGCCGTCCTGACCCTGTGGCAGACGGCGATCCTGCGTGGCTCCAAGCTGGCGGTGATCGACGAGGTGGCCAACGGCCTGTCCTTCTACGATTACACCTTCCTGCGCCAGATGCCGCGCTTCTACGCCGCGCTGGAAGACCAACTGCGCGCCCAGGATTCCAGTTGGTCCACCACCGAACTGCCCTCTTTCCTGCGGATGGGAAGCTGGATCGGCGGCGACCGCGACGGCAACCCCTTCGTCACCGCCCCGGTTCTGCGCGACGCGATGCGGATGCAAAGCACGCGGGCGCTGACCTTCTATCTGGAGGAATTGCACACGCTGGGGGCGGAGCTGTCGCTGCACACCCGCAACGTCAGCGTGTCGGAGCCGCTGCGCCAACTGGCCGATCTGTCGCCGGACTCCTCCGCCCACCGCAAGATGGAACCCTACCGTCTGGCGATTTCCGGGATTTACGCCCGGTTGGCGACGACGCTGCGGCAATTGGATGGGCGCGAATCCGCCCGCCACGCCGTCGGCGCGGCCAACCCCTACGCCACGGCGGCGGAGCTGCGCGCCGATCTCGACATTCTCGACCGTTCGCTGACCGTCAACGGCTCGGCGGCGCTGGCCAAAGGGCGGTTGCGCCATCTGCGCCGGGCGGTCGATCTGTTCGGCTTCCACCTCGCCAGCGTCGATCTGCGGCAGAATTCCGACGTTCACGAACGGTCGGTCGCCGAGTTGCTGGCCTTCGCCAACCCCGACATCCGTTACAGCGACTTGTCGGAGGATGAGCGGATCGAGCTTCTCTTGACCGAGTTGCAGACCAACCGTCCGCTGGCCTCGGCCTACGCCGAGTATTCGGAGGAGACGAGTTCGGAACTGGCGATCCTGCGCGCCGCCGCCGAAAGCCGCGCCCGCTTCGGCGCCAACGCCGTGGTCAATTGCGTCATCTCCAAGACCGATGGCGTGTCGGACATTCTGGAGGTCGCGGTCCTGCTGAAAGAGGCTGGCCTGCTGCGTCCGAAAGACGGCGCGCTCGATCTCAACATCTCACCCCTGTTCGAGACCATTGGCGATCTGCGCAACTGCGCCGCCACGATGGACCGTCTGCTCTCCCTGCCCGCCTACCGCCGCTTCCTCGACAGCCGGGGCGGCGTGCAGGAGGTCATGCTCGGCTATTCCGACAGCAACAAGGACGGCGGCTTCCTCACCTCCGGTTGGGAGCTTTACAAGGCGGAAATCGCCCTGGTCGCGGTGTTCGCCCGGCACAAGGTGCGGCTGCGCCTGTTCCACGGTCGGGGCGGTTCGGTCGGTCGCGGCGGCGGACCCAGCTATCAGGCGATCTTGGCCCAACCGGCCGGCGCCGTTCAGGGATCCATCCGCATCACCGAACAGGGCGAGGTGATCGCCGGCAAATACTCCAACCCCGAGGTCGGCCGGCGCAATCTGGAAACGCTGGCCGCCGCCACGCTGGAAGCGACCCTGCTGCACCCGGAGGCCGCCGCCCCCTGTTCCGCCGAATATCTGGCGACGATGGAGGAGCTTTCGGGCCACGCCTTCGCCGCCTATCGCGGTCTGGTCTATGAAACCGAGGGGTTCGAGACCTATTTCTGGCAATCGACGGTCATCGGCGAAATCGCCAATCTGAACATCGGCAGCCGCCCGGCCTCGCGCAAGAAATCGACCAGCATCGAGGATCTGCGCGCCATTCCCTGGGTGTTCAGTTGGGCGCAATGCCGCCTGATGCTGCCGGGCTGGTACGGCTTCGGCTCCGCCGTCAAGGCGTGGCTGGCCGCCAACCCCAAAGACGGGCTGGCCCGCTTGCAGGCGATGCACCGCGATTGGGGCTTTTTCCGCACGCTGCTGTCCAACATGGACATGGTGCTGGCGAAGTCGAACATCGCCATCGCCTCGCGCTACGCCGAGCTGGTGGTCGATCCGGTCCTGCGCGAGGCGATCTTCTCGCGCATCCGGGCGGAGTGGCAGGACAGCATCGACGCCCTGCTGGCCATCACCGGGCAAAGCGCCCTTCTCGACGGCAACCCGCTGCTGGCCCGCTCGATCCGCAACCGTTTCCCCTACCTCGACCCGCTCAACCATGTGCAGGTCGAGTTGCTGAAGCGCCACCGCTCCAGCGACAGCGGCGAACAGATCGCGCGCGGCATCCACCTGACCATCAACGGCATCGCGGCGGGCCTGCGCAACAGCGGTTGACCAAAGCCGGGGGAGAGACCTCGCTCAATGGCAAGGCCCCTCCCCCGCCCCTTGCTCACTCGGCGCCCATTCTCACTCGGCGAAGACCTCGCCAATACTGACGCCCGGCATGCCAGGAAGGTTGCTCCAGGACTCATCGCTGGGCGTCGATTGCACCATGTAGGACCAGTGGGTGACGTTTCCGACGCCGGTCCCGTTGGTCATCTGCATCAGGAACGCCCAGACGCCATCGCGCTGGATCATGCGGCCCGCGCCGGTGCTCAGCGACGCGGTCGTGACGCCGTCGCGCAACGACAGGCTGACGGTGTCGGTGGACGCGAAGCTCACCGACACGTCGCCCAGCGGCGTGACCGAGCCGACCATCGTCAAGGGCGAGAATTCCGCGCCATCCAGGCTGATGGCCGCCCGCCCGATCAGATAGCCGGACTCGTAACGCTCGATGAACCACAGGGTTTGATCGTTGATGATGCGGCTGCGCTGTTCGCGGATGTCGACAACCTGAAGAGCGGGCAAGGTTTCGGTCGGCACGTACCAATAGGTTCCGACCAGCCACGCCCAGCGGTCAGATGTGAAATCATCGGAATAGGGGGATGGTTGGGCGCTGCCCGTGCTGGTGGACGCGGTCATCGGGGGATTCTCCTCCTGAAGGGTGAACATTGCGGAGGGTGGGCAAGCAATCCGGGAGTCTCTGTAAAAATTGTATCTTTAAATGGAAATTTTTGCTGATGACGCCCGTCAATTCAACGGCGAGAGCCACAGCGCCGCGCCGCCCAACGCCAGGCTGACCAGCAGCGACGCGGCGACGGCGAGCGCCATCCGGCCCCCGGCGACGACGGCGACGATCACCGTTTTGGCGGTGGTGTTGACCGCCGCCGTCAGCAAAATGACGCTGGCCGCCGTGAACAGCGGCAGGCCACCGCTCACCATTCCCCCGGTGGACAGAGTCATGGCGTCCACATCGGCCAGACCGGCGATCAACGCCAACGCGTAAAGCCCGACGTCGCCCAACCAATCCTGCAAGGCTCTCGCCAAAAGCTGAATTCCGGCGAGCAGCGCGCCAAACTTCAAGGCGATCCCCAACTCGAAGGGGGACGCCGGGGCGCCCGTCGATTCGACGGCGCGCTCCGCCGCCCCGGATCGGACCAGCAGAACGACCGCAATGCCGCCGCTGACCGCCATCGCCACCACCGGCGCCAACAGAAACGGCAACAACGCCGGAGCGATCGCCAAAGCCATCAGCATCATCCGGGGCACCATGATGATCGACGCCATGACGACCCCGGCGGCCAGCGTGCGTTCCAAGCCCGGCTGGCTCGCCGCCATGCGCGACAGCGACAAGGCCGTCGCCGTCGAACTGGCCAGACCGCCAAAGGCGGCGGTCAACAGCACGCCCCGCCGCGCCCCGATCATGCGGGACGCGGCGTGCCCGACAAAGGACAGCCCGGCGACCAGAATCACCATCCACCAGATGCTGTAGGGATTCAGCGCGCCATAAGGACCATAGCCATGATCGGGCAGAACCGGCAAAACCACGGCGGTGATGAGCGCCAATTGCAGGGCGGCGGACAGTTCCGCCGGAGCGATGGCGCGGATCCAGCGGTGCAGGACCGGCTTGCCGCTCAACAGAATGGCGATGACCACGGCGCTGGCCACCGCCGGAACGTCGTAACCGACCGCCGCCATGCCGCCCAACCCGAAAACGGTCATGGCCGTGACTTCGGTGGTCAAGCCCCGGTCGCGGTCCTCGCGGGCGGCCAGCCAATGGGCGACGGTCAGCAGGCCAACCAGAGCCAGCAGGGCCAGCCCGAACACCGCCGCGCCGAGGGATTGGGCGAGCAGCCCCAGAACCCCACCGGCCAGCCCGACCAGCGCGAAGGAGCGCAGCCCCAATGCGCGGCTGCCGTCCGCCGCGTCGCGCTGCTGCCAGCCGCGTTCCAGCCCGACGATCAGGCCGACGCCCAAGGCGACCGCCAGACGGACCAAAACCTCTCCCTGCCCCATCCCCGCTCCTTGGCGTCATCCCGTCGGTCCAACGCCAGTATGCGGATCGTGGCGCTGTGACGCCAGACGCGCGCTCGCTTGTTTCATAGGAAACCAAAACAATCCGTCGCCCCGACAGATTGGTGACAGGTTTTTCGGTTAATCTGCCGCCAAGCCCGACCTTAACCACCAATCGGATCCGTTGCGGCGCCCGAGAAACATACGCTTCCGAACTGTCCGGATCGGAATCATTTTGGCCTGGATTGCTTGGATTTTGGTTGATTGGCCCTCGGCCATCTGATAGACGGGCGCCCACCACAGGAGGAACTGGTATGACCACTCAATCTCAACAGCAGACCATGGCCCAGCCGGAAACGGCGCAAGCGGGCCAGACCCAGGACGTCGCCCCGACGCAGGGCGGCGCGCTCGACGGTTTCGTCGGCGCGGCTTGCGGCGCCGGCGCTGGCGCGGCGATGATCTGGCAGCCGGTGACGGTGCGCAGCGACCGGCCGTCGGGCTCCCGGTGATCGCCTTGCCGGCGGGCCGCCCCGCCGCCGACAGCGCCGCCAACGCGGCGGGGGAGCAAAGCCACCCGCTGCGTTGGTCGTTGAACGCGGAGATGCACGCCCGCCCCTTCATGACGGTCGAAGCCCCGGCGCGTTTGCTGCACATCGCGCTGCTCGACACGCCGGACGGCCCGAGCGGGGCCGATCTGTTGGCCAGCTTCTGCCGCTGCCTTGGCGTCACCCCGCCACAGGTCGATCAAGCCCACCACACGCTTGATCTCGGCGATCTGCGGCTGAAGTGGGAACAGCACACAGAATTCACCAGCTTCACCCTGCTGTTGCCCGGCCTGTTCGACCACCCGTTCGACAACGCGCTGCTTCAGGCCGTGCCGATGAGCTGGTGGAAGGGCTTGCAGGGCCGCGTTCTGGCCGCCGCCCAGGTCGCCATCGGCAAAGGCGACCGCCCCGACATTCTGTCCGACGCCGACAGCCGGTGTTTCAGCGGCATCCCGGTGGCGGGATCGCGGGTTCTCGGCGGCGGCGCGCGGATCTGGAGCGATTTCCGCATCGGTCCCGATGGGTTTTCCCGCTTTCTGCTGTGGGACACGGCGCTGCGCGAACAGCAGGCCGGGCGGCTGATTCAGCGCATTCTGGAAATTGAAACCTACAGCATGATGGCGCTGCTCGCCCTGCCGATGGCCCGCCGTTCGGTGGCCGAGGTGACGGCGGCGGAGGCCCGCACGGCGGAGTTGACCAACCGCATGCTGGGCAACCCGCATGGCGAGGTTGAGCATGGGCTGTTGGAGGATCTGACCGAACTGGCCGCCAACGTCGAGGGCATGATCGCGGGCAGCAGTTACCGATTCAACGCCACGCTGGCCTATCACGCCCTGGTCGAATCGCGCATCGCCGAACTGCGCGAGGAGCGCATCGAAGGCACGCCGACCTTCGGCGAGTTCATGGAGCGGCGGCTCGCCCCCGCCATGCAGTTTTGCCGGTCGATGGCCCGCCAGCAAACCGACCTGTCGCAACGGATCATGCGGGCGACGGAGTTGCTGCGCACGCGGGTGGACGTCGCGCTGGAACGGCAGAACCGCGATCTGCTGCACTCGATGGACCGGCGCGCCACCATGCAGTTGCGGCTTCAGGAAACGGTGGAAGGGCTGTCGGTGATCGCCATTTCCTACTATCTGGCCTCGCTGCTCGGCCATCTGGCGGAATGGGCCTCGTCCGCCCTGTTCGGCCATGAGCTGCACCACGTCACCGGCGCGCTGGTGCTGCCGATCCTGGCCACGGTGTGGCTGGGCGCGCGGCGGATGCGCAAGCTGCTGCACGGAGCCGGGGCGACGCCAAACTGACGCCGCCCCGGCCCTGTTCGTCTTGCGTCGCGGGTCAGCCCGCCCGCATCCGGTCCACCAGCGTGTTGACCTGCGAGCCGAGCGAACGCACCTCCTCCGTCACCGTCGAGGAGGCGGCCAGCACCCGGTGCGCCGATTCACCCGATTCAGCGGCGGCGCGCGCCACCGAATCGATGTTGCGGCGGACATGCTGGGTGCCGTCGGCGGCCTCCACCACGTTGCGGGCGATTTCGCGGGTGGCGGCGCTCTGCTGATCGACGGCGGCGGCCACGTTGGTGGCGATGTCGTTGATTTCGCGGATCGTCGCGGCGATGGAGCGGATGGCGTCCACCGTTTCCTGAGTCACCGCCTGCATCGCCGTGATCTGGCCGGAGATCTCTTCGGTCGCTTTCGCCGTCTGGTTGGCCAGACTCTTGACCTCCGACGCGACGACGGCGAAGCCCTTGCCCGCTTCGCCCGCGCGCGCCGCCTCGATGGTGGCGTTCAAGGCCAACAGGTTGGTTTGGCTGGCGATGTCGTTGATGAGCTGCACCACCTCGCCGATCTTGTTGGCGGTGTGCGACAGTCCTTCCACCGTGCGGTCGGTGCGGGTGGCGTCGTCCACCGCCTTGCGGGCGATGCGGCTGGAGGTGTTGACCTGACTGCCGATTTCCTGGATCGACGCCGACAGCTCTTCGGTCGCGGCGGCCACCGCCTTGACGCTGCCCTCCGCCTGTTGCGAGGTGGTGGCGGCGGTCGCCGCTTCGCCGGTGGTGGTTTCGGCGTTGCGGCTCATCCGCTGGGCCATGTCCTGCATTTCGCTGGCGGCGTGCGACACCCGTTGCAGAACGGCGCGGACGCTGCTTTCAAAGCTTTCCGCCATTTCGATGCGGGCGCGGCGACGTTCCTGCGAGGCGCGGTTGCGCTCCTCCTCAGCCTGGGCGGCGGCCTCGTTGGCGCGGGTGGCGGTGTCGCGGAAGACGACCAACGCCTGGGCCATGTCGCCGATTTCGTCCGATCCCGCTTGCGGAATCGCCGCGTCCAGATTGCCACCCGCGATGGCGCGCATGGCGTCCGACAATTGGCTGATGCGGGCGACGATGGTGCGACCGACCACGAACCAGGCCAACGCGGCGGCGATGACCAGGCTGGCCACCGCGAACAGGATCAACACCATCCGCCCGGCGTCGATGGAGCGCAGGGCGTCGGCGGCGGCCAAATCGGCTTCGGCCTTCATCGCGGCGATCTGCCGGTCCACCGTGATGGCGAATTGCTGGGCCAATTGGCGATTTTCGTTCAGCACGCCTTCGTTGTCGCTGATGGCGCTCAACTCCGCCCGGCGCAGCTCGAACAGGCTAATGTCGCCCTTGCCGAAGGAGGCCAGCTTTTCCGCCGCCTTGGCCAGTTTTGGCAGGCCGTCGTCGCCGCCCTGGCTCAAGAATTTGATTTTCTCGTCCAACGCCTTGGCGGCGGCGGCGTAGCGCGACAGCAGAACGCGCAACCGGGCGCCATTGGGCGCCTGCGCCGCCTCGTTCAACGCGCTGGTCAGGGCGTTGCCCTGGGTGGACAGCTCCAGATAGGTGCGGAAGCGCGTCAATCCGTCGCCCAGCAACTCCTGCATGGAATCGCGGGTTTGCGAACGGACATTGACGGCGGACAGGCGGATTTCCGCCTTCAACCGCATCAAGGGCGCTTCCAACTGACCAACCAGCACGCTTTGCTGCATCTGCGCGTCCGCCAGCCGCTCGACGACGCGGGCCAGAATCGGCGCGCGCTGGGCGTCTGGGGTTTCCAGCGCCTTCCGGCGCAAATCGAAGATGCCGTCGTCGCCGTCGCCCAACAGGAAAAACTCGTCGAGCGCGTCGGAGGTGGTCTTGCTCAACCGGCTGCCAACCTGGGCGGTGGCGCTGACCAGACGGGCGGCGGCTTCCAGATAGGCTTGCTGGTGGGTGGTGACGGCCATCGCCGTGGTGGCGGTTCCCGCCCGCACCATGGATTCCGAGGCCAAGCCGATGTCGCCGCGCAACTCATACAGGCTGATGAGCGACCGCACGGCGTCGGTCAGACCGTCCATGTCCTTTTCGGTGCTGGCGTCCAGCTCCTCGCCCTTGGCGCGCAGCTTGACGCCCGCCCGCTCGGTCAAGGGAGCCAGAGCGACCAGAAAATCATCATAGGCGGTGGACAGCGCGATGACGGTTTCCTCGCGCTTGGCGCGCACGGCCAGCCGCTGGCTCACCGCCTTGTTTTCCGCGTCCAACGTGGCGATCAGCGCGTTGGTCTTGGCGCGGACGTCGGGGAGTTGCGGATCGTTCGGGCGACGCGCGGCCAATTCATCGACCAGCGCCACCAGCCCCTTGCCGCGCCCCATGATTTCGGTGAAGAGGGTTTCCCGCGCGGTTTGATTTTCGGCGGCGTCCAGCGTCGGGGCGGCGGCGGCGATGCCGCTGCTTTCGCCCGACAGGCGCTTGGCCAGCTCCATTTCCGGCAGGCTGGTGCCGACGATCCGGGTCAGCGGCCCTTCCACGGCGGAGAAGGACGTCAAGCCGACAAGACTGGCGGCGACCGTCATGCCCGCCATCCCGGCAAACGCCAGCAGCAGCTTGGCCCGCACGCCAAAGCGGCGGCCTTGTCTGGCCGTGGATGGGGACAAAACAGTGTGGGTGTCGATGGTCATTGTGTGCATTTCCTCCCGGCGCCGCTTTGTTTTCCCAGGCTTGCCGCCTGTGTGTCGTATTTATGACAATGCTTATGGAGTTGCTCCAATCACCCGACGCGTCGCCGCGCGGCTGCTTGACGCCCTCTAATTGGTTGTCTTACCAACCATACTCCAGTGTGACCAACAGATCATCACCGGAAAAGCCCTAATTTATTAAACATGACTGAATGATTTAAACACACGCCGCGCGTGCTTTTGGGCGGCGGTCGGTCGGATTTCAGGGAATGCACCGTTTCACGTCTGCGTCGTGAAACGGTAGGCGATGACTCCCCGGAAAATGGCGCCGGGTTCCAGAACTGTTGACGGGAAATGTGGGTGATTTGGGGCGTCGGGAAAGCCCTGCGGTTCGATGCAGAAGCCGCCGCGCCGCTGGAACGCCACGCCTCCCTTGCCCACATCGCGCGGGATGGCGCCGGCCAGCGCGTTGCCGGAATAGAGTTGCGCGCCCGGCTCCGTGCTCATCACCTCCAGCACGCGGCCCGACGCCGGATCCTCGACCACCGCCACCAATCCAAAAGCGCCGGGCGCCTTGTCGAGGACCAGCGTGTGGTCGTAGCCATCGGCGTGACGAAGCTGTTCGTCGTCCGCGTCGATGCGCGCGCCGATGGGATGAGGGCGGGTGAAGTCGAACGGCGTTCCGGCGACGGCGCGGATTTCGCCCGTGGGAATGGCAGTGGAGTCGATGGGCAGGAACGACCGCGCGTTCATCGTCAGCCGATGGTCGAGCATCGTCCCCCGCCCCGCCAGATTGAAAAAGGCGTGGCCGGTAAAGTTCACCACGGTGCGGCGGTCGGTGGTCGCCTCATACTCCAACCGCAGCGTGTCGCCGTCGAGCCGGTAGAGAACGGAGGAGCGCAACTCCCCCGGATAGCCTTCTTCGCCATCGGCGTAGGTCAGGCTCATGCGGACGGCTCCGGGAGCCAGACGTTCGGCGTCAAACACGCGGAAGCGGCTGCCCTTCAGCCCGCCATGCAGATGGTGCGCGCCGCCGTTCCGGGCCAAGCGCCGCTCCACCCCATCCAGGGTGAAACGCCCCTGCGCGATGCGGTTGGCGAAGCGTCCGATGAAGGCCCCCATCGACGGCTGTCCGCCCTGGATCGCGGCGATGCTGTCATAGCCCAACACCACGTCGCCCAACCGGCCCTGACGATCCGGGGCCAGAATCTGAACGATCCGCGCCCCAAAATCGCACAGATTGACGGTGACGCCGCCGTCGCCGGTCAAGGTCCACAACGCGGTCGGCGCTCCGTCGATTTCCCCGCGAAAGGCGGCGGGGTCGAGCGCTGCGGGCGGCGGCGGCTCCGTCGTCGTCATGCCAAAAAATCATCCCGGATTGGCGTGAAGGCGTCGACCAGCACGGTCGGCTCCAGGATGGTCACGCCGTGCATCGTGCCGGGCGGCACGTAATAGCTGGCCCCCGGTCCCAAGCGCTGGGTTCCGTAGCCGTCCATCGTCAGATCGAGCGCGCCCGACACCACGTAACCAACCTGCTCATGCGGGTGGCTGTGCATCGGCGCGACGATGCCCGCCTTGAAGGTGAATTCGACCAACATCAACCCGGCGCCATGGCTCAACACCCGGCGCTCGGCCCCCTCGGGCGTGATGATGGGCGTCTCTTGCGCCGCATCGGCCAAAATTTTCATGATTCAGCATCCTCGTCAGCAAAAGATCGGACGGAAAAGAAGGCCCGCCGCATGGGACATGCGCCGGGCCGCGAGTTGGGGAGGAACGCACGCTCAGAAAACGAACAGGCTCAATGGATCAGCAGGCGCGGCAACCACATGGAGAAGGCCGGCATGTAGGTCACAAGCCCCAGCGCCAAAATCAGCGCCGCGTAGAAGGGCATGATGGTCTTCATCACCTCGCCCACTGAAATTCCGCCGATGGCGCAGCCGACGAATTGCGTGGTGCCGACCGGCGGCGTGTTCAGGCCCAAGGCGCAGTTGATGAGCATCACCATGCCGAACTGCACCGGATCCATGCCGTATTGCTGGGCGATGGGCAGGAAGATCGGCGTGCAGATCAGGATCGTGCTCGCCATGTCCATGAAGGTGCCGAGAACGAACAGGATGATGTTGATGAGCAGGAAGATGACCCAGGGGTTGGACGAAATGCCCGCCATCATCTCGCCGGTCAGATCGGCGACCCCATACAGCGCCATCAGATATTGGAACATGGTGGAGACGCCGATCAACAGCAGCACGACGCCGGTGGTCTTCACCGCCTTCATCGTCGCCATGACGAATTTCGGCCAGGTCAGTGTCTTGTAAGCGAAGACCGTCAGGCCCAGCGAATAGACCACCGCCACCGACGCGCCTTCCGTCGCCGTGAAGATGCCCAGCAGAATGCCGCCCAGGATGATCGCCACGACGAACAGGCCAGGCAGAGCGTATAGGAAGGATTGGAGCACCGCTGGCCAACCGGGGAAGGTTCCCGCCGGATAGCCGCGCTTCACCGCCACGAAATAGGCCGCCGCCAGCATGCACGCGGTCATCACCACCACCGGCATCAGCCCGGCGGCGATCAGCGAGCCGATGGACACCTTGCCGCCCGCCGCCAACGAATAGAGGATCATGTTGTGGCTGGTCGGCATCAACGCGCCAACCAAGGAGGCGTGCGTCGTCACATTCACGGCGTAATCGGCGTGATAGCCTTCGCGCTTCATCATCGGGATCATCACCGATCCCATCGCCGACACGTCGGCCACCGGCGACCCCGACACGCCGCCGAACAGCGTGCAGGCGACGACGTTCGCCATGCCCAACCCGCCCCGGATGTGGCCGACCATGTTGCGGGCCAGCGTCACGATCTTGTCGGCGATGCCGCCATGCAGCATCAACTCGCCGGAAAAGACGAAGAAGGGAATGGCCAGGAAAGAGAAGATGTTCATGCCCGAGGTCATCTGTTGAAAGATGACGGCGCTGGGCAGCCCCTCATACACAATCGTGAAGAGCGACGAGAGGCCGATGGCGAAGGCGACGGGAACGCCCAGGATCAACAGACCGAAGAATGAGAAGGAAAGGACGATCAATTCCATGTCGGCTCGACCTCTTCATGGCGCAGCAGGGCGAGCGTATGCTCGACGGAGAACAGGACGATCAGGCAACCCGACAGGCTGAGCGGGACGTAGCGCGAGATTTCCGGCAGGCCCAAATTGGGGATCAAATAGGACGACACCGACATGCCGAGGATCCAGCCGTTGTAGGCCATCGCGGCGCCGAACCCGGCGACCAGGATGTGAATGACGATCTCGAACCAACGCTGAACATGCAACGGAAGCAGCACGACCAGGGAATCCATGCCGATGTGCCCAGCGTCGCGCACGGCGACCGCCGCGCCCAGCATCGTCACGTACAGCACCAGAACCAGGGCCAGACTTTCCGCCCAGGTCGGCGTCTGGTTGAAGACATAACGTCCGACAACCTCATAAAAAACGATGGCGACGATGCTCATCAATCCTGTGACCGCGATCACCGTGCTGATCCGCGCCAGGGTGATGTTCACCAAGGTCAAAAACCGCCGGGGTTGCGCGCGCGTTCCGCCGTCCACCAAGCAATCTTGCATCATGGCTGCTCCCAGGGGCCGGGGCGGGCGGTGGGCGTTGCGGAACGCCCGCCGTCCGAACCGGCCTTGATCGTTACTTGCTCTGTTGAATGCGGGTGACGAGGCTTTGCAGGGCCGGGGTGTTGGCGAACTTCTCGTAGACCGGCTTCATCGCGTCGATCAGTTCCTGCTTGTTGGCGATGGTGGTGATCTGGGCGCCGCCCGCCTCCACCAGCTTGCGGGAATTGATCTCGCGCTCGTCCCACAGCTTGCGCATGTAGGGGACGGAGTCCTTGGCCGCCTTGCGGATCAACGCTTGATCGTCCTTCGACAGCCGGTCCCAGATGGGCTTCGAGAAAACCAGCACTTCCGGGGCCAACGAATGTTCGGTCAGGCTGTAATAGCGGGCCGCTTCAAAATGGCGGGAGGATTCATAGCTCGGCCAGTTGTTCTCGGCCCCATCGACGATGCCGGTCTTCAGCGCGGTGTACACCTCGCCATAGGGCATCGGCGTCGGGTTGGCCCCCAGCGCGTTGACCATGCCGACAAAGAGTTCCGAGGGCTGGACGCGGATCTTCAGCCCCTTGAAATCCTCAAGCGACTTGATCGGCTTCTTGGCGGTGTAGAAGGAGCGCGATCCGCTGTCGTAAAAGGCCAGACCAATCAGCCCCTGCGCGTCCATCGCCTTCAGGATGTCCTCGCCGATGGGGCCGTCCAGCACGCTGCGCATGTGGGCGGTGTCGCGGAAGATGAAGGGCAACACGGTGACGAGGGTTTCCGGCACCACGCTGTTCAACGCGCCGACGTTGATCCGCATCATGTCGAGGCCACCAAGCTTCAACTGCTCGATGGTGTCCTTTTCCGTGCCCAGCGCGCCCGAGGGGAACACGCGGATGTTCATCTTGCCGCCGGTCTTTTCGGCAAGCGCGCGGCCCATCTGCTTGACCGCTTCAACGGTCGGATAGTCGGCGGGGTGGACGTCGGCGGAGCGGAAATCGCGCGCTTGGGCGGTCATGGGCGCGGTCAAAGCGACCGTCGCGCCAAAAGTGAGCGCCGCAGCGACGGCCAGTGAACGAAGCAACCCGGACATCAACGTCTCCTCCGTTGTTGTTCGCGCGCGGCGGCAAGGCCGCGTTCGCGTTTGGTGTGTGGGGTCTGGATAAGGCTGGCGCACGGCACGACGCGTCCGCCGCGCCAACGCCTTTGTTCATCAACAAAAACGAATGAATTGTGGAAAACCCGTAACCCATTCAGAACCGTATGCGGGTTCTGTCAGACAACTGACCTGAAATTCTCAGACAACCACCATCGATTCCTGTCTCAATCCGGGATCGCTTGTGGATTCTCCTTATTTCTTTCTTACGTCACTTTGCGCATTCATATCGTCAACGGGGTTGCACCTGTTCAATGGCGTCCGATTTGTGTGGATCGGCTTGGCCAGCTCTGCGTTTGGAGCGGCGGCTTTCGACGACTCCGCAAACACTTTGTTTGGTCAGCCATTGATTGGACCCGCTAAAGCCACTCTAGCCGCGTCGCGCGCAAGTGGTCAAGTGGTAAGATGACTTTGTGCGGCGTCTGAACGATTCAGGGTTCGCAGGGCGGCATGCTGACGATGGGGCGAACGAGATGTCAAACAAGGCGACGGTGGCTGTGACGCAGACGGTTCCGACCCAGGGGATTCCCGCTCCCGCCACCACCGACGAGAACCATGGCCCATGGTATTCCGGGCTGCGTGGCAAGCTGATGATCGCCATCGGCGTGGTTCTGTCGGGCACGTTGATCGCGGCGGCGGTGGCCTTGGCCGGTTACGCCAACGTGCGCGCCACCATCGACGTCATCGTTGGGCAGGCCGTCCCCGCCATGAAAGAGGGCATGTCCGTCGCCCAGCAGGCGGAACGGTTGGTCGCGCTGGCCCCCGCCCTGTCGTCGGCCAGCGACGTCAAGACGCGCGAAGAGGTGTCCGCCCGCATCCAGCAGGCCCGTCAGGAATTCGCCAACCGCCTGGATCGCCTGCGGGCCACCGGGTCGGGCGGCGAGCAGCTCGCCGCCATCGAAGAGGCGTCAAAGGCCCTGCTTGGCAATCTGGCCCAGTTGGACGCCGCCGCCGCCGAACGGGTTCGCCACGCCGGACAGCGGGCCGCCCTGCTGCCCAAACTGCTGGAGGCCGACGGCCAGATCCAGAAATTCACCGCCCCCTGGCGCACTGTGATGGCCAACGAGGAGGAACAGGCGCGCGAGACCTTGGCCGACGCCGATTCGTCCGCCGACGAGTTGCGCGGCGCCGCCGACACGCTGAACGACGTCAGCAAGCGGGCCAAGCCGTTGATCGGCGTGATCGAGGAAGCCACCAGCGCCCGCAACATGCTGTTGGAAGCCTCTGGAAGCAGCGACGAGCAACGCTTGTCCATCATCGAAACCCGGTTGGGTCTGGTCTTCGCCAACCTCGCCAACGCCGCCGCTCTGCTGCCGGAAAAACTGGCCGCCGCGATTGGCGCCCAAACCAAAGCGTTGCGGAGCATAGCCCTTGGCGACAACGCCCTGATTGAGTCGCGCCGCAAGGAGTTGGCGATCCAAAGCCAGTCCCTGGCTCTGCTGGAGAGCAACCACGCCCTGACCGAACGGATGGCGACCAGCATCGCCGCGATGGTGCAGAATCAGGAACGCGGCATCGCGGCGGCCAGCGGCGCCACCGGGCGGATGCTGGACAACAGCCGCCTGACGCAAATCGCCGTCAGCGTGGTGAGCGTCATCGTGTCGATCCTGGTCGTCTGGCTTTATGTCGGGCGCAGCGTGGTGCGGCGGTTGATGACGCTGAAAAGCGGGATGCGGCGCATCGCGGCGGGCGACCTCGACACCGACATCGCCCTGGACGGGCGCGACGAGATCGCCGAAATGGGAGCGGCGCTGCGAATCTTCCGCGACACCGCGCGGGAGGTCGAACACACCCGCGCCGAAGCCGAAAGCGAGCGGACGCGGGCGGCGGGCGAGCGGCGGCAGGCGATGCTGACCATCGCCGATCAATTTGAAAGCGGCGTCAAGATCGTGGTGGAAACCGTCTCCGCCGCCGCCACCCAGATGCACGAAACCGCCTCCACCATGGTGGAAACCGCCGAGGACACGTCGCGTCAGGCGGGCAGCGCGGCGGCGGCGGCGCAACAGGCGTCCAGCAACGTGGACAGCGCGGCCTCGGCGGCGCATCAACTGTCGCTGTCGATCAGTGAGATTTCCCGGCAGGTGACGGAATCGGCGACGATCACCGGGCAGGCGGCGCAGGACGCCCAACGCACCGACGCCACCATGCGCAGCCTGAACGACGCCGCGACCCGGATTGGCGCCGTGCTGGATCTCATCACCGACATTGCCGGGCAAACCAACCTGTTGGCGCTCAACGCCACCATCGAAGCGGCCCGCGCCGGGGAAGCGGGCAAGGGCTTCGCCGTCGTGGCGTCAGAGGTCAAACAACTCGCCAGCCAAACCGCCAAGGCGACCGACCAGATCGCCGGGCAAGTCGGCGCGATGCAAACCGCCACCAACGAGGCGGTTGGCGCCATCCGCACGATCGGCGCCACCATCGCCCGACTGAACGACATCGCCACCGGCATCGCCGCCGCCGTCGAGGAGCAAGGCGCGGCGACGGCGGAAATCGCCCGCAATGTCCAACAGGCGGCGGGCGGCACGGCGCAGGCGTCGGAAAACATCGGGCAGGTCCGCACCGCCGCCGGACAGACCGGCGAATCGGCGCAAGCCGTGCTGTCGGTCGCCGGGCAGGTGTCGAACGAAACCTCCCGCCTGTTGCAGCAGATCGACCGCTTCCTGCGTCAGGTCCGCTCGGCGTGATTTGGCGGCGGCGGCGGCGATGCGCGCCGCCGCTCACACGTCTTGGTGCTGGTCGGTGATGCGCTGCCGGGCGCGGTTGATGTGGTAGCGCATGGCGAGGTTGGCGGCGTCGGCGTCGCCCATGGCGATGGCCTCGTAAATCCGGCTGTGCTCGTCCAAAACCCGGCGGATGCGCTGGTCGGAGCCTTCGCGCGTGATGTTCAGCGCCACCGCCATGGAGTTTTCAATGGCGGCGTGCAGGGATTCCAGGATCGAGACGAACATCTCGTTGCAACTGGCCTCCGCCACCGCTCGGTGAAAGGCGAAATCGGCGGCGCTGGCCGACGCGCGGGCCTCCACCGCCCGGCCCAGATCGTCGAGCGCCGCCTTGATCTGGCCAAGCTGTTCCGACGAACGGCGTTTGGCGGCGAGCGCCGCCGCCTCCCCCTCCAACGGCACGCGCAACTCGTAGCAGCGCAGAATTCCGGCGATGTCGGACGCCCCGGCGATGGCGATCAAGCCCTGTGGCGGGCGGCGCTGCACATAGGTGCCCGATCCCTGGCGGGCGACGACCAGACCATCGGCCTGCAACAACATCATGGCTTCGCGCACCACAGGGCGCGAAACCTCGAACATCAGGCACAGTTCCTTTTCCGACGGCAGCTTGTCGCCCTCTTTCAGCGCGCCGGACACGATCTGCTCCAGGATTTGTCCATAAAGCTGATCGCCCAGCCGCTCCTTGCGCTTGGGCTGCAACGTCAAACCGGCCATCTTCGCCATTCCCAACACCTGCCCGCGACCATCCTACAGATCATGTTAGCAGACAAGTTGACCTATAGGAACGCCGCAATTGGGGGTATTGGCCAGCACCAACAAGACCGGCGACCCATGTCGCCAGCCCTCAAGCGCCCCAGCCCCTGAAAAAAATCCGCCTTTTTTTCAGAACTCTCCGTCGTTGTGAAGGATTCAGGTCGGCCCGCGCGGCGCGCGGTCGTCGATGAAACAGTCCGGCTCCTCGATGCGGAAGGCGTCGATGCCCTCGCGCAGCTTTTCCAGATGATGCTTGATGGCGCGGGCCGCGCCGTCGCCGTCATGGGCGGCGATGGCGGCGACCACCGCCGCGTGTTCGCCGATCACCCGCTCCATCCGGCCCGGTTCGGGCAGGGTCAGGCGGCGGTAACGGTCGATCTGCACCTTGACCTGTTGAATCAGCGTCCACACGCCGGGCAACCCGGCGGCCTCGGACAAAGCCGCGTGGAAATCCTCGTCGGCCAGATGAAAGCCGTCCCGGTCGCCCGCCGCCGCCATGGCGCGCTGACGGTCGATGATCGCCGACAGGCGCGCGACCTGATCCGCCGTCGCCCGTTCGGCGGCGTGGCGCACGCTGGCCTCTTCCAGCGCCGAGCGGATGACGATGGTTTCCGGCAGATCGGACAGCGGAATGCGGGCGACGAAGGTGCCGGATTGCGGAAACACCTCGATCAAGCGTTCTGAGGCCAGCTTCAACACGGCCTCGCGCACCGGGGTGCGGCTGACGCCATGGGCCTGGGCGAGATCCTTTTCGCTGATCGGTTCGCCCGGCTTGCGGTGCAAGCCTAGAATTTCAGCGCGGAGCTGCTGGTAGACCTGTTGGGCTGCGGTCAAGCCACGCTCGCGGGCCACCGCCGGTTTGGGCGCGCGGCGGCGCGGCCCGTTCAGAGCCGGGCCAGAGGCGGAAGCGTCATCCGCCGCCGTCATGCCGCCCCCCGCAGTTCCGCGACAACCGCCGCCGTCGCCTCCGCCGGAACGATGGCGCCGGGATGGCCAATGACGATTCCGGCCAGCCGATGGCCAAGCCGCGCCGCCGCCGCGATCCCCTGCCCCGCCTGCCGCGCCGCCAGATAGCCCGCGCAAAAGCTGTCGCCCGCCGCCGTCGTGTCCACCACCCGCGTCACCCGCGTCGCCGGAACCTCGTCAACCGCGCCGCCCAGCTCCCACACCAGACAGCCGTCGCCACCGTTCTTCACGATGATTTCGCTGGTGCCCGCCGCTCGCCAGCGGTCGATGATGGCCGTGGGCGCTTCCGCGCCGAACAGCAACGCCTCGTCCTCCACCCCCGACAGCACGATGTCCACCCGCCCGGCGAGCGCGGCGTAGGCGTCGCGGGCGGCGTCCAGGCTGGGCCAGCCGCGCGGGCGCAGGTTGGTGTCGAACGCCACCTTGGCCCCGGCGGCGCGCGCCCGATCCAGCGCCGCGTGCAGACGCGCCCGTCCCTCCTCGCCGTACAGCGATAGGGAGATGCCGGACAGCATCAGCAACCCGTAACCGGACAAGGCGTCCACCAAGGGCGCCGCGTCGGGGTGGGTGAACAGCTCGCGCGCCGGGGCACGGTCGCGCCAATAGAAAAAGGAGCGCTCGCCCGTGGCGTCGGTTTCGATCACATACAGGCCGGGCATCCGCCCCGGCAGACGGACGACGCGGCCTGTGCCGACACCCTCCGCCGCCCAGGCCGCCAGCATGTCGGCGCTGTAGGGGTCATCGCCCAGCAGCGTCACGTAATCGACCGCCACGCCCAGCCGGGCCAGATACAGCGCGCAATTCAGCGTGTCGCCGCCGAAGCCGAAGCGGGCGGTTCCGTCGCCGGTCCGCCGGATCTCCACCATGCACTCACCGATGGCCGCGATGCTCGTCATTCTCAAACGCTTTCCTTGCCTGCAAAATGAGTCACCAGCGCGTCGCGCATCATCCGCGCCATGCGCGCCCGCGTCTCTTCCGTCGCCGAACCGACATGGGGCAACAGCACGATGTCGGGATGGTCGATCAATTCCGGGCGCGGCGTCGGTTCATGCTCGCACACGTCCAGCCCAGCCCCGGCGATGGTTCCGTCGGCCAGGGCCGCCAACAGCGCGTCCTCGTCCACCACGCTGCCGCGCGCCACATTCACGACGACGCCCCCCGGCCCCAACGCGCGCAAAACCGCCGCGTTCACCAGATGGCGCGTCTCCGGCCCGCCCGGGCAGCAGACCACCAGAAGGTCGGACGCCGCCGCCAAACCCTCCGCCGTTGGGTGGAAGGGATAGGGAAAGGCTGCCTTTTCCCGTGGCCCGTGATAGGCGACCGACAGGCCGAACACCGCCGCCCGCGCGGCGATGGCAGCCCCGATGTGCCCCAGCCCGATGATTCCCAACCGCCGCCCGGCCAAGCTGCGCGACAGCGGAAAGGCCCCCTCGGCCCACGACCCGGCCCGGACGAAGCGTTCCGCCGCAGAGAAGCGGCGCAGCGTCGCCAGCATCAGCGCGATGGCCGTGTCGGCCACATCGTCGGTCAGCGCCGCCGACGTGTTGGCGACCACCAGCCCGTGCCGCCGCGCCGCGCCCAGATCGACATAGTCCAACCCGGCGCTGTAGGAGGACAGGATTTCCAGATTGGGCAGCGCCGCCAGCAGCGACGCCGTCACCGGAACCGGCGGACGCGCCGCCAGCCCCCGGATGCGCGGAGCCAGTTCGGCGAAGCCGGGGGACTCGACCACCTCCGGCCCATGCACAAGGAAGCGCTCCGCCAGATCCTCGGCCACGCCGGGGGGCATGGGCGCGGTGAGCAGAATGTCGATTCCGGTCTGGCTCATCGCCGGGTCAGCCCTGCACAGTGGTCTGGCGCTGGCTGCCCAGCCCGTCGATGCCCAGCGTCACCACGTCGCCCGCCTTCAGATAGGTCGGCGGCTTTTGCCCCATACCGACGCCCGGCGGCGTGCCGGTCGAAATGATGTCGCCGGGTTGCAGCGACATGAAGCGCGACAGATAGGACACCAGGAAACGCACGCCATAGACCATCGTCGCCGTGCTCCCGTTCTGGTAACGATGGCCGTTGACCTCCAGCCACATCGGCAGATTTTGCGGGTCCGCGACCTCGTCGCGCGTCACCAGCCAGGGGCCGGTCGGGCCGAAGCTGTCCGCCGATTTGCCCTTGGTCCATTGGCCGTGATGTTCGGTTTGGAAGGCGCGTTCCGACACGTCGTTGATGACGCAATAACCGGCGACATGCTCCATCGCGTCCTCTTCGGACACGTATTTCGCCGTCTTGCCGATGACGACGCCCAACTCGACCTCCCAATCGGTCTTGAGCGAGCCGCGCGGGATTTCGATGACGTCGTTCGGGCCGGTGATGGCGCTGGTCGCCTTCATGAAGATGATCGGCTCCGGCGGCACGGTCGCCCCGGTTTCCGCCGCGTGGTCGGAGTAATTCAGGCCGATGCAGATGAATTTTCCGGTCCCGGCGACGCATGGCCCCAGACGCGGATCGCCCGCCACCAAGGGCAGTGACGCCGGATCCAGCGTGCGCAGCGCGTCCAGCCCCTCGGGCGACAGCACCGCGCCCGCGATGTCGGGGACTTGGGCGGACAGGTCGCGGATGCGGCCCTGGGCGTCGAGAAGACCGGGCTTTTCCTGGCCGACCGGGCCGTAACGAAGCAGTTTCATCGGTGTTCCCCGTGAATGTGAAACAGTGTCAAGCCGCCCAACCGCCGTCGATCACATGGACCGCCCCGGTGGTGTAGCCCGCCGCGTCGGAGGAAAGATAGACCACCAGCTCGGCGATTTCCTCCGGCTTTCCCAACCGCCCGATGGGCTGGCGGGCGACGAAGGCGGCGCGGGTGGTCGCATAATCGCCCTGCGCGCGCAAGCGCTCCTCCAGCGAGGGGGATTCGACGGTGCCGGGGCAGACGACGTTGCAGCGTATTCCGCGACCGATGAAATCGGCGGCGACCGCCTTGGTCAAGCCGATGACCGCCGCCTTGGTCAGGCTGTAGACGTAACGGTTCGGCACGGCCTTCACGCTCGACGCCACCGACGCCATGTTGACGATGGAGCCGCCGCCCTTCTCCACCATGCCGGGCAGCGCGGCGCGGATCATCCGGTGCATGGATTTGACGTTCAGATCGACGCTGACATCGAACGCGTCGTCGTCACACTCCAAAATCGTGCCGCTGTGGACGAAGCCCGCGCAGTTGAACAGCGCGTCCACCGGCCCGATGTCGGCCACCGTCGCGGCGATGGCGGCGGCGTCGCGCAGGTCGAGCCGCCGGGTGGTCACGCCGGGAAGCGCGGCGAGGTCGGCCAAGCGCGCGCCGTTGATGTCGAGCGCCCAGACCCGCGCGCCCTCCCGCGCGAAGGCCTCCACCGTCGCCCGGCCAATGCCTTGCGCGGCGGCGGTGATGATGGCGGTTTTGCCGTGAAGTCGTCCGGGCATGGTTGGTCCTGATGTTGTGGCAGAAACAGGCCCCCTCCCCGACCCTCCCCCGCTGCGCGGGAGAGGGAGATTGTGGCGGAAGCCGAACCTGTCCCCTCTCCCGCGCAGCGGGGGAGGGTTAGGGAGGGGGCGCGTGGCGTGACCTTTGCGCCTCTCACTGACGCGTCAGCAAATCCGCAGGCAGATCGCGGTCGTGGAAGGACGAGAAGATGGCGTTCATCTTGCCATTCTCGAAATTGGTCTTAAGCCAAGCGTTCACCCACGCCTTCAGCCGGTCTTCGCCCTGTGGCAGCGCGATGCCGAGATTCAGCTCCTGCTGAACGAATTTGACCTTCAACAGGCTTTGTGGGCGTTTTTCGTTCATCGCCGCCAGCACGGCGGTTTGGGTGGACACGACGTCGACCTGCCCCGACACGGCGGCGGTGATGAGCGTCGCGTCATCCTCGAAACGCAATATCTCCGCCCCCTTGGCCCCCTTCGTCACCATGCTGTCGTTGACGGTGGCGCGGGTCAGACCGATCTTTTTGCCATTCAGGTCATCATACCCCTTGATCGCGTTGTCGGCGGTTCCAGCGACGATGATGTCAAGCGTCGCGTAGGGAATGGTGAAATCCACCACCTTCTTGCGTTCCGGCGTGATCGCCAGCGTGGCGATCAGAAGATCGGCCTTGCGGGTTTGGATGGTCGGCACGCGGGCGGCGTTGGTGATCTCCACCAACTCCAACTCAACGCCCATGTCGCGGGCCAGCAGCCGGGCGGTTTCGACGTCGGAGCCGGTGGCCTTCACGTTCTTGTCGACAAAGGCGAAGAGCGGAATGCCCATCGCCACGGCGATGCGAATCTTTTTGGCCTTCAGGATGTCGTCCAACTGGTCGGCGTGCGCCACCGGCGCGGCGGCCAGCCACAGGGCGGCGACGGCGGTCACGGTGGCGGCGAGAAGTTTGCGGATGCGCATCGTCGGTTTCCTCCAGTTTTGTTTTTTGAAAAGGGCGAACGTCACAGGCCGTTGGCCAGAAAGGCGCGCAGTTCGGGCGTTTGCGGGTCGTCCAGCATCTCGCCGGGGCCGGTTTCCCAGACGCGGCCCTGATGCATGAAGATCACCCGGTCGGCGACGCGGCGGGCGAAGGCCATTTCATGCGTGACCACCGCCATCGTCATGCCGCCCTGGGCCAGAATTTCCATGACGCGCAGCACTTCCCCGGTCAGTTGCGGGTCGAGCGCCGAGGTCACTTCGTCGAACAGCATCACCTTCGGCTGCATCGCCAGCGAACGGGCGATGGCGACGCGCTGCTGTTGACCGCCGGACAGTTGCTCAGGGTAGGCGTCGATCTTTTCGGCCAGCCCGACCCGTTCCAGCGACGACAGCGCCAGCGCGCGGGCGTCGCGGGTCGGCAGCTTCTTCACCCGGCGCGGGGCCAGCGTGATGTTTTCCTCCACCGTCAGATGGGGGAAGAGGTTGTAGCTTTGGAACACCATGCCGACGTCCTGGCGCAGCGCGCGCAGATCAAGGTTGGCGTGGTCGATGCGGTGGCCGCAAACCTCCAGCGTGCCGGATTGGATGGTTTCCAGCCGGTTGATGCAGCGCAGCGCCGTGCTTTTGCCCGAACCGCTGCGCCCGATGATGGCGACCACCTCGCCCTTGTCGATCTCGAACGACACGCCCTTCAGCACCTCGACGCTGCCGAAGGATTTGTGGATGTCATGCAGCTTGACGACGGCCGACATTGAGCTTCCTCTCAAGCGAACGGCTCCAGCGCGACAGCGGGTAGCACAGGGCGAAATACAGAACGCCCGCGATCCCGAAGACGAGGAACGGCGTGAACAGCGAGTTGTTGACGACCTGCGCCGCGCGGGTCAGCTCGACAAAGCCGACGACCGAGGCGAGCGAGGTGCTTTTCAGAACCTGGACCAGAAAGCCGACGGTCGGCGGCGTGGCGATGCGCGCGGCTTGCGGCAGGATGACGTCGACCAGCGTTTGCCAACGGGTCAGCGCCAGCCCTTCCGCCGCCTCCCATTGGGTGCGCGGCACCGATTCCACGCAGCCGCGCCAGATCTCGCCAAGAAAGGCGCTGCAATAGACCATCAGCGACACCCCGGCGGCGAGCAGCGGCGGCAGTTCGATCCCGACCACGCCCAGACCGAAATAGACGATGAACAGCACGATCAACAGCGGCGTGCCTTGGATCACCTGGACATAGACGAAGGAGATTTGCCGCAGAAGGCGCGTGCGCGCGGTGCGCATCAGCATGACGCCGAACCCGGCGACGCTGCCCAACAGGAAGGCCAAGCCCGACAGCACGACCGTCCACATCATGCCCTGAAGCAGATAGACCAGATGGTTGATGGTGAAGCTTCCGCCCATGATGGTTCCCTCCGGCCTTACAACGGCGTGCCGAGACGGCGGCGGCGCGGAAAAATCGCCTGCCCGAACAGGTGAAAAGCCAGCTTCAGCAGCATCGCCAGGATGAAATACAGCCCGGCGACGACGATGAAGGTTTCAAAGGAACGAAAGCTTTCCGACTGGACGGAGTTCGCCACGCCGGTCAACTCCTCCGCCGAAATCTGCGAGGTGACGGACGACGACAGCATCATCAGCACGAATTGCCCGGTCAGCGACGGATAGACCCGCTCCAGCGACGGGCGCAGGATGACGTCCCAATAGATTTGCGGAACGGACAGGCCCAGCGCCTCCGCCGCCTCGATTTGGCCGGGATGGATGGTGTCCATGCCCGCCCGCACGATTTCGGCGGTGTAGGCGCCGACGTTGAAGACCATGGTCAGCACGGCGGCGGCGAAGATCGGCAGCTTCAAGCCCGCCGACGACAAGCCGAAGAAGATGAAAAAGATCTGGATCAGATAGGGCGTGTTGCGCACCACCTCGACATAGGCGCCGCACAGCGCCGCCAGCCATTGGTGCTTTTCCCGCCGCCCGATGGCGCACAGAACGCCGATGACCAGACCAAAGACGCAGGCGATGACCGTCATTTCCAACGTCATCAACGCGCCGCGCAGAAACTCCGGCCAGTATTCCTGAAGGCTGGCGAAGTCGAACGTGTATTTCACAAGGCGTCCTCCCGATGTCAGCCCGGCTTGGCGTCGGGTCTTTGGTGATTGTGGGGAAAAAGGCCCTTGCGGCGCTTGCCCCCTCCCCACCCCTCCCCCGCTCACGCGGGAGAGGGGGCCTTATGAACAGGGTCACGCCATCCCCTCTCCCGCCAAAGGCGGGGGAGGGTTAGGGAGGGGGCATGGCGAAACGACTCACCGCGCCATCCACCCGCCATCGACCGGCAGCACCACGCCATGCACGTAATCCGACGCGGCGGAGGCCAGGAACACGGCGGCGCCGCCCAACTCCTTGGGCTGGCCCCAGTGACCGGCGGGGATGCGGGCCAGGATGTCGGCGTTGCGTTTTGGGTCGTTGCGCAGGGCTTCGGTGTTGTTGGTGTCGAAATAGCCGGGCGCGATGGCGTTCACGTTGATCCCCTTGCCCGCCCATTCGCAGGCCAGCAGCCGGGTCAGCCCGGCCAGACCACTTTTGCTGGCGGTGTAGGACGGGATGCGGATGCCGCCCTGGAAGGACAGCAGCGAGGCGATGTTGATGATCTTGCCGCCGCGCCCGTCGCCGATCATCGCCCGGCCCACCGCCTGGGTCAGAAAGAAGGTGGTCTTCAGGTTGACGTTCATCACGTCGTCCCAATCGGCTTCGGTGAAGTCCACCGCGTCGGCGCGGCGGATGATGCCCGCGTTGTTGACGAGAATGTCCACCCGCGCGCCGGTCGCCTGCGCCTGCTCCATCACCGGGGCGACGGCGGCGACGCTCGACAGATCGGCGCGGATCTCCTGAAAGGGAACGCCGGTGGCCGCGACCAACCCCGCCGTGTCGTCCATGGCGGAACGGCCCACGGCGATGATCCCGGCCCCGGCCTCGGCCAAGGCCACGGCGACGGCTTGGCCCAAGCCGGTGTTGGCCCCCGTCACCAGCGCCGTTTTTCCGGTCAGATCAAAGGGGGAGCGGCTCATCGCAGCGTCTCCATCGGGATCCAATCCATGTCGGTGTAATCGACGTTGTCGCCGCCCATGCCCCAGATGAAGGCGTAGTTGCTGGTGCCGACGCCGGAGTGGATCGACCAGCTTGGCGAGATCACCAATTCGTCGTTCTTCACCACGATGTGGCGGGTTTCCGTCGGCTCGCCCATCAGGTGGAAGATGCGGGCGTTCTCGGCGAGGTCGAAGTAGAAATACACCTCGCAACGGCGGCCATGGCTGTGGGCGGGCATGGTGTTCCACATGCTGCCCGGCTCCAACTGCGTCAGCCCCATCACCAATTGGCTGGTCTCGCAGACGCCCGGCAGGATGTATTGGTAGATCACCCGCTTGTTGGAGGTCGCGCCGTCGCCGACCGCCATCGTCTTGGCCTGATCCTGACGGATGAGGCGGGTTTCAAAGCGGGCGTGGGCGGGCGTGCTCATCAGATAGAATTTGGCCGGGTCGGCCGGATCGGCGCTTTCAAAGCGGACGTCCACGCTCTCCTTCCCGATGTAGAGCGCGTCGCGCTTGCCCATCTCGTAAGTCGTTCCGTCCACCACCACGCGGCCCGGCGCGCCGACGTTGAACACGCCCATCTCGCGCCGCGCCAAAAAGGTGGGGGAGCCGATTTCCTTCGGCGCGGTCAACGCGACCGAGTCCGTCGTCGGCAAAACCCCGCCCACCACCACCCGGTCCACCGTGCTGTAGGTCAGATGGATTTCGTTCGGCTGGAACAGCTTTTCCATCAGGAAATGACGGCGCAGCGCGGCGGTGTCGTAGCCCTTGGCGTCGTCGGGGTGCGGCGCGTAGCGAAGATCGATGTTCATGCTGTCTCCCTGGGGCCGACGGGGGAAGGGCGCGCTGGGAAGCCGCCTTTCGCCCGGTCAAGCCGTCCTGCTGGCGGAGCGCTGGCGAGCGCCGGTGTCTGGAGGCAGCAATAGGATATACTAGTATATCAGTCAAGCGCGATTCCATCGCCCCACCAACAGAGTTGTCCGCCAACAGTGTGTAGCCCGGCTTCACATCATCCTCGACGCAGGCCATTTCTTGTAGTACGGCTACAAAACCAACCTGCGGACCCCCCATGCTCGCCAGCCTGCACGCCTCTCTGTCGCAACTGCGCCGCGCCGAATTGGCGGTGGCTCAGGTTGTGTTGGCGGCGCCGGACGCGGTGGTGGGCGACAGCATCGCCCAGCTCGCCGCCAAGGCGGAGGTGAGCGAGCCGACGGTGGTCCGCTTCTGCCGGGCGGTGGGGTTCGCCGGGTTCCAGGATTTCAAACTGCGCCTCGCCCAGCATCTGGCGGCCAGCGCCGCGCGGGCGCAGGTCGCGGACGGCGCGTTGGCCCTGGTGCGTGATTTGTCGCCCGACGACAGCGTGTCGAGCGCGGCGGAAAAGGTGATGAACCGATCCATCGACGCGCTGGTCCGCCTGCGCGACACGCTGGACGCCACGGCGCTGGAGCGCGCCGCACGGCGGCTGACTCAGGCGGGCCGGGTGGAGATCGTCGGCGTCGGCGCGTCGGGATCCGTCGCCATCGACGCCCATCACAAGCTGTTCCGCCTGTTGCCCTCGGTCGCCGCGTCGTCGGACGCGCATTTGCAAACCATGGCGGCGGCGACGCTTGGCCCCAACGATGTTTTGCTGACGATTTCCAAGACCGGCACCAGCGCCGAGATCCTCGACGCCGCGACCATCGCGCGCGACGGCGGCGCCTGCGTCATCGCCATCACCAGCGCCCGCGCGCCGCTGGCCGCGCTCGCCGATCTGCTGCTGGCGGTCGAGGTGGACGAGGACACCGCCGTGCACACGCCGATGGCCTCGCGTTTGGCGCAATTGGCGCTGGTGGACGCGCTGACCGTCGCGGTCGGCCTGCTGTCGCCGCCCGAAACCAACCAGCGGCTTGCCCGCATCAAGGCCGCGCTGCGCGGTCGCCACCGGATGGCGGTCGTTCCGCCAGCCGCCCAACCGCCCGCCAATCTCTTGCCCGCGAAGGACGCGCCATGACCGACACCCCCGCCGCGATTCTCGACCAGCTCGCCGCCTTTGGCGTGGTGCCGGTGATCCGCAACAGCTCCGCCGATCTGGCGCGCACCGCCATGACGTGGCTGCGCGAGGCGGGTTACGGCACCTTTGAAATCACCATGACCACCCCGGGCGCGGTCGGCCTGATCGCCGAGATGAGCGCCCAGGGCGGCGCCCTGATCGGGGCCGGAACCGTGCTGACCGCCGCCGGGGTCGCCGAGGTGGTCGCGGCGGGCGCCCGCTACGTCGTTTCGCCCTGCGTCGTGCCGGAGGTGGCCGCCGCCTGCCGCGCCCATGGCGTGGCCTGCCTGATGGGCGCGTTGACCCCGACCGAGGTGCACGCCGCCATTCTGGCCGGGGCCGACGCCATCAAGATCTTCCCGGCCTCCACCGTCGGCCCGGCGCACATCAAGGCGCTGAAATCGGTGTTTCCCGGCGTGCGCTTCGTCCCCACCGGCGGCATCGACGCGGGCAACGTCGCCGCCTATGTCGCGGCGGGCGTCGCCTGCGTCGGCGCGGGCGGCAAGCTGGTCGATGAATCGCTGGTCAAGCGTGGCGACCGCGACGGAATTTTGAACGCTGGACGCCAGCTTTTGGACGCTTACAAGGCGGCCAAGGCGGCGTGACCTGGAGCGGGGGGCGGGTCGATACGCCCCCCGCTCCATTTTTCTGCTTTTTAGTACTGATGTCAGACGGAATCCGTAGAATACTCGCTCATATAGTGGCAATTCTTGTTTATAATTTTGACCGTATACTTGTAAAACCCTCATTACTTGTATTTTTATAGATAGATGAGATTCACCTGCGGTAAGCGTCACGTTAAGCCGGATTGCGATCTGAAAGCGTTTGGCGACTAAATTTTTCCCATAAGACTTGCATTGAATATGCTATTGGTATTTTTCGCAGTCAGGGTATGCGCTTCTGCCGCAGCGTTAGGTGTGTGAATTTAAAGAGGCTGATTTCATGAAACCAATTAGAGATGAAAAAGATCTTGTTGATGCATTAAAGAACGGACAGTCAACCATTGAAATAGAAGGTTCGCTTGCAAAGAAGACAGTGAGAATTAAAGCGACAGGTGGCGTAGCTTGGGCGATTGCGGCAGCCGCTATTTCAATAGCCGTTTACGCTGCCATTGCAATGATACCGATAACTGCTGGAACAGGTGGCACAGCGGCAGCTCCAATGGCTGCAATTGCAGCTCCAGCTTCTGTGGTGGTCGGAGGGAGCGCGGTTGCAATTCTTGGAGCAGGTGCGGCAGCAACAGCTATTGCAATCGGAATAAGAGCCAAAGGAATGGGTCCTCTGAAAGACCTTAGAAACAAGTATGATATTGTCGAGAGTACAAATAACAAGCTTATACTAAAGAGAAAGTCCTGAGTTGATTCAGGTTATTTTCCGCATGAAGGCTATGAATATTTTTATTAATCAACGCAAAACTCATTAATACAACGTTTCCTGATGTAAGAACAAAAATTTTCTGTCAGGCGCGCAGGTAGCTCCAGCCCTCGGCCTGCGCCTCGGCGATGTCGAGAACCGCCGCCGGAACCACCGTCAGCCCGCCCGCCTCGCGGCCCAGCGCCTTCAAACTGTTGCCGCAGAGCCGCAGCACGGAATCGGTCGCCGGATCGGGCTGGTCCAGCGCCGCCGCGACCGCCCCGGCGTTGGCGACGATGCGAATCTCCGCGTCGGGCCGCAGTTTCCGCAAATTGGCGGCGTTGCGCCGCCCCCGTTCCAGCGCGCCCGGCGTCGGCGCGTGGATGACCAACCGCAACAGCGCCTGTTCCATGGTTCAGCCCGCCTTCGCCGCGTCGTAAAAGGAGTGGTCGAACAGCGCGTCGATGTCCACCGGATCGGTGATTTGCCCCAGGCTTTGCTGGAACGCCTGCATCCGTTTGGTGGAATCCACGATGCGGCGCGGGTCGTCGACGAAGTTGGTGGCGCCGGAGGTCAACGCCGCCCGCATCACCGCCGGTTCGATCAATCCCTTGCCAATCGCCTCGGTGACGATCACCGCCGTCCGGTCGGGGTTGGCGTTGGCGAAGGCGGTGGCGCGGATGTGCAGCTTGACCAGCGCGGCGACCGCCGCAGGGTCGCGTTTGATCGCCGCCTCCGTCACCGCCAGGATCGCGCCCGGCTGTTGCGGGAACAGGCTGCCCGCCTTGGCGACGATGCGCGCGTCGGGCAGGCGGGTTTGCACCAGCGTCAAGGTCGGTTCCAGGATCGAGGCGCCATCGACCGCGCCCGACAGCAGCGCCTGCTGAACCTGTTCATCGCCCATGCCGACGATTTGGATGTCGCTGGCGGGGATCTTCGCCACCTCTTGCGCCCAATAGCGCAGCACCGTGTCGGGGACGGAACCGGCGGGCAGGCTGGCGATCTTGGCCGGGCGGCCCTGCGCGGCGCGGAAGGCGGCGAAGCCCTCCGCCGGGCTGGACGCGCTGGCGGTGACGCTGGCGAAGGGGCCGCGTCCGATCAAGGCGACCTGATCGATGACGTTCGCCGCGACCACCTTCACCGCCACCCCCTTGGAGCGCGCGATCATCACCGGGCCGATGCCGACATAGGCGACGTCCAGCGTGCCGGACGCCAAGGCCTGGATCATCGCCGGACCCGATTGGAAGCTGGTCAGCGTCAACTCCAACCCCGCCTCCTTCGCCCAGCCCTCTCGCGACAACACGTAAAGCTGGGTCATCGGGATGATCGGGATGTAGCCGACCCGCAAGGGCGTGGCGGCGGCGGACAGGCGCGGCAGCGCGACGCTTCCGGCCAAAGCGGCGGCGGACGCCAAGAGGGCGCGGCGGTTCATCGGCATTCTCAAAAATCCCCCTGTGATCCCGCCCGCAGGGTACGGTGTGAATTGGCGGAAGACAATTCACCTTTTCAGTGATTTTTGAACGAGTATTAAACTGTTTTATTTTGTTGTTTTGGATCCTTTCGCGCCTCCGCTTGGCATTGAACGGCGGCGGGTTCGGCGCGTATCCTTCCGCCAACGACAAAGACGGGAAGGAACACGCCATGGTGGGGAAAATTGCGCTGGGCGGCGCGGTCGCGCTGGCCACGATGGTCGGAACGGCCTGGGCCGCCGACATCGTCGTCGAGCAACAGAACAAGGCTTTCACGCCCACCTCGGCGTCCGCGCAGGTTGGCGACACGCTGACCTTCACCAACGGCGACCTTTACACCCACAACATGTTTTCCGGCACGCTGGGCCACGAGTTCAATTTGGGCGGCCAAAGTCCGGGCGAAAAGAAAAGCATCAAACTGACCAAGGCCGGAACCTTTGAGGTGGAATGCCAAATCCACCCGCGCATGCACCTGACCGTCACCGTGAAGTGAGCGGCGCGACAGCCTGATGCTCGATCACATTCCCATCCGTTACAAGCTGACCCTGGCCTTCGCGCTGATCCTGGCGATCACGGCGGTCGGCGGCTGGTTCGGCGTGTCGGCGGTGACGGAGGTCGGGCGGCTGGTCGTGACTTTGTACGACAAGCCGTTGCAATCCATCGACTTCAGCCGGTCCGCCCAGCTTCATGTGCGGGCGATGGTGATGGCCCAGCGAGTCGCCTCGCTTGGCGAGCCGCACATGGCGGAGAACGCGCGCGCCGAATACCGCGCCGCGCGGGACGAGTTCGACGACGACGTCGCCGTCGCCCGCCGCCGCGCCTCCAGCGACGCGCTGCGCCAACGGTTGGACGAGGTCAGCGCCCTGATCGTCCAATGGGACGCCTTGATTCCGCCGGACGTTTCGACCGCGATGGACGATCCGGCAATCCATGACCTCAGCCGACGCATCCTCGGCACCATCGATTTGGCGGTGGAGAACGCCAAGTCGGACGGCTTCTATTTCGTCGAGAACGCCCGCGCCCAAGCCGCCGAAACCCGCCAGACCACTCTGGTGATCGTCGTCGCCGTCGTGCTGGTCGGGCTGCTGGTCGCCGCCTTGCTGACCCGCAACATCGTCCATCCGCTCAACCGCGCGGTGCGCATGGCCGAAGCCATCGCCGGGGGGCATCTGAGCGAATCCGTGGCCAGCCTGCGCCGGGACGAAAGCGGCAAGCTGTTGCGCGCCATGGAGGTGATGCGGGCGCAACTGCTGCTGCGGGTCGAGGCCGACCGCCGTTTGGTGGAACTGGAACGCGAACGGCGGGTCAATCTCGGTCGTTATCTGGATCCGAAGATCGGCGAATGGCTGGCCGACAACAGCCCGGAAACCGTGCGGGCGGGCGCGCGGCAAGAGGTGGGGATTCTCTTCACCGACATTCGCGGCTTCACCCGCCGGGCGGAAAGCCTGGACCCGACGGCGCTGGGCCGCTTTGTCGGCGAATTTCGCGCCTGCGTCGCCGCCGCCGCCACCGCCCATGGCGGGGTGATCGACAAGTTCATCGGCGACGCCGCCATGCTGCTGTTTGGCGTTCCCCACCCGCGCGACGGCGCGGCGGCGGACGCGCTGGCCTGCGCGCAAGATCTGCTGGAACGGGTCGCCGCCTGGAACGCCGAGCGGGCCGAACGGGGGGAGGATGCGGTGCGCATCGGCGTCGGCGTCCATTGGGGGCCGGTCTTTTGCGGCGCGGTCGGCGATGATGTCCGGCTGGAATACACGGTGCTGGGCGACACGGTGAACGTCGCCGCCCGGCTTCAGGACGAAACCAAAACCGCAGGCGTTCCGCTGATCGCGTCAAAGGCCGCGCTCGCCGCTGCGGGCGGGCTGGCGGGTGGGTTGGACGGGGCCGGACAGCCGCAGGGGGCGGGTTGGCGCGCCCTGCCGTCCAAGGAGTTGCGCGGGCGCGACGGCGTTATGGAGCTGTTTGGCTGGGCGCCCGCCGCACCAAAGTCACGTTCAACAGCAGGCTGAGCAGGGCCGAGCCGCAGATCACCATGCCCATCGGCCCCGCCGTGCCGTTCGCCAGCAAGCCGACGACCCAACCCGCCACGCTGCCGACGCTGAATTGCAGCATCCCGGCCAAGGCCGAGGCGGTGCCCGCCATGTGCGGAAAGGATTGCATGGCGCAGGCCATGGCGTTGGCGTTGATGAGCGCCATCATCGCCATGAACAGCAGCAGCGCGCCGACCAGCCCCCACAGACCGCCCAACCCCAGCGTCGCCACCACCAGCACCAGCAAACCGGCGGCGGCGGCCAGCATGGTCCCGATCCGCAGGATCCGCTCCGCGCCAAAACGCATGACGATGCGGCTGTTGACCGTGCTCATCGCCATCATGCCGACGATGTTGATGCCGAACAGAAAGCCGAAATTCTCCGGCGCCACCCCGAACAGGTCGATGTAGACAAAGGGCGAGCCGGAGATGAAGGCGAACATCCCGCCATAAATGCAGGCGCTGCCAAAGGCGTAGCCCAGATAGGAACGGTTGGTCAGCAACTGGCGGTAGGACAGGGCGAGCGTCATCGGGCGCAGGCTGCTGCGCCGGTCGCGCGCCAGCGTTTCCGGCAGGGTGAACAGGGCCAGCATGGCGATGGCGCCGAAAATCCCCTGCCCCCAGAAAATCCAGCGCCAGTTGGCCCAGACCAGGATTTGCCCGCCGATCAACGGCGCGATGATCGGCGCCGCGCCCATCACCAGCATCATCATCGACAAGGTGCGGGCGGCGCGGTCGCGGTCGAAGACGTCGCGGATCATGGCGCGCACCAGCACCGGCCCGGCGCAGGCCCCCACCCCCTGGATGAAACGCCAGCCCGCCAAATGGGCGATGTCGCTGGACAGCGAACAACCGGCGCAGGCGACGGCGTAGAGCAGAATGCCGATGGCGATCGGCCCGCGCCGCCCGAAACGGTCGCCCAACGCGCCCCAGATCAATTGACCGACGCCAAAGCCCAGAAAAAAGGCCGACAGCGTCCATTGCACCTGATCCTGGGTCGCCCGCAAATCGACGCCGATGGTGGGCATTCCCGGCAAATACATGTCGGTCCCCATCGGCCCGAAGGACGTGAGAATCCCAAGAGCGGCCATGAAATAGGGGTTGTTGGCGGGCGACAGGGCGCGGACGGCGGCAAGACGCGCAAGCATCGGACATCCAGAGGTGGGGATCACGGGGGAGGGTAGAAAAGGTCAGACAACAAACACGAACAGTGAGCGTGCAAACGCGCCACGGAAACCCCCTGTCTTGGAATGGCAGCCCTGCCCGCAGGGCGATTGAGCAGGTGCCGGGCGTTAATCGAACGTCGTGGAGAGTTTTCCCCTCATCACACGCCCTTGCGGCGCCTTTCCCCTGGATGCGCGGCGCGCTCCGTGGCTAACTTTGACTCCTGATTGCCGCCCCCTGACAAAAGGCCGCGCCATGACGCCCCTGTCCCGCCGTTCGGTCCTGGTTCTGGGCGCTTCCAGCGTCGCCGCCGCCACCGCGACCTGTGGTTCGCCACCTTCCGCCCTGGCCGCCGCCCCGGCCAATTTCGTCCCCGGCCTCGTCTACGCCGTCGGGCAGAAATTCGACAAAAGCTTCAACGAGGGGGCCTTCACCGGGGCGGAGCGGTTCAAAACCGCCACCGGCCTGTCCTATCTGGACTATATGCCGAACAACCCGGCGCAGTTTGACCAGGGGGTCGCGGCGCTGGTCCGGCGCGGGGCCACCGACATCGTCACCATCGGCTTTTACTACGCCACGGCGCTGACCAAGCTGGCCCCCCGCCACCCCGATCTGCGTTTCACCATCGTGGATTCGGTGGCCGAGGGAGCGAACATCCGGTCGATCACCTTCAAGGAACAGGAAGGCTCCTTCCTGGTCGGCGTGCTGGCGGCGTTGGCGTCGAAAACCGGGACTGTGGGCTTCGTCGGCGCGCTCGACATTCCCTTGCTGCGCAAATTCATCGCCGGTTTCACCCAAGGGGCGCGGCACGCGCGCGGCGACGTCACCGTGCTGGTCAATTTCGTCGGGACCACCGCCGACGCCTTCAACGACCCGACCACCGGGGCGGAGGTGGCGCGCAGCCAGTTCCAGCGCGGGGCCGACGTGGTGTTCGCCGGGGCGGGCGTGTCGAATTTCGGCGTGTTCGCCGCCGCCAAGGATGGCGGACGGTTGGCCATCGGCGTGGACAGCAACCAGAACTATCTGTACCCCGGCACGATCCTGACCTCGATGCTCAAGCGCGTCGATCTGGCGGTGGACGCCGCCTTCCAGGCCGGTCAACGCGGAACCTGGACGCCCGGCCCGCGCGTGCTGGGGCTGGCCGACGGCGCCGTCGATTACGCGGTCGATGAAAACAACCGCGAGCTTCTGACCCCGGCCATGCTGAACGCGGCGGAGGAGGCCCGCCGGGCCATCATCGCCGGACGGATTCCGGTGTCCGACGGGGCCTGATCCGCGCCGTTTCCCCCCGCCCCGCGCGCCCGTTTCGCCCCCCGTTTCGTCATCGTCCGTTCGGCCTATCGTTTTCTTCTTGATATACTCGTTTCGAGCAAATATGGTTTTGCTCGAAACGAGTATTTTGGAGCGCCCGATGCCCGACGCCGCTGGCCCCGCCGCCGCCCTCGCCTTCACGCCCGCGATCGCCGAGGCGACGGCCCCGATTTACGAACGGATGAAACGCGTCGTTCCCGCCATCGAATGGCCGTTTCACGCCCCGCTGATCCACGCGATCAACCAACTGAAGCGCGAACGCAACGCCGTCATCCTGGCGCACAATTACCAGACGCCGGAGATCTTCCACGGCGTGGCCGACATCGTCGGCGACAGCCTGGCGCTGGCCGCCAAGGCGACGCAGACCGACGCTGACGTCATCGTCGTGGCGGGCGTGCATTTCATGGCGGAGACGGCGAAGCTGCTGAATCCGTCCAAGACCGTGCTGATCCCCAGCCGCAACGCCGGCTGTTCGCTGGCCGATTCCATCACCGCCGCCGACGTCCGCCTGCTGCGCGAGGCGCATCCCGGCGTGCCGGTCATCGCCTACGTCAACACGTCGGCGGAGGTGAAGGCGGAGGTGGACATCTGCTGCACGTCGGGCAACGCGGTGGAGGTGGTGGAATCGCTGGGCGTGGACCGCGTGCTGTTCCTGCCCGACGAGTATCTGGCCAAATACGTCGCCACCCAGACCAAGGTCGAGATCATCGCCTGGAAGGGCCATTGCGAGGTGCATGAGCGTTTCACCGGCGCGGAGATCACCGAATTCCGCAACCGCTTTGATCGCTTGACCGTGATCGCCCACCCGGAATGCCCGCCCGACGTGCTGGCGGCCGCCGATTTCGTCGGCTCCACCGCCCGGATGATCGACTTCGTCGGCACTGAGAAGCCGCCGCGCGTGCTGATGGTGACGGAATGCTCGATGAGCGACAACGTCGCCGCCGCCTCCCCTGACACGGAGTTCGTGCGGCCCTGCAACCTGTGCCCGCACATGAAGACGGTGACGCTGGCGAGCATCCTCGACTCCCTGCAAACGCTGGAGCCGCGCGTGGAGATCGCCCCCGCTCTGGCCGACCGCGCCCGCCGCTCGGTCGAACGGATGCTGGCCGTCAAACCGAAGTGAGGCTGTTCCCCCTCTCCCCCCCCGGGGAGAGGGACGGGGTGAGGGGGATGCGCCGCGAACCGTCACGGAACAGGCGCCGCCCCCCGTTGACGCCGCCCCGTTGATGCGAACGCCCTTTGTGAACCTGTCGCTGTGCGTCCCCCTCACCCCAAACCCTCTCCCCGGGGGGGAGAGGGGGTAGATGGCGGGAATCTGCCCAACTCTGGTGAGGGAACCATGACCAACACGCCGTATCAGGTTCGTGACGCCGAGGTCATCGTCGTGGGGTCCGGGTTGGCCGGGATGACGGCGGCGTTGGCGCTCGCCCCGCGCGCCGTCACGCTGCTGACCAAAACCGCCGATCTGCCGGGCGGGTCGAGCCTCTACGCCCAGGGCGGCGTCGCCGCCGCCATCGGTCCCGGCGACCGCCCGGAGGATCACGCCGCCGACACGCTGGCCGCCGGTGCCGGGCTGGTGGACGCCGCGATGGCGGCGCTGCTGACCCGCGACGGGGCCGCCCAGGTGCGCGCCATGCTGGCCGACGGCCTGCCCTTCGACCGCGACGCCGACGGCGCGCCGCTGCTGGGGCGGGAGGCGGCGCATGGGACCGCCCGCATCGTTCACGCCGGGGGCGACGCCACCGGGCGCACCCTGGTTCTGGCGCTGGCCGAACGGCTGCGCGCCGCGCCGTCGGTGCGGGTGGAGGCCGAGGCCTTCGCCGTCGATCTGGTGATGCGCGGCAACCGCGTCTGCGGCCTGCTGGCCATGCATCCCGACGGGTGGGTGTTTCACCGCGCGCCGCGCGTCATTCTGGCGACCGGCGGGGTGGGCGCCGCCTTCGCCCGCACCACCAACCCGTCGGAGGCGACCGGCGACGGGCTGGCCTTGGCCGCCCGCGCGGGCGCGCGGCTGGCCGATCTGGAGTTCGTGCAGTTCCACCCGACCGCGCTCGACGTCGAGGCCGATCCCCGCCCGCTGCTGACCGAGGCGCTGCGCGGGGCAGGCGCCACCCTGCTCGACCGCGCCGGGCGCCGCTTCATGCTCGACGAACATCCGTTGGCCGAACTGGCGCCGCGCGACGTGGTGGCGCGGGCCATCGGCGCGCGGATCAAGGCGGGGGAGCGCGTCTTCCTCGACCTGCGCCCGGCGCTGGCCGCCAAGCCCGACGGCTTCCCCACCGTGCTGGCGATCTGCGCCGAGCACGGCTTGGATCCGTTCAAGGAACCGATGCCGGTGGCCCCCGCCGCGCATTACCACATGGGCGGAATCGTCACCGACGCCGACGGGCGGACCAGCCTGGACGGGTTGTGGGCCTGCGGCGAGGTCGCCTGCACCGGCGTGCATGGCGCGAACCGGCTGGCCAGCAACTCGCTGTTGGAAGCGTTGGTGTTCGGCGCGCGGGTCGCCCGCGACGTCGCCGAACGGACGCTGGCCCCGCTGCCGCCCTTCGCCCTGCCCAATCCGCCCGCCGTCGCGGCGGAGGTCGGCGGCGCGCTGCTCGACGCGCTGACGGCGGAATCCCGCCGCGTGCTGTATGAGGGGGCCGGGCTGGTCCGCGACGGGCTGGGGCTGCTGGCCGCCCGGCGCAAGCTGGGACGGCTCGCCGTCGCGCTCGACAGCCTGCGCGGCGAGGAGGCTGAGGAGGATGCTCATGTCAACCCCGGCGCGGTCCGCCGTTGGGGCGAGGCGCGCAACCGGCTGCTGATTGGTCGCCTGATCGTTCACGCCGCTTTGGCGCGCGAGGAAAGCCGGGGCGCGCATTGCCGCGCCGACCACCCCTTGCCCAACCCGGCCTTTGGCCGCACCGCCGAAAACCGCACGCTCACCCTCACCGATTTGGCCGGTCTCACCGGCCCGCTGCCCGGAGACGCCGCATGCTGCATCCTTTGACCGTCGAACCGATCATCCGCGCCGCGCTGGCCGAGGATCTGGGCCGGGCGGGCGACATCACCACCGACAGCATCATCCCCGCCGACGCGATCGCCACCGCCCGCATCGCCGCGCGCAAGGATGGCCGCGTCGCCGGTCTGGACGCCGCGCTGATCGCCTTCCGCCTGCTCGACCCCGCCGTCACCGTCGAGATCGCGGTGGCGGACGGCGGCGACGTGCGCCCCGGCGGGATCATCGCCACCTTGAGCGGATCGGCCCGCGCCCTGCTGACCGCCGAGCGCACCGCCTTAAACGTCATGGGCCGCCTGTCCGGCATCGCCACGGCCACCCGCGCGTTGGTCCGCGAAGTGGACGGGACCAAGGCGCGCATCGTCTGCACCCGCAAGACCACCCCCGGCCTGCGCGTGTTGGAAAAGCACGCGGTCAAGCTGGGCGGCGGTTTCAACCACCGTTTCGGCCTGGACGACGCCGTTCTCATCAAAGACAACCACATCGCTGTGGCGGGCGGCGTCCGCGCGGCGGTGGAGCGGGTGCGCGCCACCATCGGCCATATGGTGAAGGTGGAGGTCGAGGTGGACACGCTCGACCAGTTGGACGAGCTGCTGGGCCTGCCGGTGGACGTGGTGTTGCTCGACAACATGGATCCCGACACGCTGCGCCGCGCGGTGCGGATGATCGACGGTCGGCTGTTGGCCGAAGCGTCGGGCAACGTGACGCTGGCCACCGTGCGCGCCATCGCGGAGACCGGGGTGGACATGATTTCCTGCGGCTGGCTGACCCACAGCGCGCCCAATCTGGATCTGGGCTTGGACATGTGAGGACGGGCGCCGCGCGTTTTTGAAAGGTGATGCGGATAGCGAACTGTCCGCATCTCCACACACCTGTCGGAACGGCGGACAGGTCGCCCCCAGAATCGCCCCCGCGTCGCTGCCGCCAGACCCGGCCAAAAACCATACGCCGCAAGGGCTGCGGCCCGTCCATCTCTGCCTTTTGTCAGCCTGTCCAACTGCGGCACACACGTTGCATCTTTCTGTCGACCGTGACGCCCGACACCGCGTCGCGACAAGAAGACATGAGGGGGAAACGGATGCTTCGTATGCGTGTTGGGTCGAAGGCGCTCGCCTTCGGTCTGCTGGCCTCGACCGCGCTTGCGCCGGGCCTGCTGGCAGGAACCGCGTCGGCTCAGAACGCTCTGCCCAGCTTCGTGCTGCCGCAGACGTTGAGCGTCACCGATTACGACGGCGTGTCGGACGATCTGCTGACCGCTGGTCTGGGCGTCACCGGCCTGTCGTCCGCCGTCGCGCCGACCGTCGCCAACCCGTTGTCCCCCACCGTGGCGGAGCTGCGCCGCCGGGCCATCCACAACGCCTATCGCGGTCTGGTCGACACCTCGACCGGCGGCGGTTGGCGCGTGTTGTACGGCCCGAATCTGAACGCGAATTATGTCGACACCGGGACCGAGGGGAAGGTCGCGGGGCGCGAATACATCGCGCTGACCGATGACGGATCGGGGTCGAATTACCAGACGATGATCGTCCAGATCCCGGCCAACGCGAACCAGACCCAGCCCTGCATGGTCACGGGGCCGTCGTCCGGCTCGCGCAACGTCTATGGCGCCATCGGCACCGCTGGCGAATGGGCGTTCCGCAACGGCTGCGTCGCCGTCTACACCGACAAGGGGACCGGAAACGCCTTCCACGACGTCACGCGCGATTACCTGTACGACCGCTTCGGCCAATTTCTGCCGCGCGGCTCGGTCGGCTCGGCCACCAATTTCGCCGCGTCCTTCACCACCAGCCAGGGCGCCTTCGCGGCGGCCTACCCCAACCGGCTGGCCTACAAGCAGGCGCATTCCGGCAAGCTGGTGGATGGCAAATGGGGCGACTACACGCTCCAGGCCATCGAGTTCGGCTTCTACGCCATGAACCAATATTTGGCGGCGGGCGCGGCGCGCTTCGCCCCGGCCAACACCACGGTGATTTCCGGCGGCGTGTCGAACGGCGGCGGCGCGGCGGTGATGGCGGCGGAGAAGGACACCAAGAGCTTGGTGGACGGCGTCGTCGCCGTCATTCCCAACGTCATTCCGCCCCAGCGCTCCGGCCTGTCGATCCGCTATGGGGCCAGCACGCTGACCGCGCCCGGCAAGCATTTCATCGATTACTACACGCAGATCGCCATTTACGCGCCCTGCGCCGCGCTGGATTCCTCGCTGACCGGGGCGGTGCTGAACGCCGATCCCAGCGGATCGCCCAGCGGATCGCGCGCCAACCGTTGCGCCGCCTTGAAGGGCAAGGGGCTGTTGTCTTCCACCACGTTGGCGGCGCAGGCGGCGGAATCGCTGCAAATCATCCACAATTACGGCTATCTGGTCGAAGGCGACTGGGAAATTCCGTTGATGGAAAATCTCAACGCCTACCGTCAGATCATCGACACCTACGTCGCCGAATATGGCCGTTTCCGCGCCGATGACGCGCTGTGCGGCACGACTTTCGCCGCCACCAACACGGCGGGCGCGCCGATCCAGCTTCCCATCGCCACCGCCGCCGTGCTGTTCGCGGCGGGCAACATCATCCCGCCCGCCGGCGGCATCAGCGTCATCGCCGAAAACGCCGCCAACGGCCCGATCAACGAGGTGATGGCGGTGTCGCGCTCCACCGGGTTGGCCGATCTCAATCTCGACGCGGCGCTGTGCTACCGCAGCCTTGTGACCGGCGACGCGGCCCCGGGAACGAAAATGAGCATGCGCGACAAGGTCAATTCGACCCGCGTCCGTCAGGGCATGCAGGAGGTGGTCGGAACCGCCAATCTGCGCGGCCTGCCGTCGCTCATCATCCAGGCCCGCAACGACGAGGTGATTCACCCCAACCACGCCGGGCGCGCCTATTTTGGCTGGAACAAGATCGTCGAGGGTTCGGCCAGCAAGCTGAGCTACATCGAGGTTCCCAACACCCAGCATTTTGAATCGCTGATCGGCCTGTTCGGCCCGGCGGCGGCGCCGATCTATCTGCCGATCCATCATTATTTCGTCCGTGGCCTCGACGCCATGCTGGCCAACCTGCGCACCGGCGTGACCCTGCCGCAAAGCCAGGTGGTCCGCACGGTGTCGCCGCGCACGGCGGCGCTGACGGCGGCCAATTACAAGAGCTTCCTGCCGGACATGGCGACGGCGCCGTCGGCGGCGAACGCCATTTCGGTGTCGAACAACACCGTCGTCATCCCGCAATAACCCGCCGCCCGGAGAAGGCACGATCATGACGAAGACGTTCACGAACACCCTGGCGGGTCTGTTGTTGGCCACGGCGGCGGCGCTGCCCGCCGCCGCCCAGACGAACACCCAGGCGGCCGCCAAAACCGGCCCCTATGTGAAGCTGGAAACCGGCGCGTCCTTTGGCCGCTCCTTCGACTTCCGCGCCGACGACATGGGCCAGACCATAACCCGCAAGCTGCCCAGCGCCGCCATCGTCGGCGGCGGGGTTGGTTGGCAAATCACGCCCGCGCTGCGCGCCGACCTGACGCTGTCCTACCGTTTTCCGAAGAACTGGAACGGAACCGACAGCGTGCAGAGCCTGACCTATGACGGCAAAGTCTCGTCGCTGCGCGGCTTCGCCAACCTGTATCTGGACGTCGCCGGGCTGACCGACGGGTTGGGCGTGTTCAAGCCCTATCTGGGCGCTGGCGTCGGCTTCTCCCGCAACAAGCTGGCGGATTTGACCGTCACCGACACGACGGTCGGGGCGCTGGCGACCAATCCCGCGAATTTTGACCGCTACACGCTGAACGGTTCCACCCGGACCAACTTCGCGTGGCAGGTGATGGCGGGAACTGGAATCGCCGTGACCGACGCCGTCACAATCGATCTCGGCTATCGTTACGTTGACGCGGGCAAGGCCAAGAGCGGCGTCACCCTGACCGGGCTGGGCGTCACCACGACGGTGGACGCCCGCAACGCCAATGTGCGGACCCATGAGCTGACGTTGGGTCTGCGCTACGCCTTCTGATCCGCGTTCAGAGAGACGTTGAAAGGCCGGTCGCTCCATCCAGGGCGACCGGCTTTTTTCATGACGGGTCGCGCCAGCCTTCCGGCAGGCCAAAAATTTCGGTGAAGCCCCGCTCCCCTTCGGTGGTGACGGCGACGGCACGGCTGTCGGGATTCCGCGCCAACCAACCCAAGGCCAACGAGCGATCCAGCAACCCGGCTCCCAAGCGCCCGGCCAGATGATGGCGGCGCTCGCTCCAATCCAAACAGGCGCGGCAGAGCGGGCGTTTGCCGAGGCTCCCGCTGGTCAGATCGACGCCGAACTCCCGGAAAAAACGCTCCCCCGCCGACGTGACGGCGCCGACGCCGTCGGCCAGATGAACATGATCCCGCCCGCGCAACGCGTCGGCCAACGCGATGCCCAACCGCCCGGCGAGATGGTCGTAACAGGTGCGGGCGGCGCGCAACGCCTCATCCTTCGGGCCAACCGGACGGTGGCGTTTCGGCCCGGTTCCGGCGAGCGCCATCAAGGCTTCCATCGCCTGGGCGACGTCGGCGGAGGACAGGCGGTAGTAACGGTGACGCCCCTGCTTTTCGACCGCGAGCAATCCGGCCTCGGCCAGATTCGCCAGATGGCCGCTGGCCGTCGGCGCGCTGATTCCGCCATGCCACGCCAGTTCCCCAGCGGTCAGCGCCCGTCCGCCCATCAGGGCGGCGAGCATGTTGGCGCGGGTCGGGTCGCCGATCAAGGCGGCGACCGCCGCGATGGCGTTGCCGGAAGCGATGTTGGACATGACCGCCAGCATAGCGGTTTTGCGGGGCGAAATCCCGCCCCCACGCTTCGGCCTGCGCCGAAACGTCGAGGCCGGACGCCGCCCGCCACGCCGACTATGGTGGCGCTCGTCTGACTTTGACTGAGGCCGCCGATGACCACCGCACCCCCCAATCTGAAAACCGAACTGGCGCTGTTGCTGCTGCTCGCCACCCTGTGGGGCGCGTCCTACAGCTTCATCAAGCTGGGGGTGGCGACCATTCCGCCGATCACGCTGATCGCCGCGCGCACGGTGATCGCCGGAACCCTGCTGCTGCTGGTCATCCGCGCGCGCGGTTTGTCGATGCCGCGCGATGGGGGAAATTGGGGCCGCTTTCTGATTCAAGCCTGTTTGAACAGCGTCGTTCCCTTCACCCTGATCGCCTGGGCCGAGCGCAGCGTGGACGCGGGCATGGCGGCGATCCTCAATTCGACGACGCCGATCTTCGCCTTCCTGCTGACCGTGTGCCTGACCCGGCACGAGGCGGTGACGGCGCGCAAAACAATCGGCGTCGTCGCCGGAATCGCTGGAACCTGCCTCATCATCGGGGTTGAGGCGTTCGGCGGGCTTGGGCGGGAGTTGGGTCCGCAGCTCGCCATCGTCGCGGCGACCGTCTGCTACGCCGGGGCCGCCATTTTCGGCAAGCGCTTCACCGGGCTGGATCCGACGATTCCGGCGGCGGGGTCGCTGCTGTGCGGGGCCTTGATCCTGATTCCGCTCAGCCTGTTGATTGACGCGCCATGGACGCTGACGCCGTCGTCACAGTCGGTCGCCGCGCTGTTGGGATTGTCGGTGTTCTCCACCGCGCTGGCCTTCGCCATTTATTTCCGGCTGGTGCGGACTCTCGGCTCGGTCGGCACGACGGCGCAGGCCTATCTGCGCGTGCCCATCGGGGTCGCCATCGGCGTTCTGTTTCTCGGCGAGAGTCTGACCGCCAGCGCCTGGGCGGGATTCGCCTGCGTGATCGTCGGCGTCGCCGCCATGACCATTCCGGCCAAACCCCGCCCCGCCCTCGCCTGACCTCTCACCCGCCGGTGGTCTTGCCGTTTTTGGCGGGGGCCGCCGCCGGGGCCTGAAGCGAACGCAAACGCCCCATCAACTCCTCCGTCACCCGGCGGGCGTCGTTGGAATCGCGGATGATGCGCGGGGTGATGAAGACGATCAACTCCGTGCGTTTGCGCGTCCGGTCGTTGTAGGAGAACAATTCCCCCAACACCGGCACATCGGACAGCAGCGGAACGCCGCTGCGCCCGCCTTGGTCGTCTTCGGAAATCAGGCCGCCCAACGCCACCGTTTGGCCGTTGCGCACGCTGATGGCGCTTTCGATGCGGCGCTGGGAAATGGTTGGCGTCAGGGTGCCGGTGTCGGCGCTGCGCGACACGGCGCTGACCTCCTGCACCACGTCGATGGACACGGTGCCGTCGGCGTTGACGCGCGGCGTCACCGACAGGATCACGCCGGTGTCGCGGAACTCAATGGCGTTGACCAGCGGCGCGTTGGCGGTGGTGGTGGAGACCACCTGTTGGGTGATGACCGGCACCTTGTCGCCGACCTTCAACAGGGCCTGCTGGTTGTCCTCCACCACCACCTGCGGCGAGGAGACGACCTTCACGTTGGTGATGCTGTCGAGCGCGCTGATGACCACGCGCGGGTCGGTGACGTTGCCCAACACGGCGTTGAAGCCGGGCAGCAGCGATTGCAAACCCGCCGAGCTGTTGCTGTCAAAGCCCAGCGAGCTGCCCTTGACGTTGGCGAAGCCGTTGCCTTTCAGGAAATACTGCACGCCATAGCGCAGGGAATCGTTCAGCGTCACCTCGGCGATGGTCGCCTCGATCATCACCTGTTGCGGGACAAGGTCCAGCTTGGCGATGGCCGCCTGAATCAGCCGGTATTCCGCCGGGGTGGCGAAGATGACCAGGGAATTGCTGGTGGTGTGGGCGACGACGCGCGGCGCGTTGCCGCCGCCACCGCTCGCGCCGGACTCCAACCCGCCAACGTCGCCCGCCCCAAAGCCTGCGGCGTTGCGGTTGGTCCGCGCGCTCGACAAACCGCCATTTTGCCCGCCGGTCGAACCGGAGGAGGAGGACGCGCCCGACGCCGTTCCGCCGCTGGTGGACAAGGCCCCCGACGTCGCCGCGCCGCTTCCGGTTCCAGAATTTCCCGGCCCGGCGCTGTTGGCGGCATCCACCGACAGCCGCGCGCCCTGGACGTTCGGCGCCAACGGCGACCCGCTGGCGCTGTCGCCGCCGCCGCCGCCGAACAGTCGGGACAGCACGCGCGCCAGATCGGCGGCCTTGGCGTGCTGCAAGGGATGGACGTTGATCGTCCGCTCCCCGTCGCCGCCCTGGTCGAGCCGCCGGATCCACACGCCTGCCTGATCGAGCATCGCGGCGCGCCGCGCCACCACCAGAACCGCCTTCATCCGGTCCACCGGCAGAAAGCGGATGGAACTGTCCGCGTTGCCCTTGATGGCGTAGATCATCCCCAGCTCGTCGATCACCTCGGCGGGCGTGGCGCGCGACAGCGGAAAGACGCCGACCGATTGACCGGCCAGAAAATCCTGATCGAAGCCCTGCGCCGCCTCGATCACCGCGCGGCGCTCCTCGCCGGTGCCCGACACGATCAACAGATTGCGGTCCGGGTCGGCCTGGATCATCCCCTGAATGGGATAAAGCGGCTCCAGAATCGTTTTCAGGCTGCTCGCCTGCCCGTGGCGCGGGGCGTAGATGCTGAAGGCGCTGCCGACCGCCCCCGCCGCGCCGCCAATGTCGGCGTAGCGCGCCGGATTTCCCGGCTGGCGCACTTCGGACGCCGGAACGACGTTGTAAACGCCGTCATTGACCAGCAACGCCGCGCCGTTCATCCGCAAGGCGGTTTCAAACACGCTCAAGGCTTCGGCGCGCGCCATCGGACGACCGGCGGACAGCGTCATCCGCCCCTGCACGCGCGGATCGACGGTGTAGGACAGTCCCAGCAAATCACCCAAAATCGTCTTGGCGACGGTCGGGATTCCGGCGTCCTCAAAATTCAGCTCAATGGCCCCGCCACCGGCCAGCGGACGCGTTGGCGCGCTGGTTCCGACGCGCGGTTCCTGACCATGCACGATGATCGGCCGGGCGGGCGCGGTGGACGCCGCCCCAGCCTGACCGCCTGGCGTCAAGGGTTGCGGATCGATGGGCCGCCCGCTGGTGTCCACGCCCAGCTTCGCCAGCGTTTCCGCCAAGGGCGGTTCGGCCCGATCCCCCTTCGTCCCCTGACAGGCGCCAAGCGCCAACGCCGCCGCAGAGGCCAAAATCCAGCCTGTCCGCAGCCGTCCTCCCCCCAATGTCGTCACCCCAATCCCCCTGAGCGTCCGGATGCGGGCTTGTCGCCGCTTGTCTGGTTGCAGGGCACATTTCCGCGCTCCGCCCCCTCCCGTCCAGTGAATTGTTCGGGTTCCGGCGCAATTGCCGGAAAGCCTTGCCTCTCCATAAAAAAACAGGGCCAAAAGGCGCAAAATAAGGATGGCGGACGGTGGCTTTTGTAACGCACAATCGCGACAATCATCCGGCCAACGCGCCTTGCCACAGCGGCGCGCGGGATCGGTTCCGGCCAAGAATCCGGATGCGCCAGGGAAACGCCACACCAGGACGACGCCTCACATGACAGGCGACCAAACCACGCCCCCCTTGCGGGCCGACCATGCGGGCTGAGTCACCCCCCGCCATCCCCATGGCCAGCGCCGAACGCACGGGCGGCAGCGACCCGACCGGCGGCGGGTCGGAGCAGGCGCGCGCCCGCGCGTTGGCCGACCACCGCGCCCTGCCCTTCGTCACGCTCGACGAGATGGAGGGGCTGGCCCCCGCCGCCGCCGGGGTGTCGGCCAATTTCCTGCGCCAAGCCCGCGCCTTTCCCTTTTCGGAGATCAACGGCGCCCTGATGGTCGCCATCGCCGATCCCGACAACGTCGAGGCGCTGGAATCACTGGAAATCGCCTGCGGTCTGCCGGTTTACGCCTGCGTCGCGGCGCCGGGCGACGTCGAGGCGGCGATTGACCGTGCCTGCGGCGGCCTGTCGGCGATGGGCCGCATCGTCGCCGATCTCGACGGCGGCGGCCCGCCGGACGACGATCTCGACCAGTTGAAATCGCTGGCGAGCGAGGCTCCGGTGGTCCGGCTCGTCAATCATCTGATCGGCGAGGCGGCGCGGCTGGGGGCGAGCGACATCCACATCGAACCCTTCGCCGACCAGATCGCCGTGCGTTTTCGGGTGGATGGCGTGATGCGCGATCAAGAGCCGGTGCCCAAACGGCTGGGGCGGGCGATGGTCTCGCGCATCAAGATCCTCGCCAATCTGAACATCGCCGAACGGCGTTTGCCGCAGGATGGCCGCATCGCCCACCGCGTCGATGGCCGGGCGCTGGATTTGCGCATCTCCACCCTGCCGACCGTCCATGGCGAAAGCGTGGTGACGCGCCTGCTCGATCCCGGTGCCGGGGTGCGCAGCCTGTCGTCGCTGGGCTTCGACGCCGACCAGGAGGCCATGCTGCACCGGCTGGTCCAGGCACCCAACGGCATGGTGCTGGTGACGGGGCCGACCGGCAGCGGCAAATCAACCACGCTCTACGCCGCGCTCGGCCTGATCGACGCCAAGCAGCGCAAAGTTCTGACCGTCGAGGATCCGGTCGAATACCACATGGCGCGGGTCAATCAGGTGCAGGTGAAGCCCGCCATCGGCCTGACCTTCGCCACCGTGCTGCGCGCGCTGGTCCGCCAGGATCCCGACGTCATCATGGTGGGCGAAACCCGCGACCCGGAAACCGCCGACATCGCCGTACACGCCGCGCTGACCGGCCATCTGGTGCTGTCCACCCTGCACACCAACTCAGCGGCGGGGGCGTTGACCCGGTTGATCGACATGGGGGTGGAGCCGTTCCTCCTGACCTCCTCGGTGCGCGCGGTGATCGCCCAGCGGTTGGTCCGCGTGCTGTGCCGCGCCTGCCGCCACGCCGAACCCGCCGACCCGGAAACCCGGCGCTTGCTGACCGACGCCGGTTTGATCGCGCCGGGGGCGAGCGTTTCCGTTCATCGCCCCGCCGGTTGCCCGGATTGCGGCGGCACCGGCTACGCCGGGCGCGTCGGCATTTACGAAGTGATGACGATGAACGAGCCGCTGCGCGCGCTGACCTTGCAACGGGCCGGGGCCGACGCCATCCAGGCGGCGGCGATGGCGGGCGGCATGGCCACCCTGTTCCGCGACGGGCTGGTCAAGGTGTTGCGCGGCGTCACCACGCTGGAGGAAGTCCAGCGCGTGTGCGACGTCTGGTAAGGGGAAGCGCCGGTGCCGCATTTCACCTACAGCGCCCTGACCCCGGCGGGCGAGCTGCGCGAAGGCCGGATGGAGGCGCGCGACGCCCGCGCCGTGCTGCGCCATCTGGAAACCCAAGGGCTGCTGCCGGTGGAGGCCAAGCCGGTGATCGCCAGCGGCTCCCGCTTTCGCCTGTCGCCCGGCGCGGGGGCGGAGGCGCGCGATCTGGCCGTCGCCATGCGCGAAATGGTGCTGTTGATCGGCGCCGGGCAAACGGTGGAGCAGGCCCTGCGCCTGTTGGCGATGGAGGCCGGGCCGCCCCGCCTGCGCCCGCGTCTGGAACAGGTGCTGGAACGGCTACGCGGCGGCGGCAGTCTGGCCGAGGCGATGACGGCGGCGGGCGGCTTTCCGCCGCTGGTGCTGGCCATGGTCAAGGCGGGCGAGGCGGGCGGCACGCTGGACGTGACTCTGGCCAACCTCGCCGACCTGCTGGAACGGGCGCTGAAGCTGCGCGAACAGATTCAGTCGGCGCTGATGTACCCGATGGTTCTGCTGATCGCGGCGGTCGGCTCCCTGCTGCTGCTGTTGACCCAAGTTGTGCCGCAATTCGCGCCGATGTTGAAACAGGGGGGCAAGGCGCTGCCCGCCTCGACCAGCCTGGTGCTGGCCGCGTCGGACGCTCTGCTCGCCCATGGGACGGCGCTGATGATCGGCGCGTTGGTTTTGGTGGTCGCCGCGCCGTTGATCCTGCGCCGCCTGCCGCCCGGTTGGTGGGAGGGGGCCGTTCTGAAAACGCCGGGGATTGGCGAGCTGGTCGCCATGGCGGCCACCGCGCGGCTGTGCCGGACGCTCGGCACCCTGCTGAAAGGCGGCGTGCCGCTGCCGACGGCGCTGGGTTTGGCGTCGGAGGTGGCGGGTTTGCGCAGCCTGTCGCGCGCCACGCTGGCCATGCGGGCCGGGGCGGCGGAGGGGCGCGGGCTGGCCGCGTCGCTGCCGCCGGATTCGCCGATGCCGCCGCTAGCGGTGCAGCTTTTGAAGGTTGGCGAGGAAAGCGGACGGATCGAGGAGATCCTGAGCCACCTCGCCGGGCTGTTCGACGCCAAGGTCGAGCTGGCCCTGAAACGCGTGCTGGCGGTGTTCGAGCCGGCCTGCATCCTGCTGCTGGCCATTCTGGTCGGCGGCATCGTCGTGTCCATCCTTTCTGCGGTGATGTCGATCAATGAACTCGCTTTCTAAGAAAAAGCCCTCGCGCGAGGCCGGTTTCACGCTGATCGAGCTGCTGGTCGTCCTGGTCATCCTGGGGCTGCTGGCCGGTCTGGTCGGGCCGCAGGTGTTGAGCTATGTCGGCGGGTCAAAGACCAAATCGGCCAAGCTGCAAATTGAGCAGCTCAGCGCCGCGCTGGACCTGTACCGGCTCGACGTGGGCCGCTACCCAACCTCGGCGCAGGGGTTGAAGGCGCTGGTCGAATCCCCGGCGGGAACCAGCGGTTGGCACGGCCCCTATCTGGCCAAGGGCGGGACGGTTCCCGCCGACCCGTGGAACAACCCCTTCACCTACCGCGCGCCGGGCCAGGGCCGTCCCTACGACCTCATCAGCCTGGGCCGCGATGGCCGCGAGGGCGGCGCGGGCGAGGATGAAGACGTCCGCAACTGACGCGACAGACCCACGGCGGGCCGCAAGGTCGCGAGGTCAGGGCGGTTTCACCCTGATCGAGCTGTTGGTGACGCTGACGCTGGCCGGGCTGCTGCTGTCCATCGTTCCGGCCCTGTCGAGCCATGGCGGCGACAAGGCGCGCTTGAGCGCGGCGGCGCGCAGCCTCGCCGCCGCGCTGGCGCTCGCCCGCAGCGACGCCGTCATGCGCAACGCCGAATCCGCCTTCGTGCTGGATCTCGATCAACGGCGCTTCGGCTTGGCCGGGCAGGCGTTGGATGGCACGCTGGACGCGGGGCTGAGCGTCGCCATGACGGCCAGCGGCGCGGCGTCGGCCTCGCGCGGCTTGATCCGCTTTTACCCGAACGGCGGGTCGGACGGCGGCGACATCACCCTGCGCAACCCGGCGGGCGGCGTCACCTTGCGCGTCGATTGGCTGTCCGGCGCGGTCACGGCCACCCGCTTGGCGGTGTCGGCATGACCCGCTCCTCAGACGGTTTCAGCCTGATTGAGGTTCTGGCCGCGCTGGTGGTGTTGGCGCTGGTGTTGGGCGGCGCGTGGCGGGTCATCGACGTCAGCTTGAACGCCGCGCGCGTCGCCGCGCAGCGCGCCCGCGCGGTGGCGTTGGCGGAAGCGACCTTGGCCGAGGCGATGGCGCGCGAACCGGCGCGGCCCGGCGATTGGACCGGCGAGGGAATGGACGGGATGCGCTGGAGCCTCGCCGTGCGTCCGCAAAGCGGCGGCGCGCTGCCCTTTGTTCCGCCGAGCGGGGTCGCCGCCTACGCCGTCACCGTCACGGTGCGCTGGGACGGCGCCCGCAGCCTCACCCTGTCCAGCCTGAAGCTGGGGAAACCGGCATGACCGGCATCCAGCTCCCACCCAGCCATCCGCAGGCGGGCTTCACCCTGATTGAGCTGCTCGTCGCCATGACGTTGCTGGGGCTGGTTCTGGGCGCGGCGGCGGGCGGCGTGCAGTTGGCCGGACGGGCGCATGAGCGGGGGACGGCGATGCTCGCCGAAACCGCCGCCGTCGCCGTGACTGAGGATCTGTTGCGTCGCCAGATCGGGCGCGGCTTTCCTCTGGCGGTCGGGCTGGCGCGCGAGGCGACCTATGTCTTCACCGGCGAAACCGCCCAACTCGCCACCCCGGTCTTCGGTGATCCGGCGCGCGAGGGGGCCGGGCTGCATCTGGCCGTCTTCCGCGTTGAAGAGTCGCCATCGGGCGCGCGGCTGGTCTACCGCGAGCATCGGCTGTTGACCCGCCCCGGAATCCAGGCGCTGGAGCCGCCCTTGCGCGCCGCCACCCTGTTGGATGGGCCGTACCGACTGGCCCTCGGCTATCATGACGGCGCCCGCTGGCTCGACCGCTGGAACGCCAAACAGGATTTGCCCCATCTGGTCCGCCTGAGCCTGCGCGGCCTGGACGGCAAAACCCTGTGGCCCGACATCGTCATCCGCCCGCACAGCGACGGCGACCGGGGCTGTCTCAGCGCCGCGCCGCTTTTGTGCCGCGACGCGCCGATTCCGCCATGACCCAGTCTGCCATGCCGATGTCCGCCACAACGCCCGCCGCCCGCTCCCGCCAATCCGGCTTCGCCCTGGTTTTGGTGCTGGGCGTCGTCGCCGTCGCCGCGACGTTGGCGACCGGGTTGGCCACCACGGCGCGTTACGAGGTCCGCCGCATCGCCAACGTCGGCGCGGCTGCGGAGGCGCGCGCGATGCTGGACGCCGGGGTGGCGCTGGGCGTGCTGGGAGCGACCGACCCGGAGCGCAGCCGCCGCGTCCCGACCGACGGCACGCCGCGCGTCATCCCCTTCGCCGCCGGGCGCGTCGAGATCCGCGTCTTCGAGGAGGCCGGGCGCGTCGATCTGAACCGCGCGCCCGCCGCCTTGCTCGCCGCGCTGTTCGGCGTGGCGGGCGTCGCCAACCCGATGGAGCTGGCGCAAGCGGTCGTGCAATGGCGCGGCGACGATGACGGCGGCGCCAGCAGCCCCGACGGCCTGCCGCGCCGCTCCTTCCTGTCGGTGGACGAACTGTCCAGCGTTCCCGGCGCGCCGCCCGATCTGGCCCGGCGCTTGGGAGAGGCGCTGACGGTGGACGGCTCCATCCTTGGGCTGGTTCCGTCCGCCGCCGGGCCGCTGGTGCGCGCCGCCCTGCCCGAACGCCGCCCCGCGCAAAACAACGTCCTTGAGATGCCCGAACCCACCATCCCGTCGGTCGGGCGCATCCTGTCCGTGCGGACGCGCGCCACCGGATCGTCCGGCGGCGTCGCCACAGCCGAGGCCACCGTCTTGCTTCTGGACCCGCCCGACCCGGTTCCGTACCGTGTGCTGGAGTGGCGCGAGCCAGTCCCCTTTGCCGTTGGAACCGCGCCATGACCGCACCGTCGCTGAGCGTCGCCGCCCATCAACCCGTCTTCCGCCCGCTGGCCGCGTGGCTGACGGCGGAACTCGCCAGTTGGATTCCGGCGGCGTGGCGGCGCGACGGCGACCCCGCTTTGTTGGCGGTGCGCGAGGATGGCCGCATCCGGCTGCTGCGCCGCGATGGCGCGCCGCTGGACCGCGCGCCCCGGCGGGGCAGCCGCGTGGTGGTGCGTCCGGGCGTCAAGGCGCTGCACCGCCGCTTTCCCCTGCCCGTCGCCGCCGCCGGGCATCTGCGCCCGATCATCGCCAACCAGATCGACCACCGCACCCCCTGGCCCGCCGATCAGGTGTGGTTCGGCGCCGCCATCCTTGGCCACAATGAGGATGAGCGGCTGATCGACGTCCGCATGACCGTGACGCCGCGCGCCAGCGTCGAGGCCCCGCTGGACGCCGTGCGGGCGCTGAATCTGCGCCCCACCGCGCTGGAGGTCGAGGATGGCGAGGGCGGCTGGATCGCCCTGCCGCTTGACGAGGAGGACGCGCCGTCCGCCGCCCGGCGGGCGCGGCGCTGGCTGCCCGCCTTGATCCCGCTGGCGCTGTTGGCCGGTCTGTTCGCCCCGCTCCTGCTGGAGCGGACGGCGCTGACCGCCGCGCTGGAGGAGTCGGGCCGCGCGTCCGCCGAGGTCCGTCGCCTCGCCACCGCGCTGGAGGACAGCAAGGCCGCCTCCGCCTACGCCGAACGCCGCAAGACCGACACGCCGAGCGCCGCCGTGGTGTTGGAGGCGTTGAGCCGCCTGCTGCCCGACGACGTGTGGCTGAACGAGTTCCACCTCGACGCCGGAACCGTGCTGCTGATGGGACAGGCGGCGGACGCGAACCGGCTGCCCGCCCTGCTGTCGGCCTCCTCCCATTTCGCCGACGTGCAGTTTCGCTCCGCCGTGGTGCGCGAAGCGGCGGGGGGCGACCGCTTTCAACTGTCCGCCCGCGTGGTGCCTCATGCCGCTCCCTAAATGGTCCCTTCCGCAGCCGGGAACCCCGGCCTCCCGCCTTGCCGCTGGAACGCTGGTGGCGCTGGTGGCCGCCGTCCTGCTCGTGCCGCTGTTGGGGCTGCGCGCCGATCTGGTCGAGGACATCGAGCGGGCGGAGCGGCAGTTGGAGCACCAGCAACGCCTGCTCGAACGCCGCCCGGCGCTGGAGCAGCAGCGCGACGCGCTGAAGGCCGCCGGATCGCCCGATTTCCTGCAAGGCGCCACCCCGGCGCTGGCGGGGGCGGATCTGCAATCCAAGATGACCGATCTGGCCACCGCGCGCGGCGCGCGGGTGCAAAGCACGCAGGTGATGGAGGAGCGGGAGGACGACAATGGTTTCCGCCGCATCGCCGTCCAGGTGCGCGTCGCCGCCGACCCGCGCGCGCTGCGCGACCTGTTGCACGCGGTGGAAAACGGGCGGCCCCGCTTGCTGGTCGATGGCTTGGCCGTGCGGTCGCTGGCCTTTGGGACCGATCAGATGGACGTGACCTTCACGGTCATCGGTTTTCTGGAAAGCGCGTCATGACCCGCTTGTTCGCTTGTCTGACCATGTCGCTGGTCGCGCTGGCCGCCGCTTGGCCCGCCGAAGGGTTCGAGTTGCCGCCGCGCGAGAGTTTCGACGCGACGGTGCAACGCCCCCTGTTCTTCCCCAGCCGCCGGGCCGGACCGCCGCCGGACTCCGCCCCGACCGAGGCCACGCCCCCCGCCTCCGCCCCAATGGACGGCGCGCGGTTGATCGGCGTGGCGGTGGACCGCCAAGGCCGCGCCGTCGCCGTGCTGCGCGCCGGGGCCGGAACGGAGCGACGGGTGGTCGTTGGCGACACGATCCAAGGCTGGGTGATCGAGGCGATTGGCCGCAGCGGTCTGGGGCTGACGCTGGCCGGTCAACGCGCCAACGTTCCCGTTCTGGGACTGCTGCCCAAGACGCCGGAATAGGGGGACGGCGCGGCGGATGATCGCCCCCCGCCGAACAGCGGTGTGGTTGCTCTCCGCGTCCTGCTAGGGAAAACACGGGGTTGGCAAAAATTTCAGAGTGCCACACACTACCAAAAGTAACTAAAATGCTTATTTAGGGTCTTCAACCGTCACGACCGGGGAAACACAGCAGACGATGCCGCCCGACCCACTGCGCACGGCACGACCCTTTCACAGCCCGTTGAAGCGCATCCTGGAGCGGCAGGATGTGGCCGCCAACCGCTATCACGACCGGCGTTTGGATGCGGAGATGGTCAACATCGTGGTCGGCGGTTGCGTGGTCAGCGACAGTTCGGACGTCATCATCACCACCACGTTGGGATCCTGCGTCGCCGCTTGTGTTTACGACCCAGTGGCCGCCATTGGCGGGATGAATCACTTTCTGTTGCCCGACGCCGGGCTGGACACGGTCTCGCTGTCCTCGCGCTATGGCAGCGCGGCGATGGAGCAGCTCATCAACCGGCTGCTGACCGTCACCGGACGGCGCGACCGGCTGCGCGCCAAGGTGTTCGGCGGGGCCAACGTCAACGTCGCCACCCTGCGCACCGCCAACATCGGCCAGCGCAACGTTGAATTCGTCATGGAGTATCTCGCCACCGAAGGCATTCCGACGGTAAGCTGGGACGTCGGCGGGACCAGCCCGCGCGCGATCCGCTTCTTCCCGACCACGGGACGGACCCAGCGGCGTTTGATTGGCGACGAGACGCTTCGCGACATCGCCCGCAGCGAATCCTCCTTCATCGAACGGTTGCGCACCACCCAGATCGAGGGCGACGTCGAACTGTTCTGACCCAGGTTGCGCCATGGCCGAGACCCTGTTCCGCATCGCCACCTTCAACCTGGAAAGTCTGGACGACGACGTCAGCGATCCGCCCTTCGCCGCGCGCATCGCAACGCTGCGCCCGCAACTGGAACGGCTGTCCGCCGACATCCTGTGTTTGCAGGAGGTGGACGCCCAACACCCGGTCAAAAAAGAACCGCGCGTCCTGCGCGCCCTAACCCGCTTGCTCGACGGCACCCGCTACGCCGGGTTCCACGTCACGGCGGGCGATGGGCTGTCGCCCGCCGACCGGCACAATCCGGTGCTGGTCAGCCGCTGGCCGATCACGGCGGCCCGCCTGCTGCGCCACGATCTGGTCCCGCCGCCGCGCGTCCGCCTCGCCACCGCCGTTCCGCCGATGACCGAGGCCATGGATGTGACGTGGGATCGCCCGGTCCTTGAGGCCGCCATCGCGCTGCCCGGCGGGCGGACCCTGCACATCCTCAACCTGCATCTGCGCGCGCCGCTGGCCGCTCCGGTGCCGGGGCAAAAGGCCGGGGCCTTCGTTTGGAAAACGGCGGAGGGCTGGGCCGAGGGTTATTGGCTGGCCGCCTTGAAACGGGCGGGTCAGGCGCTGGAAACCCGGCTGGCGGTGGATCGGCTGTTCGACGCCGATCCCGACGCCTTGGTGATGGTGGCGGGCGACTGCAACGCTGATGTGGAGCACACGCCGCTGCGCATCCTGTGCGCCGACCTGGAGTCCACCGGCAACCCGGCGCTGGCCGGGCGCGTCCTGTCGCCGTTGGAGCGGGTGATTCCGCCCGACCGCCGCTTTTCCGTGCTGCACGCCGGGGCGGCGGTGATGCTGGACCATCTGCTGGTGTCGCCCCGGTTGGCTGGATGGTTCCGCGACGTCGCCATCCACAATGAGGGGCTGAGCGACGAGGTGTTCCACCCCACCGACGCGCGGTCGCCGGAAAACTACCACGCGCCGATGGTCGCCAGCTTCGCCCTGCCGGACTGAAGGCGGAGTCCGTTACTCCGCCGCCGCCGCGCCCGCCAGCGCAGCCGCGCGTTCGGCGTCCTTGGCCTTGCGCGCCTTGCGCTTCAGCCACCACATCGCCGTGCCGGTGACGGCGAACAGCGGCGGCAGCACGCCCGACAGGAAGACCAACCACTTCCACAGCGCGCCCAGCCCCTCGCCCGCGTGCAACGGACGCTGCCACGCCAGCAGGGTTTCGCCCAGGCTGTAGCGGACCGGATCGCGGATCTCGACGACGCGGGCGGCCCAGGGGTCAACGAAGACGGTGGCCATCGGCGCGCCGTGGCTGTGCCCGGCGGGGGCCAAACCGACCCGATAGGCCTGGTTGGGCCGGGCGGGCGGCGCGACGGAGCGCAGGGTCGCGCCCGGCAGGGCGTTGACCGCCAGTTCGACGACCTGATCGACGTCCAGCGGCTTGGCCCCCTTGACCGGCTCCACCGACACTTGGGCGCGCAGGTCGCGCGCCGGGAAGATCGCCGACACGCCGTCGCCCAAGGTTTGCGGGAAGGCCAGATAGACGCCCGAAAAGCTCACCACCATAAAAATGACCAGCGACCAGATGCCGACGGCGCCGTGCAAATCGCGGTGCAGCCGGACGCCGCGCGCCCCGGCCTTGACCGTGAACGCCGCCTTCCAGCGCCCCGGACGCGGCCACCAGATGATGAGGCCGCTGACGCCCAGCGCCAGCATCGCCACCCCCAGCCAGCCGATGATCTCGCGCCCGCTGCGGTCGCGGATGAGAAAATTAGCGTGGAGCATGTGAACCGTGCGCAAAAAACCGTCGCCCGGCGTTTGCGACCCGACGACCGCCAGCGACACCGGGTCGATCAACAGCGCGCCCATCGGCCCTTGCGGCGCGGCTTGCGGCGGCGTCTGCGCTCCCGGTTGTTGCCCCGGCGCGCCCTGCCCCCGCTCGTCCCCCGGCGGGCGGGCGGCGGTCAGGCGAACGGTGACGGGCTTGCCCGGCTCGTCCGGCAGCGTCACGAAACCCGGCTGCGTTCCGGCCGGGGCCGCGCCTTTGGCCGCCGCCAGGATCGCCGAGATCGGCTTGGCCGCGCCCGCTTCCAACACATAGGTTGGACGGTCGCCGGTCAGATCCCGCAACTCGTCCTCCAGCACCAGGATCGAGCCAGTGATTCCCAGCATGACGAGCGGCAGGCACAAAATCAGCCCGGTCCACAGATGGATGTTCTGAAGCGTGCGGAACCACAAGCGTTGACGCTGCGGCTTGGCGGTGGTGGTGGCCATGATGCGTTGCCCTTTTCAATCGGCTGCGGAGACGACGACGCTCAGGTGTCGGCCCAGTGGCGGAGCAAATTGTGGTAAAGCCCGGTCAACTGCACGACCCCGGCATGGTCGGGCAGATCGCCGTTGATCTTTTGAATGGCGGTGTCGAGGTCGAACAGCATGGTCCGCCGCCCGTCGTCGCGAACCATGCTCTGCATCCAGAAAAAGGAGCAGACCCGCGCGCCCCGAGTCACCGGACGCACCTGATGCAGGCTGGTGGACGGGTAGAGCACCATGTCGCCCGCCGGAAGCTTGACCATGTGGACGCCATAGGTGTCCTCGACGGTCAATTCGCCGCCGTCATACTCGTCGGGGTCGGTGAAAAACAGGGTGGCCGACAAATCGGTCCGCACCCGGTGCGGGGTGCCGGGGATCTGACGGATGGCGTTGTCCACATGAACGCCGAAGCTCTGGCCCCCGGCGTAGCGGTTGAACAGCGGCGGAAACACCTTCAGCGGCAGGGCCGCCGCCATGAACAGCGGGTTGCGCTCCAACGCCGCCAAAATGACGTCCCCCAACTTGCGGGCCGCCGGATGCTGTTCCGGGATCTGCATGTTGTCTTTGGTCTTGGCCGATTGATGACCGGCGGTGACGGCGCCATCCACCCAATCGGCCCCGTCCAGAACGCGGCGCGCCTCGGCGACCTGCTCGCCCGTGAGAACGTTGGGAATGTGCAGCAGCATGCGCGTCTCCTGACCTTGGCGCGGGAACGGATGGAAAAAAGCGCCGGGGCCGCCCCATTGCCGCAGAGCGGCCCCGACGTCGCAGTTCGGCCCACCAGGCCGCCGAACAGACTTTTGGCGTTAGAACTTCACGTTGGTGGTGAGCAGCGCGGTGCGCCCGGCCCCCGCCACCGCGTGGCCGCCGCCCGCATGCACTCGCTCGATGTAGAACTTGTCGGTCAGGTTGTAGATGTTGACCTGCAACTCCACGCCCGGACGGATCGCGTAAGCGGCCATGGCGTCGAACACCGCGTAATTCGGGATCTTGCCCAGATTGGCGTCGCTCCAATAACGGTCGGCGACATACTGCACGCCGGCGCCGACCTTCAGATTCCAGGGCAGCTCATAGGTCGACCACAGGCTGAAGGTGTGCTTGGGCGTGCTGGCCAGTTCCTTGCCCTTGTTGGCGGCGGTGAAGGTCTCGACGATCTCGCTGGTTTGATAGGTGTAGCCGCCGAAGACCTGCCACTTGCTGGTCAAATGACCGGCCACGCCCAACTCGAAACCATCGACGCGGCGCACGCCGTTCAACACCTGAACCGTGCCGCCGGGCAGGGTTTCGCGCGCGTCGGTCTTTTCCGTGCGGAACACCGCGCCGGTCAGCGACAGCGCGTCGCCCAACACGTCCCACTTGGCCCCGACCTCGTAGGTCAGGTTCTTTTCCGGCGGGGTGGTGCCATTCGCCGCCGTCAGGGCCAAGCCCTCCGCCGACGGGTTGTAGGCGGTGGACGCGCTGGCGTAGAGGCTGGCGTTGGGAACCGGCTTGTAGACGATGGCCCCGCGCCAGCTCAACAGATTGTCGGTGCGGGTCGGGTTCAGCGCGGCGGTGGTCGCGGTCGCGGCGATCTTGGTGTCGGTGTGGAAGCGGTCATAACGCAGGCCGCCCGCGATTTCCCACTGCTCGCCGATCTTGACCGTGTCCATGACGTAGAGCGCCGCCGTGGTGCTCTTGGTCTCGCTCTTGGCGCCCAGCGTGCGCGTGCCGCGATAGATGGCGAAGGGGTTGGGATCCGACAGGCTGGTCGTCGCGGCGGTGAAGCTGTAGGGCTGGTTGTTGTAGCTTTCCGCCGCCAACTCAACGCCCGTCACCAACGAATGTTTCAGCCCGCCGGTGGAGAATTTGAACGTGACGTCGGTTTGGTTGTCCAGGCTTTTCAACGTCGTGTCGCGCGCCGTCGGCGTCCGGGTCATCGTGTTGGTGATGGTCGAAGCGTTGCGCGGCACCGACACGTTGGAATAGCGCTTGGTCTGCGACGCGCGCAGGGTGTTGCGCACGCTGACGACGTCGTTGACTTCATGCTCCAGCCGGGCCGTGCCAATGTCGGTGCGGGTGTTTTCGGCGTTCAGATCCTTGAAGCCGTAATAATTTTCCCGCTTCACGTTGGGCAGCGACGTGCCGCTCAGAACCGGAATGCCGTAGTCGGGGATGTTGTCCTCGACCAGATGCATGTAGCTGAAGGTCAGCTTGGTCGGGCCGCTCAGGCCGAACGTCACCGATGGAGCGAAGCCCCAACGGTTGTTCTCGACGACATCGCGCCCGGCGACGCCGGACGTGTGCCCCATCACGTTCAGCCGCACCGCAGCGTCAACGCCGTATTCGGTCAAGGAACGGTTGACGTCGGCGGTGACGCGCTTGGTCCGGTCAGTTCCCAGCGACACCGACCCGGCGGTGATCGCCTCCTTGCTCGGAGCCTTGGTGACGAGGTTGACCGCGCCGCCGGTCGAGCCACGGCCCGACGAGGTGGCCGACGCGCCCTTGATGACCTCGACCTGCTCCAGATTGAAATTGTCGCGGCTGTATTGGCCCTGGTCGCGCATGCCGTCGATGAACAGATCGGTGTTGGCGGCGAAGCCCCGGATCTTCAGATTGTCGCCCTGCGGCCCGCCGCCCTCGCCCGCCGACAGGGTGATGCCCGGCACCGTGCGCAGCACGTCGCGCAGCGTGGTCGCGCCCCGGTCGTCCATCACCTCGCGCGGGATCACCGTGATCGACTGCGGCGTGTCGAGCAGCGGCTCGGTCAGCTTCGGCGACGACGCGCGGTCGGCCTTGTAATCGCCCTGGGGCTTGGCCCCTTCCACCGCGATGGCGGGAAGCTGCTGTTCGCCCGCCGACGGCGTCGCCGTCTGGGCCGAAGCGGGTTGCAAGGCGGTGCAGCTCAAGGCCAAGCCCAGCGCCGCCCCCAGCGCTGGCGACGTGACGATGGGCCGGGACACTCTCATGGACACGAGTACGGCGGTGGACGCTGACACGGAAAATCCCCCCAAACGAGACAAAAGGTCATATGCGATTGGTTCTTAAAATCACTTCGGTTCCGAAGCAAGTCAAAAATGATAATAATTCTTATTCGCTTAAAACGGCGACGCCCGCGTCGGGCAAGACGCGGGCGTTGACGCCGCCATCATCGGGACAAGGTCCGGCTATTTCAGGAAAAACTGAACCGGAACAACCAGCTCGATACGCTCCTGCGTCATCTCCTCGGGCGGCGGCGGCAGGGGGGAGGCCCGGCGCACCATCTCCAACGTCTCCTCGTCGAGCAACTCATGCCCGGCGCTGCGGTCGAGCTTGACGGCCAGAACCCGCCCTTCGCGGTCGATGGTGAAGCGCACCTGCGCCACCCCTTCCTGACGGCGGGCCTGGGCCGCGCGCGGGTAACGCTTGTAGCGTTCCAGATGGCTCAACACCCGCCCTTGCCAGGAGGGAGAAACCCGCGCTGGGGCCGTCGATGGCGCCGGAGCCGCCGCCACGGGAGCCGGGGCGGCGACCGGCGGGGCCGCCGTTGGCGTCGGCGGCGTTGGGCGCGGCGGCTTGGGTTTCTCTGGCTTTGGCTTGTCCGGCTGAGGTTTGGGCGTTTCCTTTTTCGGTTCCGGCTTGGGTTTGGGCGGATCGGGCGGCGGTTTGGGCAGAACCACTTCCGGCTCAACCACGGGCGGTGGTTCCGGCGGCGGCGGTTCTGGCGGCGGGGGCGGCTCCACAACAGGTTCCGGAGGTGGCGGCGGTTCGACGACAGGGTCGGGTGGCGGCGGTTCCGGCGGCGGTTCCACCACCGGCTCGGGCGGCGGCGGCGCGGGCGGAACCTCCGCAACCGGAATCGGCTCTGGCGGGGCGACCGGAAGCGGGGCCAATTCCAGCAGCACGGCCGGCGGATCGGCGGTCAAAGGCGTCAGCGGCACATGCCACGCGACCATGGCCAGCGCCGCCGCCGCATGAACGCCCAAAGCCAGCGCGAGGCTGCCGCCCCAGCGGGTTGCGCCGGTGGTCGGGCGCTCAACCGTTTCGTTCCAAGCGCCCGGCGGCCAATCGCTGTGGTGAGACGCCGCCGTCATGGCGTGGGGGCCGTTTCCAGGCCGACCAGGCCGACCTTCAGATATCCGGCCCCGCGCAGGCTGTTCATCACCTCGGTCAAGGCCCCGTAATCGACCGATTTGTCGGCGCGCAGGAACACCCGCGCCGTCTTGTCGCCGCCAGACGCGGCGTCCAGCGCGGCGGCCAACCCCTCGCGCGTGGTCTTGACCTCGCCCAAAGACAGGCTTTTGTCGGCTTGGATCGACAGGAACAGCGGCTTGTCCGGGCGCGGCGTCGGCATCGCGGTGGATGCGGGCAGATCAACCGGCACATCCACCGTGGCCAAGGGGGCCGCGACCATGAAGATGATGAGAAGAACCAGAACGACGTCAATAAAGGGCGTGACGTTGATCTCGTGCGTTTCCGCCAGATCGTCGTCGCCCCCGGATCCCAAACGCGCGCCCATCGCCGATCACTCCGCCGCAGCCGAACTGTTGGCCGCCACCGCCGATCCGCGCGGCAGGGCGCGGCGGTCGATGTCCCGGCTCAACAAACGCAGAACGGCGGCGGACGCGTCGGTCAACTGCCCCTTGTGCCCGGCGATGGCCCGGCTGCACGCGTTGTAGACGACCACGGCGGGAATCGCCGCCACCAGCCCGATGGCGGTGGCCAACAGCGCCTCGGCGATGCCCGGCGCCACCACGGCCAAATTGGTCGTTTGGGCGCGCGAGATGCCGATGAAGCTGGTCATGATGCCCCACACCGTGCCGAACAGCCCGACAAAGGGGCCGGTCGAGCCGATGGTGGCGAGAATGCCGGTGCCGCGCGCCATCCGCCGCCCCGCCGCCGCCTCGATCCGCTCCAACCGGGAGGCCGCGCGGTCCATCAACCCGTCGCGCGACGGCGCGTCCGCCGATTGGTGGGTTTCCGCCAGCACCGCGCGCACCAGGACCGCCGCCGTGCCTTGGCTGAAGCCGATCCGCTCCGCCGCCTGCGACAGGGAACGCGCGTCTTCCAGCATGGTCAGCGCCGCCCGCGCCTTGCGCCGGGCCGAGGTCAACTCAATGATTTTGGCGATGGCGATGGTCCAGGTGGCGACGGAGGCCAGCGCCAAGCCGATCATCACCGCCTGCACCACGGGACTGGCCCCCAGGAACATGCCCCAGGGCGACAGATCATGCGGCAGCGTCGCCAAAGCGGCGGCGGCGGGCGTGGTGGCGGGGGCTGGCGGAACCGCCGCGCCCTCCTGCGCCATCGCCGCCCCGGCGGTCAATGAAACGGCGCATCCGGCAAGGGCCGCAGCGGCGGCGCGAAGGCGATGACGCGATGTCGGCATGACGGTTGAACTCCCCCAGAGCGCGCCCCAAACGCGCGCTGCAAAATCCCTACAAATCTCAGGGCGACGCCCCACGTCTCTATAATGCGAACGAGTCTCAATCGCATCATTAATCGACAGACGGGCGCTGATTTTTTCGCACTGCGGCATGGCGCCATGCCGGATGTCCCGAAGACCACGAGGCGTTTGCCAAAGGCCAGGGCGCTTGTCAATAATGCGACTCATTTTCAATATCATGGTCTTGGCGATAAAGCCAGCCCTTCACCCGGCGATTGACGCGCCAACCCTTGCGGCGCCAAGCTTGGCCCCCATTTGACGCGGTTTGGTTGGGGAGACGGGCCATGGCGCCCCACACAGGTGTTTACGGGTTTCCAGAGTCAGCGGCGCAGGCGCAAGACTTGGCGCAGGCTTTGGGCATCCCCTGCCACATCGCGGAATTGCATCGCTTTCCCGATGGGGAAAGCCTGGTCCGGCTGCCCCAGCCGATGGAGCGGGCCATCGTCTACCGTTCGCTCGACCAGCCCAACGACAAGCTGGTGGAACTGACGCTCGCCGCGTCGGTGTTGCGCCGCCAGGGCGCGACCGATCTCTGCCTTGTCGCCCCTTACATGGCTTACATGCGGCAGGACATTGTGTTCAAGCCGGGCGAGCCGGTCAGCCAGACGGTGATCGGCGATTGGCTGGGCCGCTGCTTTGACCGCTTCGTCTGCGTCGAGCCGCATTTGCACCGCACCCCGACGCTGGACGCCGTGTTCGTCGGACGACCGTCCATCGCGTTGAGCGGCGCCGGGCCAATCGTGGCGCGCCTGCGCGCGGATTTCGTCGCCGCCAACACCGTCATCATCGGCCCGGACGAGGAATCCGCGCCGTTGGTTGACGCCATCGCCGGACCGCTGGGGCTGACCGGAATTGTTGGACGCAAGGAGCGGCGCGGCGACCGCGACGTGACCGTCGCCCTGCCCGCCGACGCGTCATTGACCGGGCGTCCGGTGGTGATCGTCGATGACGTCATCAGTTCCGGCGAGACCATCTTTTCCTGTGGGCGGGCGGCGCGGGCGCTGGGCGCGGCGTCGCTGCGGGTGTTCGGAGTCCACGCTCTGTTCAACCAAACCGTCGCCGACCGTTTCAAGACGGAAGGATTCGGCGCGCCGCTGTCTTGCGACGGAGTGCCGCACCCAAGCAACGCCCTGCCCCTCGCGCCCCTGTTGGCCGACGCAATTCTGGGGTTTTGGGAAGAATAATCCGCATTTGTGGTTTGTTTCGATCAACATTTTGTGTGTTACGAAAACAAACGATCAAGGTGAGCGCTCTGACGGTTCTGCAACCCATATCGCTCTTGGGCGCCTGCATTCCGTCGCATTGGCACGCACTCTGAAGAGCCGTATAAATGTCATTGTTGTAACGCGACGGCAGCCCAGGACACCCTAAAAACCGCCGCGAAAACAGGCGGATGCATCATGAGCGGCATGACCACCGGCCAACGGGCCGACGCGGCGTTTTTCGGGCTGACCGAAAACGAACGGACACTTCTGGAATCCATGGGGCGGCTGATCGACGCGCAACTCCCAGCGCTGTCGGAGCGGTTCTACGCGCATCTGACGCGCTGGCCGACCATGAAGACGCTGTTGGACACTCATGGCAACCTCAACCGCCTGAAAACCACCCAGGCTGAACATTGGCGCCGCCTGTTCCGCGATGTTGGATCGGCGGAGCATGAAGCCCGCTGCCACGCCGTCGGTTTGGCGCACCAGCGCATCGGCCTGGAACCCTCCTGGTACATCGGCGCCTACGCCATCGCGCTCAGCGATCTGGTCGGCATCGTCCGCAAGGCGTTGCGCTGGCGGCCCAGAACGGCGGACGCGGCGGTGGCGGCGGTCATCCGGGCGGTGTCCTTCGATCTGGACCGCACGCTGGCCGTCTACACCCAGTCGCAGACCTCGTTGCAAACCAGCAAGGCGATGGACGGCGTCGCCGCCGCCCTGATGGACCGCACGGTGGAGGCCGCCATCGCCATCAACGATTCCGCCGTCGCCAACGCCCACATGGTGGGCCAACTGCGCGCGGTCGATCATGAATCTCAGGCCATCGCCGCCGCGACCGAGGAAACCGTCACCGGCATTCAAGAGATTTGGGCGCGCAGCCGCGATGTGGCGACGCTGGCGACCGAGGCGCAAAGCGTGACGGCGGACGGCGGGCGCACCGTCACCGACGCCGTGGGGCGCATGGGGGTGATCGCCGACGCGGTGCAAAGCGCGGCGCGGCGCGTCAGCGAATTGTCCGTCGCCTCCGAACGCATCGCCGAAATCGTCTCCACCATCGAGGCCATCGCCAAGCAGACCAACCTGCTGGCGTTGAACGCCACGATCGAGGCCGCAAGAGCGGGGGAGGCGGGCAAGGGGTTCGCCGTCGTCGCCAGCGAGGTGAAAGGCCTGTCCAACCAGACTGCGCGGGCGACCGAAGACATCCGCCTGCGCATCGAAGGCCTGAAAAGTGAAATGAGCGCCATCATCACCTCGATGGAGGATGGCACCCGCGCCGTTCAAGGCGGGCAGGAGGCGATCCGCGCGGTCAGCGACCGCATGGCCGACATCGGCCAACACATCGACCGCACCGAACAGCGCATGTCGGACATCGCCAGCGTGCTGACCCAGCAATCCGCCGCCGCGAACGAGGTGGCCGCCGGGACGGCCCGCATCGCCGAAAGCAGCGCCGCCAACAGCGCGTCGATCCTGCGCAGCGTCGAGGCGACGCGCGGCGTGGAAACCCTGCTGGGCAACCAGTTGAAAATGCTGTTCGAGCAGGACATCCCCGGCAAGATCATCAAGATCGCCAAGGTCGATCACGTCATTTGGAAAAAGCGTCTGGCCGACATGCTGGTCGGGTTGGAAAGCCTGCGAGCCGACGAACTGGCCAGCCATGAAAATTGCCGGTTGGGCAAATGGTATTACGGCCCGGCCTCGCTGCCCTACCGAAACAGCCCGGATTTCGCCCGCCTGGAAGCGCCGCACCGCAGCGTCCACGATCACGGCAAGGCGGCGGCCAAGGCCTACGCCGATGGCGACATGCCCCGCGCTTTGCAGGAGGTGACTGAGGTGGAACGCGCCTCCGCCGACGTCATCGCCGTCCTCGACGCGCTGGATCGGCGCGGGCCGGTCGGGGCGACGCCCAGCTCCGCCGTCGCCTTCTGAGGACGCCCCCGCCGCCCGGCCTTGAACTGCCGAGACCGTTGTTGAACTGCCAAGGATGGAAAAGCCCCTCTCCCTTGACGGGAGAGGGGTTGGGGTGGCGGAAGCGACTGTCCCGGCCTATGGCCGGGCGGCCCCCCTCATCCCAACCCTTCTCCCGCAAGGGGAGAAGGGCTGCTTTTTAGGTAAAACCGCTCAATCCGTCGCATGAGCCACCGGGCGCTTCCAGGGGACGCCACGTTTAGGGAAAATCGCGAACCGTGTGCAGATGGTTCAACGGGCCGTGGCCATGGCCCAAGCCCGGCGCGGTCAAAATCGCCGTTTCCACATAGGCCCGCGCGCGGGCGACCGCGTCGTGCGTGTTCAATCCCTGCGCCAGACCGGCGGCGATGGCCGAGGCCAGGGTGCAGCCGGTGCCGTGGGTGTGGGGGGTGTGAACCCGCGCGCCCTCGAACACGGTCTCGCCGTCTTCGCTCAACAGCAGGTCATAGAGCCGGTCGTCCTCCAGATGCCCACCCTTCAGCAGCACCGCGCGGGGGCCGAAGGTCAGGATCAGTTTGGCGGCTTGGCGCATGCCGTCCAGATCGCGGATCGGCACGTCGGTCAGCGCCTCGGCCTCCGGCAGATTGGGGGTGACGATGGCCGCCAGCGGCAGCAGCCGTTTGCGCAGGGTCAGCACCGCGTCCGGCTCCAGCAGAAAATGGCCGCTCTTGGCGATCATCACCGGATCGACGACCAGCGGAACGTTGCCGCCCTGCGCCTCATACTCCGCCGCCACCGCTTCGATCACGGCGGCGTTGGCCAGCATGCCGATCTTCACCGCGTCGGCGCCGATGTCCTCCAGCACCACCTTCATCTGAAGCGCGACGAAGGCCGGATCGATCGGCAAGACGCCATAGACGCCTTGGGTGTTCTGCGCCGTCAACGCGGCGATGGCGGTGGCGCCGTAGGCCCCCAACGCGCTGACCGTCTTGATGTCGGCCTGGATGCCCGCGCCGCCCCCCGAATCCGACCCGGCGACGATCAGAACGCGACCCTTCATGATGCGGCTCCCGCTGCGGAGGTTTCGGCGCTGACCCGAATGGACTCAGCGATGTTGGCGACCACCTGAAGGACCAGCGCCTCGTCGTCGCCTTCGGCCATCACGCGGATCAAGGGTTCGGTGCCCGATTTGCGGATCAGCAGACGCCCGCTGTCGGCCAGACGAGCCTCGCCGTCGCGGATGGCGCTTTGCACCGTCTTGTCGTCCAGCGGCTTGGAGCCGGGGGAAAAGCGCACGTTGGTCAGCTTTTGCGGCACCGGGGCGAAGACGCGGCACAGCTCGCTGGCCGGGCGGCCATTCGACTGGATCAGCACCGCCAGAACCTGAAGCGCGGCGATCAACCCATCGCCGGTCGTCGAGTAATCGGACAGCACGACATGGCCCGACTGCTCGCCACCGACGTTGTAGCCGCGCTCCCGCATCAGTTCGACGACGTAACGGTCGCCGACCGGCGTGCGCGCCAGATGCAGGCCAAGGCCGGTGAGATGCCGCTCCATGCCAAGATTCGACATGACCGTCGCCACCACCCCGCCGCCGCGCAGCGTCTGCGACGCGGCCCAGGACGACGCGATCAACGTCATCAACTGGTCGCCGTCAATCGGGCGCCCGGCCTCGTCCACCATAATCAGGCGGTCGGCGTCGCCGTCCAGCGCGATGCCCAGATCGGCGGCGTGAAAGATCACCTGCTCTTGCAGGCTTTGCGTGGCGGTGGCGCCGCAGCCCTTGTTGATGTTGGTGCCGTCGGGGCTGACGCCAATCGGAATGACCTCCGCCCCCAGCTCGTACAGCACCTTGGGCGCGACGCGGTAGGCGGCGCCGTTGGCGCAGTCGATGACGATCTTCAGCCCATCCAACCGCAGGCCGCGCGGAAAGGTGTTCTTCACATATTCAATGTAACGCCCGGTCGCGTCCTCCATCCGGCTGGCGCGGCCCAGGTCCGGCGATCCGGCCAGATCGGGGGCGAAGGGCTGGCCCATCCGGGTTTCGATGGCGATCTCCACCTCGTCCGACAGCTTGTAGCCGTCGGGGCCGAACAGCTTGATGCCGTTGTCCTGATAGGGGTTGTGCGAGGCCGAGATCACGACGCCCATGTCGGCGCGCAACGAGCGCGTCAGCATGGCCACCGCCGGGGTCGGCAACGGCCCGACCAGCACGACGTCCATGCCCATCGAGATGAAACCGGCGGTCAGCGCCGGTTCCAGCAGGTAGCCGGACAGGCGCGTGTCCTTGCCGATCACCACCCGGTGGCGGTGGTTGCCCCGGCGGAATTGCAGCGCCGTCGCCATCGCCACCCGCAACGCCGTTTCGGCGGTCATCGGATCGACGTTGGCCGTGCCGCGAATGCCATCGGTGCCGAACAGGTGTCGCGTCATAGGGAAAACCTCGGGAAGAAACGTGAAGCCGTCGCCCTGCCCGCGCAAGCGGCGATGACGGAGCGATGACGCTGCTTCTTGGCCCCTCGCCGCCCCTGCGGTCAAGCCTCGTCGCAAGGGCGTCCGGGCAACCCCTTATGGATCGCGGCGCTCCATCGTCAGACCGGATGCAGCGCTTCCCACACGGCGCGGGCTTGCGCGGTTTCCGCGACGTCGTGAACGCGCAGCATCTGCGCGCCTTGGTTGAGCGAGTCGAGACCGGCGGCCAGCGACCCGGCCAAGCGCGCCCGTGGCGGCTCGCCGCGCGACAATTGCCCGATGAAGCTCTTGCGCGACAGCGCGATCAGCAGCGGGCAGCCCAGCGCGTGGTACAGCGCCGCGTGGCGCAAAATCTCGACATTGTGCGCCGCCGTCTTGCCAAAGCCGATGCCGGGATCCACCGCGATCCTGTCCAGCGCCACCCCGGCGGCGACGCAGGCCGCCACCCGCGCCTCCAGCCAATCGAACACGTCGAGCGCGGCGTCGCGGTATTGCGGGTCGCTCTGCATGGTGCCGGGTTCGCCCTGCATGTGCATCAGCACCACCGGCGCGCCCGATTTGGCCACCACCGGCAGGGCCAGAGGATCGGCCAGCCCCGCGACGTCGTTGATGAGGCGCGCGCCAGCGCCGATGGCCGCCGCCATGACGCGGGCGTGGCGGGTGTCCACCGACACGGCCACGCCCTTCGCGGCGAAATGGCGGATCACCGGCAGGACGCGCGCCTCCTCCACATCGGGGGGGACCGGGGCCGCGCCGGGGCGGGTGGATTCGCCGCCGATGTCCAGGATGTCGGCCCCCGCCGCGACCAACGCCTCGCCATGGGCGATGGCGGCGGCGGGGTCGAGGAAGTCGCCGCCGTCGGAAAAGCTGTCGGGCGTGACGTTGACGATGCCCATCAGGCGCGGTCGGCTCAGATCGACCCCGGCGAAGGCCGGGCGGGCGCGGGTCAGCGCGCCAAGCTGGCGATCCAGCGTTTCCGCCACCCCCCGCGAGCGCTCCCACCCCCAGGCGAGGATTTCCGACAGCGGGGCGAAGGCGCGCTCGATCCGGTCCGCGCCGTCCGGGCGGTCGATCTGTCGGACGATCAATTCAGCGGCGGCGAACGAAAAACGCCCGCCCGCCAACGGCACCGCCGCGCCCTTGGCCCAGGCGGCCAGCGGCATCAGCCCGACCGGGCGCAGGTAAACCCGCACCCCCTCCTCCCCCGCCCACGGGCAAAAGGCGGCGAGCGATCCGCAAGCCGATTTAGCGGCGGGTTTGGCGGGGGGAGGAATGGGCGGCATCGGGCAAGCCTCGCGACCAAGGGGCGTCGCCTCGTTCCTGGCACGGCAAGGGGCCTGCGCGCAAGCCGCAAGCCCCTCATCACGATCATGCCCTCAACGCTCCGCCGACAACGCCGTTGCGGACAAAAAGCCCGCTCACGCGTCGGCGTTGGATCCCGGCAGCATCCGCGTCAGCACGTCGTCGCGGCGCACATAATGATGCCACAGCGCCGCCGCCGCGTGCAGACCGGCCAGCGCCAGAATCAGGTTGGCGGCAAGCTCGTGCAACTCCTTGACCGTGCGGCCAAGCTCGCGATCCGGCGCGAAGGGGGCCGGGATGGTGAACAGGCCAAAGAAGGTCAGCGTGTCGCCGCGCAGCCATGTCAGAACGACGCCGATGACCGGAATGGCGATCATCAAGGCGTACAGCCCAAGATGGGCGAGCTGGGCCAGCCGCTGCTCATTCACCGACATCGACGACGGCAGATTGGGCGCGCCCCGCGTCAGGCGCAAGCCAAGCCGCGCCACGACGGCCCCGGCCAGCAGAAGCCCAAAGGAGATGTGGAGCCACCAGACCATCGCGCGTTCCGGAGTGCCGCGCTGGTACAGATCCTCGGCGAAGGTGATGCCGTAAAGACCGATGACCAGCAAAAAAATCAGCCAGTGCAGCCCCTTTTGCGACGGGCTGTAGGAGGATGTCGCCATGGAAGGCTCCAGGTTGGGCGATGGCGCGTCGCGCTGGGCGCACGCCAACAATCAGGAGAGAAGGGCGGGATCAAAGCCCCGCCGTGACAGGTGCATGACCCTAATGCCTCTTTCCTGAACCCGCGCTGAACGGCCCGACCGGCGACGGCTTCCCCGTCTTCACCTGTGACCGAGGAAGCCGTCCCACCTTATTGCGGGCTGTGCGCGACGACGAAGTCGCGCAGGACCACCACCAATTCCTCGGCGTGGCGGTCATGCCCGTGGGCGCGGGCGTCGGCGATGTCGTCCACCAGGATCTCGGCGATCCGCGTGACTCCTCCTGGGCTGTGGGCCAGACAACAGCCCATTTCCGCCGCGATGATCTCCGGCACATGTTCGTGTTCGGCGATGGCCTGGACCTCAGCCTCGGTCAAGTCGCTCAAGCCGATGCAGTCTTTGATCGTCAACATGGCGCGTTCCTCCCAGAACGGCCGGACGCCGGTCGCGTCGGAACCATCGACCGTCGGGGAGGACGCTCTCGCCAAACAAGCGGCGGGAGCGTCGCGCGCCGATCAGTGGGTCATCAGCACCGGCAATCCGGCGTGATTGAGCACGTAACGAGTGACGCCGCCAAGGATCATTTCCCGCATCCGGCTGTGCCCGTACCCTCCCATAACAAGGAGGTCGGCCTTCAGTTCCACGGCTTTTTCAACGACCGCCTCTCCGACGGGTTTTGATCCAGGCTTCAACACTGTCAGCGCGGGATCGATCCCCTGCCAAGTCAGATATTCGGCAATGCGACGACCTGCCGCAGCGTCCGTCGCCGAGGTTTCGGCGGTCAGAACTATGACGTGATCGGCGCTGCGCAGGAAGGGCAAGGCGGCGGACACCGCGCGGGCGGATTCGATCTTGCCGTTCCAGGCGACGGCGACCTGATGCCCGATGCCGTCGGGCAGAGTCTTCGGCACGATCAGCAACGGACGACCGGCGCTCAACAGCGCGGTTTCCATGGTGGCGTAACCTTGGGTGTCGGCGTCCAGCGAGGTCTGGGCGAAGACGATCAGATCGGCCAGACGGCCTTCCAGCGGCACGACGTCTTCCACCCGGCCAACGACGTCGCGCCAAGCGGCGGACGGCGTCTCGACCCCGTTGGGGGCGTCGCGCAGCTCGACGCCAGCCTCACCCACGGCGGCGTCGAAGACGCGGCGGGCGGCGGCGCGGTGCGTGCTCGACTCGCCTTCCGCCGCGCGCATGATGTCGTCCACCATGGCGCCCGACATGCCCTCGCCCAGCATCGGCACCGCGTCGCGCGGGTCGAGCGTCACGAACAGGCCGACGACATGGGCGTCAAAGTCACGGGCGACTGACAGGGCGGCCTTCATCGCCACCGCGTCGTTGTCGCCGCCGCCAAGCGGAACCAGAATGGTTTTGTAGGTCATGGACATCCTCCCGAGCCGGATCGAGCGGCCCTCTCGGACGGCGGAGGCCGTGTTCGCCGGATTGACCGGCCAAACGGCGGTCCCCATCGTCATTCTTCGGTCACGCGCGCGTGGCTGACAACAGGACCGAGGCCAGCGGCGCGCCGCCCGTCTGGTGAAATTACACCAACCTTTTCAGCGCCTCGGCAAGCACATCCGACGCAACCCTGCCCGTGTCCAGACGCGTCCAGCGCATGTCGCCCAAATCGTAGGTTTCCTGCCGTTTCACCACCTCCGCCGTCGCGTCGGAGGCGTCGTTGCGGCGATTGGTCACACGTTGGGCGCGCAGGTCGAGCGGCGCGTCAAGCCACAGCCCATCGAACCGCACCGCTGCGGCGGCGGCCACGGACTCGAACAACGCCCGTTCGTCCGGGCTGGCGCACACCGCGTCGATCACCACGGCCTGCCCGGCGGACAGGGCCAACCGCGCCCGCTCCGCCAGCCCGTCATACACCCGCGCGGTGAGATCCGGGGCGTAGGCGTCCGGCGGCAAACGGTCGGTTTCGGCCACCCCGCACAGGCGTTTGCGCAAAACGTCGCTGCGCAGGACCAGCGCCCCCGGCGCGCCTCCCAAATCCGGCGCGACCCCACGGGCCAGCCGCGACTTGCCGCTGCCCGACAGGCCGCCGACCGCCACCAGCCGGGGCGGCGGCGGCTCCAGCGCGGCGATGGCGTCGTCGAGATAGCGGCGGGCCTCCGCTTGAACCGCCGCGCCGGGGGCCAGTTCGTCCGCCGCCGCCAGCACCTTCGCCCGGATCGCCGCGCGGGCGGACAGGAACAGCGGCAAGGTCGCCACCCCGCCAACGTCGCCGGTTTCCTCGACGTAACGGTTCAGCACGGCGTTGCCCAACGGACGCAGGCCGCGATGATCCAGATCCATCAACAAAAAGGCGAGGTCGTAAAAGACGTCGGTGACGGCAAGCGATTCGTCGAACTCGATGGCGTCGAACAGGGTCGGCCCATCGTCCAGCAGCACGATGTTGCGCAAATGAAGGTCGCCATGGCAATGCCGGACGAAGCCGTCGCGCCGTCGATCCCCCAGCACCGCCCGCAGCCGGTCCAACGCCGCCGCCGTGCGTTCGCCCAACCGCGCCACCCGGTCGGCGGGGAACAAGGTGGGAAAGCTTTGCAGCGCGTCGATGTTGCCATCGACCACCGCGCGCATCCCCGCCAGACCGCCGCCGTCGCGCCGAGGCTCCGCCGCCGCGTGAAAGGCGGCGATCCGTTCGGCCAAGGCCCGCATGATGGGGGGCGTCAAGGCTTGTCGTTCGGCCATTCGCTCGAACAGCGCCTCGTCGGGGAAGCGCCGCATCGTCACCACCCAATCGACGGCCTCGGCGTTGGCCGCAGCGTCCCCCCCGTCCGACAGCGGGGCCAGACGCAAGCCGCCATCACCCCCGCGCAGAATCGCCTGAACGCCCAAATACAGGGACGGCGCGGTGCGGCGATTGATCGCCAGTTCGGCCAGACAGGCGACCCGGCGCTTCTCCGCCGTCGCGTAATCCAGATAAGGATAGCGCACGGCCCGCTTCAGCTTGTAAGCGCGCTCCCCCACCAGAAAGACCATGGCGGCGTGGGTGTCCACCCGCGTCACCACAGCCCCGTCATGGTGGCGCGGGTCGTTCAGAAAGGCGATCGCCTCCTGCGGCTGCGGCGTGGCGTGATCCGTGTTCATGGCGCTCAAACTAGCAGTTTCGTCGTCTGTTCGTCCCTACCACTTTCGAGCTTGAATTGTGGCGACGGACAACGACATTCTGGGTTGCAGCACCGCTTCGCCGGAGGGTACGCCTGTGAGCCGTCCGTCCGACTTTCACGACACACAACCGCCCTGGGCCTGCCTGGGCGGCGCGGCGATGCTTTTTGCCCTGTTTTGCGTCCTGCTCAGCCCCGCCAGCGCAGCCCCGATCAGCCAAAGCATGGTTGGCGCGCCGCCGAATCGCCTGGAGCATTGGACGCTTGGCGACTTGGCGTATGGCCTGCCCGCCCTTGACGCCCCGTCCAACGATCGCAGGCCGAGCGACAGCCGCCTGTCCGGCCTGAACAACAAGATGCGGCTTGGCGGCTCGCTGATGCCCGCCCTCGATGCCTATGCGACCATCCGCCCTTGGATCGGGATGGGTGACGGCGGCGGCGGGCGGGCGCTGACCGGCGGCGGACTCGGCTCCAGCGGCGTGAGCGGGGTCATGGGCGGCGTGCTCATCGACGTGCCGCTTGGTTCCTTCGTCTTCACCCCCAGCTTCGGCGCCAGTCTTGGCCCGACCAATCTGCCGCGCGCGCAACGTGACGCGGGCGCCACCACGGAATTCCGCTCGCAATTGGAACTGGGCTACGTCTTCGACAACAAGTCGCGCTTCAGTTTGGGCTACAGCCGAATCGCCACCGATGCCGCCGCCGCCGATTCGGCTGCCGCGCCGAACAACGTGTTTGGCTTTTATTACCGTTTGCCTTTCGGCGGACCATGAACAAGACCGAACATGGAGCGCTCCGGCGAATATGCCGCAGTCAATCCAGACCACAACCGCCCGCCTCACATATTCCTTAACCACATCTTAATCATGGTTCGTTCTATTGATCGTGGAATGAACGCTCCCGGGGAATCACCAATGGCCACCAAGCGCAAGACCGCCGCCTCCGCTCCCGCCGCCACCGTTGCCGAGGCTCTCGCCAACACCGGCGTTCCCGCCAACGCTGGCATTGAGACCGTGATTGAAACCGGCGCGGACGTCGTTCTGCGCACCAACTTCGCCGTCGTCGAACAGGACAGCATCGCCCTGCTCCACGCCGCCAGCCTGCTGTTGGAGGCCGAAGGCCCCGAAAACGTCAGCGTCGCGCTCGACCACAATCTGAAGCTCTGGATCGCCATCAAGACGGTTCTGAGCAACGACGCCTGCACGCTGGAACCGGACGTGAAGGCCAACCTGCGCAATCTGGCGCAGTATGTCGTCTCCACCACGATGGAGGCCACGGAAGGCGCGATTGAAGAGCGGCGTCTGGTCTCGCTCGCCCGCATCAACATGAGCATCTCCGAAGGGCTTCTGCGTGGTCAGCAGAACAAGATCGTTCAGGAACGCGCCTATGAGATCTGGGAAGCCGAAGGCCGCCCCGAGGGCCAGGAGCAAGCCCATTGGCTGCGCGCCGAGGCCGAGATCACCGGCCTCCTGAAAGGCTGAACAAACACAAGTCCATAAGGCCGCAGGGCCGCCATTCCGCCCGAACATGCCCGCCCGCGTCGCGACACCGTGACGCGGGCGGCTTTGTTTTGATAGGGTCGATGGATTGTGACTCCCCCTCCCGGCCCAACGTCCATTCCGCATGTTCGGGTGGACAACACCCCGCTCGGCATCGCATCGATGTTCGGCTCGGTGTTTCTGTTTTCGATCATGAACGTGCTGGCGAAGCTCCTGATGGACCGCTTCTCCGTGACCGAAGTCACGTTCTTCCGCAGCCTGTTCGCGTTGCTTCCGGTCTGCCTCGCCATTCACCTGAGCAGCGGATTCCGAACCGCCCTGCGAACGGCGCGCCCCATGGGGCATCTCGTCCGCTCGCTGATCGGACTGACGACGATGATCGCCATGTTCTGGTCCTTTCATTTGCTGCCGCTGGGCGACGCCATCGCCCTGAACTTCGCCGCGCCGCTGTTTCTAACCGCGCTGTCGGTCCCGATGCTGAACGAAAAGGTCGGCATCCACCGCTGGAGCGCCGTGCTGGTCGGTTTTTCCGGCGTGGTCATCATTGCCAAGCCCAGCGGCGATCTGCTCAACCTCGGCGTTTTGGTGGCGTTGATCGGCGCCTTTTGCAACGCTGCGGCGATGATCGCCATCCGCCAGCTCAGCAAGTCCGAGGCCTCCAACACCATCGTCTTTTACTTCACCCTGTTGACCACGGTTCTGGTGGGGCTGGCCCTGCCATTTTCCTGGACGACGCCCAGCCCGACCGAATGGGCGATGCTGACCGCCATGGGCCTGTTGGGCGGCTGCGCGCAATTGCTGATGACGCGCGCCTATTCGCTGGCCCCCGCCGCCGTGGTCGCGCCACTGACCTACAGCTCGTTGTTGATCGCGGTTCTGTTTGGTTGGCTGCTATGGGGCGACGTGCCAACCGCGTCCATGGGGGTGGGCGCCGCCGTGGTGATGGCGAGCGGCCTTTACATTCTGCACCGCGAAACCCGGCGCAACGCCACCCCCTCGCGCCCGCCCCCGGCGGGATCGGACGACTGACGACCGGCGATTTTTTCCGCTGCGGCCCTCGCCTTGCGCCACACTGTCGCCATGTCGGGATGATGTGCTGTAGCATCGCCGTGACGCCCGCCACGCGCCGCCGCGCGGGCCGGGTTGGAGGAAAGCCGGGATGACGCAGAAGGACCAGACGACCGCGTCGGCGGACCCGACCGACCCCAACGACGCTTCCCCGCCGGTCGAGCCGCGCGCGCGCCTGTGGCAGGCCCGTGCCGCCCTGCTGTGGGAGGCGCTGGGTCCGGCGCTGTGGGCGCCGCTGACCCTTCTGGGCGGTTTTCTGGCGCTGGCCCTGTTCAACCCGTTGCCCAGCCTGCCGGGCTGGCTGCACGCCGCCCTGCTTGTCCTTTTGCTGGGCGCCGTCGTCGCCACCGCCGCGCGCGGCCTGCGCCGCCTGGCCCTGCCCAGCAAGGCCGAGGCGCTGCGCCGGTTGGAGCGCGACAGCGACCTGCCGCACCGCCCGCTCTCCACCCTGCGCGACCGCCCAGCCGGGGACGATCCCATGGCCGTGGCCCTGTGGCGGCTGCACCAGGAGCGGGTCCGCGCCGCTCTCGGCCGGTTGCGGGTGTCGTGGCCGCGCTCCCTTGTGCCGTCGCGCGACCCCTTCGCCCTGCGCGCCTTGGTCATCCTGCTGCTAGTGGTCGCCGGGGGCGTTGGCTGGGGCGACTGGCGGCCCCGTTTGACAGCGGCGCTGTGGCCGCGCTTTGACGGCGCTAGCGGCGGCGCCAGCGCCGCGCTCGACCTCTGGATCGCGCCGCCCGATTACACCAACCTGCCGCCGGTGTTTTTGAAGACCCGCGCCGGGACCGGAAACAGCGACGCCGCCGCGAACACCCAACCGCTGGCGGTCCCCACCGGCAGTCTGGTGATGGCCCGCGTCAGCGGCGGCGGCGTCCCGCCGGTTCTGGAACTGGCCAACCAAGCCACGCCGTTCGAGACGGTGGACGCCGCCGCCTTCCAGATTCAGCGCCCGATCATCGGCGGAACCCGCATCGCCGTTCTTCAGGATGGGCGGCTTCTGGGAAGCTGGCCGGTGCGCGTCGTCCCCGACCAGCCGCCGCAGATCACCCACGCCAGCCCCCCGACGGCGGGGGAACGCGGGGCGTTGCGCCTGGATTACGCCGCCCGCGACGATTACGGGCTGGCCGAGGTGAAGGCCCGCATCCGCCCGATGTCCGATGGTCAAATTTCCAATGGTCAAACAGGCGACGTCGCCGACGGCGCGCCGCTGGATTTGCCGCTCGCCCTGCCCGGCCTGCGCCCGAAAGAGGCGCGCAACAGCGGCTTTCACGATCTGACCGCTCATCCTTGGGCTGGCCTGCCGGTCGCCGTTCGGCTGATCGCTGCCGATGGCGGCGGGCAGACCGGCCAGTCGGACGAGTTGACCCTCATTCTGCCGGAACGGACCTTCAATCATCCGGTCGCCCGCGCGATCATCGAGCAGCGGAAAATTCTGACCCGCCGCCCGCAAGCGGCCCGAACCGAGGTCGCCCGCGCGTTGGCGGAGATTTCGGCGCGGCCCAGCCAGTACGGCCATGATCTGGTCGCCTTCCTCGCCCTGCGCGCCGCCGTCGCCCGGTTGATGCTGGACCGCGTTGACGCCGCCGCCGTTCCCGCCGTGCAGGCTCTGCTGTGGGAAACCGCTTTGCGCGTCGAGGATGGCGGGCTGTCGCTGGCCGAACGTGACTTGCGCGAGGCTGAACGCCGTCTGTCCGAAGCGCTCGACAAGGGGGCCAGCGACGCCGACCTCAACCAGTTGATGGACGAGTTGCAGGCCGCGCTCGACGCCTTCATGAACGCCATGGAACAGCGGATGATGGACGCGCTGCAACGCGGCGAACAGGTTCCGACCATCCCCCCCGAACTGGCCGACCGCATGACCGACCGCAACGATCTTCAGCAGATGCTGGACCGCATGCGGGAGATGGCGCAGACCGGATCCCGCGACGCCGCCCGGCAAATGCTGTCGGAGTTGCAGAAAATGCTGGAAAGCATGCAGTCGGGCGCGATGGCCCAACAGGGCCAGCCGAACGGCCAAAACGACTCCTGGCAAATGATGCAGGAGTTGCAGGCGCTCAGCCAGCAGCAGCAACAGCTTCTCGATCAGAGCTTTCGTCAGTCGCAGGACGCGCTGAACCAACCCCAACAGCAGCCCGGCCAGCAAGGACCGCGCGGTCGCCAACAGCCGGGCCAATCCGGGCAACAGGGCCGCAACAGCCCCAACGGCAAGCCCGGCGAGATGACCGGCAGCCCGACCCTGCAAAAACAGGCCGAACAGCAGGAGGCGTTGCGCCGCCAGTTGGGCGAGTTGATGCGCCGGATGGGCGAGCAGTCCGGCGGCGAGATTCCCCGCCCGCTGGGTCAGGCCGAACGCGCCATGCGCGACGCCGCCCAGGCCTTGCAGCAAGGCTCCCCCGGCGCCGCCGTGCCCTCGCAAACCCAGGCCATGGACGCGTTGCAGCAGGGGATGCAAAGCATGGCCGAACAACTGGCCAACCAAATGGCTCGGCAAGGGGGGCAGGGCGGCCCGGCCATGATGGGCCAGTCGGGTCAGCCGCAGCCCCGACCGGGCCGGGGCCGCGACCCGCTGGGCCGTCGCCCGTCCGGCATGGGCAGCCAGGACGCCAACGACGTCAAGATCCCCGAACAGTCAGAGCTTCAGCGCGCCCGCGAGATCCTCGACGAGCTGCGCCGCCGCTCCGGCCAATACAGCCGCCCGCAGCCGGAACGCGAGTACATCGACCGGCTGCTGAAGCGGTTTTGATCCTCCCTGCCCTTGACGATCTTGCCGCTTGACGATCACGCCGCCCGACGGATCGGGGTCAGACCGGCGGTCAAACGGCGGAACGCGTCGTGGTAGGCCTCGGCGTCCGCCGGGCTGAGTTGGAAGCGCACATGCGCCTCCCCCCCATTCTGGCTGAGCGTCGTGAAGGGCAACGCCAGCGGCACGCCGTCCAGACGCAACACCCCCTCGCCCACCAAGGTTTCGCCCGACTCCACCCTCAGCGTGGCCCCGCCCTCCGACAGATTCAGCACCTGGGCTGAACGCGGAGCGCCGACGCCCTCGATCCGGGCGGCGATCTGCACGGCGAAGCGCGGCTGGCGGCGGCGATCCACATCCTGGGTCGCCGTGCGCACCACCCGCACCAGGGTGCCGCGCAGGGTGTCGATGCTGCCCGATACGCTGGACGCGACCTCGCGGACGGTGGACGCGTGCCGCCCGGTGGCGTCGGCCTCGGTCGAGACCTGACTGATGCGGCGCGACACCTCCTGCACGGCGACGGAGGTTTCCTGCACGTTGCGGGCAATTTCCTGGGTGGCGGAGGATTGCTCCTCCATCGCGGCGGCGATGGCGGCGGACACTTGGTCGATTTCGGAAATCGAGCGCCCGATGTTGTCCACCGCCGTCACCGTGCCGTTCGTCACCGCCTGAATTGCGGCGATGCGGCGGCCAATGTCCTCGGTGGCGCCCGCCGTCTGGTTGGCGAGGTTTTTGACCTCGCTCGCCACCACGGCGAACCCCTTGCCCGCCTCCCCCGCCCGCGCGGCTTCGATGGTGGCGTTCAGCGCCAGCAGATTGGTTTGCTGGGCGATTCGCTGAATCAGCACGGCGACCTCGCCGATCTGATCGACGGCGGCGGACAGGGACCGCACCGATTCTTGCGTAGTCCGCCCCTGCTCCGCCGTGCGTTGCGACACGTCGCTGGCTTGCGCGACCTGCGAGGAGATTTCGCGAATCGAGGCGCTCAGTTGTTCGGTCGCGGCGGCGACGGTTTGGGCGTTGCTCAGGGCCTGTTCCGCCGCCGCCGCGACGCTTTGCGAATCGGCGCTGACATGCGCCGCCGAATCCGCCATCGCCGCAGCGCTTTCGTCCATCCGGCGGGTTTGTTCGGCCACGCGATTGACCGCCGAACGGCTTTCCTCCTCGACCGTGGACGCCATGGCTTCCAGCGCGGCCAATTTGGCGGCTTCGGCCTTGGCCTGCTCCTCCTCCTGAAGCGTGCGCAGGCGCAAGGTTTCCAAGCCGTTGTCACGGAAGACGCCGACGGCGCGCGCCATCGCCCCGACCTCGTCGCCACGATCCTGATCGGGCACGAGGCTGCCATAGTCGCCCTGCGCCATCACCCCCATCAGCGCGGTCAAGCGCCGCACCGGAATGGTGATCGACCGGCCAATCAGATAGCCGCCCAACGACAGCGCCACCAACAGCCCGACCACCGACGCCATCAGCAGGGTGTGAATCTCGTCTTGAGTCGTCAACACCGCGTCACGGTCGCGGTCGGCGGCGGCGAAGGCGGCGGTTTCAACCGCAAGGGCGCGGCTGGCGGCGGCGTCGAACTTGGCGTCGCTGTCGGCCCGCGCCTTCGCCAACGCGTCGGCGCCGTCGGCGAAGGCGTTGACCGTGGTGACGTAATCCTCCAACAGCCGAGTCACCTCCTCTTTCAGGCGGTCCAGCAGCGGGGCGGTCTTCAGGATCTCCAAGACCTCTGTGCGGCGTTCGGCGATCTGCCCCATGTAGCGGGCGCGCTCGCCGCGCAGCATGTAATCCTTTTCATGCCGCCGCATTTGCAACAGCAGCACCATCATCTGGTTGACCACCTCCAGCCGCGTGCCGATGGAGTCGGCCCGGATCTCGTCGAATCGCTTTTCCACCGTGCGCACGGCGGTGCGCAGGCGCAATTGCAGCCCATGGTTTTCGGTAATGCCAAGTGTTTCAACCCGATCACGGATCGTCGCGGTGGTCGCCAGATAGGCCATGACTGGGGGCGAGAGGTCGGCGTTGTTCAGCGCCGCGACATCATCGGCCGTGCTGCTCCGCAGGGCGTCCAGTCGCCCTTGGGAATCGGCGCTGCGGACCAGAACGTAACGGTCCAGCGCCTGTTTGTGCGCCAAAATCCCCCGCCCAACGCTTTGCGCCAACCGGGCGTCGTTCTGACTGCGCTGCGCCGACTGCAAATCCCGCTCGGTTCGTTGAAAGGCCAGTTGATTGGCCAACAGCAGCGCGAGCAGCCCAACCGCCATCAAAACCTGCAAGGCGATCAGCCGTGCCGTGATCGACAGCTTAACTCTCATAGGAACACCCTCCCCCACGCCGAAGGCGATAAAAATCAGAAAATTGGCAATTTTCATTGCTTCAGTTTTTTGAACTTTATGTTACATTTTAATGAACTCTTTTGTGACCTTTGTTTGCATCATAATGAATAGAGCGAATAGAATTTCCAGAACTTTCTGACGTCGAAACAATATTTCTATAGATCTTTCGTTTGTTATAAAACGGACACGGGAGCACTTCCGGCGTTAAAAATTGTCTTTGTTCATGAAAACTGAAGAGGCCAACCCGGCGCAAAATCTCAGCCCGCCGCGCCCTCGGGGGCGCCCCCAGCTTGGCAACCCCACCAAAAAGGGCGGCACAATGGCCCTTGGCTCCTGGAGTGATCGTTGCAATCTTTGCTTTAGGGTCTTCGGCGCCGTCATTCGGTCTGACATCTGGAGGGTTCCTATGGCCGCCAATCAATCATCGGACAGCGCTGGCTTGTACGATCTGCTGGTTGCAGCCATCAGCGCGTCTGGTCGCCATTGGGCGTGGGAGTGCGACGCGGATTTGCGCTTCACCCGCTTCACCGATGGCTTTCGGCAAGCCACCGGGCTCAGCGTGGAGACGATGATCGGCGTCAGTTGCTTGGATTTTCGACGGCGGGGCGCCAAAAGCGAGGCTCTGGAACACCACATCGCCACCATGGCGGCGCACAAGCCGTTCTATGATTTTGCCTACAGCTTGACCGACGACACGGGCCGGGCGCACCACATCACCATCAGCGCCAGCCCCTTTTTCACCGCCGACGGGGCGTTCGCCGGGTATCGCGGTCTTGGATCGGAAACCTCCGCCACCTATGGCCGCTTGCAATACATCGAGCTTCTGGAACGCGCCAAGGCGGAGAGCGACCGCCGGGTGAAGGCAATTTTCAACGGAGTCGGCACCTTCGTCATGCTGCTGCTCATCGACGGCGCCGTGGTGGAAATCAACCACGCCGCGCTCAGTTTTCGCGGATTGGCGCGCGAGCAGGTGACGGGAGAACCCCTGTGGGATGGCCCCTGGTTCGGAACCGAAGACGCCGCCCGCGCCGCCATCCGGGACGCGGTGGAAACGGCGGCTTTGGGCGACGCCACATCGCTCGACCTGCAATTCGCCAACATCGCCGACGCCTTCCACCATTTCACCGTCACCTGCCACCCAGTGCGGTCAGCGGGGGGCGACGTCCTCTATGTCCTGCTGGAAGCGCACGACATGACCGACTTCGTCACCATGCAACGCCGCAACCGCGAGCTTGAGTTGGAGGTGATGCATGGCCAGAAGATGGAATCGCTGGGCACCATGGCGGGCGGCATCGCGCACGAAATCAACACCCCGATGCAATACATCGGCGACAACATGAAGTTCGTCCGGGATTCCTTCGCCGAGATCAGCGACCGTCTGGTCGCGGCCGTCGGAACGTTGGACGACGACGCCCAGTATCTGGTCGATGAAATCCCCACCGCCCTGACCGAAGGGCTGGAAGGGGTCGAGCGGGTGTGCAAGATCGTCAGCGCCATCAAGGAATTCTCCCACCCCGACACCGGGCACAAGGCCTGGACCGATTTGGCCCGCGCGCTGGAAACCACAGCCACCGTCACCCGCAACCAATGGAAATACGTCGCCAACGTCGTCTATGACATTGAACCCGACTTGCCAGCGGTCTTTTGCGAGGCGGGCGGCATCAATCAGGTCATCTTGAATTTGATCGTCAACGCCGCTCACGCGATTGAGGACAAGAACCGGGCGTCCGGCGCGGACAACAGCGTCAAGGGGACCATCACGCTGGGGCTGAAACGCGCCGATGATTGCGTGGTCCTCAGCGTCCGCGACACCGGCTGCGGCGTTCCGCCTGAGAATCGGGAGAAGATCTTCGATCTGTTCTTCACGACCAAGCCGCCGGGCCGGGGAACTGGACAAGGGCTGTCGATTTGCCAGAGCATCGTCCTGCGCCGTCACGGCGGACGAATCAGCGTGGAAAGCGAGGTTGGACAGGGCGCCTGCTTTCATGTCCAATTGCCCATCGCGGACGTCTCCGACAACGACCGTTCGGAACGCCAACCTCAAGAAATGGCTTAGGCCATGCCCCTGTCGGTCCTCTTCGTCGATGACGAACCGCAGACCCTGCGCGGTTTGCAGCGGTTGGTGCACGCCGCCGGTCTAGACTGGCGCGTGGCGGTCGCGCCCAGCGGCGGGGCGGCGTTGGAAATTCTCAATCGCCAAACCATCGACGTGCTCGTCACCGATCTCAACATGCCCGGTCTGCACGGTCGATCTCTGCTGACGGAAATCATCCGCCTCCATCCCGCTGTCCTGCGCATCGTTCTGACCGCCGAGGCGGATCCCCACGACATGATGAGCATCGTCGCCGCCAGCCATGCGGTGCTGTGCAAACCCTGCCCTGGCGACCGGCTCATCAGCCGCATCACCCGCGCGGCAGGGCTGCGCCGTTTCCTCGATCAAGCCGACGCGCGCGCCCTGGTGTCCGGTTTGCCAAATCTGCCGACCCTTCCACGGACCTATTTGGCCTTGCACGCTGAGATGGAACGCGCCGAACCGTCGGAAACCCGCATCGTGGCGATCATCGACGCCGATCCGCCCGTGGCCGCTCAATTCCTGCACGTCGCCAATTCCGCCTATTTCGCGCCCCGCGCGCCCATCCAGCGGACGTTGGCGGCGGTGCGGGCGCTGGGCTACGACATTGTCCGGGCCGTGGTGCTGGAACGCGGGATCATCGCCCAGTTCGATCCGGCGCGGTTGCCGCCGTCCTTTGACAGCCTCGGTCTCTGGTCTCATTGCTTTCGGGTGGCCGCGCTGGCCCGCAAGATCGCCACGATCAATGGATGCAACGCAACCGAACGGGACGCCGCCTTCACCGCCGGATTGCTGCATGACTTGGGTTGGTTGATCGTCGCCGCCAATCGCCCGACCGCCTATCAGGCCATCGCCAAAGCGCCGCGCGATCTGCCCGCCGCCAAGCGGGCCGACATCGAACGGCGCTGCGCCGGGGCCACTCATGAAGAGTTGGCCGCCTATCTGCTGGGATTGTGGGGGTTGCCCGACATGATTGTCGAGGCGGTGGCCTACCATCACGCCCCGCTTGCCCACATTGGTTCGGCCATCGGGTGCGACGGCGCGCTGCTGGCCGTTCACATCGCCAACGCCCTGGTTGACGCCAACCCGAGCGACCCGTTGCGCGGCCTTGATCCGGGTTTGGCGCTCCACCCTCTGGTGACGGCCCATCAGACGGAATGGATCGCCGCCGCCCAGAGCCTGCAAACCTGATCGCCAAGGGGGAGAGGAACGCATGCCCATGAGCAAACAGGAACATAGTGTCAATTTGCACTGCATTTTACGACGATTCGTCGGCACTGAGGAGTCGCCATCCCCCTAGGAGACCGCCATCCCTTGATTCTCGCCAGCGGTCAGACGGCACAAAATCTGCATAGTTTGCTCAACCCCAGGGAAAAGAGCTGGTCGGATGCCCGAGCAAATCGAAAAAGTCCTGCTGGTCGATGACGACCCGAACGTCCTGTCCGGCTACCGCCGCCATTTGGGCCGTCGTTACTCCCTGCTGACCTCATTGGGCGGTCAGGAAGCCCTGGCCATTCTGGCCAACGAACCCGACGTCGCCGTCATCATCGCCGACATGCGGATGCCCGGCATGAACGGCGTGCAATTTCTCGCCGAATGCGAAAAGCATCACAGCGCCGCCGTCCGCATCATGCTGACCGGCAACGCCGACCAGGACACCGCGATCCAGGCGGTCAATCGGGGCCATGTCTTTCGCTTCTTGAACAAGCCGACGCCGGTGGAAACCGTCATCGAGGCGGTGGACGCCGGATTGCGGCAATACCGGCTGCACCAGGCCGAGCGCGAGTTGATCCGGCAGGCCGACGTCACCCGCAACGCGCTGGAACGGGAACGCGCCGCCGCCAAGCAGCAGCGCGAGTTCGTCGCCATGGTCAGCCATGAATTCCGCACGCCGCTGGCGATCATCGACAGCGCCTGTGAAATCCTCGGCGGCCCCTACCAGATCACCGAGCAGCAGCGCGGCAAGCGCATCTCCATGATCCGGGATTCGGTGCGCCGGATGACCGAACTGATGGAAAGCGTGCTCAGCATCTCCAAACTGGAAGCCGGAGGCTTGGAGCCTCATCCGCAACCGATCAATCTCGACGCCCTGCTGCGCGCCGCCGTGGAACGGCTCCAAAGCGCCACCACCGGCCACCAGATCGTAATCGAAACAGGGCGCTTGCCGACCGATTTTCAGGCCGACCCGCGCATGCTCGACCACATCATCACCAACCTGTTGAGCAACGCCGTCAAATACTCGCCTGGACGCGACCGCGTGCTTTTGCAAGCGGCGATCAACGGACACGAGGTTCACATCACCGTCGCCGATGAAGGGGTCGGCGTTCCACCGGATGAAATTCCCCGATTGTTCGACAAGTTCTTTCGCGCCTCCACATCCAGCGGCATTGCCGGAACCGGAATTGGATTGTACTTGGCCGACCAGTTCGTCCGCATGCACGGCGGCCGGATCGAGGTGCGGAGCGCGGTTGGCCGGGGCAGCCTGTTCATCGTGCATCTGCCATTGAGCGGCGCGACACAGGAAACGGCGGCGCGCTGACCAGCGCCAGAAAGGGGGACGTCATGGCCCATGTGCTGCTGGTCGAGGATGAGGTGGATCTGCGCGACAACCTGGAAATCGTGCTGACCCACGCCGGGCATCAGGTCTCGACCGCCGGAAATGGACGGGAGGCGCTGACCCTGATTGAGCAATCGCCGCCCGATCTGGTGCTGTCCGACATTTCAATGCCGGTGATGAACGGCTTGCAAATGCTGGCGGCGATCCGCGACGAACACCCGACCCTGGCGGAGATGCCGGTCATCCTGCTGACCGCGCTCAGCGACAAAGAGGATGTGATCGCCGGGCGGGAGATCGGCGCCGATGATTATCTGACCAAGCCGGTGGATTACCGTGTGCTTGTCGCGACCATCGACGCCCGGCTGTCCCGCGCCAAACAGGCGGTGGAGCTGAAAGAAAAACAGTTCATTCGCCTGTTCAAAGGGCTGAAGCGCGAAAACCACATCGACGACAGCGTTGCCGAACCGCCGCCGCCGACCCCGTTGGAGCGCATCGCCGACATCGCCGCCCCGTCGCTGAAGGGGCGCGTCTTTGTGATTTCACCGGAAGACATTCACCGCGACTACCTCACCCTGTCCAAATCGGCGCGCGACAAGATCACCGCCGTTCTGGGCCGGGTGCTGCAAGAAACCATCACCCCGTCCGACGTGATGATCGAATTGGGGGCGGGAACCCGTCTGCTCGTGCTGGCCACCACCGACCGGGGCGACGCCGCCGACCGGATCGGCCTGCTGCGCATGCGTCTGACCCACGCGCTGGGCAAGGGCGCCGCCGACAGTGGGGGAGAGCCGGGGGCTGGATTGGCGGCGCCCAGCGGTCTTGCCGATCCGGACGACCCGCCCCCCGACCCGGAACTCTCCCGCACTCTGAAAAGCCTGTTCTCCAGCGCCCTGCGCGGCCCGGGCGAAAACGGCGCGCCACCGCCGGAAACCTTCGCCGACATCGCCGATTCGATCCGCATGGATTATCAACCCCTGTGGGACGCGCGCAGCCAGGCGGTCACAGCCAGCCGGATTCACACGCGCCGCAAGATCGACGGGATCTTTGTTTCCGAAGACCGGACGTTGATCCGGGGCGTCACCGATCCGATGATGTGCGACCTGCAATGCCATCTGATCGACACGGCGGTGCGCGACGTCATGACCGCCGCCGCGTCGCCGGACATCGGGCGCAAGCTGGGAACGGTGCTGGTTCCGCTCGCCATCCCGGTGTTTCAGGAAATTGGCGCCTACAAGGTGGAACGCCAGTTGGAAGACGCGACCCGCCTGCTGGACAAGGGGCAGATCGGCTTTCTGCTGACGCATTTGGACGATCAAGTTCCCACCGGCCTGTTGCGCCACATCATCGCCAAACTGACGCCCCTTGGCGGCCCCATCGCCACCGCGCTCGACGTCACCGACCCGCGCCTGACCAGCTTGAAGCCGCTGGGGGTCAGCATCCTGCACCTCGACGCCGCGATCCTGCACAGCACCGGCCTGCGGCGCGAACGGATGGCGCAAGCGGTGCAGGAAGCGGTGCGGGCGGCGGCGAACGCCGGGTTCGACGTGTGGGCGTCGAATGTGGACGCCAGCGTGGTGTGCCGCCAGATGGTCGCGGCGGGCGCGGTCCTCATCTCCGGCAAGGCCATCGGCGAGGCCAAACCGGAACCCGAGCGGCCCTATCGCCTGCCGTCGAACAAAGTGTTCCTGTCGGTGTGAGCGTTGCCTGTCAGCGTGACCGCCGCCGCCGTCATCCGCCGTCCAGCGTGATCGTCACCTCGGTGACGGGGCCGGGGTCGGGCTGGCTGTGGCGGAAGGTGGCGAAATCACCCGGTTGCAGGCGTTCCGCCGAGGGATCCATCAGCCAGCTTTGCAACGGCTTGTGATCGGGACCCAACGAGACGGCGCGCAGACGCGGCACCGTCCGCTCGACGTCCGACACATTCACGATCTGGCCCTGAACGATCAAGCTGGTCGCCCCGCCTTCAACTTTCTGTTCGGAGCGGACATTCTGCAATTGCAGCCCGGCGCCCGGCGCTTCGACCGCCATGCCCAGCGTTTCATACAGCAGGGCGGCGGGCGGCCAGCGGTGAACGACGTAATCGCGGGCGACATAGGCCCCGCCGCCAATCGCCGCGACGACGAGGACCAGCGCCACCAGACCGATGATGGTGCGTTTGTCGGGCCGGGCGCTGGCTTTCTTGCCCGCTGCCTTGGCCCCACCCTTGCCACCCTTGGCCGCGCCGCGCCCCACCGGATGGGAGGGGCGGATTTCCGTTGGCGCGTCGGACAGGTCGGCGCTGAAGAAATCGGTTTCCACCGCCCGCTGCCACCAGATGTGGCCGCATTTGGCGCATTTGACCTTGCGACCGTTCGCCCCGACCGACGATTCGGACAGGGTGTAGCGCGTCGAGCAGTTCGGACAGGAAACGATCATCGCGCCGTCGAAGAAAGGTTGCCATTTGCCTTATAGTTAGCTGCGCCCCCAGACGCAACCCGCAGCCTTTCGCCCCCAGGGCACCGAACTCAGGTTAATGCGGTTTACGGCTTGCGCTTGTCGTGATTCTCTGGGTCTCCCCAGCGCGGAGCCGCCCGATGCCATTTGGAGAGAGATCCCGCCTACGGGCGTTGCTTGAGCAT
>Ga0209373_10000093_pt1 | contig 198672 bp, 162 predicted proteins | sample Higcelweek5metaG_FD_187173 | JGI IMG/M metagenome (GOLD analysis project Ga0209373, IMG submission 187173) | Freshwater pond sediment microbial communities from the University of Edinburgh, under environmental carbon perturbations - High... | ecosystem: Environmental > Aquatic > Freshwater >... | reverse complement strand
CGCGCCTCTGCTTGTCATCCGGGGCCAAACCCCTGGTATCCGTTCAGGCCTATGGAAAAGACGAGGGTGATCAAACTCTAACTCGGTCCGTTAACGACCTGCATTGTGTGGATCCTACCCTCGCCCTCGAGAGGGTGTTGCAACACCCTCTCGAGGGATCCTTTATCGCCTGTCAGCACGAAAAATCATAAGACAAGCATTGTGCGAAAAGTGGGAACCGGTTTTCGCAAAAACAATGCGATAGAACAAAAGGTTAGAGCAGCGTGCCTGCGTCCGGTCACGGTACACGACAGTTGGCGGGATCAGTGTGGGCTACCGCCCAAACCCGTTTGGTGGCGATGCCCCCAAGCCCCCATTTTTTCTTTAAAAATCAAGTCAATGAGGTCCGGGGCCTCAAGGCCCCGGCGAGGTTTGGAGCAGCGCTCCATGATCTTTTTGTTTTTTGTCGTGTACTGTGGCGTCCGGTTTAACGCACGCTGCTCTAGGCTAGGATAGAATGGGAACGGGGGCGTGGAGCGTTGCTTCTCCCCTCGTCGGGGCCTTCAGGGCCCGTGTTGATCGTGAAAGGGTTCGCCATGATCTCTCCGTTGTTGCCTGCAGATGCCCTGCGCTCGCGGCGTCTGGGGCTGTCGGCCTCGGACTCCCCCGATCTGGCCCGGCTGGGGCTGGACCCTCGCCATTTCCGGCTGGCGCTGGGCGAACTGGCACGGCTGGTGCTGGTGGGCGGAGGCTCGCTGGCGTGGGGTGGGCATTTGCAGCCTGACGGCCTGACCTCGATGCTGGTTGACGAAGTGGTGCGCTATGGCGCTGGCGATGATCCGGCCCTGCTGGTCTGTCTGGCATGGTGCGTTCACCGCGAGGTACCGCTGTCCACCCTGCGCGCCACGCAGGACCGGCTGGGGCGGCATGGCCGGGTGGTGTGCCTCGACCGCGAGGGGCAGGAAATTCCCCCCGAGACCGACCGCTTCGAGGCCCCGGTGCCAGAAACCAACCCGCAGGAAAAGGCCCGGCAGTTGAGCGCCATGCGGCGCTATCTGGTCGGGAATACCAAAGGCCGCCTGATGATCGGCGGCAAACGCAGCGGCTTTCAGGGCCGCATGCCGGGGTTGGTGGAGGAGGCCCTGTTGACCCTGCGCGCGGGCCAGCCGCTGTACCTCGCCGCCGGTTTCGGCGGAGCCACCGCCGACATCGCCCGCGCCGCCGGGCTGGCGATGGACTGGCTGCCTCCTGACTGGCAGGCGGCGGAATATGAAGACGCTTTCCGCCAAGGGTTGGAGGAAATCGCCGGGGTGGTGGCTGACGCGCCGCTGATCAGCGGTCTGTCCCCCGATGACCTCGCCGCTTTGGCCTGCACCCCGCGCCCGAGCGAAATCGCTGTGCTGGTCAGTCGGGGGTTGGGGTGGCATTTTGCCGAGCGAGAAGAGTGGTGAGAATTCTTTGGGCCATTTGGGTCTTGAGGTTATCGGGGCCGAGTTTGATGAGTAGGCCTTGAGCGGCTTCCGTTGCTAGGAGGATGGCGGCAGATTCTTCTCCGAAATCTGTCACGAGTTGTGCCAGCATGAAGGCCGCTGCCAGTGTTTCAGGGTGATCGGACCCGAGCACGTGGCGGCGAATATCCAGTACTTGTTGGTGAAGCGCTCTAGCTCCGGTCTGATCGTTAAGGGCGTACAGGGTGATTGCCAGATTGTTCATGCTGGTCAGAGTATCAGGGTGATTGGGGCCGAAAATGCGGCGGCGGGCATCCAGCACCTGTTCGTGTATCGTTTTGGCTCCGTAGTGATCGCCGAGGAGACGTAGGATAATTGCCAAATTGTTCATGCTGGTCAGAGTATCAGGATGATCGGGGCCGAAAATGCGGCAGCGAGTATCTAACACATCCTGTACTATCTCTCTGGCTTCTGCGAGATTTCCGCAAACCCGCAGGGTCTCTGCCAAATTGTTCATGCTGGCCAGAGTCTCAGGATGATCGGGGCCGAAGATGCGAAGGCAGGCGTTCAAGCCCTGTTGTTGCATGTCTCTGGCTTCAGGCAGATCACCGAGATCTTGTAGCATACTCGCTAGATTATTAATCATTTTCAGAGTATTGGGATGGTCTAGGTCTGTGGTGCGGCGGTGGGCGTCCAGCACCTGTTGCTGCATTTTTCTGGCCCCAGTCAAATCGCCGAGGGCATGCAGAGTTAGCGCCAGATTTCCCATGCTGCCAAGGGTATGTGGATGATCGGAACCAAGGGTGCGGCGACGGGCCTCGAGTACCTGTTGATGCATCTCTCTGGCTCCAGTCGGATCGCCGAGTGCACGCAGTGTTTCGGCCAGATTGTTCATGCTGGTCAGGGTATCAGGGTGTTCTGGGCTGAGGACGTGGCGGCAGGCGTCCAGCACTTGTTGATGCATCTCTCTGGCTCCAGTCGGATCACCGAGTGCTCGCAGCGTTTCGGCCATATTGTTCATGCTGCTCAGGGTATCAGGATGATCAGGCCCGAGGATGCGACGGCGAGCCTCGACGACCTTTTGCTCGATCTCTTTGGCGGCAGGATACCCCCCAGAGACATAGTAATATAAGCCCACCTGATGGCCCAGCAGTGCCTGTTCTTCCCTTGTCAGTGCTCCGATAACCGTATGTGCGTGGGCCAACAAGGGGGAGAGCCTTGGGTGACTGCGAATATCCTCCGCGTCGCTAAAAAGGCCGATCAGCACGGCCAAGCTTGCTCGCGCTAATATCTGGCTACGCTCATCGGCGTAGCGGGTCGCTATCGTGCGACAGACCAGTGCATGCACCTGATAGGTGGTATCGGTGGCATCGCACAGAGACTGAGCGGCAGCCTGATCGATGGCGATGAGGGTATTATCCTCGGCCTGATCCCCACTGACGCCATCAGCCTGTACGAGGATTGCCGATACCAAATCCCGTGGGATCGGTGTATGGGGAGCCAGACAGGCGGCGATGCGCAGAACGTCGAGGGCGCTGTCGTCCAGTGTCTGGATGCTGCTGAGGAAGGTCTGGGCGATGCTTTTGCTGTGGCCGGTGGGCAGTTCCACACTCAGTCGCTCCGCCAAAGCCAGCGCCTCCTTGTCCGGGTTTTGCAAGTCGGCCAGTACCTTGCCATAGCCCTGACGTTTGACCAGATGGCGGGCGAGATCGACCGCCAGCGCGTGGCGGCCAAGGGCGTCAAGGATGGCGTGGGCCGCCTGCCGGTCGGCCTCGGTGCCCGGCGGGCGGTCGAGGGTGAGCAGGATCATTGCGGCCTGTTCATCCAGCTCGGCCAGTTCCACCGCGCGGGCGATGCTGTCGAGGGTGCGGCTGCGGGTGGTGATCAGGCTGCGCCCCTGCGCGGTGGGGGCAAACCATGCCCGCGCCTGTTCGATCTTCAGGCCGTGCGGCAGGTCATCGACCACCCACAGATAACGACCGGGGCGAGCCTTCATTGCGGTGGTGATGGCGCGTTTCAAGTCCCCCGGCAGCGCGGGATCAAAGGCAATCCCCATCTCGCGGGCCAGCGTCTGGTATTGGTCTTCCAGCGGGCCGCCTGCCCTCAGCCAGAAAATGCCGCCCGGCCAAGCGGCGGCAAAGCGGCGGGCGTATTCTTCGGCCAGCAAGGTTTTGCCCATCCCGCCCAGTCCGCACAGCAGGGTGGAGCCATCCCCCGGCGCGGTGCCTGCGGTGGTTGGGGCCAGCAGTACCGACCCGGCATCAAGGCCATCATGGACCCGCCACAGTTCGGCCCGTCGTCCGACAAAGGTCTGCGCGCCGCCATTCGGGGGCAGGCCGATCCATTTTTGTTGCGGGTCCGCAACCACGAGGGCTCCAAACGGGGCCGAATGGGCGCTTGTCCGGGCCTTGATCCGGTTGGCAAGCGTCGCCGGGTGGCTCAACTCGTTCTGCCCGGCAAACAGAGCCTCCCGCAACGACTGCGGTTCGATGTGGTCAGCGTTGTGCTCGGGGTTCAGGACCAGAATGCGGTCTGCTCCACCGCTGACAAAGGCCGCTGCCAGTTCCCAGTCACAGGCGCGCCGTGTGGTATAGGCCCGCGAGTACAGCGCCAGCAACACCTTTGAGCGGCTCAGGCCGTCTCTGATGGCGCGCTGAATGTCGGCAAAGGTATCGATCTGCCGGGTATCGCGCCAGACGCGAACTCCGGCCTGTTCCAGTGCTGTCACCAGTGGATCGGCGAGGGCGCTGTCACTACGGGCATAGCTGAGGAACACATCAAAGGACTCGCTCAATCGCTCGCTCCGCCTGCATAATGCAACCCCATACCCCTGAGGGTATTAGGAGTTTATGAGGCAGAGCAACCAAAAAGAGCCGAGGGCGGTGGCCCCCGGCTCTTGAGCACTCAACAGATCGGGGTCCGGGGCCTCAAGGCCCCGGCGAGGTGTGGAGCAGCGCTCCACGGTCTGGTTTCTGGTCTGTCCCTGCGCCCCACTCAGTTTGCTGTCAGGCGGGCCTGCACCAGATCATGGCCCAGCAGCGGCAGCAGGCCGCTCATTTCCGGGCCGTGGTCGTGGCCGGTCAGGGCCTGACGCAGCGGCATGAACAGGCCCTTGCCCTTGCGGCCCGTGGCATCCTTGACGGCGGTGGTCCAGGCTTTCCACGTCTGCCCGTCCCACGGTGCGGCGGGGAGCAGGGTGGCGGCCTGTGCCAGAAAGGCGCGGTCGTCGTCGCTGAAGTCCTGCGGCGGCAGGGCGTCATGGACCACCGCGTGCCAGATGGCAGCATCGCGCAGGACGGTCAGGTTCGAGCGCACCACCTCCCAGAACGCCGCGTCGGCCTTGTCCAGTCCCAGCGCCTGCAGGCGCGGTTCGGCCTGATCCCACGGCAGGGCGTGGATCAGCTTCTGGTTCAGGCGCAGCAGCTCGGCCGGGTCAAAGCGCGGGGTCGAGCGTCCAAAGTGGCTGACGTCAAAGCTGCTGCCCAGTGCTTGCAGGCTGTCGAACGGCTCGATGGCGTCGGACGAGCCAAGGTGCCCCAGCAGCGATGAAATGGCCATCGGCTCCAGACCCTGCTCGCGCAGGTCGCCCATCGACATGCTGCCCAGACGCTTGGACAGGCCGTTGCCGTCGGCATCGACCAGCAGCGGCAAGTGGGCGAACAGCGGCGGCTGATAGCCCAGAGCTTCGAAAATCTGGATCTGGACAGCGGTGTTGGTCACATGGTCTTCGCCACGCACCACATGGGTGATCGCCATTTCGGCGTCATCGACCACCGACGGCATCATGTACAGGAACGTCCCGTCTTCGCGGATCAGCACCGGGTCGGCCAGATGGGCGGCGTCATAGGTGCAGGTGCCACGGGTCAGGTCATTCCATTCGATGGTGCCGGGCACCATCTTGAACCGCCAGTGCGGACGGCGGCCCTGAGCTTCGTAGTCGGCGCGCTGGCTGTCGGTCAACTCCAGCGCCGAGCGGTCATAGATCGGCGGCTTGCCGCGCGCGCGCTGGCGGCGGCGCATGTATTCCAGCTCTTCGGGGGTTTCATAGCACGGGTACAGCCGCCCGGCCGCCTTCAGGGTGTCGGCGGCAGCGGCGTAGCGTTCCAGCCGCTGGCTCTGGTAATACTCTTCCTGCCAGCCGACCCCCAGCCAGCGCAGGTCCCGCAGGATGCCCTGCACATATTCATCCTTTGAACGCTCGCGGTCGGTGTCGTCAAAGCGCAGGACGAACGACGACGGTTGCCCGCCAGCCAGCAGATAGTTGACCAGAGCGACGCGGATGTTCCCCACATGCAGATAGCCTGTCGGGGACGGGGCAAAGCGAACACGGACTGTCATCAGGATTACCGGGGTCCAATATATGCGTTGGTGATGGGGTAACGGCGCTCGCGGCCAAAGGCGCGGGTGCCGATCTTGACCCCCGGAGGGGCCTGACGGCGTTTATACTCCGCCCGGTTCAGCAAACGCCAGACCCGCTCGACGGTGGCCGGGTCGTGATTTTGCGTTGCCACCACCTCGGAGACCGATTTCTGGCCTTCGACCAGACCGAACAGAATGTCGTCCAGCACGTCATAGGGCGGCAGGCTGTCTTCGTCTTTCTGGTCCGGGCGCAGTTCTGCCGACGGTGGCTTGGTGATCACCCGTTCGGGCATCACCATCCCGTCCGGCCCCCTGGCTCCGGTCGGGCGGTGGGCGTTGCGCCAGCGCGAGACGGCGAACACGTCGGTCTTGTAGACGTCCTTCAGCACCGAATAGCCGCCGCACATGTCGCCGTACAGGGTGGCATAGCCGACGCTCATTTCACTCTTGTTGCCGGTGGACAGCACCATCGCGCCGAACTTGTTCGACAGCCCCATCAGGGTCATACCACGCGCGCGAGACTGGATGTTTTCTTCGGTGATGTCCGGTGCGCGCCCGGCAAAGAACGGCGACAGCATGCTGTCATAGGCGGCCATCGCCGGGCCGATGTTGATTTCGTCCAGACGACAGCCGAGCAGGCGGGCACACTCGGCGGCGTCCTCCAGACTGTCGCGCGAGGTATAGGGCGAGGGCATCATCACGCAATGCACCTTGTCCGCCCCCAGCGCATCGACCGCCACCGCCGCCGACAGGGCGCTGTCAATGCCGCCCGACAGCCCCAGCAGCACGCCGGGGAAGCCGTTTTTCTGCACGTAATCGCGCAGCCCGACCACCATCGCCTGATACATCTGTTCCAGCCGGTCGCCTGCCGGAACCGGGGTCTGTTCGGTGCAGGTCCAGCGGCCATCGCTGCCGCGGGTCCAGTCACTGTCCACCTCGTGCGCGACCCATGGGGCCATTGACAGGCGCAGGCTGTGGTCGGCCCCCAGCACAAAGCTGGAGCCGTCGAACACCAGTTCATCCTGACCGCCAACCTGATTGACGTACACCAGCGGCAGGCCGGTTTCGCTGACGCGGGCCACCGCGTGCGACAGGCGCTGATCGGGCTTGTCGAGTTCAAACGGGCTGCCGTTGGGGATCACCAGAATTTCGGCCCCGGTTTCGGCCAGCGTTTCGGCCACGTCGGTAAACCACATGTCTTCGCAGATCAGGATGCCCAGACGGACGCCGCGCACCCGCACCGGGCCCTGGGCCGGACCCACTGCGAAGACGCGGATTTCATCGAACACGCCGTAATTCGGCAAATGCTGTTTCAGAACGCGGGCCACCACCTCGCCACGGTCGAGCACCACCGCGCCGTTGTAGACCTTGCCATCCTGCCGCACCGGAGCGCCGACGATCAGCGCCGGGCCGCCCGCAGCGGTCATCTCTTTCAGGTCGCGCAGATGCTCGTCGCACAGGTCGAGGAAGGCCGGGCGATAGATCAGGTCTTCGGGGGGATAGCCGCTGAGGGCCAGTTCCGTCGTCACCACCACATCGCTGCCCCGTCCCGCCGCATGGAGGTAGGCCTGCCGCACCAAAGCCGCATTCGCGGCCACATCCCCGACGGTCGGGTTGAGTTGTGCCAGAGTCAGTTTCAGCCGGTCAGCCATCTCGTGCGTTCCTAATCAAGCGCGCAGGGCAAAGAGTGGGATGGGGCGGGGACGCCGGGGCAGGGATCATCCCGCTTGGTCCGAGCCAGATGTCTAAGGGGGTTAGAGGCTAGGGGGCGGGGGTGGTCCTGTCAACGCGCGACAGTATTTCCGGTTTGTATTTCTCGCCGGAAACACCCTCTTGCACCGGGGAAATCTACCAATGTGCAAATGATCCGGCCCGGGAAAGGCGGTACTATGGGTGTAACGCTTTTGGTTTGGAACGCAGACGACCCCGGTTCGATCTCGTACCTGAGGGCCCTGAGTACCGCGCCAGTGATACCAAATGCTCACTGATGCCAGAAGCTCGCTGATAAACGTCGCAAAGACGTATTTTGCATGATCGGGGAACGCCATGACTGCCACCTTATCCCCTTCGGTCGCTCCGGACGGCGCTGACGGTCGGAGCGAGGCTTACAATGAGGGCGGCTGCCCGCTGGACATGAGCCGCCTGTTGATCATGGATTTTGTCGCCACGCTCGAACAGGAAGCCGCCCGCACCGGGACGCTGGATGCCGGGGCCTTGCGGGCGCAGGCCGAGGTATTCCTGGGCCATTTGCGCGGCTTGCGCCAGCCTGCGGACAATTGCCTGCGTTTGCACGAGCAATTGAAATGGGAAGAACGCCGCCGGCATCCCTTTGAACGGCTGATCATTCGGCGCTTCTCCCATTTGTTGCCCAAACGAATCGGCGATGATGGCGTGATGCAGGGGGCGATGCTGTCCCGACGGGCCATTCCCGGCATTGCGGTGGCGATCACCAAAATGATCGGCATTGACCGCTATCGCGCATGGGAAACCGCCACCCATGAAATCCTGCGCCGCCACAAGGCCGAGCGTCCGGGTCCGATCGACTGGGCCGATGTCGCCGCCCGGCGGGAAAGCACCCAACTGGTTGAATTGGCCCTGATCCGCATGGCGCCCTACTTTGGTGACCTCGACAAGCGGGTGCAATGGCTGGTGGAGGTGGTTAACAGCCACCTTGGCCCGCCGCAGCCGGAAGACGGGGGACGTGTGTGGGTGATGGATGGTTCCAAGGCGCGGATGATGCTGCTGGCGTTGTACGATGACCTGCGTCAGCGTCTGCGTGATGGAGCCGTCGAGCTGGAAGCCACCTACGGCTCGCGGGCTATGGGGGCGCTGCGGGAACTGGATGCAGCCTTTGCCCGGTTCGAACAGCAGGCGGTGATGGCGGTGCAGGCTCCGGCGCGGGATTTGCCGTTTGGGGGCTTGCTGTAGCCATCGTTTAACAAAGGCGCGGTAAAAAGGGGTGTAGAGGTTTGCTCTACACCCCTTTTCCTTACAGGATATCGTCTTCGTTGCGCTTCAGCAGGAACTCGCGGCCAACCTTGACGCGCGGTTGACCGTCATAGGCAACGATGTCCGCCGTGGCGTAGGTTTCCCCCCAGTTGGACGGCAGGTATGACCCGGTGCCGATCACGTCGATCGGGGCGCGGGCATCGGCCATCACCTTGCACTTGCTGGCCGAAAAGCCGGACGAGGCAATGATCTTGACGTTCGGGAACCCTGCCCGGTCGAGGGCTTCGCGCATGTGCCAGACGGCGGCGGCGGAAACGCCGGTGCCGATCAGGTGGCGCAACTCGGTTTCGGTACGATAGCCGCGAATGGCCTTGGGGGCGTTGCGTTCGAGGATGTCATAGCTCGACTGGGTATCGAGGCCCTCGATGTAGCGCCCGCCGTGGGTGTCCAGCCGCATGCCGAGGCGGCCCTTGGCGGCCAGCTCGGGGAAGGCGTGGCAGACTTCCAGCGCATCGGTCAGCTCGCGGCCAAAGTAATCGACCAGCACGATCAGGTCCTGATCGGGGAAGGTCTCGTGGAACATTTGGGCGGCGCGCAGGGTTGATCCGGCATAGCCGATCAGGGCGTGTGGCATGGTGCCCTTGCCGCTGCTGGCGCCAAAGAAGTGCGCGGTGGCATCGGTGGCGTTGCCAACAAAGCCCTTGGCCCCCGAGGACCGTTGCGCCGCTTTCGAGCCGACCGAAGCCGCATAGGCCATCAGTTCGGCCATCTCGGTGCCCGCGCAGTGGCGGGCATCCATCGCCAGAAAAGCCACCTGCGGCAGTTGTTCGCACATCGCATGGGCGTTATAGGCCGCCACACAGGCCGCCCCCAGTTTTTGCAGCAGCAGGGTTTCCAGATCGACCAGCGTGACAAAGCTGCCGGTGATGTAGACCATCGGCTCGCCCGCACCAACCCAGTCGCCTTCCTGGAACACCTGTTCGATCGAGACGGTTTGTCCGCGCTCCTGCACCATCGTTTGCAGCCAGTCGCAGGCCATTCTGGTTGCCGCCAGCACCGGGCGACGCATGAACACCGCATAGGTGACTTCGGCGTCACCAAACCGCTGCACCACCTGTTGCGTGCGGGTGAAATACTTGTCGGTCCACAGCGCAACCTGATTTTCCGGAGGCCACGGCTGAACAGCCTTTTGCACGGCGGGTTTGGCAACAGTGTTAGCTGGGTGGGCCATCGCCCGAACTCCCTTCATGGCGTGGCACGAAAGGGGAGAGCCAGGTTTCGCACCATGCAGAGTTATCATTGCGCTGCGTGCAAAAGAAAACGACATTCTGCACGGGAATTCTGTCCTTGCCACAGACTGTCCGGTGTCACGGATCCGGGTTCCGCTGAAAAGGAACAGGGAGGATACGCCTGCCGTCCTTTCCCTGTAAACTGTTATCAGAAACAACTGTTCCCGAAGCGGGTGTTTTCAATAGAACTGGGGACATCAAGGAAAAACGGGCCACCCGGTAAGGGGCGGCCCGTTTCAACAGGGAACAGAGGTCAGGATCAGCCGGCAAGCGCCTGACGTTCGGCCTTCAGGGCTTCCGAGATCAGGAACGCCAGCTCCAGCGACTGGTTGGCGTTCAGACGCGGATCGCAGTAGGTGTCATAGGCTTCGGACAGACCGGATTCCGTGATCGCCTGCGAGCCACCGATGCACTCGGTGACGTTGCGGCCGGTCATTTCAAAATGCACGCCACCCGCATGGGTGCCTTCGGCCTTGTGGACGGCAAAGAACGCCTTCACTTCATCCAGAATGCGGTCGAACGAGCGGGTCTTGTAGCCGTTTTCGGTCTTGATGGTGTTGGCGTGCATCGGATCGCAGGCCCACACCACGTTACGCCCTTCGGCCTTGGCGGCACGCACCAGCGCCGGCAGCTTTTCCAGCACCTTTTCAGCGCCCATGCGGACGATGAAGGTCAACTTGCCGGGTTCATTGCGCGGGTTGATGGCATCGCACAGGGTCAGCAGGTCGTCGGTGGTCATCGACGGACCAACCTTGCAGCCGATCGGGTTGCCGATCCCGCTCATGAACTGCACATGCGGCCCCTTGGGATCGCGGGTGCGCTCACCGATCCACAGCATGTGGGCCGAGCAGCAATAGACTTCGCCGGTGGTGGAATCGGTGCGGGTCAGGGCTTCTTCATAGGGCAGAAGCAGGGCTTCGTGGCTGGTGAAGAAGTCGGTCTTGCGGATCTGCGGCACGCGGTCACCGGTCAGGCCGCAGGCTTCCATGAAAGCCAGCGTTTCCTGAATGCGGTCGGCGAGGCCCTGATACTGTTCGGCCTGCGGCGAGCCGGAGGCAAATTCCAGCGTCCACTTGTGCACCTTGTGCAGGTCGGCATAGCCACCGGCGGCAAAGGCACGCAGCAGGTTGAGGGTCGCTGCCGACTGGTTATAGGCCCGCATCATGCGGTCAGGATCGGGGATGCGGGCATCCGGGGTGTTTTCCGGGCCGTTGATCATGTCCCCGCGATAGCTGATCAGCTCGACGCCGTTGATCTTTTCGGTCGGAGCCGAACGGGGCTTGGCAAACTGCCCGGCCATCCGACCGACCTTGACGATCGGCAGGGCCGCGCCAAAGGTCAGCACCACCGCCATCTGCAACAGCACGCGGAAGGTGTCGCGGATGGTATCGGCGCGCAGCTCGGAAAAGCTTTCGGCGCAGTCGCCGCCTTGCAGCAGGAACGCCTCACCGGCGCAGACCTTGGCCAGCTGGGCCTTCAGCGTGCGGGCTTCGCCAGCAAAGACCAGCGGTGGCATGGTGGCCAGGGATGTTTCCACGCGGCCCAAGGCATCGGCATCGGGATAGGTCGGCATCTGGAAGTCTTCCCAGGTGCCACCCTGGCCCCGGCGCTCCTCAACGATGCGTCTCCATCCGTCTTTTGTCCATTGCCCAGACATCACACTCATCCTCGGTGTCCATAGAAAAGGGAGCACACAGTACATCACGCCACGGCCCAATGCCATAGCTGGCATTCTTTCAACTGAACGGGACGATGAAAAAGCAAGTCCGGTCAGCGGGGAGAGGGTGCGACTGTCGTGCTGTTGCGGTTGCCGTAATTCACCTTAAAGTTTTATTTTTTTCAATTATCCATTTCAGAGTGTTTCTGCTGCGACATACGGAAAGGGGCATCCTCCGACGGTCCGCGGCGATCGTCAGCTTACGGAGGTTCCTTGGGGGAGCGTTCTGCCATGCCGGTTCCCGTGATCAGGGGATGGGTATGTCTGTCCGGGCGTAAATCGGTGCCAAAAAATGCGCCCTGTGAAATCCGGTGCTATGGGATATGAGTGTAAAAACCAGTAGAGAAACATCAATCAGTGATTGATGTTTCCCCGACCACGCTCTTAAAAGAGGAGCCTGCGATGGCCGCCAGCAAGTACGGTGATATTTCTGATGCACGCGATCGTTTGGCGACGGTCCGGACGCTGCTCTATCCCATGCTTGGCCTCGCCCCGCCGTCAGGAGCAGGGACGCCGACCTCGCCACCGATGGCGATCGTACCGCCGCCCCTGAACGGCGGAGGCCGCCCCCGCAGTTCAGGGGCGACTGGCGGCTCACCGACAGGTGGCGCCGGGTCTGCGCAGCTGGTGATGCTGAAAGTGGCCGTGGATGACGCGGTACGACTTGGCGCGGCCTATGACCTGCTCCCGAGCGGCCAGTTGGCCGTTGTTGCCAGCCGTCTGGCGGCGCTGCGGCAGTTCGGGCAGGCCATTGCGACGGCGTCGGGAAAGGCCGCCCTGTGTACTGGTGACGTCAAAGCCATCAAAAAAGCGCTGGAGGAGGCTGCTGCTGTGGCATCCCGTGCTGTGGGAATGATGGAACGCCTCAATACCATGTACAGCAACAGCAGCGAAGACCCGTCCTATCACTGGCGGCTGGTGGCCGGGCTGGTTGGCGGTCAGGCTGTTCCCGGGCAACGGGCGGGTGGTCATGTGTGGACACAGGGCCTGTCTCCCGTTCGGGTCATGGAGTACCTGACGCCCAATCGCAGCTTTGGCGGCAACTGGTCGGCACATATTGGGCAATGGTTGCATGACTGTGAAACCGGGCAAACGAACGAACCGTTCTTTCTGTGGTGCGAAACGCGGGTGGGGATTGATGGTGGTGCCGAGTACCTGAGTGATGCGGCACAAAAGGCGGCTTTGGTCACCCTGAAGGATGGCCAGCTGTGTCAATTGGCCCCGTCAGTGGGGGGAGAGCCGGTTCTCGAGCCGTTTTCGACCTCGGTTCTGAGCAGTCTTGGCGAGTCCTATGACATGTTCATGGCCTATTGCATTGATGAACATGGTGTTCTCTATGTCTACCCCCACCCCGAGGGGGCAGCATCGGGTCTGGTTGCGCTGGCGATGAAGCGACTGGAAAAAGTGGCGGGAGAGTCGATCGGGCAAAAGGGACGGATTTACCATTCTTCCGGTCATCGTGGGGAGGCCGTCGCCGGCGCCGGGATGATCTGGGCGGCGAATGGCAGTGTGGTCGCCATCTCGACCAAAAGTGGTCATTACTGGCCAACCATCGAAATGTTCCTGCAGACCCTTGCCTTTCTGGAACCAGCCCTCGGCAATGGCGTCGCGTACTTTGACTTTTTGTGGGATGGCGATTTTTGTGTCGCCAGTTGTCCCGCGCGCGATTTCCTGCGGATCGGTCGGGCCGGATTTTCACCGGCAGCCGTTTCCGAAGCCTTCCTGTTTGGTGACATGGATATGAAGACTGGCGCCATCAATATGGAAGAGCAGAGCTATTCCTTTGGTGATGGCGAAAGTGCTTCCTCTCCCTATGGCGGGAAAAAATTGCGCAGGTGTGTTGAGTACTTCCTGGCCACCTTCTCGCGCTTTTCAGGGGATCAGACACGGCGCATCCTGGAAGAGCGGCGTCTGGCCAACCGGACGCGTCTTGGCATCTACAAGGGGCGGACGCTGGACGCTGAAATGTTCCGCGAGTGGGAGCGCGAGCAGATGTTGCTACAGATTGCACGTGGGGATGAGGCTGGTTTTCAAGGGGCAACGCCCTTTGACAAAACGGCTCTGGATGGTGGTGCCGCCGCACGCCACGAACAACGCATGCAAGGGCTGGAGAACGGGGGCGGCAATGGCGGTCGTGCACGTTCGAACAATTTCCGCCGTTACAAATAAAGCAGCAGGCTCATGGAGCGCTGCTCCACACCTCGCCGGGGCCTTGAGGATCCAGACCTCATTGATTTGATATTGAAAGAAAAAATGGGGGTTCGGGGGCATTGGCCTCCGAACAGGTATGGGCGGTAGCCCAGTCGCCTGTTTTGTCGCAGTGATTTTGCGCAAAACCGGAACACTTTTGCGCTCCCTGCTCTGGCATGTAGAAAGGGGAAGCAATCAGGCACGATTGCTTCCCCTTCTGGATGATCACCACCTGCCGGTCCGGGCCGATGGTGTCAATACGATAGCATTGCCAGAGCCAACTGGCACGCAATCAGCTATAGGTCTTACGCCTCACCTTCGGCGGCGTCTTCCTCGCTGATTTCGCCCGGTGCGGCGGTCAGGACGTCGCTGATCAACCCTGCATTCTGCCGAATGGAGGTTTCGATCTCATTGGCGACTTCCGGATGTTCTTTCAGATAGGTCTTGGCGTTTTCGCGGCCCTGTCCGATGCGGGTGGAGTTGTACGAGAACCACGAGCCGGACTTTTCGATGATGTTGGCCTTGACGCCCAGATCCAGCAGTTCGCCGGTTTTCGAGATGCCTTCGCCATACATGATGTCGAAATCGACGATCTTGAACGGCGGGGCAACCTTGTTCTTGACCACCTTGACGCGGGTCTGGTTACCCACCACGTCTTCGCGGTCCTTGATCTGGCCAACGCGGCGGATGTCGAGGCGGACCGAGGCGTAGAACTTCAGGGCGTTGCCGCCGGTGGTGGTTTCGGGGCTACCGAACATCACGCCGATCTTCATGCGGATCTGGTTGATGAAGATGATCAGCGTGTTTGAGCGGGCCACCGAGGCGGTCAGCTTGCGCAGGGCCTGCGACATCAGGCGGGCCTGCAGGCCGACGTGGGAGTCACCCATTTCGCCTTCGAGTTCGGCACGCGGCACCAGCGCGGCAACCGAGTCCACCACCAGCACGTCGATGGCCCCCGAGCGCACCAGCGTATCGGCAATTTCCAGCGCCTGTTCCCCGGCGTCCGGCTGGGAAATCAGCAGGTCGTCCAGACTGACACCCAGCTTGCGGGCATAGATCGGGTCAAGGGCGTGTTCGGCGTCGATATAGGCGCAGGTGCCACCCTTGCGCTGGGCTTCTGCCACGACGTGCAGGGCCAGCGTGGTTTTCCCCGAGCTTTCCGGGCCGTAGACTTCGACGATGCGGCCTTTCGGCAGGCCGCCGATGCCCAGCGCCAGGTCCAGACCCAGCGAACCGGTGGAGATGGCTTCGATATCCAACACCTGCCGGGCCCCGAGGCGCATGATCGAGCCTTTGCCGAAAGAGCGTTCGATCTGCGAGAGGGCGGCGTCCAGCGCTTTTTGCTTGTCCATGGTATCCTTGTCGACGAGTCGGAGTGCGGTCTGAGACATAAACGAGCCCCCGTTATTTCACAGGTTTGCCGGATGGTGCAACACGGCTGAAAGTACACGTTCCGTTCTTGTTCTCAAGAGAAATTTTGAACGAAGAAAGAACATTGGCGGCGCGCACCAAGAGTACGTGAAAAAACAACGGACTACTCACATGGTTCGGTCTCGGAAATCACTTCCTTGACCTTGGCCGCCAGCTGGTTCAGCGAGAACGGCTTGGGCAGGAAATGGAAGTCCGGGGAATCGGTCAGCTCGCCACGGGCGGCTTCTTCCGAATATCCCGAGATCAGCACAACCCGGAGTCCCGGACGTTCCTGCCGCACCAACCGGGCCAGCGTCGCCCCGTCCATGCCCGGCATCACCATGTCGGTGACCAGCAGATCAACCTTCGGGGTTTCTTCCAGCACATCCAGCGCGCCTTCGCCGGTGCGGGCCTCCAGCACCGTATAGCCCTTGTTGCGCAAGGCGCGGGCGGCAAAGACCCGCACCGCGTCTTCGTCTTCGACCAGCAACACCACCCCGCCACCGGTCAGGTCCGGTTCGGCAGAGGGTTTTTTCGCGCTGGCGGCGGCGGGACGTTCGCTTTTTTGCGGAGATTCACCGTCATCGGCCGTTTGGCGCGGCAGGTAAATGGTAAAGGTGGTGCCCTTGTTCGGCACGGAATCGACAAAGATGAAGCCGCCGGTCTGGCGGATGATCCCGTACACCGTTGACAGCCCCAGCCCGGTACCGGCTCCGACCTGACCGGTTTTGGTCGAAAAGAACGGCTCGAAAATGCGGCCAAGATTTTCACGCGGAATGCCGGTGCCGGTATCGCTGACACTGACCACCGTATAGGAGCCGGGGGGGACGTGTTCGGCTCCGCGGGCGAGGGTTTCCTTCAGCTCTTCGCTGCCGGTCCTGATGCTCAGGCGGCCACCGCCGGGCATGGCATCGCGGGCATTGACCGCCAGATTGATGATCACCTGATCGAACTGGCCGGGGTCCACCCGGATCAGCCCGACATCCCGTCCATGGGTCATGTGCAGTTCCACCGATTCCCCCAGCAGGCGGCGCAGCAGGTGGCTCATTTCGGTCAGGGCGTCGGTGATGTCCAGCAGACGGGGTTTCAGCGGCTGTTTGCGCGAAAAGGCCAGCAGTTGGCGGACCAGATTGGCGGCCCGGTTGGAGTTCTGCTTGATCTGCATGATATCGGCAAAGGATGGGTCTCCGGCCCCGTGCCGTTGCAGCAGCAGGTCACAGAACCCGATCATCGCCGTCAGCAGGTTGTTGAAGTCGTGGGCCACGCCCCCGGCCAACTGCCCCATCGCCTGCATTTTCTGGGCCTGAGCGAACTGGGCTTCCAGATTGCGCTGGGCGGTGGTGTCGATGAAGTAGGCCACCAGCGCATCAACACCATTCCCGCTGCCCATCGGGCCGACCCACAGGGCGGCGGCAGCGTCGGGACTGTGCACCAGCCGCACCTCGCGGTGGGCTCCAGCGGCTTCCCCCAGGCTTACCCGCTGCATCAGCACCTCGAGGTCATGGCGGTCATCGGCGGCGATCAGGTGGGAAAGCGGTTGATCCAACAGGCCGTCCCGGCGCAGGCCGCACATGCGCTCGAAGGCCGGGTTGCAGTCGGTGATCAGGCCGTCAAAGTCCAGCAGGCACAATCCGACCGGGGCGCCTTCAAACAGCCAGCGGAACCGGCGGTCAGGCAGGCCATCGGCAAAGCCGTCGGGCAACGAGATGCCGTTGCTGTCGGCATCGGGGCGGACCACCACCGAGCGGGTGCGCAATTCACCGCCATCGTCATAGATGGTCTGCACCACCAGTGCCGAAAAGCTGTGGCCACTGGCGCTGCGGAAGGTCAGGGTACCCTGCCAGGCACCTTCGGCATCGGGGGCCTGACAGCGGTCGAGGAAGTGTTCCAGCCGGTGGCCCAGCAAGTCATCCTGTGAGTGCCCCAACCACTCGGCAAACCGTTGGTTGACCATCAGCAGGGTGCCATCGGCATCGACCGAATACAGCCCCGCCGGGATGAAATACAGGAACTCGGCCAGATCTTCGCGCTCGCGCACCAGAATGTCTTCGATGGCACGGCGGGCGGTGACGTCTTCGGCTTGCCACAGGGTGGTTCCCCGCTGGCCTTGATCGGTCGAGGGCAGGGGGCGCAGGCTGATCGCCCACCATTCAGAGGCAATCTGCTCTTCATGCAGGGCCTGTTCGTCGCCGGCCCCGTGTAGCGTCTGCACCACCGGCAGCAACGGCAGCTCCACCCGTTCGGCAACACCGGCCTCGGCGGCCAGACGCAGGCGTTCCAGTGCGGCCAGGGCCGCATCATCGCTGACCACCCGCTGGCTGAGGATCGCCAGCGGGGCATGGTCCCCCCACAGCAGGCGGCCAGCAGTGTTGGCATGCAAAACCTGTCCGTCGGCGGACAGCAGCAGGCGGGCCCCCGGTTCGGCATCCAGCATCGCCACCGCCTGCCGGGCGAGAGCCGAAACGTGCAGCCGCCGCAGGATGAGCGGAATGATCAGCAGGACCACCAGCACGCAAATGGCCAGCGCCCCCATCAGGATGGCAACGGCGTCATCACTGGCCAGCCAGGCATTGTCTCCGGCAGAGATGGCATAGCTCAGGGTGTCGTCTTCAAAGGCCATGGGGAAGTCCTGATCGGGAAGGCTTTAAGGTTGGAAACGTCAGAGCAGTGAGCGTAAAAGTGGGAACCGGTTTTGCGCAAAATTACTGCGGCAATACAAAAAGGCTAGAGCAGCGCGCCTGCATCAGATTTAACACACGCTGGTCTAGAAAAGCCCGGCATCCCGCTGGTCCGGAGCCTGCGACTGGTCGCGTCCGGGGGATGGCGTGCGGTCTTTCTTCGGTGTTGGCTTCCAGCCCGAAGACTGGCGCTGACGCATCACGAAGCCGATGACTTCGGCCACCGCCTTATAGTGGTCCGGCGGGATGTCCTGATCCAGTTCCACCGCCGCATAGAGGGCACGGGCCAACGGCGGGTTTTCGACGATCGGCACATCGTTCTCTTCGGCGGACTCACGGATTTTTTGCGCCAGGAAGTCCACCCCCTTGGCCACCAGTTTCGGGGCGGGCATGGTGTCCATGTCATATTTCAGGGCGACGGCGAAATGGGTCGGGTTGGTGATCACCACGCTGGCGGTCGGGACGGCCTGCATCATGCGTTCGCGCACACGCTTCATGCGCAACGAGCGAATGCGTCCCTTGACCATCGGGTCGCCTTCGGACTGCTTGTGCTCGTCCTTGACTTCCTGCCGGGTCATCTTGAGCTTTTGCTTGTGTGTCCAGCGGGTCCACAGCCAGTCGGCCACCGCCAACAGCGAAAAGGCCGTACAAAAGGTGAAAGTCAGCATCACCAGCAGCCAGTACAGTTCATCCAGGACATAGGAAAAATCCTGTCCCAACAGAATGTCCGGGTGCGGAAAATTGGGGATGATGACCGACACCGCGACCGTGCCAACCAGACTGATTTTCAGGATGGATTTCAGCAGGTCGATCAGCTTTTGCTTGTCAAAAAGTTTTTTGGCTCCGCTGACCGGGTTCAGGCGGTCCCAGTTCGGCCCCAGCTTTTTGGTGGTGAACACCAGACCGGTCTGGCCGACGTTGGAAACAATTGCCAGCAGGACCATCAGGGCCACCGGGATGGCAAGAATCTTGGCGATGTCCAGCCCCAGACCCAGCAATGCCGCCCGCATTCCTTCCAGATCGCCTGGAATTTCGTGCATGTGCTCCATATAGGCTTTCAGCAGATTGCCGACATGGCGGACGACGTAGGGCGAAACCAGAGACAGGATCACCAGCGCCGCGACCAGAGTCAGCAGGCTTTTGATTTCCTGGGAAACGGGAATGTTGCCGTCGTCACGCGCTTTGGAAAGGCGTTTCTCTGTCGGCTCTTCTGTTTTCGAATCGTCGTCTTCAGACACGCGGCCTCCTTTGGTTTGCTCAAGCCGGTTCCCACTTTTGCGCTCACGGCTCTAGTCGGGCAGGAACACCTGAAAGACGCTTTCATAAAAGCCCAGAAACCACATCATCATGGCGGGCAGTGAAATCCAGATCAAGGCCAGACCAAACAGGATCTGCAATGGCAAGGCAACAAAGAAGATGTTCAATTGCGGGCTGAGGCGGGCCAGCAACCCCATGCCGGTCTGGAACACGACGGCAAACAGCACAAACGGCGATGCGAGTTTCAGGGCCAGAAAGGCACTGCGTGACATCAGGTCGGCAGCCATCTGCAGATGTGCCCCGCCATCGGGTGCCGATCCGGGCTGGAAGACGGAATAACTTTCGTACAGTGCCATGAACACCAGATGGTGCAGGTTCAGGGCAAACATCAACACCACGGCAATGGTGCTGAACAGTCCGACCAGCAACGCCCCTTGCTGGTCGGTCACGGCGTCAAAAACCATCGCGTTGGTCAGGCCGGTATACTGGCCAATCACCGACCCGGCAAAATGCAGCGCCCCGAGGGCGAACTGGGCCAGCAGCCCCATGTACAGGCCATAGAAGCCTTCGGAAATGATCAGCAGCACCAGTTTCCAGACGGTGGTCGGTGCTGGAGGGATCATCGGCAGGACCGACGGGTACAGGATCAGTGTCAGGCCGGCGGCAATCATCAGGCGCACCTGCGGCTGGACATAAACCGCTGAAAAGCCCGGCATGACGATAAAGGCGCAGCCAACGCGGATGAAAACCAGCAGTCCGGCATAGGCATGGGAAACCAGAAATTCATTCAGCATGGGGCCTGCGCCTTTATGGCAGGGCGATGATGGTATCCATCATCCGCTGCATGAAGTCGGTCATTTCATGCATCATGAACGGCAGCAGGAAGATCAGGGAGAAAAAGGTCGCCAGCAGTTTGGGGACGAAGGTCAGGGTCTGTTCCTGCAACGACGTTACCGTCTGGATCAGGGTCACCAGCAGACCGACCACCAGACCGACCACCAGAATGGGGCCTGCCACCAGGATCATGGTCATGACACCGTCACGGGCGATGTCAATGATTTGGGTTTCATTCATGGCAGGGTGGTCCATTGCGGTCGGAGAAAGGTGAAAAACGGGCGTTAATCAAGGACACCAAAGCTCTGGACCAGTGTACCGACCAGCAGATGCCAGCCATCGACCAGCACAAAGAAAATCAGCTTGAACGGCATCGACAGCATCATCGGCGGCAGCATCATCATCCCCATCGACATCAGCACGGATGCGATCACCATGTCGATGATGATGAAGGGCACGTAGATCAGAAAGCCGATTTCAAACGCCCGCCGCAGCTCGCTGATCATGAACGCCGGGATCAGGGCGCGCAGGGGGGCTTGCTGGGCGCTTTCGACCGGCTCCATCTTGGCCATGTTCATGAACAGCTCGAGATCGGTTGGCCGGGCATGCTCGGCCATGAACACCTTGAACGGTTCAATGCCGCGCTCAAAGGCTTCGGTTTCGTCGATCCGCTCGTTGATCAGCGGCTCCATGCCCTGTGTCCAGGCCTTTTCCAGCGTCGGCTGCATGATGAACAGGGTCATGAACAGCGCCAGACTGACCATCACCTGGTTCGGCGGGGTGCTGCTGGTCCCCAGCGCGGTGCGCAGGATCGACAGTACCACCAGCAGGCGGGTAAAGCAGGTGACCATCAGCAGCAGGGACGGAGCCAGACTGAGTACCGTCATCAAGGCAATCAACTGCACGATGCGGGCGGTGGTCGAGCCGGAATTGTCGCCAAAGTCCATCGAGAACTGTTGTGCCATGGCTCCGTCGGGGAAGCCCAGAATGGCAATCAGGCTGACGGTCAGCATCACCGCAGGCAGGCACAAAGACCCCCACAGGGCCCGCTTGAGCCAGCGACGGCGGCGGGGCGGTGCAACAAAACAGGGTGTGGTCATGGTATCAGCGGCTCCCGACCGGGGAACGGGATGAACGGGGGGCGGCAGAGATTCCGCTCATCGAGGGCTCCCGGCGTGAGGGCAGCGGGGGAACGTCAAAGGCTTCGTCCTCGTACAGATCATCATCGGCGGCAAGCGGGTCGGCGATCAGTGGGGCAGAGGCCGACAGGGCTGGCTCCGGGGGCCTTGCGGCAGGCTGGGGCTTTTTGTCCCGCTGCGGCTGTTTGGCAACCGGCGGCACGATACCGCTTTCGACCACCAGATCGTTGCTGCCACCGATCAGCAGCAAGTGTTCCACGCCGTCCCGGCGGACCAGAACCAGCCGCCGCTTGTTGTCAACCATCTGGCTGTCGATCAGGGCCAGCCGTTTCTTTTTCCGTCCATCGCCGATCCCCCACGGACCAAAGCGGCGGAGCAGGAAGGCCACCAGAAAGATCAGGCCGATGACAACGGCCAGCGCCAGAGGCAGGCGCAACAAGGCAAAGGTATCCATCACAGGGTCCAGCTACGGCGGGGCGAGGTGGGAGCGGTATGCGGCTCGGTTGGGTCCGACGCAGGCGGAGCCGCCGACGGGGGATAGGAGGCGGTGCCGTCAACCGGCTGCGGAGCCGCACTGCGCGGCCGGGCTGTCCGGCCCAGACCCGCCTGATACGCGGCACCAACGGTTAACGGGCGCGGGCTGTCATCGGCCAATGGGCGGCGGGCCAGCGCGCCGAACCGCTGGGTCATGTCGGTTTCCAGCGCGTCCAGATCATACAGCACGGCTTCCAGATCATTGCGAACCTGTCGGCCCAGCGGCGGCGGCAGGCGGGTGGCCATTTGACAGGCCAGACGACAGCGATGTTCCAGATCCGCCAGCGTCACCATTTCGCCTGCTACCATTTTCGACCGGGCCTCTGAAATCATCCGGGCCACGTCAAGAATCGCCGCCCGTGTCTGGGCAACGCTGGGGGCAGGGGGCGGTGAACCGGTGGGAGAGTGAGTCATGGGTGATCCTCGCCGGTGCTGGGGGTCAATGTTGCGTTGGCCTTATAAACGTAAGCCAGAATTTCGGCAACGGCACTGAATGCTTCGGGGGGAATGTCGCTTTCGACATCGACCGCCGACAGGATCTGGACCAGATCGGCATCCTGCCGCACCTTGACGCCATTGGCAAAGGCCAGCGCCAGAATCTGTTCCGCCACCCAGCCCTTGCCACTGGCAACAACCTGTGGAACGGCGTCGTTGGCAGGATCATGGGCCAGGGCGACGGCGATTGTCGACGGTGCCTCTCCCCCGACCGGGGGGACGGCGGTCAGGGAGTCTGTCCTGCTCTCTGGTCCGGCGGCGGGCCGGACAGGGGGGGCAAAGGGGCTTGATGGCACAGCCAGAACTCCAGGGTGATCAGCAGCCAGTCCGTTCTCTTGCCCATCAGTATAGGCTTTCTGGTGGGGGGCAAAAGGTTAATTTTCTGCATTGATTGCGACGCGCAGGGTCCGTCACGGGCGAACGTGGCGAAAGGTCAGGTTATAGCGGCAGGGACCGGTCAGCGGATGGGTGCCATCCGGCAACGGGGCGATACCGTGAAAAAACAGCCTGCTGGGGCCGCCCCAGACCACCACGTCGCCGTGGGTCAGCGGAATCCGGCGGGGACGCTGCGAGCGGGTTGGGCCTCCCCACAGGAACAGGCAGGACAGCCCAAGGGAAAAGGACACGATCGGAGCCGAAAAGTCACCTTCGTTACGGTCCTGATGCAATCCCATCTCTGCCCGCTGCCCATAGCGGTTGATCAGCGTGCTGTTGGGGACAAAGCCGGCATATCCAGCCCGCCCGGCGGCCTGTGCGGCAAGCTGGCTCCAACTGGCAGGCAGGGCAGGCCACGGGCGTCCGCTGAGCGGGTCGGTGCGCTGGTAGCGGTAGCCGCGCTGGTCACTGACCCAGCCGACCGTGCCGCAACAGCTTAACGAGGCCGACATCAGGCCGCCGCCCGGGGTATACAGCCGACGCAGCGGAGCCTGTGCGGTCAGCGCCCGGATGTCGGACAGAAGGTGTTCGGCGTGGCGGGTGATGCCGCCGCGAATCAGCACGGCGCCCTCGTCAATCGCGGTGAGGGGCGCGGTGACGAGATCGCCGTCAGGTGCCGGGAGATCGCTGAACAGGTCCGGGAGCATCTCTCTCTTGTTGGTTATGGCCCTGTTGGCCGGGTTTCCTTTTCCCATCGTCTGGCGTATAAGCCATAGTCAAGTCTTGGCCCTGCTGCCCCGATTCCGCAAGGGAAGAGGAGACCGCTGCGACTTTACCCTTTCTTAAAGTCCTGGTGGGTACACTCTGGCTTGCGCTGGGAGTGGGTGGGCCTGCGTTGGATGCTCTTTCAGGCCAGAGGTGTGTTATGGACTTCAAGAACCTCGCGCTGTTCAAAATGGCGCAGACAAAACTTGACTGGACGTCCCAGCGGCAAACCCTGCTGGCCGAAAACGTCGCCAATGCAGATACCCCGAAGTACAAGGTCAAGGATTTGCGCCGTCCTGACTTCAAAAAGATGGCGACCGACGCTTACAGCAGCATTCCCGAGCAGGCGATCACCCAGCCGGGGCATGTGCGCGCCACCCTGACCGACACCGGCCCGTTCCAGGTCGATACGCCGCGCCAGACCTATGAGACCTCGATTGACGGGAACAAGGTGGTGCTGGAAGAGCAGATCGAGCAGGTCTCGCGCAACAAAAGCGAATACAACATGGCGCTCAGCCTGATCCAGAAAAACATGCAGATGCTGAAAACCGCCCTCGGGCGTGGCAGCGTCTGACGGGGTTCTGGTCGTTTAATGGTTTTCTGCCCCCGATAGGGGGCAGTACGTGCAGATATGCGGAGTGGTATGGCATGGACGAAATCACAAAGGCATCACGCATTGCGTCTGCGGGTCTGAAGGCCCAGGCCAAGCGTCTGCGTGTGGTGGCCGAAAACATGGCCAATGCTGACTCGCTGGCCAAAAGCCCCGGCGAAGAGCCGTACCGCCGCAAGCTGATCACGTTCAAGAGTGCGGTTGATCGTGAAAGCGGTATGGAAACCGTCAAGGTTGACAAGACCCTGCGCGATACGACAGATTTCGGGCGCAAGTACGATCCCGGCAACCCGATTGCCGATGCAACCGGCTATGTGTTGACGCCAAACGTCAATCCGCTGGTCGAAGTGATGGACATGCGTGAAGCCCAGCGGACCTATGAGGCCAATCTGAACGTGATTTCCATGTCACGCGAAATGACGGCCAAGACGCTGGATTTGCTGAAGTAACCCTGTGGCCCTGCCAGACAGGCAACAAAGGACCCTGAGCGATGGCTATTTCCTCTTTTTCCTCGGCGATCAGCGCCTATCAGAATGCCGCCCGCTCGGTTACCGAGAACAAGGCCGTTGCGGCGGACAGCAGTGAAACCACCTCGACCGGCGAAGACTTTGCCGGGATGGTCAAGGGCAGCCTGCAAGAGGCGGTCAACCTCGGCAAGACCTCTGAAAAGATGAGCATGATGGGGCTGGCGGGCGAAGCCGACCTGAAGGATGTCGTGCTGGCCGTCAACAATGCCGAAAACGCCCTCAGCACCGTAGTGTCGGTGCGTGACAAGGTGGTGAGCGCCTATCAGGAAATCCTGAAGATGCCGATCTGATATCGGCTGCGGCGTTTTTGTGAATGCGTTGTCCCGGACGTGGGGTTCCCGTCCGGGATTTTTTGTGCTTGCGGAAAGTGCGGCGAGCGGGGAAGCCCACGGTCCACGATAGCAAGGGAACAAGGACGTGGAGCGCTGCTCCACACCTCGCCGGGGCCTTGAGGCCCCGGACCCCGGTCTTTTGGTATTGACAGAAAAAATGGGGGTTTGGGGGCATCGCCTCCGAGCGGGTATGGGCGGTAGTCCAGTCTCCTGCGCGGACAGTCGTGTATTGTGGGGGCATGCTTAAGGCTTATGGCTCTGGTTTTATTTTTGACCGATGATCCCCTTAAAGATGTAGCTGCAATCTGTTTTTACTAAAAGTTAATACAATCATGGGATTTTTTCTTGTCTTCAATTCTATCTGAGTGAAAGAATATTCCTCAGTCCTGAAGTATCTCTCAGCGCAAGAATAGTTCTGGGGTGATGTGATCCTGATGAGAGGTTGATCACATGCCTGTTCATACGTATGGATATATCAATATTGATGTTCCCCTGAATGGAGCCTTGTCCGTTCTATCCCGCCTTGCGGGTGCATTTGCGGTTCATGAAACGTCTCCACTCTCGATGGCTGTCTCTATCGATGCGGGTGCTCTGTTCGTTTCCGGGAACGTGCTTGAAGTTGCGGCTCAAACGAGCGCCTTGATTTCAGATTTTACGTGCACTGTTCTAAATAAATATATCGTAAAAGATGATGATGGAGGATGGCCATGAAGCCAATTTTCAATAATTGCCATTTGAATTAGAAATCAACAACAGGGGAGATAATTGCCATGTCGCGGAAAATATTTATCCACATCGGGTCGCCAAAAACGGCAACAACAACACTTCAGTCTGCATTAATACAGAAAGTTCCCGGTTCTTTGGTCCAGAAGGGCGTCGATAAATTTATAAGGGAACGCATACTTTCTCCAAATTTCCATAAGCCGGGCGTTCTTGAAAAGACCTGTGATGAATTTTTGGCAATGGCAAGTACCCCGGAAACAGAGCCGCTGTTTGTGTCTGCTGAAGGCTTGATGGGGCCACCTGTTGGGCGGGGAAAGTTTTTTCCGCGCATCTTGTCTCTCCATGCCATGATTCAATATTACACTGGCTTGGGGCATGAGGTTCATATTCTGTTTGTGCCTCGCAAGCCTGCGAAGTTTCTGGAATCCTGGTATGTGCAAATGGTTTCGACCGGGCATTACGCCGGGTCCTTTGCGCATTTCGTCGATACAGAGTGCAATGAGCCTTTTAGCTGGAGTTGGGTAACCAACATGCTGAGGCAGACTTCGGCATCGGTGACGGTCTTGCCGTATGAAATGCTCTTGCAGAATAAAGAACTATTCGTTGAGGCGCTGAACGTTTTCTTTCAATACGATGGACTGTTTTCTATCGATAACTTTGGTCTATTTTATAACAAAACAATTAGTGAAGAGAGTATGAAAGCCATGCAAATCATTTCGCAGATAAAAGATAAAGCCTTGGTGAGAAAGCTGGAATTATTTGTGCGCGATGTTGTCGATGGTGACCGTTTAGACCATAATTCGGGGGGCAATTTCAAGCGTCCCTACATCGCTGGTGCGCTCCTTCGGCGTGGTGTAGAGGCTGCTCTTGAACCGGCAGACATTCTTTTTCGGGACACTGATATTCCCGAGGAATACCGGAGTTATTACGCCTAGAGCAAATCCCGAGCAGATGGGTCCATCTGCGACGACATATTTGCTGAAAATACAAGATATTAGAGCATTTGAAGTGATCCAGAGAGAACGGAAAATGCTCTATAGTATTGTGCGAAAAGCGGGAACCGGTTTTCGCAGATTAATGGGGTCCGGGGCCTCAAGGCCCCGGCGAGGTGTGGAGCAGCGCTCCACGTCCTTGCTTCCCAACTGTCGTATACTGTGTGTGGCGCCCGCAGCGTTAACTGCCCGTCTGCAGAACAGCCTCCAGCCCGGATTCACTGTGCAGGCTTTTCAGCCACTGCGCAATCCGCTGCTCGGTCATGTCGGGTTGATTGTCCTGATCAATCACCAGCCCAACGAACTGGCCATCCCGAAAGGCGCGGGACTCTGCAAATTCGTAGTCGAAGGCATCGGTAAAGCCAATCACCTGCGCCCCTTTTTCGGTCACGATATCGTACAGAACGCCGATGGCATCGGCAAAGCTGTCGGCAAAGCCGACCTGATCGCCGGTTCCGAACAGGGCAACGGTCTTGCCGGTCAAATCGGCGCGATACAGGGTATCGAGGCGCTCTTCCCAGTCGCATTGTAATTCGCCGATGCCATAGGTGGGGCTGCCCAACAGCAACAGGTCACAGCTTTCCAGATCTTTGGCTTGAGCCTTGGTGATTTCCAGCGGTATGGCATTCAGGGCCGTCGCAATTCTGGTTGCAATGGCCCGAGTGGTACCGAGGTCCGAGCCGAAGACAACTTTGATGCTCATGGTGACACCTGCAGGATAATGGGTATGAAGACTGGAGCGGAGGTCCGCGCCCTGAACTGTTGTATTCATATCCTAGATTTCCCGGTTGGCGAACAGGCCATAAGTTATACTTATTTTTATTATGGGAATGCAGGAGCGGGGTGATGTAGAGCATTTTCACACTGAGCGAAAACGCTTTGCGCTCAGTGCTCCAAATGGACACCCTGCTTTGTATCGTGCCCTTCCCACAAAACACCATGCGGCACCCCTGTTGAGGGATGCCGCATGGTGAAGGCAGAGACGCGTATTTTTGTCTTATTGGGACAGGATGTTCTTCTCGGCGGGTTTGATGAACGAGAAGAAACCTTCCTTGCTTTCAGGGGTGGCCTGTGTCGGCGCCGTGGCTGTTTCGGGGGAGGTCGAGGCGGCGACCGTTTCGGTGCTTGCGGTAACGGAAGGCACAGCCTCAGCCTCGACCTTGTTCTGCTCGGGGGGCTTTTTCGCGGTGGGAACGGTGTCGTGGGCAGGACGTGCCGGTGCTGCCGCTGCGGCAGGCGGGTTGACTTTGCGTGGCGGCACATCAGGGATCATGGCGACCTTTGCAGGGGCCTGAGCGGGGGCGGCCTTTGGCGACTCGGCTTTCGGCGGGTCAACCTTCTGGGCCTCTGCCTGGGGGGCAGCGGCTTTTTGCGCATCAGCCTTGGGAGCTCCCGCAGCCGGGAGCGCCGGGGCCTCCTGAGCGGGGGCGGGCGCTACCGCGTTGGTCGGCGGTGCAGTGGTGTCGGTGACCGGCACTTGCGCAGAGGCTTCGGGGACTGCCGGAAGACCCGCCGGGGCTGCCTCTGCAACCGGGGTCTCTGCAACAGGAGGCTGGCCACTGTGGGCAAGCACCGCCCGTGCCTTTAGAATGCCGCTGTCCAGATCGTCATCCGACGATTTGCCTGCCGGGTGGAACTGGGCAATCAGGGCGGCATCACGGCCATAAACGTCCGAGCCATAGCGGATGGCTCCGTTGCCGGGATCAGCCCACGAGGTCAGATAGGTGATGTGAATAGGCAGTGGATCGGTGACCTTGTGCCGGATCTGCTTGCCGCTGCTGACGGCTTCCTGCACCTTGTCGAGCGGCATCCCCAGCACCACCGATGCCAGTTCCAGCGGCTTGCCGACGCGCATGCAGCCATGGCTGAAGGCGCGGACCCGGCGGTTGAACAGCCCACGGGACGGAGTGTCATGCAGATAGACATCATAGCTGTTGGGGAACAACAGCTTGACCCGCCCCAGCGAGTTTTTCGGACCGGGTTTCTGGCGGAACCGATAGGGCAGGCGGTCGTTGCGGGCGAGGGATGCCCAGTCAACGCTATCGGGATTGATCACCTGACCGCCGTTTTCCCAGCCTTCATAGACTTCCATGTCTTCTTTGGCCAGATAGCCGTGATCCTTTGCCAGCTTGGGCAGGATTTCCTTCATGGCGATGCTGCGCGGCACTTCCCATGACGGATTGAATTCCACCGAGCGGATGGCGTTGGAGAACGACGGGGTTTGCTGCTGGTCCTTGCCGACGATCACCGGGGTCGACATTTCAACCGCCCCCTTGTTGAACAGCCAGGCTTCGAACCCGGCGATGTTGACCAGCAGGTAGCGGTCGCTCAGGTGATCGGGCAGCCAGCGCAGGCGGTCGAGGTTGGCCTTGAGCTGGTCAACCCGCATCGCGGGCGACATGTTCAGGGCTTCACGGGTGCTTTTACCGATCACGCCATCGGGTTCCAGCCCGTGCTCGTCCTGAAAGACCTTGATGGCAGCGGCCAGCGTTTCATCGTACAGCGTCGAGGCCATGGTGGCGTCGTCAGCATGATAGGCGTTGCTGGCGGCCAGACGGCGGCGGAAGTCCGGGACTTCGACGGCATCATCGCCGGGAGTGAGCTTGCCCGAGGTGGGAACCTTGGGCCAGCTTTCGCGGGCGGCCACCTCGCGGCTTTTGGCCAGAGCTGCCATCATGGTGGTGTACAGCGGCGTCTGGGGCACACGGTGCAGAATGTTGCCGCCGGGCGAGGCCGCCGAGGCAACCTGATCCAGCAGGGAGGCCAAAGACGGCGGCGCAACCCGTTCGGCATCGCTGGCAGGCGAGGTGAGGGCGCCATAGGACAGGGCCCGGGCCATCGTTGCGGCGGCCCACGACAGGGTCAGCTCATAGGTCGCCGGAGACTCTGTCTGGCTGCCGTGCAGTGCGGGCAGGGTCAAACCGTGGGCTTCGGCCTGCGTCAAGGCGGCGGTCAGATCGGCGATGCGGTCCGCCTGATTGGCCTGACTGGTCATCCAGTACGGTTTCCAGCCACGGGCGGCATAGGCGGCCTGGATTTCGGCAGGCAAGCCGGGCAGGGTGTGGGCTGCCTGTTGCAAGGCGCTGGCCGTCAGGGGAGGAGCCGCCAGGGCAGGCGCCTGCGTATGGGACGCAGACGGTGCTGCCGTACCGTTTCCCTGTTTGGCATCACCTGTATGCGAGGTTGCCCGAGCGGGGGCCACGTCGGCGGCCTGAACTGCCAGAGCCATGACTCCGGCCATGATGTGCATCGATAACGGTTTCATCCAATACGCCCCAAACAGCCCTCTCACCGTGCAGGTGGCATCTTGTGCCCGCCGCAGTGAACAGCTCCCCGATTTCCCTCACCAACGCACACTGTACATTGTACAGTTCGCGCCCAAGGTGGGAGTTTAGACAAAACACAAACTGTTTGCACGGAACTTTCTTTACACGCCTGCGTGATCACCCGTGCCGTTATGGGAAATATCAGGATATTTGTATGTTTCGGTAGGCTGTACGCCTTTCCCTCGACCGTGGGAAGAGGCCTGTCGAGATGTCAGTCAAAGACGTGAAACCCGCCACTGAGGCCAAGGTTGGAGCCAGTGTTGCCCTGTGGCGCCTGGGATGACAGATCCCGCGCATGCGGTGGATTGCTGATCTTGACGTAACGGGGGTCCTTGAAGACGGACATCAGCCGGTTTTTCAGTGACTGCAACGAAACGGGCTTGATCAGATAGCCGTTGATGCCTCTGGCGGTTGCTTCCTTGACCGATGCCAGATCGCTTTTGCCGCTGAGGATGATCACCGGGATGTCCCGCAGCGACGGGTTCTGGTGATTGCGCAGCATCTGTACGAACACCAGCCCGTCAATGGGTTGCATGTTCAGGTCGCAAATGATCACGTCGGGGGGGAACAGCTGGGCTTCTTTCAGCGCCGTGGCTCCCTCGTCGGCTTCGCGGATGTTGATGATGCCCAGACTGCGCAGCATCTGCTTGACCATCGTGCGGACAAAGCTCTCGTCATCAATAATCAGCACATGCAGGTCACGGTAGGCGGCGAAATCATCGTTCATGGCGATACCTCCTGTTCGTGTGAAAGGGCCGCAACCCGTCGTGCCCAGTCAAGAGACCAGTTTTCCAGTTCGCCGCCGGGCATCGGCTTGCCGATGAAAAACCCTTGGGCGAGGTCGCATCCCATTGCTTTCAGCATCATCCAGTTATCCCGGTTTTCGATGCCTTCGCCGACCACCGACAGCGACAGTTTGCGCGCCATGGCGATGGTGCTGTCCAGAACGATCCGCACACGGTCGTTTTCCTGCGCACCACGGACAAAGGACATGTCAACCTTGAACTCGGTAAACGGCAGGCGGACCAGTTGCTGGATGGTCGAATAGCCGGTGCCGAAATCGTCAATCGACAGGCGGACCCCTTTCATCGCCAAGCGGCTGATGACATCAAAGGGGGTGGTGATATCGGTCATCAGGCCGCTTTCGGTGACTTCCAGTGTGACCTGCGAGGCGCGCAGGCCGTTCTGCCCGATCAGGTCCAGCACCAGCTCGGGCAGGTCCAGCCGGTCCAGCTCGCCGACCGACAGGTTGACGGCAACCCCGATCGGCAGCCCTTGCCGGGCCCATGTTCCGGCCTGCTCCAGCGCGTGGCGCAGCATGTGTTCGGCAAAGCGGTCGGCAAGCCCCGAGCCTTCGAGCGAATCAAGGAAGGCTCCCGGCGTCAGAACCCCAAGCTGCGGGTGTTGCCAGCGCACCAGCGCCTCGACGCCTTTCAGGGTGCCGTCCTGTAACGATACCTTGGGCTGGAACCACGGGATGATTTCGTTTCTGTCCAGGGCCTGTTCCAGCCGCTGGCGGTCGGCCTGCACCCGCTGGAATGGCCGACGTGTGGTTTGCTCGCTGGCGGTCAGGCGGTTCAGAATGTCCCCGAGGGCGACCATGCCGAGGGGCTTGGACAGCGACCCCAGCAGGCGCATGCCACGGGCTTTGGCCAGCTCGGCAACGGTGCGCAGGATTTGCTGCTCGGCGGCGCTGACCACTACGAATGCTGCACCTTTGGCAATGGTTGCCATGTGGCGCAGGGTTTCGATCCCGTCCATGTCGGGCATGTCGAGATCGCAGACGATCAGGTCAAAGGGTCGGGTGGCCGAGGCAACCAGGGTCAGGGCTTCCTGCCCGCTGTGCAGAACCTGAACGTGGCCGACCCCCAGCGCGGTGAACATGCGGGTGGTCAGGCCACAAAAGCAGGGGTCGTCATCGACAATCAGCACCGCAAGGCTGGCATATGCCCGGTCAGGCTGGGTACCTGCGGGGGATAGTGGCTGAGGCCGTGAGGGGCTGGTTGGCATGGCAGGGTCTCCCTGAAACGTCGTGCGTGTGATGCGGGTCAATGGAGGGTAGAGCAGCGTGCGTTAAACCTGACGCAGGCACTAAGCAGTGTAGCGGGTGATACTCTCCTGATCGGTCAGGAAAAATGGTTTCGACGTTTTTCCTGTGGCTTTGCGGGGGGCTCCGACAATGCGCTGATGGCGGACCGGACCCGCGCCAGACTGGGGGCAACCTGTTCCGTCTGGGTGCGGATGGTGGACCACGAGGCGTCGGCCTTCAGGGCGCTTTCCAGCCGCTGGCACAGTGTTCCCAGCTCGATCGCTCCGGCGGTCAGGGCGGCCCCGGCCAGTCGGTGGGCCGTGCGGGCCAGCGCGGTGGAATCCTGCTGTTCCAGATGCAGGTCAATGTCGTGCCGCAGTTGTTCGGCGCTGGACAGAAAGCCGTCCAGCAGGGTCAACACATCGTCGGTGATGCTGCCGAACAGTTCGTGATACAGGTCGGTCTTGAGGACATCGCCCTGAGAAGCCGGAATGGGCTGTGGAGGGGCCACCGCCGCCGCCGGGGCCTGATCCCGCGGCAGGGTGATGGCAATCGGCTGACCACAGCGGGCGGCCGTTTGACGATAGGGGGACAGAGGCGGTGTGTGTTCGTCGGCGGTGGCTACTGGATGCCAGTGGGCGGGCATGAAGGTCAGCAATGCCTTGCGCAGTTTCTGGCTTTCCACCGGTTTGGCGAGGAAGCCATTCATGCCAACCGCCTGACAGTGGGCCTTTTCTTCCTCGGTGACACCGGCGGACAAGGCGACAATCGGCAGGGCCGCCCCCTCGCTGGTGGAAAAACAGGCTCCGGCCGCTTCTGCGGCGCGTAGGCGGGCGGCCAGTTGAAAGCCATCCAGTTCCGGCATGTGGCCATCGGTGATCAACAGGTCGAACGGTTGATGGCGCAGAACGTCCCACGCTTGCAGGCCATTATCGACCACCACCGGATCAATGCCCATCCGTTGCAGCATTTTGGTGACCACCAACTGGCTGGTCGGAGTGTCTTCGGCCACCAGAACGGCCCCGCCACCAAAGCGCAGGGCGGTATCGTCATACCATGCCGAGGCCCGCGCCGCCCGCTGGTCTTCTTCCAGCAGCGACGGAGGATGCTGGCCGATGGCCACCGCCACCGTCTTGATCAGCAGGCCGGGGCGGGTGGGGCGTGACAGGCCGTAATCGGCTCCGGTCCGGCTGAGGACCGTTGTGATCGGTCCCCGGTCGCGTCGGGCCATCAGCAGGACGGGCAGGGCACCCAAAGCCGGGTCGCGCAGCGATGCCTGTCCGGAGTAGGCCCCGTGGCTGGCGGCACAGCCGTCTTCGACCACCATCAGGGCATAGGGATCATCATCGGTCTGCCGGGCCAGCGCAATGGCGTCGCTGACACTGTCAACGGTGTCAACCCGTGCTCCGGCCCCGGCCAGTCCGCGTTCCATGGCGTCGCGGAAGATCGGATTGGCGGCAACCAGCAGCAGGCGGACCGGCGACAGGCGCAGCCGTGGCTGTGGCGGCGTGATCACTGGCAGGGGCAGTTCAAACCAGAAGGTTGACCCCTGTCCCGGCATGGCGTTGACCCCGATCTCTCCGGCCATCATTTCGACCAGCCGGCGCGAGATGGCCAACCCCAGCCCGGTTCCGCCAAAGCGGCGGGTGGTTCCGGCTTCGGCCTGTTCAAAGGGACGAAACAGGCGGCTGACCTGATCGTGGTCAAGGCCGATGCCGGTATCGGTGACTTCAAAGCGGACCCGGCACAGGTGGTCGCTATCCCCGGGATCGGCAGACTGGCCATGCTCCTGCCTGACCGGACGCACCCGGACCGAAACCTGCCCCTGATGGGTAAACTTGATCGCGTTGCCCACCAGATTGATCAAAATCTGCCGCAGGCGGGCACTGTCGATCTGCACCTCGTGCGGCAAGGCATTGTCGACAAAGGTCACCAGTTCCAGATCTTTGCCCCACGCGCGGGAGGACAACAGCTCGGCGACGGAAAACACCACCTCGTCCAGACTGGTGGGGGCTTCGTCAAACAGCAGCTTGCCCGCGTCGATTTTCGAAAAATCGAGAATGTCATCAATGATGGTCAGCAGATAGTGGGCGGAATCTTCGCAAATGCGCAGCAGGCCACTTTGCTCGCTGGACAGGCCGGTTGCCTCCAGCAATTCGAGGGTTCCCAGCACGCCGTTCATCGGGGTGCGGATTTCATGGCTCATGGTGGCGAGAAACGAGGTCTTGGCGGCGGCCTGTTGCTCGGCCCGTTCCTTTTCCTGTGCCAGCCGGTCGGCCCGGATCTGTTCACTGCGGTCGCGCAAAATAACCGAGACCACCTGTTGCTCGCCATCCCACGCCTCAAAGACACTGGCCTCCAGCGGAATGACGCTGCCATCCGGGCGCCGCCCGTTCAACAGACACATGCCGGACGGGCTGCCGAGGATGGCGGGCAGGTCGTCAAACGGCAACCAGCGCAGGGCGTCCTGTCCATGATAGCTGCCGTTCGGCCCCAGTCCGAGCAGGCGCTGGGCAACCGGATTGGCAGACAGGATCCGCCCGATGGCGTCCAGCGTCAGGATGCCATCGGGAATGCGCTGTAAAAACGCCTGCGACCGCCGGTGATCGGTGTACAGCGCGGCCAGCTGGCCTGCTGTTCCGATTGCGGCTTGGATGCTGGGGATCCAGCTTTCCGGCGCGCTGGCCAGAGGGACATGAACGACCTGCGGGATGGTGCCCCGCAGGGCTGTCAGGGCATCGGCGGTCAGGGAGGGAGGAACCTGTGCCCCGGTACACAACAACGCCACAGTACAGCCCTGCAAGGGGTGCTGGCGGGTACAGGCCCGCAGACCAGGCAGGTCCGAGGCCGGGAACAGGGGATGTGTCGGCACGCCTTCTGACAGCCTGACGCGCAGGCGGTCCAGAACGTCCTGATCCTGATCAAGACAAACAAGAGGATACGGGACCGGCATGGTGTGCCCCTTATGGTCAGGAGTGGCAGAGCACCTTTTATCAGGGGTAACAACCTTTGCGGTGGTCGGCAATGCCTTTAGGGAAAATGTGGCTTTCGGGCATTGTTTGTCTTTGGCTGGCCGCGCCATGCCAACATTTCGTCAACGGTTGTTGAAGATTGCAATTTTCCGCAGCGCGCAAAGGGCAATTTGCAGAATGCAAGGCGTTCCGCAAATTGCCGGTTGATAATCCTTATGAATTATGTGGGATAACGCGATTTTTCAATATGTTAGACGATCGCCAAGCATTTGGCCCGCTCTTTGCTTACTCCCTTGGTATCAAGATCCCGGCTCTGTGCCAGCCAGTCCTTATGCCATCGAGGGTTGCCATGTCCTTCCAGTCTCTGCCCCCACACGCTGATCCGGTTCCGTCGTCCTGCTCGCTGGCGGTTCATACCCTGCCGGCCATGCTGCAAAATGTCGCCGCCCTGACCTCCGGGCGGGTTACCCTCAGCCAGGGCCGTGTTGACGGCTGGCCGTCCAATGATGTGCCGCTGGTGGTGATGTACTCGCCGAACCTGCAGAACCTGACCCACATGCGCCGTCAGACGCAGGCGATCGGCATCCGCTTTCTGGGGTATGATCGCGTGAACACCCTGATGGATGCCCTGTCGGTGCTGGTGCCGGTGGTGGTGATCATCGACGAAGCCGACAGCGAGCAGGCCTGCCGGATCGGGCGGCAGGTGTTGGCCGATGACTTCACGATTAACATGGTGCGTCTGGTTGACGATGCCGAGGCTCAGGCCGAGGTGGAAGAACAGCCGATGGTGACCGCCGTCAACAGTGGGGCGACCAACCACGATGGCCCGTTCCTCGGCAAGCTGAATCGCGGAATGTCCTCGTCCCGTCTGGCGATGGCTTTGGGGCGTCTGGGCGTCCTGCCGCGTCGCCTGACGGTGGTGAAGGCGTAAAGCGCCTTCTCTTGCGCCTGTCCGGGCGCAGGATGGCGGGCGGCACCCCGCTCCGGGATGGCACCGGGATTCTTTTGAATAAAAAAATCCAATGAAAAAAGCCATCCTCTGATCCGTACAGGACAGAGGATGGCTTTTTTCATGGGGGACTAGCAAGCAGGCTAAAGGATGCGGGTGGACTGTCTCGTCAGAACAGCCGGGACGGGTCATCGATCGGCTTGCCGTCGTTCAACTTGAGGAAGCCGACAACTATACGGTAAATGAACCAGATCGATATAGCGATGAGCAGCAGCAGGCCAATTCCTACGAAGCTCAAAAGAATGCCAGGCAGGCACATTAGAAGGCTGAGCCAGAACGTGCGGATGAGCCAGCGAAGGTGGGACTCAAAAATTGTCCCCTTCGTTTCCTTGAGCCTGATGTGCGCGATGATGACGCCCACCACTCCTGTTAAGCCCATCAAGACGGAAGCCGCATAAAGACCGTAGAGAACAAGCGTTAACGTACGCATGGACGATGTAGCATTCGCATCAATAACGGCTGAGTTTTCTTCGCTCACAGGATCGCGCTCCCCCTTGGAAAATTTAGATTGCCGCATGCTGCCAACACGGTGCACGCGAGTACTATTGTCGGGTCTAGCATGCAAAATTAATGTAATCAATAATGCCTTAGAGCCGTGAGCGCAAAAGCGGGAACCAGTTTTCTAAAAAATAACTGTTGTATATCAAATGATTGGGCGAGTGCGCCTGCATCTCATCACAGTACACGACAGTTTGGCAAGAAAGTGCAGGCTGCCGCCTGAACTGCTCGGGGCCTGAGGCCCCGAACCCCCATTTTTTCTTTCAGTATCAAGTCAATGGGGGCCGGGGCCTCAAGGCCCCGGCGAGGTGTGGAGCAGCGCTCCACGTTACTGTCGTGTACTGTGGCGTCCCATTTGACGTGCGCTGGTTTAGAGATGAAGGTGTGGAACACTCCAGGGGGGCATTCACGAACTGGTCAATTTTGAGTAACGGCTTCATGGTGCATCAACACCATAACTTTTTCCTTTGACCTGTTCCGGGAAAGGAATTGCCAGAAGCCACCCCACCGTTACCGCTCGCGGCGGCGGTGGATGGTCAGGGCGATTTCGTCGAGGGTCTTTTGCGCCTTGGCGTCGCGTTCTTTTTTGTCGCGCTCTTCCCGCTGTTCCTGCGCAATCTCGAACGTCTTGAATTCCTTGAAGCTCTGCGCCAGTTCGTCGCGGGCGGCCTCGATGGCCTGGCGGGTTTCATTCAGCCACAGGGTGACCTGCTCGCGGCGGGCCTTGGCGGCGATGGCATAGCTGGCAAAGGTCATTCCGCCTTCGATGGCATTGGCGGCAGCGGCCCGTTGTTCGGCCAGCATTTCCTGATCGAACTTTTCCAGCGCATCCATCAGGCCCTGTTCCTTGCGCAACAGATCACCCAGCGCCCGGCGCTTTTCATCAAGCTCCCATTTGCGAAAGCGGATAACGCCTTTCAGATCGCGTGCCATCGGTTACTTCTTTGCTCCCTTGGCGGCGGGACGGACCGGGGCGGCGGGCTTGGCCGGGCCGCGCACGGCGGGTTTGATCGCCGGGCGTGGCGGAGCCGCTGGAGGAGCCACCCCCGGAGCACCGGACCGGGGAATGCCGCCGTCAAAGTGAATGGCCTCGGCCAGCAGGGCATAGCTGGTGTCGAGGTCGGTTGGTTCGGTTTTGCCTTGCGTCAGGAAGGCTTCGATGCGGGGATACAGCTCGATCGCCTGATCGACCTCGGCGTTCGACCCGGCCTTGTAGGCCCCCAGACGGATCAGTTCGCTCATGTCTTCATAGGTCGAGATGATCCGGCGGGCGGTGCGGATCAGGGCATTCTGTTCCGGCGTGTTGCAGCCGGGCATGGTACGCGACACCGAGCGCAGAATGTTGATCGCCGGATAGCGGCCCCGTTCGCCGATGGTGCGGTCCAGCACGATATGGCCGTCGAGAATACCGCGCACGGCGTCAGAGATCGGTTCGTTGTGGTCGTCGCCTTCGACCAGCACGGTGAACAGGCCGGTGATGTTGCCCCTGCCGACCGGACCGGGACCGGCGCGTTCCAGCAGTTTCGGCAGTTCGGCGAACACCGTCGGGGTATAGCCCTTGCTGGCCGGAGGTTCCCCGGCGGACAGGCTGATTTCGCGCTGGGCCATGGCAAAGCGGGTGACAGAGTCCATCAGGCACAGCACGTTGGCGCCCCGGTCACGGAAAAATTCCGAGACCGCCATGGTCATGTAGGCCGCCTGTCGGCGGACCAGCGGCGCTTCGTCCGAGGTGGCAACGATCACGATCGACCGCTTCATGCCCTCTTCACCCAGATCGTCTTCGATGAATTCACGCGCTTCGCGGCCACGTTCCCCGATCAGGCCAAGGATGATGATGTCGGCGGACGAATAGCGCGCCATCATTGACATCACCGACGACTTCCCGACGCCTGACCCGGCGAAAATCCCCATACGCTGGCCCTGACAGCAGGTGGTAAAGGAGTTCATCGCCCGAATGCCGAGGTCAAGCTTGCCCGCCACGCGCTGGCGGGCATGGGCCGAGGGCGGCGCGGCCTGAATCGGAAAGGCATCGGGGCCTTGCAGCAACGGTCCCAGCCCGTCCACCGGTTCGCCCATGGCGTTGATCACCCGCCCCAGCCAGGACGGGTGCGGATAGATTGACGGAGTCGCCCGCTCAAGCTCTGCCAGACAGCCGAGGCCGATGCCGTCAAGGGTGCCGAACGGCATCACCAGTGCCCGGCCACCGCGAAAGCCGACCACCTCGCAGGGAACCCGGCGCTCGCCACGGGCGACCACATTCACCCGGTCACCCACTGACAGCGTTGTCTGAATCCCGCCAATTTCAATCAGCAGGCCCTGCACGCCAACCACTCGCCCGAAAATGCGGTGGTCGGGAATGCGCTGAACTTCGGTCAGAAAGTTGCGAATGAAGCTGGTCACAGTCGTCTCTGGTCACAAGACAGCCACCTGAGGAACGGAGGCAACGCTGTATTATGGCTGGTGCCCCCTTGATCGCAAAGGCCAGAGATGACCATCTGGTGTCAAAAGAGGCACGACCCTTGCGCGCCAACGGTAATGCTTCTATCGTTAAACTCATGTTAACTCTTGCCTTGAATGGGAAGATCATTACCATCCCGCCGGTATGAGACCGAACGAGAGGGGTGGGGATGACTCTTCGGTTGTGATCGCAACAACCCTGGGGAATGAGACGGGGAAGGCTTCGCATGAGAGTTCTAGTAGTCGAAGATGATCCAGCGACCCGTCAGAGCATCGAGCTGATGCTCCGTAAGGAGCAATGGGTGGTGGATTCAACCAATCTGGGCGAAGACGGCCTCGAGATTGGCAAGCTCTATGATTATGACATCATCATCCTGGATCTGGGATTGCCGGACATGGACGGCATGGATGTCATTCGCGCCCTGCGGGCGGCACGGGTGGAAACGCCGGTGTTGATCCTGTCCGGCCTGAACGAGCCCGAGCGCAAGGTGCGCGGGCTGGGGGTCGGGGCCGATGATTACCTGACCAAGCCGTTCGACCGCGCCGAGCTGGTCGCCCGCCTGCAGGCGATCGTCCGCCGATCCAAGGGCCATGCCCAGCCGGTGGTGCACGTCGGCCAGCTGGAGGTCAATCTGGAGGCCCGAACGGCCCAGATGGGCGGCCAGCCGCTGCATCTGACCGGCAAGGAATACGGCATTCTGGAATTGCTGGCGATGCGCAAGGGAACGACGCTGACCAAGGAACAGTTCCTGAACCATCTGTACGGCGGTATCGATGAACCAGAGCTGAAGATCATCGACGTGTTCATCTGCAAGCTGCGCAAGAAGCTGACGCAGGCCGCCAGCGGGGAAAACTATATCGAAACCGTCTGGGGGCGTGGCTATGTCCTGCGCGACCCGGAAGGTCAGGATCAATTGGCATCCCGCGCTGCGGCCAATACCTGAGGGCCAAATGCTTGAGGGCCAGATGCCTGAAGGTCGGGGTCCCCGGGGGCGGGGGCCTTATCCGGCAGGCAGCAGGCAGACCAGTTTGCAGTCCGGGGCCTCGGCCACCAGCAAGGTGGTCTGACGGTACCGTTGATCGTGGTGGCCCGGGTGTAGAAAACGCCGTTCGCCACCCTCACGGTTCAGCACGCTCTGACTGTGCCAAAAGGTGGAAAATTCTACCGAACAGCCTTCCAGATCGGTAATCAGTGCCAAGAGCTGCGGGTCGCGGGGCCGCCGGTTGACGTCGGCACGGAATTCGGCGACCAGTCGGCGCGCCCGTTCAGACCAGTCACTCCCCAGCAGGATGCGCGCTGCCGGTTGGCAGAACACGAAGCGCAACAGGTTGCGTTCCTGACTGCCGTCATCCAGCCAGCCGCTGAAGACCGCGGCGGCCTGACGGTTCCAGGCGCGGGCGGTCCATTCTCCATCCAGGACATAGGCCGGAACGGCGATGGTTTCCGGCAGCGCCAGCAGAGAGGCGGGAAGGGGCGAGGCTTCCTGATCGGGCAAGGCCGGATCGCGGCGGCGGGCCAGATCGAACAGGGACGCCCGCTCGGCCGGTGTCAGGTCGAGGGCCGAAGCCAGACGGGCCAGGGTATGGGCCGATGCCTGTACGTCACGCCCCTGTTCCAGCCAGGTCAACCAGGTCGTGCTGACGCCCGCAGTGGCGGCCAGTTCTTCGCGGCGCAGGCCGGGGGTGCGGCGGCGGCGTTCTCCGACAGCGGGGGGCGGGGCGGCATGCTGCTCGCGGTGGGCCCGCAAAAAGTCTCCCAGCATGCGATAAGGGCGTGGCGGTGTCGTCAATGGATGGCAATCCGGGCAATCAGGGGGGCTCAGGCATGGCAGACGCAATTCCTGCCACTGCTTTTGGCATGGTACAGGGCATGGTCGGCGCGTGCATAGAGATTGTTGCCGGTTTCGCAGGGGCTGTGCTGGGCAACGCCAAAGCTGGCACTGATGTGCAGGGTTTCGCCGGTTTCCAGCAGGATCGGGGTGGCGATGATGCCTTGCCGCAACCGCTCGGCCAGCTCATTGGCGTCCTTGAGAGGGGTGTTCTCCAGCAGAATGGCAAACTCCTCTCCCCCAAGGCGGGCCACCATGTCCACCGAGCGGACGGCGTTCTGGAGCTGTCGGGCGATGGCACACAGCACGACATCGCCCGCCGGGTGGCCCCAATGGTCGTTTACCTGCTTGAAATGATCCAGATCCAGTAAAATCAGGGTAACCGGCTGCCCGGAACGGACGCTGCAATTGATTTCGCGCTCAAGGGCCTCGGCGAAGGCGCGACGGTTGGCGGCGCTGGTCAAGGGGTCGGTGGTGGCCAGCTTTTCCAGTTCCAGTCGCAATGCGTGGCGTTCTGAAATGTCGCGGGTGATGCCATGCATGCCCTGCAAGGTGCCGTTGGCGTCAAAGGTGAGGCGGGCTGAAACCTCGGTCTGGACGGTGGCGCCATACAGGGTGTGGGCTTCCAGTTCCAGCCAGACATCTTCGGTGGTGGGGGCGCCAGTTCTCTGCACCGTGGTCTGGGCCTGCATCCGGGCGCGGGCGATGGCCTGTTCCGCCCGGGTGCGCGACGATGGAGGCAGGTTGCCGAAAACGGAGTGTCCGAGCAGGGCATGGGCCTGACGTCCGGTCAGTTTTTCGACCGACGGGCTGCAATAGGTATACACCAGTGAGGCATCGGCGGACCACACCACGTCAATCATCGTATCGGTCAGCAAACGCAGACGCTGTTCCCGCTCGCGGATCTGGCGGGCAAGAGAGGTGGTGCGCATCAGCAAGACCACCAGCATCAGAATGACGGCGGCGGCGGAAAGGGCGGTCCAGTTGACCCATGCCGGTAATGGAGTGTTGCGGCTGGGAGTATAGAGAAAGGCCGACAGATCGACATCCTGATCGGCCGGAATCAGTCCCAGGGAACGATAGCTGTTCAGGATGTGCTGCCAGCGTCCGGGGTTGTTGTGCCCGATTTCGATGATCTCGGGCATGATCAGCCGGCGCAACTGCTCGGCCTCGTAGCGCAAATGATCGCGGTCCTTGATGCTGGGGTAATGGGCCTCGATCAGGTCAATGGCGGCATCCGGGTTGTCCAGCGCATCCCGCCATCCTCTCAGCGATGCCTCGATGAAGGCCTTGACCCGCTGGGGGTGCTGGCTGATCTGCTGTTCGGTGGTGAACAGGGTGTCGCCATAAAAATCGATCCCTCCGCTGCGGGGCGTGAGCAGGGTAAAGGGGATACCCAGTTTCCGCAGATCGTAAGGTTCGTCGGAAACATAGGCGGTCATGGCGGCGACCTCCCCGGACAGCAGCGGTGCCACCGTAAAGGCGTGCGGGACCCGGTTGATGCGGTTCAGGGGAATGCCTTCGTTGACCATATAGGCCCACAGCTCGGCGGCCTGCTCTTCGGCCATCAGTGTCTTGCCGACCAGAGAGTCAAGGGTATCGAGGTTGCGGCCGCTGAGGGTCAGCAGGACAAAGGGAGAGTGCTGAAAAATGGGGGCCAGCGCCACCACCGGAGCGCCTTTGGCACGCATCAGCAGCAACTCGGATGTCCCGATGCCAAAATCTGCCGTGCCGTCAATCACCGCCTGAGCCGGATCAGAGCCGGGTGTGGCCGGGATAATTTTCACATCCAGCCCGGCACTCTGGTAATAGCCCTTGGCCACCGCCATGTAATAGCCAGCAAACTGAAACTGGTGCTGCCATTTCAGCTGCAACACCACCGGTTCCAGCAAGGGAGAGGTCTGGGGAGGCGCCGTCTGGGCATGCGAAGGAGAGATGATCCCCCACAGGATGGTCAGGGCAAGGAGGCGCGGGAGCAGCAAGCGATAGCGTGTCACAGGGCTCTCCTTGCACAAAAGGGGCAGGGGCGGATGTCTTGTTCAGTGTATTAGCATAAAAATGATTACAGGCGGAAATACTCTGTCTTCCGGTATGGGAAATCGTGTCTGAAATGATCTTTACAGCCCGCTCCCCCTAAAGTGGACTGTCGGGAATTTTCAACAAGGCCGCTTGAAGGGTCTGATTTTACATCGGCATGTGCCGGATTGATCAGGTTATGCGGGATTGAGGCGGGTGCTGGTGGGGTATGGCAACCGGGTGTCTGGTTATACATCTGAAATACAACAATTTTATTGAAAATACGATGCAAATGGGGGGCGGTTTTTACAGGTGAAATAGTTTAGTTGCGTGGATGGGCTCTTATAATTTGATCACTTTATTGGCTGTTTTGAAGGTTTAGGAGATTTACAATATCTATTTGATATATAATGATTATTCATCTTCATTTCGCTGTATGAATCGGCGTACGAATCGCATTTTAAACGCGGTGTCATGAAATTTTAAACTCATATTGTGATCATATTTCTGAAAAATCGAGGGGAAGCCTGACTATTTGCTGTGCGCTGGTCTGCCGTTTCGGTGCTCATGTGACCGAAAATGTGGCGAAATTTTCACCACGAACGCTATGTTGCAGGTGCGAGCACGAAAAATATGCAAGTTTGTTGTCTAATTTTTTAAACGTGTCATGATGCTTTCATTGCAGACCATCATGGAATGCATGGCTGGCCGATGAGCCGACGAGATCCAGACCCTGTGCGCCAGACAGGCAGGGCACAGAGAGTCTGATGTGAACGTGTTTGGGAGTGGCATATGGCAATGGCTGACGCAGCGGCAAAGCGTGGTACCTCCGCTCAGAACGGATCAGATATTCTGGTCACCTTTAACGGCGTCCAGAAGACCTACGACGGTGAGATCCTGGTCGTTAAGGACCTTAACCTCGAGATCAAGCGCGGCGAGTTCGTGACCATGCTCGGCCCCTCGGGCTCGGGGAAGACGACTTCGCTGATGATGCTGGCTGGCTTTGAAGTGCCGACCCATGGCGAAATCCTGCTGGATGGCCGGTCGCTGCGCAACGTGCCGCCGCACCAGCGCGACATCGGGATGGTGTTCCAGAACTACGCCCTGTTCCCGCACATGACCGTGGCCGAGAACGTTGCGTTCCCGCTGTCGGTGCGTGGGGTCAGCAAGTCGGAACAGACCACCCGGGTGCGCAAGGCGCTGGACATGGTGAAGCTGGGCGCGATGGAAAACCGTCGCCCGGGGCAGATGTCCGGTGGTCAGCAGCAGCGTGTTGCCCTGGCCCGTGCGCTGGTTTTTGAACCGCAGCTGGTGCTGATGGACGAACCGCTGGGCGCGCTCGACAAGCAGCTGCGCGAGCACATGCAGCTTGAAATCAAGCACATCCACGAAAGCCTGGGTATCACCATCGTTTACGTGACCCACGATCAGGGCGAAGCCCTGACCATGTCCGACCGCATTGCGGTGTTCAACGATGGCATCATTCAGCAGCTCGACAGCCCGACCGGCCTGTATGAATGCCCGCGCAACAGCTTTGTGGCGCACTTCATCGGTGAGAACAACGCCCTGCCGGGCATCGTCGAAAGCGTCAGTGGCGAGCTGTGTTCGGTACGTCTGGCCAGCGGTGAAACGGTGCAGGCCCGTGCGGTGAACATCGGTGGTGTCGGGTCAAAGACCAGCCTGTCGTTCCGCCCGGAAAAGGTGCATATCGAAGGTATTGGTCCGGATCATCCGAACCGTCTGCATGGCCGCGTGAACGAAACCATTTACTATGGTGACCATGTGCGGGTGCGCATGACCGTTGCCGGGTCCGACAGCTTTACCGTCAAGATGCGCTTCCGCGCTGGCCGTGCCGTGCCGCTGCCGGGCGAAGAGCTGTTTGTTGCCTTTACGGCCGAAGACTGCCTGGCCCTCGATCCGATCTGAGGCGCCGGTACGGCCACGATTTTTCGCCCGGCAGGCTGAACCATCAGCCGCACTGTTCAGGGGGGCGGAAAAAATGCGGCCGGTCTGACTGGGGCAACCCGGTTTCCTCCGGCCGCCTATCACCATGCTACCATTCCATCATCCACTATCGATTGTTACAGGGAGTACATCGGGTATGGACGTGAAGAAGTTGGTACTGGCGGCTGCCGCCGCTGCGATCGTCGGGTCGGTTTCCATGGCAGCGCAGGCGCGCGACCTGTCGGTCGTGTCGTGGGGCGGCGATTATCAGGCAGCCCAGAAGAAGGTGTACTTCGAGCCGTTCATTGCGACCGGCACCCCCATGGTCGATGAATCGTGGGACGGCGGTATCGGCGTTCTGCGCGCCAAGGTCGAAGGCGGCAGCGCCACCTGGGACGTGGTGCAGGTTGAATCCGACGAACTGGCGATGGGCTGCGAAGAAGGTCTGTACGAGACCCTCGATTACAGCAAGATCGGCGGCGAAAAAGCCTACATGCCGGAATCCGTCAACAAGTGCGGCATCGGCGCGATCGTTTACAACTTCGTTCTGGGTTATGACAAGGACAAGCTGAAGGACGCTCCGAAGTCCTGGGCTGACTTCTTTGACCTGAAGAAGTATCCGGGCAAGCGCGGCCTGCGCAACGGCCCGAAGACCACCCTGGAAATCGCCCTGATTGCCGATGGCGTGGCCCCCAAGGACGTGTACAAGGTGCTGGCGACCGAAGACGGCGTGAACCGCGCGTTCAAGAAGCTCGACAGCATCCGCGACAACCTGGTGTTCTGGAAGGCTGGCGCCCAGCCGCCGCAGCTGCTCGCCTCGGGTGAAGTGGCGATGACCTCGGTCTACAATGGCCGTGTCGATGCCGCCAACATCAAGGACCACCGTAACTTTGGTATCGTGTGGGACGGCAGCCTGTTCACCATCGACAGCTGGGTGATCCTGAAGGGCACTCCGAACAAGGACGCCGCCTACAAGTTCCTCGACTTCGTGGGCAAGGCTGACAATCAGGCCAAGCTGCCGACCTACATCGCCTATGGCGTGACCAACGTTGATGCGAACGCCAAGATCGATCAGGCCCGTCTGAAGGACCTGCCGACCGCCAAGGAAAACATCGCCAACGCGGTCCAGATCAACACCGAATTCTGGCTGGAAAACGGTGACCGTCTGACCGAACGCTTCAACAAGTGGGCGGCTGCCAAGAACTAAGGTTCTGGCCCCGGTTGCGGATCACTGACGATCTGGTTCTGTCGGTGATCCGCACCGGACAACTCTCTTCTTACTGATAAAAAGCATGGGGCGGCCCGTGGGCTGCGTACACTACCAAAGTGGGGACTTGCGATGACCGATATGGCCCTGCCTGAACGACAACAGGCATTGCTACCGGATCAACAGGGCCTGAAGGCCAAGCTGCAACGCGCCGAGCGCATGAAGAAGGTGCGGGCGTTTGCTCTGGTGGCGCCGCTGCTGCTGTTTGTTCTGGTGACTTTCATTGCGCCCATTGGCGACATGCTGCGCCGCTCGTTCATTGACAACGAGCTGTCGGCCGTCTGGCCGCAGACCCAGTCTGCGATGCAGCAGTGGACCGACCGTTCGCAGGCGCCGGGCGAAGCCGTCTTCAAGGCCGTGGCCGAGGACATTCGCAAAAGCCGGGACGCCAACACCCTGGCCACCGCTGCCCGCCGTCTGAACTATGCCATTGATAATGGTCGTTCGCTGGTGTTTGGCACCGCCCGCAAGCTGCCCGATCAGACGGAAGGCTGGAAAGAGGCGATGATTGCCATCGACGCCCGCTGGAATGATCCGGAACTGTGGCAGGCGATCAATCAGGCCAGCGGCCCGTTCACCTCGTTCTATTTGCTGCAGGCGATGGACCTGCACAAAAAGGCCAACGGTGATATCGTGTCGGTGTCTGGCAACAATGCCATCTATATCGATATTCTGCTGCGCACCTTCACCGTCGCCTTCTCGGTGACTGTCCTGTCGGTGTTGCTGGGTTTCCCGGTGGCCTACCTGCTGGCCAACCTGCCGCCCAAGACTGCCAACCTGCTGATGATCCTGGTGCTGCTGCCGTTCTGGACCTCCCTGCTGGTCCGTACCGCCGCCTGGATCGTGCTGTTGCAGGAACAGGGGGTGGTGAACCAGTTCCTGTTGTGGCTGGGGGTGGTCGATCATCCGATCCGCATGATTTACAACCGCGCTGGCGTATATATCGCCATGACCCATGTGCTGCTGCCGTTCATGATCATGCCGTTGTACTCGGTGATGAAAGGCATCAAGCCCCATTACATGCGCGCTGCGGTGTCGCTGGGGGCTCGTCCGACGGTGGCCTTCCTGCGGGTGTACATGCCGATGACCCTGCCGGGGATGGGCGCTGGTGCGCTGCTGGTGTTCATTCTGGCTCTGGGCTACTACGTCACGCCGGCGCTGGTTGGGGGCGCAGCCGATCAGATGATCAGCTACTTCATCGCCTTCTACACTTCGGAAACCGTCAACTGGGGCATGGCCTCGGCGCTGGGGGCGGTCCTGCTGGTGGTGACCCTGATCCTGTACACCATCTACAACCGGCTGGTCGGTATTTCCAACATGAAGATGGGCTAAGGCAGGTCCGGTTTCTGCTGGATCACAGGACACCACAGTTGAGAGACAAGAATGGGCTACCGCCCATGCCCGTTCGGGGGCGATGCCCCCAAGCCCCCCTTCTTTTGATTATCAAAGGAGTGGGGTCCGGGGCCTCAAGGCCCCGGCGAGGTTTGGAGCAGCGCTCCATGATCCTGTTTTCTGTTTGTCGTGTCCTGTGCCACCGGCTCTGGTTTAATGATTTCAGCAAATACGTCGTCGCCGATGTGCCATCGGCTCGGGATTTGCTCTGGCTTTGTGATTTCAGCAAATGCGTCGTCGCCGATGTACCATCGGCTCGGGATTTGCTCTAAGGGGACCTCGGGATGAGTGCAAATCACGTTCGCACCTTCGAAGAAAAGTTCTGGCTGTTCGTGCTCTATGGCTTGTCGGGGCTGGTGTTCTTTTTCCTGATGGCGCCGATCCTGGCGATTGTGCCGCTGTCGTTCAACTCGGGGCAGTTCCTGACCTACCCGCTGCAAGGCTTTTCGTTCCGCTGGTACGAAGAGTTCATGCATAGCGAAGCCTGGCAACGGGCGTTCAAGAACAGCTTCATTGTCGGCATTGCCGCCACCATCCTGTCCACCTCGCTGGGGACGGTGGCCTCGCTGGGGCTGACCCGCGCCGATTTCCGCGGCAAGGCGTTTGTGATGGCCGTTTTGCTGTCACCGATGATCGTGCCGGTGGTGATCACCGGGGTGGGTCTGTACTTCTTCTTTGCCCCGCTGGGGCTGAGTGCCACCTACACCGGCCTGATCCTGGCCCATACCGCGCTGGCGGCTCCGTTCGTGGTGATCACCGTCAGTGCCACCCTGCAGGGCTTTGACATGAACCTGGCGCGGGCCTCGGCCAGTCTGGGGGCCAACCCGGTGACCACCTTCTTCAAGGTGATCCTGCCGCTGATTGCGCCGGGTGTGGCGTCTGGTGGTCTGTTCGCCTTTGCCACCAGTTTTGACGAAGTGGTGGTGGTGCTGATGATCGCCGGCCCGGAACAGCGCACGCTGCCGCGTGAAATGTTCTCGGGGATACGTGAAAACATCAGCCCGACGATTACCGCCGTGGCGACGGTGATGATCCTGGTGTCGGTGGCCCTGCTGCTGTTGCTGGAAATGCTCCGGCGCCGGAACGAAAAGATGCGCGGTCTGCGGTAAGCGGTCTGGCGGTCCGGTTGTGCGATGATCAGGGTCGTTATGCTTCTGTCCGGTAACGATCCTGAGGACCGTGCAAAAGTCTAAAATTTTAAACACGAAAAAGGGGTGCTGCCGGGCACCCCTTTCTTGCATCAGGACGGAAAAACAGGCTTACAGATAGGGCGGGGTACAGGCCGAAACGATCACGCAGGGTTCCTTGGAGGTATTGCGGAAACGATGCGGCAGGGTGCTGTCAAACAGGTACGAATCGCCGGTGTTCAAAATGTGCTTACTGTCGCCCACGGTCAGTTCGATGGTCCCCGAGATGACAATGCCGCCTTCATTCGAGGCATGTTGCAGCATCGTCCGGCCGGTATCTGCACCGGGCTGATAGGTTTCGTAGAGGATCTGCAGGCCATATTTGCGGGAATCACCCACCTGTAAAAACGACACGGCACCCTGATTGTTGCGCTCGATTTCATTGGTCAGCGGCAGCAGTTCATCGTGACGGAAGGTGATCTTTTCCAGGTCGGTATCTTCGGTGCTGAAGAACTCGCTGAGGGTCATCGGAACCCCTTGCAACACGCGGCGCAGCGAGGAAACAGACGGGCTGTTGCGGTTTTGCTCAATGAGGGAAATCGTCCCGTTGGTGACGCCAGCACGGCGGGCGAGTTCCCGTTGGGACAGTCCTGCTGTTTCGCGGACCTGTCGCAGTCGGCCTCCCACGTCGAAGTCCATCATTGGTGTTGTTCCTTGTTGTCAGGGCTGTTGTTGATTGTTTGGGAAACCCGTGGTGATGGCTCGGTTTTGCGAGGCATTGTCAACACTGGGGATCGCCTGTTCCGGTCCCTGTTCGGGTGTTCAATATTTTAATCTCCCAAACGCTTAAATCCAATCCTCCAATGTAACAACCGATCTTTTTCAGCAAGACGATGGCGTGATGGCAGGTATATCAAACTTCTTTATCCCCCGGAGTGGGGGAGGTGCTTCGGGGCCGGAATGAGCAAAGGCTGTTGTTTGATATATTAAACAGTGATAGAGTTCTTTTCAGATGCTGGCAGAGGCCAGATCACCATCTTTCCGTCCCTGACCGGCCCATGTCCGGCTGACCAGATGAAAGGGTTTTCCATGGATTTCCTCAAGGATCGCTCGCTGCTCCATACCGATGGCTACATCAATGGCGCGTGGTCGGCAGCAGCGTCGGGCAAGACCTTTGCCGTCACCAACCCGGCCACCGGTGCCCACATTGCCGATGTCGCCGACATGGATGACAGCGACACCCGTCGTGCGATCGAAGCCGCCAATGCCGCCTTCCCGGCCTGGCGCAAAAAGACCGCCAAGGAACGCGGTGCGATCCTGCGCAAGTGGTTTGACCTGATCATTGCCAACGGCGAAGATCTGGCCCAGCTGATGACCGCCGAACAGGGCAAGCCGCTGACCGAATCGCGCGGCGAAGTGGTTTACTCGGCCAGCTTTGTCGAGTGGTTTGCCGAAGAAGCCAAGCGCGTCTATGGCGATACCGTCCCGACCCACAAGGCTGACGCCCGTCTGGTGGTGGTGCGCGAGCCGATTGGTGTGGTGGCTGCCATTACCCCGTGGAACTTCCCGCTGGGCATGATCACCCGCAAGTGCGCCCCGGCGCTGGCCGCTGGTTGCCCGGTGGTGGTGAAGCCCGCCGAAGACACCCCGCTGTCGGCGCTGGCGCTGGTTGAACTGGCCGAACGCGCTGGTTTCCCGGCTGGTGTGTTCAACGTGGTGACCTGCTCCAAGCCGCACGCGATTGCCGTCGGTGGCGAGCTGACTTCCAATCCGATTGTGCGCAAGGTGTCGTTCACCGGCTCGACTCCGGTCGGCAAGCTGCTGATGGCCCAGTGCGCCACCACCGTCAAAAAGGTCTCGCTGGAACTGGGCGGCAACGCGCCGTTCATCGTGTTCAACGATGCCGATCTGGATGCCGCTGTGGTCGGGGCGATGGCCTCGAAATACCGCAACGCTGGCCAGACCTGCGTTTGCGCCAACCGCATCATGGTGCAGTCGGGCGTGTATGACGCCTTCGCCGCCAAGCTGGCCGAAGCCGTTGCCAAGCTGAAGGTCGGGAACGGCGTTGGCGATGGCGTCAATCAGGGTCCGCTGATCAACGCGGCGGCGATTGACAAGGTGGAGCGTCTGGTCAACGACGCCACCAGCAAGGGCGCCAAGGCGATCATCGGTGGCAAGCGTCACGAACTGGGCGGCCAGTTCTTTGAGCCGACCATTCTGACCGGCGTCACCCGTGACATGGCTTGCTTTGCCGAAGAAATCTTTGGCCCGGTGGCGCCGCTGTTCCGCTTTGAAACCGAAGAAGAAGCCATCCAGATGGCGAACGACACCCCGTTCGGTCTGGCCGCCTACTTCTATGCCCGCGACATCGGTCGTGTGTGGCGCGTGGCCGAAGGTCTGGAATACGGCATGGTCGGCATCAACGAAGGCCTGATCTCCAACGAAGTCGCCCCGTTCGGCGGCGTCAAGGAATCGGGTCTGGGTCGTGAAGGTTCCAAGTACGGCATGGATGACTTCACCGAGCTGAAGTACCTGTGCATGGGTGGCCTGAGCACCTGAGGACACCCCTCGTTCCTGTCGGAATGAGGTTTTGACAAAAGCCGGGCGTGGTGCCTGCTGACAGATGCCACGCCCCGGCCTGTGCCCCCTGATGGTTGGACGCGCCTCCGGGCGTCAGGGGTTTTACGGTTTCTCTGGCTGGGCAGGTCAAGGATCAAGAGGAATGCGTGTGCTGCGACTCTCAATCCTGAGTTGAAAATTGCCTGTGCCGTTCAACGGTCAATCCCCCCTCGGTAAGATTTGGAGTGCTCTTGAGATGACGTCTAACGCTGATATCCAGGCCCGTCGCGTTTCTGCCGTACCGCGCGGCGTGTCCACCATGCTGCCGGTGTTTGCTGCCCGCGCTCAAGGGGCGGAAATGTGGGACGCCGAAGGCAAGCGTTACATTGATTTCGCTGGCGGGATCGCCGTGCTGAACACTGGCCACAACCACCCGACCATCAAGGCCGCGGTTGCTGCGCAGCTGGACAACTTCAGCCACACCTGCTTCCAGGTGATGCCGTATGAAAGCTACATTTCGCTGGCGGAAAAGCTGAACGAACTGGTGCCGATCGATGGCGATTGCCAGACCCTGTTCGTGACCACCGGCGCCGAAGCCGTTGAAAACGCTGTCAAGATCGCTCGCGCCAAGACCGGTCGTCCGGGCGTGATCGCCTTTGGCGGTGGTTTCCATGGCCGGACCATGCTCGGCATGGCGCTGACCGGCAAGGTCGTTCCCTACAAGGTTGGCTTTGGTCCGTTCGTCTCGGAAGTCTACCATGCCACCTACCCGAACCCGTACCGGGGCATTTCGGTGGCCGATGCGCTGGCCAGCCTGGAAGCCCTGTTCAAGGCCGACGTTGATCCGCTGCGCGTGGCCGCGATCATCTGCGAACCGGTGCAGGGTGAAGGCGGTTTCGTGATTGCTCCGCCGGACTTCCTGCAGGGCCTGCGCGCCATCTGCGACAAGTACGGCATCCTGCTGATCATCGACGAAATCCAGACCGGTTTTGCCCGCACCGGCAAGATGTTCGCCGTTGAGTACGCTGGCATTTCGCCGGACCTGATGACCATGGCCAAGTCGCTGGCCGGTGGTTTCCCGCTGTCTGCCGTCACTGGCCGCAAGGACGTGATGGACGCCGCCAACCCCGGTGGTCTGGGTGGCACCTACGGCGGTTCGCCGATCGCCTGCGCTGCCGGTCTGGCGGTGCTGAAGGTGATCGAAGAAGAAAACCTCACTGCCCGTGCGCAGGAAATCGGCGAACTGATGGTTGGCCGTCTGACCGCCATGCAGTCGCGCAACAGCCTGTCGTGCATCGGTGATGTGCGTGCGCTGGGGGCGATGGTGGCGATGGAACTGGTCAAGGATCGCGACAGCCGCACCCCGGATGCCGACCTGACCCGCGCGCTGGTGGCCAAGGCTGCCGAACGTGGTCTGGTGATCCTGTCCTGTGGCACCTATGGCAACGTGATCCGCTTCCTGTGCCCGCTGGTGGCCTCGAACGAGCTGATCAACGAAGGCATGGACATTCTGGAATCCATTCTGGAAGAACTGACCGCCGCCTGATGAGCCTGCCTCATCACGTACTGGTCTGAAAGATCACGGAAGACGGGAACCGGTTCCGTCCGGCCCGTCTTCCGCTTTCTCTTTGGGGCAACGCTTGATCCCCTTGGCGCTGCCCCAAAGTTGAAAGATGCATCCGGTGCCTGGGCTGCCCTCTCAGGCCGGAAAGTCCTGACGTTCCTGTAAATGCCCGTCTTCCGTGGACCTTTGGCCCGCGAGGGGGCGTGTGTGTCTTCTTTCTTGTCTGACCCCCGGAGAGACCATGTCGTCGAACAGCTTGCGTGATGCGGATATTCGTTACGTTCTTCACCCTTACACCAATCTGGCCGCCCACGAGGCGCAGGGGCCGTTCATGGCCATGCGCGGCGAAGGCATCCGGGTGTTTGACGAGAACGGTAAAGACTACATCGAAGGAATGGCCGGGCTGTGGTGCGCCTCGCTGGGCTTTTCCGAGCCGCGCCTGAAGGAAGCGGCGATGCGGCAGTTTGATCTGCTGCCTTTCTTCCACCAGTTCAGCCACAAGTCGCATGAGCCGGGCATTCTGTTGGCGCAAAAGCTGATCGAAATGGCTCCGGTGCCGATGAGCCATGTGTTCTTTGCCAACTCGGGATCAGAAGCCAACGACACCGTGGTGAAGATTGTTCGCTACATGAACAATGCGCTGGGGCGTCCGCAGAAAAAGAAGATCATCTCCCGCCAGCGTGGTTATCACGGGGTGACGGTTGCCGCCGCCAGCCTGACCGGGCTGCCGCTGAACCACCGCAATTTTGACCTGCCGATTGAGGGCATCCGCCACACCTCTTGCCCGCACTACTGGCGCTATGGTCAGGAGGGCGAAAGCGAGCAGCAGTTCACCGACCGCATGGCTGCCGAACTGGAAGAGATGATCCTGGCCGAAGGGCCGGACACCGTCGCTGCCTTCATCGCCGAGCCGATCATGGGCGCCGGTGGGGTGGTGGTGCCGCCTGCGGGCTATTTCCCCAAAATTCAGGCCGTGCTGAAAAAGTACGACATCCTGATGGTCGCCGACGAAGTGATTTGCGGCTTTGGCCGTACCGGCAAGGCGTGGGGCTCGCAGACCTTTGACATTCAGCCCGACATCCTGAGCTGCGCCAAGGCGCTGTCGTCGGCCTATCTGCCGATTTCGGCGGTGATGGTCAACGAACGGGTCTATGAGGCGGTCAAGAAGGGCTCGGCTGAAATCGGTGCCTTTGGTCATGGCTATACCTATTCCGGCCATCCGATTGCCGCCGCTGTGGCGCTGGAAACACTGGCCATTTACGAAGAACGCCAGATTTTTGACCACGTTGCCAACGTTGGTCCGACGATGCAGGCGGCGCTGCGCCAGCTGGAAACGCATCCGCTGGTGGGTAATGCCCGTGGGATTGGTCTGATCGGTGCCCTCGAACTGGTGGCCGACAAGGACCATAAGGTTCCCTTTGACCCCGCGCTGGGTGTGGGTGCGCAGGTGGTGGCCAGAGCACAGGATGAAGGTCTGATCCTGCGCTCGATGGCTGGGGATATTGTCGCTTTCAGCCCGCCGCTGATCATCACTGAAAGCGAAATCGAGGAAATGATGGCCCGGTTCAACCGTGCGCTGTCGGCCGTTACGGCCTCGCTGGCCGTGCCGGTGTAACTCGCGGCGGATGGGCTCCCCCATCCGTTCGTGAGAATGGCGCACCCGCGCCGCGCGCCTCGGGGTGATGGTGCCCTGATGCGTCTGGCCGGGACGTCCGGTATGAGTGTTCTTTTTGTTAGGCATCCTCCATATCACCTGACCGTCTTTTGCTGATTGCAGCAAAAGACGGTCTTTTTTTGTCAAGGAGATGGCGGCCACGGGGTAGAGTGTATCAAGATCGTCTTATGTATTGATGTGAATAATTTTCATGTTTTTTTTAGGGGGAAAATTCATTACCCTCGCAACGGCTTTTATGGTCACGTCCCGCATGGAATGCCGTGTCTGGCAATGCGCGGCGCAAACATCATCAACCGGGGGATCATGTGAGCAGGTTGGCTCGGAGTGCTGCGCTGCCAGGGCCGCTGCGATGGTGTCGCGGCGTGCTGTCCTTGCGCGTGCTGACGATGCTGGCCGTGATCTCCTTGCTGCTCAATGTGCTGGCCAGTCACCCCGGTGACGGTCTGTCCATGCCGTCCGGCAACGGTGCGGTATCGCCCGAGGTGACGGCCGCGTTGCAGGCGGCTGGCTTTATCTGCTCGGTTGAGGGCCATGACGGGGGCGCACCGGCCTCTGACGCGTCGCCGCACGACAAGCAGGCTCCCTGTCAGGTCTGTCTGGACTGCTGCCTGAGCCTGCCGCCGTTCCTGCTGTCGCAGACGGTGGTATTGATCCGGCACAATGCCGGGGTCGCCGTCACTCTGGCGGCGTTTTATCGGCTGTTCCTCGGCTTCACCGCCCGCCTGCGGCCCGATGTGCGCGGGCCTCCGCTGCTGCTGTCCTCATAAATTCCACCATAAACAGCAAGGATGCGTGCGCGCGTTCTTTCCGAAAAAAATGATCCTGCATGCGGCATGACTGTGCCGGGTGACGGGACACGGCGTGTGAAGAATGATGATGATGGCAGTGAAGAACCGTCGCCAGCACCTGCTTGCTGGTGTGTGCGGCGTTGTGTTGTGCTCTTCCCCGGTGCTGGCGGCAGAGCCGCAGGACAGCACCCCGGATGATGGTGCGGCGCTGGAACTGGGCGATGTGGTGGTTTCGGCGAGCAAGCCGCTGGTTCCGGCAACGGTTCCGGCGGTGGTCAAAACGCTCGACAAGCAGGAGATTGACCAGACGGTCAACGCAGTGACTGCGGCGGAAACGATCAAATACCAGCCGAGTATTGTTGTCCGCGAACGTTATATCGGTGACCGCAATGGCATTTTGTCGATGCGGACCAACGGCACCACCTCCAGCGCCCAAACGGCGGTCTATGCCGACGAGATGCTGATTTCCAATTATCTCGGCAACAGCTATGGCTACCCGCCGCGCTGGGGGATGGTCTCGCCGGAGGAAATCGAGCGGGTGAACATCATTTACGGGCCGTTCTCGGTCCTCTATCCGGGCAATTCGATCGGTGGCGTGGTGGTGCTGGAAACCAAAGTCCCCGACAAGACCGAGTTTCACGGCTCGGCGCAACTGATCCAGCAGTCCTATGACCTGTACAACAGCAAGAAAACCGTCACCGGTGACCACCTGACCGCGTCGGCGGCGGGAAAGGTCAGTGATCGCCTGCATATCCGGCTGGGGGCGGATCATCTGGACAATCAGGGCCAGCCGATGAGCTTTGCCACCGCAACGGCCACCACCACCGGCACCGGTCAGGCAGTCACCGGCTATGCGCAGGACAGCAGCGAAAAAGGCGTTGATCGTTACGTGTTCGGGGCGACCAGCATTGACCATTCCATTCAGGACAATGGCAAGCTGAAGCTGATTTATGATGTGACGCCGACACTGACGGCGACCTATCAGGTCGGGCTGTGGTCGAATGACTCCGACAGTTCGGTGCAAAGCTACCTCACCGACGCCAACGGCAAGCCGCTGTATAACGGCAAGGTGAACATTGGCGGCAAGGTCTATAGCGTGTCGATGAACCCCAGCCAGTCGGACAGCCTGCACCTGATGAACGGGGTGGCGCTGAAACAGGACGCGGGCGGGACGTTTGACTGGGCGGTGGATGCCAGCCTGTACAGCTATCTGACCGACGAAACCCGCGCGGCGACCAACTATGGCAACAGTTCGGTGGGGACTATTACCTCGATGAACGGGTCGGGGTGGGCCAGTGCCAATGTCGGCGGCATCTGGCGCCCGGACGGCAACCGCCAGAGCCACCACGAGGTTTCGGTCGGCTATCATGTTGATCAGTACAGCCTCGACCAGACGGTCAGCAATACGCTGGAATGGCAAAAGGGCACGGAAAGTTCGTTCAAATCGTCGTCGGAAGGCAAGACACGGACACAAGCGCTGTATGTGCAGGATGCCTGGCGGGTGCATCCCGACTGGACGCTGACGGTGGGCGGGCGTGGCGAACGCTGGGAAGCCTTTGATGGCAGCAACCATTCGGCGGCCAGCGATGCCAATTATGAAAACCGCTCGGCAACGACGTTCTCCCCCAAGGCGGCGCTGGCCTATCAGTCCTCGCCGGACTGGTCGCACCGCATTTCCGTTGGGCGGGCCTATCGTTTCCCGACCGTCACCGAGATGTTCCAGCAGATCACCTCTGGCTCGACGATCATCACCGGCAACCCCGACCTTCAGCCGGAACGGGCGTGGGCCTATGACTTTACCAACGAGTATGCTGTCAACGACAGGACGTGGCGGGTGTCGCTGTTCCAGGAAAACATCCACAGCGCGCTGATTTCCCAGACCAATACCACACTGAACACCACCACCTACCAGAACGTTGAATCCCTGCGCATGCGCGGGATTGAAACGGCCTTTACGCAAAACGGCGTGGTGTGGGACCAGTTGGACCTCAGCGGCAGCGTCACCTATACCGACAGCGAAATCCTGAAAAACCCCACCAACCTGACCACCGAAGGGCGGCGGGTGCCACGTATCCCGGAATGGCGGGCCTCGCTGACTGCGACGTGGCATCAGGATGACGATCTCAGCTATTCCGGCGGGCTGCGCTATGCCTCGGCGTCCTATTCCAATCTGGACAACTCGGACCTCAATCATGGCGTCTATGGCGGCAACAGCGAATACCTGATTGCCGACGCCAAAGTGAATTACAAGCTGACTGACTGGGTGACGCTGAACGGCGGCATTGATAATGCCTTTGCCACCCGCGCCTATGTCTATCACCCCTATCCTTCGACGACGTTGTTCGCCGGGGTCAAGGTTGATTATTAGGCGAGAAGGCTGGCGAGGATCAATGATGGCAGGGCTGGCGTTTGCGGCCCTGCTTCATGGTGGCGCGCTGGCGCTGGTCTGGGGTGAGCCGCCCCCGCTCCCGCCATCGGCCCCGCCGGTGTTGATGGCGCGGATCATGGCGGCTCCGGTGGTTGCCCCACCTGCGCCGCCGCCTGCTCCGCTGCCAGAATCTCAGCCCGCACCGCCGGTGGCTGCGGTGCCGCCGGTGGTGCCGCCAAAACCCAAAGCCCCGACCGTGGTCCAGAAAGCCAAAGCGACCCCGGCAAAACCCAAGCCGCCCGACAGCCCGCCGGTGGTGGCAGAGCAGGCGGCTCCTGCTGTTTCTCCGGCGCCTGCCGTCCGTCCCGAGCCTGCTCCGTCGCCCCCGACCGAGGTGGCGCCAAAGGTTGATCCGGCCGGACGCTGTGCCGCACCGGACTACCCGGCGGCATCGCGCCGGTTGCAGGAAAGCGGAGCGGTGGTGTTGATGTTCCTGATCGGCCCGCAAGGGCAGGTGCTGGAGAGCAAAATCGCCGAAAGCAGTGGCTTTGAGCGGCTGGACGAAGCCGCCCGTGTGGCTCTGGCGCGCTGTCGTTTTCAACCCGGAACCCAGGGCGGCGTCCCGACGCAGGCGTGGGCGAAAATCCGTTACGTATGGCGCCTGACATGAGCGGCGCAAAGGATACCATCATGAACAAATTGTTGTCTGTCGCCGTGATGGCGCTTGTCCTGTGGGGGCTGAGCGATACGGCGGCCTTGGCCGAGACCTCCAGCGATGCCAATCCCTATGGCCTGCATGCCTTGTGGGGGCAGGGGGATTGGGTTGCCCGTGGCACGCTGGTCTTTCTGCTGTTGATGTCGCTGGCAAGCTGGGCGCTGATGGCCGCCAAGGCCTGCGAGCAATGGCGGTTGTTCGGCCATGCCCGTCAGGCCCGCAACCGGTTCTGGAATGCCGCCAGTCTGGCGCAGGGGGAAAGCTGCCTTGCCGCCACCAGCCCGTTCCGCCAGATTGCCGCCAGCGGGATCGCCGCTGCGCAGCACCCGGAAGACCGGCTGTTGGGAACGCTGGATCAGCATGGCTGGATCACCCTGACCCTGCAACGGGCGGTCGATGAGGCCACCAGCCAGTTGCAGGGCGGTCTGGCCCTGTTGGCAACGATCGGTTCAACGGCCCCGTTTGTGGGCCTGTTCGGGACAGTCTGGGGCATTTACCACGCCCTGACCGCCATCGGCGTATCCGGGCAGGCGTCGATTGACAAGGTGGCCGGGCCGGTGGGCGAAGCCCTGATCATGACCGCCATCGGTCTGGCGGTCGCCGTTCCGGCGGTGATGGGCTATAACATTCTGGTCCGCCGTAATAAAATTGCACAGGACCAGTTGCGGTCGTTCACCGCCGACCTGCACGCGGTGCTGGTGGGGGGACGTCCCTCATGAGCACCTTTTTCCTCTCCTCCCACGCCTCCAGCCGCCGCCTGCGGTCTGCTGACGAGGCCCCGGAGCAGGTGACGGCGGCGATCAACACCACGCCGCTGGTCGATGTGATGCTGGTGTTGCTGATCATTTTCCTGATCACCGTGCCGGTGGCGGTGCAGTCCATTCCGCTGTCGTTGCCGCACCAGCGCAGCGCCCCCAACCAGCCGACGGCGGGGATGGTGACGCTGGCGGTGACGGCGGATGGACGCCTGTTCTGGAACGATGAACCGCTGGCCGATCTGGGCGCCCTGGACGCACGCCTGACCGCGCAGGCCGCGCCGTCAGCGGATCATCTGCGAGTGCAGATCCGCGTCGACCGGGCGGCGGCCTATGGGGCGGTGGCCCCGGTGCTGGCTCTGTGCGAGCGGCTGGGGATCAGTCCTGTCGGCTTTGTGACCGACCCGACGGACGGAGGCCACTGATGGCGATGATGACCGGGGCGGACGGCTCGGGAGACGAGCTGTTGGCCGATATCAACACCACGCCGCTGATTGATGTGATGCTGGTGTTGCTGATCATGCTGATTATCACCATTCCGCTGACCACCCACAGCCTCGAGATGGCCTTGCCCGCGCCGGGCGAGGCGGAAACCCCGGTTGGGCCGCCGCCGGTGCGACTGGTGGCGCAGGACGACGGGCAGTGGCGCTGGAACGAAACGCCGGTGACAGACCCGGCGGCGCTGGAGGCGTTGTTCCATGCTTTGGCGGCGCAGCCAACACCGCCGGAAGTGCAGGTGATCCCGCGCCATGCCACCCGCTGGGATGCGGTGGCCGCCATTCTGGCCAGCGCCCAGCGGCAAGGGGTCACGACGCTGGCGCTGGCCCAGCCGCCCGATAGTGGAGACCACGGACAATGAGCGGGAAACCCGTGAATGGAAAGAGGGAGCCGCGCGCTGCGGGGCGGCGGCTGTGGGCCTCGCTGCATCGCTGGATCGGGCTGGTGATGGGGTTGGTCCTGTGCGCGGTGTGCATCAGTGGCGTGCTGATCACCTGGAAACGGGAAATCCTGCGACTGACCGACCCCACCCTGTTTGCCTCGTCGGCACCGGGAGTGCAAGGGGCGCCGCCGGACGCGGTGCTGGCGGCGGTCAGGCTGCGCGACGACCGCCCGGTGCGGGCCGTTGCTCCGCCGAATGAGGTCTGGCCGGTGTGGGTGGTGTCGGTGTCGGCGCAGGGCGGCTTTTCGGCTCCGATGACCAATTACATGGTTGATCCGGCGGATGGCCGTATCCTTGGCAGCGATGTGCCGCGACAGGGCTTTCTGGCCTTCATGGGGCAATTCCACCACAATCTGTTGCTGCGTGACTGGTGGGGAAAGGAACTCCTTGGGGCCATCGGGGTGCTGACCCTGTTTTCCGCCCTCAGCGGGTTATACTTGTGGTGGCCCTTGCGGAAAAAGTTCTGGCGCTCGGTCAGTTGGCGGCGTGGGACGCCCAAAGCCCGCCTGCTGCTGGACATCCATAACAGCTTTGGTTTCTGGGCGATGATCCCGCTGGTCATTTTTGGCTTTACCGCCATGACGCTGGGCTATCGGGAGGCAACGCGCACGGTGGTCGGGGTCTTTTCTCCGCTGGCTGCGCCGTTGCCGTCGATGATGAAAATGGGGAGCGGACCCGGCCAGAGGCAGGCAGGCCAGCCGCTGGCGGCGTTGTCGTCGGCGATGGCACATGCTGCACAGGCCTTTCCCGGCTATGAGATGACCATGATCCTGCCGCCGGTGATGGCCGGAGACCCCTATCGCATCCTGATGAACCCGGACTTTTATCGCGGCAGCAGCCGGGGACGGGTGACGCTGTTGCTGGCGGCGGATGATGGGCATCTGATCGAGCAACGTTCCCCGGCCACCGCCTCGGCGGGCGATCTGTTTCTGGCCGAACAGGTGTGGCTGCACTATGGTCTCAGCTTTGGCACCCTCGGGCGGGTGGTGGCATCCTTGGCCGGGCTGGTACCGGTGGTGCTGATGGTCAGCGGCCTGTGGATATGGGCGCGCAAAGCCGCTTTGCGACGGCAGAAACGACGTAAAAACGTCGGTGCGGCTGTGGGGTCAGGCGAGGTGTCCCGCGCCTGACCCTTTACATTCGTCTTTCCCCGTCCCATACCATAAGAAAATGTTATGGCATGGGATGGGGATGACCATGGATCTGCGGCAACTGCGCTATTTTGTCGGCATCGTCGAATATGGTTCGGTGTCCCGTGCTGCCGAGGCCCTGCATGTGGCCCAGCCCGCTCTCAGCCAGCACCTGAAGAAACTGGAAGATGATCTGGGCTGCCAGTTGATGCTGCGCACGCCGCGCGGGGTGGTGCCGACCGAAAGTGGCCGCCGTCTGGCCCAGCAGGCGGCGGTGATCCTGCAACAGGTGTCTGCCCTGCGTGACGAGGTGCGCGGACTGGAAGCCGCCCCGGCTGGCCCGGCGTCGGTGGGTATCCCGACCTCGCTGGGTCCGCTGCTGACTGTGCCGCTGGCGCTGGCGGTGCGGCGTCTGTATCCGGCGGTGCATCTGCGGGTGGTCGAAGGATTGTCCGGCCACATGCTGGACTGGCTGCACAGCGGGATGGTCGATGTGGCGCTGGTGTTCGGGGCCGAAGGCGTGCCGGGACTGGCCAGCGAGTTCATCGCCGAAGAATACCTGCAACTGGCCGCTCCGCCCGGTGATCCGCTGGCGGCACGGGGGGCAGTTGGCGTTGATCTGGCCGAGGTTCTGCCGTTGCCGCTGATTTTGCCCAGCCGCCCGCATGGGGTGCGCGAGGAAGTCGAGCAGGCGGCGCTGGTGGCGCGCCAAAGCCCGAACGTCATTCTGGAAATCGACTCGCTGGAGCACATCAAGGCGCTGGTCGCCGAGGGCGTCGGCTATACCATCGTTTCCAAGCGGGTGGCCAGCAGTGGCCCGGTGGGGGCAACGCTGGTGCAGGTGCCAATCGTCAACCCGCGCATCGAACGGCGGATTTCGCTCGCCCATGCCTCGACCCGGCCCTTGTCGGTGGCGGCACAGGCGGTGCGGTCGCTGATGGCGGCCCGGTTGGACGAGCTGATCACCGCCGGTTACTGGCGCGAACAGGGGTAAAGCACCACCGGCAACAGGGTCGACCGCCGGATCGGCTCGCCCTTGGCCGGTTTGGGGGCTTCGGCATTTTTGCCCTGACCAGCCCTGGTCAGCCACGATCGCAACGGCGCACAGCGTTTGCCGCTGCACAGGGTGGCAGTGGCGACATGATCGCTGGCGGGCAGCACCAGTTGGGCAATCGGCGGGTCTTGCGGGGTCTGCACATACCACTCGCCCTCGCGGCGGGCATCGGGCGGGATGAAAATCATCGCCGGATCGGCGGCCTTTACCCGGCTGAGGGTTTTGCTCAGGCCCTGCGGCGACAGGCTCCAGCGTTCTTCCCGCTGGACGGCCTCGGCCTTGTGATCCCAGTGGAGGGTGGCCGTTTCCGACGGCAAGGGGGCGGCTCCCTTGCCTCCCAGCAGGCTGATGCACAGGGCGATGGCGAGGCTGCTGCTCATGGTGGGGATGGTTCCGGCGGTGGGGGGATAGGGGGAAGACGCCGCAGTGTAGGCGATAACGCCGCCTGCGCGAACCCCAAGCGTGTTTTTCCGTCCGAGGAGGCTCAGGGCCGTCTGCCGATCCCACCAAGAGGCTGAGTCCTTTGCTGGCTGGGGATTCGTTTTGTTTCTTTTCAGTATGATAAGGCCCCAGGCAGTGACGGCTCCGGCGGGCTGTGGGGCTGTATTTACCGGCGGTGGGCCGTCTGTGCTGCCGGGGAGGTTCGCGCTGGGATAAGTCATTGAAAATAAAGAAGAGTGTTTTTGATATTGCTTGTGTACATATGATTTTGCGCCAAAATTATCGAGGTTCGCGCAACAGGCCTCTTTTCTTTTGCAGCATCAGGTTGTTATAGTAGGAGCCGTCGCCCCCTCACGGGGGCGTGGATTGAAACACAGCTTACGAGATGGGCGAGCAGTAGACCCGCAGTCGCCCCCTCACGGGGGCGTGGATTGAAACGCTCCTTTCCGGGACGTGACCGGGCCGACGTGCGTCGCCCCCTCACGGGGGCGTGGATTGAAACAACATTCTGTTGACTACCTGACTCTGGATAGATAGTCGCCCCCTCACGGGGGCGTGGATTGAAACGCAGAAATCGTCGACCGGGAGCGCGAAGACGATTTTGTCGCCCCCTCACGGGGGCGTGGATTGAAACCGATACCGAGACAGCACCGGGCGGCTGGTCGTGGGTCGCCCCCTCACGGGGGCGTGGATTGAAACGCTGCGGGACCAAGGGCAGGGCAAGCTGATGTGCGTCGCCCCCTCACGGGGGCGTGGATTGAAACATTTCGGTGCAGAGGGCCTTGTGTCCCTCTGCACGTCGCCCCCTCACGGGGGCGTGGATTGAAACCACCGGGAGCGGTCGCCGTCGTTTACGGTCGCCCCGTCGCCCCCTCACGGGGGCGTGGATTGAAACCAGCGCACTCCAGACGTATGCATACTATTATCTCAGTCGCCCCCTCACGGGGGCGTGGATTGAAACAGTGATTTCCAGCGCCAAGGCATAGAGGCGCTGGAAAGTCGCCCCCTCACGGGGGCGTGGATTGAAACCCGCCGATCAGGTATCCACCGGATACCCACTCAGTCGCCCCCTCACGGGGGCGTGGATTGAAACGCTGGTATTATCCTAAAAATGAAGCTGGACATATAGTCGCCCCCTCACGGGGGCGTGGATTGAAACTGGGTGATGCCGGGGGCCGATGCGGCTGACTGGGCCGACGGCGCCCCCTCACGGGGGCGTGGATTGAAACCGCCAGCGTCCGGCGGAGAGGGTCTATTTCGTCGGGTCGCCCCCTCACGGGGGCGTGGATTGAAACATGCCCCACTACCGGGGCATAGAGGACAGGATGCGTCGCCCCCTCACGGGGGCGTATCGGCATCCAACACCGCCTCTGTTCTTCGATCACCGAGCAAAAAAAAGGCTGCCCTCGAATCTGTACGGGGGGCAGCCTTTCTGCTGCAGGCCTGACGTCATGGGGTCCGGGGCCTCAAGGCCCCGGCGAGGTGTGGAGCAGCGCTCCACGTCCTTGTTTCCCAACCTTGTTCCCCAACTGCCGTGACTCTGCCGCTCTGCGCTCCCCTTACCGGGGCGTACACTGGCGCAATCCCTGTCGCAGGTGATCAACCATCATCCGCACCTTGGGGAGTGTATGCCGCCGTTCCGGGTAGACCGCCCATACCGCCGTGTTCGGGGGCTGATGAGCAGGCAGCAGGGACACCAGCCGCCCGGCGGCCATGTGGTCCTGCACGTAATAATCCGGCAACTGGCACAGCCCAAACCCGCGCAGGGCGGCGTCGAGGATGGCGGTGCCGCTGTTGCAGCGCCAGTGCCCGTTGCCATGGCTATGGGCCTTGAACAGCCAGTCTTCACCATCGACCTGAAACACCCAGTGGTCGGTGCTGCCTGACAGGCAGCGATGGGTTTGCAGGTCTGACAGGCTATGCGGCGTGCCATAGCGTTCCAGATAGGACGGCGCGGCACACAGGTACATCTGGCGCGGAGCCAGACGGGTGGCGATCAGGCGCGACGGCTGTAGACGCCCCAGCCGCACCGCCAGATCAAAGCCATCCTGTACCAGATCCATCGTCTGGTTGCTGAGGACGATATCGACTTGCAGGCGGGGATATTTTTCGAGGAAATCATTAACCAGCGGCACGACAAAGCGTTCGCCATAGGCGACGGCGCAGGTCATGCGCAGCAGGCCGGTGGGGGTCTGTTGCAGCTCGCTGAGCGAGCGAAAGGCTTCGTCGCGGTCGTCGATCAGTCGCTGGCAATGGCCGTGCAGCAGCCGACCGGCTTCGGTCAACTGCACCGAGCGGGTGGTGCGGTGGAACAGGCGGGTTTGCAGGCGGTCTTCGAGGGCGGCAATGTGGCGGCTGACGTGCGAGGACGACACGCCCAGCCGCTCGGCGGCGCGGGTAAAACTGCCGCAATCGGCGACGGCGGCGAATTCGTCGATGCCTTCCCAGTGGCTCATGCTTTCTCCCTGAAAATGGTTAGAGCGTTTTCACACCGAGCGAAAACGCTCTTTCCTTTTAGTACCGCATTTTCCGAGCCGTTGACCGTCGACGGTCAACTTGAAAATGCTCTAATGGCAGGCAATTGCCAAAGATTATCCCTGTTGTGCAATAATGTCTTGCGACAACAGAGGCTAATCAGCCAGCCTTTCCCGTGGCAGGATAGCGTCATGTTTTTGCAGGAGAGTCTTGTCCATGATTACGTCTCGCGCCGCCGTTGCCTGGGCCGCAGGCCAGCCGTTGACCATCGAACAGGTGCAGGTTGCCCCGCCCCGCGCCGGGGAAGTGCTGGTGCGCATTGTCGCCACCGGCGTTTGCCACACCGACGCCTTCACTCTGTCCGGCGATGACCCGGAAGGCATCTTCCCGGCGATCCTCGGCCATGAAGGCGCCGGGATCGTTGAGGAAATCGGGCCGGGGGTGACCTCGGTGGCGGTGGGGGACCATGTGATCCCGCTGTACACCCCGGAATGCGGCAAGTGCAAGTTCTGCCTGTCGGGCAAGACCAACCTCTGTCAGGCCATCCGCGCCACCCAGGGCAAGGGCCTGATGCCCGATGGCACCACCCGCTTCTCGGTCGGTGGCAAGGACGTGTTCCACTACATGGGCACCTCGACCTTCTCGGAATACACCGTGCTGCCGGAAATCGCGCTGGCGAAGATCAACAAGGCGGCGCCGCTGGAAAAGGTCTGCCTGCTGGGCTGTGGTGTCACCACCGGCATGGGGGCGGTGATCAACACTGCCAAGGTCGAACCCGGCTCGACGGTGGCGATTTTCGGTCTGGGCGGCATTGGCCTGTCAGCGATTATCGGCTCGGTGATGGCCAAGGCTGAGCGGATCATCGGCATCGACATCAACACCGACAAGTTCGATATCGCCCGCAAGCTGGGGGCCACCGACTGCATCAACCCCAAGGATTTCGACCGTCCGATTCAGGACGTTCTGGTCGAAATGACCGATGGCGGCGTTGATTACTCGTTCGAGTGCATCGGCAACGTCGATGTGATGCGCTCGGCGCTGGAATGCTGCCACAAGGGGTGGGGGGAGTCGGTGATCATCGGCGTTGCCGGTGCCGGTCAGGAAATCCGCACCCGTCCGTTCCAGTTGGTGACCGGCCGCGTGTGGCGCGGCTCGGCCTTTGGCGGCGTGCGGGGCCGGTCGGAGTTGCCCGATTACGTCGAACGCTACCTGAAGGGCGACTTCGGGCTGGACACCTTCATCACCCACACCATGGGCCTTGACGAGATCAACACCGCTTTTGACCTGATGCACGAAGGCAAGAGCATCCGCAGTGTGGTGATCTACTAGAGCATTTCTCGGTCTCCAAGGATCACGATAAATGCTCTAGTGACTTGTTATCCAAGCAAATACGTCGTCGCAGATGTGTTCATCTGCTCGGGATTTGCTCTAAAGCCATGATCGGGGGGACCTGTGTCAGAGCGATGCAGGCCCCTCCGGTGTGTGCGTCAAACCGTGTGACAGGGGTATGATGATGACCGGTGAATTGACCTTGGTGGCCGCCAACAAGACCTTTGGCGGCTGGAACAAACGCTATCGCCATACCTCGGCGACGCTGGGCTGCGAGATGGTGTTCACCATTTTCCTGCCCCCCGGAGCCAGTGCCGAGGCTCCGGTGCCGGTGGTCTACTGGCTGTCCGGACTGACCTGCACTGACGAGAATTTCATCACCAAAGCCGGAGCGCAGCGGATTGCAGCCCACCTGGGGTTGGCGCTGGTCGCCCCCGATACCAGCCCGCGCGGCGAAGACGTGCCCGATGACCCGGACAAGGCCTATGATTTCGGTTTGGGTGCCGGGTTCTATCTGAACGCGACGCAACAGCCGTGGTCCAGTCATTACCGGATGTACGACTATGTTGTTGCCGAGCTGCCGACCCTGATCGAGCAGGCTTTCCCGGTGAGTGACGTGCGTTCGGTGATGGGCCATTCGATGGGCGGCCATGGGGCGCTGATTTGTGCCCTGCGCAATCCGGGCCGCTATTGCGCCGTGTCGGCCTTTGCGCCGATCGTCAATCCGATGGCGGTGCCATGGGGGCAAAAGGCGTTCAGCGGCTATCTCGGGCCAGACCGCCAGAGCTGGCGCGAATGGGATGCCAGCGTGCTGATGGAAACTGCCGCCGAGCGCCTGCCGATCCTGATTGATCAGGGCGACCGTGATGATTTCCTTGATACGCAACTGCGCCCGGAAATCCTGCAAGAGGTGGCGGCCCGCGTCGGCCACCCGATGACCGTGCGGATGCAGGCTGGCTATGACCACAGTTATTACTTCATCGCTTCGTTCATCGAAGACCACCTGCGGTATCACGCCGAGGCGCTGAAGGGGTAGTTCCCCCTCCGCCTTGGAGCAGTGATTGCAAAAGTGGTTCCGGTTTTGCGCAAAATCACTGCGACAAAACAAAAAACAGGATCATGGAGCGCTGCTCCACACCTCGCTGGGGCCTTAAGGCCCCAGACCCCATTCCTTCGATCATAAAAGAAAAATGGGGGTTCGGGGCCTCAGGCCCCGAGCGGTCTCAGGCGGCAGCCTGTGCTTCCCTGCCAACTGTCGTATCCTGTGATGTTTAACGCACGCTGGTCTATCCGCCACTGCGCTGCCGGGGGCTGCTGTCGTTCGCCGGGCGTTCCAGCTCGGCGAACAGCCATTCCTGCCAGCGCTGGATTTTGGGCAGATCGTTGCGGGTTTTCAGGATGTTGAGGGTATAGCCCTGCACTTGCAGCCCCTTGAGGCCAAACGGCGCCACCAGACGGCGGGTTTGCAGCTCGCGCTGGACCAACAGCAGGCTTTCCAGACAGACCCCCATGCCATCAACGGCGGCGCTGATCGACATGAACGAACGGTCAAAGCGCGGGCCGTGGGCAATGTCCAGCTTCACCTTGCGATGGTCGCGGTGCCAGTCGGCCCAGCCGACCAGACAGCGTTCGCTGTGGATCAGGACATGATGGCGCAGGTCTTCGACCGTGCGCAACGGGTGTGGCCCTTCCAGCAGGTGCGGGGCACACAGCGGCACGATGGTTTCGACCGGAAAGGGAATCACGATCGTTCCGGTCGGCTGTAACCGCGAGCCATAGCGGATATCGACATCCACATCTTCGCTCAGCAGGTCGCTGGGCGTTGCCGAGGCGTTCAGGCGCACGTCAATGTCCGGGTGGCGGGCGCTGAACCGGGCCAGACGCGGCATCAGCCACTGGGTGGCAAAGCTGGGGGTGGAATGAACCGTCAGGATGTCGGTCTTTTCGGTGCGTCCGACATTGCGGGTGGCGGCATCGATGCGGGCAAAGGCGGCGGCGATTTCTTCGGCATAGCGGCGACCGGCGTCGGTCAGGGTGACGGCGCGGTGCACCCGGTGGAACAGACGGACACCGATCTGTTCCTCTAAAAATTTCACTTGATGACTGACAGCCGACGGCGTGACCAGCAATTCTTCTGCTGCAAGCGCGAAAGAACCGTGGCGGGCAGCGGCTTCAAAGGCTTGGATTGCCTTGAGAGAGACCCGATGTTGCATTGTAGCAAATACATGAATTTATTTCACCTGAGAACGATCCTTATTCGTTTGAGCCTGAAAAGACAAGTCCTTATCTTTTGATGACAGGCATTCCATAAACTCATGCCTCAGGCTACACAGCCCGCCCGCCCTGCTGTCGGGGCAGAGAGCAGGGCGGGATTTGGTTTGGTCGTTTAAGCAAATGCGTCGTCGCAGGTGTTCCACCTGCTCGGGATTTGCTCTGGCAAGAAGGAGAGTACCGTGACCACACCCCCTCCCGGGCATAATGCTTCGCTGGCAGAACGGGCCTATCGCATCCGGCGCAACGCCTTGCTGATGGGCGAAGTGCAGGGACAAGGCTATATCGCTCAGGCTCTTGATATCGCCGATGTGCTGGCGGTGTCCTATTTCCATGCCATGACCTATCGCCCGGAAGACCCGGAGTGGGAAGGCCGTGACCGTTTCATGCTGTCGAACGGGCATTACGCCATTGCCCTGTACGCCGCCCTGATCGAAGCCGGGATCATTCCGCAGGATGAACTGGAAACCTATGGCAGCGATGACAGCCGTTTGCCAATGTCGGGCATGGCGGCCTATACGCCGGGCATGGAAATGTCGGGTGGCTCGCTGGGGCTGGGGCTGGCGCTGACCGTGGGCCGCTGTCTGGGCCTGAAGCGCAAGGGGTCGGACTCCTTCGTCTACACCCTGTTTTCCGACGGCGAGCTGGATGAAGGCTCGGTGTGGGAAGCGATCCAGTCCGCCGCCCACTGGAAGCTCGACAACCTGATCGCCATCGTTGACATCAACAACCAGCAGGCCGACGGCCCGTCTTCGGACGTGATGGCCTTTGAGCCGCTGGTCGAAAAGATGCAGGCCTTTGGCTGGTTTACCCAGCGGGTTGATGGCAACGACATCGACGCTGTCCGCGCCGCCTTTGACGCCGCCCGCGCCCATCCGGGGGCCTGCCCGCGCATCATCATCGCCGATACGCTGATGGGGAAGGGGGTGCCGTTCCTCGAACAGCGCGAAAAGAACCACTTCATCCGCGTCGAGCCGCATGAATGGCAACTGGCCTTGCAGGCTCTGGACGCCGGGAGGACTTTCTGATGTCTGCCACCACCCCCCAAAAGCCGCGCCTGACCACCTCGGCGATGATTGCCTCGATTGCCTCCGAAGGCCAGCGCACCAAGTCTGCGCCGTTTGGCAATGCCCTGATCGAACTGGGCAAGCAGCGCAGCGATGTGGTCGGTATGACCGCTGATCTGGGCAAATACACCGACCTGCACCTGTTTGCCAAAGCCTATCCCGAGCGGTTTTACCAGATGGGGATGGCCGAACAGGTGCTGATGGGGGCCGCAGCAGGCATGGCACGCGAAGGCGCGATGCCGTTTGTCACCACCTACGCGGTGTTTGCCACCCGGCGCGCCTATGATTTCATCCACCAGTCGATTGCCGAAGAACACCTGAACGTCAAGATCGCCTGCGCCCTGCCGGGGTTGACCTCGGGCTATGGTCCCAGTCATCAGGCGACCGAAGACTTGGCGCTGATGCGGGCCATGCCGGGGATGACGGTGATCGACCCCTGCGATGCGCTGGAAATCGAACAGGCCGTTCCGGCGATGGCCGCCCATCAGGGGCCGGTGTACATGCGCCTGCTGCGCGGCAACGTGCCGCTGGTGCTGGACGAATACGGCTATCAGTTTGAAATCGGTAAGGCCAAGATGCTGCGCGACGGGCCGGATGTGCTGATCATCTCGTCGGGCATCATGACCATGCGGGCGCTGGAAGTGGCCGGGGCGCTGGACAAGGACCAGATCGGGGCGGCCGTGCTGCATGTTCCGACCATCAAGCCGCTGGATATCAGCACCATCGTCCGCGAAGCCAGCCGTCCGGGGCGTCTGGTGGTGGTGGCCGAAAACCACACGGTGATTGGTGGTCTGGGCGAAGCGGTGGCGCTGGCCTTGTTGCAGGCAGGAGTTTCACCGGCCTTCCGCCATATTGCCCTGCCGGATGCCTTCCTTGATGCCGGGGCCTTGCCGACGCTGCATGACCGCTATGGCATCTCCACTTCGGTGATGACCGGCCGCCTCAAGGACTGGCTGGGTTGACCTTTTCCTCCTTTGTCCGGGCCTGAAACGGGTGCTGCCGACCGCTGGCACTCAACGCCCCCGGCTTCCCTTTCAAAACGTTTTCCAAGGATGATCTGACGATGACGGTTTCTTCTCTTCTCGCTGGTAAGGTTGCCGCCATTTCCGGCGCTGCGTCCCTGCGCGGGATCGGCATGGCCACCGCCCGCCTGTTTGCCGAACACGGCGCAACCATTGCCATTCTTGACCTTGACGGCGCGGCGGCTGCCGAAGCGGCGGCGCTGATCGGGCCGCAGCATCGTGGCTATGCCTGCAACGTCACCGACCGGGCGGCTTGTCAGACCGCTGCGGAACAGGTTGCCGCCGAGCTGGGCAGCATTGACATCCTGATCAACAACGCCGGGATTACCCAGCCGGTCAAGACGCTGGACATTGATCCGGCCAGCTGGGACCGCATTCTCGACGTCAACCTGCGCGGCGTGCTGTATCTGTCGCAAGCGGTGGTGCCGTTCATGCAGAAAAACGGCGGCGGGGCGATTGCCTGCATGTCGTCGGTGTCGGCCCAGCGCGGTGGCGGCATTCTGGGTGGCCCGCACTATTCGGCAGCCAAGGCTGGGGTGCTGGGGCTGGCCAAGGCGATGGCGCGTGAATTCGGCATCGACGGCATTCGCGTCAACTGCGTTACGCCGGGCCTTATCCAGACCGACATCAATGCCGGCAAGATCAGCGATGAGAAGCGGACCGAGATTCTGGCCGGGATTCCCCTCAACCGTTTAGGGGAGCCGAAGGACGTTGCCGGTGCCTTCCTCTTCCTCGCCTCGCCGTTGTCGTCCTATATTACCGGGGCGGTGATTGACGTGAACGGAGGCATGCTGATCCACGGTTAACCCGGCTAACGGTTCATGCCGTAACGGTCTGTTTCCAAACAACAACATCATTCTGCCCGAGCCATACAGGCTCCAAAGCCGCGAGCAAAAACAACAGCGGATACAAACAATCCCATCCTCAGGGAGGACCCCATGTCCAAAAACACCTTCTCCGTTTCCCGTCGTTCGCTGCTGCGGGCGGGTGGTTTCATGGTCGCCGGTGCGGCCACGTTGTCTGCCCCGTCCGTCCTGCGGGCTGCCCAGCCGATGCGCCTGACCTTTGGGCACGGTGCCGCGCCGGGCAACCCGCGCTCGCTGGCGGCGGAAAAGTTTGCCGAAGTGGTCAAAGCCAAGAGCAACGGTGCCATCGAGGTGTTCGTTGCCGGGGCCGAACAGTTGGGGAATGATGCGGCGATGCTGACCGCGGTCCGCATGGGCACGCTGGACATCACCGCCAACAGTCAGGGAACGGCATCGGCACTGGTGCCGGAAATGGCCGCCTTTGGCCTGCCGTTCCTGTTCCCCGAAGTCGCCGCAGCGGTCCTGTTGCTGAAGGGCGAACTGGGCAAGCCGCTGGCTGAAAAGTTTGATGCGGTGGGGATGGTCCCGCTCGACTGGTGGGACAACGGCATTCGCCACATCACCAACAGCAAGCGCCCGATCAACACCCCCGAAGACCTCTCCGGTCTGAAAATCCGCACCCCGTCCGACCCGATGACGATTGACATCTTCAAGGCGCTGGGGGCGGCAACCGCCCAGATTCCGTTCTCGGAACTCTATATCGCCTTGCAGCAAGGGGTGGTGGACGGTCAGGAAAATCCGCTGACCAACATTGCCAGCTCGAAACTGTTTGAAGTCAACAAGTACATCAGCCTGTCGGCCCACAAGTGGGAATCAACGCCGGTCCTGATGTCGAAGGCGGCATGGGGCCGTCTGGACCAGAAAGCCCGCGACATTGTGAGTGAAGCGGTCAGCGAAGCCAGCCTGCTGCAGATCAGTCTGGTGGGCGAGGCAACAGCCAAACTGCAGGCCGACTTTGCCAACAATCCGGCGGTGGCGCTCAACACCATCGACCGTGAAGCCTTCCGCAAAAAGACGGCGTCGGTGTACGACGACTGGCAGAAAAAGCCGTTTGGTGATTTCGTCAAGAAGCTGCGCACTGCGGCGGGGGCCTGATCATGATGGCGGCTGTGGACGCCACTGAGGGTCGGTCTCCGGTCCTCCGGGTTCTCGACGCCATCGACCGTACTGTGGAAGCGCTGTGCCGAGGCATGGCGCTGTCCACCGGTCTGGCCCTGTTGTTCCTGATCTCGGTGGGGGTAGGAGCCCGCTACGTGATCCATGTCGGCGGCATCGACTGGGCAGAAGAGTTGCCAAAGCAGGTGTTCCCGTGGTTCATCATGTCCGGGGTGGTGCTGGCGGTGCGCGGTGGCAATCACATCGCCGTTGACCTGATCATGCGGGTGCTGTCCCCGGCCCTGCGTACGGCGCTGGTGGTGTTTATCAATGCGGTGGTTGCCGTTGCCTATGTGATGCTGTGCAAAACGGCACTGGATTTGGCGATCATTGCCGCAGCAGAAATCAACCCTGTTCTGGGAACGCCGGGCAGCTTGCCGTTTTATGCGCTGGCGATCGGCTCGATCCTGACCGCCATTGGCGCGGCATCAATTGCCGTACGGGTGTTCATTCTGGGAGCCGACGCGGCACCGCAAGGCAGGCCGGAGGATAGTGTGCAATGATCTCGATCCTGATCCTGTTGTTCTTTGGCTTGCTGGCGCTGGCCGTTCCGGTGGCCCATGTGCTGGTGATTGCCTCGGGCGGGGCCATTGCCCTTGGGTCTTCCCTGCCAGTGATGGTACTGGCCCAGCAGATGGTCGGCCAGACCCAGTCGTTCCCGATGCTGGCCCTGCCGTTCTTCATCCTGTCCGGCAGCCTGATGATGAGTGGCACGCTGGGCGACAAGCTGGTCAATTTCGCCACCGAACTGGTGCAACGCTATCGCGGTGGACTGGGGTCGGTCAGTGTGGTCGGCAGTTGCGTGTTCGGTGGCGTGTCCGGATCGGCGGTTGCCGATGCCACCGCGCTGGGCGGGATGTTGATCCCGTGGCAAAAGCGCGAAGGCTATCCGGCGGCCTTTACCGCCGCCAACAACGCGGCGGCTTCGACCATCGCCATTCTGATCCCGCCGTCGATCCCGTTCATCCTCTATTCGCTGATTTCCAGTGTCTCGGTGTCCGAGCTGTTCCTCGCCGGGGTGCTGCCGGGCCTGATGCTGACCGCCGGGTTTGTCACGGTGTGTAACGTTTCGGCCCGGTTGCGCGGGTTTCCCTTGTCCCGCAAGCCGTTTGACGGCGCCCGCTGCCTGCGCCTGTTCCGCGATGCCCTGCCTGCACTGGCGATGCCGCTGCTGATTCTGGTGCTGCTGCGCTTTGGCATTGCCACCCCGACCGAAGTGTCGGTGATGGCCGTGCTGTATGCTCTGGCTGCCGGGGTGTTCATCTACCGTGACATGACCTTTCGCCGCTTTGCCCAGGCAGTGATCGCGGCCTGTGTTGCCACCGGGGTGGTGATGCTGGTGATCATGGGCTCGGCAGTGGTCAGCTGGCTGATCACCTATGCCCAGGTGCCGCAGGCCTTTGCCACCTGGTGTCTGGAAACCCTGCAATCCCCGTGGCTGATCATTCTGGCGATGATCGTGATCATGCTGGTGGTGGGGATGTTCATCGATCTGGCCGCCGCTATCCTGCTGCTGGGGCCGATCTTTGTCCCGCTGGCGCAGAGCATTGGTCTTGATCTGCTGCAACTGGGCCTGATGATGGTGCTGACGCTGGCCATTGGCCTCTATACCCCGCCGGTGGGAACCACCCTGTTCATCTCCAGTTCGATTGCGCGGGTGTCGATCATCGCCACCATGCGCGAGCTGTGGCCGTACTATGCGGTTGGTTTGGGAACCGTGCTGCTGTTTGCCTACATTCCCTTCATGACGCTCTGAGTATTCTCTCTCCCTCTCCCTTGCTGGCCTGATGTGCGCTCCTCCTCGTTGTGTGAGGGGGAGTGACGGCCCCCTCCTTTCCTTTTTGTGGAGACTGGTGTGATGGCACCTGTAACCCCCGGGCATCTGGCCGATGCCATCCGCGTGCTGGCCATTGATGCCATCGAACGCGCAACCGAAGGCCATCAGGGCGTCCCGCTGGGGATGGCCGAAATCGCCACCGCCCTTTATACCCGCCACCTGCGGTTCAATCCGCAAGACCCGCTGTGGCCGGATCGTGACCGCGTGGTGCTGTCGAACGGCCACGGGTCGATGCTGCTGTACGCCTTGCTGCATCTGACTGGTTATCAGAAAATCGACCTGGAGCAGGTCAAGAGCTTCCGCGAACTCGGCTCGCACTGTGCCGGGCACCCGGAATACGACCCGGCGGCGGGGATCGAAGTCACCACCGGCCCGCTGGGGCAGGGGATTGCCAATGCGGTGGGGATGGCGGTGGCCGAAGCCCACCTGCGCGCCCGTTTCGGTGAAGGAGTGGTCAATCACCGCACCTATGCCTTTGTCGGTGACGGCTGTTTGCAGGAAGGCATTGGTCAGGAAGCCATCCAGTTGGCCGGGCATCTGGGGCTGGGCAAGCTGACTTTCTTCTGGGATGACAACCAGATCACCGATGATGGATCAACCGGGCTGTCGATCAGTGAAAATGTCGCGGACCGCTTTCGGGTGGCCGGTTGGCAGGTGATCGAGGTCGATGGTCACGATGTGGAAGCCGTCTCGGCGGCGATTACTCTGGCCCACCGCGACCCGCGTCCGTCGATGATTGCCTGTAAAACGGTGATCGCCAAGGGCATTCCGCGCCTGCAAGGCCAGCGTGGCGGCCACAGTGCCCGCCTGTTCCCCGAAGACCTCGCCGCCACCCGGCAGGCGCTGGGCTGGCCGCATGGCAGCTTTGATATCCCGTCGGACATTCTGGCGGGCTGGCGGGCGGCGGGCGAGCATGGCGCGCAGGATTATCCCGGCTGGCATACCCGGCTGGCGGCTTTGCCCGCAGCGCAGGCGGCAGCCTTCCGCGATGGGCAGGACGGGCGACTGCCGGAAGGCTGGCAGGATGTGCTGGCTGATTATGCCAGCGAAGTGGCCGCCAATCCTCAGTCACTCTCGACCATCCAGTGTTCCGGCGAGGTGATCAGCCGTCTGTGTACGGTGGCTCCCGATCTGCTGGTGACCTGTGCCGACCTCGAAGCCCCGACCAATCACAAACGGCAACTGGCCGCCTTCACCGCCACCAATCCCGCCGGGCGCTATGTCCATTGCGGCGTGCGCGAGCACCTGATGGGGGCAATGGTCAACGGCATGGCCGCCCATCGCGGCGTCAATCCGCTGAGTGTCACCTATCTGGCCTTTTCCGATTACCAGCGGCCCGCGATGCGGATGGCGGCACTGATGGGGCTGCCCGCCAAATTCGTCTTCAGCCATGACTCCATTGGGGTTGGCAAGAACGGCCCGACCCACCAGCCGGTGGAAATTCTGGCCGCCCTGCGGGTGATGCCGAACATGCTGGTGTTCCGTCCGGCCGATGCGGTCGAAGTGGCCGAATGCTGGGAAGTGGCGCTGGAACAGACCCGCACGCCGTCGACCATGGTATTTGCCAAACAGCCGGTGCCGCCGGTGCGCGGTAATGGTGGCGTGGAAAACCGCGCCCGCCGTGGAGCCTATCTGCTGGAACCCGCCGAGGGTGGCCCGCGTCAGGTGACGTTGCTGGCAACCGGCAGCGAAGTCCATCTTGCCGTCGCTGCCCGTCAGCAGTTGCAGGCGGCAGGCATTGCAACGGCGGTGGTGTCGATGCCCTGCTGGGAGCTGTTCGACCAGCAGGACGCCGCCTATCGTGACGAGGTGCTGGGAACCACCGGTGTTCGTATCGGGGTCGAGGCAGCGTTGCGCTTTGGCTGGGATGCCTATCTGGGGCGGCAGGGCGGCTTTGTCGGCATGACCGGCTTTGGAGCCTCCGGCCCGGCGGACCAGCTGTACCAACATTTTGGCATTACCGTTGAAGCCATTGTACAACAGGCCCATTCTCTGTTGGCCTCGTCCTCCTGCTGCAAGGAACCTGCGTGATGCACAAGATTGTCTTCCTCGACCGTTCGACCATTGCACCGCAAATCACCGTGCGTCGCCCGGCGTTTGCGCATGAGTACGTCGAACATCAAAAGACCACCGCCGATCAGGTGGTCGAGCGGCTGGCCGGGGCGTCGATTGCCATCACCAACAAGGTGCCGCTGACCGCCGAGGTGCTGGCGCAGTTGCCCGACCTGAAGCTGGTGGCGGTCGCCGCCACCGGCACCGATTGTGTTGATAAGGCGTGGTGCCAGCAGCATGGCATTGCGGTCAGCAACATCCGTGGCTATGCGATCAACACCGTGCCGGAACACACCTTTGCCCTGATCCTCGCCCTGCGGCGGTCGATCGTGCCCTATCGCCAGGACGTGCTGGCGGGCGAATGGCAAAAGGCCAGCCAGTTCTGTTTCTTCAACCACCCGATCCGCGACCTTGGCGGTTCACGGCTGGGGATCATCGGCGAGGGCGTGCTGGGCCAGCGGGTGGCCGAGCTGGGGCGGGCCTTTGGCATGACCCCGCTGTTTGCCGCCCACAAGAATGCGCCGCCGATGGGACCACTGTACACGCCGTGGGACGAGGTGCTGGAAACCAGCGATATCATTTCGATCCATTGCCCGCTGACTCCGGCCACCCGCAACCTGCTGGGGCTGGCCGAGTTCCGCAAAATGAAGCGCAAGCCGTTGATCATCAACACCGCTCGCGGTGGTCTGGTGGTCGAGGATGATCTGGTGACGGCACTGGACGAGGGCCTGATCAGCGGCATCGGCTTTGATGTCACCGACGGCGAACCGCCCGCCGCCGACAGCCCGATGATGCGGCTGGCCCATCGTCCGAACGTCATCCTGACCCCGCATGTGGCGTGGGCGTCGGACGAGGCGATGCAAACCCTGTCTGACCAGTTGATTGACAATATCGAGAACTTCGTCAACGGCACCCCCAGCAATCTGGTGGCAGGGAGCTTCTGATCATGACCACACCGGGACGTACCATGACCTCTGCGCAGGCAGGCGACCTGCTGCGGCGTCTGTTTGCAACAGCGGTGGGTGCGGCCCAGCCAGCGCTCGCCATCCCCCCTCTGCTGCCCGCGTTATCCCTCCCACGGCAGGGCGGCCGACTGGTGGTGGTGGGCGCTGGCAAAGCCTCGGCGGCGATGGCCAAAGCGGTGGAAGACCACTGGGACGGCCCGCTGTCCGGGCTGGTGATCACCCGCTATGGCTATGCCGAGCCGTGCCAGCGGATTGAAATCGTCGAAGCCGCCCACCCGGTCCCCGATCAGGCCGGGCTGGAGGCAACGCAGCGCCTGTTCCGGCTGGCCGAGGGCCTGAGCGAGCAGGATACCGTGTTGTGTCTGATCTCGGGCGGCGGCTCGGCATTGCTGGCAGCGCCTTTGCCGGGGCTGACGCTGGCCGACAAGCAGCAGGTCAATCAGGCGTTGTTGACCTCGGGGGCGACCATCAGTGAAATGAATGTCGTCCGTCGCCACCTGTCGGCAGTGAAGGGCGGGCGTCTGGCGGCGGCCTTTTATCCGGCGCGGGTGGTGACGCTGGTGCTGTCCGATGTGCCGGGCGATAACCCGGTCGATATCGCCTCTGGCCCAACCGTCGGCGACCCGACCACCTGCGCCGATGCTCTGACCATCGTGCGGCGCTATGGCCTCGACCTGCCAGCGGCGGCGCTCGATATCCTGACCTCGGGGGCCGGGGAGAGCGTCAAGCCCGATGATCCGCGTTTGCAACGGGCCGAAATCCACCTGATTGCAACGCCGCTGATGGCCCTCGAGGCCGCCGCCGTCGTCGGGCGCGAAGCAGGCTTTGCGGTCCACATTCTAGGTGACGCTCTGGAAGGCGAAGCCCGCGACGTTGGCAAGGTGATGGCCGGTCTGGCCCGCCATGTCGCCCGCCATCAACAGCCCTTTACTGCGCCTTGCATCCTGCTGTCCGGCGGCGAAACCACCGTCACCGTGCGCGGCAATGGACGCGGCGGGCGCAACGTTGAATTCCTGCTGTCGCTGGCGATCACCCTTGCCGGGGAGGCCGGTGTGTACGGGCTGGCGGCAGACACCGATGGTGTCGATGGCCGCGAAGAGGTCGCCGGAGCGGTGATCACCCCCGACACCCTCGACCGCGCTCTGGCCGCCGGAGTGCGCCCGCTGGAGGCGCTGGACAGCAACGACGCCCACAGTTTCTTTGGCGCCATCGGTGATCAGGTGATCACCGGCCCGACGCGCACCAATGTCAACGATTTCCGGGCGATACTGGTGGTGTAGGGGGGAAGTGTGCGGGGCGTCGGCCCCTCGCTGGGGCCAGTCGGCCCCAGGCCCCATGAATGGCCTATGTTACAGGCGGAAACGGTTGCGCAGGCCAAGGCCGATCAGGAACAGGAACAGATAGCTTAGGAACCCGTGCAGCATACTCAGTCCGGCAGCAAGCGGAGGGAGGGTGTTGCCGAACAGATTTTTGCTGGCGCTGCTGGCGATGTCTTTGGTGATTGGCAGGAAAGAGACGATGTGGGTGGCAGCCAAAAGAGTACTGTTGATACAGGTGTCCAGAGTAGTCGGGGTAGGTGACGCCCAGACAAAGCCTGCTGTGATTAAGATCGAAATGGACAATAGCCAGCAAACAGGGCGTGCAACGCTTTGGCCATAATTGCTGGTCGCACTGAACAGTATGTCCATAATAGACGCCCAAAAGCCAAGAGATATCCAGCGCTTGGCCCGATTTTCATCGGCAGAAAAATGTAGAGCCGAGGCATGATCTTTTACCGATTCGGCCATTTCTTTCAAGCGGCGTAGACGGGCAGAATCTTCCGGTTCATCTGCTCGTCGAGCGAGGTGGCCAATACAACCTAGTCAGATCCATGGTTTTGGTGTGATGCGTTTGAGGCAAGGTCTGAATTCAGATATGTCTAGGTGGTGGGAAATTTTACTTAGTCGGAAATCAGCAATGCAATCCATCTTTCCCTTCAAGGACAGACTAGCGTCGAAACGAGAACGTTGAAATGACATAAATATAGGAGATTTTCCAGTTAATTTTATATCGACTGGACCGCCAAAATGAGAGCTATCAATGTCAAATATCGTATCATGGTTAATTTCTTGTATTATATTTAACGATCCATTTTTTATTACCATATTGTGAAAAAGTATAGTAATTTCAGAGTTTGTGTATGTTTTCATATAAATTAAATCACCATTAAATTTTACATTAAAGAAGTATATTGTATCAATGTTTAGAAATGTATTGTTGAATATTAATGATCTGTTGTTAAATGTCACCCCATGGTATAATACTGTGTTGCATAGAAATTCTGTTTCTGTGAAATCTACATAGTTCCCATTGAACTCTGTATTCTGAAATAGAATGCTATGACAATCTATGATTGCTTTATTGAAAGATATTCCATTGTTGATAAATTTAATATCTGTGAATTTTATTAATTTACTCTTGAATGTGGCTTCATCGAATGTGACTTCTCTGTTGCCAAAGATAGTGGAAATAAAACTTATGTCCCCATATCCAAAATGAAAACCATCAAAAGATGGACGCTCTCGTTCTTCAATAAAATCAACATATGAGAAATCAATATCCGCCTCGGGATTCTCAGCAATCCATGCATTCCATGCGTCTTTCCCCTGTCGCCACAGAGCCAGCGCATTGTCCCCGGCAAGAACAACTTTCCCCATATCCCTCACTCCCCCATCGGTAACGCAATCCGCACCGCCAGCCCGCCATGGGCGCGGTTGCGGGCCGAGATGGCACCTTGATGGGCCTCGATGGCGCGGCGGGCGATGGCCAGCCCCAGACCAAAGCCGCTGTCGCTGCTGCTGTTGCTACCGCGCACGAACGGCTCGAACAGGTTGGGTAAATCATCGTCGGCCACGCCGGGGCCGTCGTCTTCGATGGTGATTACCAGTGTTCCCTGCACGGTGTCGGGGGCGGCGGTGACGGTGATGGTACCGCCGCCGGGGCTGTAGCGCAGGGCGTTGCGGACGACGTTTTCCAGCGCTCGCCGGATCAGTCTGGCGTTGCCGGACAGGATCGGGCCGTCTTCGGCATCGACGCCGGTCAGCTCGCGCAGCCGGGCGGTGATCTGGACCTGCGAGCTTTGCGCCTCAAAGGCGGCATCGGCCAGCACCGCTTCGATCAGGTGATAGACGGCGAAATAGCTCTCGCCGTCCTTGCCACCGGCTTCGGCGCGCGACAGGGTGAGCAGCTCGCCGACCATGTCATCCAGCCGCTTGCCTTCGGCTTCGATGCGGTCCAGCGTTGCCTCCAGCTTTTGCGGCGACTGGCGGGCGAGGCCAACCGCCATGTGCAGGCGGGCCAGCGGCGAGCGCAGTTCGTGCGAGACATCGTGCAGCAACTGGTCACGGGCGGCGACCAGCTTTTCCAATCGTTCGGCCATGCGGTCAAAGGAATGGGCCAGATCGGCCAGCTCGTCGCGGCGGCTGCCCATCACGCCATGCACGCGGGCGTGCAAATCTCCCCCGGCGAGGCGTCCAAAGCCGCTGCGCAAGGTCTGGATCGGGCGGATCAGATACCACGCCAGCACCGAGGCAAACCCCAGCCCACCGACCACCCCCATCACCCACAGTTCGGGCGGCATCTGCCACGGATAGGGAATCTGGCGCGGGCGGCGCGGCTCGTCGGGCAGGCGGTGGCGGATCAGGTAGCGGGTGCCATCGGGCGCGACCGCTTCGGCATCGCGGTAGCGCACGGTCTCGGGTAACAGCGAGCGGGTTTCCGGTGTTGCCACCGCCACCATCGCCTGATCACGCTCGGGCCAGCTCTGGATCAGGGTGGTGGCTCCCTGTAGCCCGCCGGTGGAAATGGCCCAACTGATCGAAGCGATGTGGGAACTGGCCGAGGCATCAAGATAATAGGTATCGCCGGGGCGGTGGCTGTCGCCCAGCAGGGCGATGTAAATCCACAGGCCCTCGACGATCAGAATGAAGGTCAGCCAGAAGCCGAGCAGGATTTTCCAGAACAGCCGCTGCCCCAGCACCAGCCGGAACAGGTGGCGGCCTTGCTGGTGCAGCGGGGTCATGGCAGAGCCTTCATCAGATAGCCAACGCCGCGCACCGTTTCAATCGGCACCTGTTCGGCCCCCAGCGATGCCGCCAGTTTCTGGCGCAGGTTGCTGATGTGGACATCAATACTGCGGTCATAGGGCTCACGCGGGCGGCCCAGCACCCGCAGCGACAGTTCATCCTTGCTGACCACCGTGTCGATGGCCTGCAACAGCACTTCCAGCACGTTGAACTCCGAGGCGGTCAGCTCAAGCTGCTCTGTGCCACACCATACCCGCCGCGAGCCGGAGGCCAGCCGCAGGGGGCCGTTGACCAGTTCGTCCGGCGGAGCCGCCGGGGCCGGGGCTGCCGGTTCATGGGTCCGGCGCAGCACCGCACGCAGGCGGGCGACCAGTTCACGCGGGTAACAGGGCTTGGGCATGTAATCATCGGCACCCATTTCCAGCCCGATCACCCGGTCGATGTCGTCGCCCTTGGCGGTCAGCATGATCACCGGCAGCGAACTGCTGTGGCGGATGTGGCGCAGCACGTCAATGCCACCGATGCGCGGCAGCATGATGTCGAGGATCACGGCAGCAAAGCGCCCGGACAAGGCCGCTGTTACCCCGGCGTCGCCGGTGTGGACCGCTTCGACCTCAAAGCCTTCGGCGGTCAGGTACTCTGCCAGCAGCGAGGTCAGTTGCACGTCATCGTCAACCAGCAAGATCCGCATGCCTGCTCCTTATGGTGTCTTGCCTGCATCATAAGCGAGGAAACACGGCCTGTCAGGGGGCTGGCACCATCGGGCGGTGGCTCTTTACACAACCTTTACCATCCGCTTGCACAGACTTAACCTCGGGATTGCGGGTCGACGGGCTATCGTATCAATCAGGGTTTTATCAACGATGGTGCGGTACGGTGACTGAGACAAAATCCCCCTCGACGAAACGGGCGCGTTTGCTGAAACGGGCCGCTGTTCTGGCCGTCGTGCTGGCGGTTGGGGCCGGTGGCTGGATGCTGATGTTCCCGCCCGCACCGCCCAGCCTGCCGCCGATGGTGCAGGTGCAAAAGGCCGACATTTCGGAAACCGTGCTGGCCTCGGGTACGCTGGAAGCCTTGGAGATGGTCAGTGTCGGCGCGCAGGTGTCGGGCAAGATTGACGCCATCAACGTGCAGCTTGGCGACCGGGTGACGACCGGGCAAAAGCTGGCGCAGATTGACTCGCTGACCCAGCAGAACAGCCTGCGCAAGGCTCAGGCCGAGTTGGCCAACATCAAGGCGCAAAAGGCCGCCAAACAGGCGACGCTGCGGCAGGCCGAGCTGGATTTCGCCCGCCAGCAGCAGATGATCAGCCGTAACGCCAGTTCGCGGCAGGATTATGATGCCGCCGAAGCCACGCTGGCGACGGCGCGTGCCGACATTGCGGCGCTGGATGCGGAAATCGCGCAGGCGGAAATTGCGGTTGATACCGCCAAGCTCGATTTGGGCTATACCGAAATCACCGCACCGATGGACGGCACCATTGTGTCGGTGCCGGTAAAGGTCGGGCAGACGGTCAACGCCAGCCAGTCCACACCGACCATCGTCAAGGTCGCCCAGCTTGATACCATGACCATCAAGGCGGAAATCTCCGAAGCCGACGTGGTGCGGGTCAAGCCGGGGCAAAAGGTGTATTTCACCATTCTGGGCGAGCCGGATCATCGCTATGAGGCCGCCTTGCGTTCGATCGAACCGGGGCCGACCTCGTACAACGATACCTCCAGCACCTCCAGTTCGTCGTCCAGTTCATCGTCGAGTTCGTCTTCATCCAGTTCGTCCTCCAGCAGCGCCATTTACTATAACGGCGTGTTTGATGTGCCGAACCCGGAGCACAAGCTGCGCATCGACATGACCGCCGAGGTGTCGATCATCCTGAACGAAGCCAAAGGGGCGCTGACCATTCCGGCCTCGGCACTGGGCGACCGTCGCAAGGATGGAAGCTATCAGGTGCAGGTTGATGGCGGCGAGCCGGGGAAAGTCGAGACCCGCACGGTCAAGGTTGGCATCAACAACAACGTGACGGCGCAGGTGCTGGACGGTCTGAAAGAAGGCGACTGGGTGATCAGCACCGACCAGAGCGCCAAATCCGCCGCCAGCAGTGGCGAGCGGCGCGGGCCGCGCGGGCCGATGGGGTTTTAAGCGATGAGCGCGCCCTTACTCGAGTTGGAGGCTCTGGAGCGGGAATTTCCCGCCGGAGACGAAACAATCACCGTGCTGAAAAAGGTCTCGCTGACCATCGAGGCTGGCGAGATGGTGGCCATCATCGGGACATCGGGGTCGGGGAAATCGACCCTGATGAACATTCTCGGCTGTCTGGACCGGCCCACCCGTGGAAGTTATCGCATTGCCGGGCGTGACGTGCGCGATCTGGACGGTGACGAACTGGCCGAACTGCGCCGCGAACATTTCGGCTTCATTTTCCAGCGGTACCATCTGTTGCCGACGCTGACCGCGCTGGAAAACGTTGAAATTCCGGCTATTTATGCCAGCGCGCCGCGCGAGGCCCGCCGCAGCCGGGCGGACAGCCTGCTGCGCCGTCTGGGGCTGGGGGACCGGCTGGAACACCGGCCAAGCCAGCTTTCCGGCGGTCAGCAACAGCGTGTCAGCGTGGCACGCGCGCTGATGAACGGCGGGCGCGTGATCCTCGCCGACGAGCCGACCGGGGCACTTGATACCCACAGCGGGCAGGAAATGCTGAAGCTGCTGGCCGAGCTGCACGGTGAAGGCCACACCATCATCATCGTGACCCATGATCCGAACGTGGCCGCCCATGCCGAGCGGATCATCGAAATCAGCGACGGCGAAATCATCGCCGACCGCCGTCAAAAGGCGGTGCGCGCCGGAGCCGCCAAGGCTCCGCCGTCGGCGCTGGGCAAGACTGGCCTGCGCGCCGAGCTGGACCGCTATGGCGAAGCGTTGCGGATGGCGGTCAAGGCGATGCTGTTCCACCGGATGCGTACCTTTCTGACCATGCTGGGGATCATCATTGGTATCGCCTCGGTGGTGTCGGTGGTGGCGCTGGGCACCGGCTCGCAGCAACAGATTTTGTCCAGCATCAATGCGATGGGGACCAACACCATTCAGGTGTTCCCCGGCAAGGGCTTTGGCGACCGTGACTCGGCCAAGGTGCAAACGCTGCTGCCGGATGATGCCACCGCGCTGGCCGGACAGCCTTACGTGGACAGTGTGACCCCCAGCGTGTCGAGTACGGTGGTGTTGCGCTATCGCAATCTGGACCTGAGCGCCTCGGTGTCCGGTGTCGGGCCACAGTTCTTCCGCGTGCAGGGGTATGAGATGGCCCGCGGCATCGCCTTTAACGACCAGAGCGTCGAACGGCGGTCGCAAGAGGTGGTGATTGACGACACCACCTATAAAAAGCTGTTCCCATCCGGCGGCAATCCGGTCGGCGAGGTGATTTTTCTCGGCAAGGTGCCACACCGGATCATCGGGGTGACCAAGCCGAAGACCAGCCCGTTCGGCAATGCGGAAACCTTGCGGCTGTGGGTGCCCTATACCACCGCCATGAGCCGGATCAGCGGTCAGTCCTATCTGGGTAACATCATCATCCGTGTGCGCGATGATTACGACATGACGGTCGCCGAAGGGGCGCTGACCAAGCTGTTGCAGCGACGTCATGGCGGGCTGAAGGATTTCTTCATCATGAACACCGACAGCATCCGCCAGACGGTGCAAAGCACCACCGGCACCATGACCTTGCTGGTGTCGATGATCGCGGTGATTTCGCTGATTGTTGGTGGCATCGGGGTGATGAACATCATGCTGGTGTCGGTGACCGAACGAACCCGCGAAATCGGCGTGCGCATGGCGGTCGGGGCGCGACAGACTGACATTCTGCGCCAGTTCCTGATCGAAGCGGTCTTGGTCTGCCTGCTGGGGGGCGTGCTGGGGGTGCTGGTGGCGTTGTCGCTGGGGCTGATCCTGACCGACCTGGTCGGTTCGGTGACGATGATTTATTCAACCACTTCGATTGTCGCGGCGTTTGTCTGTTCGACCCTGATCGGGGTGATTTTTGGTTTTCTGCCCGCCCGCAATGCGGCGCGGCTTGATCCGGTGGAGGCTTTGGCGCGGGAATGATGGTCCAGATGCAACAATATCGTATGCCCCTGCGCTGGGTTCTGCTGGCGGGTACCGCCCTTTTGCTGGCAGGCTGCGGGCCATTGCTGGAAACCGAGTATCAGGCTCCGACAGTGCAGGCGCCGCCGCAATGGTGGCAGACCGCTGGTGGTGTGTCGGTTGATCAGGTCAGTGTTGACCCGTGGTGGCGGGACTTCAACGACCCGCTGCTTGACCGCCTGATCGCCGAGGCCCTGACGAAAAACAATGATCTGGCGTCGGCGGCAATCAAGGTGCGCAAGGCGCGCCTGCAAGCGGGTCTGTCCGAGCGCGCCCTGTGGCCGTCGCTGTCGGTCGATGGTTCCGGGCAGGCGGAAAAGACCCTGCGCAATACCCAAAGCGGCAGCGGCTCTGCCGGTTCGACCAAGGGCACCGAGCGCAGTTACAGCCTGAATGGCTCGGTCAGTTACGAAGCCGATCTGTGGGGCCGCCTCAGCCGGGCCGCCGACGCCACCCGCTGGGAAGCCGAAGCCACCGAACAGGACCGCGCCAGCACTGCCCTGTCGCTGACCGCCACCACCGCCACTCTCTATTGGCAGGTGCTGTACTATCAGGACCGGATGCGGTTGGCGCGCGAAAGCATTGCCTATACCCAGCGGTCGCTGGATCTGGTGCAGGCGCAGGTGGACAGCGGTGCGGCGTCTCCGCTGGAGCTGTTGCAGGCCCAGCAGAGTGTCGAAACACAAGAGGCCGAGGCGACCCAGATCGAGCAAAGCCTGATCGAAAGCCAGACCGCGCTGGCGGTGCTGTTTGATGGCCCGCCCAGGGCGATGGGGCTGGATGAGCTGCATTTGCCCACCACCCCCATTCCGGCGGTGCAGGCCGGGGTGCCGTCATCGGTGATGGCCCGTCGTCCCGATATCCGGGCGGCTGAAGTGCGCCTGCGTGAAGCATTGGCAACCGTTGATGCCAAACAGGCCGATTACCTGCCTCAGCTGACGCTGACCGGCGGTGGTGGCAGTTCAAGTGCGACCTTGCTCAATCTGCTCAGTAATCCGGTGCTGACGCTGGGGGCTGGCTTGACCTTGCCGTTCCTGAACTGGAACGAAATGCAGATGAACGTCAAGGTGTCTGAGGCCGACTATCAGGACGCAGTGGTGTCGTTCCGTCAGACGCTGTACGAAGCCTTTGCCGAAATCGAAAACGCCCTGTCGGCCCGCCGGACCTATGCCGATCAGGCCGACCGTTTACAGCGGGCACTGGACGCGGCCCTACAGGTCGAGGACATCTATCAGGTGCGCTACAACGCCGGGGCGGCCACCATGCAGGAATGGCTGGACGAACAGGAAAAGCGCCGCACGTTGCAGGTGTCTTTGCTGGAAAACCGCTTTAACCGCCTGCAGGCACAGGCAACGCTGTACAAGGCGCTGGGCGGTGGCATGGGGGCTGTGCAGCAATAGGCCCCCCTTTAGAGCATTTTCAAGTTGACCGTCTCCGGTCAACGGCTCGGAAAATGCGGCACGAAAAGGGAAGAGCGTTTTCGCTCGGTGTGAAAACGCTCTAACCCCTGACAAAGTGTGTTCCCTTAGCCATGGTTGCCATTTTTCTGTCGGATGGCAGGAAATGGCAATGATAGCATGATCAGTCTGTTTCTGATGGTCGTTGTGGGGGCGATGCACTCTGGTCAAAAAAGTCCGTCAAATACCGGGCCGATGATCATGTCTTCAGTTGGCGCTGAAGGTCGTGGTGGAGCCGTGCCCGGAGAGCCGGACAGCAAGCTGTCGTATCGTTCGGCGATGTGGGGATTGTCCCTTGGCGCTGCCGCCCTGCTGGGGGTGGCGGCCCTGATGGTGGTGATGGCCTTTCTGCGCATTGTCACCATCGCTGACAAGGCCGAGCAAGAGGTGGTGCCGCAGGTTCTGCTCCAGCAGCAACAGGCGGTGATGGCGGCGGATCTGGCGCGGGTCGCTGAAATGATCCTTGGCACCACCGACCGTGATGACCGGGCCAGCGCCCTCAATGAATCGGAAAGCATTGCCCATCAGTTTGCGCTGGTGGCCAACATTGATGTGCAGAGCAAGCTGGACGCCGCGCTGCACGCGGTGCGCCGCAGTGCCTACCGGGCCGACATGCGCGATGCGCTGGACCAGTCGATTGCCGGGCATCTGATTCGGGTCGATGCCCTGTTGCCGCCGTTGGGCGGGACGGTGGGCAAGGCCGACAGTTATGCCACCCAGTTGCTGTTTGAAACCCGCCATGTGTTGTACGAGGCCGCCATTGCGCCGACCGAGGCCCGCTTGCAGAACCTGCGCGAACGGTTTGCCGTTCTGGGGCAGGAAATGGCCACCGTCAGTCAGAACGGGGCCGTGCCCCGCACCGGGGGACGGGCCTTTACTCTGGAGGAGATGAACCGTTTTTCGGTCATTTTCGACCTGCGGGCGGAATCCCTGGCGGTGCGGGAACAGGTGCGCAGTGAAACCGCCACCGCCCGTCGTCAGTTGGCCGAGCTGTCCAACAGCCTGTCTGCCGATGCAGCGGCCAATGCCAGCCAGTCTGCCTCTGATATTGTGGCGATGGGCCATAGCGGGGTCATTCTGGTCGGTCTGGCGTCGGGCATCGCCTTGCTGGTGCTGGGGGCGGTGATGGTCTTTCTGGTCCGCCATACCATGGGGCCGATTTTGCGCGCCCATTCGGCGCTGGAAGCCATCCGCCGTGGCGAAACCGCCGTGCATGTCGAGCCGTCATCCCTGCGGGAATTCAACGCCATCGGCCAGTCGGTCGAGCAATTGGGAACGGTGCTGGCCCAGCTGAAGGTCAAGGAGCAAGCCGCGCTGCGGACGCAGGAGCAGTTGCAGTTCATTTTTGATGTTTCGCCGGTTCCGTTCATTCTCAACAACGTGGCGACCTCCGAGGTCATTGCCGCCAACGATGCCGCCTGTGCGCTGTTCCGTCTGGAGAAAGATGCCTTCGTCGGGCGGTTGATGCGTGAATTCTGGATTCACTCCCGCCATCGCGAGGAAATGATCTCGTTTCTGGACCAGAATGGCAGCGTGAACGGCTTTGAAACCCACATGCTGACCTCGCAGGGCAGTGATTTCTGGGCCAACATTTCAGCCCGTACGGTGGTTCTGGATGGGACGCAGGTGGTTCTGTCGGCCTTTTACGACGTCACCGAACAGCGGGCCTATGAAACCCGTCTCCATGGACTGGTGCAGGATCTGGAGGACACCAACAGCGAGCTGGAGCAGTTCGCCTATGTTGCTTCGCATGATCTGCAAGAGCCGTTACGGTTGGTGATGAGCTATCTGCAACTGTTGAAAATGCGCAACGGAGACGCCCTCAGCTCCGAGGGGCAGGAGTTTCTGGGCTTTGCCGTCGATGCCGCCCGCCGGATGCAGCAAGTCATCCTCGACCTGTTGGCCTATTCTCATGTCGGGCGTGATGTGGCGGTGCCTCAGCTGGTCCCGTTACAGGAAGTGCTGCGGGATGTGCAGGAAATCCTGTCGGTCGCCATTGCCGAAACGCAGGGCCGTCTGGATGTGGCCGAAAGTCTGCCGGTGCTGAAAGGTGAGCGGGGGGAACTGGTCCGCCTGTTCCAGAATCTGGTCGGCAATGCGCTGAAATACCATGCAACTGATCGTTCCCCTCATATCCGCGTGTTCGCCCGGCAGGATAATGGCGGGTGGGAAATCACCGTGGCCGACAACGGTATCGGCATCCCCGAAGACTATCGCAGCAAGGTGTTCGAAATGTTCCAGCGCCTGCATGGCGAGGGCGAATACAGCGGGACCGGCATCGGGCTGGCGATCTGCCGCAAGATTGTTGAACAGCACAAGGGCCGGATCTGGGTTGATCCCGATGGTGGGTGCGGTGCGCAGGGGCAGGGGTGTGCGCTGAAAGTCTGGCTGCCGGTGGTGGATGCCCTGACGGCGTAAACGGACGGGAAGGATAGACGAAAAGAAAAAATCCCCGTCATTGCTGGCGGGGATTTTCAGGTTCTGCCGCGATGGGTAAACGCGGGAAAAGCAGGCAGCCGAAGGCAGCGAGCGCAAAAGGGATTCCGGTTTTGCGCATCTTGCTGCGGAAAATCAGGCGGCTTGTTCTTCCAGGTCTTCCCGGCGCAGGCCGAAATGGCCAGTGCGCGCATGGGAACCATCGGGAAAACGCCAGACGGTCGGGGCGCTGCCGCCGCTCTGGGTCAGGGTCGGGCTGACGGCGTGGCCGCCAAAGCCCATGACGATTTCATCAGCCAGCGCGGCAATGGTTTCCGGCGCGATGCTGGCGCGCCAGTTGTTGCCATAGCGGCTTTCCATGGTCAGGGCAAAAAGGTTGTAAGCGTGCGTTGCGGTCGGCGTAACGGCCATGATGGTGACTCCTTACCCATAGTGGCGGCCCTGTCGGGGCCTTTTTGTCAGTGAAAACCGATCGTGGGCGATCAGTTTTGAAGAACTCTTTTCTGTTCTTCATTGCAGTGCAACATAACATATGCTGCGACTGCACACTACCAAAAAGTCTATATCAGGAAAGAGTTACCTAAGACCCGCTGTGCGGGTTGTGCTCCCATATGGCCTTGATAGCGCACGGCATTGGTATACTTTTCTGCGCTGCGGTAGATGCTTGAAAACGACGGGTCGGATATGCGTCATATGCATGTCACCAATTCCGCCATTCCCATGGAAAGGGGGTGGCGGAAAGTCGCCATACCCGCGTATGCACACATTCCACCCAAAGTCGTAGAAAATCGGGGTGATAGGGCTGTTTTTCAAGGAGTAAACAGAACTGCCCCCTTGTGCCTACCCTGTCCGGGCAGGCACAATGCGACCCTTTGTATCCGCGACAGCCGCCACCCCGGAGCCTGGTCTGATGAAGAAAGAAAGCCGTATCGTTCATGCCGGTCTGCACCCTGACCGCTTTGAAGGCGTGGTGAATCCGCCGGTTTTCCGGGCGTCCACGGTGTTGGCTCCGACAGTGGCCGAGCTGAAAGCCCGTCATTCCCAGCGATTCGACGTGACCTATTATGGCCGCTATGGCACGCCAACCACCCGCGCCCTCGAGGAAGCGGTGGCCGAGATCGAAGGCGGCAGCAAGGCGATTCTGGTCAGTTCCGGGTTGGCGGCCATCAGTTCGACCTTGCTGGCCCTGCTGCGGCAGGGGGATCACCTGCTGATGGTTGACAGCGCCTATTACCCGACCCGGGCCTTCTGTGACCAGATTCTGGTCACCTATGGCATTGAGACCACCTATTACGATCCGATGATCGGTGCGGGCATTGCCGACCTGATCCGGCCCAACACGCGGGTGGTGTTCACCGAAAGCCCCGGTTCGCAGACCTTTGAAGTGCAGGACATCCCGGCGATTGCCGAGGCCGCCCATGCCGCCGGGGTGCTGGTGGTGATGGACAATACCTGGGGCCTGCTGTCGTTCCAGCCGTTTGAAAAAGGGGTGGATGTGTCGTTGCAGGCGGCGACCAAATATCTGGGTGGCCATTCCGATGCCATGCTGGGGACCATTGCCACCGCCGACCGCGCCCTGTGGGAGCGTATCAAGAACCACGTCTGCCTGATGGGCCACGCGGTGGGGACCGAGGAAGTGTACCTTGGGCTGCGCGGTGTCCGCACGTTGCCCATTCGCCTGCGGCAGCATTTCGAGGCCGGTCTGACGGTGGCGCGCTGGCTGGAAAGCCGGCCCGAGGTCGCCCGTGTCCTGCATCCGGCCTTGCCGGGCTGCCCCGGTCATGATCTGTGGAAGCGCGATTTCACCGGCGGTTGTGGCCTGTTTTCGATCGAGCTGGCGCTGCCAGCGTCGGGTGATCTGCCCGAGGCGGCGGTGAACGAGATGCTCGACCATTACCATTTCTTCAAGCTGGGGTATTCGTGGGGCGGCTTTGAAAGTCTGGTGGTACCGGCAACGCCGTCGCGCACCGCTGCCCCGCTGCCTGCCGGAACCGGGCCGATTGTGCGCTATCACGTTGGCCTCGAAGATACCGATGACCTGATTGCCGATCTGGAACAGGGATTCGACCGATTGAAGGCCGCTGTGGCCGCGCTGTGATTTTTGTGTAAGGAAAGAGGACGATGACGGTTTCTACCGCTGCCCTGTACGAGCTGTTGGCCGCTGTCAAATTCGACAGCAACGGTCTGGTGCCGGTGATCGCTCAGCAGCATGACACCGGCGAAGTGTTGATGATGGCCTACATGAACCGGGACGCCATCGAAGAAACCCTGCGGCTGGGCCGCGTCTGTTACTGGTCGCGTTCGCGGCAGGCGATGTGGCGCAAGGGCGAAACCTCGGGGCAGGTGCAGAATCTGGTCGATCTGCGGCTGGATTGCGACGGCGACACCCTGCTGGCGCTGGTCGATCAGGAAGGCGTGGCCTGTCATACCGGTCGCCGCAACTGCTTCTTTCTCGCCATTCGCGGCAACCAGTTGACCACCATCAGCGAGCCGCTGGTCAGTGAAAAGGACTTGTACGGAAAATGAGTGATACCCCGCTGCCGCTGGCTGATACCATTCCCGTCACCATCCTGACCGGCTTTCTGGGCAGCGGAAAGACCACGCTGCTCAATGCCCTGCTCAAGCATCCGGCGATGGGCGAAACAGCGGTGGTGATCAACGAATTCGGCGAAATCGGCCTTGATCATCTGCTGGTCGAAGCGGTCGATGATGATGTGGTGCTGCTGAATTCCGGCTGTGTGTGCTGTACCGTCCGTTCGGATCTGGTGACCACCCTGCGCGACCTGTTTCTGAAACGGGTGCGCGGTGTGGTGCCGGAATTCACCCGCATGGTGATTGAAACCACCGGGCTGGCCGATCCGGCGCCGATCCTGCACACCCTGATGACCGACCCGCTGCTGTCGGCGCGCTATCGGCTGGACGGGATTGTCACCACCGTTGATGCGGTGAATGCCACCAGCCAGCTCGACCGTCAGCCCGAGGCGGTGAAGCAGATTGCGGTCTCTGACCGTCTGGTGCTGACCAAGGGCGACCTGCTGGCCGGTCCGGCGGCGCGGGAGGCACTGGTGGCGCGCTTGCGGCGGATCAACCCGGCGGCTCCGCTGCTGTGGGTGGAGCATGGGCAGGCCGAGCCGGATGAGCTGATCAACGCCGGGCTGTTTTCGTCGGCCAGCAAGCATCCGGATGTGGCGCGCTGGCTGCGCGAAGAAGCCTATCGTGAGGCCGAGGCCGATGAGGGCCATCACCATGACCATCATCATGGGCATGACTGTACGCACGAGCACTGTGACCACCCGGATCATCACCACCACCACCACGACGTCAATCGCCATGACGACCGGGTGCGGGCCTACTCACTGGCCTTTGAACAGCCGCTGGACTGGGATGCCTTTGTGACGGCGATGGAAATCCTGATTGCCAGCCGGGGCGAAGACCTGCTGCGCATCAAGGGTATCCTGAACGTCAAGAACGAGCCCAAGCCGGTGGTGGTTCACGGCGTGCAACACGTTTTCCATCCGCCTGCCGGTTTGCCCGGTTGGCCGAGTGATGATCATCGCTCGCGGATTGTGTTCATCACCCGGGACATCGACCGGGCGCTGATTGAACGCCTGTTGGTCGATACCCTCGGGCAGTCGCCGGTGTAAGGCGGTCAAACCACCTCGATCCCCTGCATCATCCCCATGTCTTCGTGGGTCAGCACATGGCAGTGGAACACAAAGGTGCCGGTGTAGGTACGGAAGCGGGTGCGAAAGGCGATGCTCTGGTACGGGGGGATTTCAACCGTATCCAGCCAGCGCCCGGCAGGCACCCGGCCACCACTGAGCATCTGGAACGGGTTGACGTGGATGTGGAACGGGTGAATGTCGGCGGTCTGGTTGGTGATGTGCCATTCCTCGACCGCGTTCAGCGGAATTTTCCACGTATCAGAGCAGGAAAACGGCTGTTCATTGATGGTGAACAGTACATGGTCCGGGGCACCGGTCATGCCAAAGGTCAGGCGGCGGCCATAGGTGACTTCGTCATCCGTGATCGGCCGCAACTCGGGGGGAACCGGCAGGCTGCCCTGATACAGCGGCATGTCCTGCGTCGGGCCTTCCACCCGCACCCAGGCAATCAGTTCCTGGGTGTCGATGCCGGTCAGGGCGTACATGCCGGGGGCTCCGCCCTTGATCAGCACATCGGCCCGGTTGCCGGGGGACAGCCGCAGGCGCTCGGTGGTCTGGGTGTAGGGCAGCGGGTTGCCGTCATAGCACAGCCCGACCAGCAGGTGCTGGGCCACTTGCAGGCTGTAAAAGCTGGCATGGGTGGCGTTGATGATCCGCCAGCGCTGCACTTCACCCGGTTGCAGGCTGATCACCGGGGCCTGTTGTCCGTTGACATAGGTCGGGCCGTTGCGGTCCAGCAGGGCATAGTCATCACAGCGTCCGGCCCCGTCAAAACGCTGGCTTTGCAGCACCAGAATGCGCTCGCGGGCGGCCTTGATTTCGGGAATGTCGTCGAGCGGGCCTTCGACAATCAGCGGCCCGGCCATCCCGCCCGACACCTGTAACGCCACCGAGCCATGGAAGTGGGCGTGATAGAAATAGGTGCCGTTGGGGTGGTCGGCGGGAATGTCATAGCGGTAATGATAGGACTCCCCCGGCTTGACCATCATCAGGATGTTGTCGGCGGGCGAGTTGGGCGACACATGCAAACCGTGCAGGTGCATGTTGGTGGTCCCCAGCCCATGCGGCACGTTGTCCGGCTGGTCGTCGGGCGTCGCGGTACACAGATAGTCGCCGCCAGTGGGCAGCAGGGCGTTTTTCAACAGCAGGCGCAGCGTCTCGCCGCCGCGCACCCGGATCACCGGCCCGACCGCCAGATCGTTGTAATGGCGCAGGCTGACGGTCTGGCCCGCCAGCACGTAAGGCCGCTCGTTGGCTTCAATGACCACCTCGCCATCTGCCGTGCGCGGGGCGGGCTTCGGTTCGACCAGCGGCGGGCCAAAGACCAGACCATCCTGACCAGCGCAACTGGTCAGCGACAGGACGCCCGCTCCGGCGAGGGCACCTTTCAGAATGGTACGACGGGACAGCAGGGACGGGGGGCGCGGTGTGCTCATGGGGATGATCCTGCGACAACGGAAAGGGGATTTCAGGACGCAATGCTGTCCCGCCAGGTGGCCAGAATGTGGTCGGCGGCCCGCAAGGTGATGGCGGCATTGGTCAGTGTCGGAGAGCAGACGGTGGTGGTGACAAAGGTGCTGTTGCCCAGCAGGAACAGGTTCGGGTGATCGTGGCTGCGGCCAAAGCTGTCAACCACCGAGGTCTTGGCGTCATCCCCCATGCGGGTGGTCCCGGCGATGATGGCGGCGGACCCCATCGGTGGCGACTGGGTGATGTTGGTCGCCCGCATCGCCAGTAACACCGACATGTCGCGCTCGCGGGCTTCCTTGATGCCTTTGCGGGTATAGCCATCAACCCGGTAATGCAGATGAGGACGCGGCAGGCCCAGCGGATCGGTCAGGTGCTCGTCAAGCGTCAGACGGTTGTCGGCGGACGGCATCACCTCGACGGTGCTCGACAGATAAACTTCGCGGGAACTGCGGCGGGCGACTTCTTTCGCCAGCGCCTCGCCCAGCAGGCCATCGTTGATCGCCGTCTGGGCTTCGATCATCGGGCCCAGCGCCATGTTGATGCCGCCGTTGACGATGAAGGTTGCCACCGAGGCAAATTTCTTGCGGAACTCGCCGTCGCGCAGCCCGAGGAAGCCGCCGGTGGCGGTCACCGGGCCGCGATAGGGATAGACCGGGTTGGGGCTCCAGCCATAGGTATCGACATCCACCGCGCCGGTCAGGTAGCGACCAACGGTCCCCGAGCTGTTGGCGATGCCGTTCGGGTGACGATCCGAGGCGGACAGCAGCAACAGGCGCGGTGTTTCAATGGCGTGGCAGGCAATGATGAACAGCTTGCCCCGGGCGACCCCGACGCGGCCATCAGGGTGCTTGAACCAGACGGCGGTGATCCGTTCGGGCTGTCCGGCGCTGGGCGGGGTGGTTTCAATCAGCCAGGCCACCCGTTCGGGATACAGGCGGGCTCCGGCCTGTTCGGCCTTCATCACATGGACGCTGCCGTCGTACTTTGCCCCGATCGGGCAGATGATCCGGCAGTTGGCATTGCCGCAGCACTGCGGGCGGTTGTCATAGGCCACCGAGTTGCGGGCGTGCGGATAGCCCTTGACCTCGACCGGCGGCGACAGGGTGGCGGCGGCGGCGGCCACTTGTCGGTCCAGCCAGGTCAGGGGAACCGGCGGCATCGGATAGGGCTTTTCGCGCGGCGGGGCGATGGTGTCGGTCATGCTGCCCGCCACCCCCCAGTCGATTTCGGCCTGATAGTACCAGGGCTCGAGGGTCTGATAGCTGATCGGCCAGTCATCGCCGACGCCATAGGCGCTGCGGGTGCGGAAATCGTTGGGCTGGAACCGTTCGGCGTGGCCGGTCATGTGCCACGAGGTGCCGCCGACGCCACGGACATAAATCCCCTGAAACAGGTCAAGGTCGCTGCTGGCCCCCGGCAGGGGGCAGCCATTCTGGACATAATAGTCACAGGCTCCATCCGGGGCCGGAGCCCACGGCGGGCTGACATAGGGCGAATTGGCGTCTTTCCACGGGGTGCGGTGAAAGCGGGCCACCGCTTCATCGCGGCGAATTTTCGGACCAGCATCCAGAATGGCCACCGAATGGCCTGCCTGCGCCAGTTTCCAGGCACTCATGCCACCGGCAACGCCGGCTCCGATCACGATCACGTCGGCGGTAATGGTTTCTTCTGGCTGGCTGGGCAGGGGGGCAGGGCGATAGGTCATGGCAAAGGGTTCCCCGTTAAAAAACGCAGGTGGGAAAAACGCAGGCGTGACGGTCTGTCAAAGGAATGGAAAAATCAGGCCGGATCGTGCCAGTAGCCAAACGGCCCGCCACAGTTGGCCGGGGGTTTGGTAAAGGTGCAGGCGCGCCAGACCAGAGCGTTGTCGTAGGTGATCACCCGCTCGCCGCCGGTGGTGGCGGTAAAGTCAACGGCACCGGTGTACCAGATCAGGGCCACCTTGCCCGCCAGCGCGGTTTTTTTTGCCGCTTTGATATAGGTTTCCCAGTTCTCTTTTCCCATCCGCATGAAGGAGAACAGCGCGCGCAATTCCTTTTCCGCCGCAGCGGTTGGGGTGAGGGCGGTCCAGATGCGGTTTCCCAGCTCGATATAGCTGTTATCGAGGGAAATGCCGGTCAGTTTGGCGGAAAGGGCGAGGAAATCGGCCGGGGCTTCGCGGATTTCGTCATCGGCTGCCGATTCTTGCAGGGCTGCGTGCGCACTGGCCGGGGCAAAGGGGAGCGCCGCTGTTGCGCTGACCACGCCCAAGGCTCCCAATCCTTCCAGCACCGTGCGGCGACTGCTATCCGCAGGTCGCTCATCGTGGGTGTTCATGCCCCTGTCCCCCTGTTTGATGGTTCCCCCCAGAGATCATGCACAGGCGGCATGCTCTGATGTGTTCCCTTCATGATTGTGTCTGTTGGGGGAGCTGTCAAATGGTTGTCCCGTTGCCTGCCGGGTTATGGCTAAAGGGCAACAGGGATCAACCGGGGGACAAGATCAGGCGGTATCCGGCGGTATCAGGTCTTGGGCAGGGTGACGGTGCGCAGCCAGAATTCTTCAAAGCTGCGAATGGCTTCGACAAAGCGGTCGAATTCTACCGGCTTGACCATGTAGGCGTTGGCTCCCAGCGCATAGCAGGCGTTCACATCGTCACGGGCCGACGAGGTGGTGAGCGCCACCACCGGAATCGAGCGCAGGGCGGGATCGCTTTTCATGTCGGCCAGCACTTCGCGGCCATTGCGGCGGGGCAGGTTCAGGTCCAGCAGCACGATGTCCGGCGTTGGTGAATCGACGAACGGGCCGGTTTTGCGCAGATAGTGCAAAGCCTGTTCGCCATCGCTGACGTGATGGATGTTGCTGGTGCTTGTCCCATGGCGCAAAGCCTCGAACGTCAGGCGGGCGTCCCCCGGGTTATCCTCCACCAGCAGAATTTCGATCGGTCGATTGAGGGCCATCTCACCATTTCTCCGGCGGCTGAGCCTTGTACGGGGGAAGACAAGGGGAACGGGGCAGGCAGAGGTGTGGTCCAACAACGGTGAAACCACAGCATCCTGCTCTCACTTTGTGCGGTCGCAAAGAGGCTCGTCAAGCGGTAACAGAAAAATGTCAACAGGAGTATGTAATTTTATACAGCGCGGCGTTCCAGGACAACGAATTCGTGGGTGCAGCGACCATCTTCGGCGGGAGCCCCCGGCTGGCGGCTGACTTCGTGCCATTCGCTGCGGTCAAAGGGCGGGAAATAGGTGTCGCCTGCCGGGTCCAGATGGACCTCGGTCAGATACAGCCGGTCGGCCAGCGGCAGGGCCATGGCAAAAATGTCCGCGCCGCCGATGATCATCACCTCTTGCCCGGGGTCATGCTGGCGGCACAGGTCCAGCGCATGCGGCAGGCTGTAGGCGATGGTGATGTGGTCGGCATGGTCGGCGGCGGGTGTCCAGCTCTGGCTGCGGGTCAGCACCACGTTATGGCGCTGGGGCAGTGGGCGACCGAGAGAGTCATAGGTTTTGCGCCCCATCACCACCGCCTTGCCGATGGTGGTCTGTTTGAAATACCGCAGATCATCCGGCAGATGCCACGGCATGCTGTTGTTCAGGCCAATCACACCGTTATCGGCCACCGCGACCACCAGCGACAAAGTCATCGTTTGCTCATTTGACTATAGGGACGGAACAGACCGCAGGGACTGGGTGAGGTGTAGGGTAGGGTGGGGTGCCCTAAACTGCAATCGGCGCCTTGATCGAGGGCTCGGCCACGTAGCCTTCGAGAGTGAAGTCTTCGTAGCGGAAGGCGAGCAGGTCGGTGATGGCGGGGTTCAGGTGCATCTGCGGCAGGGGGCGGGGTATTCGTGCCAGTTGCACTTGTGCCTGTTCCAGATGATTGAGGTACAGGTGGGCATCCCCCAGCGTATGAACGAATTCCCCCGGTCGCAGGCCGCAGACCTGCGCAATCATCATCGTCAGCAGGGCGTAAGAGGCGATGTTGAACGGCACGCCGAGAAAAATGTCGGCGGAGCGCTGATACAGCTGGCAGGACAGTTTGCCCTCTGCGACGTAAAACTGGAACAGGCAGTGACAGGGCGGCAGGGCCATCGAGTCTACCTGGGCCGGGTTCCATGCCGAGACAATCAGCCGACGGGAGTCCGGGTTGCGGCGGATTTGCTCCAGCACGGCGCTGATCTGGTCAAGGCTGCCGCCATCGGGGGTTGGCCACGAGCGCCACTGGGCGCCATAGACCGGCCCCAGATTGCCGTTTTCATCGGCCCATTCATCCCAGATGGTCACGCCATTGTCGCGCAGGTAAGCGATATTGGTTTCGCCCTTCAGGAACCACAGTAATTCGTGGATGATCGACCGCAGGTGCAGTTTCTTGGTGGTCAGCACCGGAAAGCCTTGCGCCAGATCAAAACGCATCTGATGGCCGAACACCGACAGGGTACCGGTGCCGGTCCGGTCTTCCTTGCGGGTGCCGTTGGTCAGCACATGGCGCATCAGGTCAAGATATTGCTGCATGATGGAATCTTTGCGGTGCTGGGGTCAGGACAGAAAGCCGATAGGGGCGGCTTTATAGACGGCGGACCATAACATAACAAGCCTGCTGCGCCCTGACCATTGCCCGCAGGCAGGGGGGGCAGGACAGGCCGGGACGGAGTCTTCACAATAACACTTGCGCTGTCAGAGGAACGCCTTATATTTGGCCCTGTCAGGGTTCGCCCTGTCTATGATGCTAAACTCTAGTCGAAATAATCGTTATGGACCCGGGGGCAGTGCCCGGCGCCTCCACCACTCCAAGGTTCGTCACTCAAGGGATTGCGATCCCGACGGACGCTGTGGGGGCGAAACAGGATCGACATGCGTGGTAAAGGGCTAGACTGTATCCGGCATTGTACCGCCGTCATCGGGCTATATTTACACATGCCAACGACAACGTTGAGTATGCCGCTGCCGCTTAATAACCGGTAAGCGCGGTTCGGAGGGCACCGGGCAACAGAAGCCCTCCACTTGCTTTTCGGGCGGTGTCAAGGTGGCAGGCCGCCCTTTGACGTAAGGACTCGAGTAGAGTGGACGAGCCGAGCATCTCCTATGAACAGCTGGTCGAGCGTGCCTTGCGCGGTGTGCTGCGCGAAGCCCTGATTATGACCCGTGACAGCGGTCTGCCCGGTCAGCACCATTTCTATATCACCTTCCGCACCGGCCATTCCGGCGTGCAGATGCCGCCGCGTCTGAAGGCGATGCACCCCGACGAAATGACCATCGTGCTCCAGCACCAGTTCTGGGAACTGACTGTCGAGCCGGAGTGGTTTTCGATCGAGCTGTCGTTCTCGGGCAAGCGCGAATACCTGAAGGTCCCTTTCGAAGCGGTGACCGCCTTCGCTGACCCCTACGCCAAGTTCGGCCTGCAGTTCCAGATCGAGCTCGATGGCGATTTCGACGAATTCCTCGACGAAGACGATCTGGAAATTGACGGTATTCTGGACGAAAACGGTGTTGGTGATGCCGCTGGCAAAAAGCCCGCCGCCGACGCCAAGACTGCCGAAGGCGGTGACAGCAAGGTGGTGACGCTGGACGCTTTCCGCAAAAAGTAAGCCAGTCCCACTGGATCAGACAAAAAACCCCGCAGCCTCGGACTGCGGGGTTTTTTGTGTCATTGACCACCATACACGACAGGAAGAACACAAGATTGCGGAGCGCTGCTCCACGCCTCAGTTTTCTTCGATTGTCGGAGGCGCGCTGGAGGTTTGCTTGTAGCTGCCGGTGCTGGACACGTTCATCCCCATTCCGCAATCGCCGGTTTGTATCACGTCCAGCTTGTGGCTGCCAAAGGTCAGGACCAGCGAACATTCCCCGTATTCGGTACTGGAATAGGTGGCATGATTGCCCTGCAGGGCCGCTTCGCCGCTCAGTTCGCCGGTATTCATCCGGTAAACAGCAGAGACCGAGAACCTGATGGTGGCGTTGTTGGTCTGCAGCACCTTGACTTCACTGGAAAAGATATCACCCTTTTGGACCAGATAGGTTCCGGTGATGCCCGAGGTCGCCGTCCCCGTCCCCGTCCCCGTCCCCGTCATTGCCGTCAGGTTGCTTTTCCCCTGCAGGGTATTCAGGCGTGTCTGATAGGCGCTGGTCAGACAGGTCGGCGTCTGGCACTGATTGCGCTGGGCCAGCCAGGCTTTTTGTTCGGCTTTCAGCCCGTCCTTGTTGCTGGTTGTTGCCAGTGCTCCCTTGTACGCTTGTGCAAGCTGACTATCGAGATCCGAGAGGGCCGGGTCTCCACAGATGGCCTTTTCGATCATGGTACCCGCTTTTGCACAGTCAAAGCTGGCAGCGTGTGCCGGGGCAATCGTCAGCAGGCCGAGCGCAATGGTAGCTCCGGCGATAGAATAGACGGTCATGGGAGGCTCCTGTCGGATGGAGGCGGAGAACAGGTTTCATGCACTGCATATACACTCGTGTCATGCTACCATGAGTTGGTCTAGAGCGTTGTGCGAAAAGTGGTAACCGGTTTTCGCGTAAACAATGCGACAGAACAAAAGGTTGGATCAGCGTGCCTGCGTCAGGTCACAGTCCACGACAGTTGGTGGAAACAGTGCAGGCTGCCGCCTGAAACCGCTCGGGGCCTGAGGCCCCGAACCCCCATTTTTCTTTTGTGATCAAAGGAACGGGGTCCGGGGCCTCAAGGCCCCGGCGAGGTGTGGAGCAGCGCTCCACGTCCCTGTTTCCCAACTGTCGTGTCCTGTAGCGTCGGATTTAACGCGCGCTGGTCTAGGTGTTTAGTCCCGGCACACCTTGCATCTCCTGACGACGGTGGTGGCGCTGATGGCCGGAAAGGCATGACAGAACGCTCAGGACCACCAGGGCAAAGGCGGTACCTTCCAGAGCCGTCGGCCAGCGCTGTTCCCACAAAAAGCCGTACAGCAAGGCAAAAACGGTTTCAAACAGGATCATCTGCCCGACCAGCGTCAGCGGCAACAGCGTGCTCATCTGGTTCCAGAACCTGTTACCGACAATCGACGCCAGCAAGGCCACGGTGAGGGAGACAGCGGTCAGTTCTCCCCATGCCTGTAGATCGTGCGATGCGGAGGGGGCAAAGAGCAGCACCAGCGGAATCAGCCCCAGCGCCTGCACTCCGGTGACCAGACCGGTGAGGAGATTCCAGTCCTGAGCCGAAAGAGGATCAACCTGCGCAAGCCAGCGGCTATTGCTGACGGCAAAGGTTGTCCACGATGCCAGCGCTCCGATGGCACACAAAAGGCCGATCACCGTGTCCGAGGCGGCAGAGAAATCGCGCAAGGCATACCATCCAATACAGACTGCCCCGGCGGCACACAGCAGCAGCGACGGGATCAATGCCCGCAACGGCACCGCATTGTGGTCCCGGCTGCCGATGATCGTCACTGCGACCGGCAGGAAGCCAATCACCAGAGAGGTGAGAGCGATCCCCGCCAGTTGGACGGCACTGGCAAGCAGGACATAGTAAAGGATATTGCCCAGAAACGCCAACCGGAACAGGGCGGCCCATTCCCGCCGGGTGAGGTGGTGGCGAATGGCCCGCCAGCGTGGCACAATCAAAAGCAAAGCAAGCAGGCCATAGGCCAGATAGCGCCCGGCGGTCAGGTGAAGCGGACTGAAATCGCGGATGATTTCGGGGGCGAGAAACACCAGCCCCCACATCATGCCTGCCCCCATGCCAAAGAGGACGCCCGCAACGGTATTGTGTGTCTTGACCATGAAAGTCTCCTGAATGGTCGCCCACTATGGCCACCATGGCGGGAGACAGTCTTGATCAGGACTCCTGTTGTTTGGGCCGGGACTCCTGATGGCAGGCGCGATAGGCCGCAGGGGTCATGCCGGTCGCCTTGCGCAAGGCGCGGGTCAGGGCGCTTTGGTCGGCATAGCCTGCGCGATAGGCGATCTCGGCCAGTGGCAAGCGGGTGGATGCCAGCCAGTGCCGGACGCGGCCAAGACGGGATTCGGCCAGCCATGCTTTGGGCGTTGTCCGCAACTCGGCGCGGAAGACCGCATGGAGACGACTGTTGCTCAGGCCCACGCGGTTCGCCATTTCGCTGGTGGTCCAAGGATGGAACGGGTCCTTGCTCAAGGCCGCCAGCAGAGGGGTCAGGCGTGAGGGGGGAGGAAGGCTGTCACCCGCCAGAGCTTCGAGCAGCAACGGGGACCACAGTTGCAGGCGCTGGTCCGGGATGCCGCCCTTTTGCAGCGATGCGCCCATGTAGTCGATCAGGCTGTTGGCCTCCGGGCTGAGCGGCAGCCAGGTCTGGTCGGTGAAGTGATCGGCAAAGGTCGGGGGCAGGCGGTTGCTGTCAAGGTCAACAATCAGAAACCGGTTGGGCTGGGCACTGGTCTGGGCATGGCGCTGGCCCGGCTCGACATAGGCGGCAAGCTGGCGGGTTAGCTGCGCCCCACGGCCAGTAATGTCAATGTCCAGCGACCCGATCAGCGGCAGGACCAACTGGGCGTGATCGTGCTGATGCGCCAGACTGTCGGCGCTGTACTCCCGCAAGGAGAGGGCAAAGAAGGATGAAACGGTCATCGCACCCACTCCTGACACGGACCTTGTGATGGGAAGGGGCAGAATAGTGGATTGCCGTCAGCGTGCATAGGCCAGTGAACACAAAAGTGGGGCCGGTTTTGCGCAACAACACTGGACCTTTGCAGGGATTCCTTTTATACCCTCTGCCCAAACGGGCGGGTTGTCTCCCACCCTGTGCCGCTGGTCAGGAAAGGGCGGGCAGGGGGCGTGGGCGAGGCCCGCTGGTGCGCCACCGGATTGCCAGGGATGGTTGGAATGATCGACGCCGCCTTTGCTGAAATGTTCCCTCTGAGTGAGGACAAGACCGAATACCGCAAGCTCGAGGGCGATTACGTCCGTGTCGAGAGCTTTAACGGCAAGGACATGCTGGTGGTGGCCCCCGAGGCCCTCACCCGTCTGACCGATGAAGCCTTCCACGATGTGTCTCACCTGCTGCGTCCCAGCCATCTGGCCCAGGTGCGCGCCATCATTGATGACCCGGAAGCCTCGCCCAACGATCGCTTTGTGGCGCTGGAAATGCTGAAGAACGCCAACATTTCGGCGGGCGGCATTCTGCCGATGTGTCAGGACACCGGCACCGCGATCATCATGGGCAAAAAAGGCCAGCAGGTGTGGACCGGCGCCAACGACGCCCATTACCTGAGCCAGGGCGTGGTCGATGCCTACAGCCGCCTCAATCTGCGCTATTCGCAGATGAGCCCGCTCAACATGTTCGACGAAGTCAACACCGGCAACAACCTGCCGGCCCAGATTGACCTCTATGCCACCGAAGGCATGTACTACAAGTTCATGTTCATGGCCAAGGGCGGTGGCTCGGCCAACAAGACCTTCCTGTATCAGGAAACCAAGGCGCTGCTGAACCCGGCCAGCCTGGAAAAGTTCCTGCTGGAAAAGCTGCCCTACATCGGCACATCGGCGTGCCCGCCTTACCATCTGGCGATTGTCATTGGTGGCACCTCGGCGGAAACCAACCTGAAGACCGTCAAGCTGGCCTCGGCCCGCTACCTCGACGGCCTGCCGACCACCGGTGGCAATCAGGGCCATGCCGTGCGCGACATCGAAATGGAACAGAAGGTGCTGGAACTGACCCGCACGCTGGGCATCGGCGCGCAGTTCGGCGGCAAGTATTTCTGCCATGACGTGCGGGTGATCCGTCTGCCGCGCCACGGGGCATCCTGCCCGGTGGGGATTGGCGTGTCGTGCTCGGCTGACCGCCAGATGTGGGGCAAGATCACCAAAGACGGTGTGTTCCTCGAGGCACTGGAACGCGATCCGGCCAAGTACATGCCGGAAGTCCGCACCGACCGCATGTCGGAACAGGTGGTCAAGATTGACCTGAACCAGCCGATGGACGACATCCGCAAGACGCTGGCCCAGTACCCGATCAAGACCCGTGTCAGCCTGAGCGGAACGATGATCGTCGCCCGCGACATCGCCCACGCCAAGCTGAAGGAGCGTCTGGACTCCGGTGCCGGTCTGCCTGACTACTTCAAGAACCACCCGGTCTATTACGCCGGTCCGGCCAAGACCCCGGAAGGCATGCCGTCCGGCTCGTTCGGCCCGACCACTGCGGGCCGCATGGATGCCTACGTTGACCTGTTCCAGGCCCATGGCGGTTCGATGGTGATGGTGGCCAAGGGCAACCGCAGCCAGGGTGTGACCGAAGCCTGCAAAAAGCACGGTGGTTTCTACCTCGGCTCTATTGGTGGCGCGGCGGCCATTCTGGCCCAGAACGCGATCAAGAAGGTCGAAGTGCTGGAATACCCCGAACTGGGCATGGAAGCGGTGTGGAAGATCGAGGTCGAAGACTTCCCGGCCTTCATCATCGTTGATGACAAGGGTAACGACTTCTTCAAGCAGCTGTAAGCCTGCGGAGAGCGGTGCAGAGAGCGGGGGCGAAAGCCCCCGTTTTTTGTTTGGTAGGGGGGGGATGGGTCAGAGCGGAGTGTGATGGCAGGCACTCTCGATGCGAACCTCGGCATCGGGGTGGCAGGACTTGTGCCAGCGGGCAGCCTGCAGGACAGCCGCCGCCGAGGCGGCATCATAGCCGTGAGCATGAGGGTCCATGGGAACAGCCGACCACACGACGACGCTGCGCCGGGGATTGCCGTAGCGGTCGTGGTCTGAGTGGTGCTCGATACGAAGAATGTGCGGGCACGCCGGAGACACGAGGAACCTCACAAGGTCAGGGGGGAAAGGCAGGATGCAAGGATAGGTTTTTGATCCTTCCGCCTGATATGAGGCCGGGAGGATAATCCTCAAGCCCTGTTCGGAAAATAAATTCTCTTCCGAGGCGAAGTCTCCCTTTGTAGCGCGACCAGAGCTGATTCAGGCCATGTGCCACCGGCCGGGCCATAGCCAAATTCTTAACCAAACGCCTGCACCATGACCGTGGTTTATCCAAGGGAGTGCAATGACATGGATGACACACTGGAAACCCTGCAAGAGGAAACGCCTCTGCAGGAAATCGTGGTGAAAATGGGGGACCATAACCAGCGATTCCATGGAACGTGGTATCGCGGATCAACGATCAATTACATCCCGACCAAGATGAATTTTGCCGAGGACGATGCCGCCGAGCGCTATGTCCTGAAGGGCTGGTTGCCGCCTGCGCCACTGATTGACAAAACGTCGGTGGTAACAGCGTTTGGCAGTTGTTTTGCGCAGAACATCTCCGACTGGCTGCTGCGCGAGGGCTATAACGTTCTGGGCAAAAAGCTGAACCTGCAATCGCACATCATCCGCTTTGGGGATGGGATCGTAAACACCTTCTCGATCCGCGAGCAGCTGGAATGGGCCTTTGAGAACAAGAGTCTGGTCGATGGGCTGTGGTTCGGGGAACACAAGGAAATTGTCACCCCGGATGACAGCGTCCGCCAGACGACCGCCGACCTGTTGCGGCAGACCTCGACCCTGATCATCACGCTTGGGCTGTCGGAAATCTGGTACGACAAACAATCAGGGCGGGCTTTTTGGCGGGCTATTCCGGCGTCGATGTTTGATGAGGAGCATCACGGGTTCCGCCTGACGACGGTCGAGGAAAATCGTGAAAACCTGCTGGCGATTTGTGATCTGGTCAAGAAACACGTACCGGATTGCAATGTGATTTTCACCCTGTCGCCGATCCCGCTGATGGCAACCTTTCGCCCGGTCAGTTGCATCACGGCAAATTCGGTTTCCAAGGCGATTTTGCGGGTTGCCCTTGATGAACTGATGCAGCGCAATATCGAGAACGTCTACTACTTCCCGTCCTATGAGCTGGTCAAGGAAGTCTTTGCCGATCCGTATCTGAAGGATAATCGGCACGTCAAGCCCGAGCTGATCGAAATGATCATGAAGATTTTCGGGCGGAATTATTGTTCCGGGGAATAAGGACCCGCGTGAAAACGATGTGCCGGTTTTCACGCAACACGGCGCCCGTTCAAAGGTCCGGGGCCAGAAAGGCCCCATACCTTGTTTACCACACAGGGCTTACCGCACAGGGTTACAGATTTTCAGCCGCTTTCTGGCTGTCCTGCCGCTGTTTGGCAGGCAAGGGAACCAGCCCGTCATCCTGCAAACGCCCACCGGGACCGATCATGTCTTCGCTCAGGTACAGGCGGACGAAATCGGCCAGACCGGGAACACGCGGCAGGTGGTCTTTCTTGACATAGACATACAGGTCGCGCATCAACGGATAGCTGTTGCTCATCAGGCTGACGGCTGATGGCTGAACACCTTCGATCGGGGCAGCTTTCAGGGTCGGGTCATCGCCGAGCGCATGGAAACCGATGACGGCGACGGCTTTGGGGTTGGCCGAGGTCCGGCGCAGCAGCGTGTCATCATTCTCGCCCGCATCAACATAAGCGCCATCTTCGCGCAGCTTCATGCACAGCGGGAGGCGGTCTGCCTCGGGTATGGACTGGATGCTGTCGTTGGCAAGGCAGCTGGGTTCAATCACCATCCCGACCAGAGCATCCCGGGTGCCCGAGGTCGGCGGCGGTCCATAGACCAGAATCGGCAGGTCCGGCAGGATCGGATCAATCTCGTGCCAGCTGTGATAGGGGTTGGCCTGAATTTTTCCCTGCACGGGCAGGCGGGCCGCCAGAGCTTTCCACAGATGGTCGCGGGTGAGGTTGAACAACGGTCCCTTTTCACGGGCATTGATGATCACCAGACCGCCCTGTCCGACCGGAAATTCCAGGACGGTGCCAACGTCATTGCGGGCACACAGGTCCTTTTCAGCGTCAGTCATCTGGCGCGAAGCGGTCACAATGTCGGGGGTGCTGTCGCCAATTCCCTGACAGAACTGCTTGAACCCGCCACCGGTCCCGGTGGATTCCACCACCGGGGATGGATGTTGTTTCCGGATGCCGAATTGTTCCGCCACTTCGGAAGTAATGTTGAACATCGTTGACGAGCCGACGATGCGGATTTCCTGCCGGGGTGCGGCCTCTGCTGCCGAAGTCGCAGCCAGGCCGAGTACGGCGGCAACGGTGAACAGGGAACGCACTGATCTCATAACCGCAAGGCCCCTTTGTAACGGATCGTTTCTGTGCCATCGACTGCAGCACGACAGAGCGCCATCTGCAGCCATTGATGATCGGCAGACGGAAAAGACCAAACCATAGAGGCGTTAATGGTCTCTTTTGATCGTCTGCGCAAGGGAAAGGGGGGGATATCATAAAAAGTTCAATTATTGCCTGATGGGGAGACTCCCGTTCCTGCTGCCACAGCAGGCGTAACCCCGGCAATGGCACCAGCCTGATGCGCTCGCATGACCCACGGCTGAATGATGACAATCGGCTGCTTGATCGGGTGGATTTTGGCCAGATTGTGGATGCGTTCGATCAGGGCGACATTCAGGCGGGCTCCGGCAGCCAGAATCATGTGGCCGTTTTCCAGTTCCATGTTTTCGGCCAGCACCTGATCGGCGGTCAGCCCACTGATTTTCACCTCTTCCCGTTCGATGTCGCTCAATTCAGGGGTATTGTTCCAGCGTGACATGGCGTCGCGCACCTTGCGGAACAGGATCGGGTCATAGCGTTCCTTGTGGGCCTCCAGAGTCCTGAAGGTGGCCGCGGTTGGCTCTTTCTCTCCGCAGACGCGGGCAACATCCTTGATCAGGTACAGCAGGCGGGCATCGAGAGGCAGGGCATCTCCCTTCGGAGCGTCAACCGGAAAGCCGCTGCCGTCGTAGCCTCGATTTTGCAAGGCCACGATATTGGCAACCACCGACAGGCGGGGGATGTTTCCAATCAGCTTGCGGGCGGCTTCGGGGGCGTGAACAACGATGCCTTCCTCAATGGGCGATAAAATGACTCCATCGGCCATTTTCTGGGTGATTTCGGTCGGAATGGTGACATGGCCGATGGCCGACAGCATGGTGGCCAGTTCCAGTTGCCAGCGGGAGGGCAGGTTCCATTCGGTGATCAGGCGATGGACCCAGTCTCGCATGCGGGTGGCTTGCCCATAGGCTTCGGGGGCAACAAGCGAGAGGACATCCATCAACAGCTTGATGCTGCCAGAGAGGGTTTTTTCCAGCAGTTCCTTTTCGGCGGTCAGCAGGCGGTATTGTTCCAGCGCGGCGTCCAGCCCCTTGCACAAGGTTTCCGTGCTGCACGGTTTGTTGAAAAAGCGGAAGATGGCCCCTTCGTTGACCGCATCCATGGCGGTCTGCTGATCGGCATTGCCGGTCAGCATGATGCGGACGGTATTCGGGCTGAGGTCGCGGATTTTGCGCAGAACCTGCACTCCGTCCATGCCGGGCATGCGCATGTCGCAGACCACGACGGCATAGGGGCCGTGGGTCTGGATGGCGAACAGGGCCTGCTGGCCACCTTCGGCGACATCAACCGGATAATGGCGACGGAGCTGGCGGTTCAGGGAGGCCAGCAGGTTGGCATCGTCGTCAACGAGAAGAATTTTACCTTTCATGCCACACCTTCCATAAATGTCTGCTGGCTGCGAAGGCGCCACTCTGCCAGGCGAGGCGTGAGGGCGAGGGAGTCGAGATAGGCTTCATTCAGATATGGTTCGGGCGGCAGGTCGGCCCGTGCCGGGGCAAACAGGGGGAATTCAGGAGCAAGACCGACAGCAATATGCAGGCAGGTCAGAATATTGATGGCCGGGGCCGGACAGCGACCCGGGTGGTTCTGGTACATCACGGCTTCGAGGATGGGTTTGTCAAAACCCCACAGGCCCAGCAGATAGGCTCCCAGTTCGGTATAAGAGGCACCGAGATTGTTTTGTTCGGCCTGTTCCAGGGTTTGACCGCCCTTGATGTGGGCTTGCACCTGAAGGACGCGGTGTGGCATCTGATCGACCAGCAACAAGGTTCCAATATGGGACAACATACCAGCGGAAAAGGCCATGGTGCAGGCCTGGGAGTCCAGAGACAGATCCTTCGCGATGCTGTGGGCCATCATCCCCAGATGCAGGCTGAAACGGTTGATGGTATCGAGCAGGGACGCTGTTGCCGATGACCCGCTGAACTGGCGGAACAGCCCGGCAGACAGCAACAGGGCGCGCACGGTTTCCAGTCCCAGCAGGCGGACGGCCTGCAAGGGGCTGGCAACGGCGCTGTGGGTGGAGAAAAAAGCCGAGTTGGTCATTTTCATCAGGGCAGCGGTCATGGCGACGTCGCGCCCGATCACCTCGGCCACGGTGGCCGCCGAAGCGGTGGGCGAGTCAATGGCCCGCATCAGCTCGGAAAAGATGGCCGGGGGTGTTGGCAGGTTGCGCAACGAGGTGACCAGATGGCGCAATCCTTCGTTCTGCAGGCTGCGCCGCAGGGCCAGTGCCCGATCAAGGATGGCAATCAGGCTGCGGGGATCGCAGGGCTTGGCCATGTACTGATGGGCTGGGGCCACGGTGCGCAGGATACTGTTGTCTTTGGCGTAGCCCGACAGAATGATGCGGATGGTTGAGGGGGACTGTTTTTCAATCAGTGACAACAGGTCGGCACCATCCAGATCCGGCATCCGCATGTCGGAAACCACCATGTCATAGCGTGCCCGATCCATCGCCGCCAGCGCGTCGGCGCTGCCGGTGGCAAAGTGCATTTCCCATTGATCCCGCTGGCTGTACAGCATGCGCTTCAGGCCTTGCAGGATGTTGCGGTCATCATCGACGAAAAGGATGCGGGGGGTAGGTGTGGTCATGATCAGGCCCTCCCGGTGGCATCTGAAGGCTGTTCGGTCAGCGTGCTGATGTCTTCGTCATGGACGGGCAGGCAGACAATAAAAGTGGTGCCGCCGACTTCGTTGTCTTCGAAGCAGATTTTGCCATGATGCTTGTTGGTGATGGCATCGCGGCTGATCGCCAGTCCCTGTCCGGTTCCCTTGCCAACATCTTTGGTGGTGAAAAACGGGTCAAATATCTTGTCCCTGATGGCTGGGGGAACGCCGCCACCATTGTCGGCAATACGAATTTCAATCCATTCTTCATCTGGCTGATTGGCATCACGCAGTAACCGGGTGGAAATGCTGAGCCTTCCGGATGGTTGCCCGTCTTCGCTGGGCAGGTGGCAATCTTCGATGGCGTGGCTGGCGTTGACCACCAGATTCAGGAATGCCTGGTTGATCTCGCCGGGATGGCACAGAATGCTGGGCAGATCATTGGCATAGTCTGTGCTGAGGGTGGCAACATGTTTCCATTCGTTCCGGCTGACCACCAGCGTGCTTTGCAAGGCCTTGTTGATGTCAGTGGCGATTTTGGTTGTTGTTCCGGGATGCGAGAATTCCTTCATGGAATTGACGATCCGGGTGACCTGAACCACGCCTTCCAGCGATTGCTGAATGGCGGTCGGGATTTCTTCGGTGAGGTACTCCAGATCAATCTCGTCTGCCTGCTTTTGCACGGTGGCGGCCAGTTGACGCAGGCGCTCAGAATCATCAGGAGACTCTGACAATGCCTGAAGCAGCCCGTTCTGGCCTTCATGAAGGCGTTGCAGCCCGTTAAAGGAGTCCGCGATGAATTGCAGGTTGTCACCGATGTACTGGATCGGGGTGTTGATCTCGTGCGCGATGCCGGCGGCCAGCTGTCCAACGCTGGCAAAACGCGAGGCCTGCAAGGCTTCCTGCTGGGCCAGCTTCAGGGCCTGAATGTTGCGGAACGACAGGACGGCACCATAATGCTCATTGTCCCCTTCTGGCAGGGGGGCGCAGGCATAGCCGACTTGCAGGGTGCGGCCATCGGTGGTCGAAAACAGGGCATCGTCGTTACGGATGATCCGGTGATCGTGCAGAACCTGTTGAATGGGGCTGCCTTCAAACGGTACGGGGGCGTCGTTTTCGACCACGCTCAACAGATCCTGAAAATGGGTATCGAATAATGACAGATGGGTATCGGCCAGAATTTGCTGGCGGGCCGATGTGTTGGCAAACAGGATGCGACCTTCGGAGTCAATCACCAGAACGCCTTCGACCAGCGTGTCGGTAATGCTGCGCAGGCGGTTTTCGCTGCCTCGCAAAGCCTGCTCGGTGCGTTCCCGTTCCTTGATCTCGGCACGCAGTTTTTCGGTGCGCTCGGCAACCAGATGTTCAAGCTGGCGCTGATGGGTGGTGACGGCTTCTTCATACAGCTTGCGCAAGGTGATATCGCGGAAAACCATCACCGCCCCGGCCACCCGGTTGTTGTCCAGCATCGGGGCAATCATGCATTCACTGGAAAAATTGCTGCCATCAAGGCAATTGAGGGTTTGCGCCAGGTTGGCAACTCCTTGTTCGCCATTCAGCGTGCTTTGCAGGGGCATGGTCGCGGTGTCGGGGAACAGGACGTAGGCCGATGACCCTTCCAGCGTCACGTCTCCGGCTTTCAGGATCTGGCGGGCGGCCGGGTTGGCAAAGGTAATCCGGCCATCCAGCCCGATGCCGACAATGCCGTCCCCCGCCGAATTCAGCACCAGTTCGGTCTGGCGTTGCAGGGCCTGAAGTTGTGATTCGCGGGCCTTCAGGGCGGTAATGTCACTGCGCAGCCCGACGGTGCCGCCATCGGGCATGCGAAACTCGCGGCTATGAATCCAGCGTCCATCCGAAGTGCGGTGAATGACGCCCTCGGCGCTGGGGTGGCGATGATCGTGCAGGCGCCGCTCAATAAAGGATGCAGGTTGCGGAGTGCCATTCTCGTCGGTGTAAATACCCTTGGCGTGAGCGGCCCGTAAAATGATTTCAAAACTGGTGCCTGGGGTCAGGGTGTCGGCCACCTGCCTGAACATCTCGCGGTACGGGCGATTGCAGATCACCAGCCGGTCGTCCTTGTCATACAGGGCAAAGCCGTCGGTGATCACCTCCATTGCGGCGGCAAACTGGCGTTCCACCATGTTGGCCCGCTGCTCGATTTCGGCTTCGTGGGTGATATCCCGCCCTGTTCCGCGATAGCCGCGAAATTGCCCGTGCGGGCCGAAATGGGGCACGCCATTGATCCGGATGGTCCGATGGCTGTCACCAAAGGAAAATTCGTAAACCAGATCACGGAACGGTTTGTGCTGGTGCAGGTCGGCTGCCAGTTTCAGGCCCTGTTTGCTGTCGATGCTGAGGCCGGTGTTGTACCAACCCTTGCCAATCAGCGTTTCGGGGTCTACGGCCAGAACCTCGCGGGTCTTTTTGGACAGAAAGCTGAAATGGTGCTCGGGGTCGGTTTCCCAGAACCAGTCCGAGGCCGATCCGGCCAGATCGCGCAACCGGCCTTCGCTTTCGCGCAGGGCGTATTCATGCTGTTTGCGCTGGGTGATGTCGCGGATGATGGCGACATAGACCTGGCCGCTGCCGCCGGGCTTTTCACCGATCTTGATTTCGATCGGAAAGGTCTCGCCATTCAGGCGCTGGGCCCGCATTTCGTTCCCGGAGGAGGTCGAGCGGGGAGCGGGCAGGTCATCGCCATCGTCGTCCTGCTGGGGAGGATCGAGGTCTTTCGAGGAAACCAGCAGGCTGTCGATTGATTTGCCGATCAGCTCGGCGGCCTTGCAGGCAAAGGTTTGCAGGGCGGCCCGATTGACCTGCTGGATCGTTCCGTCCGGTGTCAGCAACAGAACGGCATCGCCAATGGTGTCCAGCAGCAGGCTGGTTTCCACCTCGACGGCGTGCTGGCGGTCTTTCTGGATGCGGGCCAGATCGTCCCGCAGCTGCTCAATCAGGCGTTCGTCAGAGCTGTGCTGGCGTTCGAGCGTGGTGTACGTCTCGTTGATGTCACGAAACAGGCAGGTGAAATCAGTCTGACCGGCAGCGATCTGCAGGCTGATGGATGCCAGTTGCTGGCGCAGGATGGGGTTCATGCTGCTCCTCCGTCCACAGGCCGCTGCGTTCGGGAGGCAGGGCTCTGCAGGGATGTACAGCAAAAACCATGCCAGTATTAGCCGCCGGTTACGCTCATGTGGCGAACCACCGCCGGGGCCGACACCGAACGGTCAATGACGAAATCATGCCCTTTCGGCTTGCGGGCGATGGCCCCCAGAATGGCATCCTGCACGGCGTGCGGCGCATCCGGATTGTGACGGACGACCTCGCGCAGGTCCAGATGATCATCCTGCCCAAGGCACATGTATAGCTGGCCGGTACACGTCAGACGGATACGGTTACAGCTTTCGCAGAAATTGTGCGACATCGGGGTGATGAAGCCGATCCGTCCCCCGGTCTCATGACAGCGGACATAGCGGGCCGGGCCGCCGGTGTTCAGGTCGGGGATGTCGGTCAGGGTATAGCGCTGTTCAATCCGCTGGCGGACTTCGGCCAGCGACAGGTATTGATCAGCCCGATGGATGTCGATCTCCCCCATCGGCATGGTTTCGATCAGTGTCAGGTCAAAGCCTTCGGCGCCACACCAGGCAACCATCGGCAGCAACTCGTCATCATTGACCCCGCGCAGGGCGACCATGTTGATTTTAACCTGCAATCCGGCCTGCCGGGCTGCCTTTAGCCCCTTCAGCACCTTGTCCAGATCGCCCCAGCGGCTGATGGTGCGGAAACGGTCGGGGTTCAGGCTGTCGAGCGACACGTTGATCCGGCGCACGCCGCAGGCCCGCAGGGCGCTGGCATGGCGGTCCAGTTGGGTGGCATTGGTGGTCAGGGTCAGTTCGCGCAACCCCGGCCCGCTGTGACCGGCGGGCACCAGCAATGACCCCAGCCGCTCCATCAGGTGCATGACGTTCTTGCGCACCAGCGGCTCGCCGCCGGTGATGCGGATTTTTTCGATTCCCAGATCAATAAAGCCGCTACAGACCTGCGCCAGCTCTTCCAGCGACAGCAGGTCGGCTTTCGGCAGAAAGGTCATGTCCTCGGACATGCAATAGACGCAGCGCAAATCACAGCGATCCGTAACGGAAACGCGCAGATAGGTTACTCGGCGGCCAAAGGGGTCGATCATGCGAACGGTGCTCCTGTTTACTGTTAACCTAGGGAGCTTGTTGTCTGTCGTCAAATTGTCTTGTTGGGGCTGGGGGCAGACAGGCCGGCGTGATAAAGCCCCCGGTCATGCAACCAAAGTCCTACAGCGCGTCTTGCAGGGATATTCGACACTGCTGCTCTTTGTTGCATAGCTGGAAAAGGGGCTGAAAACATGAAGACGAAACTGCGCTCGCTCGGTCTCGCAGCCTTGGCGCTGACCATCGGCGGGACTGTGATGCAGGGGGTGACCGTGGCTCCGGCGGGTCATCTGGTGGTGGGGCAGCAGGCTCAGGCCGGGACGGCGACCGCTGAACAGGCTCAGGCCTTGCTGGCCCGTGCGGTGGCAAAAATCAAGGCTGATGGACAGGATGCGGCCTTTAAGGCTTTCAGTGACCGTCAAGGTGGATTCATCGAAGGCGAGCTGTATGTCTTTGTCTTTGATATGAAAGGCATTTATCTGGCCTCGGGCGGGAACCCCGCTTTGGTTGGCATGGATGCGATCGACCTGAAGGATGCCGAGGGCAAGGCGCTGGTGCGGGAAATGGTTGCTCTGGCTAAAGGCAAGGGGGAAGGCAGCGTCGATTACGTCTGGCTGAACCGGGCGACCAACAAGGTGGAACACAAGCGCTCGCTGATCCAGAAGGTCGGCGACAGCATTGTCGGCGTTGGCTATTACCACGAATAAGCAACGGTTGCCGGGGCTTGACGGTATGCCGGGGCTTCTCCTTCCGGCGAGGCTGTAGTAAGGAAAATCCCGGACAGGAACTGCGGGCCTGTCCGGGATTTTTGGTGCTGACTCATGGAATGGATAGCGGTCAATGTCGGGGTATGGGTTTTATTGCGCGCAGTTACGGTATTTTGCCCGGACCACCGAGCGAATTTCCCCTGATGTTGCGACGATGATGGATGTTCTGCTTGCCATTGCATCGCAGGTCGAGGCACAGGGGAGCTATACGGTGAAGGCCGGAGACCTGCGGCTGGCTGCGCGGGCGCTGGCCGGGGTGGCCGGATTGCTGCAAAAGCATGTTCTGCCCGAAGTGGTCGCTGCCGGAAATGGCCGGGGAGAAGCGCAGGTGCGCTGGACCATCGATACCTCGATGGAGGCGATGACCATCCTTATGACCCATGCCGACGCGCCCGAGGGCGCCTCTGACCGGACGATTGCCCTGCCGCGTCCCCCCGAGGTCGGCATCAACTAACTGCAAGATGGGTTGCATATTGCGAAGCAAAGTGCATTTTCGTGTATTTTTGATCGCCTTTTGAGGCTGTGGTTATGCCGGGGGTCGTCTTTGGCATCTGGCATACAATTCGCATTCCCTGACGGATAACAGGAACCGTCTTTAAGGGGGCAGCGATGCCGGGACCCAATCCACAGCACGACAGGGACGATAGCCCCGAGCATCGTATACTGGCTTTTTTCGGCATGGGGGGAGACCGTGCCGAGGATCTACGGCAGGTGTGGGGGGCAATCGAGCCGTATCTGGATGGTGTCCTGGACCGTTTTTACAGCGACATTCAGCAAACCGAGGAACTGCGGGGAACACTGGGCAAGGGGCCGGGCCTCGAGCAGCTGAAGGTCGCGCAGAAAAACCACTGGAAAGCGCTGTTGACGGGCGGTTTGGGGCCGGACTATTTCCGCCGGGCCGAGCGGATCGGCATTGCCCATGTCCGGGTCGGACTGACTCCCGACTGGTACATCGGCAGCTATGCCCGCCTGTTGACCGCGATGCTTGGTGAGTTACAGGGGGATGGCACCAGAATCACCGGTCTCTTCGGGAAAAAAGCCGGTCTGTCAGCCATTGGTGTACAGACGTTCATCCGGGCGGTGATGCTGGACATGAGTGTTGCCTTGCGGGCTTACTTTGATCTGTCGTCACGGGAAAACCGCCAGCAGGAAAGCGAAGCGATGGCTTCGTTCATCGAAGAGGAAATGACCACCGCCTCGCGGGTGGCGGCCGAAGAAAACGCGATCCTGCTGGAGCTGTCGTCGGCGATGACCCAGACGATGGATGTGATCCGCCTTGATGCCCAAACGGTCCAGAACTCTGTTGAGTCGGCGTCGTCCTGTATTCAGGCTGTTGCCGATGCCGCCATGGAGATGGAAACCACATCGCGGGAAACCCGCAGCAGCGTCGATCAGGCTACCCTTTATGTCTCGTCTACCGTCGAGCAGGCCAATGAAGCCAGCGGTGTCATTCAGGCCCTGTCTGAAGTGGGAGGGCGGGTGGCCAACGGGCTGGAGCTGATCCAGGGGATTGCCAAGCAGACCAACCTGCTGGCCCTGAACGCAACCATCGAAGCGGCTCGCGCTGGTGAATACGGCAAAGGCTTTGCCGTTGTCGCGCACGAGGTGAAGGATCTTGCCCGCAGAACCGAAACTGCCGCCGGGGAAATTGCCGTGCAGGTGAATGATATTACCGGGGCGGTGCGTGCGGCGGTCAGCGCCATCGAGCAAATTGCCCAGTCCATTGGCGGCATTCGCGATATCACGGAAACCGTTCAGAAATCGACGTCCGAACAGATGCGGTCAGCGCAAGAAATCAATCAGACCGCCGGGATCGCCGCCGCCAGTGCATCCGAGGCGGAAAAAGGCGTCCTTGGCATCATGGAGCAAGTTGACCATTCAGCCGATACAGCCAGTTCACTGCAGACCTGTGCGGCGAAAGTAACTTCGGAAGTCGAACAACTGCATTCCCGCCTGACGGTGACCGTCCGTGGTTTTCCGTCGGCAGATCGCCGCCGTTCGCCGCGCATGCCAATTGAAATGGATGGCCGCATCGTTGAAAGCGGGGCACGGGTGACCCTGATCGAAGTGTCGCTGGGCGGGGCTCAGGCACGGATTGCCGCCAAAGACGTCCAGCCCGGGGCTTTGTTGACCCTCGATATTTCCAGGCTGGGCAAAGTCCGGGTACGGGTGGCTGGTGAGTTGCCCTATGGATACCGACTGGAATTCCTGAACGTGGACGATGAACTGCGTGGGCGGTTGCAGGGGATTTTGCAACAGGCTGCCGCTGAAACCGACAGCATCAAGACCTATCTGGCGCAGCGGCGGGACATGGTGGTACAGGTGATCGAAAAGGCGGTGCAAGAGCGGCGTCTGAAGCCCGAAGAGCTGTTCGATACGCAGTATCAGTTGATTCCGGGTAGCAATCCGCCACAGTTTACCGTGCGCTATCTGCCGGTCTTTGATGCCATTCTGCCAGCGTTGCAGGACGAAGTTCTAAAGGAACTGCCAAAGGCTGCCTTGTGCTGTGCGGTCGATCGCAACGGGTACTTGCCGACCCATAACAGTCAGTACTCCCAGCCGCAAGGCGATGATCCGGCGTGGAATAATGCGTACTGCCGCAATCGCCGCATCTTTAATGACCGCACCGGCCTGTCTGCCGCCCGCAACACCAAGCCGTTCCTGTTACAGACCTATGCCCGTGACATGGGGGGCGGCAACGTGGTGATGATGCGGGACATTTCGATGCCGCTGATCATTTGTGGCCAGCACTGGGGAGCGCTGCGGCTGGTAATGACCTTGAAATAACGGCGACGCGGAAATAAAAAAAGCTCCCCGGCAGGCGGTAGGGGATGTCTGCCGGGGAGCCTGCGGCAGACCCTCTGCCCAGGGCTGCCGTATCTCGGGATGTGTATTTTTTACAGAACGCCCTTTTCGCGCAGCGCGGTCTGCTGGTCGTCGCTGAGGCCCAACAGGCTGCCCAGCACCGCCGCGGTATCCTGCCCCAGAGTGGGCGGAGCCGAGGTGGCCACCGACGGCCATTCGTTGTAGCGGATCGGGTTGGCGACCAGATCGACCGTTCCGGCCTGTGGGTGCGGCAGGGTTTGCTTCAGGCCGCGCGCGATCACCTGCGGGTCGGCAAACACCTGATCAAGGGTATTGATCGGGCCACAGGGAACCGCCTGATCTTCCAGCACGGCAATCCAGTCGGCGGTGGTGCGCATCGCAACCAGCCCGGCGACGACCGGCACCAGCTCGGCGCGGTTGGCAACGCGGCTGGCGTTGGTGCGGAACCGCTCGTCTTCAGCCAGATCGGGGCGACCGGCCAGCGTGCAGAAGCGGGCGAACTGACCATCGTTGCCAACGGCCAGAATCAGGTGGCCGTCCTGCGTGGCAAAGGCCTGATAGGGAACGATGTTCGGATGCGCATTGCCCATCCGGCGCGGGGCCTTGCCCGAGGTCAGGTAATTCATCGCCTGATTGGCGAGCACCCCGACCTGTACATCCAGCAGGGCCATGTCGATATGCTGACCTTCGCCGCTGCGGTCGCGTTTGGTCAGCGCAGCCAGCACGGCGACGGTCGAATACAGGCCGGTGAAAATGTCGGTAAAGGCAACCCCGGTCTTGGTCGGCAGGCCGTCCGGCTCGCCGGTCAGGCTCATGATGCCGCCCATGCCCTGAATCATGAAGTCATAGCCCGCCCGCTGGGCATAGGGGCCATCCTGACCAAAGCCGGTGATCGAGCAGTAAATCAGATCGGGTTTGACCGCCTTCAGGCTGTCATAGTCGAGGCCGTATTTTTTCAGGCCGCCGACCTTGAAGTTTTCCAGCACCACATCGCATTTGGTCGCCAGATCGCGGATCAGCGCCTGACCGTCGGGCGAGGCCATGTCGATGGTGACCGATTTTTTCCCGCGATTGCAGGACAGGTAATAGGCGCTTTCGGTACTGTCGGCCAGAAACGGCGGGCCCCAGCCACGGGTATCATCGCCGCCCTGCGGGCGTTCGATCTTGATCACCTCGGCTCCCAGATCGGCCAGCAACTGGCCGCACCACGGACCGGCCAGCACGCGCGACAGGTCGAGAATACGCAGGTGCGACAAGGGGCCAGCAGGAGTATCGGCCATGATCGGTATCCTTTGCGGGGAAACGGGCGATGTGGGGAAACGGAACAAAAAAGGCAGGCTCTCCCCCGGCGCTGGACGTGGGGCAACACTGTGAATGCCGGAGAAGAGCCTGTCAGGAAGGCGCGCTGTCAGCCCGGAGACAACAGGCTGACGGGGTAAACCTTACCCGAACGCCTGCAGGCCAGTCTGTGCACGACCCAGGATCAGGGCGTGAACGTCGTGGGTTCCTTCGTAGGTGTTGACGGTTTCCAGATTGACCATGTGGCGGATCACCTGGAATTCGTCGGAAATGCCGTTGCCGCCGTGCATGTCGCGGGCCAGACGGGCAATGTCCAGAGCCTTGCCGACGTTGTTGCGCTTGATCAGCGACACCGCTTCGGGGGCCCAGGTGCCTTCGTCCATCATCCGGCCAACGCGCAGGGCAGCCTGGGTGGCGAGGGTGATTTCGGTCTGCATGTCGGCCAGCTTCTTTTGTACCAGCTGGGTGGCGGCGAGCGGACGGTTGAACTGCTTGCGGTCCAGCGTGTACTGGCGGGCGGCATGCCAGCAGAATTCGGCCGAGCCGATCACGCCCCAGGCGATGCCATAGCGGGCCTTGTTCAGGCAACCGAACGGACCACCCAGACCGGTGGCGCCGGGCAGCAGGTTTTCTTCGGGGACAAAGGCTTCGTCCAGCACCACTTCACCGGTGACCGAGGCGCGCAGCGACAGCTTGCCTTCGATTTTCGGGGTGGTGAAGCCCTTGGTGCCGCGTTCGACGATAAAGCCCTTGATCTTGCCGTCATGGGCGTCGGACTTGGCCCACACCACAGCGATGTCAGCGATCGGGCTGTTGGTGATCCACATCTTCTGGCCGCTGATCAGATAGCCGCCATCAACCTTTTTGGCGCGGGTGCGCATGCTGCCCGGATCGGAACCGGCGTCCGGTTCGGTCAGGCCAAAGCAGCCGACGATTTCGCCCGAGGCCAGCTTCGGCAGATACTTCTTTTTCTGCTCGTCGCTGCCATAGGCATAAATCGGGTGCATCACCAGTGACGACTGCACGCTCATCGCCGAGCGATAGCCGCTGTCCACGCGCTCGACTTCGCGGGCGATCAGGCCATAGGCAACGTGGCTGGCCCCGGCGCCGCCGAATTCTTCCGGCAGGGTGGCGCCCAGCAGGCCCAGCTCGCCCATTTCGGACATGATTTCGCGGTCAAAGCGTTCTTCGCGGTAGGCGGACAGGACGCGCGGCTGCAGTTGATCCTGGCAATATGCACGAGCGGAATCGCGGATCAGTTTTTCGTCTTCACTCAGCTGGCCATCGAGCAAAAACGGGTCTTCCCATTGAAACGACTGCACGGACCTATCCTCCTGATGATGCATTCCCTCGTTGGGAGGGCTGGCACTCAGGGTGCGCTGGCTTTCGATATAAGACAAAAACAATTTATCTCTTTCTGCCATATCGGTTTCATATGGGTGTCGTGGCAGGGAGATTTTATACCATGATAAATGCTTATCTTGTACCAGTCAAAAAAACCGGACAAAGCTGTGCGACCATTCAATTCGCCGCAGGAGGCTTTGATGCAAACACCCACTCAGACAGCGCATAATGCGGTCGTTGACCGTCATTTCGGGCCACGGGCGCACAACTATCTGACCAGTGCCGTGCATGCCCACGGCGAAGACCTGCGCCTGCTGGCCGAGATCGCCCAAAGCCTGCCGCCACAGGCCACCGTGCTGGATGCGGGCTGTGGTGGCGGCCATGTTACCTATTGTCTGGCTCCGCTGGTCGGGCGGGTGGTGGCCTGTGACCTGTCGGCGCAGATGCTGGCGGTGGTCGAGCAGGAGGTGAAGCGGCGCGGCTTTGACACTCTGGTCACCAAATGCCTGCCGGTCGAGGGGCTGACCTGCCCGGATGCCTCGTTTGATCTGGTGGCCAGCCGTTACAGTGCCCATCACTGGCGCGACCTGTTGCCCGGCCTGCGCAGTTTGCGGCGGGTGGCCAAGCCGGGAGCGATGGCCTTTTTCAGTGACGTGGTGGCACCCGAGGACCGCCTGTGTGATACGTGGCTGCAAAGTCTGGAACTGCTGCGCGATCCATCGCATGTGCGCAATGCCTCGGTCAGCGCGTGGCAGCAGGTGTTGCAGCAGGCGGGGTTCCGCGTGGAGCGGGTCATCCCGGGGCGGCTGCGGCTGGAATTCACCTCGTGGGTCGAGCGGATGGCAACCCCTGAAACCCACCGGCAGGCCATCCGGGCATTGCAGCAGTGCGCCAGTGCCGATGTGCGTCAGCATTTTGCCTTTGAGGCCGACGGAACCTTTACGCTGGATACGGCGGTTTTTGTGGCAACGGCGGTGTGATCGCCGCAACAAAAAAGGCTCCTTCTGGTGAAGGAGCCTTTTTGATAATGGCGCGAGTGACGGGGCTCGAACCCGCGACCTCCGGCGTGACAGGCCGGCACTCTAACCAACTGAGCTACACCCGCGCTGTGGGAGGCGCTTTATAGGCTGCCTGTGCGATGGCTGGCAAGAGAAAAATGCAGTGTCCTGATTTTTTATGTGCGGGCAGGGGCCAGAGTGAAATTCATCAGCGCATTCATGGCCTTCAGCTCGTCAGCCAGCCCGGCGGTATGGTCGATCCGTGGCCCCAGCAGGATCACGTCATACTTGAAATGATCATGATCGCCGTCGAGGGCATAGCTCCAGTCCTGCGCCTCGTAACCGTACTTGCCGACAATGGCGACGATCTCGTTCCGCTCGGCGGTGTGGTGGCGGGGATAGGTCAGGGACAGGTGGACGGTGGTCTGGTGCGGCAGGATGCGCTCCACCCAGCGAAAGCTGCTCATCACGATGATGGCGATGGTGGTCGCCGCCAGCGCTGCCGCATAAAAGCCAACGCCAATCAATACTCCGACCCCGGCGGTCATCCACAGCGAGGCGGCGGTTGACAGCCCGCGGATGGTCATGCCATCGCGGATGATTACCCCGGCCCCCAAAAAGCCCATCCCGGCCAGAATGCCCTGAATGACCCGGGTCGGGTCGCCAATGGCCGGGGTTTGGGTCAGGCCGCCGTACCAGGCACCGGGGAAGCCGTTGATGACAGTCAGGGCGGTGGAGGTCAGGCAGACCAGAACATAGGTGCGCATCCCGGCGGCCCGGCCATGGTACGACCGTTCGTATCCAAGGACGATACCCACCGCCAACGCCCCCAGCAAATGCAGAAAAATCAAGCCATTGGCGATGATTTCCGGGGCAGACCAATAGGATTTCAGGGTTTCCATACTTGCACTCGTCACTCACCCCTGGATTGGTGCCGGTCAGGGGTATTACCGGAAAATGTCGATCGGGTACGATGCCTGTGCGGGGTGGTGAGATCAAAGTCTTTCGTACCAGAGAGGCAGGCCTGTTTTGTGCTTCATCCCGGCGCAGGACAAAACAAATCCCGAGTGGGGGCCTGTCCACTCGGGATTTGTTCTGCGCTTTTTTACCCTGTTCGGGGAAAGGGGCGCTTACCCTGCACTGTGTTCGGTACGTTCACGCCGGGCGGCACTGATCGCCTTGGTGCGGTTGTTGACACCATAGGCGCGCAGAATGGCGGTGACGTGCACCTTGACGGTGGCTTCTGCCAGTGTCAACTGTTCGGCGATTTCCTTGTTGGACAGCCCCTCCACCACCAGATTCAGCACTTCGCGCTGGCGAGGGGTTAGGGCGTTGATGCCCGGTGTTGAAACTGATGGGCCGTGCCCATGCTCAAGGCCCTGCTGTCCTGACGGGTTGCTGGCGGCATGGGAGTCCGCTGCACTGCGCAGGGCACGTTCTGCGATCATCGGCGGAACATAGATGCCTCCGGCCAGAATCAGCGCCAGTGCCGCCCGCATGACGTCTTCGGGCAGGGATTTCGGCAGGTATCCTGCGGCTCCCCGTTCCAGGGCACCAAGGGCCGATTGGTGGCTTTCATCCGCCGAGACCACAACAACCGGGACCGGAGACACGGCTGAACGGGCCAGCGTCAATCCTTCCAGACCATTGTTGCCGGGCATGAACAGGTCGATCAGGAACAGGTCCAGATCGGGGTGTTCTTCTGCGCTGCGCAGAGCGGCAGAGAGGGTATCGGCTTCAAGCACCGTCGCACCCGGGCTAACGCGTTCCAGCGTCAAGGACAGGGCCCGACGGACCAGAGGGTGATCATCGGCAATTAAAAACTTCATTCACGTATTCCGTCCCCGGGTGCGATTACTGCGGCGAGTATAGAGTCGGTTATTGGACACGGATACCCCTCTGGTTGATGTAGCCGTCTGGCATGTCAGATTGCGAGCGTTTCAGGAAGGGTTCCGATTTGCAATCCGTGAATATTTAGGCATATCGGAACGAAACATGCAATGGGTCAAGCGGCCTAGACCAGCGTGCGCTAAATCTGACGCAGGCACGCTGGTCTAACCTTTTGTCGTGCCGCAGTGATTTTGCGCAAAACCGGTTCCCACTTTTGCGCTCACTGCTCTAAAAATCCGAAAAGGCCCAAGGGAGTACTTTAAGGGGAGACGATGAGGCACAGGCTACAGTCAACAGTCAGAATCATTGTTCGCTGAAGGGAGAGGTAATTGTTGTCGGTCACCATCCACAGAGTATGCGGGTTTCGCGGGTCACGGGTCAGGCCTTCCCAGTTGTCCTGAACCGGATCCTGCGTCAACCAGGCGATGACCTCACTACGGATCGGGGGCGTCTTTGGGGTCGCGTTCAGGAGATCACGCAGCGGCACACGGGTCAGGCGGGCGGCAAAGCCGCTGGTCAGGTGAAAGCTGCGCTCGAGAATGATGGCGGTCATCGTCTCCGGGGCGTCTCCCAGAACGGCGAGGGAGGTCGGGACAAAGTCATGGTCAAGGGCGAGGGAAAAGCTGCTCCAGACCAGTGGGGGAACGCTGTCTGACCATGGGCCCTGCGGCGTTGCCAGCCAGCCGGTGGTGTGCTCCTCGCCCTGATCGCCCTCCAGCAATGCAATCAGCCGACCGTCGGGCAGGACCGTCAGGGATTCAATGCCGCCGTTGTAAGGCGCTTCCTGCAGGCCCGGAGGAGGGGGGAGCAGGTGGGCGTTGCCCGCAAGGGGCGGCCTGCCGTTTTCAAGGGGTGGGTAATACGCCAGCCGGTGGTGGCGTTCAAAGCTGACAATCTGCCCGCCGTTGGGGGTGCTGGTGACCTCTTCGGCATCCAGTTCCTTGCTGCCACTCAGGGGAAGGCCCTGTTCCTGATGCAGAAAATCAATCGACCAGTCCGGAATGGCGGAAGGAAAACGGTCCTGTTGTCCGGGCAGTGGCAGGCGAAGCCAGTAACCCCGGTCGGAAATGAAGGTGGCGGTTCCGTCTGGCGCGATGGTCAGCCCGGACAATCCCCCCACCCGTGGATCCGTCGAGGTCAGTTCGACCGCGCCAATGACCTGCGGCAGCGCTCTGGCCGTTCCATCACCCAGCAGGGGGCCGGACCAGGGGTGCTGTGCCTTGTACAGAGGGGACGTTGACAGGGTGGTCCGGGCCGGTATCAGCAGTTCCGTCTCGATCGGAGCGCAGCTGGCGGTCACGCCCATCATGCAGCCCGCCAGCACCAGCCCCTTGATCCGGCGAATGCCAAAGATGCGCCGCAAGGTGTGAAGGATGGCGTGCATGAGATGGTCCTGTTGGTTTTGTGAAAACCGGTTCCCGTTTTTCGTGCGGCGCCCTGTGTGCAACATTCTGGACACAAAAGGCGCCCGGGGACAGTCCTCCGGGCGCCTTTTGGCAGGGTGTCGCAGGTAAACCCGAAATGGGGTTACTTGCTCAGTCCGTCAAGACCAGCCGAGAAACCATTCAGGCTGACCGGAATGGTGATCGACTGACCGTTTGGCATCACATAGGACACCTTGAACGTCTTGCCGGATTTGAAGCTCTGCACGCCGGTCTGATCCAGGGTCAGGGTGGTCCGGCAGCCGGGCTGGGCACACTGAACGAACGGCACCCGGTTGGGCTTGTCGTCGTCAATTTGCAGGTTCAGACCCGGAACCAACAGCGTCCCCAGCGGGGCGATGATGGTCATCTGGGGGGCCTTTTTGCCATCTTGCTGCGGCACCATGGCGACAACAACGGCCAGCATGGTCCGCTTGTCTTCCTTGGTGGTGGGGGCCTGGGCGATGTGGCAGATGCGCTTGGCACCGTCACCTTCGCAGTTGGCGGTCCAATCACCGAACTTCTGGTTCGGCTTCACTTCAGCCATGGCCGAGGCGGCCGACAGGGCACAGACGGTAGCGGCGATAGCGCCGGCAACCAGAGAAAGCTTACGCACGATGACTCCTTCGCTCGATGGCTTTCGAAAGAGAAAGAAAAAGTCCGACTGCCTCCGTGGAAACAACCCGAAAGCCTCCCTTGTGGCGGGGGGCTGCTGTCGGTCTGGTCCATGGTGGATCGGCTAGGCGCGACAGTGGGCCTTTCTGCGCTGTCTTGCAACTGTAGACCGCATGACCCAACTCTTTTTTGTGCTTTTTTACACTTTTTTTATCTCCGGGCCCCGGTGTTGCGGCTGAGAGTGATGGTCACGGGCATGTGAGAGGCAGAAGGGTGACGGGCATGGCATAGTGTCCGCAATACTTCCTTATACAGTACGGAGCGTCTGGTTATGCTGATCCGGTCGTTGGCGCGTTGGATGGAACGCGAGAGTGCGGTCACTCCTTATGATGATTACCTCAACCGGCGGACCTTTCTGCAAGGGACGGCAGGTGTGATTGCTGGCGGTGCCCTGGCGCTGGGGAGCGGTCGTGCGCAGGCGGCGGTGTCCCGCCCGGCAGACGGGGAAGGGCTGGCAGTCTTGCCGGGAGTGCAGGAAAGCCCGTTGTCAACATCCGGCGAGACGCTGACGCCGTACAAGGACGTCACCAGCTACAACAATTACTACGAGTTCGGTACCGACAAGGGCGACCCGGTCCGCTATGCAGCCAGTCTGAAGCCGCGCCCGTGGACGATCACCGTTGACGGGGCCTGTGCCAAACCGGGGGTTCTGGACGTCGAAACCCTGTTGGGCATGCCGCTGGAAGAACGCATCTATCGCCTGCGCTGCGTTGAAGCCTGGTCGATGGTCATTCCGTGGGTCGGGGTGTCGCTGAAGGCGGTGATCGACCGTTTTCAGCCGTTGTCGTCGGCCCGCTTCATCCGCTTTGAAACGCTGAATGATCCGGTCCAGATGCCGGGGGTGCGGCGGGCGGTTCTCGACTGGCCCTATGTCGAGGGGCTGCGGATGGATGAGGCTGTTCATCCGTTGACCATTCTGGCGGTGGGTCTATACGGCAGTGTTCTGCCCAACCAGAATGGTGCCCCGGCGCGGCTGGTGGTGCCATGGAAATACGGTTTCAAGTCGATCAAGTCGATCGTGCGGATTTCGTTTGTTGAAACCGCACCGCTGACCTCGTGGGCCAAGGCTGGTCCGACCGAGTACGGTTTTTATGCCAACGTCAACCCGGCGGTCGATCATCCGCGCTGGAGCCAGGCACGAGAGCGCCGGATCGGGGAATTTCGCCGACGGGAAACCTTGCCGTTCAATGGCTATGGCGAGCAGGTAGCGGATTTGTACAAGGGGATGGACCTTGCAAAATTCTACTGAGGCCGTGCGTGGGCGTCAGCAGGGTGGCGGGCTGATCAATCCGCGCTGGTTTCCCCGCTGGCTGAAACCGGTGGTGCATGCGGCCTGCCTGCTGCCGTTGGTATGGGTTGTGCTGGCGGCGTGGCAGGACCGGCTGGGGGCAAACCCGATCGAGGCCATCACCCGCTTTCTGGGAGACTGGGCCTTGCGCGGGCTGCTGGTTGCCTTGCTGGTGACGCCCCTGCGGCGTTTTTCCGGCTGGACTGCGGTCATGCGGTTGCGGCGGCCTCTGGGTTTGTGGGCCTTTGCTTACGCCCTTTTACATTTACTGTCCTATGTCGTGCTGGATCAGTATTTTGACTGGGCTGCGATCTGGGGCGATATTCTGAAGCGGACCTATATTACGCTGGGAATGGCTTCGGCGGTGATCCTGCTGGTTCTGGCGGTGACCTCGATCCCGGCGTTGATTCGCCGTTTGGGCGGGCGGCGCTGGGTGCTTCTGCATAAAAGTGTCTATCTGGCCAGTGTTCTAGGGATTTTGCACTACTTCTGGATGGTCAAAGCGGATACATCTTCACCGTGGCTCTATGCTGTTTGTCTGATGTTTCTGTTTGTCCTTCGCCTTCCTTTCCCGCACCGGAGAAACCCAGCACTTAAGTCTTGAATATCGCGCGCTATCAGCGGATAAAGACTACCGGTAACGTAGCTGCGGTCATTCTTTCAAAGAATAATTCAGCATCAACAGGATCGGAGCCGTGAGCCAGCGCGGTCATGGCTCCGGGGTATCCCTCGACTTGCAGGGTGATGCCGCATACTCTTAGAGTGATGGGTCTGTCTGATTTGGATGTCACGGGTATGATGACGGGGGGGGAACGCGCAACGATGGGCAGCTGCACAAGCCGTTCAGACTTGGCTGATTATGTCGCCGATCTCAGCCCGGACATGATCTGTCTGTGTGTTGATTCGGTGATCACCTACCTCAATCCCGCCGGACGGGTATTGCTGGACAGGAAGGCCGATGGCGCATCCCTGATCGGCAAGCCGCTGATCGACATTATCCATATCGACTATCAGCCAATTCTCGAAGACGGCCTGGGCGAGCTGGTCGAGGCCGATTCCCTGCCCCTGATGCTGGTCGATGCCTGCGGCCATCCGGTCGAAGTCGAAATGCGTGTGCTGCCAATCCCCGCCGAGGCTTTGGGGCAGGGGGCAATGGCCGGAACGCTGGCCGCTGCCCGTGGGCCTGCCTATCTGGTGCATGCCCATCCGGTCGGTGAGCGCATGCAGGCGGTGCAGGAAATCCTGGAAAGCGAGCGCCGCTATCGCTCGCTGGTCAATCTCGCCCTTGATTTCATGTGTCTGGTTGACGGGCAGGGGCGGATCACCCTTGCCAACAAATCGGCCCAGGTTCTGCTGGATCTGGATGCCGACACCCTGATGGAACGGACGCTGCCCGATATCGTGCACCCGGACTATCAGGCGATGATCGAACTCGGGCTGGAAACGCTGGCCGGGGAAAGTGGCCTGCTGCCGCTGAAATTTGTTGACCGTCAGGGTGAAGCAATCGACGTCGAGGCCCGCTTTACGGCGCTGGGACGGGCTGACAGTTTCATGCTGGAAGCGCGCGACATTCGCCAGCAGTTGCGGTCCGCCGAGGCCGTGCGCGAGCGTGAACAGCGGTTGCAGGGTATTCTCGATACCGTTGCCGAAGCGATTATTTCTGCCGATGACATGGGGATCATCCAGTCGTTCAACCGGGCTGCCGAAGCCATTTTCGGCTACAGCAGCAGTGAAGTGGTCGGGCGGAACCTGTCGGTGCTGATGCCTGAGCCCCATGCATCGCATCATGACGGTTATATGAAAACATTCCGCAGCAACGGTGCCTCGGGGGTGCTGGGGAAGGGGCGTGAGCTGGAGGGCCGTCGCAAGGATGGCTCGATCTTCCCGCTGGAGCTGAATGTAACCGAGTTGCGCCTGGGCCGGAACCGCTTGCTGACCGGCATCATCCGCGACATTACCGACCGCAAGCGCGCCGAAGAGGCCGAACGCCGGTACAAGGAAGAGCTGGAGCAGAAGGTCGAGGAACGAACCCGTGACCTGCGGCGTCTGTCGCGGCAGACGCAGGGCATTCTTGATTCTGCCGGGGACGGGATTGTCGGCCTGGATATGGATGGCAAGATTACCTTTGCCAATCCGGCGGCAGCGGCAATGCTGGGCTATGAGCAAGGCGACCTGCAGGGCCGGGCCGCCAACGAGGTGTTCCTGGCCGGGGAAGGTCGCCGCAAGGGCAAGGGGCTGCGGATCCGGGCTGCGATGCGGCTGGGGGTGATGGGCCAGCGGATCGAGCAGACACTGGTTGCCCGCACAGGGCATACCTTTGATGCCGAATATGCCGCCAGTCCAATCGAAGATGACGGCGACATTTCGGGCGTGGTGGTGGTGTTCCGCGACATCAGCGACCGCAAGGCTGCCGAGGCCCGCCTGAAGGTCGCCGGAACGGTGTTTGAAACCACCGCCGAGGGCATTCTGGTCAGTGATGCGCGGGGGCGCATTTCAATGGCCAATGCGGCCTGCGCCCGCATCACCGGCTGGATGTCGGAACAATGCCTGGACCGCACGGTGCAGGAGGTGTTGTTCCCTGGAAACGAGCCGGTCTTTGAAGAAATGGTGGCCGAGTTGATGGCCCGCCAGAGCTGTGAACTGGAATTCTGGAGTTCCCGTCTGGACGGTGGCGAATATGCTGCCCGTCTGGCGGCATCGGTGGTGCCTGACAGCGTCGGGACTTCGCACCGGATTGTGATCGTGGTCAACGACATCACCCAGCGCAAACGCGACGAAGAGCGCATCCGTTTCCAGGCCAACTATGATTCCCTGACCGGCCTGCCCAACCGTGCCCTGTTCAATGACCGGCTGGATCAGGCGGTGTCGGCGGCACGGCGGGCGGGGACGATGGTCGGGCTGATGTTCATCGACCTTGACGGATTCAAGGCGGTCAACGATACGCTGGGGCACGATGCCGGGGACCTGCTGCTGAAAGGTGCTGCCGGGCGGCTGCGCAAATGCGTGCGGGAATCCGATACCGTGGCCCGTCTGGGCGGTGACGAGTTCACCATCATCATGGGCAACCTCGACAGCCCCGAAGGTGCCGGACAAGTGGCCGGGCGGATCATCGAGAGTCTGACGGTGCCGTTTGACCTGTCGGTCGATGACGGGAAAGTCCGTGAGGGGCGTGTTTCGGCCTCGATAGGGATTGCCGTCCTGCCGAACCATGGCGATACATCGGACGATATTCTGCGCCATGCGGATGCGGCGATGTACCACGCCAAGGAACAGGGAAAGGCGAATTACCAGTTTTTCCGGCCAGAGCTTCTGGACTAATCGACGCAGAAGCCCCATAAACAGAATCGGAAAACGAACAGGACCGACGCCCGCAACAGTTGGAATCGCTCTAAAATTTAAAAAGCGACGAAAGCTGGTGTGGCGGGGCTGGTGTTCTGGGGGCTGTTTGCGGTACGGTTCTTTTACATATCGATGACACGGCCCGTGTCGTTGTGAACCGTTGGATGAAATAAGAAAATCTCCGCCGCGTTGCTGACGTCGGGAATGGATGAGACAGGAATGTCGGAAGAAAATAACGAAGACGGCCAAGGCTCCGGCAACAAGCGCCGCCGCCCTATCGACATTGTGATCGCCGAAAAGAACCCGTTGCTGATGAGCAGCCTGATCAAGCTGTTTGCCGGGGATGACCGTTTCGCGTTGGTGGCGACCACCCCCGATGGTGAACGTTTCATTTCAGCCGTCGAGCGGCTGACCTTTGATGTCGCCATCATCGGCTGGGAAATGCCCTATATGGATGGTCGTGGCGTGTTGCAGGCCCTGCAGGGGCGCTCGGCGGCCCCGCGGGTGATCGTCTATACCGGCAGTGCCAGCCCGGAAATTCCGCGTGTTGCCATGTCGCTGGGCGCTGCCGGGTTCTGTTCCAAGTCTGATCCGCCGGCGCAATTGCTGGAAACGGTGGCGGCGGTGGCCGATGGGCGAATGATGTTCCCGTTCGTTGATGTCAGCCAGCTGGCCAATGATCCGTTCTCGGGGCTGACCCCGCGTGAACGGGAACTGCTGGCGGCACTGGCCAGTGGCCTGACCAACGCCCAGATTGCTGGCAAGCTGGATATCTCCCTGAACACGGTCAAGTTCCACCTGAAAAACCTGTATGACAAGCTGGGTGTGTCGAACCGTGCGCAGGCGGTGGCCCACTACCTGAAAGGGCGGGAAGGGCGATGATGTCGGGCGGAAAAGGGACCTCACTGCCCTTTTCCGCTGTTTTTTGGCGGGGTTGGCGAGCCTTTTGCTTTTCATCCCGCCCACAGTACGCTATCACCCGCCCACTTTTGCGACAGTCATAAAGGGATGCGGTGATGCCGTGGTCGATGGACCCCTACGGGCTTTTCCATAGCGACGCTTCGAATGCGGCTCCGGCTGTTGGTGAGGCTGGCAAGACTGGCGCGTCCCGCCGCCCGCGGGCGCCACTGTTCACCTATGGCCTGCGTACCATCACCGAAGCCGCTGCCCGCGCTGCCTCTGCCGGGATCGAGCAGGGCGACAAGGAACAAAGTGACCGCGCCGCCACCGCTGCCATGCGGGCCGAGCTGGATTGCCTGCCGATCAACGGGATGGTGGTTCTGGGCGAAGGCAACCGCGAACAGGGTCAAAGCCTGTATGTCGGCGAGCAGATCGGTGATCCGGCCGCGCCGGTGCAGTTTGATATTGCGGTCGATCCGGTCGAAGGCACCAGCTATGTCGCCAGCGGTATGACCAATGCGCTGGCGGTGATCGCGCTGGCTCCGCGCGGGGCAATGTTGCAGCCCGGCCCGTGTTTTTACATGGAAAAATTTGTTGGGCCGCCGCAGGTCAAGGGCAAAATCGATCCGCAGGCACCGGTGGCTGACAAACTGGCAACCGTGGCACGGGAAACCGGCAAGGCGGTGTCCGACCTGACGGTGTTCGTGCTGGAAAAGCCGCGCCACCGTGATCTGGTGCAGGAGATTTATGCCGCCGGGGCCAAGGTGTTGCTCTATCCGGCAGGCGACATTGCCGGGGCGCTGATGGCGGCAATCCCGGATTCAGGTGTCGATTGCCTGATGGGCACCGGCGGCACCCCCGAAGGCATCATGACCGCCTGTGCCATCCGCGCGCTGGGCGGCGAATTCATGGGGCGGATGAATCCCCAGCTCAACAGCGAGCGTCTGGCGGTCAAGGCGGCGGGAATTTCCACCACCGACTGGCTACCCTGCGAGACGCTGGTGACCTCGGACAAGGTGTTCTTTTGCGCCACCGGCATCACCACCGGCTTGTTGCTGCAAGGCGTGGAGCGGCAAGGAGGCAGCAGTGTCCGCACCCAGACCTTGATGATTTGCGGTCAGTCGGCCGAGCGCCAGATCCTGACCACCTATCATCGCAGCCGTCCCCTCGGTGTTTCGCCGGGCGCTGATGCCGCCAGCCACAGCCGGGCCTGAGCGGGGAGAGCGCCATGCCAAAGAACCGCAAGCTTAACCGTCCGGTGATTTTGGGGATTGTCGGCGACTCTGGTGCCGGTAAGACCACTCTGGCGCAGGGGATTGCCTCGATCCTCGGGCCATCGCGGGTGACGATGATCTGCACCGACGACTATCACCGCTATTCCCGTGAGGAACGGGCCCTCAGCGGCGTCTCGGCGCTGGATCCCAAGGGCAACTATATGGACATCATGGAGCAGCACATCCAGTTGCTGCGCGCCGGGCGTCCGATCCTGAAGCCGGTCTACAACCATACCAACGGCACGCTCGATGCCCCGGAATATGTCGAGCCGGGCGAATACATGATCGTCGAGGGCCTGCTGGGCTATTCCACGCGCGCCATGCGGGACTGCTATGACGTCAAGCTGTACCTCGAACCGCAGGAAGAACTGCGGGCGGCGTGGAAAATGCAGCGCGACGTCAGCAAGCGCGGTTACACCGCCGATGAAGTGCGCCGCCAAATCGAAAAGCGGTTGCGTGATGGTATTACCTTTATCCGTCCACAACGAACCTTTGCTGATCTGGTGCTGTCTTTTCGCCATCCTGTGGCGTCGTCTCTGGGGGAGCCCGAGGAGGACGACAAGGATACTGCCTCTTACCTGAATGCCCGCCATACGCTGCGCCCGACCCTGCCGCATCCCGACCTGACGCCGATTGTCGAAGGGTCAAAAAACGGTATCCGGCTGGAGCTTGCTCGTGATATTGACGGCAAGCCCGTCGACGTCCTGGAGATCGAAGGTGACGTGGATGACAAGCGGGCAAAGGCAATGGAGGATCTGTTGTGGAACCTGATTCCCGAAGCGAACCACTTGCGGTCCAACCTTGGGCAGTATATGGACGCCAGTCAGGAAACCCGCATGTCGCACCCGCTGGCCTTGTCGCAGTTGTTGATCACCTATCATCTGGTGAAGGCTGCCATGGGCCATTATGCCATTTAACACACCCAGTCCCATCCAACTGATGCCGAGTGAGCCGGGAACATTGACCATGACTTCTGAAACCGTAAGCCACGCCCAACTTGCCAATGCCATTCGCTTTCTGTCCGCTGATGCCGTGCAAAAGGCGAATTCCGGCCATCCGGGGATGCCGCTGGGCATGGCCGACGTGGCAGCGGTGCTGTTCACCCGCTTCATGAAGTTCGACGCCGACCAGCCGCGCTGGCCGGACCGCGACCGCTTTGTGCTGTCGGCGGGTCACGGCTCGATGCTGCTGTACTCGCTGGGCTACCTGCTGGGCTATCGCGATGTGACCCGCGAAGAGCTGGAAAACTTCCGCCAGCTGGGCCACGTCACCGCCGGGCACCCGGAATTCGGCCACATCCAGATGGCCGACACCACCACCGGCCCGCTGGGGCAGGGCATCACCAACGCGGTCGGTATGGCGCTGGCCGAAAAGATGCTGGCCGCCCGCTTCGGCGGCGAGGTGGTTGACCACTTCACCTATGTGATCGCCGGTGACGGCTGCCTGATGGAAGGCGTGTCGCAGGAAGCGATCTCGCTGGCCGGTCACTGGAAGCTGAACAAGCTGGTCCTGCTGTGGGACGACAACGAAATCTGCATCGACGGCAAGGTGTCGCTGGCCCAGAGCGATGACCAGATCCTGCGCTTCCAGGCGTCGGGCTGGAACACCATCGCCATCGACGGCCACGACCCGGTGGCGATTGCGGCAGCGCTGGAACAGGCCCGCAGCAGCGACAAGCCGACCATGATCGCCTGCAAGACCACCATCGGCAAGGGCGCCCCGACCCTGGCCGGTTCGGAAAAGACCCACGGCGCGCCGCTGGGCGACAAGGAACTGGCCGGCATGCGCGAAGCGCTGGGCTGGCCCTATGCGCCGTTCGAGGTCCCCGACGACATTCTGTCGGTCTGGCGTGCCGCTGGCACCCGTGGCAGCGCCGAGCGTCTGCAGTGGGAAAAGCGCGTTGATGCCCTGCCCGCCGATACCAAGGTGACCTTCGTCACCTCGTTGCAGGGGCGTATCCCCGAAGCCACCGACGCCGCCATTGATGCCTTCAAGCAGAAGATGGCCGCAGACACCCCGAAGGTTGCCACCCGCAAGGCCAGCCAGATGGTGCTGGAAGCGGTCGTTCCGACCATTCCGCAGATCGTTGGCGGTTCGGCGGACCTGACCCATTCCAACCTGACCATCACCAAGGACATGAAGTCGGTCCTGCCGACCGATTTCACCGGCAACTACATCCACTATGGCGTGCGCGAGCACGGCATGGGCTCGATCATGAACGGCATCGCCCTGCACGGCGGCCTGATCCCCTACGGCGGCACCTTCATGGTGTTCTCGGACTACTGCCGTCCGTCGATCCGCATGAGCGCCCTGATGGAACAGCGGGTGATCTATGTGATGACCCATGACTCGATCGGTCTGGGCGAAGACGGCCCGACCCACCAGCCGGTGGAACATCTGGCCTCGCTGCGCGCCATGCCGAACCTGCGTGTGTTCCGCCCGGCTGACCCGATCGAAACCGCCGAATGCTGGCAGTTGGCCCTGCAGTGGACCCGTGGCCCGTCGTTCCTGGCCCTCAGCCGCCAGAACCTGCCGACCGTCCGCACCTACACCAAGGAAAACCTCTGCCAGCTGGGCGGCTATGTGCTGTCCGAGCCGGAAGACGGCAAGCGTGACGTCACCATCCTGGCCTCGGGGTCCGAGGTCGAACTGGCCCTGAAGTCGCAGGTTCTGCTGAACGCTGTCGGCATCAAGGCCGCGGTGGTGTCGATGCCCTGCTGGGAGCTGTTCGATGCCCAGCCGACCACCTACCGCAAGGCAGTGCTGGGCGATGGCCTGCGCATTGCCGTCGAAGCCGGTTCGACCTTTGGCTGGGAACGCTATGTCGGTCTGGACGGCGCGATTGTCGGCATGACCTCGTTCGGTGCCTCGGGCCCGGCGGATCAACTGTACAAGCATTTTGGCATCACTGCCGAAGCGGTCGCTGATATTGCAGTGGCGCGCCTGAAGCAAAACGCCTAAAAGATACCTGGCCACAGGCCCTGCCCGAAAAGGTGGGGTCTGTGGCGCTTCCCTGATAATTCCAGACGCCCTTGGAGTACAGCATTATGGCCGTTATTACCCTGCGCCAGCTCCTCGACCACGCCGCCGAGTACAGCTATGGCATGCCCGCGTTCAATGTGAACAACATGGAACAGGTGCTGGCCATCATGAACGCTGCCCGCAAGACCGATGCTCCGGTGATCCTGCAGGCCAGCCGTGGCGCCCGCAAGTACGCTGGCGACATCATGATCAAGCACATGATCCTGGCGGTCAGCGAAATGTACCCGGAAATCCCGGTGTGTATGCACCAGGACCACGGCAATTCGCCCTCCACCTGCGCCTCGGCGGTGATGAGCGGTTTCACCTCGGTGATGATGGACGGTTCGCTGGAAGCCGACGCCAAGACCCCGGCCTCCTACGACTACAACGTCGATGTGACCGCCAAGGTGGTCGAAATGTCGCACATGGTCGGCGTGTCGGTCGAAGGTGAACTGGGCTGCCTCGGCTCGCTGGAAACCGGGCAGGGCGACAAGGAAGACGGTCACGGCTTCGAAGGCACTCTCGACCATTCCCAGCTGCTGACCGACCCGGATCAGGCCGCCGATTTCGTGGCCCGTACCAAGGTTGACGCGCTGGCCGTTGCCATCGGCACCAGCCACGGCGCCTACAAGTTCACCCGCAAGCCGACCGGCGACATTCTGGCGATGAACGTCGTCAAGGCGATCCATGCCCGTCTGCCGAACACCCATCTGGTGATGCACGGCTCCTCGTCGGTGCCGCAGGACCTGCAGGACATCATCAACAAGTTCGGTGGCGAAATGCCGCAGACCTACGGCGTGCCGCTGGAAGAAATCGAAGAAGGCATCAAGTACGGCGTGCGCAAGATCAACATCGACACCGACAACCGCATGGCGATCACCGGTGCGATCCGTCAGATCTTCGCCGAAAAGCCGGGTGAGTTCGACCCGCGTTCGTACCTGAAGCCGGCGATGGCGGCGATGGAAAAGGTCTGTATCGACCGCTTTGAACGCTTTGGCGCTGCTGGCAAGGCCAGCAAGATCAAGGCGCTGCCGCTGGATGCGATGGCTGCGGCCTACGCCAGCGGCTCGCTGGACCCCAAGGTTCAGTAAGGCGTTGTAAAACAGGAACAGGCCGCTGGTGGAATATCCGGCGGCCTGTTTTTGTTCCAAGGTGATGAGGCCCTGAACCCCCATTTTTCTGATATTCAAAGAAAAAATGGGGGTTTGGGGGCATTGGCCCCCATGCGGGTGCGGGCGGCAGCCTGCCTGTCTCTTTACACGGTGGGGTCAGGCCCACGTTTCAACTGTTGCTCTGGACAAACGGGAGCCCCCTTTATGAGCACTCTGATTGCCCCGTCGATCCTGTCGGCGGACTTTGCCCGGCTGGGTGAGGAAGTGCGCGCCATTGATGCCGCTGGCGCTGACTGGATTCATATCGACGTGATGGATGGCCACTTTGTGCCAAACATCACCATTGGTCCGGCGGTGGTCAAGGCGCTGCGCCCGCATTCGCAAAAGGTCTTTGACGTTCACCTGATGATTGATCCGGTCGATTGCTATCTGGCGGACTTCGCCAATGCCGGTGCGGACATCATCACCGTCCATGCCGAAGCGGGCAAGCATCTGGACCGCACCCTGCAGGTGGTGCGCAGCCTGGGCAAGAAGGCCGGCGTGTCGCTGAACCCGGCCACCCCGGAAGGCGTGATCGAGTACGTGCTGGACAAGATCGACATGGTGCTGGTGATGTCGGTGAACCCCGGCTTTGGCGGCCAGAGCTTCCTCCATTCGCAGGTGGAGAAAATCCGCCGCATCAAGGCGATGATCGGCGCACGTCCGATTGACATTCAGGTTGATGGTGGCGTGAACGCCGAAACGGCCAAACTGTGCCGCGATGCCGGGGCGACGGTGCTGGTGGCGGGCAGTGCGGCGTTCAAGGGCGGCCCGGATCACTATGCAGCCAACATTGCTGCGCTGCGGTAATCACCCGCTGTGACGGTGCAGGGGATGTGCGCGCCCTGAGGTTAACAAGGGGCATTGTGACATCTCCTTTCCGGTTTGTGACAGGGAAATGGCGGCAACAGGGGCAATCCTGTTGCCGCCATTTTTATTATATCATTGTTTTTACTATTAAAAAAATGTGACGGCCTGTCAGAAAAATGCCTCGCGGCTGTCACTGTCATCAAACTTTCATCAATCTGTCACAAGGGCGTCGCGGTCCGTCGCTACAGTGTGCCTCGCAACAAGCCGACAGGAAGTGGACCTTTCTGACGCGCTTTACCGGAATTCACTGGACGCGTCCGGCCACAGGGTCGGCGCAACGATTGGAGGCCTCCGTGCTGAAGAAGACCCTCGCCCTTGCCGTGCTGGCGACCGTTGCCACCGCTGGCGCTGCCGAAGCCCGTGACACGATCCGTATCGTCGGTTCCTCGACCGTTTACCCGTTCGCCACCGTCGTTGCCGAAAACTTTGGCAAGTCGACCAGCTTCAAGACCCCGGTGATCGAGTCCACCGGTTCGGGCGGCGGCATCAAGTTGTTCTGCGCCGGCGTCGGCACCGAGCACCCGGACATCGTGAACGCCTCGCGTCGCATGAAGAAGTCGGAATTTGAAACCTGCGACAAGAACGGCGTCAAGGACATCGTCGAAGTCCGCGTCGGTTACGACGGGATCGTGATTGCCAACGCCAAGGCCGCCCCGGCGTTCGACGTGACCCGCGAGCAGCTGTTCATGGCGCTGGCCAAGGAAGTTCCGCAGGGCGACAAGTGGGTCGCCAACCCCTACAAGAAGTGGAGCGACATCAACCCGTCGCTGCCGAACGAAGAAATCGAAGTCCTCGGCCCGCCGCCGACCTCGGGCACCCGTGACGCCTTCACCGAACTGGTGATGGATGCCGCCTGCGAAAAGCTGCCGGCCGCCAAGGCCCTGAAGGACGCTGGCGACGACAAGGCCCTGAAGCAGAAGTGCCAGTCGGTGCGCGAAGACGGCGCCTATATCGAAGCCGGTGAGAACGACAACCTGATCGTTCAGAAGCTGGGTGCCAACCAGACCGCCGTCGGCATCTTTGGCTACTCGTTCCTCGAAGAAAACGCTGACAAGATCAAGGGTGCGAAGGTTGACGGCAAGGAGCCGACCTTCGAGAACATCTCGTCGGGTGCCTACCCGGTGTCGCGTCCGCTGCAGTTCTATGTCAAGAAGGCCCACATCGGGACCATTCCGGGCATTCAGGAATACCTGAACGAATTCACTGCGGACAAGGCCTGGGGCCCGGAAGGCTATCTGGCTGACAAGGGTCTGATCCCGATGCCGGACGCCGAACGTGCCAAGTACAAGGAAGCCGCGACCAAGCTGAAGACGCTGACCGCTGGCGACCTCTAAGGTTTCCTGACCGTGTACCGGACGGCGGGGAGCCTGCGGGCTTCCTGCCGCTCTGGTGCGCCTGCTGATGACGTGGCGGGGGGCCGGTGCAGGGAAAAGGAAAGACTTTCTGTCAGTATCATAATGCGGTAGCAGAAAGCCGACATTCAGAACCCTTTTTTCCGCACTTTGTCTGTATCACCGTTCCGGCATGCCGGACGGGCCTTATCTGGGGAACGCGCAGTTCATGCAAAGTCTCGCTTTGATCCTGGTTGTGCTGGTGCTGGCCGTGGTCGGTTTCCGCTTTGGGCGGGGACAGTCGATCAAGGTCGTCGAAGGAAATGCACGCCGCCTGCACAGTCTGCCGGGCTATCACGGCCTGTATGTGGCCCTGTGGTGTGGCGGACCGGCATTGATCCTGTTGGCTGTCTGGCTGTCGCTGGAACCGACAATTCTGAAACATCTGGTGCTGGGCGCCCTGCCCACCGAGATGCTGCAAAAGCCCGATGGCTCGCCGCTGGGCGTGGCCCGTCTCGAGCTGCTGCTGAACGATATCCGCAATACGGCAGCGGGCAATGTCGCCTCGACGGCCAATGCCTATATTCAGGACGCGGCGGCCCGCTATCAAAGCCTGCAACAGACCAGTTACGCCGCCATGGCGGTGGTGGTGCTGTCACTGGCCGTTGCCGGGGCGGCCTGGGCGTTCCGCTTCATTCATGCCGATTTCCGGGCGCGCAACCGGGTGGAAATGATCATCCGGGGCTTCATGATTGCCTGCTCGATGGTCGCCATCCTGACCACCGTCGGGATCATCCTGTCGTTGCTGTTTGAAAGCATGCGGTTCTTTGCGGTGGTGCCGGTGACCGACTTCCTGTTCGGTCTGGACTGGAGCCCGCAGATGGCTCTGCGTGCCGATCAGGTGGGGTCGTCCGGGGCGTTCGGGGCGGTGCCGCTGTTCCTCGGTACGCTGCTGATTTCCGGCATTGCGATGGCGGTGGCGGTGCCGGTTGGCCTGCTGTCAGCGATCTACATGGCCGAATATGCCCCGCGCAAGGTACGGGCGGTGGTCAAGCCGCTGCTGGAAATTCTGGCTGGCATCCCGACCGTGGTTTACGGCTTCTTTGCCGCCCTGACGGTGGCTCCGGCCTTCCGTGGTCTGGGCGAAAGCATCGGGCTGGATGTGTCGTCGGAAAGTGCGCTGGCGGCGGGGATCGTGATGGGGATCATGATTGTGCCGTTCGTGTCGTCGCTGTCCGATGACGTGATTACCGCCGTGCCGAATTCAATGCGCGAGGGATCGTATGGTCTGGGCGCAACCAAGTCCGAAACGATCAAGCGGGTGATCATCCCGGCTGCCCTGCCGGGGATTGTCGGCGGTGTGCTGCTGGCGGTATCGCGCGCGATCGGTGAAACGATGATTGTGGTGATGGCGGCCGGTTTGTCGGCCAACCTGTCGGTGAACCCGCTGGAAGCCGTGACCACCGTGACCGTTCAGATTGTAACCCTGCTGGTCGGTGACCAGGAATTTGACAGCCCCAAGACATTGGCCGCCTTTGCGCTGGGACTGGTGCTGTTCATGGTGACGCTGGCGCTGAACGTTGTTGCCTTGCACGTCGTTCGCAAGTACAGGGAGCAGTATGAATAATGGCAACCGCAGAGCAGCAGGTCGAAATGACCACCTCCCAAAAAGACATTCTTTCCAGACAGTCCCGGATTTCTGAAACCGTCAATGCCGGGCTGAAGTCCCGCTATCGTTCCGAGGCCCGTTTCCGGGCCTATGGGGCGGGGGCGATCGTGCTGGCCCTGGTGATGCTGGTGCTGTTGTTCGTGACCATTATCGGCAAGGGCTACACCGCCTTTGTGCAGACCGAACTGCAACTGACCATCGCCACCTCGGGCGAAGCACTGGGGATTGGCAATGACCGCGATGCGGCGGCGCTCAACCGCGCCGACTATCAGGCACAGATCAAGGCCTCGCTGCGCGACATGTTCCCGGATGTGACCGGGCGCAAGGAACGGCGTGATCTGTACGGGATGGTGTCGGACGGGGCAGCCTATGCCCTGCGCGATGCGCTGGCTGAAAATCCGGCCCTGATCGGCCAGAAGGTCACCCTGCAGGTGCCGGTGGCGTCGGACATCGACATGCTGCACAAAGGGCAGATCGACCGGACCGTCGCGGAAGCCGAGCGCAAGGTGAACGATTTCCAGATCGGCATCTATGACCGCTGGGTGTCGATGGGCACCATTGGCCTGCACTTCAACACCGCCCTGTTCACGCAAGGGGACTCGCGCCAGCCGGAACTGGCGGGAATCTGGGGCGCTGCGGTCGGGTCGTTCTATACCCTGATCGTCACGCTGGCTCTCAGCTTTCCGATCGGTGTCGCGGCGGCGGTGTATCTGGAAGAATTTGCTCCCAAAAACCGCTGGACCGACCTGATCGAAGTCAACATCAACAATCTGGCGGCGGTTCCGTCGATTGTGTTCGGCTTGCTGGGGCTGGCGGTGTTCCTGCAGTTCTTTGGCATGCCGCGCTCGGCCCCGGTGGCAGGCGGTCTGGTGCTGACCCTGATGAACCTGCCGATCATCATCATTGCCAGCCGGGCTGCCCTGAAATCGGTGCCGCCGTCGATCCGCGAGGCCGCTCTGGGCCTTGGGGCCTCCAAGCTGCAGACCATCCTGCATCACGTCCTGCCGCTGGCCATGCCGGGCATGCTGACCGGAACCATCATCGGCATGGCGCATGCCCTGGGCGAAACCGCACCGCTGCTGATGATCGGGATGGTGGCCTTTGTGGTGGACATTCCGATGACCCCGATGGACTCCGCCACCGTGTTGCCGGTGCAGATCTATCTGTGGGCCGACAGCCCGGAACGGGCCTTTGTCGAACGCACTTCGGCGGCGATCATGGTGCTGCTGGCATTCCTGGTAACGATGAACGCGGCCGCTGTGCTGCTGCGCAAGAAGTTTGAAAGGCGCTGGTAAGACAATGGCGATGGTTGAAACGATGACTCCCGAACAGACCCGCACCCCGGAAACCGCCCGTCCCGATGCCACCCGCAGCGAAGGCACCGCCGGTTCGCCGCTGGTCGGCCCCGGTGAAGACGCCAAGGTGTCGGCGCGCGATTGCAGCGTCTATTACGGCGAAAAGCATGCCCTGAAGGGTGTGTCGCTGGACATCAAGGTCAACGAAGTCACCGCCTTTATCGGCCCGTCGGGCTGCGGTAAATCGACCTTCCTGCGCTCGCTGAACCGGATGAACGACATCATCGACGGGGCGCGGGTCACCGGCCTGATTGCCCTGGATGGCGAAGACATCTACGCCCGCAAGGTTGACGTGGTGCAGTTGCGCGCCCGTGTCGGGATGGTGTTCCAGAAGCCGAACCCGTTCCCCAAGTCGATCTATGAAAACGTGGCCTATGGTCCGCGCATCCACGGTCTGGCCTCGACCAAGGACGAGATGGACGACGTGGTTCAGTCGTCGCTGGAACGTGCCGGTCTGTGGACCGAAGTGAAAGACCGCCTCGACCAGCCGGGGACCGGCCTGTCGGGTGGTCAGCAGCAGCGTCTGTGCATTGCGCGCGCCATTGCGGTGTCGCCCGAAGTGATCCTGATGGACGAACCCTGTTCGGCCCTCGACCCGATTGCGACGGCAAAGATCGAAGAGCTGATCGACGAACTGCGCCAGAACTACACCATCGTGATCGTCACCCACTCGATGCAGCAGGCGGCGCGCGTGTCCCAACGGACGGCGTTCTTCCATCTGGGGAATCTGGTCGAGTGCAACGACACCGAACAGATTTTCACCAATCCGCTGCACAAGCTGACGCAGGGCTATATCACTGGCCGCTTTGGTTGATGGACCCTGCAACATCTGGCGCGGGGGGCTGCGCTGCGGCTCCCTGCTGCCGGTCTGCAACGCCATAAGGAACGTTCGCCGTGGGCGCACATGATGGACATACAGTTCAGTCTTTTGAAGACGAACTGACCCAGCTTACCAATGTTATCGTTCGCATGGGCGGACTGGCCGAAGCCCAGATGGCCAGCGCCATCCACGCCATCACCCGCCGGGATTCCGATCTGGCATCGCGGGTGATTGCCGGGGACAGCAAAGTTGACGAGATGGAAAAGGAAGTCCATGCCCTGACCGTCCGCCTGCTTGCCCTGCGCCAGCCGATGGCTGACGATTTGCGGTCGATTGTGGCCGCACTGAAAATCTCGGCTGACATCGAACGGATCGGCGACTATGCCGCCAACGTCGCCAAGCGGGCGATGGTGCTGAACCAGTTGCCACAGGTTACGCCGGTGGCTGGCATTCCCGGCATGGGGCGGATGGTGCAGCAGATCATCAACGACGTGCTGGACGCTTATGTCGAGCGCGACGTGGAAAAGGCTCTGGCGGTCTGGCACCGGGACGAAGATGTCGATGCCATGCACATGGCCCTGTTCCGCGAGCTGTTGACCTATATGATGGAAGACCCCCGCAACATCACCGCCTGCACGCACCTGATGTTCATTGCCAAGAATATCGAGCGCATCGGTGATCACGCCACCAACATTGCGGAAACGATCCATTTTCTGGTCAAGGGGCAGTCAATCCTGTTGCCCCGCCCCAAAGGTGCGTCGGTCGATGAGATGCCGATGCCGGAAAAAGGGGCGTAACTGCCCCGGTCTCTTTTCCGGTGCTTTGGGTTTTGTTTTGTCGCATCATGGGCAAGGGCCAACGTGGGGCCTTTGCCTGATGCCCTCAAGGGAATAGCTGTTCGATGAAGCCTCTGGTGATGATCGTTGAGGATGAAAGCGCGCTGATGACCATGCTGCGCTACAACCTGGAAAAAGACGGTTTCCGGGTGTGTGAGGCTTCGGATGGTGAAGAAGCGTTGACGGTGGTCGAGGAAAACAATCCCGACCTGATCCTGCTCGACTGGATGCTGCCGATGATGTCGGGCATCGAGGTCTGCCGCCAGTTGCGCCGCCGTCCGCAAAGCCGGGATGTGCCGATTATCATGATCACCGCCCGTGGTGAAGAGCAGGACAAGATTCGCGGCCTGAATGTCGGCGCCGACGATTACCTGACCAAGCCGTTTTCAATGCCCGAACTGATGGCGCGGGTGCGGGCCTTGCTGCGGCGGGCGCAACCGGCCACCAACAAGGGCTCGCTGGGGTTTGAAGACATCAGCATGGACCTGACCGCCCACCGGGTCACCCGTGGCGGGCGCTATGTCCATCTGGGCCCGACCGAATTCCGCCTGTTGCAATTCCTGATGGAGCACCCGGGCTGCGTATTCTCGCGTGAAGAACTGCTGAATGCCGTCTGGGGCCCGGATATCTATGTCGAGCCGCGCACCGTGGATGTGCATATCCGCCGCCTGCGCAAGGCGCTGAACGGCGATACCGAAAGCGACCTGATCCGCACGGTGCGCGCCGCGGGCTATGCGCTGGATGCGGACCCGGCGTTGCAAGGCAGCGGGGCGGCCTGAAGGCCCCGGACCCCGTTTTTTCAGGTCGTGCTCCATGACGGCGCGGCTGTGACTGGGCAAAAATGATCGAGCCGCAGGGGATGATGCCATCCCCTGCGGCATTTTCATGTCGGCATGGTGCGCGAACCCCAAGCATGTCAGAAAATCCCGGGAGGTTCGCGCTGGGGTAATGTATTGGAATATAATGATTTTTATTTTATGGTTGTATTTATACATATTTTTATGCATGAATATTCATGAGGTTCGCGCAAGAGGCCTCTTTTCTTTAATGAAAACAGTTTGTTATAGTGGTGGCGGTCGCCCCCTCACGGGGGCGTGGATTGAAACATGCAGCAGTTGAGCAAGGTCCCGCCTGCGGTGGCGGTCGCCCCCTCACGGGGGCGTGGATTGAAACCGATACCGCGACAGCACCGGGCGGCTGGTCGTGGGTCGCCCCCTCACGGGGGCGTGGATTGAAACACCTTTCGCCGGTGGGAGCCGTCAAGCTGGGCACGGCGTCGCCCCCTCACGGGGGCGTGGATTGAAACGTTGTCGGTGATGGGTGTGGCCCTGTCGCCGGAACGGTCGCCCCCTCACGGGGGCGTGGATTGAAACGACCGCCAAAAGACTATAAAGATTTCAATGAGTTGGTCGCCCCCTCACGGGGGCGTGGATTGAAACGGGTGGCCGGTGGTCACAAGGCTGCCTGTCAGGCTGTCGCCCCCTCACGGGGGCGTGGATTGAAACGAGGTCGCAGCTATTACTACAGGCGGCGGGTCCCGTCGCCCCCTCACGGGGGCGTGGATTGAAACATCAATACTTTCTTCATCCGCGCCAGTTACCGCGGTCGCCCCCTCACGGGGGCGTGGATTGAAACAGCCGGACTATTTCCCCGAGCGAACGATTGTTATTGTCGCCCCCTCACGGGGGCGTGGATTGAAACCGCTGGTCCGGTTGGGGTGATCCAGCCGGGAATGCCGTCGCCCCCTCACGGGGGCGTGGATTGAAACGGTATTGTCAAGGGGTCATATATCGACGGCCAGATGTCGCCCCCTCACGGGGGCGTGGATTGAAACTCAAAGGCCCGCGCCTTCGTCTCGGCCTCAATGCCAGTCGCCCCCTCACGGGGGCGTGGATTGAGCGCCATCGGATATCTTGCGGCTATCCACATCAAACACCGCCTGCGTGATCGCGCAGGCGGTGTTTGCTCTTAACCGATGGGTTGGTGTGATGAGACCTGCGGTACTGTAAAAGTCACGGGGTCCGGGGCCTGAAGGCCCCGGCGAGGTGTGGAGCAGCGCTCCACGACCGTGTTTTCCTCTAAAAACCCTCAGCCCGGACGGCGTCCGTAGCGGATGAAGTCGGTCCAGGTGCGCTCGACGCTTTCCAGCGTGTGGATGGCGCTGTCCATCTGTGCGGCGGACAACCCGGTCTTGCCCATTTCGTCGGACAGATAGGTTTGCAGCTCGCGGATGTGATCGCACAGGGTCATGCCCTTGTCGGTCAGCTTCAGGCGGATGGCGCGGCGGTCGTGGGAGCAGCGTTCCTGTTCGAGATAGCCGGTTTCGGTCAGCTTCTTGATATTATAGCTGACGTTGGAGCCGTGGTAATATCCCCGGTCCTTCAGGTCGCGGATCACCACGTCTTCGGCACCAATGTTAGCCAGCAGCAGGGCCTGAACGGCATTGATGTCTTCGATGCTCAGGCGGCGCAGCTCGGTCCGCAGCACGTCCAGAAAGTGGCGGTGCAGGCGTTCGACCAGTTGGACGGTGTCAAAGTAGGACTGAATCACGGTATCTGACAGTTGCAGGAGAACACACGACAGTCTCGGGAGTCCGCGAGAAAAAGGGACTGCAGAGAAAAGGGATACTACATCACTTTGCGGGGTGGGCAAGGGAAAACAGAGCGGGTGTTTGGTAGCAGAGGGGTGGCGGGAATCCGTGCCGGCGGAGGCGGGATGCCCACCCCTATCCCTTGCGGGTGGTGGTGGGATGGATACACGTTTTTGGCCTTGAACCTGTGCGGATTATCCCTTAGCCTGAGCATCTTATGGGGGTGATCTGCATGATTTTCTATGCCCATTCGACGACGGATGCCAGTAAACAGGACTGGCAGACGCTGGCCGGACACCTGTTTGCGGTTGCCCGTCTGGCGAGCATGTTTGCTGCCGTTTTCGGTGGCGAACGCGCTGCATGGCTGGCTGGAATTCTGCACGATATCGGAAAATACCTGCTGGACTTTCAGCGCAGGCTGGAAGGCGCCAGCGACAGCGTTGACCATGCAACGCCGGGGGCGGTGGTTGTGTCTGGCCTGCTGATGACCAAACCTGAAGACCGCCTGCTGGTTCAAATCCTCGCCTATGCCATTGCCGGTCATCATGGCGGGCTGCCCGACTGGTTGGGCATGGGGAACGGGCGGGGGCTGAAGGACCGGCTGGCGGAGTGTGATACCTCCCGGTTGGCACCACAGTGGCGCGATGAAATCCCGCTGGAGGCTGTCGACCTGCTGCCCGCGAACTTCACGCCCGACAAACAGGTACCGGGGTTCCAGCTGGCATTTCTGGGCCGGATGCTGTTCTCCACTCTGGTCGATGCCGATTTCAAGGATACCGAGGCCTTTTATGGCCGGATTGACGGCACGACCGCCGACCGCCAGTGGCCCGCGCTGCGGGATTGCCTCGCCGGTTTGCGTCAGCGGTTTGACGATCACATGGCGGCTTTTGACCGCACGCCGCAGGCGGACAGCGAAGTGAACACCCTGCGCCGGACCATCCTGTCCCATGTGCGGGAACGGGCGGCCCTGCCTGCCGGGGTGTTTACCCTGACCGTCCCGACCGGCGGTGGCAAGACACTGGCGTCGCTCGGTTTTGCGCTGGACCATGCCGCCAGCCACGACCATCGGCGGATCATTTACGCCATTCCGTTTACCTCGATCATTGACCAGACAGCGGCCATTTTTCGCAAGGTTCTGGGGGACGAGGTGGTGCTGGAACATCATTCGGCACTCGATGAACCGACGATCATCGGGCGTGAGGCCAAAGACAAGCTGCGGCTGGCGATGGCCGACTGGGCGGCGCCGGTGATCGTGACCACTACGGTTCAGTTGTTCGAAAGCCTGTTTGCCAACCGGCCTTCACGGTGCCGCAAGCTGCACAATATCGCGGGCAGCATCATCATTCTGGACGAAGCCCAGACCCTGCCGCTGGGCTTGTTGAAGCCGTCGGTGCTGGCGCTGAAGGAACTGGCGCGCAATTACGGTTGCACGATTGTGCTGTGTACGGCAACGCAACCGGCGCTCGACCAGCAGGATTATCCGGCGGATGCCCTGATGGGGCTGGAGGTGGCCGGGCGGGAACTGGCGCCTGATCCGGCGCAGTTGGCGCAACGCCTGCGCCGGGTGCGGTTTCATGATGCGGGGGTGCTGAGTGATGAACAGCTGTGCGACCAACTGGCCGAGGCGGCGCAGGGGCTGGTGATCGTCAACGGTCGTCGCCATGCGCTGGAGGTGTTTGAACTGGGCGGGAAAAAGGGGCTGGAGGGCATGGTCCACCTGACCACCCGCCAGTGCGCCGCCCACCGGCGGCAGATTTTGGCCGATGTGCGCGACCGGCTGCGCACGGACCAACCGTGCCGGGTGGTGGCGACGTCGCTGATCGAGGCCGGGGTGGATGTGGACTTCCCGCGTGTCTGGCGGGCCGAGGCCGGTCTGGACCAGATTGCCCAGGCGGCTGGTCGCTGCAACCGCGAGGGGCTGCGGCCCACGGATGACAGTGTGGTGAGCATTTTCCAGCCCGCCGAGGCTCCGCCACTGAAGGCGTTTGCGCCGTTGATCGCCGCTTTTCGCCATGTGGCGGCCCGGCATCAGGACTGGCTGTCTCCGGCGGCCATTCGGGCCTATTTTCAAGAGGTCTATTGGCAAAAAGGGGACGGTCTGGACGCTGAACAGATTCTGACAGCGTTCCGGATTGACAGGTCGGGGGTGGACTTCGCCTATCGCTCGGTCGCCGAGCGGTTTCGCATGATTTCAACGGCACTGGTGCCGGTGATCATCCCCTTTGATGCGCGGGCGGACGAGGCCATCAAAAAGCTGTCGGTTGCGGAAATCCCGTCGGGGATGTTGGCGCGGGCATTACAAGCCTATATCGTGCAGGTTCCAGACCGCGACCGGGGGCGGCTGATTGAAAACGGCCATGTGGCGTTTGTGGCACCTGATCTGCGCGGGCAGCAGTTTCCCGTTCTGCAAACCCCAAAGCTTTATGAAACGACCATCGGCCTGCGGTGGGAAGATGCCGATTATCTTGGTGATTCATTTTTTTAGGGAGGATGCCCCGCGATGCCCTATGGCATAAAGCTGCACGTTTCTGGCCCCTATGCCTGCTTCACCCGCCCGGAAATGAAGGTTGAACGGGTGTCCTATGACGTGATGACGCCATCGGCGGCGCGCGGCATTCTGGAGGCCATTCACTGGAAGCCGGCCATTCGCTGGGTGATTGACCGGATTCATGTGCTGGAACCGATCCGCTTTCAGTCGATCCGCCGCAACGAGGTCGGCCAAAAGGTGCCGGTCAACAAGGTCAAAAGCGCGCTGAAACACCAGAGCCTGGACGGCTTGCGGCTGTTGTGTGATCAGGACCGCCAGCAACGGGCCTCGACGGTGTTGACCAATGTCGCCTATGTGATCGAGGCGCATTTCGAGATGACCAGCCGGGCCGGAGACGGTGACAACGAAGGCAAGCACCTCGATATTTTCAATCGCCGGGCCGAACGCGGGCAATGTTTCCACCAGCCCTGTCTGGGGACGCGGGAGTTCGACGCCCGTTTCCGCCTGCTGGACCCGGCCGAAGCCATGCCGCCTGCGATCACCGAAGACCGTGAGCTTGGTTATATGCTGTGGGATATCGACCATGCCTCGGCGGAGCGGTCGGCGATGTTCTTTCGTGCGACGATGACCAACGGGGTGGTCAGCATCCCGCAACCCGGTGCGGCGGAGATTTGCCGATGACCCTGTTATCATCGCTGAACCGCATCGGCGAGCGGATGGAGCAGCGCGGGGCGTTGCCCACCGGTGGCTTTTCGTCGGAAAAGATTTCCTGCTGCATTTCGCTGAATGCCGATGGCTCGGTGGCCGGGCTGCATGATTTGCGGGACGTCAGCAAAAAGAAGCCGGTCCCGCGTGTGATGGGGGTGCCGCAGGCGGTCAAGCGCACGGCAGGCGTGAAGCCGAATTTTCTGTGGGACAAAACATCTTATGTTCTGGGGGTCACGGCAGGGGATGGCAAGCGGCTGGCGCAGGAACATGCGGCCTTTGTTGATCGCCACCTGACCGCGCTGGCGGGCAGCAACGATGTCGGCCTGCATGCCCTGTTGCTGTTCCTGCAACACTGGCGACCTGAACTCTACGCGGCTCTGGGGTGGCCCGAGGAGCTGAAAGACCAGAACGTGGTGTTCGCACTGGAAGACGAACGCCATCGGCTGTTTTTGCACGACCGCCCGGCGGCAAAGGCTCTGTGGGCGCGGCTGGCTGCCGATGACAGCGGTGAAACAGCGATTTGTCTGGTGACCGGCGACCGCGCACCGGTGGCGCGGTTGCATCCGTCGATCAAGGGCGTATGGGGGGCGCAGTCGTCCGGGGCGTCACTGGTGTCGTTCAATCTCGACGCCTTTACCTCCTATGGTCACGAGCAGGGGGCGAATGCTCCGGTGTCCGAGGCGGTGGCGGCCCGCTATACCGCCGTGCTGAACGCCTTTCTGGCCCGTGACAGCGGCCATCGGGTGCAGATTGGCGATGCTTCGACGGTGTTCTGGGCCGATGCCAGTGATGCCGAGCTGGCGGAGCAGGCCGAGAGTGTGTTCGGCAGCTTTCTGTCATCGGTCGATGAAGACAAGCAGAGCCGAGCGGTCGGGGACATTCTGGAGAAGGTGCGGCAGGGTGAGCGGATTGCCACTTTTAATCCTGCACTGTCGGACAAGGTACGGTTTTATGTTCTGGGGCTGGCCCCCAATGCGGCCCGCCTGTCAGTCCGGTTCTATCTGGAAGATACCTTTGGGGCGCTGATCGACCATTACCAGCGGTTTCTGGACGATATCCGGGTCGAGCCGGGGCCACGGCAAAAGGTGCCACAACTGTGGCAATACCTGCGCGAGACTGCGGCGCTGGGCAAGGAAGAGAACATCTCGCCGTTGCTGGCGGGCAACTGGATGCGCTCGATCCTGACCGGCACCCCCTATCCGCAGACCCTGTTTGCCACCGTTTTGATGCGCATCCGCGCCGATGGCGAGATCAACGCCCTGCGGGTCGGCATTCTCAAGGCGTTGCTGCTGCGTAATTTCAACCGTCAAAACGAGGAGGTGCCGGTGGCATTCGACCCGGACAACGACAACAAGGGCTATCTGCTGGGGCGGCTGTTTGCGGTCTATGAACGCGTGCAGTCGGCGGCCCTCGGCGACAAGCTGAATTCGACCATCAAGGATAAATATTATGGTGCGGCCTCGGCCCAGCCGCAGCGGGTGTTTGCCGCGCTGGACAAGGGTGCGGTGCCGCACCTGTCCCGTCTGGGCAAGGACAGTCCGGGCTATCGGGTGAACCTCGAAAAGCTGATTGGCGAGATCATGGGGCGGATGTCGCCGGGGGCTGACCCGTTCCCGGCAACCCTGTCCAGCGCCGAACAGGCGTTGTTCGCGCTGGGCTATTACCATCAACGCAATGATTTCTTCAAAAAATCCGATACCGAGCAAAAGGATGCTGCGTCATGAGTGGCCTGACCAATCGCTATGATTTTGTGGTGCTGTTCGAAGTCATCAACGGCAATCCGAACGGCGACCCGGATGCGGGGAACCTGCCGCGCATGGACCCGGAAACCAACCATGGTCTGGTGTCTGACGTCAGCCTGAAGCGCAAAATCCGCAACTATGTGGAATTCGCCCGCGACGGCCAGCCGGGGCATGCGATTTACGTGCAGGACGGGGCAGTCCTGAACGAAAAGCACCGCGAGGCTTACAAGGCAATCCGTCCGGAGCAGAGCACCGGCGACAAGCTGACCCCCAAGGATGACGCCGAAGCCATCCTGTTGCGGCAGTTCATGTGCGACAATTTTTTCGACGTCCGCACCTTTGGGGCGGTGATGGGGACCGGGATTAACTGTGGTCAGGTGCGCGGGCCGGTGCAGATGGCCTTTGCCCGCTCGATCGAACCGATCATGCCTCTGGAAATCACCATCACCCGCATGGCGGCGACCAGCGAAAAGGAAAAGGACGACACCAAGCGCAGCGACAACCGCACCATGGGGCGCAAGCATATCGTTCCCTATGGCCTGTACCGGGCGCACGGCTTCGTTTCGGCCAAGCTGTCGGAGCGCACCGGCTTTGGCGAGCAGGACAAGGAACTGCTGTTCGAGGCGCTGGCCAACATGTTTGAACATGACCACTCGGCGGCACGGGGGGAAATGACCACCCGCAAACTGATTGTGTTCAAACATGAAACGGCGCTGGGCAATGCTCCGGCGCATCAACTGTTCGACCGGGTGCGCGTTGGCCGCAATGTCGATGGCGAATTCCGCCTGCCGGGCGAACGCGGCCTCGACAACCTGCCGCCTGCACGGGCCTTTTCCGACTACCTCGTCCAGATTGACCGCGACGGCCTGCCGACTGGGGTCGAGCTGATTGAACGGCTGTAACGCATGGCTCCCGCCGGAGGGGGAGAGGGAGAGCCGATCCCGCTGTCGGCTCTCCAGCATGCGGTGTACTGCCTGCGGCAGGCGGCGCTGATCCATCTGGAACGCCAGTGGGACGACAACCGCTTTACCGCCGAAGGTCACGTTCTGCACGCCGTCGTTGACAAACCGGCCAGCCGCGCCGGTCGTGGTGTGCGGCGGGTGCAGGCGTTGCCGCTGACCCATCGCGGCCTCCATCTGGCGGGCGTGGCCGATCTGGTCGAGTTCCTGCCAGCGGCGGACGGCGGCGAAACGCCGTTTCCGGTCGAGTACAAGCGCGGCAAGCCCAAGCTGCACCGGGCAGACGAGGTGCAGGTGTGCGCGCAGGCCCTGTGTCTGGAGGACATGACCGGGCGTCCGGTCCCCGAGGGTGCGCTGTACTATGCCGAAACCAAACGGCGCCAAACCGTTCCGTTTGATGAGGCGTTGCGCCGCTTGACGCTGGCAACCATCGCCGATCTGGCGGCGGTCTTCGCCTCGTTGCAGACGCCGCCGCCTCCGGCAAAGCTGACCCGCTGCCGGTCCTGCTCCCTGATCGAACTCTGTCGTCCGTCGATTGTCCGCCGTTCGGTCGATAACTGGCGGCAAGCGGCGGTGGCGGCGATGCTGGCAGAGGACGATACCGGGGATACGCGATGAAAAAGCTGCTCAATACCGTTTATGTCACCACCGAAGGGGCCAGTCTACGCAAGGACGGCGAAAATCTGGTGATCGAGGTGGAGGGGGAAACCAGAGGGCGGGTTCCCTTCCACATGTTGGCCTCGGTGGTGGTGTTCGGCGGGTTGTATTTGTCGCCGCCGTTGATTGGGGCGTGTGCCGAAGGCGGGATCACCATCGTCATTCTGGAACGGTCAGGAAAGTTTCAGGCCCGCATTGAAGGCCCGGTGAGCGGGAACGTCCTGCTGCGTCGCGCCCAGTATGCAGCCAGCGACCAGCCGGACGAGATCGTGCGCGGGATCGTGCTGGGAAAAATCGCCAACCAGCGATCAGTGCTGTTGCGGGCGCTGCGCGACCATGGCGACAGCCTGACCGATCAGCAGCAGGACTGTTTACAGCAGGCCGGCGAGCGTCTGGGGCAGATCATGCGCCATGTTGCGGCGACGGCGCTGGATACGGACCAGTTGCGGGGCTGCGAAGGCGAGGCCGCCCAGCGGTACTTTGGGGCCTTTGATACAATGCTCCGCTCTCCTGACCCCGAGATATGTTTCCGGGGTCGCTCGCGCCGTCCGCCGCTGGACCCGGTGAATGCGGTGTTGTCGTTCCTGTACACGCTGCTGACCCACGATTGCCGCAGCGCCGCCGAAGCGGTCGGGCTTGATCCGGCGGTGGGCTTCCTGCACCGCGACCGCCCCGGCAGACCCAGTCTGGCCCTCGACCTGATGGAAGAATTGCGGCCGGTACTGGTCGATCGCCTGGTATTGTCGTTGTTCAATCGCCGCCAATTGCGCGCCGGTGACTTTACTGTGCGTGAGGGCGGGGCGGTCCTGTTGAGCGATGAGGCGCGCAAGCTGGTGTTGACCGCCTGGCAGGAGCGCAAAAAGGAAGAGCGGATGCATCCCTTCTTGCAGGAAAAGGCTCCGCTGGGACTGGTGCCCTACCTACAGGCCCAATTGCTCGCCCGCCATCTGCGCGGCGATCTGGACGCCTATCCGTCATGGTTGTGGAAATAAGGCAAGGGGGCTGCGGTGCTGGTTCTGGTCACCTATGATGTGAAAACCTCCGATGCGGGCGGAGCCCGCCGCCTGCGGGCCGTCTCGAAAGCCTGTCAGGATTATGGGCAGCGGGTGCAGTATTCCGTCTTTGAAATCGAGGTCGATCCGGCGCAGTGGGTGGCCTTGAAAAGCCGTCTGGAGGGCATCATCAACCCCGACTGCGACAGTCTGCGCTATTACCATCTGGGGGCAAACTGGCAGCGCCGGGTGGAACATGTCGGTGCCAAACCGGCGACCGACCTGAACGGCCCCTTGATCTGGTGAGGGGTGGGCGGGATCGCCGCGCGAACCCCAAGCGTGTCGGGAGCCTTGGGGGGCTCTGTCTGCGGCAGTTCCGTGGAGCGCTGCTCCACACCTCGCTGGGGCCAGTCGGCCCCAGACCCCATTCCTTTGATTATAAATGAAAAAATTGAAGGCGGGCCGCGGGCGGGTCCGGTTGGTCGCCCGTTTCCGGAACTGGAGTGCCGTCTCCTCTGTCCGGGGAGGTTCGCGCTGCTCCAAGTCATTGAAAATATTTGATTTCCATTTTCATTTCATATGTGTACATATATTTTTACGGAAAAAGGCCGGAGGTTCGCGCAACAAGCCTCTTTTCTTTTGCAGCATCAGGTTGTTATAGTGGAGGCCGTCGCCCCCTCACGGGGGCGTGGATTGAAACTGTTTAGTTGCGTCGGTTAGGTAGCGCGGTGTCGTCGCCCCCTCACGGGGGCGTGGATTGAAACTATGGGGTGAGCCCGACTGTATCGACGCTCCGGCGTCGCCCCCTCACGGGGGCGTGGATTGAAACCGGCGTCACCTGGTGGCCGGTCTGCGCGTGCAGCATGTCGCCCCCTCACGGGGGCGTGGATTGAAACTGGATGACGCTAAAGTTGACTGGCCTGCCGGGATGTCGCCCCCTCACGGGGGCGTGGATTGAAACACCGGCCCCCTGAACGGTCTTGATCTCAGCTTGGGTCGCCCCCTCACGGGGGCGTGGATTGAAACGCTTGGGGATCACCCCGGATGATTCGGCGGCGGGTCGCCCCCTCACGGGGGCGTGGATTGAAACGCTCGCAACTCATGGAACAAATCAGATGTCCAAGGTCGCCCCCTCACGGGGGCGTGGATTGAAACTCCGGTACATGATATAGTCTGATCTACATGGCGACGTCGCCCCCTCACGGGGGCGTGGATTGAAACGTTGACCTATTGACAAACTAACTCGAAAGGAAATTGTCGCCCCCTCACGGGGGCGTGGATTGAAACAATAATTGGAGGTCAGGATGAGTAAGAAATACGAAGTCGCCCCCTCACGGGGGCGTGGATTGAAACTGTGAGTTCGCGTGCTCTCGGAAAGGTGACGAATGTCGCCCCCTCACGGGGGCGTGGATTGAAACAGCGTCGTCAAATAACTCCGGGATCCATGCCCGGGTCGCCCCCTCACGGGGGCGTGGATTGAAACAGGAAATCAGAACTTTCGGCCAGTTTGTCGCGCAGGTCGCCCCCTCACGGGGGCGTGGATTGAAACGTAACCTCCGGTCGGCTCGGTTGCAGATACCGCGATGTGTCGCCCCCTCACGGGGGCGTGGATTGAAACCCGGCGTCCCAGGGGACCGGGCTGGACCTTATAGGTCGCCCCCTCACGGGGGCGTGGATTGAAACCGGCTCGGCATCGGTGATGATCGGAGCCGGGCCGTCGCCCCCTCACGGGGGCGTGGATTGAAACAGGGTGTCTTTGAACGGCCTCAACAGATCGACCAGCCCGTCGCCCCCTCACGGGGGCGTGGATTGAAACTGCTCGGGCGTCACCTCGGGGCGCTTGCCCAGACCGTCGCCCCCTCACGGGGGCGTGGATTGAAACAGGTAATGCTTCCCGTAAAACGGGGGATTCATTAGTTGCCCCCTCACGCCGGTAGGGCTGTCCGCCTCTACCGGAAGGAGGCGCATGCCCACCCAAGTCTTCCTGATGCCAGAAAAAACGGGGTCTGGGGCCTGAAGGCCCCAGCGAGGTGTGGAGCAGCGCTCCACAATCCTTCCCTTCTTCCCTCCTCCCCACTGCGCCGCACAGGGCCTCAGCGGGTGTAAACCGCCGTGATGCTTGCCTTGCCGATGCTGTTGGCGCGGACCATGAAGCCCGCCAGCGCATTGCTGGCATCCTGCGGTAGATCGAGCTTTTCGACCCCCAGAGCATAGACGGTGAACACATAGCGGTGGACTTCACCGGGGGGCGGGCAGGCTCCGCCGAAGCCGGGAACGCCGTAATCATTTTTCAGCTCGCTGGCTCCGGCGGGCACAGCCTTTGAGCCGCTGGCCCCGGCGGCCAATTCGGAAACGGTGGCCGGGATGTTCACCACGTTCCAGTGCCACCAGCCAGAGCCGGTCGGGGCATCGGGATCATAGGCGGTGACGGCAAAGCTTTTGGTGCCTGTGGGGGCATTGCTCCACGACAGGTGCGGCGAGGTATTGCCACCGTCGCAGCCAAAGCCCTTGAAGACCTGAGCCGGGGACAACGGAGCGCCCTCGGCGACAGACGGGCTGGTCAGTTTGAAGTCCTGTGCGATGGCCGGGGTGGCGAGCGCGCCAGCAAGGGCAAGGCCGACAACGACAGATGTAACACGCATGATGCTCTTCCTCTGTGTGATCCGTGATGGCCTGAGCATACGGGTTGGTCGGGCCTTCCGCTTCCGGTCTTCGCTCAAAAACTGTCGAAAAACGATCATTCTGCGGGGGAGCGGATAGCAGTGGGCTTCAGGCCAAATCTCTTCTTGAACGAATCCGAAAAGTGCGAGGGGGTTTTGAAGCCGCACTCCAAAGCGACTTGTGCAATGGGCGTGCGGGTGTTTTGCAGCAGGGCCAGACCGTTTTCAAGCCGGGTATGGTGGAGCACCTTGGCGAAGCTGTAGCCCGATTTGGCCAGCCAGCGGCGAAAGGTTGGCTCGCTCATCGCAAAATGTCTGGCGGCGTCCATCGCTCGCCATGGCCGCTCAAGGTCGGTCTCGATCAGGGAGCGCAAGCGGGCCAGCGGCCCTTCTTCATCCTGCACCGACAGGCGGATACCATGATGGCGCAGCCAGATCAGCGGTTCGAGCAGGCGGTGCTGGCGGATGGGCGGGGGCAGGGTGGCGTTGCCCAGTGTTTCCTGAATCAGCGTCAACAGCTCCAGCGGGCGCAGGGGATCGGCCCGGATGATCTGGATACCCTGTGGTTCGCTGTCCACTCTGCTTTCAGGGAAAATCGTTCGTACCATGTCGTGGGAAAAATACACCCCATCCGCACGATAGTCGGCATTGATCAGCGGGCGGTTTTCCAGCGTCACGACGGAGCCGGACGGAAAGAGGATCAAATCCCCTTCGTGGGCGATCATCTCGCCGGTCAGGGGGCAGAGGATGCGTTTGCTGCCGGTCCGGACGAAACACAAAAAAGTCAACTGGATGAACAGGTCGGGGAAGGTCGCTGCCGTCGCCTGCGTGATCGGCAGAACGCACACGGCATGGTCGGGGGTGTCCGGCGAGGTTACAGGAACAGGGGGCGTCATGGCGTGCTGTCTGGTGCCTGTTATCTTTGATGAGGGTTTTCTGTTTATATCATGGCATCCTCGATTGTCACCGGTAGCGGCGTTACCGGCCTGTCTCACAGGCTCCGGCAATATCGCTTTTCGGCCTCCTCAGAAAAGGCTGCCCTGTTAACCCTTGAGGCTTTGCGGAACGCTCCCTAAGTCTCCACCTGTTTCGGCCCATTGCTGGAAGGCGTGCCATGTCAGCCCTGTTTTCTCCCTTTTCCCTCAAAGACGTCACCCTGCGGAACCGGATTGCCGTTCCGCCGATGTGCCAGTACAGCGCCGTTGATGGCCTGACCACCGACTGGCACGAAGCCCATTATACCGGCATGGCACGGGGTGGGGCCGGTCTGGTGATTGTCGAAGCCACGGCCGTTTCGCCCGAGGGGCGAATTTCCCCGTCCTGCACCGGTCTGTGGACTGATGCGCAGGCCGAAGGCATGGCGCGCATTGCCCGAGGCATCAAGGCCGCCGGAGCCGTGCCGGGCATCCAGATCGCCCACGCCGGGCGCAAGGCCAGTGCCAACCGCCCGTGGGATGGCGATGACCACATCCCGGCAGATGATCCGCGCGGCTGGGATACGCTGGCCCCGTCGGCGATTGCCTTTGGTGCCAATCTGCCGAAGGTTCCCAAGGCGATGACGCTGGACGATATCGCCCGCGTCAAGGCTGACTTTGTGGCTGCCGCCCGGCGCGCCCGGGCTGCGGGGTTCGAGTGGCTGGAACTGCACTTTGCCCATGGCTATCTGGCGCAGAGCTTCTTTTCGCCGCACAGCAACACCCGCGATGATGCCTATGGCGGCGACTTTGCCGGGCGTAGCCGGTTCCTGCTGGAAACGCTGGCCGCCGTGCGGGCGGTGTGGCCGGAAAACCTGCCGCTGACGGCCCGTTTCGGGGTGATCGAATATGATGGCCGCGATGAAGAAACTCTGGCGGAATCGATCGACCTGACCCGCCTGTTCCGTGAAAACGGTTTGGACCTGCTGAACGTCAGCGTCAATTTCGGCATCCCGGACGCTCAAATTCCGTGGGCGACCCCGGCGTTCCTCGCCCCGATTGCCGAGCGGGTCCGCCGCGAAGCCGCCATTCCGGTGGCGTCGTCGTGGTCGATGGACAGCGCCGAAATCGCCGAGCGGGTGATTGCCGATCAGCAGATGGATCTGGTGATGATCGGACGGGCCCACCTCGCCAATCCGCATTATCCCTATGTGCTGGCCCAAAAGCTGAAAGAGCAGAATCCGGCGTGGGTGATGCCCGCCCCCTATGCGCACTGGCTGTCCCGCTATCGTGGGTCGGCGAATGTTACAGAATAAGCAGGCCGATGGCCTGACAGCATTCCGTCTGCGGCTGGTGACGTTCCTCGTCACCGGCTCGCTGTTCATGGAAGTGCTGGATGGAACCATCATCGCCACCGCCCTGCCTGAAATGGCAACGTCGTTCGGGCTGTCGGCGGTGGAGCTGAATGTCGGGATCAGTGCCTATCTGTTGGCGCTGGGGGTGCTGATTCCGGTCAGCGGCTGGTTTGCCGACCGTTTCGGGCCGCGACTGATTTTTACCTCGGCGATTGCGCTGTTTACCCTGTCTTCGGCCCTGTGCGGCCTGAGTACCGATTTGCCAACCTTCATCGCGCTGCGCATCCTGCAAGGCGCCAGCGGGGCAATGATGGTTCCGGTCGGGCGGCTGCTGATCTTGCGCTATACGCCGCAGGACAAGCTGATGGGGGCGATGTCCAGTCTGGTCTGGCCTGCGCTGGCCGCACCGGTGATCGGGCCGCCGCTGGGGGGATTTATCACCACCCATGCCGGGTGGCACTGGATTTTCTTTTTGAATGTTCCGCTGGGGCTGATCGCCTTTGTGGCTGCCCTGTTTCTGGTGCCACGCATCCAGCCCGAGGCCCGGCAGCCCTTTGACTGGCGGGGCTTTGTGCTGTGCGGGACGGCCACTTTTGCCGTCCTGAGCGGTCTGGAACGGCTGGCCGCCGCAGTGACAGCGGTCAATCTGGTGCTGATTGGCGGGGGGCTGCTGATGGGGTGGCTGGCCCTGCGTCACCTGCAGCGGGCTTCTGCGCCGATGCTGACGCTGGCCCCGTTCCGCATTGCGACCTTTCGGGCGGCCATGGTCGGCGGGTCCATTTCCCGCATGGCCATTGGCAGTGCGCCATTCCTGTTGCCGTTGCTGTTTCAGGTCGGTTTCGGTTACAGCCCGTTCCATTCCGGCCTGTTGCTGCTGGTGGTCTTTGCCGGCAACTTTGCGATGAAAAGTGCCACCACGCCGGTTCTGCGCCGCTTTGGCTATCGCCCGGTGCTGATTGCCAACAGCCTGTTGGCCGCCGCCTGTCTGGCAGCCTGCGCTACCCTGACCCCGGACACTCCTTTGGTGGTTCTGCTGCTGGTGCTGTTCATCAACGGGGTGACCCGATCGATGCAGTTCACCGCGCTGGGCACGATTGCTTTTGCTGATGTGGAAAAACAGCAGATGGCCGATGCCAACGGGCTGTTCAACACCTTGTCACAGATTGCGATGGCCGCAGGGATTACACTGGGGGCGATCGGTGTCCGATTGGGAGGAGTGCTGGCAGGACAGGGAACGCTGACCGGTGACGGTATCGCTTATCGGGCGGCGTTTCTGCTGACAGCTGGTGTTGGCGTTCTGGGGGTGTTTGACCTGCTGAGGCTGCCCAGAGGGGCAGGAGATCATTTCATCGAAAAGCCCACGGATGCTGCCGCAGGGTAACGCGGCAGCGTCGGGGCAGCTGTTATGCTCCGGCCTGCAAAGAGGATGGGCGCAGGTCGGTCTGGCTACAGACACGGTTGCGACCCGTGTGCTTGGCGAGGTACAGGGCCTCGTCGGCGCGTTCGATCAACTGGCTGGAGGTTTCCCCGAAAACATGGGTGGCAACACCGACAGACAGGGTGACCAGACCGAGGGCTTCGCCGGTCTTGCGGTTTTTCAGAACCTTTGACCCGACCGCCTTGCGGATGCTTTCTCCGATCTGACAGGCGTGCCCGAGGGGGAAGCGGGGGGCCAGAACGCAAAACTCCTCGCCGCCCAGACGGGCGGCGGTGCAGTGCGGAGGCAGGACAGACTGCACGGTCCGTGCGACCAGCCGCAGCACCTGATCCCCTGTCTGGTGGCCGTGGGTGTCGTTGAATGTCTTGAAATGGTCGATGTCGAGGATCAGCAGGGACAGCGGATAGCCCTGACGGGCGGCATCCTCGATCTGCGTCTGGATGTCCTGATCAAAGGCCTTGCGATTAGCCAGCCCGGTCAGGCCATCAGTGGTGGCCTCGACCCGAACCGTTTGCAGATCGGTGCGCAGGCGGGAAATTTCCGATGCTGATTGCGCCAGCCGTTCTTCCAGGTCCCGGTTCATCAGGGCCATGCGTTCGGTTTCCCCGATGACCATGGCGATCAGGCTGTTGACGCTGTCGGTGTCATGGGTGTTCAGTTCCCCGGACAGGCTGTTCAGGGCATTGCCATAGTCCTGGGCTCCGCGTTCGACCTGATTGACCTGTTCGATCAGGCTGCGCATTGCCTCTTCGATTTTCATCGAAATATCTTGCAGGCCGCGACGCTCCTGCGCCATGCCGAGAAAATCGTCATGCAGGTGGGCGGTATTTTCTGCCGTCAGCATCCCCGATAGATCCAGGCGGTCAACCTCGGCGCTCAGCTCGGGGTTGCTGCCATTGTAATAGGCAAACCACGTTGCATAGTTCTCGGGAGTCGGGGTGACACCCAATTCCTGCATTCGTGTGAAGGCCTGCAAGGCGATGGATCGTGTACGGTTCATGGATCTCGGCGCGAATGCCATTGTCGTTGTTCCACCATCTGGGATCGCTGCCCCGAAGTTCCCTTAAGACAGGCTCATAAATACACCTTTTTCCCGAAAAAACCACTAAAGAGCGCCGTTCTGTCTCTGTGTCGTCACAGAAAGCGGCCCCTGAAAGGCGTCCAATGATCGGACCAGAGAGGTGGGGCAGAACCAGCCCGGACCAGCAGGCGCCAGGAGGCCATCATGCGCACCCAACGATCCTTTGCCGAAACGGCGATGAGCGAGGCAGAAGGCCTGTGGCTGCGGGGGGAGACGGATCAGGCATGGTCCAAGGCAGATTTTGCCCGGCATCATTTTCACCATGACGATGACCCCTGTGGCGAAGCATGGGCACTGTTGATGCTGGGGGATCTGGAACTGGCGGATGTGCGCCTGCAAGGGGCCTGGATGAATTTTTCCAGTGCCCGCGAGCTGTTGCATGACCATGGGCAACCACATCATCAGGCGCATGCCCTGCTGGGGCTGGCCCGTGTCGCCGAAGCCCGGCAAGCCTATGACGATGCCGAAGTCTTGTGCCATCAGGCGCTGGAGCTGTTTACCCGCCAGCGTGACCGGGCTGGTGAGGCCGCCACCCTGTGTCATTTGGCCCGGCTGGAACGCCTGATGGGGCATGATGACCTGGCCTGTGAAACATTGCACGTGGCTCTGGGGCTGTATGGCCGGATGAAGGATGGCGTCGGACAGGCTCATACCTTGCGTCATCTGGCCGCATTGCATAATGCATCCGGCCAGTTGCAGGATGCCCGGACTGTTCTGGAGCAGGCGCTGGGACTGTATGAATCCTGTGGCGACATTCAGCATCAGGCCCATACTCTGGCGGCGCTGGGCAGTGTCCTGCGGGCGACAGAAACCCGCGAGGCCGCGATGGCGGCATTACGGCGGGCGAGTGCGTTGTATGCCCGCTGTCATGACATGGTCAGCCAGACCGATGTGCTGGTTGAACTGGCGTTGCTGGAACGGAACCTGCTGCCTGCATCCCCGGCGGATGATCTGGTTCAGGTGGCGCGATTGCTCCCTTATGGGGGAGAGGGGCTGGAACCGCGCCTGTTGTCCATCGAGGCTGCACGGGCGGCCTCTCTCCTGCGTCCGCGCACGGTGCATTAGAGCATTTCCAAGTTGACCGTCGACGGTCAACGGCTCGGAAAATGCGGCACTCAAAGGGAAGAGCGTTTTCGCTCGGTGTGAAAACGCTCTAACTGGTTGCGGGAAACGCCATTTCCATTGTCAAACACGCATGGCCAAGGCTTGCAGTGGGGAGAGCAGGGCCTCTTCATCCGGTTCCTGATATTTGTCCTTGATCGACAGCACCTGATCAATGATCGAACAGAACACGTCAACCAAAGCGGGATCAAAGTGGCTCCCGGCGGATTTTTGCATGTGCAGAACGGTTTCTTCGACCGACCACGCCTTTTTGTACGGGCGTTCCGAGGTCAGGGCATCAAAGACATCGCAGATCGCAACAATCCGGCCTTCGATGGGAATGTCGTCTGCCTTCAGCCCGGCGGGATAGCCTGTTCCATCCCATTTTTCATGGTGAGTCAGGGCAATGATCCGGGCCATTGCCAGCATGCCAGAGGAATGTTCGCCAATGATTTTACCGCCGATGGTCGGGTGTTCCTGCATGATCTGGAATTCGTCATGGGTCAGGCGGCCGGGTTTCAGCAGGATACCGTCAGGGATGCCGATCTTGCCGACATCATGCATGGTGCTGGCCTGCCGCAGCATTTCAGTATAGCCCTCGTCACAGCCCATGGCGCGGGCCATCAGGGCGCAATAGTTGCTCATGCGGACAACGTGCAGACCGGTTTCATTGTCACGGAATTCAGCGGCTCGCCCCAGGCTGGTGATCACATAGCTGGTGATCTCGTGCAGCTCTTTGGTCCGCTCCATGACCTTGCGTTCCAGCTCGGTATTGGCATCGACCTGCAGCTTGTACAGGTGGCGGGTGATCAGCATGTTGACCACCCGGTTCAGGACTTCTGACTGGTCAAACGGTTTGTGGAGAAAATCCGTTGCGCCCAGTTCGAGGGCCTTCAGGCGGCTTTCGTTGTCGGTCTGCGCGGTGATCACCAGAATGGGCAGTTCCGCCGTGCAATGCTCTTCCCGCAGCAGCTTGAGCAGGGCAAAGCCATCGAGGACCGGCATGCGCAAGTCGCTGAGGATCAGGTCATAGTGAGTGTTGCGCTGCTGGTCAGGAACGACTGTCGGATCGATGGTGGTGTCAATGGACGTAAAGCCAGCGAAGCTCAGCACCATTTCCAGCAAATCGACATTGGCCTGATTGTCATCGACAATCAGGATTTTACTCGGCAGCAGATGCGCTGGAATCGTTCGCATGACGGCCTCCCTGCAGGTGGTTGGCGAGGATGTTCATCAAGTCGGGAATGACGATCGGTTTGATCAGGACCGAGGTAAACCCGGCACTGAGACCACGAGGGATAATGTTGTTGGCGGCGTTGGCCGTCATGGCGACCACCGGGATGTGGCTGGTTGTCGGGTCTTTCCGCAATTCCTCAACGGCTTCAAAGCCGCTGATGCCGGGAAGGTTGACGTCCATCAGCACCAGATCGGGAAGGGTGCGACCGATGATCTCCAGTCCGTCCTCGGCAGAGGTGGCAATGGAGACGCTGATCCTTGGCACAGACGAAAAGATCATTTCCAGCAAGGTGATGTTGGCCGGGTTGTCTTCGACGCACACCACGGTGCCGGCCAGATCGGCATAGAGGCGCTCGACGGGCGCACTGTCGGAAATGGCGGGCAGGCTGATGCCGGGGGAGGTATGGGTCAGGAAGTCAAGGCTGAACGCGCTGCCTTTGCCGGGGACGCTGACAAAGCTGATTTCACCGCCCATCAGCCGGATCAGCTGGCGGGTAATGGACAGGCCGATGCCGGTGCCTTCGATGTCGGATGTTTCGGCCCCCAGACGGTTGAACGGCTTGAACATGTCTCCCTGTTTTTCGAGCGGGATGCCCGGTCCGGTGTCGCTGACGGTCAGGCGGACACGATCCCCATCATCCAGCAAGTGCGTCGTGATGCTGATTGATCCGTTCAGGCTGTTGTACTTCACGGCATTGGACAGCAGGTTCAGGATCACCTGCCTGGCCCGGGTGTGGTCGGCCCGGATGATGCAGGTGGTCTTTGGTGTGTGAATGGAAATATTGCGGGCCTGGGCACTGCCTGCGACCAGACTGAGGCATTCGGCCAACAGATCTCCCAGATGCAGGGGCTCGATGGAGACCTCGACCTTGCCGGCCTCGATTTTGGCCAGATCGAGTACTTCGTTGATCAACTCCAGCAGGTGTTGCCCGCCCTTCAGGATATGGTTGACGCACTTGTCCTGCTGTTTGGTCAGGGATTCGCCCGGCATGATCTGCATCATCTGGGCAAAGCCGAGGATTGCATTCAGCGGTGTGCGCAATTCGTGGCTCATCGAAGACAGGAAGGCTGATTTGGCCTGATTGGCTGCATCGGCCTGTCCCTTGGCAACCCGCAAGGCCTCTTCGACTTCCTTGATGCGGGTGATGTCAATCCGCAGCATCACACGGCCACCGTCAACGGTCTTGCGATCCGCCCCCAGCAACCAGGTTCCATTGGCCAGTTGAATCTCGAATTCACCTTCGGCGGTGCGGAATGACTCCAGACGCTGGCGGACAAATTGCTCCTGATCGTCAACGCCGCTGTACTGGCCCCGCCGGGCGCCTTCGCGCAACAGCTCTTCAAAGGTGATGCCCGGACGAATCAGGTCCTGAACGCCGTGGAAAATCATCTGGCAACGGCTGTTCCACAGAATCAGGCGTTCATTCTTGTCGAACAGGGCAAAGGCGTCATCAATGGCCTCGATGGCGGTTAACAGTTGTTCGCGGACCTCTTCGTTTTCTTCCAGCGCCTGTTTGACAATGGTGATGTCGTGTTCAATCGACAGATAGCCTTCGATGACTCCCTGTTCGGTCTTGATGGGGGAAATGGTGGCCTGCACCCAGTACAGGCTGCCGTCCTTGCGGCGGTTTTGCAGTTCGCCCTCCCAGACCTCCCCTTTTTCCAGGGTTTGCCACAGGGACTTGTAAATGTGTGGCGAAGTCTTGTCGGACTGGAACAGCCTGGGAGTCTGCCCGACCAGTTCATCCAGTTGATAGCCGCTATAGGCGATGGTGCGTTGATTGGCATACGAGATGACGCTGTTGGCATCGGTCACCACCACCATCGAGCCACTCTGCTCGACGGCCTTGCTGAACAGCTGCATGCGGCGCATTTGCTGATGAACGGTTTTCCGCATTGGTTTGAGAACGGTGGCGTAGATGACAGCGACCAGCAGAAGCTGGACCAGTGTCACTCCGATAATCGACCATTCCAGATGCCGGATTTCGCCCTGATAGTGGGCGAGATACATCTGGGCGCCAGTGTCCAGTTGGTCAAGCAGGGGGGAGGGCTGAGGGATCGGAAAGGTCGGGTCAGACAGCGCCCGCTCGATGGTTTTCAAGAACAGGAATGCCTCACCGGTCTCGGTATGCCACAGATTCGCATAATACGTTGCAATTTGCACCGGGACGATATCCGAGGTGAGATAGGTCGAACCTTCAGCCAGCTCTGCCCGCAAATTTTGTATGGTTTGCAGCGATGTCTGCTGTTCCGATGCGGATGTGCTTCCCCGCAGGCGCAGGGCTTCGGCGGCAATGCTTTGGAACAGGACTTCCTGACGACCCGCATACCGCAAGGCCTCACCATCCTCTTTCTGATTGGACATTGCATTGTAAAGAACGAAGAAACCAATCATGCCAGACAGCAGGAAGACAGTGATCGCGATAAACGACCGCTGATCCAGAATGCGCAGGGTATGTTCCAGTATGGTCCGTCGATCGGGGCAGTGAGGCTGGCGCATGGCATGGGGTCTCCAGTGCCGTCTTTGCATGATGCTGAAAGGCTATGCATCGTTTGTGCCATCTTTCTGGCGGGTAGCGTAAACGCACCGTAGTTCCGGGAACATTCCCCGAGCACTGATGGTAATACGGTGGTATGAGAAGACTTGCCCGGAAAGCGGGTGCCCGTTCCGGTCAGGCGCGAAACGTCAGGAGAAATATCATGAACCCAAGGATACTGTGTCTGGTCATCGTCCTGATGGCGTTGTCCCCCGTTGCGTTTGCCCGGTGTCTGTATAATCCTGAAACCGGCGATACCCAGGAATGCCGCAGCATGAATGCGATTGGCGAGTGCCTGAATTTTGGACCATCGTGTGGGGAAGCCGGTGACGTGACGTACAACCCACAGACAAATACCATGGAGATCTGCAACACTTTTTCCTCTACCGGGGCATGCATCTCCTTTGGACCATCGAGCTCGAGACCGGGTATTTGTGCCTTTAATTCCGCCAGCAATACCTATCAGATATGCAACAGTATAACATCAAGAGGCGAGTGCATCAATTTTGGTAAACCCTGCCGTTGATAGTGTCCCTCCCCCAGGCGGAATCCCTTTTACAAAAGAAAACAGGATCATGGAACGCTGCTCCATGATCCTGTTTTTTTACTGTCGCGTCAGGTTTAAGGCGCGCTGCTCTAGACCTTGAAATACTTGGCCTGCGGGTGCAGCAGAACCAGCGCACTGGTGGACTGTTCGGGGTGCAACTGGTCTTCGTCGCTCATCACGATGCCCAGCCGGTCGGCTCCCAGCAGGTCCAGCAGCTTGGACTGATCGGCCAGATTCGGGCAGGCCGGATAGCCAAAGGAATAGCGCGAGCCGCGATAGTTCTGCTTCAGCAGCTTTTCGATTTCGCGGTGATCTTCGGCGGCAAAGCCCAGTTCGGCGCGAATGCGCTTGTGGACGTATTCGGCCATCGCTTCGGCCATTTCCACCGACAGGCCGTGCAGGTACAGGTAATCCTGATAACGGTTGGCGGCGAACCAGTCGCGGGCAACATCACTGGCCCGTTCGCCCATGGTGACCACCTGCAGCGCAACCACATCCCGTTCACCGCTGTCGACGTCGCGTACAAAGTCGGCCAGACACAGGCCACCCTTGAACGGCTGACGCGGGAAGGCAAAGCGGCTGACTTCGGTGGTGCCGTCTTCGGCAAACAGGATCACGCTGTCGCCTTCGCTGGCAGCTTTCCAGTAGCCGTAGGCGGCTTTGGGGTGCAGGATCTGTTCGGCGTCGCACAGCTCGACCATCCGCTTCAGGATCGGGCGGACTTCGGTGCTGACCCAGTCTTTCCATTCGCTGCGGTCACGGCCCGACTTTTTGAAGCCCCACTGGAACTGATACAGCATCACTTCGTTCAGATAGGGCACCAGCGCCTTCAGCGGCACGTTTTCGATCAGCTTGGCGCCATAAAACGGAGCCTGCGGGACCTCGCTGGCCGCCGCCAGTTCCTGACGGCGCAGGTTGATCTCGTCCCAGTCCACCGGACGCTGGTTGATCGAATGGACCTCGGGGGTGTTGGCCTGATCGTCGTTGCTGGCGGTTTTGACCGCCGCCGACGGACGGGCGGCACGCTTGATGTCCTGCGCGGCGACATGCTCGCCAAAGGTGCCGTTGGCAACGCGGGCCATCAGGTCCAGACCATCAAAGGCATCGCGGGCATAGGCCACGTTGCCCGCGCCGCCATGGCCGGCATAGGCCTGACGGCAATCCTCTTCGACGAACTTGCGGGTCAGGGCGGCCCCGCCCAGCATCACCGGCAGGTCCAGACCCTGACGAGCCATTTCGTCGAGGTTTTCGCGCATGATCACCGTTGACTTGACCAGCAGGCCGGACATGCCGATGGCGTCGGCCTTGTGCTCGCGCGCCGCCTGAATGATCGCCTGCACCGGTTGCTTGATGCCGAGGTTGACCACCTTGTAACCATTGTTGGTCAGGATGATATCGACCAGATTCTTGCCGATGTCGTGAACGTCGCCCTTGACGGTGGCCAGCACCATCACGCCCTTTTCCTGACCGTCGATCTTGTCCATGTGCGGTTCAAGGAAGGCGACGGCGGTTTTCATCGTTTCCGCCGATTGCAGCACGAACGGCAACTGCATCTGACCCGAGCCGAACAGCTCGCCCACCACCTTCATGCCGTCCAGCAACAGGCTGTTGATGATCTCCAGTGGCGGATAGCTGTTCATCGCCTCGGTCAGATCGTCTTCCAGTCCCTGACGGTCGCCATCGACAATCCGCTGCTTCAGGCGCTCTTCGATGGTGGTCGGCAGGACGCGCTTGACGGCGGCGACACCTTCGCGGTCCTTGAACAGGGCGATGAAGGCATGCAGCGGATCATGATCGGCCCCCTTGCGGCGGTCGAAAATCAGGTCTTCGGCGGCTTCGACTTCGGTGGCCGGGATCTTGTGCAGCGGCAGGATCTTGGACACATGCACGATGGCCGAGGTCATCCCGCGCTGGACCGCATGGTGCAGGAACACCGAGTTCAGCACCTGACGGGCGGCGGGCTTCAGGCCGAACGAGACGTTCGACAGGCCGAGCACGATCTGGCATTCCGGCATTTCGGTGCGGATTTGCTCGATGGCGTCCAGAGTCTCGATCGCCAGACGGCGGTCGTCGTCGTTGCCGGTGCAGATGGTGAAGGTCAGCGGGTCAAACAGCAGGTCGGATTCCGGCAGCCCGCGGGCGACGGCAAAGTCGCGCAGGCGCTTGGCGATCTGCACTTTCCCGGCGCAGTCCTTGGCCATGCCGGTTTCGTCGATGGTCAGGGCAATCACCGACGCCCCGAACTTGCAGGCCAGCGCAATGCGCTCGTCGGCCTGATGCTCGCCGTCTTCAAAGTTGATCGAGTTGATGATCGACTTGCCGCCGTACAGCTTGAGGGCGGCTTCGATCACCGGGGTTTCGGTCGAGTCAATCACCAGCGGTGCATTGACCGCCCCGCGCATGCGGCTGACCAGTTGGGTCATGTCGTGAATTTCGTTGCGGCCAACATAGGCGGTGCAAACGTCGAGGGTGTGCGAGCCTTCCTTGACCTGCTCGCGGCCCATGGCGACGGTGCCGTCCCAGTCTTCGGCTTCCTGCAACAGGCGGAATTTCTTCGAGCCGTTGGCGTTGCAGCGTTCCCCGATCGACAGGAAGGCATTTTCCTGCCGCAGTTCAACGCGACCATACAGCGAGGCCACCGACGGCACCCAGTGGACCGAGCGCTTGACCGGCGCCGGGCGGCTGCCCTTGCCGATGCGGTCGAGCATGGCATTGACGGCGGCGGTGTGGTCGGGGGTCGAGCCGCAGCACGAGCCGAGCATGTTGATGCCGTCTTCCAGCAGGAAACGTTCGTGCCAGTCGGCCAGTTCCTTGGGTTGTAGCGGGTAATAGGTCTGACCATCGCGCAGTTCGGGCAGACCGGCGTTCGGCTGCAGCGAGATGAAACCCGGCCAGTTTTCCGACAGCCAGCGCACATGGTCGGCCATTTCAGCCGGGCCGGTGGCGCAGTTCAGACCCAGACTGTCCACTCCCAGTGCGTGGGCGACAGTGGCGGCGGCGGAAATGTCGGTGCCGACCAGCAGGGTGCCGGTGGTTTCCACCGTTACCTGCAGCATGATCGGAATGGTCTTGCCGGCCTGGGCACGGGCAATTTTGGTGCCGTTGATGGCGGCCTTGAACTGCAACGGGTCCTGACAGGTTTCAATCAGCACCGCATCACAGCCCCCGGCGATCAGGCCGGCGGCTTGCAGGGTATAGGCCACTTCCAGGCTGTCATAGTCGATGTGGCCCAGTGACGGCAGCTTGGTCCCCGGCCCGATGCCGCCCAGCACAAAGCGGGTGCGGCCATCGTGGGCGAACATTTCGGCGGCTTCGCGGGCGATTTCCACTGACCGCTTGTTCAGCTCAAAGGCTTCGTCCTGCAGGTCGAATTCGGCCAGCGTGATCGGGCTGCCGCCAAAGCTGTTGGTCTGCACCACATCGGCACCCGCCGCGTAATAGCGGGCATGAATGTCGCGGATCACATCCGGGCGGGTGCGGCTGAGAATCTCGGTGCAGTTTTCCCGCCCCTCAAAGTCGCCATCGACCGACAGGGAAAGGGCCTGCACCAGACTGCCCATGCCGCCATCGCACAGCAGCACGCGCTCTTTCAGGTGATTCAGGAAATCGCTCATCGGATACTCGCTATGGTGAGAAAGTGGAAATGACACAAGGGGGATCAGGCGGTCTGCTTCGGCGGGCGAACGCCGAGAATATGGCAAATTGCGAAGGTCAAATCAGCCCGATTGAGCGTGTAGAAGTGAAAATCCTGTTCGCCATCGGCGCGCAGGGCTTCGCACAGCTCGGCGGCGGTGGTGGCGGCGACCAGTTTGCGGGTTTCCGGGTCGTCGTCCAGCCCCTCGAAACGGTCGGCCAGCCAGGCCGGAACAGTGGTGCCACAGGCCGCCGAGAACTTTTGCACCTGGGCAAAGTTGGTCACCGGCAGGATGCCCGGCACGATCGGCACGGTGATCCCGGCTGCGGCCACCCGGTCGCGGAACCGCCGCCAGGCGTCGATGTCAAAGAAGTACTGGCTGATGGCGCGGGTGGCTCCGGCGTCGATCTTGGCCTTCAGGTTGTCTAGATCGGCTTGCGGCGAGCTGGCTTCCGGGTGCATCTCGGGGTAAGCGGCCACCGAGATTTCAAAGTCGGCCACCTCTTTCAGTCCGCGCACCAGATCAACGGCAAACGGATAGCCGCCCGGGTGCGGCTGGTAGCGGCTGGCTCCTTCCGGCGGATCACCGCGCAGGGCAACGATGTGGCGGATACCGGCATTCCAGTAGGCTTGCGCCACTGCATTGACTTCATCGCGGGTGGCGGCAACGCAGGTCAGATGAGCGGCGGCCGGGATGCCGGTTTCGCTCTGGATACGGGTAACGGTGTCATGGGTGCGTTCGCGTGTCGATCCGCCAGCGCCATAGGTGACCGAGGCAAACGACGGAGCCAGCGGAGCAAGGCGTTCAATCGCCGCCCACAGGCTTTCCTGCATCTTCTCCGTTTTCGGCGGAAAGAATTCAAAGCTGACACGCACCGGGGAAGAGGCCGAAGCCGGAGAGGAGTTTGGGGCAGTCACGGAATGTCTCCACTGTCAGGGACAACGATCAGGAACGTGAAGGAGGGGAGCATCAGGTGGCAGGGCGTTCGGCCAGCCACAGGCGGACGGTCAGGGATTGCCCGGCCTGTGGGCGGCCTGCCAAGTCATGGGTCGAAAGCGGAGACAGCGCCGCCCGGCGGCACCAGTCTTCGACCTCTTCGACAGAAAAACCAAGGCGGCGGTGATTATGCTGATCGCGCAGATATTCAAGGTCATGCGGGGCAAAGTCCACCACCATCAGGCGGCCCCCGGGGGCCAGGACGCGGGCGGCTTCTGCAATGGCCGCTGCCGGAGTTTCGGCGAAGTGCAGAACCTGATGGATGATCACCACAGTCATCGAGGCATCATCAACCGGCAAGGCATACATGTCGCCTTGTCGAACCAGACAATTGCGCAGACCGGCGTCTTCAAGGGCGGTGCGGGCCAGCGCCAGCATTTCGCGGCTCTGGTCAATGCCGACCGCGCTGTCGGCGTGGCCACCCAGCAGGCTGAGCATGCGGCCAGTGCCGGTGCCGATATCCAGCAGATGGCCCAGCCGGTAATCGGTGTTGCCACCGGACAGAATGGCGACCAGCGCCTCTTCGACCGCCGCATCTTCGACATACAGCGACCGGATGGCATTCCACTGGGCGGCATTGTCACGGAAATAGGCCTGGGCCGCACTGGCGCGTTCGGTCTGAACCGCCTCCAGCCGGGAGCGGTCGCGCAGCAGGACCGGGTCGTCGGCAGGGAGTTGGGCCAGAATCTGTTCGATCAGGGTGGCGATGGGGCCTTGCCGCTCCAGACGGAAAAAGACCCACGAGCCTTCGCGCAGGCGGGTCAGCAGGTTTGAGTCGCACAAAACTTTCAGGTGGCGGGAGATGCGCGGCTGGCTTTGACCCAGAATGCGGGTCAGGTCGCTGACGGTCAGGTCGGCGCGATCACACAGGGCGAGCAGGCGCAGGCGGGTTTCTTCGCCAGCGGCGCGTAAAGCTGCCAGAATGTCATTCATGCCGCATCCCTTCCTGAGTGGTGTTGCTATAGATGGACATAAAGATATCCTTATATCAATAGAAATCTATACCCTTCTCTGACCAGCAGGCGGAAAAAGGGGAGGGGGCCGGGGTAAAGCATGACAGCACACCGACAACATCTTTAACGGGCTGGTAATTTTGTTGATCTTATGATACGGCTGTAGATAACTCGTTGGGGAAAGCGCCTGAGAATCACGCAGTGTTGGATGGTTTTGCCGAAAGCGAAACAGCGTGGGCAGGCTCGAATGTGGGAACGGAATCCTATGATACGCTTCGTATCGTCTCGTCGTGCGGCTCGGAAGAGTTCCCGCGTGCTGTGGGGAGCCCTGAAGGCCAGTGTGGCCGCAGGTGCGCTCGCCGTGATGCTGCTGGGCATGTCTCCGCAGGCTGCCGTGGCTGGTGAAGAGGGTGCCTCCAAGGGAGAGAGCACCGGCACGTTCTCGGACAATGATCCGCTGGAACCGCTGAACCGGACCATTTATGGCGTCAACTATGTGGTGGATCACACCCTGTTGCGTCCGTTGGCCTATGCCTATCGTGACGGCACGCCCGACTATCTGCAAAGCCGGGTCAGCAACGTGCTGCGCAACCTGAAGGCACCGGTCGTGCTGGCCAATGACAGCCTGCAAGGGGAATGGGTCCGTGCCGGTGATACCGGGATGCGGTTCCTGATCAACAGCACCATCGGTCTGCTGGGCGTGTTTGATGTGGCGACCGACTGGGGTTACCCCTACCACAACGAAGATTTTGGCCAGACGATGGCGGTGGCCGGTCTGGGTGAAGGCCCGTATCTGGTTCTGCCGCTGCTGGGGCCGTCGAACGCACGTGATGCGGTCGGCAGTGCGGTGGACTGGTTCGTCGATCCGATGCGCATGTACGATGCGACCAAGAATCCGTCGTGGGCGCCAGAAGCCGACTATGCCCGGATGGGGGCGACAGCCCTGAACATGCGCAAGGATTATCTCGACACCATCGACGAGCTGGAAAAGCAGTCGCTGGATACCTATGTCAGCATGCGCAGTGCGTACCGCCAGATTCGTGTGCGTGAAATCAGTAACAGCGAAACGGTCGCTCCGACGGTCAACGGTTCCGAGTTTGACACTCCGAAAAACTAACTTGCTCCTGTCGGTGTGATGGCATGGCATGATCGGGGCGGTCAGGAGAAAAATCCTGCCGCTCCGTCTCTTTTCCGGATGTTTGGTGTCTGTCCATCCTTTGATCCAATCCTGAAGGGCATGCTGTCCTTGCCATTTGTCGGGATATTCGTCATCCTGCCGGACGTTCGCCTCCCCTTTTCAGAACCATGTGGGCTTCCATGATTTCCAGACGTTCTTTTGGGCTGCTCCTTTCGGCTTTGGCCACCTCTGCGGTGGTCCCGTCGATGGCTTGGGCCGATCCCGATGATTTGGCTCAGGCGAAATCGCTGGTTTCAACCATCGCCAACCGCGGAATTCAGGAAGTTGTGACCGTTTCTCTGCCACAGGCAGAAAAAATCACCCGCTTCCGCGTTATCTTCTCCACCTATTTTGACATGCCTGCCGCCGCCCGTTTTGTGCTGGGCCGCACCTGGCGAACCGCTTCGCCAGAGCAGCAGCAGGAATTTGTCGACCTGTTCCAGGATATCAACATCTATACCTGGGCCCGCCGCTTCAAGGACTATAATGGTCAGAAGCTGAGCATCGGTGATGCTGTCCAGGATGGCGATGGTGGTGCTTATGTTGACAGCCGGGTTGAGCAAGGCGACGGCCAGGCGCCCATTCTGGTGCGCTGGCGTCTGCGCAAGCGCCCGGACAGCGAATACAAGTATCTGGTGGTTGATCTGGAAGTTGAAGGCGTGTCGATGGCGGTGACCTACCGTTCCGACTATACTTCGGTGATCCAGAACAATGGCGGCGATGTCGCCCCGTTGTTGCAACAGATGCGCCAGCAGATCGAGCGACTGAAGGCTGAACAGCCTGCCTGATCGTGAGGCTTCTCCGTGAGGGAGAAGCCGTCCGTTCTTTGACATGTCGATGCCCCCCGGCTGGCCTTGCGTGGCTGTCCGGGGGGCGTCTGTTTTAGAGCATTGTGCGAAAACCAGTTCCCATTTTTCGCACAATGCTCTGGATTCCATTCTTTTTCCGTAGAGCCCGCCTCAAATTTGCTTGTCTGCATGATCCGGCGGACGGCCAATGCGCTGTTCGGCGACCCTTTCGACCGCATCGCGGATGGCTGGCTGGGCTCGGAGCAACTCGAGGAATGGTTCCCGGTCCAGATGGAGCAGGCGGCATTCGCTGGCGGTGACCACGGTGGCCTGACGCGGGCGATCATAAAGCAGGGCGGTTTCGCCAAAAAATTCCCCGGCCCGCAAGGTCACCTGACTGTTGGGAAGCTCGACACGGGCCTCACCTTCGACGATGAAATAAACCCGGTCGCCCCGGTCGCCCTTGTGGACGATCACATAATTGGGCGGCAGGACCAGCGGCTGCAAGGCTGCGGCAATTTCTGCAATCAGGGCTGCTTCGAGGCTGCGGAAAAAAGGAACGCGGGCGACAAGGCGGCAACTGACCACAAAGTCGCGCTTGCGCAGCTCGGCAATGAAGGATGAGGCCATCAAGCCAGCCGGGACCGCACAGATCATGATCCCCAGCAAAGCCGTCAGGGCGGCAAAAATACGTCCGGCTGCGGTCACAGGCGTCACGTCGCCATAGCCGACCGTGGTCAGGGTGACGATGGCCCACCACATGGCGCGCGGGATGGTACCAAAGGCATCGGGCTGCACATCTCCTTCAATGTGATACATGACCCCGGAAACCAGCACCAGCGAGACCAGCAGCAGGAAGAGCGCGGCGGTCAGGGCTTTGCGCTCGGCAGCCACAGCTGCGAGTACGGTGGACAGCGCCGGGGAGTAGCGGGCCAGTTTCAGGATGCGCAACAGGCGCAGTACCATCAGGAAACGCAGGTCAACAGCCGAAATCAGCGCCAGGTAATAGGGCAGCAAGGCGACCAGATCCAGCATCGAGAGGGGTGTCAGGGCATAGGCCAGTCGTCCCCGTAACCGCCCGAGACTGGCGTAATAGGGATCGTCGGTGCAGCACCACAGGCGCAAGCCGTATTCGACGGAAATGGCGATCACGGTGATGGCATCGACCCATTCAATCAGCAGGCCGTACTCCTGCTCGATCTCGGGCACACTTTCCATGATCACCGCGCCGGTGGACAGCAACAGCAACAGCACCATTGATCCATCAAAAACAGTGTTCCACCAATTCCGCCGCTCGGTGTCGATCAGGAGAGAATACAAACGGGTGCGCCAGCTCCGGCGCAGCAGCGAAAAAGAGGACCCGGCGGCCAAGATTGGGACTCCCGTAAAGAGAAGGGTGCCAGTGTATGGACGACAGGCCAGTCTGCAACAAAAACCTCTATGACGTTCGGGATAATCGGGCGGGAAAAAGGCATGATCCTTTACAGTTTCAGCCAGAGGTCGTATCCGGTGGATGAAAAAATGCCCCGCATCCGGGGATACGGGGCAGGATGGATCTTTATCTTTCGCAGATGTGCCATCTGCTCGGGATTTGCTTTAACGCGATGAACGGTCACCCGGCAGCGTATTGAAGTATTTGAAGAACTCGGAATCCGGGCTGAGCACCATCGTCGTGCCGCTATTCAGAGCCTCACGGTAGGCATCCAGCGAGCGATAGAAGCGGAAGAATTCCGGGTCACGGTTATAGGCATCGGCCAGAACGGTGTTCCGCTGGGCGTCGCCTTCACCGCGCAGGATTTCCGCATTCTTGCGGGCGTCAGCCAGCAGAACGGTGCGGTCGCGGTCGGCTTCGGCCTGAATTTTCACCTTCAGTTCTTCGCCTTCGGCGCGCAGTTGCTTGGCCAGGGAGATGCGGGATGAGCGCATGCGGTTGTAGACTGATTGCGATGTCTGGTCCGGCAGATCGGTCCGGCCAATGCGGACGTCCAGCACCTCGATACCGAATTCGCTGGAACGCTGGCGCACCGAGTTGGCGATGTTTTGCATCACCGTACCACGCTTTTCGGTCAGCAGGTCAGCAAGCTCGGACGATCCCAGATTGTCACGAACCGCTGAATTCAGGATGGCGCCGAAACGGTCTTCGAACACGCGGGTGTTGACCACCGCCTTGTAGAACTGCAGCGGATCGACGATGCGATAGCGGGCAAAGGAGTCAACGATGATGCGCTTCTGGTCGACCAGCGGCACTTCCTGCCCGCGCGGGTTCAGGGACAGGATACGGCTGTCGTAATACAGAACCTGCTGGATGAACGGAATCTTGAAGTGCAGGCCGGGTTCCTTGATCACCTGCCGCGGGTTACCGAACTGGACCACGATGGCCTGTTCGGTCTGGCGGACGGTAAACAGTGACGCAACGGCCAGAACCGCGACAGCGATGGCGGCGACGGCGAGAAGGAGGAGTTTGTGCTGTTTCATGACTGGTTACTCCTGCTTGCCGCCAGATTTGGCCGATTTGGTGATTTCCGGTAACGGCAGGTAGGGAATGACGCCGCTGCCCTTGCCGCTGTTGTCGATCAGCACCTTGTCGGATTTGGCGAGAACCCCTTGCAGGGTTTCCAGGTACAGTCGTTGCGCTGTGACATCCTTGGCACCGCGATAGCTGTCATAGACCGACACAAAGCGGGCCGCTTCGCCCTGTGCATCACGAACGACCTGTTCGCGATAGGCGGTGGCTTCCTGAATCAGGCGTTCGGCTTCACCCTTGGCGCGGGGAAGGATGTCGTTGCGATAGGCGGTGGCTTCGTTCTGCAGGCGCTCCTTGTCCTGACGGGCGCGCTGGACGTCGTTGAAGGCGTCAATCACTTCGCGCGGCGGGTCGGCCTTTTGCAGCTTGACGTCCATGATCGAAACGCCCGCGCCATAGCCGTCCAGAACCTGCTGCAACAGGCGCTGCGTGCGCTCGGCGACCTGGCTGCGGCCATCGGTCATGGCGTATTCCAGTGGAACCTGCCCGATGGTTTCACGCATGGCGCTTTCGGCAGCCATCTTGAGGGTCTCTTCGACATTGGCAATGTTGAACAGGTACTTGCCAGCGTCGTTGATCCGCCACTGAACGACGAAATTGACGTCGATGATGTTCTGGTCACCAGTCAGCATCATGCTTTCGGACAGTTGATCCTGCCCGTTGCCGGCACCTTCGGTGCCGCGATAGCCGATGGTCAACTGGCGGGTCTGGGTGACAGACGGAGTCTGGACTTCACCGATCGGTGCCGGGAACCAGTAGTTCAGGCCGGGATTGGTGGTCTTGACGTATTTGCCAAACAGCAGTTCAACGCCCTGCTCGTTGGGATTGACCCGGTAAAAGCCGGTCAGGCCCCATACGACCGCCAGACCCAGAACCAGCAGTGCCACACCCCGCCCGGACGAGCCGCCCTTGCCGCCGGGGAACAGGTCGCGGATCTTTTCCTGGCTTTTGCGCAGCATGTCATCAAGATCAGGAGGTGTGCCTGGACCACCGGGGCCACGTCCCCCGGAGTTACCGCCGTTGCCGCCGTTGCCCCACGGGCCACCGCCGCCGCCGCCGCCCCACGGGCCTCCTTGATTGTTCCAAGCCATGGACTACTTTCCTTTACGGTAATGAGAGTTCTTTTTAGGAAGGGTAGGGGTGTTGTTCATCATGCTCGTGAAGTTTTTAGATGAATTATAAACAAGATGGGCTACACCTCTTTGCAACAGGCGCTCCCCGTGGCCTAATGGGGCAACCTTAACCGTGATCCACCGGCAGGGCTATGTCTTTGTCAGGGCTTTGTTGCTCTGCGTTTGCCCCACCCCTTGGACACATATTGGAACAGATTTGGAGTTTGCAAGCATGTCAGCCCTCACAAAGGACGCTGTCGTTCAGGTTTTGCGCGAAATTGCCCTGTCTGGCGCTCAGGGGGATGTCGTTTCCGCCGGTTGGCTGGGCGATATCGTCATCCAGAACGGGTCGGACGTGGTGGTGACCCTCGAGGTTCCGGCGGATCTGGGGCCGAAGCTGGAACCGGTGCGGCAGAAGGTCGAGGAAGTGGTGCAGAGCATGCCCGGCGTGACCCGCGCAGCGGTGATCCTGACCGCCCAGCGTGCAGCGGCTCCGGCGGCGCACACCCATTCCGATAGTTGTGGCCACAACCATGGTCAGGCTCCGCAGGCCCCCAAACAGGCCGGGGCAGGCAAGCTGGAGCTGCCGGGGGTGAAAAAAATCATCGCCGTTGCCTCTGGCAAGGGCGGGGTCGGCAAGTCCACCACCGCCGCCAATCTGGCACTGGCTTTGTCCCGCATGGGGCTGAAGGTGGCGTTGTTCGACGCTGACATCTATGGCCCGTCGATGCCGTTGATGATGGGTCTGGCCGGGATCAAGCCGGGCAGCCGGGGGGATCGCATCCTGCCGCTGGAAAACCACGGCGTCAAAGTGATGTCGATCGGCTTCATGATGCCTGACGATGCGCCGATCATCTGGCGCGGCCCGATGGTGATGGGGGCGCTGGAACAGTTGCTGCGCGAAGTCGAATGGGGCGATGTCGATGTGATGGTGGTCGACATGCCGCCGGGCACCGGCGACACCCAGTTGACCATGAGCCAGCGGGTGCCGCTGGCCGGGGCGGTGATCGTTTCGACGCCGCAGGACATTGCGCTGCTGGATGCTCGCAAGGGGCTGAACATGTTCCGCAAGGTCGAAGTGCCGGTGCTGGGCGTGATCGAGAACATGAGCTATTACGTCTGCCCGTCGTGCGGCCATCGTGAGCATGTGTTCAGCCATGGCGGCGCCCGTCAGGCGGCCGAGCAGCTTGAGGCCGATTTCCTCGGTGAAATCCCGCTGGATATCAAGATCCGCGAGATGGCCGACGAAGGCACCCCGATCGTGGTTGCCGACCCGCAAGGAGCCCACGCCAAGGCTTATGGCGAGATCGCCCGCAAGGTGTGGGAAAAGGTTGGCGGTGCCCCGGCCAAGCCGCGTCCGCGCTTCAAGATTTTCTGAGATGAAACCCGGAGCATGGTGTCAAGGCCATGCTCCGGGGCATTCTTCTAGAGCATTTCTCGGTCTCCGAGGATCACGATAAATGCTCTAATGATTTGTTACTTAAGCAAATACGTCGTCGTAGATGTGTCCATCTGCTCGGGATTTGCTCTAAAGTCCTGTGGCTTTTTTGACCACCAGAACCACGGCGGTGGCAATCAGCATGATCCCGAAGGCACGCTGAAGTGTCCGTTCCGGCCAGCGATGGGCCAGCGCCACCCCCGAGGCCACCGTTGCCAGCCCGCCGACCCCCAAAGCCACCCCGACCGGCCAGTCTACCCGCTGGTGGTCGGCATAGGTGTACAGCGCCATCACCGCACTGGGGGTGACCAGCGCCAGCGCCAGACTTTGCGCTGCCCGTTGGCCCTTGCCGAACAGGCCGGTGAACAGCGGCGTCGCCACCAGCCCGCCGCCGATGCCCAGCAAGCCCATGCTGCCACCACTGACAATCCCCACCAGCGGCAGCCAGCGGCCGGTGATGCGGGCCGGTGGCGTCTCCCGCGTGGTGCGGCTGCGGTGGATCTGGTTCAGGCCCAGGGCCAGCAGAAACAGGGCGAACAGCAACAGCATCACGGCGCTGTTCAGCCGTTGCGCCAGATGGGCAAAGACGCCGGTCATCACCGTTGCCACCAGCGCCACACCCAAGGCTCCCTTCAGGTCGCGGGCGTCCTTGCGCATATAGCGCCACCAGGCAATCAGCAGGTTGGGCACCATCATCACCAGCGCGGTTCCCTGCGCGGTGGCCTGCTCCATGCCGAACACCATCATCAGCAACGGGATGGCGATGATGCCGCCGCCGATGCCGAACAGCCCGCCAAAAAAGCCGAGCACCGCCCCGACCGGCAACAGGGACAGGATGGGCAGGATGGGAAGGGCGGCAAAGGATGGTATCATGGGCGTGCATCCAAAACGGGGAGGGGATACCCCTACCGTAATTCGATGCTGTATCGGCTTAAATGGCGTATGATTTCCGTAACTATTGCGTTTAATGCACGAATGAGGGGGCTTTGTGATGAGCGATCCCGGAGATCTGGCGTTCTTTCTGACGCTGTCCCGCTATCCCAGTCTGGCGGCGGCGGCCCAGCAGCTCGGCGTCTCGGCTCCGGCGGTCAGTCGCCGTCTGGCGGCGCTGGAGCAGCGTCTGGGGGTTCGCCTTCTCCACCGCACCACCCGCCGCCAGAGCCTGACGCCAGAGGGCGAACGCTATCTGGAGGAAGGCCGCCGCATTCTGGCCGATCTGGAGCAACTGGAGCACGACCTGGCCGCCAGCCGCGAGACGCCGCGCGGGCTGTTGCGGGTCAATGCCGGGTTCGGCTTTGGCCGTCGCCATCTGGGGCCGCTGATTTCGCAGTTTACGGGCGCCCATCCGGCGGTGGAGGTGGTGCTGCACCTGACCGACCGGCCACTGGATTTGGCAGCCGAGGCGATGGATATCGGCATCCGGTTCGGGGTGGGCAGCGAAACCGGCATCATTGCGCGCAAGATCGCCAGCAATCGACGTTTACTGTGTGCGGCTCCGGCCTATCTGCACCGGAACGGCACGCCACAGACCCCGCGTGAGCTGACGCAGCACCAGTGCATCTTCATCCGCGAGAATTTCAATACCTTCAACACCTGGGCGCTGGAATCCGGCAACAGTCAGGTGACGGTCAAGGTCCACGGGGCGGTGTCAACCAACCATGGCGAAATCGCCGTTGACTGGGCACTGGCCGGTCACGGGGTCTTGTTGCGCTCTGAATGGGATATCGCGCCCTACCTGCGCTCGGGCGATCTGGTGCAGGTGTTGCCGGACTGGTCCGGGGTGGCGGCGGACATCTATGCGATGTTCCTGCAACGCCATCTGCTGTCGGCCAAGGTGCGCCTGTTTCTGGACTTTCTGGTCGAACGGTTTTCCAGCCAGCGGGATGGCCGCGAGTGGTAAACCAGAGCATTGAGCGAAAAGTGGGAACCGGTTTTCGCAACAACAATGCGACAAAACAAAAGGTTAGAGCAGCGTGCCTGCATCCGGTTTAACGCACGCTCCTCTAGAGCATTTCTCGGTCTCCAAGGATCACGATAAATGCTCTAGTGATTTGTTATTGAAGCAAATACGTCGTCGCAGATGTGTCCATCTGCTCGGGATTTGCTCTAGCACTCCGAGCGCTTTCCATCGGCAGGAAAACGCCCGGAGAGTCGCTGTTACAGGTTCAGCATGGTCTTTTCCAGCCAGCGAATGTCATAGTCGCCGTTCTGGAAATCGGTGTTCTCCACCAGCCGCTGATGCAGCGGAATGGTGGTTTCAATGCCGCCGACCACGAATTCACCCAGAGCACGCCGCAGGCGCATCAGGCATTCGTTGCGGCTGTTGCCGTGGACGATCAGCTTGGCAATCATGCTGTCGTAATGCGGCGGAACGGTCGCACCGGCGAACAGGCCGGAATCAACGCGCACCCCCAAACCGCCGGGCGGGTGATAATCGCCAACGGTGCCGGGGCAGGGCCGGAAGGTTTCCGGGTTTTCGGCATTGATGCGGCATTCGATGGCATGGCCGGTGAAGTGGACATCCTGCTGGCCATAGCCCAGCGGAGCCCCGGCGGCAATGCGCAGCTGTTCGCGCACCAGATCGAGGCCGGTGATGGCTTCGGTGATCGGGTGTTCGACCTGCAAACGGGTGTTCATTTCGATGAAAAAGAACTCGCCGTTTTCGTACAGGAACTCGATGGTCCCGGCATTGCGGTAGCCCAGCGTGCGCATACCGGCGCAGGCAACTTCCCCGATGCGCGCCCGTTCGGCGGCGTTCAGGGCCGGTGACGGGGCTTCTTCCAGAACCTTCTGGTGGCGACGCTGCAACGAACAGTCACGTTCGCCCAGATGGACCACGTTGCCGTGGTTGTCGGCCAGAATCTGGATTTCGATGTGGCGCGGGTTGCCGAGGTACTTTTCCATGTACACTTCGGCGTTGCCAAAGGCGGCCAGGGCTTCGCTGCGGGCGGTGCGCCAGGCTTCTTCCAGCTCTTTTTCGCTGTTGGCAACCTTCATGCCGCGCCCGCCGCCGCCTGCCGACGCCTTGATCAGCACCGGATAGCCGGTTTCCTTGGCGACTTCAAAGGCTTCTTCGACGCTGTCCACGGCACCGGGGCTGCCCGGCACCACCGGCAGGCCGGACTCGATGGCGGCCTTTTTCGCCGTCACCTTGTCGCCCATCAGGCGGATGTGTGCCGGGCTGGGACCGATGAACACGAACCCGTGGTCTTCGACCATTTCGGCAAAGTCGGCATTTTCCGACAGGAAACCATAGCCGGGGTGGATGGCATCGGCCCCGGTGATGGTGGCCGCCGACAGGATGGCGGCCTTGTTCAGATAGCTGTCCTTGGCCGACGGCGGGCCGATACAGACGGCTTCGTCCGCCAGCCGGACGTGCATGGCTGCCGCGTCAGCGGTCGAGTGGACGGCCACCGTCTTGATGCCCATTTCGCGGCATGCACGGTGAATGCGCAGCGCGATCTCGCCTCGGTTGGCGATCAGGACTTTTTCAAACATTGGGAATGCGTCCCTCTGTCAGAGCATTGTGCGAAAAACGGCGAGCGGTTTTCGCAAAACCAATGCGACAAGATGAATAGCTGGGGCTGTGAGCGCGATGGACATCAACGACTCATAGCCCCAGAGGTGGAAGCGTACCTTACTCGATGATCGCCAGCGGCTGGCCGAATTCGACCGGCTGGGCATCGGCGACCAGCAGGGCGGTCAGCTTGCCCGAGCGCGGAGCGCGCACCGGGTTGAAGGTCTTCATCGCTTCGATCAGCATCAGGGTCTGGCCTTCGCTGACCATCTGGCCGGCAGTGACGAACACGGCGGCACCGGGTTCCGGCGACAGATAGGCCATGCCCACCATCGGGGCCTTCAGGGTGCCCGGGTGATCGGCGGCCGGGGCGCTGGCCGCAACCGCCGCCGGGGCAGCAGCCACCGGAGCCGCCGCCGGAGCCGCGTAGGACACCATGCCGCCACCCTTGGCAACGCGAATACGGACGCTTTCGCTTTCGTATTCGATTTCGTTCAGGCCGGTTTCATCCAGCAGGCAGGCCAGTTGGCGGATCGCTTCGCTGTCGATGCTGGTGTTTTTGGTGGTGTCGTTGCTCATTGTTTTGATCTCGTTCCTGATGCTGGAGGAGCGGCCTTGATAAATCACGGTCAGGCCCGGTGCTCCGGTCGCAGGGAGGGGGTGAAACAGGGCAGGCGCGGCGGCTGTCAGCCAGCCAGAGGTTCGGTCAAACCGCCAGCAGGCGGGCCACCGCATCCAGCGCCAGAATGTACCCGTGGCTGCCAAAACCACAGATCATTCCCTTGGCTGCCTTTGACACATAGGAATGGTGTCGAAAGGCATCGCGCTGGTGAATGTTGGACAAATGGACCTCGACCGTCGGCAGGGCGACGGCCAGCAGGGCATCAAGAATGGCCACCGAGGTATGGGTATAGGCGGCGGCATTGATGATGATGGCGCGCTGTTCCAGACGGGCTTGCTGGATCCACGTCACCAGCTCGCCTTCGTGGTTGGACTGGCGAAAGTCAACCCGCAGGCCCAGCGCGGCGGCATGGGCATGACAGAGTGTTTCGATGTCCGCCAGGGTTTCCCGACCATAAACCTCGGGCTGGCGGGTGCCGAGCATGTTGAGGTTCGGGCCATTGAGGATCAGCACCGATGGCAGAGAACCATCAGGCTGAAGGGATGGGGCCGTGGAGCCGGAAGCTAGAGTCAAGGGCGCGTCTGCCATTTCGGTCATCTCGATGGTGTAGGGATATAGCAATTCTGGGCCAACAGGCAACACTGCATCGCGGCAGGGCGGCGGCGATGGCGGTTTTTCAGCCATCAGAGCGGGGCGCGGGTAGGCTGATCCAGACCGATCGGGTAGGGTTAAACAACAAAATTGTCATCTGGCGGGCCATGATTTGAGGATTACCCGTGATGGATGACGGGTTGCATGACAACGGTCCCCGCCCCATACTCCGGCGATCTTTTCCCTGTCGGGCCAGTTGCCATCACGCGCAGCGGGGCGGCCCGACAGGGCAAACCGCTGATTTTGGACGGCAGATGAAGATCACTTTGAACGGCGAAAGCCGCACCGTGGACGACGGTTCCACGGTCAACAGCCTGCTGCTGGGTCTGGGACTGGACCCGCGCAAGGTGGCCGTAGAACGAAACCGCGAGATCGTCCCCAAGTCACAGTATGCCGAGGTGGCTCTGGCTGAGGGTGACGTTCTGGAAATTGTTCATTTTATCGGGGGTGGATCCCATGACTGACACGCTGTCTGACATGCTGCACGATGACGGGTTCGAGGTGGCGGGCCGCCGCTTTACCTCGCGCCTGCTGGTGGGTACCGGCAAGTACAAGGACTTTGAAGAAACCAAACTTGCCATCGAGGCTTCGGGGGCGGAAATCGTCACCGTGGCAGTGCGGCGCGTCAACCTGTCCGACCCCAGCCAGCCGATGCTGGTCGATTATGTCGATCCCAAGGTCTATACCTACCTGCCGAACACCGCGGGCTGCTTTGATGCCGACAGCGCCGTGCGCACCCTGCGGCTGGCGCGCGAAGCCGGTGGCTGGGATCTGGTGAAGCTGGAAGTGCTGGGCGACCAGAAAACCCTCTATCCCAACATCACCGAAACCCTCCTGGCCGCCGAGCTGCTGGTCAAGGACGGCTTCAAGGTGATGGTCTACACCAACGACGATCCGATCGTCGCCAAGCGGCTGGAAGACATGGGTTGCGTGGCGGTGATGCCGCTCGGCTCGCTGATCGGCTCGGGGCTGGGGATTCAGAACCCGGTCAACATCCGCCTGATCAAGGAAAGCCTGTCGGTGCCGGTGCTGGTCGATGCCGGGGTGGGCACCGCTTCGGATGCGGCGATTGCCATGGAACTGGGCTGTGACGGCGTGCTGATGAACACCGCCATCGCACAGGCGAAAGACCCGATCCGCATGGCGCGGGCGATGAAGCTGGCCATCGAGGCCGGTCGTCTGTCCTATCAGGCGGGTCGCATGCCGAAGAAGCTGTACGCCGACCCCAGCTCGCCGCTGTCCGGGCTGATCTGACCGGTTTTATTGGGGGGGGTAGGGATGTGGAGCGCTGCTCCACACCTCGCCGGGGCCTTGAGGCCCCGGACCCCGTTCTTTTGACGCACGTTTGGGGGCTTCAGAAGGCGATTCCGGCCAGCGTCAGGAGTTTGGTTCCGTTCTCTCCCAGCCAGGACACCACCGGAGCAAGTCGTTCGGCGATCTTGCTGCCGTGCTCGGCGAAATCGCTGGCGCTCTTGGCATATTTGACGGCGCGCGCGACAGCGGAGCCGATTTCATCCTTGTTCGGCTGAGACTTGCCCGCTTCCTCTTCGGCGTCCTGAAGTGCCCGGTCGATCTTGCCGTGCTGATCCCCGGCCTTCAGTTCCATCAACGCCTGCCGCAGTCCGGCCAGTTCGGCAACAATATCCACGCCCTCGCCCGAGGTCAGGGTTACAGAGACATCCTTCATTTGGGCGATGTTGTTATCGCCGGTGATGATCTGGGAGGCCACGATGTTGCCCCCGGCCTTCACTGATCTGTCCGTCATGGCGGTATGAACCTCTTGTTTGGTTTCGGTCGAGTGTCAAGTAGGGCACGGAGTACGAGGCAGAGTTTATCAACCTGGCTCGCTTCGGGCTGCCTCGTCGTTTAGTGCAGCGAAAACCTCAAGGATTGGTTGCAATCCCTCTTCGTCGGGCTCTTGTCCCGTTTCGTCGCAAAGCGAAATGTAACGCTGCAAATACGCGACCATCCGCTGCGCCACCGCCTGCGGTGTCGTTATGAAGGTTGGCGTCAGCAATTGTATTGCTTCGGTGATGGTTTCTAACGCCTGCGGTTTGTCTCCCAAAGAAATCATCAGGTCCGTGATCGTACTCAATGAGACCGACAAATTCACTGAGAAAGCGTCAGGTCTGGCAGTAGCGAGGGCGCGGCGCAGATCCACCGCCTCTTGCGCTACTACCAGCGCCTGTTTCCGCCGCCCGAGATCCCTGAGGCGGTTGGCCAGAGTGTTCAGTGACACAGCGAGATTGGGCGTGAAGGCATCGGGTCGGGTGGTGGTGAGGGTGCGGTACAGATTCACTGCCTCTTGCGCCGCCACCAGTGCCTTTTCCCGCTGCCCGAGAGCGCTGAGGCTGTTGGCCAGAGTGTTGAGCGACATGGCGAGATTGGGAGTGAAGGCATCGGCTCGGGTGGTGGTGAGGGTGCGGTACAGATTGACCGCCTCTTGTGCCATCACCAGTGCCTTTTCCCGCTGCCCGAGAGCATTGAGGCGATTGGCCAGAGTGTTCAGCGATGTGGCAAGGTAGGGCGTGAAGGCATCAGGTTGGGTGGTGGTGAGGGTTCGGTACAGATTGACGGCTTCTTGCGCCATAGACAGCGCTTCTTCCCACAGCCCAAGATCACTGAGGAAAGCAGCCAGATTGTTCAGCGACATGGCGAGATCAGGCGTGAAGGTATCTGGTTGGGCGGTAGCGAGGGTGCGGTACAGATTCTCCGCCTCTTGCGCCACCACCAGCGCCTGTTTCCGCCGCCCGAGATCCCTGAGGCGGTTGGCCAGAGTGTTCAGCGACATGGCGAGGTCGGACGTGAAGGCATCGGGCCGGGCGGTGGCGAGGTCGCGGTAGAGGTCCACCGCCTCTTGCGCCATGGTCAGCGCTTCTTCTCGCAGCCCAAGATCACTGAGGAAAGCAGCCAGATTGTTCAGCGACATGGCGAGGTCGGGTGTGAACGCATCTGGTCGGGTGGTGGCGAGGGCGCGGCGCAGATTTACCGCCTCTTGCGCCACTGCCAGCACCTCTTCCCACCGCCCGAGCTCACTGAGGCGATTGGCCAGATTGCTCAGCGACGTGGCGAGCTCCGGCGTGAAGGTATCAGGTCGGGCGGTGGCGAGGGCGCGATACAGATCCACCGCCTCGTGTGCTATGGTCAGTGCCTCTTCCCGCCTTCCGAGATCACCGAGGAAAGCAGCCAGATTGTTCAGCGACGAGGCGAGACCGGGCGTGAATGCATCGGGTCGGGCGGTGGCGAGGGCGCAGTACAGATCCTCCGCTTCTTGCGCCATGGCCAGTGCCTTTTCTCGCTGTCCCAGAGCACTGAGGGAAAGAGCCATATTGTTCAGCGATGCGGCAAGGGCGGGCCTGAAGCTCTCCGGGTCATGATCGGTCAAGCCCCGCGCCAGTCTTGCGGCCTGTTCTGCGGTAAACAGAGCCTCCTCCCGTCGTCCGAGGTCGTTGAGGCGTAATGCATGGTTTCCTTTCCATACCATCGCCTTGTAGAGGCTTTGTGCCGCGGTCTTGTCCTCTGCCAGCAGGGCAGCCTCACAGGCTGAAGCCAGCCGCCCACTAATCTCAGCAGCGATGTCGCGCAGCACCAGCGTCTGCTGTGGCAGGGCAAAGGCGAGCGGCTCCAGCGCCTCGGGATCGGTCAGCGAGGCGGCGAGGCCGCGCAGCCATCCCAGCAGCCGCTCTCCCGTTGCGCGCTCCGGGTCGCTCGCCGTTGGGTCTTCAACCGCATAGGCGTAGTCCTGCATCAGCCGCATCAGGGCCTGTGCCGTCGCCTCGCCGGTCAGCGCATAGGCTCGTTGCAGCGTTGCCAGCCCCTCGGCTTTCCGTTCCGGTGTGGTCTCGAAGGATTCGATGATCACCGCTTCGCCGATCAGGTCGGGCTGGATGGTCGCCAGTCGCTCCGGTCCGGCCTCTCCATCACGGGGGAGAGAGGGCGGCAGTTCCTGTTGCAGCAGCTCTGACAGCCGTTGTGTATGGGCCGAAGCTCCCAGCGCAGACAGCTCATTGTTCAACTGCTGCGTCAGCCCGGCGACCGGCAGGCCGCCTGCCATGCCGTTGAAGGCCAGCAGATGCTGCATCGCCTGCGCGTCCGGCCCGGCAAGAGTGGCGAACCGCGTCAATTCCCGTCGCCCGAGATGCCGCGCCGCGTCCAGCCGTCGCAGCGCCAATGCTTGGCGCAGGCCCATGTCGTGCCCGATCACCCCGGCCATCACCAGCGACAGGGCGTTGCCGAAGACGGGCTCAGACAGCCGCGCCGCGAAAGCTGGATCGTCTTCGGGTGACGGCATGGGTTTCGGCGTGGTCTGGTGCACATCTGCCGTCGCGGCAAGGGCTGCGGCCAGCACCTGCCGCCGCACCTCGACATCGGCCAGCCCGGCCAGCGCATCGGGGCGCGGTCGCCGGAACAGATCCCGCCGATCCGCCGAGGCATTCAACGGCGAGGCGGAAAGCTCATGCCACCAGCCAAACCCTTCGGGGGCTTGCCGTTCCAGCAACAAAATCCGCAGCTTCACCCCGTCCATCGCTGGACCGGCGGCCAGATGATCGAGCCAGTGGCCAAGAGCCTCGTAGCCCTGTGCGGCGTAATCAATCACCAGCAGGGTCGAGCGCGTCCACTCAAAGGCGGTGGTGGCAAAGGCATCGGCAAGGCGTGGCAGATGGCTGGGCGACAGGAAACCGGCCAGCCAGTCCGAACCCTCGGCCTCAATCATCTCACACAGCCCAATCGCCAACCGGGTCTTGCCGGTACCTGCGGAGCCGATCAGCGCATGGACGGAAATGTCAGCGTCACTTTCCAGCCAGCCGCGCAGGTCGGACAGCTCGCGCTCCCGCCCGAACAGCGGCATGCGCCCCCGTGCCGGGTCGAGCACGTCAAGCTCATGGGGCTGCCGCCGCCGATCGAGCCTGCGACTGTGCTTGCGCTCGACCGGCAGCACCAGCCCGGATGCCCCGAAGCTCAGTGAAACCCTGTTTCCGTCACCGGTGACAACGATACTCTGGCTGATGGAACCTTCGGCAGAAACAGAGCGGTCTGGCATCTTTGGTCTGTCCAATCAATCTCGTGTTCCCCGAGACTACAGACCTCTGTCTCCTCAAAAAAGAGAAAAGCCGTAAACCTTCTGTGCTAGATTGCGCGCGGCATCCAGCGCATGGCGGCGGCAACCACCATCATCGTTCCGGCGACGGCAAAAAATGCCGTCGGCAGGCTGGTGGCATGGGCGACGAAGCCAATCAGCGCCGGACCGGCCAAAATCCCCAGATATCCCAGCGTGGTGATGGCGGGAATGGCCTGGCTGTCCGGCATGGTGGTTTGCCTGCCAGCGAGGGAAAACAGCGCCGGGACGATGTTGGCGCAGCCGATGCCGACCACGCCATAGCCGACCAGCGCCAGCGGCCAGTCGGGGGCGAGCGCGGCGAGGACAAACCCGGCGCAGGCCCCCAGCCCGCCGATGGTGATGGCGCGGCGGTGGCCGAGAACGCCAACGATGCGGTCGCCCAGCAGGCGGGTGAGGGTCATGGTGGTGGAAAACACCACAAAGCTGGCCCCGGCATAGCTGGCCGGAACGGCTTTGGCTTCGGTCAGAAAGACCGCACCCCAGTCCAGCACCGCGCCTTCGGCGAGAAAGGCGGCAAAGCACAGCAGGCCGATCACCAGCACCATGCCGCGCGGGCGGGCCATGCGGGCACCACCAGCGGGGGCGCGGTCGGTGCGCAGGGACGCAGCGCTGAAGGCCGCCAGCACCAGCAGGCAGGCAACCAGCCCGCTGGCCGCGTGCCATGGCACCAGCCCGGCACTGAGCAGGGCGGTCATGCTGGCGGCTCCGGCCAGTCCGCCGATGCTGTAAAAGGCATGAAAGCCCGACATCATCGCCGTGTCGCTGTCCCGTTCGACCATCACCGCATGAATGTTGGTGGTGCAATCAAGGGTGCCAATCCCGGCCCCAAAGGCCAGCAGCGTCAGCGCCAGTGCCCACGGCGACCCGGCGAGGGTCAGCAGCGGCAGGGTCAGGCACACCAGCGCCATCGCCAGCAGCAGAATGCGCCGACAGCCATGGCGGGCGGCGAGGGCCCCGGCCAGCGGCATGGCAACGAACGAGCCGCAGCCAAGGCACAGCAACAACAACCCGAGGCTGCCATCATCCAGCCCGGTGTTCTGCTTGGCAAACGGCACCAGCGGTGCCCAGGCGGCAAGGCCGAACCCGGCGATGAAGAATGAGGATCGGGTGGCGTGCTGCTGGGCGCGCAGGGGAGGAAGCTGGGACATGCGGAGGGAAAGAACCAGAAATCAACGGGGAGTGCCCTTCTCGGGCGAAAGGTTGGGGCCTGTCAAGAACCTGTGGCGATGTTGACGAAAAACTAACTGATACGGGGTAAGGTGATGAACCTGGCGGAAAAAAATGCCGGGAGCGGCAGAAAAAACAGGTAAAAACGGCCAAAACTGCCTAGAGTACAAAGAGTTACGGCAACTGCCCGCATCTAACTCCTTGATTTAAAAGAATTTGCAATAATGGCATGAAATTTGCTTTTATTGCAGCAACAGTTCGATAGCTCCGCCCGCACCAGAAGGTGCAAGCCCCCATGGGGCGGCGACAGGCCAGAGGTTTAGAGCGATGACGATTTGGGGATCCTTTTCCACCTCCATGCAGGCCCTGCAAACGCATGGTCATGCCATGGGACAGGTGAGTTCCAATATCGCCAACATGAATACGGTGTCGTACAAGCAGGTCGATACCCACTATCAGACCTTGAAGAATGGCGCGACCCCATCGTTCACCTCGTTCTCGGTACAGCCGGTGGACATCCGGCGCGTGTCGGGGCAGGGGCCGATCAGTTCGTCGGTCAATCCCTATGATCTGGCGATCAACGGGCAGGGCTTCTTTGTGGTCAACACCACGCCGTCAGGCAGCGGTGACACCTATTATACCCGTGCGGGCAGCTTTTCGACCCGCTCTGTCGATCTGGGTGTTGACAGTAATGGGGATGGCCTGAACGATCAGGGCGCCTTGCTGACCACGCAGGATGGCAAGTACCTGATGGGCTGGGCGTCGGATGGCAGTGGCGGCTTTTCTTCGGCTCTCGGGCCGGTGATGGTCAACAGCAATGCGATCTCGCCTGCCAGAGCCACCACCTCGATCAGTCTGTCCGGCAACGTGCCGAACAACAATGGTTCGGCAGCCACCTATAATTCCAGTATCAGCGTGGTGGCGGCCAATGCCGACGGAACTTCGGCCACCAAGAACAACATTGTGCTGAACTGGTCCAAGGTAGCCGGGGAAGACAATCAGTGGACCCTGTCGCTGGGCACCAGCAATAACGACAACATCGACACCGCCTATCTGACGCCCGATACGGTGACTTTTAACGAAGACGGGATTGTCGATCCGGCGGATGCTTCCAGCTATTCGCTGGAAATCACCTGGAATGATGGCAGCGAGCCATCAACCGTCACCCTCGATCTCAGCAACATGACCCAGTACGCCAATGCCAATGGCTTTACCGTTGGTACTCTGGAAAGTGACGGTTATCTGACCGGCACCATGCAGAGCACCAGCTTTGACCAGTTCGGTGTGCTGTCGGCATATTTCTCCAACAATACCGTGCAGCCGCTGTACAAACTGCCCCTCGCGACGTTCCCGGCTCCTGACGAGCTGACGGCGATCAGTGGCAACCAGTATCGTGCCAATAATGAAGCCGGAGCGGTGACGCTGCGCAGCATCAACAGCCGTAACGATGTCGGCAGCTTTGTGCCGACGGCGCTGGAGCAATCCAACGTCAACGTCGAAGACCAGTTTACCAAGATGATCGTCACTCAAAAGGCCTATACCATGGCCTCGACCGCCTTCAAGACGGCCGACGAAATGACGCAGGAAGTGCGCGACATGAAGCGGTAAGGCTTCGTTGCAACCATCCTGAATTGCTGCCACAGGGCGGAGAGGGTTTCCTTCTCCGCCCTGTGGCGTTTCTGGAGTCATGCGCAGGTGACTCCGTGCCATGAGGTATAGGGGTTATTATTTATAAGTTCCCGCATGAATAGTGAATTTTACGGGATATTTATTGCTTCTTGTCTTCATGGACACGGCAATGGGGTTGTAGTGTAAGTTTCTATATTTATGCAATCATTCGTGTAAGAAAGAATTGACTGTTTCAGCGCGCAGGCTTGGGGCTGTGAGCGGGTTCGCATTTAAGACTCTCAGCCCCGGATAATGTGAATAAAGGGAGCGGCAATGACCGAGAATCCGACCTTTACGCCAATGCTGGCGAAAATCGAAGTATCCAATGTACGCCGTGTTTCCCATTCCCTGACCAACTGGTTCCAGTCGATTGACCGGGGCAGTTTTTCAGCCTCGAATGTGACCAATCAAACTCTGGGAGCCTTCGGGAATGCCTCGGGGACTTTGGGGCTGGTCGCCGGGGCGGCAACGCTTGCCGGATCAGCCGTGGCGTCGGGGGCCTTCCTCGCGGCCTGCGCCGGGCCACAGGTGGCGGTGACCGCCGGTGTGGCGGGTATCGTCATGTTCGCCAAATCTGCCTATTCCAATCGTGAACAGGCCCACCAAACACTCAGCCAGTACGTGTGGAATCTGGTTGATGATCAGCGCCCGCCCAAATCCCTGAGCACCACTCAGGATCTGGAAAAAGCCGCTGATGCGGCACTGACCTTGCTGAATGATGGGCAGAACCAATTAAAGCTGCTGCCCAAGAAATTGCAGGCGGCCAGTACCAGAATTGACGAGTTCCATGAATTCTTGCGCAAGGCGGTGGCCGACACCAATCGCCTGATCACCGAGCAAAATGCCCTGTCGCGAAGCCCTGTTGCCTCGTTGCGGAAAGGGGGCGAGATCAAAAAGAAATCAGAAGAAATTCTGAAACGCTTCGATACGGCGATGAAGCCGGGGGGCGAGCTGTTTGAATATGTCCGGCGTCTGTCGCATACCGGCAATTATGTGCAGGCCCCGCTGGTGCTCGCCCATTCCATCAAGGTCAGTGCCGAGGGGAATTCTCCGCAAGCGGCAAGCGTGATGGACGTTGATTATTTCGCCACATCGCCGCTTGCGCAGTCTCGCAATGTCCTGATGACCTATCACAAGGTCTATGTCGATTTGCTCGCGTTGCTGTAAGTGCCGGGCAGCCGGTCTGCCTGTGGAGGAGGCGCGGGGAGTGAGACCATCCCTCGCCTCTCCCTTCCATCAGGACTGACGGCTTAACCAGCCGGTCAGGGCTTCGACCGCTTGCTTGACGTGCTGGTGGTCACGGGCAAACGAAAAACGCACCGACGACTGGCCGCCGATCGGGTCAAAGTCCACCCCCGGCGCGGCGGCCACACCGCATTCGGCCAGCATCCGCTGACAGAACGACAAACTGTCGTTGGTCAGGTGGGACACGTCGGCGTACAGGTAAAAGGCTCCGTCCGGCGGGGCAAAGCGGGTGATGCCAGCGGCGGGCAGGGCATTGAGCAGCAAGGCCCGGTTGGCGGCATAGCCCTGTACCCGCTGCTCCAGCTCCTCCAGATGGTCAAAGACCAGCGTCCCGGCGTACTGCGACAGGGTGGGGGCCGAAATGAACAGGTTCTGCGTCAGGCATTCAATCGGACGCACCATGTCTTCGGGCACCACCATCCAGCCCAGCCGCCAGCCGGTCATGCAGAAATACTTGGAAAAGCTGTTGATGATCACCGGCGTCTGCGAAAAGCGGGTGGCCGAGACTGCCGGATCGCCAAAGGTGATCCCGTGGTAAATCTCGTCCGAGATCAGCCGCACGCCGTTGGCATCGCACCACTGGCACAGCTTTTCCAGCTCGTCGGCGGGCATCACCGTGCCGGTTGGATTGGACGGGCTGGCGACGATCAGGCCATCGAGCTTTTCGCCCAGTTTTTCCAGAACCTCGACCGTTGGCTGATAGCGGCTGTCGGGGCCGACCGGGATGCGGACCGGCTCGATGCCAAGGGAGCGCAGAATGCTGGGATAGGCCGGATAGCCGGGAGCGGCCAGACCAACGCGATCACCGGGGGCAAAGCAGGAAGAAAAGGCCAGAATGAACGCCCCGGAAGAACCGGTGGTGACCACCACCCGCTCCGGCGCAATGGTGACGCCCTGGGTGGTCTGGTAGTGGTCGGCAATTTTCTGGCGCAGCTCGGGGATGCCCAGCGAGACGGTATAGCCCATCGGGTCGCGGTCGAGCAGGTCTTTCAGGCGTTCGGTGACGCCGTGCGGGATGCCGACAGACGGTTGTCCGGCCGCCATGTGAAACACCGGCAGGCCCTGTGCCGCCCGTTGGGCGCTGGCATGGAGGACATCCATCACGATGAACGGCGGCACGGTGGCGCGGTCAGCAATCTTGAGAGTCATTCAAACACACCCGGTCAAAAGCAGTGCGTCCGGGGCTGTACCCCGGACGGAAACAGAGGAGATCGGCGATTACGAGCGGGGGCCACCAATCAGCAGGGAATAGCCCGACCCCCGGCTGTCAATCGCCGCCCGGCAGCTCCCGGGATGGGACGGCAGACCTTCGGGGCAGGAGGCGGCATTCAGCAGGGCCGGGCCAGAGGCCGAGCTGGTGATGGCGCTGATGCTGTCGGCCAGCGGGGTTTCATTGACGAAGCCCTGAACGGCCCGCGCCACCTGATTAAAGGCTCCGCCGCCCGCCGCTGCGGCGGCAAAGCGGAATTCGTTGACGTTGTGGTTCATCACCATCGCCACTGCCAGCGGCATCCGGCTGCGCCCATCGGCTGGTCCGGGGGCAACGGCAAACATGCCGGTGGTCGGAATTTGGCGTCCGGCACCGAACGGGCCGTTCATCGTCAGGCCGCAGACAACGGCGGAGCCTTGCAGGTCCATCACCATGAACGAGGTTGCGCCAATCCCCGGAGCCCGTTCATCCCCCAGCGAGGAGGTCAGGCTGCCGGTGTTCCACAGCTTGGCCGTTTCCGAGCCGGTCAGCCCGTCGCTGGGGAAGTGGATGGTCTCGTTCCCTGACGGGGCGGTGATGGTATCGCGCCATTCGGGGCTGTAGGAGCGCAAGGATTCAAGGGTGATCTGGCCACCCAGTTGGGCGGCGGCGTCAACGTATTGCCGCGCCAGCTGGCCATTGTACAGGTCCCCCGCCCCCTTTTGGCGCAGGCGTCCGATGACGGTGGCGAGGTCAAGCTGGGTCAGGGTATCGCCTTCCTGCACCGGACGGCGACCGCCATCGGCGGCAAAGATGCGGCGGGCAATCGGGTCGTTGCCAATGCGGCCTGCGCTCTGGCCGATTTCCTGCGACAGCGCACGCGACACCGGCTCGCCAAAGCGGGCGATGTTTTCCGCCGGGGCCAGCAACTGTTCCCAGCGCAGGCGACCCGACTGGGCATACAGGGCATACATGGCGCGCGGCATGGTCGGGATGGCAATCGGGGTGCCGCTCTGTTCGGCCGCGCCAACCATCGAGGCACCAGCAGGCGGCGGCAGGAAGGACAGGGTCTGCGTTTTCTTGCTGGTGTGATCATGCACTAGACAGACCCCACCCGCCCCCAGTCCGGCCGATGTCGGCAGGGTGGCGCTGAGGGTAAAGGCCATCGCCACGGCGGCATCGGCGGCCGAGCCACCGGCGCTCAGAACATCGCGGGCGACCAGAACCGAACGCGGTTCCGTCGAGACAGCCATGCCTGCAAAGCCATTGACATAGCCAACCGTTCCGACCTTAAGGTCGTGGGCCGGGTCGCCGCAGCCGGTAACGGCAAGGGTCGAGGCAAGGGCCACGCCCAGCAGCGGTGAACGGAAACGATGGGCAAAAGCGGACTGCATGGCGATGAGGCCTCCTCGCGGGGCAGTGAATTGACGCGGGTCTGCCGACACCTTACCTTGAGACCAAACAGAAGGGGTAGAGACCTTGCGCGCGTTATCTTCGATAAAAGTCATTATCCGTGCCGGGGTCCTGTCGATGACTGCAGTGTTGGCCCCTTTGCAGGGGGCGATAGCCGAAACGGCTCCGTCGGTGATCCGCGATGCGGAAGTGGAAAGTACCATTCGCTCCTACGCGAATCCACTGTTCCGCGCAGCAGGGTTGCCACCGGATTCTGTGACCATCCGGGTGCTCAACAGTAGTGTTTTGAACGCCTTTGTCACCACTGGCAACCGAATGTTCATTCATTCCGGCCTGATTTTGCGCACCGAAACCCCCGGCCAGTTGACCGGGGTCATTGCGCACGAAACCGGGCATATCGTCGGCGGCCATCTGGTACGTCTGAATGATGCGGTGGAAAAGGCTACGCTGGCCTCGATGGGAACGATGGCGCTGGGGCTGCTGGCCGGTCTGGCGGCGGGCCGGGCCGATGCCGGGATGGCGGCGATGTCGCTGGGGCAGCAGGTGGTCGGGCGCGAGTTTTTCTCGTATACCCGCACCCAGGAGTCCTCTGCCGATCAGTACGCGCTGAAGGTGCTGGACCAGACCAACCAGTCGGCGCAGGGACTGCTGGATTTCTTTGAGACGCTGGCTGATCAGGAAATGCTGTCCAGCAGCCGTCAAGACCCTTATGTCCGTACTCACCCGTTGACCAGCGAGCGTATCGAGGCGGTGCGCGAGCATGTCGCGCAGGTCCATATTCCCTACCAGACCCCGACCGACAAGCAACTGCGCCATGACCGCATGGTGGCCAAGCTGTTCGCTTTCCTTGAACCGCAATCGCGCACCTTGCAGAAATACGGCGAGAGTGACCAGAGCGCCGTGGCCCGTTATGCCCGCTCGATTGCCTATTTCCGCCGGGGCGAGCTGACCAAGGCGCTGCCGCAGATTGACAGCCTGCTGACCGAATATCCCAATGATGCCTACTTCTGGGAACTGAAGGGGCAGATGCTGTTTGAAAATGCCCGTTTGCCCGATGCGGCGGACGCCTATCGCAAGGCGGTTCAGCTTGCGCCGAACGAGCCGCTGATTGACCTCAGTTTTTCGCATGTGCTGGTCGAAATGGGCACCGATGCCAGCCGCGCCGAGGCCGAAAAGCACCTGCGCAAATCGCTGACCGCCGAGCCGGGCACCAGCTTTGGCTGGCGTTTGCTGGGCACGCTGTACGGTCAGCGGGGTGATGAAACACAGGCCGCTTATGCGATGGCTGAATATGCCTTGCTGATCGGCGACAACAGTCAGGCGCTGTTCCATGTCAACAAGGCGCTGGCCGGGGTCAAGCAAAGTGATCCGCTGTGGCTGCGCCTGCAGGACATCAAGCAGGCCGCCGAAGCCAGCCGCGACCGTGAAAATGGTGGGCGGCGTTAACATGAATTCCGGGGTGGGGCAGGTGATTTCCCCTTCCCTTTGGCTTATCGACTTTTTTCTGAATGCTGGAGATCCTCCGCGATGGTGTGTGTTCCCTTTCGTCTGCCGCGAGCCTTGATGCTGCTTGCCGGTTTTGCTCCGTTGCTGGTGGCCGCGCCAGCCAGTGCGGCCGATACCTTCAACGATGCCCAACGGGCGGAAATCAAGGGGCTGGTGCGTGAGTATCTGGTCGAGCATCCCGAGGTGATCGCCGAGGCCATTGATGTGCTGCGCGAGCGTCAGCAGAAAGAGGAAATGGAGCGCAACAAAAGCGCCCTGAAAAGCAACTCCGATGCCCTGTTCCACAGCAAGGGCGACCCGGTGCTTGGCAATCCCGACGGTGATGTGACGGTGGTCGAGTTCTTTGATTACCGCTGCGGCTATTGCAAGGCGGTGGCACCGCATGTGATGGAGGTCATCAAGGGTGACGGCAAGGTGCGGCTGGTGCTGAAAGAGCTGCCGATCCTGGGGCCAGACAGCATCATGGCGGCGCGCTGGTCGCTGGCGGCGCGCAAGGAAAAGGCCTATCAGGCGTTCCACACCGCGATGATGAAATACAAGGGTACCTATACCGCCGAAAGCCTGACCAAGATGGCCGAGGAAAACGGTCTGGATGCCAAAAAGATCGCTGCTGCCGCTGATAGTGACGAGATCAGCCAGATTCTGAAGGCCAACATGCAGTTGGCGCGGGAATTGGGGATCAACGGAACACCGGCCTTTGTGGTCGGTGACCATCTGGTTCCCGGCGCGATGGGGCCGGATGACCTGAAAGAACTGATCGCCGACGCTCGTGAGAACAAGGCGAAGTAACGGGATGGGGGCCTGGACCAGCGTGCGTTAAACCTGACGCCGCTGTACACGACAGTTGGTAAGTTAAAGTGCAGGCTGCCGCCTGAACTGCTCGGGGTCTGAGGCCCCGAACCCCCATTTTCTCTTTTATGATCAAAGGAATGGGGTCCGGGGCCGACTGGCCCCAGCGAGGTGTGGAGCAGCGCTCCACGTCCTTGTTTCCTTGCTGTCGTGTACTGTGACCTGACGCTGGCACGCTGGTCTAACCTTTTGTTCTGTCGCATTGTTTTTACGAAAACTGGTTTCCACTTTTCGCGCAATGCTTGTCTTATGATTTTTCGTGCTGACAGGCGATAAAGGATCCCTCGAGAGGGTGTTGCAACACCCTCTCGAGGGCGAGGGTAGGATCCACACAATGCAGGTCGTTAACGGACCGAGTTAGAGTTTGATCACCCTCGTCTTTTCCATAGGCCTGAACGGATACCAGGGGTTTGGCCCCGGATGACAAGCAGAGGCGCG